>Ga0164243_10000068_pt1 | contig 268953 bp, 217 predicted proteins | sample OricompcompostOP_FD_108781 | JGI IMG/M metagenome (GOLD analysis project Ga0164243, IMG submission 108781) | Organic Plus compost microbial communities from Emeryville, California, USA - Original compost - Organic plus compost (OP) | ecosystem: Engineered > Solid waste > Mixed feedstock >... | reverse complement strand
ATGGCGGCCGCCGCCGTCGGTGTCGCGCACCGCCACAACCTGCATGTTCCGGCCGACATCAGCATCGTCGGCTTCGACGACACATCGCTGGCGACGACCGTCTGGCCGGAATTGACCACCATCCGACAACCGATCGCCGCCATGGCGGAATCGGCGCTCAACCTGCTGCTTTCGACCTTGCGGCGGCGCAATGCCGGCGAGACAATCGCCTGCGAGGATCAGGTCATGGCGCATGACCTCATCATCCGCGAATCCTGCGCACCTCCCGCAGATGCCCGTAAAACAAGCCAAAAACCCAAGACACGCTAAGGATGAACCGTTATCCTGAGAAGGATTGCAGGCCGCCCACTTTAACGTTACCGCTAACATAAAATAAGCGGATCAGGAGACGGGGATGACTGAGGCAAATGGTGGGAAGGTGAATATCGCCCTCATCGCCGCCATCGTCGCGGTGGCGACAATCGGCGGGTTCATGTTCGGCTATGACAGCGGGGTCATCAACGGCACCCAGGACGGCCTTGAGCATGCCTTCGACCTCAGCAAGCTCGGCACGGGCCTTAATGTCGGCGCGATCCTGGTGGGTTGCGCCATCGGGGCCTTTGTCGCTGGGCGCCTCGCCGATCTGATCGGCCGGCGTACCGTGATGATGATCGCCGCGATCATGTTCCTTGTGAGCGCCCTTGCTGCGGGGGCTGCCGGATCCTCCGCCATCTTCATCATCGCACGCCTGATCGGCGGCATGGGTGTCGGCGCCGCGAGCGTCCTTTCCCCCGTCTATATCAGCGAGGTAACGCCCGCGAATATCCGGGGGCGTCTGTCGAGCGTGCAGCAGATCATGATCATCACCGGCCTGACGGGCGCCTTCGTCGCCAATTACGCGCTGGCGGCCTCCGCGGGAGGTGCGCAGGCCGAATTCTGGATGGGCTATCCGGCGTGGCGCTGGATGTTCTGGATGCAGGTCATTCCCGCAGCCGTCTATTTCATCGCCCTGCTCTTCATCCCTGAAAGCCCGCGCTTTCTCGTCGCAAAGGGCCGCGATGCCGATGCGGAGCGCATCATGACGCGCCTGTTCGGAGCGGAGGAAGCAGCACGCAAAGTCGATGAAATCCGCGGCTCTCTTGCCGGGGACCAGCATCGTCCCCGCTTGTCCGATCTGGTCGACAAGGGGACGGGAAAGATCCGGCCGATCGTCTGGGCGGGCATCGGGCTTGCCGTGTTCCAGCAGTTCGTCGGCATCAACATCGTCTTCTACTATGGCGCGGTACTTTGGCAGTCGGTCGGCTTCAGCGAGAATGACGCGCTTCAGATCAACATCCTGTCCGGCTCGCTGTCGATCCTCGCCTGCATCCTCACCGTCTTCCTTATCGACAAGATCGGCCGCAAGCCATTGCTGCTCATCGGGTCGGCGGGCATGGCCGTGACGCTTGCCATCATGGCCATATGCTTTTCCACGGCGTCGCTTGTGGATGGGGCGCTGCGGCTTTCCGACAATGTCGGTGTCATCGCCCTCATCGCGGCCAACGTCTACGTCATCTTCTTCAATCTCAGCTGGGGCCCGGTAATGTGGGTGATGCTCGGCGAGATGTTCCCGCAGCAAATCCGCGGCTCTGGCCTGGCGGTTGCGGGTTTTGCCCAGTGGACGGCCAACTTCGCGATCAGCGTGTCCTTCCCCGCGCTCGCCGCCGGGATCGGCCTGCCCGTCACCTACGGCTTCTACGCGCTGAGCGCCTTCGTCTCGTTCTTCTTTGTCCGCAAGATGGTGACAGAGACCCGAGGACGCGAGCTTGAGGATATGCTCGGGTAGTTTACCCGTTCAGGCCGATCGAAACCTCGACGCCGGGAAGGCCCGGCACATCGACCTCGAGCGCAAACAGGTCGCCGGCAAGCGGTTGTTGCGCCCGCTCTTGCGGCGAAAGCTGCTGAGCGGCGGTGGTCGCGAACATTGTCGTCAAACCCGCACCACCGAACGCCACCTTGGTCACGTTGGCAACGGGAAAGCGGATCGTTTCCAGCAACTCACCCTTCGGCGAATAGCGCCGCACCGACCATCCGGCATAAAGCCCCGTCCAGATGCAGCCTTCCGCATCGACCATCGGGCCGTCAGGATAGCCTTCCTCACCGGGAATAGTGGTGAAAATCTCGCGCTGCGCGATCGACCCGTCACTGGCGAGCGTGCAGGCGTAGATGACGCCGCCCAACGTATCGGTATGATAGAGCGTCCGCCCGTCCGGGCTGAAGGCCGGGCCATTGGTCACGGTGCATGGCGGGCTCATCGCCTCCGCACTTCCGTTGCTGCCCAGCCGATAGATCATTCCTGTGGCGCTCGCCTCGTCGTCATCCATCGTGCCGAACCATAGCTGGCCATGCGGATCGACGACGCCGTCATTCAGCCGGTTGTTCGGCAATGCCGGTTCGGGGTCCAGGATCGGTGTAAAGCTGCCGCTTTGCTCATCGAAACGATGCAATCCCTGCTTCAATCCTGCGACAAAGCCCCCACTGGCTATCGGTAAGGCGAAACCGCATTGCCCAGGCGCTTTCCAGCTTGCTTTGCCGCCGGTTGCGGGATCGAGCCGATGGATCGTGCAGCCTTTGATATCCGTGAACCACAGCGCATCGTCCCGCCCGACCCAGACCGGACCTTCACCGAGCAGCGCACCGAGGGTCCAGATGCTGACGGGATCGGATTTCTGCATCATTTCAACGCCAGCCCGCATCCACAAAGAAGGAATGCCCCGTGATCAATCTTGCATCATCCGATGCAAGGAACATGACCATTGCGGCAATATCTTCCGGCGCCAGGCGGCCTTTCAGGCATTGGGCGGCGATGATCTCCGCTTCCCCTTCCGGGGTGTACCATTGCAACTGGCGGGGCGTGCGAACATTGCCGGGAACAACGCAGGTCGCGCGGATATTGTCCGGTCCCAGTTCGCGGGCCAGTGATCGCGTCAATCCTTCGATCCCCGCCTTGGCCGTCTGGTAGAGCGTCAGCTCCGGCAGCGCCAGATGCCAGGAGATCGAGCCAAGGTTGATGATCGCCCCCCCCTTCTCGCGCATGCCGGGGATCACCGATTGGGCGCAGAAGAACAAATGCTTCAGGTTCACCTGCATCCGTTCGTCCCAATAGGCTTCAGTCACATCACTGATCGCATGCCTGTCGTCGTTTCCGGCGTTGTTGACCAGAATGTCGAAGGCGCCCTCTTCGGCAATGAGTTCTGCAATCGTCGAACGCAGATGTGCTGTGTGGGTCAGATCCACCTTCTCAAAGCGAGGGGCGCCACCGAGCTGCCCCACCAGTGCCCGAGCCTCTTCTTCCGCGATATCGAAGAACGTCACCTTGCTGCCCTGGCGCACGAAACCTTCGACAATCCCCGCACCGATGCCGGAACCACCGCCGGTGATCAGGACGCGCTTGTTTCTCAGGCTGGGATAGCTGGCCCGCCCCTGCAAGGCGTCAACCACCAGAGGTTCACCCTCTGACATGAACGATCTTCATTTGTAATTAGCTCTCCAAGCTGTGCCTATGCCCCATGCGAGCCATAAACAGATTTGCGGGCGCCGCCAAAACACCGTCGCCGTTCCATCTCGTCCGCTTTACCTATGACAAAAAACGAGGGCGGCCGGAGGGAGTTCATGGCCGCCCCAGTGGGAGATCAGAAAGATCCGCGGGAACGATTCAAAATGGCTTAGCTCATTTGGTAGCGCTCACATTTTAACCTAAGCCTCCCGATTGTCGGATGTCAATGTTGCTTTCATGCGGAAAGAATTTCCCACCGCTTCCGCCAGCTATGTGGCGGCGGTGGATACGCCAAACGTTAGCGGCTCAGATAATCCAGCTTGCCGATCGGTACGCCGCGTTGGCGTAGCAGCGCATAGGCGGTCGTCACGTGGAAGAAGAAGTTCGGGATGACGAAATCGAGCACATAACCGCGCCCGACGAACTCGACCTTGCGGTTGGGAGTCTCGAGGATGACGGTCGCGTCTTCCCGCCCGTCGATCGCGTCCCTCGGCACATCCTTCAGGAAGGCGACGGTTGCCGCGATCCGCGCCTGCAGCTCGTCGAAACTCGCCTCATTGTCGGCCATTGGAACATTTAGAATCCCGCCCAGCCGCACGATGGAGCCCTTGCTGGTGTCGCTCGCCCGCTGGATTTGCGCGGTCAGCGGCGCCATATCGTCAATCAACCGCGCATTGAGCAGTTCGGCATGGTCGATCCCTTGCTCATCGGCAAAGGCGCGTCCCTTTTCCAGGATGTTCGAAAGGCTTGCAAAGCCGCGGACGAAGACCGGAACGGTCAGATCATAAAGGCTGGTGCTCATGGTCGAGGCGTTAGCGATTTTGCCGCTCCGCGTCGATGATTCGTCAATGTGGATCGGCGTCGCGCGGCATGTTACCCGTCTCGATCATTACGAACGGCAGGGGGTGGCATGTCACAGTTCGGATCAATGCCGCTGCCGATCATCGGCATCCTCATCCTGCTGTTCCTGTTTCTGGGCGTTGAGCTTGGCTACCGTGGCCATGGCTGGCTGAAGCGCAGGGGAGACAAAGCGCAGGAGGATGGCCCCGATCATCTGCTGACTGCGGTGCTCGGCCTGCTTGCGCTTTTACTTGGCTTCACCTTCTCCTTGTCGCTTAATCGCTATGAAGCGCGGCGTGCGCTCGTTGTGCAGGAAGCGAATGCGATCGGCACCACCTGGCTTCGCGTGCAATTGCTAAATGATGCGGACCGGGCAGCGATCAGCCAACTGCTTCGCGATTATACCAAAGCCCGCATCGCCTGGTCGGATGCCGATGACGGTGACGATCACCTGGAACGCACCAATCTGCTCCAGCGTCAGCTCTGGGCTGCCGCCGGAAACGCCATCCGTTCCGAATCCACAATCCAGCTGCCGCTAAGCGTCACCGATTCAATGACGCAAAGCTTCGACGCGGCGTCGGCAAGGGTCGCTGCGCGATCGGCGCATATCCCTGATCGCGTGCTCAGCATCCTGCTCATCTACGCATTTCTGTCGATGACAATGCTTGGGTACAATTTGGCCACCAATGGACGGCCCCATCGCGTTGCTACCACGCTGCTGCTGATCCTGATGACGCTTGCCTTGGTCGTCATCCTTGATCTGGACCGGTCACGCAGCGGCGCCATCATGGTGTCCCAGCAACCGTTGGAAGACTTGCGTTCTTCTTTTCAGTAAGGCGGCTTCATGACTCGACTGGTTGGCATATCGGGCAGCCTCAGGCGCCATTCCTACAACGCGGGCCTGCTTCGCGCGGCAGCAGAGTTGATGCCCGAAGGCACGACGCTGGACATCGTCTCCATCCAGGGCATTCCGCTCTACAATGCGGACGTCGAGGCGGAAGGTATGCCGGAGGCGGTCGTCGCGCTGAAGGACGCGATCGCGGGTGCGCACGGCCTGCTGCTGGTGACGCCTGAATATAACAATGGCATTCCCGGCGTGTTCAAGAATGCGATCGATTGGGTGTCCCGTCCCAACGCCGACATTCCCCGCATCTTCGGCGGCCGGCCCACTGCCTTGATCGGCGCGTCTCCCGGTGGTTTCGGCACCATCCTGGCGCATGACGCCTGGCTCAGCGTCCTTCGCACGCTTGGCACAGTCCATTGGTCCAAGGGACGGCTGCTTGTTTCGCGCGCGGGGGCATCATTTGATGCGGAGGGAAATTTGACCGATCAAGCGGTCCGCGAACAACTCCGCACCTTCCTGACCGGCTTCGTCGAATTCGCGGCTTGCGCCTCCGCCAATCGATGAACGTTGACGGGCGCGCCCTTCCGGCGGCAAGGCGGGCGACATGACGCTTCCCGCACCTGCCGAACTGAACCTGTTCAACAGCCTGACGCGCGAGACCGCGCCTTTCGCGCCGATCGATCCGTCTATCGTGAAGATCTACAGCTGCGGTCCGACCGTCTATAACTTCGCCCACCTCGGCAATCTGCGTGCCTATGTCTTCACCGATACCCTGCGTCGCGTGCTCAATTGGAAGGGCTATGCGGTCAACCATGTCATCAACATCACCGATGTCGGCCATCTGACGTCCGACGCCGATGCCGGCGACGACAAGATGGAGGCCGCCGCCGCCCGTGCGTCCAAGTCGATATGGGAAATCGCCGCCTTCTACACCGAAGCCTTCAAGACGGACCTGAAACGCCTCAACGTCCGTGAACCGACCCTGTGGTCAACGGCGACCGACCATATCCAGGACATGATCTCCTTCGCCCGTATCATCGAGGACAAGCATTGCTACAGCCTCGATACCGGCCTCTATTTCGACAGTGAGAGCATCGAGAATTACGGCCGGCTGGCCGGCACGCGCGCGGACGAAACCGTCGCCCGCATCGCCGAGGTGGAGGGCAAGCGCCACCCGTCCGATTTCGCCATCTGGCGTGCATCACCGCCCGGCGAGCAACGCCAGATGGAATGGCAGTCGCCCTGGGGCCCCGGGGCGCCCGGCTGGCACCTGGAATGCTCGGTCATGTCCCTCAAATATCTGGGGCCGCAGTTCGACATCCACACCGGCGGCATCGACCACCGCGAGATCCATCATGTCAATGAGATCGCTCAGAACCAGGCCTTTACCGGCACCTGCAAAACCGGTGCGAACTGGTGGATGCACAATAATTTCCTGATCGATCGTGCGGGCAAGATGTCGAAATCGTCCGGCGGTTTCGCGACGCTTCAATCGCTGATCGATCGCGGGGTTCATCCGCTTGCCTATCGCATGCTTTGCCTGTCGGCGCATTATCGCAGCGAGCTAGAATTCTCGACCGACAACCTGTCCGCCGCGCTCACGCGGTTGAAGCGTCTGGTAATTGCGGTCTCGCAACTGCGCGATCAGGCGACCGAGACAGGCTGGCTGCGCGTCCTGAACGAAGCCGCCGACAGCCGGGGCGCTTCGGCGGATTGGCAGCGTGCCGCAATCGAGCAGGATCTGAGTGACAACGCCCTGTCGTTCATCGCGCGCTTCGACGAGGCCATCTCTGCCGATCTGATGCTGCCAAAGGCGCTGCCCCTGCTGGAGGAAGCCATCGCCGCGAAGGCATTGACGGCGGACGAGCGCCTGCGCCTGATCGCGACGATGGACCTTGCCCTGGGTCTCGATCTGATCGCCCTCACCCGCCCCGCGCTTCGCCTGCGTCCGGCCGAGGCGGCGATCGATGAAGCGACAGTGGAAGCCCGCCTGGCCGATCGACGCGCCGCGCGCGCGGCAAAGGATTTCGCTGCATCCGACGCGATCCGCGATGAGCTTACCGCGGCCGGCATCGAATTGATGGACGGCGACCCGCTCGGTTGGGACTGGAAGGTTCGGCTGAGCTGATGCGCTTATTTCGGTTGCGCAGCGCCCTTCTCGCCAAACGCCTTCATTTGGTCCCACGCGCTTCGCATCGCGCCGAACACCCGCTTGGCCTCGGGATCAAGGCAGCCCGTGTTATAGCTGAAGACCTTCTTCTGCTCGCCCTCGGTCCAGCTCAACTCGCCATAGGGCTGGTCCGTTATCCGGTTCTTGCAGGGCAATTCCTTGCCTGAATAGGGTTCGACAGGCCGCAGGGTGTCGCGGATCGCCTCATATCCGGTCGCACCAGCGCTGACTTGCTGCGTGACCAGTGGCGCGCCCGTCGGCATATTCCCCGCACCGTCCGCAGGTGCGCGATATTCACCCTCTCCATCGGGGCCAATCGACCATTCCGCCAGTGGATGGCCCCAGGAATTGACGGTCATGGCGATCGTTGGATTACCCGCCACGCCCTGTTCATGCGCACATGCCGATGTCATCCCGGCCGCCAGGACTATCCAAATCAGGGATTTCAAAACGCTTCTCCGATCATTTCGCAATACTATAGCAAAGTTGATCCGATGCCCCGCTACTGACAGTCAAACAAAATGTTGGCCGCTGTGCTTCTCGGGCATCATTGGCAGCATATTTCATATATCTGAGTATTTTAATGCGATCTTCTCTCTCGATATCGCAACACCCCTCCCGGCGATCCGGATTGATTTTACGCCCCTCCTCCCGCATGGCGAACTGTTGGAAATGCAAGGATGATGACCATGGCGACGAAATGGGCGCCCGACAGTTGGAGAACGCACGAAGCACGGCAGCTTCCCACTTACCCGGATTCCGGCCGATTGGACGCGGCCGAGGCGGAGTTGAGCAACTATCCGCCGCTCGTCTTTGCGGGCGAAGCGCGTGAGTTGAAGGCCGATCTGGCCCGCGTCTCGGCAGGAGAAGCCTTCCTCCTGCAGGGTGGCGATTGCGCCGAAAGCTTTGCCGAATTCCATCCGAACAACATTCGCGACACCTTCCGCGTCATCCTGCAGATGGCGGTCGTCCTCACCTACGCGTCGAAACTGCCGGTGGTGAAGGTCGGTCGCATGGCCGGCCAGTTCGCCAAGCCGCGTTCGGCCGACATGGAGGAGATCGGCGGCAAGTCCCTGCCCTCTTATCGCGGCGACATCATCAACGACATCGCTTTCGACGATGCCGGCCGCGCGCCCGATCCGCAGCGGATGATCAAGGCCTATAACCAGTCGGCCTCGACGCTCAATCTGCTGCGCGCCTTCGCATCGGGCGGATATGCGAACCTGCACCAGGTCCACCGCTGGACCCATGATTTCATGGGCCGCAGCCCCTGGTCGAAGAAATATTCCGATCTCGCCGACCGGATCAGCGAGGCGCTGGATTTCATGGCGGCATGCGGGATCAATCCCGAAACCGTGCCGCAGCTGAAGGCGACGCAGTTCTACACCAGCCATGAAGCGCTGCTGCTGCAATATGAGCAGGCTCTCACCCGCCAGGACAGCCTGACGGGCGACTGGTACGACACGTCGGCTCACTTCCTGTGGATTGGCGACCGCACTCGCTTCGAGGGGTCGGCGCATGTCGAATATCTTCGCGGCATCGGCAATCCGATCGGCATGAAATGCGGCCCCAGTCTTGAACCGGACGCACTGATCCGCATGCTCGACACACTCAACCCGAACCGCGAGCCGGGGCGGATGACGCTGATCACGCGCTATGGATATGACAAGATCGAAGCCGGCCTGCCGAAGCTGGTCCGCGCCGTGCTGCGTGAAGGCCATCCGGTCGTGTGGTCGTGCGATCCGATGCACGGCAACGTCATCAAGGCAGCCAATGGCTACAAGACGCGCCCGTTCGAGCGGATCCTTGCCGAAGTGCGCGGCTTCTTCGCCGTTCATCGTGCCGAGGGCAGCTTCGGCGGCGGCATCCATTGCGAGATGACCGGCCAGAATGTCACCGAATGCACGGGCGGCGCGGTCGCCATCACTGACGATGGCCTGGCCGACCGTTACCACACGCATTGCGACCCACGCCTCAACGCCAGCCAGAGCCTGGAACTCGCATTTCTGCTCGCGGAAATGCTGAATCAGGAAATGGCGAACCGGGCCAAGGCGGCCGCATAAATCATGAGCAGCAGACCGGAACCGCGCTTGACGCGGCCCCGGTCTGCCCATAGATCGTCGCCTCGCTTTGCGGCCCCTTCGTCTAGCGGTCAGGACGCGGCCCTCTCACGGCTGAAACACGGGTTCGATTCCCGTAGGGGTCACCAGCTTTTCCACATACACAGCTCAACCTATTCAACCCCCGCCCAACCGGATGGCATCGGGCGCACATCTCGTTGACTGTCCGGCAGGTTCGTGAAATCGACCTTCTCAACGAAGGAGAAGCGAATGCCTGGTTTACGTCCCGATATCGATCCTGATGGCCTGCTGGAATATTCGGTCGTCTTCACGGATCGCTCGCTCAATCACATGAGCCAGGCGTTCCAGGGCGTCATGCGCGATATCCATGCGACACTTTGCGAGGTTTATAATGCGGAACGGGCCGTCGTCGTTCCCGGCGGCGGAACCTATGCCATGGAAGCGGTGGCGCGCCAGTTCGCGACCGGTCGCAAGGTCATGGTCATCCGCAACGGCCTCTTCTCCTACCGCTGGACGCAGATTTTCGAGATGGGCACGATCCCTGCCGAGGAGATCGTGCTGAAGGCGCGACGCCAGGGGGATGCGGCCGACGCTCCCTTCGCTCCCGCGCCAATCGAGGAGGTTGTGGCGCGGATCAGGACGGAGCAGCCCTCTGTTCTGTTCGCGCCTCATGTCGAGACGGCATCGGGCGTGATCCTGCCGGAAAACTATATGCGCGCCATCGCCGAAGCCGTGCACGAGGTCGGCGGGCTGTTCGTGCTGGATTGCATCGCGTCCGGTTGCGCATGGGTGGACATGGTGGCGACCGGCGTCGACGTGCTGATCTCCGCGCCTCAAAAGGGCTGGTCCGCGCCACCCTCCGCCGGACTGGTGATGATGCGCGGGGCCGCGCTGGAACGTTGCCGCGCGGCCAAATCGACCAGTTTCGCGATGGATCTGGGGAAATGGCTGACGATCATGGAGGCCTATCTGAATGGCGGCCACGCCTATCACGCGACGATGCCGACCGACGCGTTGCGGGTTTTCCGCGATGCGATGCTGGAAACCAAGGCCATCGGTTTCGAGCGTCTCTGCGCGGCGCAATGGGAACAGGGCAATGCCGTGCGGGAGATGCTGGCCGCACGGGGCGTCAAATCCGTGGCTGCGGAGGGTTTCGGTGCGCCCGGGGTTGTCGTGTCGTTCACCGACGACGCGGAAATCGGCAAGAAATTTGCGGCGCTTGGCCTTCAGATCGCCGCCGGCGTGCCGCTGATGGTTGACGAAGGCCCCGACTATCGCAGCTTCCGACTAGGTCTCTTTGGATTGGATAAACTGAAGGATGTGCCTGCCAGCCTGGCCCGGCTGGAGACCGCCTTCGATCAGCTATTTTAACGCGACGCTGTAAGGAAGAACATGATGTCCAGATCGGCCGCTTCGCTTCTCGCCCTCGCCTTGGCTGCACCAGTTGGCGCGCTTGCACAGACGTCCCCCAGTTTCGACATCGCCCGCGTCAGCAAGGACGTGCAGATTCTGTCGAGCGACGCTTATGAAGGTCGCGGCCCGGCCACGCCTGCGGAGGCAAAGACCGTCGCCTATATCATCGCCCAGATGAAGGCGGCGGGGCTTCAACCCGGCGGAGCCATCGAGGGCAAGACACGGAGCTGGACCCAGGACGTGCCGTTGCTGATGTCAAATATCGTCGGCGACCCGAGCCTTTCGCTGGTGATCGGCGGACAGCCCCGCACGCTCACCCAGGGTGAGGATATCGCCGTGCGTGCCGCCATGACGGGCCAGACGGACGTCAAAATCGCCGCCGCTCCGCTAGTGTTCGTCGGCTATGGCGTGAGCGCGCCCGAACGCGACTGGGACGATTTCAAGGGCGTCGATCTTAAAGGCAAGATCATGGTCGTGCTCGTCAACGATCCCGATTTCGAAGGCGGCGAAGGCGACTTCGGCGGCAAGGCGATGACCTATTATGGCCGCTGGACCTATAAATATGAGGAAGCGGCACGACAGGGCGCTGCTGGCGTGCTGGTGATCCATGAATATGAACCTGCCTCCTACGGCTGGGCGACGGTCAAGAACAGCAACACCAACACCATGTTCGACATCGTCCGCGACAATCCCGGCGGATCGCACACGCCATTGGAAGGCTGGATCCAGCGTGATCTGGCCGTCGATCTGTTCAAGGCGGCCGGGCTGGATTTTGAGGCGATGAAGGCAGCGGCGCGGACCAAGGCGTTCAAGCCGGTTCCGCTCAATTCCACCTTGACCGCCAACTATGCGGTCAAGCCGGAAACGATCGTATCCAAGAACGTCATCGGCCGCTTGCCCGGCAAGCAGCATCCGGATGAAACCGTCATCTATTCAGCGCATTGGGATCATCTCGGCATCGGCCAGCCCGATGCGAAGGGCGACCGCATCTACAATGGCGCACGCGACAATGCGTCGGGAATCGCGACCCTGCTGGAATTGGGCCGCGCCTTCGCGAAAGCCCCGCCGACGGATCGTTCTCTCGTCTTTCTGGCGGTGACGGCGGAGGAAAAGGGGTTGCTCGGGTCGGAATATTATGCCGCCAATCCGGTCTATCCGCTCGCAACAACGGCCGGCGTGCTCAACCTGGATGGAACGATCGGCGCCAGCGCGGCGAAGGATTTCAGCATTTCCGGCGTTGCCAAGCTTGAACTGCTGGACATGCTGGTGGCGCAGGGCGCCAAGCTTGGCCGCACCTATTCCGCCGATCCCCAGCCAGAGGCAGGCAGCTTCTATCGTTCCGACCATTTCCCGATGGCGAAGCAGGGCGTGCCGGCCGTGTCGTTCGATACAGGCCGCAACTTGATCGAAGGTGGTGAAGCGCGCGGGCAGGCCCTCTCCGATGCCTATACCAAGGATCGTTATCACCAACCGGCCGACGAATGGAGCGCGGATTGGGATATGAGCGCGGTCACGCCCGACCTGACCCTGCTCTACAATACCGGGCGCACCCTTGCCGACAGCCGGGCCTGGCCCAATTGGAGCACCGATTCAGAATTCCGCGCGACACGCGACAAAACGTCGGGCCAGCGGGAATAGCCGGTTAGCAGGACGTGGCGAGACGGCCTGTCGTCCGCCGCTCATCGGCGACTGAAAGCGCCAGGATCAGCAGCCCTCCGATCGCAAGGAGGCTGCCCACCCAGCCGGTCGAGGTCCAGCCATATCCAGCCGCGATCGCGAGGCCGCCGAGCCATGGCCCCAGCGCGTTCGCCACGTTGAAGGCGCTATGGTGCAGCGCGGCCGCCAGCGTTTGCGCTTCGCCGGCAACGTCCATCAACCGCGTCTGCAGAACCGTGCCCAGCCCCCCGCCAAAACCGATCAGGAAGATAACCGCAGACAGGCTCCAGATGCTTCCGGCGGCAAATGGGAACATCGCCAGCGAGACCGCGCTCCAGACGAGCAATCCGGTGGCTGTCGGCATCAGTGCGCGATCCGCGGCCCAGGCGGCGGAAAGATTGCCCACCGTCATGCCGATCCCGAAAATCCCGAGCACCACGGGCACCAGGGCTGGCGAGACATGCGTGACCTCAATCATCGTCGAGGCCACATAGGTATAGACGGCAAACAGCCCCCCGAAACCGATCGCCCCGGTGGCTAACGTCAACCACACCTGCCGCTTGCCAAGCGCGCCAAGCTCCCGCAACGGGCTCGCGCCTTCCGGTCGCCGGTCATGCGGAGCGAAGCGCCAGATCATGAGTGATGTCGTCAGCGCCAGCACGGCAACGACACCAAATCCCCAACGCCAGCCGATCGCTTGCCCCAGCCAGTTGGCCGCCGGCACGCCGATGACCGTCGCGATCGTCAACCCTGCCATGACGCGCGATACCGCCTGCGCGCGCCGGTTCGCGGGGACAAGCCCGGCTGCGACAAGGGCCGCGACGCCGAAATAGGCGCCATGCGGCAACCCGCTCAGGAAACGGAAAAGAAGCATCCAGCCATAGGTGGGCGCCAATGCGCTCAGGCCATTTGCCAACGCGAATACCGCCATCAGCCAGATCAGAAGCAAACGGCGCGACACCTTTGCACCCAAAATCGCGATGATGGGCGCGCCGGTGACGACGCCCAGGGCATAGGCGCTGATCGCATGTCCCGCAGTCGGCGCGTCGATGCCGAGGTCATCCGAAAAGAACGGCAGCAGGCTCATGGCCGCGAATTCGGTCGTGCCGATCGAAAACCCGCCCATGGCAAGCGCGGCCATGACCAGGCCGGGATGAACGGAAGCTCGGGTGTCGGTCAAGCGTCGTTACCTATGCCGCCTATCGTGAAGGGTCAGCCGCGTAATCTCTCGGTTCGATCAAGGCAAATGCCAAAATCTGATCCCGGATTGCAGGCTCAACACCGGGCACGCAACTTACAGGGCTGGAGCCGGCAACCTGACACCCAGCGCATTACGCAGATAATTGACGTTGACGGTCAGATTGTCCTCGATCGTTCCGGTACCGTCGCCTTCGCGTGGCGGATCGAGATCGAGAACAGCCCAGCCGTCGAACTTGCGATCGCGCAGCACCTTGAACACGGCCTTGAAATCCACACCACCCCCAACGCCCAGATTCTTATACAGGCTGGCGATCTTGTGCTGCTCCTGCGTCGGTGTCGACTTGTTACCGCGATATTGTGCATCGCAGTCCTTCAGATGGATTTCCTCCACGCGCGGGAAATATTCGTTGATGATCGCCGCCGCATCCATGCCGCCCAGCGTCAGATGGGCCGTATCCGTCGTCAGAGAGACGTAGCGCGGCTCCGTCAGTTCCATCACGCGGCGGACTTCATGCTCGCGCTCCAGCGGCCCCCAGATATGCGGGTGGGGCGCCAGCCGGATACCAAGCTCAGCCGTCTGACGGCCAAGTTCGTTCAGCGTTTCGGCCATCACCTTCAACTGATCGTCATTGGGGCCACCTTCCGGCCGGGCACCTACGTTGATCTTCCAGCGCGGACATTTGAAAGGAACCAGAAATTCACGCGCGAATTTCATATGATCCACAATCGTCTTTGCCGTTTGCGTCCGATCGATGAAGTTGGTCGACTGGCCGGGGCCGCCGTTGGAACAGGTGACGAGCGCGATTTTCGCAGTCCGAAACATATTGATGAGTGGCTTGGGATTTTCAGCATAGGGAATGATGAGCTGCCGATAGGGCTCAAGCCCCTCCAGCCCCAACTGCGCTGTCTGCCTGACTGCCTGCTCGATCTTTGTCTGCCAGATAAATCCTGCCGCGCCAAAACGGATCTTCGGATTCAAAGGATCAAGGCCGCCTGACTGCGCACTCAATGGTGAGGCGGCAATGCCGGCCATAGCGGATGCGGCAAGCGTGGAACACAGCAGATCCCGCCGCGTCATGTCGATCGAATCCAGCAAAACCGGTCGCATATGACATCCCCTCTTCCTGGAGTGGTTCATGCCACCCCCGTTTCGAAAATGGGCACGAACGACGGTGCAGAAAGGCAATCCGCCGAATGCGGCCTTGTCGTTTCCGTCCCCTCGACCCATGATCCCCCTCTCATGACCCGTGATGCAAATGAAATCGTCGCCGTCGATATCGGCGGAACCCATGCACGCTTCACCCGCGCGACACTGACGCCCGGAGAGGCACCACGGCTCGGCGAGATATCCAAGTTCAAGACGGAGGATTTCGCCAGCCTGGCCGACGCGTGGGACGCCTATCGAACCGGACAAGACGCACCTCTGCCCCGCGCCGCCGGTATTGCGGTGGCGGCTCCGCTGGGGAACGAGATCGTCAAGTTCACCAACAGTCCATGGACGCTGCGGCCCGCCACGCTGGCCGCCGAACTGGGTATCGACCGGCTGACTTTGCTCAATGATTTCGGCGCGATGGCCAATGCCGTCGCCTGGCTGGACGATGAAACGCTTGCCCCGATCAGTCCCCCGGCGCCTTGGCCGTCGGAAGGGGTGACGTCCGTCATCGGTCTCGGAACCGGACTGGGGGTGGCCATGCTCTTGCGCCGGGACGGACATATCCACGCTATCGAGACCGAGGGAGGACATGCCGATTTCGCGCCGCTGGACGGGCTTGAGGAGCAGATATTGGAACAACTCCGCCGTCGCTATCGGCGCGTATCGACGGAACGGATCGCCTCCGGCCCCGGGCTCGGCAACCTGCATTTCGCGCTGGCGACGATCGGCGGCCATTCGATCGTGCCAATGGAGGACGGCCCCTTATGGGAACGGGCCATTTCAGGTGAGGATCCGGTCGCCGCAGAGGCCCTCGATCGGCTTGTCCTGAGCTTCGGGTCGATTGTCGGCGATCTCGCTTTGGCTCACGGGTCGAACGCCGTGGTGCTGACGGGCGGCCTTGCCAATCGGATCGCCGATCGCCTGCGCGGTCCCGCCTTTCTCGATCGTTATGCGGCCAAGGGACGCTATGTGGCGCGGATGAAGGGCATCCCTATCCGCCTTGCCACCCATCCTGAACCCGGCCTGTTGGGTGCCGCCGCCGCTTTCCAGCGGGAGCACCCCCTGTCCTGACTATTCGTGCCGCAGCGCCTCGATTGGGTTCAACGCCGCAGCGCGCCGGGCGGGGAAATAGCCAAACACGATGCCGATCAACGCCGAGAAGACGAAGGACACGATGTTGATGAACGGATCGAACACGAACGGTATCCCAAGCGCCGGCGCCGCGCTGACCGTCGCGATGAAGGCCAGGACGATGCCGATGATCCCGCCCAGGCAGGCAAGCGCCACCGCCTCAACCAGAAACTGAAGCAGCACTTCATGGCCGAGCGCACCGATGGCCAGACGAATGCCGATCTCGCGTGTCCGCTCGGTGACCGACACCAGCATGATGTTCATGATGCCGATGCCACCCACCACCAGGCTGACCGCCGCCACTGCCCCCAATAGCCCGGTCAGCACGCGCGTCGAACCAGAGACCGCATCCGAAATCTGCTTGGTATCGAGCACATTGAAATCGTCCGCCGCCCCGTCGATCAGGTGCCTGCGCTCACGCAGCAATCCGCTCAGCGATGCCTGAACGGAAGCCGTGTCATAACCCTGATCGACGGAAACCATGATCGCGCGGATGGTGCGGTTGCCGGCAAAGCGCCGCATGACCGTCTTGATCGGCATGACCACGACATCATCCTGGTCATTGCCGAACCCGCCCTGCCCGCGCGTGGCCAGCACCCCGATCACCTCGCAGCTGACGTCGCGGATGCGGAAGCGCTGGCCGACGGGATCAACGCCCTGAAACAGGTTCCGAACGATCGTGTTGCCGATGATGCACACGCTGCGGCCCGCCTGTTCCTCCGCGTCGGAAAACAAGCGGCCTTCCGAAAGATCCCAGTTCTGCGCGATGAAATAATCGTTGGTCGTCCCGTTGATCGAGGTCGACCAGTTCTGTGCGTTGCGCACCGCGACACCGGTCGCCTGTGCCTGCCCCGCCACCGCGCGGACGCCGTCGATCTGGTCGCGAATGGCATCGATGTCCTCAATCTCGAACGGCGGAGGCGTCGAACCACCTCCCCGGCCGAAACCCTGCCCGGGACGCACCATCAGGATGTTCGAGCCGAGCGAGGATATCTGCTCCTTCACGGCCGCGGTCGCACCGTTGCCGAGCGTGACCATGGTGATCACGGCCGCCACACCGATGACGATGCCCAATATGGTCAGGAACGACCGCAACAGGTGGCGGCGGATTTCACGAAGAGCGAGGATCAGCGTGGTACCCAGCATCTAGGCGTCCGCCCTTTTGCCGATGCGGTGATCCGCGCCCTTGCGCTCAACGCTTTCCACCAGCCCATCCTTGAAGTGGATGATGGTGCGCGCATATTCGGCCATCTCCGGCTCATGCGTGACCATCAGCACCGTGATGCCGCTGTCGCGATTCAGATCGGTCAGCAATTCCATGATCTCGATCGACCGTTCGCTGTCCAGATTACCGGTCGGCTCGTCGGCCAGCAGCACGTCCGGGTGCGTCACGATGGCCCGCGCGATGGCAACGCGCTGCTGCTGCCCGCCCGAAAGCTCTGCAGGAGTGTGATCGGCCCAACGATCAAGCCCCACCTTCTCCAGCGCGGCCATCGCCATGTCATGACGGACCTGCCGGTCTTCGCCGCGATAAAGCAAGGGCAGCTCGACATTCTCGATCGCGGTGGTGCGGGCCAGAAGGTTGAACCCCTGGAATACGAAGCCAAGATACCGCCGCCGGAGCAGCGCTCGCTGGTCGCGGTCGAGATGCTCCACACGGACGTTCTTGAACCAGAAACGCCCGCTCGTCGGCACATCCAGGCAGCCCAGGATGTTCATCGTCGTCGACTTGCCCGATCCGGAGGCGCCCATCACTGCGATGAAATCCCCCTGATCGACAGTCAGGTCGACGCCCTTCAGCGCCTGAAAGGCGGTTGCTCCGCTGCCGAAGGTCTTGGTTATCCCTTCCAGACGGATCAACGGCTCAGTCATCGGCTGCCGCTCTTTGCCCGGTGATGACCTTCATGCCAGGTTTCAGATCACCGCTGCGCACTTCGGTATTGCGGCCATCGGTCGCCCCGGTCACCACCTGGATGGGCTTGGGCCTGCCGTTATCCAATATGTAGACGGTCTGCTGGCTGCCGGCGCCGATACCGCGCTCCTGCTCGGGGCGTTGCCGGCCGCCGATGCGGCGCTGCGGCGTGATCGCGCTGATGACGCCGTTCTTCTGTCCGCCCTGTCGCGCCCCTCCGCCCTGTGGGGAGAAACGCAGCGCTGCGTTCGGCACCAGCAGAGCCGCCTGCGTTGTCTCGATGGAAATGTCCGCCGTCGCCGTCATGCCGGGACGCAGAAGCAGTTCGGGATTATCGACGCTCAGCCTCGCATTATAGGCGATGACCGTCGATGCCGTGGTCGCAGCAGTGCTGGATGAAGACGAGGATTGGGCCGACGTATTGGATCCGACGTCCACCCGCGTGATCCTTGCCGGAAACGTCTGCCCCGGATAGGCATCGACCGTGAAGGTCGCCGTTTGCCCTTCCTTCACCTGCCCCACATCGGCCTCGTCGATCGCGACCTGCAATTCCATCGACGACAGGTCTTCCGCGATCACGAACAGCGTAGGCGTGTTGAATGATGATGCGACGGTCTGGCCGGGCTCGATCTGTCGTGCCAGCACCACGCCCGAGACAGGCGACCGGATCGTGGACCGCTGACGTTGCGTCTGGTTGGACGAAAGCTGCGCACGAGCCGACACCACGTTCGCTTCCGCCGATTCCAGGTTTGCCTGGGCGCGGGCTGCGGCAGCGCGCGCCGTATCAAGCTCGGTCTTTGCCGGGACCCGCCCGTCGGACAAGCGGCTGACCTCCAGCATGCGGTTCAACGATGCCTGCGATTCCGCCACCGTAGCCTTCGCCTGGGCAACGGCCGCCTGCGATGCCGCCAGCGCCGCCTGGGATTGGGTGATCGCATCGTCCAGCCGCGCCGGATCGAGCTGAGCAATCGGTTGTCCTTCGGTCACGCGGTCGTTGACGTCAGCCATCACCTTCAGCACGAGGCCGGACAGCTCCGAACCGACATCGACCTTGTTGGTTGGCGCAAGATTGCCCGTCGCCGATACCGAAACCGAAAGCGTTCCGCTGCGCACGTCGCGCGTCACATAGCTGATGGGTTCCGTTGCACGAACCCAGCGAATGACGAGGAAGATGGCGAGCAATGCCACGATCGCAATTGCGATCCACTTGCCCCATCTGCTCCACGGCGATTGCCCTGGAGTGCCAAGGAATTCGTCCAGATCGGCCATTGGCTCAGGATTGTCTGTCATATTCATCCTTCCAGAGCCGGGTCGAGCGGCTGCCAGCCGCCGCCTAATGCGAGATAGAGTTGGATCAACGCCTGCGCCTGATCCCCTCGCGCACGCGAAAGGCTGTCGCGTGACGACAACAATGAACGTTCCGCGTCAAGCAATGTCCGAAAATCCGTCAGGCCGGCACGGTACTGGCTGCGCGCCAGTATGGCGGCGTTGTTGGTTGCATCGAACGCGATTTCCAGCTCCGCCTGACGCCGCTTGGCGGTGTTGAGCGCGACGAGGCTGTTCTCGACATCCTCAAGCGCAATCAGCACAATCTGGCGATAACTGGCGAGCGCCGCATCGGCTGCGGCTTCCTGCGAGCGTATCTGCGACCGGCGAAGCCCCCCGTCAAACAACATCTGGCTCAGTCGTCCGAACAGACCCCCCGTCACCACGTCGGTCAGTCCGCCAAGGGACAATGCCGACGTGCCTATGTTGCCGGTGATGCCGAGCGCGGGGAAAAGTTGGGATTCGGCAACGCCGATCCTCGCCGTCGCCGAGGCAAGCGAGCGTTCGGCACTGCGCACGTCGGGCCGCTGACGCAGCGTATCCGCCGGAATGCCAACCGCGATCCGGTCCGGCCCAAGCGGAATCGGCGCCTCCGTTTCGAGATCATCGGTCACGGCACCCGGCGCACGGCCGGTCAGCACCGCGATCCGGTTGGCAGCGGCCGTGAAATTCTGTTCAAGCGTGGGGATGGTCGCGGCGGTCTGCGCCCGCTGGCCCCGCGCCTGCTCCTCATCCAGTGACGACACCAATCCCGCCTGAACGCGGAAACCGGCGATCTCCAGATTTTCCTCCTGTGTCGCCAGCGTCTCGCGCGCGATCGTCAGACTGGCCTGCGCCGTGCGCGCGAGCACGTAATTGCGCGCAACTTCGCCGGCAATCGCTGTGCGGATCGATTCCAAGTCATATCCGGCCCCTTCCGCGTCCGCCCGCGCCGCTTCCACCGACCGCCCGATGCGGCCGAATATATCGGCTTCCCACGATGCATCCGCGCCGATCGAAAAGCTGGTGGTGTCCGATCGGCTGTTATCGATATTCCGGCCGACCCCGGCCGTGGCATTGGCGTTCGGCAGGAAATCGGTGCGCGCCTGAACCAGCGCTTCCCGCGCCTGCCGCAGCCGGGCCATCCCCTGCACAATGTCCAGATTCCCCGCGAAAGCATCGTCGATAAGCCTGGTCAGCACGGGGTCCCCAAAGCCTGTCCACCATGTGGACATATCCGCCAGGGCTTCGGTCGAGGAATCGGCGCGATAACCTTCTGGAACTCCAAGAGAATTAGGTTCGGGGCGAACATAATCCGGCCCTGCCGCACAGCTGGCCAGGGCAAGGGGAGCCAGTAATTGTATCAACCGCGACATTTCGAATCTTTTCGTCACGCCTGTCGCCTTTGTCTTACGCCGCGCATCCGTGCATTCGAACCTCTGGCCGGAACATGAACGGATTGCAAAAATGTTACTGGTCATTTCTTTTTTGTAACGAAGCTGAGGCCATTCAACGCTGTTATTGCGTAATCCGATCCTCTAGAAGGGCCTTATGCCAGACGCAGAAACCGCTCTGCTTCTTGCGCGAGCGCAGTTCGCGTTCACGGTCAGTTTCCATTTCATCTTTCCTTCCTTCACCATCGGCCTCGCCAGCTACCTGATGGTGCTTGAGGGTTTGTGGCTGAAAACGGGGCGCGGCGTCTACGCCAATCTCTATCGCTACTGGTTGAAAATCTTCGCAATCACCTTCGCCATGGGGGTCGTGTCGGGCATCGTCATGTCCTACCAGTTCGGCACCAACTGGTCCGTCTTTTCCGACAAGGCGGGGCCAGTCATCGGTCCGTTGATGGCTTATGAGGTGCTGACCGCCTTTTTCCTTGAGGCGGGGTTCCTGGGCGTGATGCTGTTCGGCATCAACAAGGTGGGCAAGGGACTGCACTTCGTCGCCACTTGCGCCGTTGCGGTCGGCACCTTCATCTCCGCCTTCTGGATCCTGTCGGTGAACAGCTGGATGCAGACGCCCACCGGCTATGCGATGAACGCCGCGGGCCAGTTCGTCCCCGGCGGAAGCTGGATCGACATCATCTTCAATCCAAGCTTTCCCTATCGCCTCGTCCACACCGTCATCGCCGCCTATATCACGACGGCGATGGTCGTCGGCGCAGTTGGCGCCTGGCACCTGCTGAAGGACCGGACCAACCCCGGCGCCCGCAAGATGTTTTCCATGGCGATGTGGATGGCGGCGATCGTCGTGCCGGTGCAGGTCTTCGTCGGCGACCAGCATGGCCTGAACACGCTGGAGCACCAGCCGCAGAAGGTGATGGCGATGGAAGGTCATTATGACAGCCATCCGGATGGCGCGCCGCTGATCCTGTTCGGCCTGCCCAACAGTGCCGAGAAGCGCGTCGATTTTGCAGTCGAGATCCCGAAACTGTCGTCGTTGATCCTGAAGCATGACCTGAACGCACCGCTCGCCGGTCTCGACACCATCCCGGATGACGAGGAACCACCCGTCGGCATCGTGTTCTGGTCGTTCCGCATCATGGTGGGGCTCGGTTTTCTGATGCTCGGGCTGGGGCTGCTGAGCCTGTTCGCGCGGGTCCGCAAATCGCTCTACGACTGGCCCTGGCTGCACCGGTTCGCGCTGGTGATGGGGCCATCGGGCTTTGTCGCCGTGATCGCCGGCTGGGTGACGACCGAGGTCGGCCGCCAGCCATACACCATCTATAATTTGCTGAGGACGTCGGAGTCGGTCGCGCCGCTCGATGCCCCGGCGGTCGCGATGTCGCTGCTTGCTTTCGTCCTGGTCTATTTCGCGGTCTTCGGCTTCGGCACCTGGTATATCCTCCAGCTGATGGCAAAGCCGCCGCAACCGGGCGAACCGCCGCCCGCCCATGCGCCCATCCGTTCAGCCGGCACCACGCCCGCCGCCGCAATCGCGGAAGACTCATGATCGACCTGACCGTCATCTGGGCCGGGCTGATCGCCTTCGCCGTTGCAGCCTATGTGGTGATGGACGGGTTCGACCTGGGCATCGGCATCCTCTTCCCCCGTTTCCGGGTCGGTGCGGAGCGGGACGCGGCGATGAATTCCATCGCACCTGTATGGGACGGCAACGAGACCTGGCTGGTGCTGGGCGGCGGGGGGCTGATGGCTGCCTTCCCCCTTGCCTATGCGATCGTCCTGCCTGCGCTTTATGCGCCGTTGATCGCGATGCTCCTCGGCCTGATCTTCCGCGGGGTTGCCTTCGAGTTCCGCTGGCGTGATCCCCGGCACCGGCAGGTCTGGGATATCGCCTTCTGTGCCGGATCGGTCATCGCCACCTTTGCGCAGGGCATCACCCTTGGCGCACTGCTGCAGGGTATTGATGTCGAGGGCCGGGCCTATGCCGGCGGCTGGTGGGACTGGCTGACACCATTCAGCCTGCTGACCGGGGCCAGCCTGCTGGTCGGCTATGCGCTGCTCGGCGCCTGCTGGCTTGTCGCCAAGACCGAAGGCCGCACCCGCGATGACGCCCGCCACTTCGCCAAATGGCTGCTGCCCGCCATGCTGCTGGCGCTCGCCGCCGTCAGCCTCGCCACGCCGTTCCTGGAGGGGCAATATTATCAGCGCTGGTTCGTCTGGCCGGGGCTGGCCGCCACCGTGCCGATGCCGCTGCTTGTCGCTGTCATCGCCTTCCTGCTGTGGCGCAGCCTGCAGCGGGACAATGACGCGCACCCCTTCCTTTATGCGCTCGGCCTGTTCGGCCTCAGCTTCGTTGGCCTCGCCATCTCGATCTGGCCGGACGTGATCCCCGGCGCCGTCTCCATCTGGGAAGCAGCCGCGCCGGAAAGCAGCCAGATATTCATGCTGGTGGGTGCCGGCATCATGATCCCGATCATCCTCGCCTATACCGGATGGTCCTATTGGGTGTTCCGCGGCAAGGTGGACGAAAGCGGATATCATTGATCGATGAGAACGCCGACCCTGGCCCGCTATGGAAGCGGCTGCTGTGGCTGGTGCTGATCTGGGCGGCAAGCGTGACGGTAATCGGCGTGGTCGCGTGGATTATCCGGCTGTGGATCAAATAGGTTCCAAATGGCGAGGCCAGCCATGAGGCGGGCGCTAATCAGGAAAGCGCCTTCTTCCACTATTATCTACGATCCGGGAATCTGATCGGGGCCGGCTCTGTAGGCGTACAAGTCGCTGAAATCACTCCAGCTCCAGGATCACCGCATCCACCGCCAGGCTATCCCCCGGCTTCGCCATCACTGCCTTCACCACACCCGCTTTCCCGGCACGCAGGATGTTCTCCATCTTCATCGCCTCGACAACGGCCAGCGGCTGCCCGGCCTCAACCTTGTCGCCCACATTGACGTTGAGCTTCATCAGCAGCCCCGGCATCGGGCAGAGCAGGAAGCGCGACAGATCGGGCGGCACCTTTTCCAGCATATGCCTGGCGAGTGGCGCGATGTGGGCGGGCAGAACGCGCGCGACATGGCTTGCGCCACGGGTCGTCAGGCGAAAGCCCATGCGGATGGGCGCCAACTTCACGCTCAGTGGAGCGCCGTCTACCTCCGCCTCGATCAGCCGATCGCCCGGGGTGAATTCAAGGGCGATCTCAATCGGTTTCCCATCCACCGTCACCTCGTCATAGTCCAGGGTGACGGCGTGAATGGTATCGCCGATCTTCACCGACCAGGCGGATGGCGGCATAAGGCGCTTGCCGAGCTGACCGTCGATCCGCCGGGCACGATCGGCATGAGCAGTCGCGGCGAAGGCGGCGATTGCGGCCAGTCCGCGCAGCAGCGACGCATCGGCCGGAGCGCCCGTGAAGCCTTCCGGATATTCCTCGGCAATGAAGCCCGTGGTCAGCGCGCCTTCGCGAAAGCGGGGATGCTGCATCAGCGCCGACAGGAAATCGATATTGTGCCCCGGCCCCTCGATCTCGAAGCGGTCGAGTGCGGTGATCTGCCGATCGATCGCCTCCTCCCGCGTCTCACCAAAAGTGATGAGCTTGGCGATCATCGGGTCGTAGAAGATGGAGACCTCGCCGCCTTCCATCACGCCATCGTCGACGCGGACGCCATCTCCGGTTTCCGGCGGATTGTAGCGCACCAGCCGCCCGGTCGAGGGAAGGAAGCCGCGATACGGGTCTTCCGCATAGACGCGCGTTTCGACCGCCCAACCGCTGAGCGTCACCTGATCCTGGGTCAGCGGCAGCTTCTCACCCGCTGCCACGCGGATCATCTGCTCGACCAGATCAAGCCCGGTGATGCATTCCGTGACCGGATGCTCCACCTGCAGCCGGGTATTCATTTCCAGAAAGTAGAAACTGCGATCGGCGCCGACGATCAGCTCCACCGTACCGGCGCTGTAATAGCCCACCGCCTTTGCCAGCGCGACCGCCTGCTCGCCCATTGCCTTGCGCATTTCCGGCGTGACGAAGGGCGATGGTGCTTCCTCCACCACCTTCTGGTGGCGCCGCTGGATCGAACATTCGCGCTCGCCCAGGTAAAGGATGTTGCCGTGCTGGTCGCCCAGAACCTGAATTTCGATGTGGCGCGGGCTTTCGATGAATTTCTCGATGAACACGCGGTCGTCGCCAAAGCTCGCCAGCCCTTCGCGCTTCGTCGCCTCGAAGCCTTCACGAACGTCCTGCTCGCCATAGGCCAGCCGCATCCCCTTGCCGCCGCCGCCGGCCGATGCCTTCATCATCACCGGATAGCCGATCTCGCCTGCGATCCGGACGGCATCGTCGGTGCTGTCGATCTCCCCCACAAAGCCGGGGACGACGCTCACACCCGCTTCCTTCGCCAGCTTCTTGGATTCGATCTTGTCGCCCATCGCCGCGATGGCGCCCGGCGGCGGCCCGATGAAGGCGATACCGTTATCCGCCAGCAATTGGGCAAAGCTGGTCCGTTCGGACAGGAAGCCATAGCCGGGGTGGACCGCATCCGCCCCCGTCTTCTTGCAGGCGAGCAGGATCGCGTCTGCCAGCAGATAACTCTCGGCTGCAGGCGGAGGCCCCAGCCGCACCGCCTCATCCGCCATCCGCACATGCGGGCTGAGCGCATCCGCGTCCGAATAGACCGCGACCGTCGCGATCCCCATCTTCTTCGCGGTACGGATGACGCGACAGGCGATCTCGCCGCGATTGGCGATGAGGATTTTTTTGAACATTATTCGGCTGCCACCCGCGCTGGTTCTTCGGAATCCATCGGGGTCAGGCCAAGTTTCGCGAACAGCTTCGCATCGGCGCCGTCACCTGCATTGGGCGTGGTCAGCAGCCTGTCCCCCGTGAAGATCGAATTGGCGCCGGCCATGAAGCAGAGCGCCTGCGTCGCCTCGCTCATGCTCTCGCGGCCGGCGGAAAGGCGGACCATCGAGCGGGGCATGGTGATGCGCGCAGCCGCGACAGTGCGGACGAACTCGATATCGTCGATCTTCGCCAGCGGCGTATCGGCCAGCATGTCGCCCAGCACAGTGCCCTTCACCGGCACTAGCGCGTTCACCGGCACGCTTTCCGGGTGGCGCGGCAGCGTGGCGAGCGCATGGATGAAGCCTACCCGGTCGGCGCGCGTCTCGCCCATGCCCACAATCCCGCCGCAGCATACGGCGATGCCGGCGCTCCGTACCTCTTCCAGCGTATCGAGGCGGTCCTTGAAGGTCCGCGTGGTGATGACATTGCCGTAATTCTCCGGCGAAGTATCGATATTGTGGTTGTAGTAATCGAGCCCGGCGTCCGCCAACCGGCGCGCCTGGTCGGCGGTCAGCATGCCCAGCGTCATGCAGGTTTCCAGCCCCATGTCGCGCACGCCTTCGACCATCGCGACGATCGCATCCATGTCACGGTCCTTGGGATTGCGCCACGCAGCGCCCATGCAGAAGCGCTGCGACCCCGCCGCTTTCGCCTCTCGCGCGGAGGCGAGGACGGCATCGACGTCCATCAGCTTTTCAGCCTTCAACCCGCTTTCAGCATGTGCGGACTGGCTGCAATAGCCACAATCCTCCGGGCAGCCGCCGGTCTTGATCGACAGCAGCGTGCAGAGTTGCACCTCCCCGGCCGCATGCCATTCGCGGTGGACGCGCTGCGCCTCCCACATCAGGTCGGCAAAGGGCAGGTCGAACAGCGCGGCAATCTCGTCGCGGGTCCAATCAGTGCGCAAAATCCCGTTTGCCCCGAACGCAGTCGAGGGACGTGTCTCAACCACGCTCGATACGAACGGATCCTGGGTATCATTCATTCGGCAGCTTCCTCGAGGCCTTCAGGCGGCATGTTGTGGCCAAGCAGGCGCAGCAGGTCCGCCGCGCTGTCGACCACATTGGTGCCCGGGCCATAGATTGCGGCGACGCCGGCAGCACGCAGAAATTCATAATCCTGCGCGGGGATGACCCCACCCGCGACGACCTTGATGTCCGCCCGCCCCGCCTTGCGAAGCAGATCGATCAGCTCGGGGATCAATGTTTTGTGCCCGGCGGCGAGGCTGGAGGCGCCAACCACGTCGACATCCTTGCCCAGCGCCAGTTCGGACGCCTCCTGCGGCGTCTGGAACAGCGGCCCGCTCACCACCTCGAACCCCATGTCGGTGAAGGCGGAGGCGATCAGGTTGGCACCACGATCATGCCCGTCCTGCCCCATCTTGGCGACGAAGACGCGCGGCTTGCGGCCCTTGCGCCGTTCGAACGCATCGATGCCGTCCACCACCTGCTGCCAACGGCCATCACCGGCAAAGGCGCCGCCATAGACGCCCTTCACCGGGCGCGGCATCGTATCATAACGGCCGAAGACGTCGTCCATCGCGGCGGATATCTCGCCCAGCGTCGCCCGTGCCCGCGCGGCATCCACGGCCAGTGCCAGAAGATTCTCCTTACCCCGCGCGCCTTCGCGCAAGGTATCGAGCGCGGTCCGGCAGGCGGCTTCGTCGCGCCCCGCCTTCACCCTGTTGATCCGCGCGATCTGTCCTTCGCGCACGCGGACATTGTCGACGTCCAGGATGTCGATCGGCTCCTCGTCCGCCAGCCGGTATTTGTTGACCCCGACGATCACGTCCTCGCCACGATCGACCCGCGCCTGCCGGGCGGCGGATGCTTCCTCGATCATCGCCTTGGGCCAGCCGGCGGCGACCGCCTTCGCCATGCCGCCTTCTTTCTCGACCCGGTCCATGATTTCGAGGGCGCGGTCGTGCAGTTCCTGCGTCAGTGCCTCGACATAATATGAGCCGCCGAGCGGATCGACGACGCGGGTGATGCCGGTTTCCTCCTGCAGCACGATCTGCGTGTTGCGGGCGATGCGGGCCGAGAAATCGGTCGGCAGCGCGATCGCCTCATCCAGCGCATTGGTGTGCAGGCTCTGTGTGCCGCCGAGCGCGGCGGCCATCGCCTCTACCGTGGTGCGGATGACGTTGTTGTACGGGTCTTGTTCGGTGAGGGATACGCCGGAGGTCTGGCAGTGGGTTCGGAGCATCTTGGAACGTTCGTCTTTCGCGCCGAGATCGGTCATTACATTGTGCCATAGCTTTCGGGCGGCGCGGAGCTTGGCGACTTCCATGAAGAAGTTCATACCGATTGCGAAGAAGAAGCTCAAACGCCCTGCGAAAGCGTCGATATCTAGGCCAGACGCGATTGCGGCGCGCGCATATTCGCGGCCGTCGGCGATGGTGAAGGCCAGTTCCTGCACCTGCGTCGCCCCGGCTTCCTGCATGTGATAGCCGGAGATCGAAATACTGTTGAATTTCGGCATGTTGGCCGAGGTGTAGGCGATGATGTCCGAAATGATCCGCATGCTGGGCGCGGGCGGATAGATGTAGGTGTTGCGGACCATGAACTCCTTCAGGATGTCGTTCTGAATGGTCCCGTCCAGCTTCTCGGGGGGAACGCCCTGCTCTTCCCCCGCGATGATGAAGAAGGCGAGGATCGGGATGACCGCGCCGTTCATCGTCATCGAAACTGACATTTGGTCGAGCGGAATGCCGTCGAACAGGATCTTCATGTCGTCGATCGTGTCGATCGCGACACCCGCCTTGCCCACATCGCCGACGACGCGGGGATGATCGCTGTCATAGCCGCGATGCGTGGCGAGATCGAAAGCGACGGACAGCCCCTTCTGCCCCGCGGCGAGATTGCGGCGGTAGAAGGCGTTGGATTCCTCGGCAGTCGAGAAACCCGCATATTGGCGGATCGTCCAGGGGCGCCCGGCATACATGGTCGCCCGCACCCCGCGCGTGAACGGCGCAAAGCCGGGCAGGCCGGGGTCGATGCCCGCGACATCCTGCGCCGTGTAGAGCGGCTTTACCTCAATCCCTTCCGGCGTATGCCAGTTGAGGTCGCGGCCCTTGGACTCCTTGTCGGCAAGAGCCTGCCAATCCGCCGGGGTGGACTTGTCCGCCATGTCAGCGCCCCTCGAACCTTGGCGGGCGCTTTTCATGGAATGCCATCAGCCCTTCCCGCGCGTCCGCCGTCTTGCTGGCCACCACCTGAGCATGGGCCTCGGCCGAAAGGGCCTGGGCGTGGGTCTGCTCCAGCGCGCGCCACATGCCGATCCGCGTCAAACCCAGCGCCACCGAAGGGCCATTTGCCAGCCGCACGACAAGCGCCCGCGCCTCAGCCATCAGCACATTATCATCGACCGCGCGGTGGATCAGGCCCCAGCTTTCGGCTTTTTCGGCGGATATGCGTTCGCCGAGCATCATCATCTCGGCCGCCCGTGCCTTGCCGACGAGACGCGGCAGCAACCATGTCGCGCCGCCGTCCGGCACCAACCCAAGATTGACGAACGCCTGCAGGAAATAGGCGGAGCGCGCAGCGATCACGAAATCGGCGGTCAGCGCCAGCGAGCAGCCGATGCCCGCCGCCGCCCCATTGACCGCCGCGACGATCGGGATCGGCAATGCGGCCAGCGTGCGCATGACCGGATTGTAACTTTCCTCAAGCGCCATACCGGGGCCGCGCCGCATCGCTTCCTCACCGCCGCCGACAATATCGGCGCCGCTGCAGAAGGCCCTTCCCTCTCCGGTGATCATCAACGCCCGTACGCCGAGATCGGGAAAGGTGGTGATCGCCGCATTCATCTCATTGAACATCTGCGGCGGGGCGGCATTCAGCCGATCCGGCCGGTTGAGCGTGATCGTCGCGACATTGTCGGCGATGTCGAGGCGGATCAGTTCATGCGCCATGAGGTGCGCCGCCTTTCGGTGTCTCCATCAATTCGACGAGCACGCCGCCCATGTCCTTCGGATGGACGAAGATGACGGGCGTGCCATGCGCGCCGATGCGGGGTTCGCCCAGCACGGTCGCGCCCTTGGCTTCCATCTCCGCCTTGGCGACATGGATGTCCGGCACCTCGAAACACACATGATGCTGCCCGCCTGCCGGGTTCTTGGCGAGGAACTTCAGGATCGGAGAGTTTTCGCCCAGCGGCTCAAGCAACTCGATCTGGCTGTTGGGCGTATCGACGAAGCAGACGCGGACGCCCTGCGCGGGCAGGTCGAACGCTTCGTGGACATGCGTCGCGCCGAGAAGGTCGCGATAAAGCGCGACGGACTTCTCGATCGAAGGCGTTGCAACGCCGATGTGGTTCAGGCGGCCGAGTTTCATACACCTCTCCCCGGGTGAGGAGCTGGGGTGGGGAAGTATTGAGGGAAGAAGCTCGGCTGCGCCTCGCCTCCACCCCCAACCCCTCCCCTGAAGAGGAGGGGCTTAGAGAGGGGTGTTGTCATGCTTCTTCCATGGGTTTTCGAGCTGCTTGTTGCGTAGCTTGCGAAGGCCCAGCGCGATGCGGCGGCGCGTGGAATGGGGCAGGATCACTTCGTCGATGAAGCCCTTTGAGGCGGCGACGAAGGGGTTGGCGAAGCGGGCTTCATATTCGGCGGTGCGTTCGGCGATCTTCTCCTTGTCGCCGATGTCCTGGCGGAAGATGATTTCGACCGCGCCTTTGGCGCCCATCACGGCGATTTCGGCGCTTGGCCAGGCGTAGTTCAGGTCGCCGCGCAGATGCTTCGACGCCATGACGTCATAGGCACCGCCATAGGCCTTGCGGGTGATGACGGTGATCTTCGGCACGGTCGCTTCGGCATAGGCGAAGAGCAGCTTGGCGCCATGTTTGATGATGCCGTTATGCTCCTGCCCCACGCCCGGCAGGAATCCCGGCACGTCGACGAAGGTGATGATCGGAATCTCGAAAGCATCGCAGAAGCGGACGAAGCGGGCCGCCTTCTTCGATGCGGGAATGTCGAGGCAGCCGGCCAGCACGGTCGGCTGGTTGGCGACGATGCCCACCGTGCGCCCTTCGATCCGGCCGAAGCCGCAGAGGATGTTGGCGGCGTGCGCGGGCTGGATTTCGAAGAAGTCGCCTTCGTCCAGCGTCTTCCTGATCAGCTCATGCATGTCATAGGGCTGATTGGCGCTGGTCGGGATCAACGTGTCGAGACTCGGCTCCTCACGATCCCACGGATCGGCTGTCGGCCGTTCGGGCACTTCGTCCCGGTTTGAAGCTGGCAAAAAGTCCACGAAGTCGCGGGTGGCGAGCAGCGCCTCGAGATCATTCTCGAACGCCACGTCGGCCACCCCCGACTTCGTGGTATGCGTTACCGCACCCCCGAGTTCCTCCTGCGTGACGATCTCGTTTGTAACGGTCTTCACTACATCGGGGCCGGTAACGAACATGTACGAACTGTCTTTTATCATGAAAATAAAGTCTGTCATCGCCGGCGAATAGACGGCGCCGCCCGCGCACGGGCCCATGACGACAGAAATTTGCGGCACCACGCCGGATGCCAATACGTTGCGCTGAAAAACCTCGGCATAACCGCCCAACGACGCCACGCCTTCCTGAATACGGGCGCCGCCGCTGTCGTTCAGGCCGATGACGGGCGCGCCGACCTTCATCGCCATGTCCATGATCTTGCAGATCTTTTGAGCGTGCCGTTCCGACAGCGATCCGCCGAAGACGGTGAAGTCCTGACTGAAGACGAAGACCAGCCGGCCGTTGATGGTGCCCGATCCGGTTACCACACCGTCGCCGGGGATTGTCTGCTCCGCCATGCCGAAGTCGACGCAATTATGTTCGACATACATGTCGAGTTCTTCGAAAGACCCTTCGTCCAGCAGAACATCAATCCGCTCGCGCGCGGTGAGCTTGCCCTTGGCGTGCTGAGCCGCGATTCGCTTTTCGCCGCCGCCCAACCGTGCGGCCGCCCGTTTCGCTTCCAGTTGATCGACGATCGACTGCATTGGCAATCCCAAGCCTTTCCTTGTCCGATCCTTTTCCAAGCTTGCCACGGAACTGCAAATGTGAATTTGCGAAGTTGCGAATAGTAATTTTGCGAAGTAGGGAATCAAGACCAACGTCATCCTGACGAAAGTCAGGATCCATGAACACGAACTTTTCCGGAATGGTCGGTGTTCATGGATCCCAGCTTTCGCTGGGATGACAGAGGAGACCGCTATGCCCGCACGCAAACGTCTGTTCGCCGGGGATCGGCTTCGCGATCTTCGCCGCCGTGCCGGGTTGGGGCAGGCGGCGATGGCGCAGCGGCTGGGGATTTCCGTCAGCTATCTGAGCCAGCTCGAGAATGACGATCGTCCGCTCACATCGGCGGTCTTGGCCGCACTTGGCCGCCATTGGCCGCGCGATCTGGATGAATTGGAGACCGACGACCCGACCCGCCGTTTCGCCGCGATCCGAACCGCGATGGATGATCCGCTGTTCGACCTGCCCGCGCCCGACCCGGATGCGCTGGCCAAGCTTGCCGAGCAGCAGCCCGGCTTTGCCGATCGGTTCGTCACCCTTCATGCGGCCTATCGCGACGCGGGCGAGCGGTTACAGATGGTCGACGAGACCTTTTCCAGCGGCGTGGCCGGCAATAGCCGCCTGCCCTGGGAAGAAGTCCGCGACTGGTTCCACGAGGCCGGCAACTATGTGGACATGCTGGATCGCCGGTCAGAGACATTGGCGGCGGCGCTCGAGGGCGGCGAAGGCGCGATGCTGGCGCGGCTGGGCGAGGCGCACGGCATCCAGGTGATGACGAGCGACACGGATGGCCCGCTTCGCCTGTTCGACCGCGCCGGGTCGCGGCTTCATCTGTCTGCCGCCCTACCGCCAGAGAGCCGTCGCTTCATGCTTGCCCACCAGCTGACCGCGCTGGAAATGGGCGAGGAAATTCGCGCGATTTCGGAGAATGCGGCGCTGCGCACGGCGGAAGCGCGGCGACTGTTGAGCGTCGGCCTTGCCAATTATGCGGCGGGCGCGCTGCTGATGCCTTATGAGCGGTTCCGGTCCACCGCCCGGATGCTCAGGCACGACATCGACCGGCTGTGCCAGCGTTTTTCCGTGAGCTTCGAGCAGGCATGCCACCGGCTCTCGACATTGCAGCGGCCGGGCGCGCGGGGCATTCCTGTGTTCTTCTGCCGCGTGGACATGGCAGGCAACATCACCAAGCGGCATTCGGCCACAAGGCTGCAATTCGCGCGCTTCGGCGGCGCCTGCCCGTTGTGGATCGTGCATGAGGCCGTCGCCATTCCCGACCGCATCCTGGTGCAGATCGCGGAGACGCCGGATGGCGTGCGCTATGTGTCGATGGCCAAGGGGCTGGTGAAACCCTCCGGCAGCTTCGCGCGCGCGCCACGCCGCTATGCGGTGGCGCTGGGGTGCGAGGTCGGCCATGCGCGCGATTTCATCTATGCCGACGGGCTTGATCTGACGCCGACCGCGGCCGCGACGCCGATCGGCATTTCCTGCCGGCTCTGCCCGCGTCCCGATTGCGACCAGCGGGCCTTTCCGCCGGCCGACAGGGCGATCCGGATCGACCCGGACGTGCGCAACATCGTCCCTTATCGCGTGACGTGAGCCGATCTCCCCTTGCCCTCTTGGATACCGATCCGCAAAGTCACCCGGTAAGGAGAGTGGCATGAGTAACGATCGCGAACTGTACCCCGTCCCGCCCCAATGGGCCGCGCAGGCGCAGGTGAATGCGAAACGCTATGCCGATCTCTATGGCCGGTCGATCGCCGACCCGGGGCGGTTCTGGCTGGAGCAATCGCGACGCCTGGACTGGATCAAGCGACCGGAAATCGCGGGTGACTGGAGCTTTCAGGAAGAGGACTTCCACATCAGCTGGTTCCCGGACGGGCGGCTGAACGTCTCGGCCAACTGCGTCGACCGGCACCTGAAGACGCGGGGCGACCAGGTGGCAATCATCTGGGAACCGGACAATCCCTATGACGAGCCGCGCCACATCACCTACGGCGAACTCCACACCGAGGTCTGCCGCTTCGCAAATGTGCTGAAGGCGGCGGGCGCGAAGAAAGGCGACCGGATCACCATCTACATGCCGATGATCCCGGAGGCGGCATTCGCGCTGCTTGCTTGCGCGCGGATCGGGGCGATCCATTCGGTCGTGTTCGGCGGATTCTCGCCCGAGGCGCTGGCCGGGCGCATTCAGGATTGCGATTCGACGATCGTCGTCACCGCCGATGAAGGCAGGCGGGCGGGCAAGCCGGTGGCGCTCAAGGCCAATGTGGACAAGGCGGCCGAGCATGCTCCTTCGCTGCAGAAAGTCATCACCGTGCGTGCGACCGGGGCGGAGATATCGATGCAGCCGGGGCGCGACATCTGGTATCATGAGGCGGCGAAGGCGGTGGACACCGTCTGCCCGCCAGAGCCGATGGGGGCGGAAGACCCGCTGTTCATCCTCTACACCAGCGGATCGACGGGCAAGCCCAAGGGCGTGCTGCACACCGGCGGCGGATACCTGCTGTGGGCGAGCCTGACGCACGAGTTGTGCTTCGATTATCGGCCGGGGCAGATCTATTGGTGCACGGCCGACATCGGCTGGGTGACGGGGCACAGCTATATCGTCTACGGCCCGCTGGCGAACGGCGCCACGACGCTGATGTTCGAGGGCGTGCCGAACTGGCCGAACCCCTCGCGCATCTGGGAGGTTTGCGACCGGCATCAGGTGGAGATCGTCTACACCGCGCCCACCGCGCTGCGGGCGCTGATGCGCGAAGGCGACGAGCCGGTGAAGGAGACGAGCCGCACGTCGCTGCGCATTCTCGGCACCGTTGGCGAGCCGATCAATCCGGAGGCGTGGCGCTGGTATCATTCGGTGGTCGGTGAGGATCGCTGCCCGGTCATCGACACCTGGTGGCAGACGGAGACCGGGGGCGTGATGATCGCCCCCCTGCCCGGCGCCACCGACCTGAAGCCCGGTTCCGCGACGAAGCCTCTGCCCGGCGTCGATCCGCAGATCGTCGATGGCGATGGCGTGGTGCAGCAGGGCACGGCGGAGGGGAATCTCGTCATCGCGCGGTCCTGGCCGGGGCAGATGCGGACGGTGTGGGGCGACCATGACCGTTTCTTCCAGACCTATTTCTCCACCTTCCCCGGCAAATATTTCACCGGCGACGGCGCGCGGCGGGATGAGGACGGATATTACTGGATCACCGGACGGGTCGATGACGTCATCAACGTGTCGGGGCACCGCATGGGGACAGCCGAGGTCGAGTCCGCGCTGGTGCTGCATCCCAAGGTCGCGGAAGCCGCCGTGGTCGGCTTTCCGCACGACATCAAGGGCCAGGGCATCTATGCCTATGTGACGCTGAATGTGGGCGAGGAACCGACGGATGCGCTGCGCACCGAGCTGGTGAAGTGGGTGCGCACCGAAATCGGCCCGATCGCCAGCCCGGATGCCATCCAGTTCACGCCGGCGCTGCCCAAGACACGCAGCGGCAAGATCATGCGGCGCATCCTTCGCAAGATCGCCGAAGGAGATGTCTCGTCACTGGGCGATACGTCCACCCTCGCCGACCCGGCGGTGGTGGACGATCTGGTCGCCAACCGCGTGGGTCGTTAGCGCATCAGGACAAGCTCTTCCGCCATCGTGGGATGAAGCGCGACGGTGTCGTCGAACGCGGCCTTGGTCAGCCCCGCCTTCACCGCGATCGCGGCCGCCTGAAGGATTTCGGGCGCGTCCGGGCCGATCATGTGCAGGCCGACGATCCGGTCGGTGTCCGCATCGGTGATCATCTTGTAGAGCGCGCGTTCGTTGCGGCCAGCCAGCACATTCTTCATCGCCCGGAAATCGGCGGTGTAGACCTTGACCGATCCCAGCTTCTGCCGCGCCTCACTTTCCGTCATGCCGACGGCCGCCATCGGCGGATGGCTGAACACGGCGGAGGGGATGCAATGATAATCCACCCGGCGCGGCTTGCCGCCGAACTGCGTGTCGGCGAACGCATGCCCTTCGCGGATCGCGACCGGGGTCAGTTGCACCCTGTCCGTCACGTCACCCACCGCGAAGATGCTCTCGCAGCTTGAGCGGCTGTCCTCATCCACAATGACAGCCCCTTTGGCGTTCAGGAGCACACCTGCATTCTCTAACCCGAGCGACGCCGTGTTGGGGACACGCCCCGTTGCGAACAACACCTGGTCGACCACCACCGCGTCATGATTGGTCATTTCGACCTTCAACCGGCCATCGGCCTGCTTCTCGATGCCCTTGAAGTTGGCGTTGAAGCGGAAATCGATCCCCTTCATCGTCGATATCTGGAGCAGCCGGTCACGGATCGTCGTATCATAACCGCGCAGGATGGTGTCCGAGCGGTTGATGAGCGTCACCTTGCAACTGAATTCGTTGAAAATCCCCGCGAATTCGTTGGCGATATAGCCACCGCCCGCGATCAGGATGCGGTCCGGCACCTTGTCCAGATGAAAGACCTCGTTGGAGGTGATGCCATGCTCGCTGCCGGGGCAATCGGGCCGATGCGGCCAGGCCCCCGTGGCGATCAGGATGATCTTCGCGGTGATTTCCCGCCCGCTCGCCAGCTTCACGCCATGCGCGCCGGTGACCGTCGCGCGTTCGAGGATGACGTCGACCTTGTGGCTTTCCAGCGTCTGCGTGTAGGCGCCGTTGATCCGGTCGACCTCGCTTAGCACATTGTCGCGCAGCTTCGTCCAGTCGAACGCGCAATCGCCCACATCCCAGCCGAAACTTTTCGCGTCCTGAAGGTCCTCGGCAAAATGGGCGCCGTAGACGAGCAGCTTCTTCGGCACGCAGCCACGGATGACGCAGGTGCCGCCGACGCGATATTCCTCCGCCACCGCGACCCTGGCGCCGTAGGCGGCCGAAATCCGCGCTGCCCTGACACCACCAGACCCAGCGCCGATGACGAACAGGTCGTAATCATACTCAGCCATCAAAGCCTCATTCAAAAGCCCGCGCGATCAGCGCGCGCGTGGATGCATCGAACCGGTCGGTGCCTTCGCTCTCGATCGATTTCGCGATTTCCTTGCCCAGCTCCACACCGAACTGGTCGAACGGGTTGATGCCCAGCATCACCGCGTTCACGAAGGTGCGATGCTCGTAGAAGGCGACCAGCGCACCCAGCGTCGCCGGATCGAGCGTGTCGAGCAGGATCGTCGTCGATGGCCGGTCGCCGGGATAGGCGCGAGCCGGATCGTCGCTGTCCCGCCCGGCCATCAGCGCTGCGCCCTGGGCAAAGCAGTTGATCAGCAGCGCGCGATGATGCGCGTCGTCCAGCCCATGTTCCGGCTGCGCCACGGCGATGAATTCCACCGGTACCAGATGCGTGCCCTGATGAAGAAGCTGGAACACCGCATGCTGCGCGTCGGTGCCCACGCCGCCCCAGGTGATCGGCGCGGTCGCCCCGGCAACCGGCTGCCCCTCGACCGTCACGCGCTTGCCGTTCGATTCCATTTCGAGCTGCTGGAGGTAGAAGGGCAGCAATTGCAGACGCTCGTCATAGGCGAACACCGCCCGCGTCTCGCAACCGCGCGCCTGCGTGTAATAGAGGTCGGCGAAGGCAGCGAGCATCGGCGCATTACGTTCGGGCGACGCCAGGCGGAAATGCCGGTCCATGGCCGCCGCCCCTTCAAGCAGGCTTTCGAACGCATCCCAGCCGAGCACCATCGCCACGGGAAAGCCGATCGACGACCACAGCGAATAGCGGCCACCCACGCTTTCGGAGAACGGGAGAATCCGGGTTTCGTCGACACCCCATTCGATCGCCTTTTGCGGCGAAGCGGTCAGCGCGACGATCCGCCCATAGGGGTCGTCGCTGCCCCCTTCGGTCATCCAGGCGACGGCGCTGGCGGCGTTCAGCATCGTCTCTGTCGTGGTGAAGGTTTTCGATGCGATCACCAGCAGCGTCAGCGCGGGATCGAAGCGCTTGAACACCTCTTCCAGCGCTGCGCCATCGACATTGGAGACCACGGCCACGTCATAGCGATCCGCATCGCGACCAAGGGCATCGACCAGCAGATCGGGCCCAAGCGCGGAGCCACCGATGCCGATGTGGAGCACATGTCGAATCTCGCCGAGCGCGCCGGCCTCGATCGCGTCGATCAGCGCGCGCATCCGGTCATGCAGGCTGCGGGCGCGGGCAACGCTTTCCGGCGCGCCCTCGCCCCGTTCGGCGGTATGTTCGGCCGCGCGGCCCTCCGTAGGATTCACGACCTTTCCGGCGAACAGGGCTTCGCGCGCCTTCACCAGCCCCGAGGCGTCGGCCAGCGCCATGAAATCCTTGACCAGAGCATCGGTCAGGTGGGTTTTCGACCAGTCGAAATAGAGGCCCGCCTCGGTCAGCGTCAGCCGCGACAGCCGATCGGCATCCTCGTCAAACAACGTGGTCAGCGTCGTCCGGGGTGATTCGTTGATTTTCGTCCGGATTGCTTGCCTGTCGGCCATCGTCACGCCTCCTTGCTGCCCCGCAGCATCGCCCTAACGCGGCGTAAGCGACCGGGCTAGGCCCTCAATGGCGATGTTCGCGCCGAAGCGTGTAACGGCCCTTGCTATATCCATCGAAAATGCCGTCGATCGCCGGATGGTCCAGCGGCTCCGCGCTTTCGTCACGCACCAGATTCTGCTGGCTGACATAGGCGACGTAGCTGCTCTCCGCATTTTCGGCGAGCAGGTGATAGAAGGGCTGGTCCTTCGCAGGACGCACGTCTTCCGGGATCGACTGATACCATTCCTCGCTGTTGGCGAAGACCGGATCGACATCGAAGATGACCCCGCGGAATTCGAACAGCCGATGCTTCACCACGTCGCCGATCGCGAAAGATGCGTTGACGATGGGGGGTGCGGCGGGCAGCTCTGAACGATCCAGAGGCGTGGTAAGATGAGTCATGCCCCCAATTTAGGGTGGATTGACGGCCACGCAAGCAGATAGCTTGTGCCGCCCGGCCCCATCGGCTAATGGCCCGCCTTCAATCGACCGGCACCCCGCCCGAAACGGCGGCCATGTCCTCGCGGAGAGGTGGCTGAGTGGTCGAAAGCACCGCACTCGAAATGCGGCGTGCCCGTGAGGGTACCGTGGGTTCGAATCCCACCCTCTCCGCCATTTACCGCTAGAACGACCGATAGTTGTGTAGCCTATTTCGCCGGTAAAGACCGAACGAAGGCAAGAGCTGCGTCTATCAGCTTTTGCCGCAGGTCATCATCGCCGAACGCCGATGGTCCGGCGCGTACCCAACCCCGCATCGGTCGGTTACCGGAAAACATCGGAACGATATCCGGCATGTCTAGCGCCCAGCGCTCCCTACCCTTGCCAAGCCTGACCAGCATCCCGTCATCACGAGCCGCACACAGCAGGTTGCCGTGACACAGCCACGCTCGACCGCCGAACATGGTTTTCTCAGTCAATCCCGACTCTGACGGGAGACATTCTCGCACCAGTTCCTCAAGACCTTCGTCACGAGCCAAGCTAGCTATCCTTTGCAAGAAGAAGAATCTCTGAACTGGAGATATCACACGTCAACTTGACGGAGAGCACGGCAAAACAATTTTCCGACCCGCTGTCGATTCCACCGTCACACGTTCGTCGTATGATCGAGGAGGCTGTTATGGCGTCCTTTAGCGAAGGAGAAAGACGATGCGTGTTCTGGTTTTTGTGAAGGCGACGGAAGACAGCGAAGCGGGCATCATGCCCTCGACCGAATTGTTCGAGGCGATGGGCAAGTTCAATGAAGAGTTGGTCAACGCGGGGATCATGCTGGCCGGAGAGGGCCTGCACCCTTCATCCAAGGGCAAGCGCATTGCCTTTGACGGGCCCAGCCGCTCCGTCATCGACGGCCCCTTTGCGGAGACCCGCGAACTGGTCTGCGGGTTCTGGATCTGGGAGGTCAAGGACATGGCCGAGGCCGTCGAATGGGCGAAGCGTTGCCCGAACCCCATGCCGGGGCCGAGCGAGCTTGAGATCCGGCCGGTGTTTGAAGCAGCCGATTTTGGCGAGGTCTTCACGCCCGAGCTTGCCGAGCAGGAAGAACGGTTGCGCGCGAAGATCGCCGACCGCTGAGAAGCCTGCGGTCGCCGCCAATGCCTTGCTTTTTGCGTTCCCGTTTTCCTAAGCGAGGCATGTGGCGGCGACCAACATCCTTCAGACGATCGAGACGGTCTTTCGGATCGAGCAGGCCCGGCTGATCGCCGGGCTGGCGCGGATGACGCGCGACATCGGCCAGGCCGAGGAACTGGCGCAGGACGCCCTTGTCATCGCGCTGTCGGAGTGGCCGAAATCCGGCATTCCGGAGAATCCGGCCGCCTGGCTGATGGCGGCGGCCAAACGCAAGGCGATCGACGGGTTCCGCCGCGCCAGGATGGTCAAGCGCAAGCACGCCGAAATCGGCCGTGATCTGGAGGACGAACGGGATTCCAGCGTCGAGGAGATCGAGGCGGCCATGGACGACGATGTCGGCGATGAGCTTTTGGGCCTGATCTTCACCGCATGCCATCCGCTGCTGCCGCGTGAGGCGCGCGCGGCGCTGACATTGCGGCTGATCGGCGGGCTGACGACGGAGGAGATCGCCCGCGCGTTCCTGTCCAACGAAGCGACCATCGCCCAGCGCATCGTTCGGGCGAAGCGGACGCTGGGCAAGGCGGGGCTGACGTTCGAGGTACCGCGCGGGAAGGAACGGGAGCAGCGCCTGGCCTCTGTGCTGGAGGTGCTCTACCTGATCTTCAACGAGGGATATGCGGCAACCGCCGGGGAGGATCTGATCCGCCCGGCGCTTTGTGCGGAAGCCCAGCGGATGGGGCGCATCCTTGCGGGTCTTGCTCCCGACGAACCGGAAGTGTTCGGCCTGCTTGCGCTGATGGAGATACAGGCGTCGCGGCTGGCGGCCCGTACCGCGCCGGATGGCTCGCCTATCTTGCTCACCGAACAGAACCGCGCGCGGTGGGACCAGTTGCTGATCCGGCGGGGTTTCGCGGCGCTCGGACGGGCGCAGCGGCTTGGCGGCGCACAGGGTCCTTATGCGCTGCAGGCCGCCCTTGCCGCCTGCCATGCGCGGGCGCGGAAGGCGGAGGAGACGGACTGGGCGCAGATCGCCGCGCTGTATGACGTGTTGAGGGATGTCATGCCCTCCCCCATCGTCGACCTTAATCGGGCGGTGGCATATAGCATGGCCTTTGGCCCGGAAGCCGGGTTGAAACTGGTCGACGAGATCGCGCAGGCATCCGCTTTAAGGAACTATGCGCCCTTGCCCGCTGCGAAGGCGGATTTTCTGTTCCGGGCCAATCGGCTCGCCGAAGCGAAAGCTCAGTTCGAGCGGGCGGCTGAACTCAGCGCCAATCAGCGGGAAAAGGCCTTTCTTCTGGGCCGGGCCGCCGCCTGCGGTTGAGCTATCCGCGCGCGACGAAACCATAGCGGCGATTGGATGGCTGGGCGCCGGCGGCGAGATAGTCCGCCTTGATCGCCGCGAACCTGTCGCTTGCCGCCGAAGCCGAGGCACTCGCCTGATCGATGCCATACAATCGCGCATTGTTACCGCCGAAAATGGCGGACTTCACGGCCCCGTCGGCAGCGCCGAGCGGGGCGAAGCCGTGGGCCTTCTGCATATCGGCCGGTATTTCCAGGCGGCGCAGGCCCTCGATCTGCCATTGGGGAGAGCCGGTCCAGACGGCGTCGGTGCCCCAGCAGACATGATCGGTCCCCAGCCCCTTCACCAATTGGCCCATGATCGCGGCGCATAGCCGTGGCTGGGCGACAAGCGTCTGGGCGAATATCTGCCCCACATCGCCATAGACGTTGGTCACGCCATATTTTTCGGGAACTTCGGCAAGGTCGGTCACCCAGTCGATCCGCCCGGTCCGGTTGAACTCGGCAAGCGCCCATTCGGGATCATCCAGCCGATAGGCCGCGTGATAGATGATGAAGTTCAGTTGCGGCCAATCCTTCGCCGCCTGCCCGACATCACGCACGTCGGCGAAGGGGGCGAGCTTGGGATAACGCTTGTCATTGCCGCGGCCCCACAGCCCCTTGTGAACGCAGACATTGCGGATGCCCGCCGCGGCGATCTTTTCATACCCGCGATAGGTTTCCTTCGAATCCATCCGCCAGGGGTGCCGGGCCGTTTCCTTGTGCGTGTTGTCGCCGACGGTGTAGCCTTTCACCGAATCCGGTTTCAGCGCGATCGCGGCATCGAGATCGTCCAGCCATCCCGGCGCGCCGGGGGTGATGATCGCGTGCGTCATCATCCTCTTCGACCCGGCCTTGCCGTTCACCTGGGTCCTGGCGTCCGCCATCTGGCGGTTGGTGAGGAACCAGTCTTCCGGAATGTCGGACGGCGCCGATGAGATCAGCGCGATCTTGGTATCGCTGTCGAGGAAGACTTCCTTGAAATAATTATCGAATTTCAGATCGTCGATCGTCTGGGCACCCGCGGCGCTCAACTGGGGATTCCATCCCTGCGCCGCGACCGATTCCCGCATCCGCACGAAATTGGTGAGCCGCGTGTCGTCGCGCAGGAAATGGGTGTGCATGTCCATGATGAACTGGCTGGCAAGGCCGTTCGCACGCTCCTGCGCCATTTCGGGCGTGGCGGCCTCCGCCATATCCGCATCGAACAACCGGCCGAAAGCGGAATTGAGCGCGACAAAACCGGCGGCCATGCCAGCGGATGTCTGGAAGAAGCGACGGCGGCTCAGGCCCAGTTTGGGGGCTAGATCATCGGCAATGGCATAGAGCCGCGCCTCGGTCTCGCGCTGGCCCGCCGTTTGCCTGACGGGAACATATTCCTCGCTGGCAACCATGCGCACCGGCAAGGGCGTGCGCGGTTCACACCGCTCCGCAGGCGTGAGCGCCTCATGATCCTCGTCTGACAGCCAGCGCATGGACCCAAGCCTCCTCAAAAGAAGGTCGATGGGCGACAATAGCAAATTAGAGAGACAAGATCGACCGCCGCTTCCCCGCCAATCAGTCGACCGGCTTCCTGTGTTTCGCAAATGGGCTGAGACCCAGCCAGGACTGCATGTTCGATGCGATCCGATTGTCACCCGTCAAAAGCAGGCGATCATCCTTCATCGCACCGCTGACCGTATCGATACCCATCCAGATGGATGTCATGGTCCGAAGATCGGAAGACACGTACAGATCGACGTCGAAACCCGGATCGAGCGAGCAAAGATCGACCTCGGACCCTGGCGCGATCAGCAACCACCAGGACCGCTGCTCGGCCGGCAATTCGGGATAGCGGAACTGGATGACACTGCGCCGGTCGGGCAATGGTTTCAGTTCCAGATGACGACGCATGTCCCACATAAGAAGCTGCGCATCCAGACGCTGGAGCGACAGTTCGCTATCTACCCAGCGCTGCCCCCAAATTCCGAATGCCTCGACCACGGGTTCAAGTTCCCTGCCCGCCTCGGTCAGGCGATAGTCGAATATCGCGATGTCCCTGGCGGATGGCAGACGATCGACAATCCCGACCGCCTCCAACTCCTTCAGGCGCTGCGACAAAAGAGCGGGTGACATGCGCGGCAATCCGCGGCGCAGGTCGTTGAAACGGGTCGATCCCGCCGCCAGTTCGCGCAGCAATACGATTGTCCAGCGCGTGCACAATATTTCGGCCGCCATCGCGACGGGGCAGAACTGGCCATAACTACCATGCGCCATGAAAGTCTCCTTGGCCTGCAAATACTTCGCCGTCGACCGTCGCCTAGTTCAGTTTCTGTATTGCCGCGATTCAGTTCCTGAACTGGCGATCCGTATCTGGAATCGGAAAAGATGTATTCATGATATCACAAGAAAGGTGAGGCAATGACCATCGACATCGAAGAGAGACCGATGATTAATAGGCAGGATTGGCTAGAGATCGGCGAACACATCGCCAGAGAAATCGAACAGGATTCCGTCAAGCATGACCAGAAATCCAGTTTCGTCTCAGACAGTTATGAAAAACTGAAAGAGAGAGGACTATTCAAGGCACTTGTTCCTGAAGAATTTGGTGGCGGCGGAGCCGAGTACAAACAAATTTGTCAGGTCATTCAGCGTCTTGGTGCAAGTTGCGGTTCCACTGCACTGGCTTTTTCGATGCACTGCCATCTGGTCGCCGCTGCCGTTTGGCGTTGGCGCCATCAAAACGCACCGACCGATGGCCTGCTGAAACGTGTGGCGAACGAGGACCTGATCCTGGTTTCAAGCGGTGGGTCGGACTGGCTCGACAGTGGCGGCACCGCCACAAAAACGGACGGCGGCTATCTGATCAATGGCCGGAAGATCTTTTCCAGCGGCTGTCCGGCCGGGAATCTGCTCGTCACGAGCGCGGTTCATGACGATGAGGTGCTGCATTTCGCGGTTTCGATGAAGGCCGAGGGCGTCACCATCCTCGATACCTGGCATGTCATGGGTATGCGGGGCACAGGGTCGCATGACATCCAGCTAACAGACGTTTTTATGCCCGATGCCGCAATCAGCGGGCGCCGCCCGCGCGGGAAATGGCATCCCTTGTTTCACATCATCAGCATGATTGCGTTTCCACTCATCTATTCGGCCTATGTCGGCATTGCCGGCGGCGCCCGCGATGTTGCCGTGGGGATCGCCAAGACGAAGCCGGCCTGTGCGCAACGCCTTCATCTGGTCGGCGAAATGGAAAACGCGCTGGCGAGTGCCACCATGGCGCTGGATGCGATGATCGAAATCGCCGAAACCGAAATGCCCAGCGCCAAAACAACGAATTGCATCATGATCCGCCGCACGCTTGCGGGCCGGGCCGCGATCAGGGCGGTCGAACGGGCGATGGAGGTTGCAGGTGGCGCATCATTCTATCAGCATGTCGGCCTTGAACGTGCATTCCGGGATGTGCAGGGCGCGCGTTTCCACCCCTTGCAGGAGCAAGCCCAGCTGGAATTTTCGGGACGGGTCGCCCTGGATTTCGAGATCAACGCCTGATTAATGCCCGATCCCGATGAGCTGTTGATCTCCATCTCCAGATGGAGGTCGACAGCTCCATTCTTGCCCGGATAGGCGTCGTCCCTCGCCGCCTCTTGTCATTCATTCCGCGTCCATGCGACGAAGCATACCGGATTGTACCGGAGGCATACGAGATGCCGGGCATGATGCGAAGAATAGCGACCGTCTTCTCCGCATTGCTGCTGGCGGCATGCGGGACGAATGTCGGCAACCCGGCGCCTCCGCGGATCGATACCGCGGCCGAGCTTCCCAAGCAGATGTCGACGATCGTCGTTCCCCTTACGGCCGACCTGAAAGAGCTGGAGGCGCGCGTCAACCAGCGGACACCGCTGACGCTTTGGCAGATCGACAGAAAGGAACCGCGCTGCATCCCCGCCCAACGGCTCACCGTGTGCCCCATTCCGAAAAAGGCCTGCAAGGGAAAGGAATGCCAGAAGGTCGGCTGCAAGTTTGGTTTCGAAAAGACGAAGATCATGCCGGACATCAGCTGCCGGATCGTCGGGCAGGTCACGCGCGGCCCGATCAGGCTGGGTGGTCGCGGGGACAGGCTGGAAATCACCATGCCGGTCAAGGCGGTGATGAGCGCCCGCGATGTCGGTGGCGTCATCAAGCGGGAAACGGCGACAGGCAGCGCCAATGTCCGCGCGATCGCCAAATTGTCGGTGAACCGGAACTGGGCGCCGGTCGCCAAGGTGGACATCGCCTATGATTGGTCGGACCCGCCGGGCATCGACTTCCTCGGACGGCGCATTCGTTTCGTCGAGAAGGCCGATGCGAAGCTGAAGACGGTGATTGCCGGCCTCGAAAGGGATCTGCCGGACGAACTCGGCAAGATTCGGATGCGCAACCAGATCGAGGGCGCGTGGAAACAGGGTTTCACATCCATCATGCTGAACCGGGAGCGTCCGCCCGCCTGGATGCGGATAACGCCGCAGCGCCTGGGATTTGCCGGCTATCAGGTCAGGAACGGGAAGCTGGAGATGACGCTGGCGGCCGAAGCTTTGGCCGAAACCTTCATCGGCGACCGTCCGGAAGCCCCGGAACCAACGCCCCTGCCGCCGCCGGCGGGACGGTTCGGGCAGCGCGGCCTGCATTTCCATATCCCGGTGCTGGCTGACTTTTCCCAGCTGGAACCGGTGGTCGAGCGCGCCCTGGGGAAGCTGGCGGCGAAGGGCATCACCCTGCCCGGCGTCGGCCCGGTCGATGCCGAGTTCGGCAAGGTCACAATCTATGCGACCGAAGGCGGCCGGCTTGCCGTCGGCGTCAAGGCGAAGGCGCGTGCCCGTCGTAGCGCGCTTGGAAAGGCGCAGGGCGAAATCTGGCTTTCCGCCATTCCCTATAACGACACCAACTCGCAGGTCGTTCATGTCCGCGACCTCAAGATCGCGGGCCGAACCGATCGGGCATCCGTCAATCTGCTGTTCTCGCTGTTCGACGACCCCGTGGTTCTGGAAGAGATTCGGACATCGCTCACCCATGATTTCGAAGGCGACTATCAAAAGGTTCTGACCGCCGCCAGGAAAGCGATCGCCGAGCGGAGAGAGGGAGATTTCCTGCTCTCGGCCGATGTGACCGGCGTGAATCACGGCGCGCTGATGGTCACGGGCCAGGGCCTGTTTTTGCCGGTGGCAGTCAGCGGAACCGCAAAAATCCTGTACAGTCCGCTCTCCCGCGCGAAGCGGAAATAGGGCGCTATCCAGAATCTTTTTTCGACCCAATCTTGACGATCGAACCTCCCCGCGCTAATTACTGCCCAGGCAGTTAATGCTAAGGCAGCCAAATGAGCTTCAAGGACGACGATCTCTGTTTCGCGGCCACGCGGTCGCCGGGTTACCTGATCCGTCGGGCGGCCCAGCTTGTCGTGCCGCATGCCGAAGCTGTGTTTAAGGATCAGGAACTGACCCTTTCGCAGTGGATCGCCCTTAAATTCATGTATCAAGGCGTGGCGGATACCAGCGTCTCACTCTCCCATCTGCTAGGTCACAACAGCGGCGCGACCACGCGGCTGATCGATCAGCTTGAAGAGCGCGGATTGCTGACGCGCACTCGCCGCACGGACGACCGCCGTGTCGTCAACATCGAACTGACAAAAGCCGGAATCGCTGGCGTTCAGAAAATGACACCAAAGATGAGCGCCCTCTGGAAAAGCTTGCTGGCGGATTTCACCGATGGGGAGACTGCCATGCTGATCTCGCTGCTCGCCCGTCTCGTTGATCGTCTCGAAAGGACAGAGACCGGCTGAGGCCGGCTTCTTATTCGAACAGCCTTTGCCAAATAACCACTGCCCGGCGGGGCCCGCCGGCGCCGGGAGTATTGTCCATGTTGTCGCGACGCTTTCTTTCATCGCTCACGCTGGCCGCCCTGCTTTCGGGCTGTGCAGCGGTGCCGGCTGTGGAAACGGCCGGCCGTCCCCTCGCCGGCTCGGATGTCGGGCTGACATCCGGTTCGCCCATGCCGGTCGCCAGTTCGTGGTGGACCGCGATGAGCGATCCCCAACTCGATCGGCTGATGAACGAAGCGCTTTCGGGCAACCCCACATTGGCCGAGGCGCAGGCGCGTATCCGGCTGGCGGAGGCTTCCCTGGCCGTCAATCGCGCCGGACAACTGCCCCAGGCCGGGATCGATATCGACGAGCAGCGGCAACGGCTAAGCGAAAAATACATCATCCCCCCACCCTATGGCGGCTCCACCCGCTGGGTCGGAACGGCGCAGGCGAACCTTTCCTGGTCGCTTGATCTTGCCGGCAAGCAGGCGGCGCTCGTCGATCAGGCGCGGGCCGGTGTCGCATCCGCCGCGCTGGACCGGGAAGCTGCGCGTGTGACGCTGACCGGCGCGGTTGCGCAGGCCTATGTCAATCTGGCCCGGGCGGAGCGCCAGATCGCGATCGCCAGCGAGTTCCGCGCCCTCCGCGAGGACAATCTGCGCCTCGTCCGTTCCCGCATCCGCAACCAGCTTGCCAGCGAATTCGACGAACAGGCCGCCCAGACGCTGCTCGGCGAGGCACGGCAGGCGCAGGTGCGGGCCGAAGGCGATCGGACGCTGATGGTGCATGCTCTCGCCGCCCTGACCGGGCATGGCGCGGATTATTATGCGGCGATCACCGCGCCCACGCTCGACCTGGAGAAGTCGCTTCCCGTTCCCGATGCGATTCCCGCCGATCTGCTTGGGCGGCGGCCCGATCTGTTGGCTGCGATGGCCCGGATCGATGCGGCGAATGCCGGTCAGCGTGTCGCCCGCGCCGACTTTTATCCCAACGTGGACCTGAAGGCGTTTCTTGGTTCCTCGGCCATCGGTCTCGGCTCGCTCTTCACGGGTGGCGCGTTGACCTATGGCGGCGGCCCCGCGATCCACCTGCCATTGTTCGAGGGCGGGCGGCTGAAGGCCAATTACAAAGGGGCCAGCGCGCAGATCGATCTCGCCATCGCGCAATATAATGGCCAGGTTCTTTCGGCTGTCAGGGAGGCGGCGGATGCGCTGTCCGCCATCCAGACGGCCGAGGCGGACGCCGATCAGCAGCGGCAGATCCTCTCCAGCCTGAACAATACCGTCCGGCTCGACCAGACCCGGTTGCGGACCGGCCTTGGATCGCAGCTGGATACGCTGACGTCCGGCGAGCGGCTGCTGCAGGCACGTCAGGCACTGGCCAATATCGATGCCGATGTGGCGCTGCGCCGCATCCAGCTGGCCGTCGCCCTGGGCGGTGGTTTCGATCCCCTCACACCAACAACAACCACCGCGGCCAACGCCGTAGCGGGAGCAAGACAATGACTGACTCGATCGACACCATTCAGGTCGATGCGCCGCCCAAGTCCAACGCGCGCAAGCGGGCCTTCGCCATCCTCGCCGTCGTCGTCCTGCTTGGGCTGATCGGCTGGGGAATCCATGCGGTCTTCTTCGCCGGGGCGAGCGAGGAGACCGACGATGCCTATGTGGCGGGCGACGTGGTGTCGATCACCGCGCGCGAGCCGGGAACCGTCATGGCGCTCCACGCCGACAATACCGAAGCCGTGAAGGCCGGCCAGACGCTGATCGAACTCGATCCCGCAACGTCAGATGCCGCCATGGCGGCCGCCGAGGCGGAACTGGCCAGAAGCGTGCGGGCGGTTCGATCGAACTTCTCCAAGGTCGATGAAAGCCTTGCCGAAGTGAACCAGGCCCGCGCCGAACTCGCGCGTGCGTCGAACGACTTGTCACGCCGCCGTGCCGCCGCCGCCGACGGGGCGGTCTCCGGCGAGGAAGTGGCTCACGCCGCCGATACCGTGACCACTGCCCGGGCTGCCCTTGCGCTTGCCAATTCCCGCCTCGCGCAGGCTCGCTCATCGGTGCAGGGCACCAATGTGGAAACCAACCCCGACGTGCTCGCCGCCATCGCCGCGTTCCGGCGGGCCGCGATCAGCCAGAGCCATATGCGCCTGGTTTCGCCTGTCGACGGCGTCGTCGCGCAGCGCAGCGCGCAGCTGGGGCAGCAGGTTGCCCCCGGCGCGCCGCTGATGGTGGTCGTGCCGCTGCAAAAGGTCTGGATCGACGCCAATTTCCGCGAGACCCAGCTGCAGCACGTCCGCGTGGGCCAGCCGGCGACGATCACTGCCGATATCTATGGCGGCGATGTCGTCTATCACGGCCGCGTGGTCGGCCTGAGCGCCGGCAGCGGCAGTGCCTTTGCCTTGCTTCCGCCGCAGAATGCGTCCGGCAACTGGATCAAGATCTCGCAGCGCCTGCCTGTCCGCATTGCGCTCGACCCGCGTGAACTGGCGGAGAACCCGCTGCGGATCGGCCTGTCAACCAAGGTGGAGGTGGACATCTCCGATCATAGCGGCCCACCCATTGCCCGCGCGGCAAGCGGTGGCGCCTTCCAGCAGCAGGCAAGCCAGGATGGCGGCGCCGATGTCGAGGCGAAGATCGCCCAGATCATCGCCGCCAATCGCGGAGGACCGCTCCGGTGAACAGCGGCACCGGCCAGGCGCCCCTTACGGGCCTGGTGCTTGGCGTCACGTCGATCGCGCTGGCGCTCGGCACCTTCATGCAGGTGCTCGACACGACCATAGCGAATGTGTCGCTGACGACGATCGCGGGCAATCTGGGCGTCAGCGCCGATACCAGCACCTGGATCATCACCGCGTTCGCCGTCGCAAATGGCGTCACCGTTCCGCTGACCGGCTGGCTGATGGGGCGCTATGGCGTCGTCCGCACCTTCGTCGTGTCGGTCATCCTGTTCACGATCGCCTCGCTCCTGTGTGGTATTGCCTGGAGTCTGGGGTCGCTGGTCGCGTTCCGCATCCTCCAGGGTGCAGTGTCAGGGCCGATGATCCCCGGATCGCAGGCGCTGCTGATCGCGATCTTTCCACCCCACAAGCGCGGGACGGCGCTTGGCATCTGGTCGATGACCACGCTCGTCGCGCCTATCATGGGGCCGGTGATGGGCGGCTATATCTCCGATAATTATCACTGGGGCTGGATCTTCCTGATCAACGTGCCGGTCGGCATCGCCGCAGCGGCGATTTCGTGGTTCGCCCTGCGCAACCGGGAAACGCCGACGCGCAAGCTGCCGATCGACAAGGTCGGCCTCTATATGCTGGCCTTCTGGGTCGGCTCGCTCCAGATCATGCTCGATCTTGGCAAGAATGCCGATTGGTTCAACTCGCCCTTCATCGTCATCATGGCGCTTCTCGCCATCATCGGCTTTTGCGCCTGGCTGATCTGGGAACTGACCGAGAAGCACCCGATCGTCGATTTGAGCCTGTTCAGGAACCGCAATTTCCTGTTCGGCACCGTCGCCTTCTGCCTTGGCTATGCGCTGTTCTTCGCCAACAACCTGCTGCTCCCGCTCTGGCTGCAGCAGCAGCTTGGCTACACCGCGACCTGGGCCGGGCTGGTTTCCGCACCCAGCGGCATCGTCGCGGTTCTGTTGACGCCGCTGCTGGCGCGCTTTTCGTCGAAGATCGACGCGCGTATCCTGGCGACCGTTGCATTCGCGGCCTTCGCGATCTCCTATTATCTGCGCAGCGGCTACACCACTTCGGCGGATTTCTGGCACCTGATGTTCCCGCTGCTGATGCAGGGCGTGGCGATGGCCATCTTCTTCATGGCGATGCTGAACATCTCGCTCGACGGCATCCCGCCGGAGCGCATTCCGTCAGCCACCGGCATTTCCAACTTCGTGCGGATCACCGCCGGCGGTTTCGCCGCGTCGCTCGTCACGACTTTCTGGGATCGGCGGGAGGCATTGCATCAGACCAGGCTTGCCGAAGTCAGCTCCTCCGCATCGACGACATTCGGACAGGCGGTCGAACAGCTCAACGGATTGGGCATGACCGACACGCAGGCGGCGGCGGCGATCAGCCGGCAAGTCGTTTCGCAGGCCTATCTGCTCGCGTCGAACGACATCTTCTGGGTGAGCGCGTGGCTGTCGCTCGCGCTTGGCATGCTGGTGTGGATCGCACGCAAGCCCGCACCGCTAAGAGGGCCGGTCGCCGCCGATTGACCGCTTGGTCGATCCACCCCATGACAGCCGCCAGACAATGGAAGCGAATGTGGGGACTGGCCAGGCATGCTGATCGCGTCGGCAAGCGACTATCGGGAAGCGGCGCGGCGCAGGTTGCCGCCCTTCCTGTTCCACTATGTCGACGGCGCGGCCAATGCGGAGGTGACGCTTCGCCGCAATGTGGAGGATCTGGCCGGATTGGCGCTGCGCCAGCGCGTGCTGAACGACGTGTCGCAGGTGAAGCTGGCGGCCGACCTTTTCGGGCAGGAATACAGGCTGCCGGTCGCCCTTGGCCCGATCGGCCTTGGCGGTATGTTGGCGCGGCGGGGTGAAGTGCAGGCGGCACGGGCAGCGGCGGCCAAGGGCATTCCTATGTGCCTGTCGACCGTATCGCTCTGCCCGCTGGCCGAAGTTGCAGCGGCAACAGCGACGCCGCCGTGGTTCCAGCTCTACGTGATCCGGGACCGCGCGTTCATGCGCGACCTGCTGGGCGAGGCGAAGCGGCTTGGCTGCGGAGCATTGGTCTTCACCGTCGACATGCCGACGCCGGGCGCACGTTATCGCGACGTTCACTCGGGCATGTCGGGCCGCTTTGCCAGCTGGCGGCGGATGGCCCAGGCGCTCGCCCACCCTCGCTGGGCATGGGATGTCGGTCTGTTCGGCCGCCCGCACAACCTTGGCAACCTCACCCCCGTGCTCGGCAAGAGCAGCGGGATGGAGGATTATATCGGCTGGATGGCCCGCAATTTCGACCCGACGATCAGCTGGAGCGATCTCGGCTGGATCCGCGAGCAATGGGACGGGCCGCTGATCATCAAGGGCATTCTCGACCCCGAAGACGCGATGGAGGCCGTGGCGCTGCGGGCGGACGGGATTATCGTTTCGAACCATGGCGGGCGGCAGTTGGACGGCGTGCTATCCACGACGCGCGCTCTGCCGGTCATTGCCGATCGCGTGGGCGATGCGCTGACCGTGCTGGCTGACGGCGGCGTGCGATCGGGGCTGGATGTCGTCAGGCTGCTCGCACTTGGGGCCAAGGGGGTGCTGCTTGGCCGCGCCTGGGCCTTTGCACTGGCGGCAGCGGGTGGTGCCGGGGTTGCGCGGATGCTCGACATCATCGAGGCGGAGATGCGCGTCGCGATGATGCTGACCGGATCCACCGATGTGGAGAAGCTCGACCGCTCCATCCTGGCGTGATCGGGCTTCAACTCCTCAACTGTCTGGGCCACACTCTCCCCTCGGCAGGGCGTATGAGGGACGGCGCTGAATGAATTTCGATCAGGTTATCGCGCCGCTGTCGCGAGAATCATTTCTGTCCGGCCACCGCGGCAAGGCTTTCCTGCGTATGAAGGGGGTGCCGGGGCGCTTTACCGACCTGCTGACCTGGGATGACCTCAACGCCATATTGGAGCAGCACAGGCTGGGTCCGCCCCGGCTCAAGCTGGCGCAGGATGGCCGTCCCGTCGACCCGGCCCACTATCTGTCGCCTGGACTTGGCGGCATGCGACGGCTCGATTCCGGCAAGCTCGCCACCTGCCTTGCGGGCGGTGCGACGCTGATCCTCGATGCCGTGGAGGAACTGGCACCGCGCGTGCGTGATCTGTCGGACTCGTTTCGCGATGCCCTGCGCTCCGGTTGCTACGTCAATCTCTATGCAGGATGGCACAGCCAGAACGGCTTCGGCCTGCACTGGGACAGCCAGGACGCGATGATCCTGCAGCTGTCGGGAAAGAAGCGCTGGCAGGTGTTCGAGCCGACGCGGCTGCACCCGCTTCAGGACGACGTCGAGCCCCCGCCCCGCCCTACCGCACAGCCGGTATGGGATGGAATGCTGGAGGATGGCGACGCGCTCTATATTCCGCGCGGCTGGTGGCACATGGCCTATCCGGTGAATGAGCCGAGCCTCCACCTGACCTTCACCACCGTGTCGCCCCATGGCGTTGACCTGCTCGGCTGGGTGACGGCCAGATTGCGTCATCATGCGGAGGTTCGTCAGGACCTGCCCGCCGCTGACGACATCGCCGCCCAGGCCGCGCGCCTGACGACGCTTCGCGCGCTTCTAAACGACGCCCTGAGCGATGAATCCATCCGCGATTTCCGCAGGGAATGGGAAGGCGACAGCTTCCCGCGTCCCAACATCCAGCTCCCGGCCGCGCCCTATGAACAGCTCGCCCCGCTCAACGAAAACAGCATGATCAGGCTTTCAGCCGCGCACCGCCTTTCGTTCACAGTCAGCGGCGACAATGTCGAATTCAGGGCCAACGGCGTCCTTTATGTCGTGTCGGCCGAACTGGTGCCTGCGCTGGAATTACTGACCGACACGCAGGCGTTTCCGTTGTCAGAACTGACGGTGCGCGTCGTGGGCGATAATGCGGTCGCCAACCTGAAACAGACTCTGGCCGACATGGCCCGCGCAGGCATGATACTGATAACATCCAGTGGATAGAAAATAGCGTGACAGTGGATTTCGGATATCTTCCGGCGCGCTAGAATGTGGCTTCAACTCTGCACAAGTTGATTCAACATGCCGATAGCTCATGATAGCGCTATCGAGAGAAAAATGCACATGGATCGGCGCTTTTAACGGCCACAGCAAGGTGCGCGAAATAAGCGATACCATTTGCCTTCAATTCTACGAAGTCGAGAAAATCTCCGGGGAATCCATTTGTCGGATGACGGATAATCATTCGGAGAAATTTTCAATCCCTCCACGAGATTAATCCGGCAAAATCCCACCTAGCGGAATAATTCCCGTACCACTGATCCCCTATTGACTTCCGTTCGGGACGGCGGGATGCATACATATCCGGTCTCCTGTATACATTTGCCCGGCCGATCGCAAAGTACACTGGAACCAAGGGGTGTGTTTCCGTCGATGGTACGGCGCGAGCGTGCTCGCGAGGCCATGCGCAGACATGTCCTCTGCATGCGAACAACGGAAAGGAACAACATCCGGATCGCTTTCAATAAAACTGATGAGGCTAACCATAAGCCCACAGGAAAAAAGCAAGTTGGGAAGAGGGAGAACTGAAATGGCAAAATCAAAAGCTATGTTTGGCCTTGGCATTGTCGCTGCCACATGGTCGGCAACGGCGGGGGCGCAAGTCACGCCTGCCGCCGATCCCGAAACAATAGCCGCGCAAAGCGATAGTGGGGCGGACTCTGGCGGTGACATCATCGTCACAGGCACCAGTATTCGCGGCGCTCCGCCGGTGGGTGGAAACCTTGTCTCCGTCGGACGCGACGCGATCGAGAACACGGGCGCCTTCAACGCGCAGCAGATTCTGAAGACCGTTCCCGCGATCACCGGCCTGGGCGGCGCGGGCGTCGGCCAGAATGCTGGCAATTCCTATTATGCGCCGACGATCCACAGCCTCGGCTCCAGCGCCAGCAACTCGACGCTGGTGCTGATCGACGGACACCGCATTCCGCTTGGCCACACGTCGCTTGCCTTGCCCGATCCGGGCATCGTCCCCCCGATCGCGCTGGAGCGTGTCGAAGTGCTCGCCGAGGGTGCATCGTCGACCTACGGTTCGGACGCGGTCGCAGGCGTTGTGAACTTCATCACCCGCAAGCGCTATGACGGCGTGCAGGCAACCGGCCAGATCGGCTTCGGCCAGGAATATCGCACCTATAGCGGTGGCTTGCTCGGCGGAAAGACCTGGGACACCGGATCTGCGATGGTCGCGTTCGGCTATTCCAAATCGAGCGCGGTTCCGTTCGGTTACGGACATCGCCCCTATCTTCAGCCCAATCACATGGATGAGGGCGGCGACAATTTTCAGAGCTTCAACTGCTCGCCTGCAACGATCCAGCCCGGGGGCAGCGGACCAATCTATCTCACGCCAACCGGCACCCAGACCGTTCCGAACAATCCCGATTTCGCGCCGTGCGACAACCAGCCTTATGGAGACCGGCTTGGCCGGGAACGGCGGTACAACGCGATGGTGAAGCTGGAGCAGCAGGTTGGCGACAATCTGACTCTTTCAGGCGACTTCATTTTCTCGGACCGCAAGACGCTCACTCACAATTCTCGCGGCGGCATCCAGGCCACCGTATTCCGCACAGGACCTCAGGCTAATCCATTCTACGTCAATCCTCCGGGCGTGGACCCGGATTCAGCTGCCTACGACAAGCAAACGATCCGTTGGCAGGCCGACGATCTGTTGGGATCAGGTGCCTTCACGGACAACGGCGCGCAGACATGGATCGGCACCGCGAATGCCGAATACCGGCTGGGGGGCGATTTCCGCATCACGGGCATGTTCCTTTATGGCGAGGATCGGACATCCAACGTGTCAGAAGGCGGCCTGTGCCAAAGCTGTGCCGCATTGGCGATCAACGGTACGACCCAGACGGGCGGCAGCACGACGCAGCCGGTCGCGGGAACGGACCTCATTCCCCTGAACCTGCCACTTACCGCGGCCAATGCGCTTGATGTCTGGAATCCGGCGGCAACCAACCGCACCTCTGCCGCGGTGCGGGAAATGCTGACGGATTCTCGAAATGCGATCAGCCATGTCAGTACGCTCAGGCAGATACGGCTTGGCGTGGATGGTCCGCTGTTCGATCTGCCGGCAGGCGCGGTACGCATTGCACTTGGCGGTGAATTGCAGAAATGGGTCCTGGACACCACCGTCATCCGCCCGCTCAATTCGGGACCCGCCAGCACCGGATCGTCGCAGCGCTTCTTCCCGCTCGATCGCAACGTGAAGTCGCTTTACGGCGAAGTTCTGATCCCTGTCATCGCGCCAGAAAACGAGTTCTTCCTCTATAAGGTCGATCTCAACATCTCGGGCCGTTACGACAAGTACAGCGACTTCGGAGACACCTTCAATCCGAAGTTCGCCGCGAATGTGGAGATTGTCGAAGGACTGAAGGTCCGCGCCAACTGGGCCCGGTCCTTCGTCGCGCCTTCCATGCGAAGCGTCGGCAATGAATTCGGCACGTACAGCAATTCGACCGCTCAGGGGAATAGCTCCAGAACCCAGGTTTCTATCGACAGATTCCCCGAAATCACTCAAATTCCCGGAATCACATGCGGTCCGGAATTTTGTGACATTGGCACCCCAACCATCCAGGGCATTGTCGTCGATACGGGCAACCCCGATGTCGGACCGCAAAAGGGCACGACCTGGTCGATCGGCGTCGATCTGGCGCCCCGTGCACTGCCGGGTCTGAGGGCATCGGTTACCCTGTTCAACAACAAGCTGCGCGGCGGCATCACTTCGCCATGTGCGCCGGGATGCATCCTGAACAACGGTGCGCTGAACTATCTGTTCACCGTCTATCCGCAAGGCGCGACACCTGAGCAGCTTGCAGCGCAGATCAATGACGTTCCGGTCACCAGTGCCCTGCCGCCGACGGTCTATTATGCCTTCCGCCGTCCGCAGACCAACGCGCTCGATCTTGACGTTCAGGGCCTGGATATCGCCCTGGGCTATGAGTTTGAAACGTCTCTCGGCACCTTCAACCTCGGCGGATCGGCGACCGAATTCCTGAAATTCGATCAGGCCTTCGGCGGCGGTGCGCGTTACAGCATCCTCAATTCGGTCGGCATCAATTCGACCTTCCCGTCGATCAAGCGCCAGGCTCGGTTGAATGCCGGGTGGAAATATGAGGATATCTCGCTCGAACTGTTCGCCAACCACGTCGGTTCGTACAAGAATTGGGGCGGCAACACGATCAATGCGCTCGAACTCGACGAAAATGGTAATGTCGCCGGCGGTGGTGATCGGGTGAAGTCCTGGACGACTTTCGATCTGCACGTGTCCTACGCCTTCTCGAAGGGAGGCACGTTGGGAGACAGCGAGGTCTACATCGACATCACCAACCTGTTCGACAAGCGTCCGCCGTTTTTCAACACGGCGCAGGGTTATGACCCCTATGGGGCAAACCCGCTTGGCACCGTCGTGAATCTCGGCTTCAGACTGCGTTACTGATACATCGGCCCTCGCCCTTTCGTTCAGGCGGAAGGGCGAGGTTCCGGAAAATCCGGAGAAGAACCATGAGGCAATTTCTGATTCCGCTGATGATGCTGTGTGCGGGGCCAGCCGTCGCACAGGAGCGCACGGTCGATCCGACCTTCCTCCACCGCTACGTTCCGGACGCGAAGGAACAGAAGGTCGCGATCACCAGTTCGACCGCGCATTACAAACCGCTTTTCGGCGATGGGGATAACAATTCCAGCATTCTGAAAGGCGTTTCCCGCTTCGGCGAGCTGCGGGTGGATGCGGGCGGCAAGAGCGCCGTCGTCAACTATCCGCGTGAGGAACATATGCTCGTCATCCTGGATGGAGACGGCACTGTTTCCTATGCAGGGCAAACCAATCCGGTTCGTAAGGAAGATTTTCTCTATTTGCCGCCCGGCGTTGAATTCGGCCTGAATGGAGGCAGTAAGGGGGTTAAGGCTATCCTGATGGGTTTCAAAATTCCCGAAGGAATGCCGATCACCGTTCCGCCCAAAATGGCGATCGCCAATATCAATGACGTCAAGCTGCAGACGGTCGGCGGCCACCCCAGCTCGACGCTCTACCGCTTGTTGATGGGCGACACGACAAGCACGCGCGACAGGCTTTCGACCGGGCATGTGATGATCAGCCTGTTCATCATGGAGTTCGCCCCCGGCGGAACCAACTTCCCCCATCACCATGAGACCCAGGAGGAAATCTACCTTCTGCTGGACGGCAAGGGAGAGATGGTCGCGGGCAGCGGCATGAACGGGATCGAAGGCAAATATCCCGCGAAGCCGGGCGATGCCTATTTCTACCGGGCGAACGCGACGGTAGGTTTCTACAACGACAATACGCCAAGCGATAAGCCGGCGCGCATCCTTGCGGTACGGTCCACGCTGCCGCTGAAATGAGACGAGATCGGGAGAAACGACGTTGAACAATATTCGGGTAATCGGCCTCGTGCTGGCCGGCGCCGCTCTGGGCCTTGGCGCGGGCAGCGCGGGCGCGCAGCTTGCGGTTTCCGCCAATGACGGCAAGCAACCTCGACTTGGCGACAAACCGTCCGACGTGAAGCCGGACAGCGTGGCCGTGATCGATCTCAACCATTATCCGCCCAAGGTTGTGGGGACGGTCGATGTTCCCATCAGCATGATCGGGCCCCCCACCATCGTCGCGGTCGCACCGGACGAAAGCTATGCGATCGTTACGGCCTCGCAAAAGCTCGATCCCGCCGACGCGTCCAAATTCATCTTGGACGACAAGGTTTCGGTCATCGACCTGAAAGATCCCACGCATCCGGCGGTGCTGCAGACGGTTGCGGCGGGTGCCGGCGCCAGCGGCGTCTCGATCAACAAGGCAGGCACGCTTGCCCTGGTCGCCGCGACGGGCGAAGGAACGATCTCGGTCTTCTCGATCGCGAACAAGAAGCTGACGTTGGTGAACAAGCTTCAGCTCGATCCAGAGCCCGGCCCGGTCGACGTCGCCATCTCACCAGACGGCAAGACCGCGCTTGTCACCCAGCGTCGCGGCAATGCGATGTGGCGTCTGGCGATCGACGGCACGAAGGTGACCAACACCGGCATCACCTATCCGGCTGGCGGAAATCCCTATGGCTCCGTCATCAGCCATGACGGCAATTTTGCGTACAATACCAGCCTAATGGGCCGGCTGCAGCCCGACGGCACATTGGGGCCGCGCACCGAAGGCCCGCGGATCGGAACGATCACGGCGATCGACCTGCGGACCAACAAGATCGCCAACATCATCGATGTCGGTCCGACGCCGGAGCATGTCGCAATGTCGGCGGACGGCAAATATATCGCCGTGACGGTGGTAAACGGATCTTCCTCCAATCCATCATCCGCCAACTATAATGATTTCGGCCTGCTCAAGGTCTTCCGGATCAACGGCGCCGAAATCACCCAGGTGGCTGAGGCACGGACCGGCCAATGGGGCCAGGGATCGACCTGGAGCAAGGATGGCCGCACCATCCTGCAGCAGGGAGCCATCGCCAAGAATATCGAGGTTTACCGTTTCGACGGCAAAAGCCTGACCCGCGATGAGGCGGCGACCATCCAGTTCGACAAGCGGCCGGGCGCCATCAGCACCGCTTTCAGCCGGTAGATCGGGAACCAATGAGCGTCGCGTGCCGCCTCAGGCGGCAGCGGCGCTCACCACGACGCAACGTCCACCCACGGACTTGCTGGCATAAAGCGCCTTGTCCGCGCGGCGCATGATCCCGCGCAGATCGTCTCCGGTGCGGGAGAAGGCGACGCCGACGCTGACGCCGATCGACAGGCTTTCCCCCTCCACATCATAGGTTTCCGTCGAAACCGCCCTGATGATCGCGTTGCTCAGCCGGTGAGCGGCAGGCGAATCCATCCCCGATGCCAGCAGGACGAATTCGTCTCCTCCAACACGCGAGACAAGCGGCTCCGGCCCGGCCAGCGCCATCAGCCGATTGGCGACGGCAATCAGCAGATGGTCGCCCGCGGCATGCCCATGGGTGTCGTTCACCCCCTTGAAGCCGTCCAGGTCGAGGTAGAAGACGGCCTGTTGAGCCATTTCCCCGCCCATTGCATTCCGCTTGTCGAATTCGCGTTCCAGGCCGGTGCGGTTGGCAAGTCCGGTCAGCGGGTCATGCCGGGCACGATGATCATTGTCGCGTTCGGACCGCATGGTCGTGACGAGCATCCGGTTCAGCTTGAACGCGGCGATCGTCATGCTGATCAGGTAGAAAGGGATCTGCAGCCCAACGATCAGCAAAATGAACTGGCCGGATGCCAGCGCGCCGATCATGCACGGTCCCAGCATCAGCACGATCATGCCGGCGACAAGACGCGGTGCCGCGAAATTGCGGAAGCAGATCCCGCCCACCATCGCCGCCGCAGACAGGCAGGTCAGAGTCGCTGCCACCCAATCGCCGACGAATATGGTGATGAATGCACCGTACCCAACGCTCGCCGCCCAGAGGATGCCGAGCGAGATATAGAGGTCGGTCGATGTGGGGCGCCCCAACCGTGCCGCCCGCCGATCCTTCACCAGCACATAAAGCCGCGTCATGCACAGCAGGATCTCGACCAGCAGCCAGAGCTGAAATGCCAGAGACGGGTGGCGGTATGTCACGAGCAGCGCGACGGCGATGGTGTTCGCCACCCCGCCCGCATAGATCGGCAACGTTCCGTAGAGACTTTGGATCAGCGCGCTGCGGATGTCGGCGGGCACGTCCTTGCCCGTCTGCAACAGCCAGGCTGTTGGCGCCCAACGAGGCGCGCTGAAAGTCATTGGAATCGTCGACACACTATTTCGCCCATACGGCAGTTTGAATCTGCTAACCCTGAATCCACCATAGCCCCCTGAACCTTATGAATTTCTTAGTGCGCCCGCGAATGCGACAAGCCGAGTAGCGATCGCCCCTTCATTGCTGCAGACACAGGAAAGCCGTTGACAGGTCGGACGCCGTTGACGGAGGTTCCCCGCAACACGCCTGGAAAAGGAGCGCGTTGACGATGATCGTCCAGAATCGCCGCGATGTCATCCAGGGTATTGGCGCAACCGCGTTGCTCGGCGCAACCGCCCCTGCGGCGGCAATGCAGGGCGCGAACCCGAACAAAAAACTGGGCTATGCGATCGTCGGGCTCGGTTCCTATGCAACCCGGCAGATCATGCCGCGGATCAAGGAATGCGAACATGCCCGCCTGGCCGCCCTCGTCAGCGGCACGCCCGCCAAGCTGGAAAAATTCGGCGCGGAATACGGCATCCCGGCCACGCACCATTATAATTACCAGAATTACGAAAGCATGCGGGACAATCCCGACATCGACATCGTCTATGTCGTGCTGCCCAACAGCATGCATGCCGAATATGTGATCCGCGCGGCCGAGGCCGGCAAGCATGTGATGTGCGAGAAGCCGATGGCGATCTCGTCAAAGGAATGCGAGGCGATGATCGCCGCCTGCCGCAAGGCCGGCAAGAAGCTGATGATCGGCTATCGCTGCCATTTCGAGCAATATAATCTGCTGGCGACCAAGATGGCGCGCGGCGGCGAGGTCGGTCCGACACGGCACATCATCGCGCTGCACGGCTTCAATGCGCGGCCCAATCAATGGCGGCTGGACCGGCCGCTGTCCGGCGGCGGATCGCTGATGGACATCGGCATCTACAGCCTGAACGCCGTCCGCTATCTGTCCGGCGAGGAGCCGGTCGAGGTCACGGCGTTCGAATCCACCGACAAGAGCGATCCACGGTTCAAGAATGTCGAAGATCGCATCGATTTCATGCTGCGCTTCCCGTCGGGCATCCTTGCAAGCTGCACTTCAAGCTATAGCGCGGGCATGAATTCCTATCGCGTGGTCGGCCGGGACGGCTGGATCGACCTTGATCCGGCAACGCCCTATTCGGGTCATGCCATGAACATCCGCAAGGATGGCGCGACGACGCGTCGTGAATTGCCCCCGCCCGCCAAAAGCCAGTTCGTGGGCCAGCTCGACCATCTCGCCGAATGCATCACCTCCGGCAGGGAGCCGATCGTCGCGGGCGAAGAGGGCCTGAAGGACCTGCGCATCATCGAGGCGATCTATCAGTCGGCCCGAGAAGGCCGATCGATCAAGCTGTCGAGCGCCTAGGCGGCGACGGCCATTTCCAGCGCGGAGCGAACGGCAGTGACAGCCTCGGCCGCCTTGGCGCCATCGGGGCCGCCGCCTTGTGCCATGTCCGGCCGGCCGCCCCCGCCCTGCCCGCCGAGCGTCGCCACGGCGATGCGGACGAGATCGACGGCGCTGTGATCCTGGGCAACATCGTCCGTGACGCCGATCGCGACCGACGCGCGGCCTTCGTTGACGGCAACGAGCATCGCGACGCCCGATCCGACACGCGCCTTCATCTCGTCGACGGCACCGCGCAATCCCTTGGGATCCAGCCCTTCGACAACCTGTGCAAGGAAGGCGTGACCGCCCACCTGTTCGGGACCGGCTGCGTCAGCATTTGCTCCGCCACCGCCAAGCGCCAGGGCCTTCTTGGCATCGGCCAGCTCGCGTTCCAGCTTGCGGCGTTCCTCGACCAGTTGGGCAACGCGGGCGGGAACTTCCTCGGGCGAGGATTTCAGGATCGCGGCGGCCGAGCGCAACCGTTCGTCGCGGCCCGTAAGCCACGCCCGCGCGGCCTCGCCAGTAAGTGCCTCGATGCGCCGGACTCCGCTGGAAACCGCGCTTTCCGAGATGATCTTGAACAGGGCGATGTCGCCCAGAGCCGTGACGTGAGTGCCGCCGCACAGCTCGACCGAATAGCTGCGATCATCGGCCGCCCCCATTGAGAGCACGCGAACCTCGTCGCCATATTTTTCGCCGAACAATGCAAGCGCACCGGCGGCGACCGCGTCGTCGGGCGTCATCAGGCGCGTCGTCACCAGCTCATTGCCCCTGATCTGCGCGTTCACGTCTGCCTCGATCGTGGCGATCTCCTCCGCCGTCAGCGCGGAAGGGTGCGAAAAGTCGAACCGCAGGCGATCAGGCGCCACGAGGCTGCCCTTTTGCGAGACATGCCCGCCGAGCCGTTCACGAAGGGCGGCATGCAGCAGATGCGTCGCGCTGTGATTGGCGCGGAGCTGCGCACGGCGGACGGCATCGACGGACAGACGGACATTCTGCCCGACCTTGATCGTCCCCGCCTCGACCCGCGTATGGTGGGCGTGCAGCCGGCCCAGCGGCTTCGACGTATCGTCGATGGTCGCCGACAGGCCCTGTTCGTCCGACAGCGCGCCGGCATCGCCCATCTGGCCGCCGCTTTCGCCGTAAAAGGGAGTCTGGTTGGTCAGCACGGTCACGCTATCACCGGCCGTCGCGCTGTCGACGCGCTGCCCGTCCTTGATGATCGCGACCACCTGCCCTTCGCCCTCATGCGAGGTGTAGCCGGTGAATTCCGTGCTGCCATGCTCCTCGGCAATGTCGAACCAGATGTCGTCGGATGCCTTGGCGCCCGATCCCTTCCACGCGGCGCGGGCGGCGCGCTTCTGTTCGGCCATCGCCGCTTCGAAGCCAGCCCGATCCACCTGCAAGCCCTGGGCGCGCAACGCGTCCTCGGTCAGGTCGTAGGGAAAACCGTAGGTGTCGTAGAGCTTGAATGCAGTCTCGCCCGCCAGCGTCGAGCCGCTCGCCATTCCGGCAGTCGCCTCATCCAGCAGCCTCAATCCCTTGTCGAGCGTCTGGCGGAAGCGCGTCTCTTCCTGACGAAGTGTGGCTTCGATCAGCGGCTGCGCGCGCACCAGTTCCGGATAGGCGGCGCCCATTTCCGCGACCAGCGCGGGCACCAGCCGATGCATCAGCGGATCCTTGGCGCCCAGCAGATGCGCGTGGCGCATGGCGCGGCGCATGATGCGGCGCAGCACATAGCCGCGCCCTTCGTTCGCCGGCAGAACGCCGTCCGCCACCAGGAAGCCGGAGGCGCGCAGATGATCGGCAATAACCCGATGGCTCGCCTGATTGGGGCCGGTGGTGGCACTGTGGGTCAGCGCGCCCGATTCGGCGATCAGCGCCTTGAACGTGTCGGTATCGTAATTGTCGTGCACGCCCTGCAGCACGGCGGCGATGCGTTCCAGCCCCATGCCGGTGTCGATCGACTTGCGCGGCAGTTCGCCGATGATCTCGTTCGCTTCCTGCTCATATTGCATGAAGACGAGGTTCCAGATCTCGACGAAACGATCGCCGTCCTCGTCCGGGCTGCCGGGAGGACCACCGGGAATATGGTCGCCATGATCGTAGAAGATCTCCGAACAGGGCCCGCACGGCCCGTTCTCACCCATCGCCCAAAAATTATCCTTGGTGGCGATGCGGATGATGCGGTCGTCGGAAAGGCCTGCGACCTTCTTCCACAGGTCGAACGCCTCGTCATCGGTGTGATAAACGGTGACGGTCAGCCGGTCGGCGGGAATCGCCCATTCGCGCGTCAGCAGCGTCCAGGCGTAGTGGATAGCCTGTTCCTTGAAATAGTCGCCGAACGAGAAATTGCCGAGCATTTCGAAGAAGGTATGGTGTCGCGCGGTATAGCCGACATTGTCCAGATCGTTGTGCTTGCCCCCGGCGCGCACCGATTTCTGCGATGAGGTCGCCGTCTTGTACGGGCGCGTCTCGAGCCCGGTGAAGACGTTCTTGAACGGCACCATGCCCGAATTGACGAACATCAGCGTCGGGTCGTTATGCGGCACCAGCGGTGCGGACGGAACGCGTGCATGACCCTGCGCCTCGAAATAATCGAGGAAAGAGCGGCGGATGTCGTTGGTCGATGTCATGCGGCCGATTTAAGCGGCGACGCGCTGCTTTCCAAGCCGCGTTTTCATGTCATCACGCATAAGCGTAAGGACCGCCGCGCCGCAGCGCTTCACGATAGGCGGGGCGCGCATGAATGCGATCGAGCCAGGCGATCAGGCGTGGACGGGTGCCGTCGAGACCCGCGCGGTGGCTGGCGGCTTCCAGCGGGAAGCTCATCATGACGTCGAGGGCCGTAAATTCGTCGCAGGCGAACCAGTCCCGCTTCGCCAGTTCCTCCTCCAGATAATCGAGATGCACGTCGATCATCGCCTGAATACGCGGCCGCGCGGGCTTGCCGAGAATTCCCATCCGATTGATGACCAGCATCACGAAGAGGAGCGGCATCAGCGAGCCTTCGGCATAGTGCATGAGTTGGCGGTAACGCAGAACCGTCTGCCTGTGCGGCGGCGGGCCAAGGCGGCCATCGGCCTTTTCGACCAGATAATCGATGATAGCTCCCGTCTCCGCCACGACGGTCTCGCCATCGACGATGACCGGCGACTTGCCCAGCGGATGCACCGCCTTCAACGCAGGGGGAGCGAGCAGGGTCTTGGGATTCCGCTCGTAACGCTTCACCTCATACGGAAGGGACAATTCCTCCAATAGCCAGAGAACGCGCTGCGAGCGGGAGTTTTCCAGATGATGGACGGTGATGGTCATTGGCCGATCCTCTGAAATAGATCGTGAATATAAGCCACTAACCCGTTTCAGCCGAATTGAATCGTTACTCCGGGCAGCGTCCGCAAAACCGGAACTGTGCTCCTGCGAAAGCAGGAAGCAATATCAACCGGCATTTTGACGCATCGGAGATGGGCTCCGGGTCAAGCCCGGAGCACTGAAGCGCTGGCATCCATGAACACGACTTTTCAGGACAAGGCGTTCATGGATCCTGACTTTCGTCAGGATGGCATGGGATTCTGCGGCTCGAATGGAATAAGCCCCAGACAGCAAAAGGCCCGCCGGCATGCGGCGGGCCTTCGGGTGCTTGACGCGTACGGGAAGATCAGAGGTCGTCTCCGCCATCCGCGTCGGGTCCGGTCATCATCTCCTCGGCGACCGCATCGGTGCGGGCCCGGATTGCCTTTTCCAGGCGATCCATCACCTCGGGATTTTCCTTCAGGTAGATTTTCGAATTCTCGCGGCCCTGGCCGATCCGGATCGAATCATAGGAGAACCAGGCGCCCGATTTCTCGACAATCCCGGCCTTCACGCCGAGATCGAGGATTTCCCCCGTCTTGGAGATGCCCTCTCCATACATGATGTCGAATTCGACCTGCTTGAACGGCGGCGAGACCTTGTTCTTCACCACCTTCACGCGTGTGGCGTTGCCGACCACCTCGTCACGATCCTTGATCGCGCCGGTGCGGCGGATGTCGAGGCGGACGGAAGCATAGAATTTCAGCGCGTTGCCGCCGGTCGTCGTCTCAGGCGAGCCATACATGACGCCGATCTTCATACGGATCTGGTTGATGAAGATGACCAGCGTGCGCGAACGGCTGATCGATCCGGTGATCTTGCGGAGCGCCTGGCTCATCAGCCGAGCCTGCAGACCGACATGGCTGTCGCCCATCTCGCCCTCGATCTCCGCCCGCGGCACCAGCGCCGCGACCGAATCGATCACCAGAATATCGATCGCATTGGACCGGATCAGCGTGTCGGCGATCTCAAGCGCCTGCTCGCCCGTGTCGGGCTGCGAGACGATCAGGTTATCGATGTCGACGCCCAGTTTCTTCGCATAGACGGGGTCGAGCGCGTGCTCGGCGTCGATGAAGGCCGCGGTGCCGCCCGCCTTCTGCGCCTCGGCGATCGCATGAAGGGTGAGCGTGGTCTTGCCCGAACTTTCCGGACCATAAATCTCAACGACGCGGCCGCGCGGCAGCCCGCCGATGCCAAGCGCGATGTCCAGCCCGAGCGATCCGGTCGAGATCGATTCGATCTCCACCTTCTCGCGCGATCCGAGCTTCATTGCCGAACCTTTACCGAAGGCGCGGTCGATCTGCGCCAATGCGGCTTCGAGAGCTTTTTGCCTGTCCATATTTCCCATCGTCTGTTCGGAATCGATGACTTTAAGTTGTGTCGCCACGGACTTGCTCCCTCGTAGTTCGAACGCGCGGTTCGTCAACGCGTGACGCACTTGTATTCCATTTGTTCCAAAAGAACAAGAGTGGAACAACTAGCGGGCAAGAAGCCTTTCGAAGGCGGATTTAAGGCCGTCCAGCGTGAAGGGTTTGTCGAGTACCGACACGCCCGCGTGATGGGCCGGATGCGCCTCGCTCTGGCCGCCGGTCGCGAGCATGAACGGCTTTCCCGCTTCCGCCAGCGCGTCGGCCACCGGCCATGCCACTTCGCCTCCGCGCAAATTCACATCGAGGATCGCGGCATCGAATCCGCCGGCGCGCACCAGGTCGAGCGCCCCTTCGACATTGTCGGCCGGCCCGATGGTGCGATAGCCCAGGATATCGAGGAAATCCTCGACCATCATGGCGATCAGGGGTTCATCCTCGACGATCAGGATTGCAGGCTTTGAAGACATTAACGGCTGCATAACCAAGCGCCCTCCCGAGCGCAAATCATCGGGGCGCGAGAACCGCTCGCGCTGCCTCCGCCAGCTGCTGGACGGAGAATGGCTTGGGAAGAAACGCCACATTGTCGATGTCGATCGATCGTCGAAGCTGTTCCTCCGCATAGCCCGACATGAACAGGATGGGTAGCGCTGGGAAGCGTTCACGCGCCTGCCTCACCAAAGTCGGACCGTCCATCGTCGGCATCACGACGTCGGAGATCAGCAGGTCCACCCTGCCCTCCTCGCCCAGCAATTCCAGGGCTTCCTCGCCGTGCGCCGCGGTCAGCACCTTGTACCCATGCCGGGTGAGTGCCCGTTCGGCGACCGCGCGCACCATGTCCTCGTCCTCCACAAGCAGGATGGTGCCGCTGCCCCACAATTCGGACGAACGCTCCTTTTCGCGGGGTGGGGCGGCAACAACGGCTGCCTCAACCTTGTGAACGGGCAGGTAGATGACGAAGCTGGTTCCCTGCCCGACGGTCGAATCCGCGAAGATGAACCCGCCCGACTGCTTGATGATGCCATACACGGTCGACAGGCCCAGGCCGGTGCCCTTGCCCACTTCCTTGGTGGTGAAGAAAGGCTCGAAAATTTTTCCCAGCACATCCTGGGGGATGCCGACGCCCGTGTCCGACACGCGCAGCGCCGTATAATCGCCCAGCGGCAGGATATCGCTGTTCATCTTGCGCACCTGCGCCAGCGGCACCGCGAAGGTCTGAAGCGTCAGCGTGCCGCCATCCGGCATCGCGTCGCGGGCGTTGACGGCAAGGTTGACGATGACCTGCTCAAGCTGGCCCGGATCGGCGCGAACCGCACCCAGATCGCGGCCATGCTTCACGGCGAGCACCACCGTCTCACCCAGCAGGCGCTTCAACAGATTGAACACTTCGGAGATGACGTCGGGCAGCTGCAGGATCTGCGGGCGCAAGGTCTGCTGGCGCGAGAAGGCGAGAAGCTGGCGCGTCAGGCTGGCGGCGCGGTTGGAATTGGCCTTGATCTGCTGGATATCGTCATAGTCGCTGTCGCCGGGCGTATGGCGCATCAGCATCAGGTCGCAATGGCCGATGATGGCGGTCAGGATATTGTTGAAATCATGCGCCACGCCGCCCGCAAGCTGACCTACGGCCTGCATCTTGGTCGCCTGAGCGACCTGGCGCTTCAGCTTCGATTCCTCGCTATTGTCCTTGATGGAGAGGACGACCGCCGCATCCCCCATGCCGCGCGCACCGGCGATGCTGAGCGAAACCGCCTCGTCGCCGCGCCCGCGCAGGCGGACGGCGATGTCGCCCGACAGCGACTGGCCCGCACCAAAACGGCGGACGGCGTCGGCGACCGCCGCCTTGTCCTCTCGCACCACCAGATCGCCCGGATAGGGCGGCATCTGGCCATCCATGATGCCTGCGGCACGGGCAAAGGCGTCGTTCACGAACAGGAAACGGCCATCCCGGTCTGCAAGCGCAAGCGCGAAGGGCAGGATCGACAGCAGGGTACGGATGTGATTGCCCGCCCCGCCCGAACCGATCCGTGCGCCGATTTCATCATCCACGAGGAAGATCAGCGTCGCATCGTCCGGCGCGTCGCGATGGAGGGGAACCGGAATCAACCGCAGCGGCGCTCCGCTTGTCCCTTCATATTCGAAACGGATGATGCCGTCCGTGTCGACGTTGAGCAGCGATACGAAATCGCGTCCTTCTATCGCCGCATCGGCGCGTCCGGTGGCGCGCAGGGTAAAGGTGCGGTTGGCGCTGCGAATCCGCCCTTCGCCCCCGACCAGAACGGCCAGAATTCCCGCCTCCCCCATCCGGTCGCCGCTGCCGCCAGCGACAAGCCGATGCGCCTCGGCCGCGATGTCGAAGCTGGCTGCGGGGCGGAAACGCCAGACGAGATGATCGTCGGCACGACCGCTGCGGACGACGTCCACCTGAAGCTGCATCGTATCGCGGATGATCGCGTCCGCCCTGCCGACACCGTCACGCCAGGCATCACGCCCCGCCGCCGTCAGCCGGGCGATTCCAGCATCGCCCACCGGCAGGCTGGGTGGCGTGGCGAATCCCTCGAACCACGCGCCATAAAGATCGTTCGCGCAGACGAGGTGGCCCGCGCGATCCGTGATGGCGATGGCAATCTCGTCATTGTCGGCAACGGCCCGGGTCAGCAGCCAGTCCGTCGGCGGCTCTGTCGCCGCCGGAGCGGAGGAGAGATTGTGCCGCAGCAAGATAAGCGCACCAATGGCAAGGAAACCAGCGGCGAAACCCACCGCCGCAGCAATGCTGCCGATCGCCCAGAAAATGAGGAGTGCGGACAGAAGCCCCGCCCCGCCAATCGCCGCCAGCAGCAACACCCTGCCGCCGCCAGCCCCCGAAGCGCCGGGCAAGATATCGGCGACCGTCCGGCTCGGCAGGCGGGACGCCATCAGCTTTCGCCGCCCGGGGGGCTTAGATGGGTGATCTTATGGCCGCGTGCGTGCCATTTATGCGCGATCCACCAGCGCCAGGCGAGCGCGGTGACGATATAGCCGACGATTGCCGAAACGATGGCAACCACCGCCAGTCCGACGACAAGCGCGGGTGCGGCGTCGGAGAAAATCCAGACGAGCCAGTCATGGACGGATGCCCCCCGCTCGGTCAGTTGCCGCAAGCCGCTCAGATTGGCGTCAAGGCCAAGCAGGCGCCCGCCGATGAACACCGACGCGACCATAATGAAGGGCGTCGTCGCCGGATTGGTGAGCCAGGTCATGGCCGCCGCGATCGGAATATTGGCGCGCACCGGCAGCGAGAAGAAGACCGCCGCGATGGTCTGGACCCCCGGGATCAACAGGAAAATGCCGACGAACAGGCCAAGTGCTACGCCGCGTGGCACCGACCGGCGGGTAAAGCGCCATAGCTCGCTGCGCAGGATGCGGCTGGCGAACGGTTTCAGCCACCGGTTGCGCGCAAGCTCTTCCCGATTGGGCGCATTGCGTGCCATCCAGGCACGAACGCGCCTGTCATGTCCCGGCCTCTGCTCAACCATTGTTGCGCAGTAACCTGCCCTGTTCGCGCTTCCAGTCGCGTGCCTTCTCCGTCTCGCGTTTGTCGTGCAGTTTCTTGCCCCTGGCCAGCGCAAGCTCGACCTTGGCCCGGCCACGCGGATTGAAATAGATCGACAGCGGGATCAGCGTCATGCCTTCGCGCCCCACCGCCACGCGCATCTTGGCGATCTCGCGTTCGTGCAGCAGCAGCTTGCGGGGCCGCTTCGGCTCATGATTGAAGCGGTTTCCGTGACTGAATTCCGGGATGTTGGCGTTGATCAGGGACACTTGATCGTCCTTCACCTCGGCATAGCTTTCCGCGATCGATCCCTCACCGAACCGAAGCGACTTCACCTCGGTGCCGGTCAGCGCGATGCCGGCCTCGAAAAAATCCTCGAGGAAATATTCGTGCCGCGCGCGCCTGTTCTCGGCCACAACCTTGACCTTCTCGAACGCCGCGGGCTTGGGCCGCGCCATCAGCCAAGTCCTGCGATCTCGAGCGCGGCGTCAACGGCCTTGCGGCTGGCGGCGGAGGGCGGTGTCATCGGCAGGCGAAGCTCGGCTGAAATTTCTGGGCGGACGCGGTTCAACGCGTACTTCACTGGCCCGGGTGAAGCGTCGCTGAACAGCGCGGCATGAAGCGGATAGAGCTTGTCGTTGAGTTCAAGCGCCACATCCCAGTCGCCCGCCTGGCAGGCCCACTGGAATTCCGCGCACAGCTTGGGCGCGACGTTGGCGGTGACCGAAATGCAGCCCTTGCCGCCCATCGCGTTGAAACCCAGGCCCATATCGTCATTGCCCGACAGCATCACGAAATCGTCGCCGCATGCGATGCGGTGCGCGGTCACGCGGGCCAGATTGCCGCACGCATCCTTGACCCCGACGATCGAGGGGATGGCCGCCAGCCGCGCCATCGTCTCGGGCACAATGTCGGTCACGGTGCGGGTCGGCACGTTGTAGATAACGATCGGCAGGTCGCAATGCTCGGCCAGATAGGCGTAATGCGCGTAGACGCCATCCTGATTGGGCCGATTATAGTAGGGAGCGACCACGAGCGCCGCCGTCGCGCCGCTTTCCTTGGCGAAGCGCATGTGCGTCAGCGCCGTCATCGTGTCGTTCGATCCGCATCCGGCGATCACGGGCACGCGCCCGGCCGCCTGGTCGATGCAGATTGCCACGACGCGATGATGTTCATCGATCGACATTGTCGACGCTTCGCCGGTGGTGCCGCACGGCACCAACCCGGCACTACCGGACAGGATTTGCCAGTCGACAAGCGCGCGAAACGCGGCTTCGTCGATCTCACCGTTGCGAAACGGTGTCACCAGAGCCGGAAACGACCCGGAAAACATGCAGTTGCTCCTTCACCTAGACGCGACATCGCGGCATAACGGCGCGGATGCACGAAATCGACCATCTTTCATGGCCAGATAAGGACGCAGCCCCTAGCATGTCCAGCATGGTTACACGCCTTTCCGCATGCGCTCTTCTATTGGTCGCTTCATCCGCCTCCGTGGCCGATGTCGCGCAGCAGACGAGCGCCCCCACACCGGCAACGGTTTCCCGTCCACCCGACAATGCAGCGCTCGCCCAGGCGATCGCCCAATGGAAGGCGTTGCGGCAAAGCGATTCGCTGCCCTTTTCCAGCTATGCGAACTTCATCGTCGCGCATCCCGGCTGGCCGGGCGAGGCGGCGATGCGCCGCGTTGCCGAACGCCGGATCGATCCGGAGAATTTCCAGGCGTCGCAAGTCGTTGCCTATTTCGACAAGATGCCGCCGCTCACCAATGCCGGTCAGGCGCGCTATGCCGAGGCGCTCGGCATAGCCGGCCGCCGCCAGGATGCGCAGGCAGCCGCGCGCAAGGCATGGACGTCCGGCTCGCTCTCGACGATCGACGAAGCGCGGATGCTGACTCAGTTCGGCGGGACTTTTTCGAACGCCGACCAGGACGAGCGCATGGATCGGCTGCTCTGGGCCGGCGCCACGACTGCGGCCACCCGGCAGTTGCCGCTTACGTCTCCGCAACGCCGGCCGCTGTTCGATGCGCGACTCGCCATGCGGACGCGCGCGCCGGATGCCGCCGCGAAATCCAGTGCCCTGCTGACGACCGGCCTGACCGACGCCGGTTTTATCGCCGACCGGGCGACATGGCTGGCCGCGACCGGGCAACTCGGCGCGGCGCGTGCCCTTCTTGCCGGGCCGCGACAGTTGACAACGCGGCCGGGTGACGCCGAAAAATGGTATGAGGTGCTGCTCAACAACGCCCGCAATGCCGCCAACGACAGGCAATGGGCTGTCGCCTATGACATCGCGCGGCAGGTGAACGATGCCTACGCCCCGGGCGTCGTGGTGCGGGACCGGCCGCTGGGCGAACGCGACGATTATACCAGCCTCGTCTGGCTGGCGGGCATGACCGCGCTTCAGGAACGTGGGCGGCCTGCCGATGCAGAGCAGATGTTCACCCTCTACGCCAACGCCGCCCAATCGGCGCAGACGCAGAGCAAGGGGCAATATTGGGCGGGCCGCGCCGCAGTCGCCGCCCGGCGGGACGGCACACCGCATTTCGAGGCGGCCGCCCGTTTCTCCGACCAGTATTACGGCATGCTCGCCCTAGAGCGGCTGGGCCGGCCGATGGTGGTCCCCGTGGCATCCCAGGTACCGCCGCCCGCGGCTGACCGCGCCGCGTTCAATGCGCGCGAAGTGGTTCGCGCCGCGCGGCTGCTGGGGCAGCAGGGGAACTGGACGGACCAGACCCAGTTCGTCCGCCAGATCGCGGCCGATGCCCAGTCGCCTTCCGATCACGCGCTGGCGGCTGAGTTTGCCGCGTCGATCGGTCGGCCCGATCTGGCCGTGATGGTTGGCCGCAGCGCGCTCGCCAACGGCCTGCCGGGCTATATCCGCCAAGGCTATCCCCAGGTCCGCGTGCCCGCAGGCCATGAAAACAACTGGACGATGATCCACTCCATCATCCGTCAGGAAAGTCAGTTCGATCGCGCGGCCGTCAGCGTCGCCAATGCGCGCGGGCTCATGCAGTTGATCCCCGGCACGGCGCGCGACCAGGCGGGCAAGCTCGGCCTCAGCTACAACGCCGCATCGCTCACCACCGACACCAATTACAACATCCAGCTCGGCTCCAGCTATTTCCAGCGGCGGCTGAGGGATTTCGGCAGCTACCCGCTGGCCTTGGCGGCATATAATGGCGGCGCGGGCAATGTCGCCAAATGGATCACCGCCTATGGCGATCCCCGCATGGCAGGCGGCGACATCGTGCTGTGGATCGAGAAGATCCCGTTCTCCGAAACGCGCGGATATGTTCAGCATGTGCTTGAAAATGCGGTGATGTACGACGCTTTGCATCCCGAACGGGCGCACATCAAATCGAAGACTCCGCTTTCCGCCTATCTGGGCAAGTCGAAACCCGGCTGATGGATCGGCCGAATTACATCACGCCTGCCGGTTATGCGGCAATGCGTGCCGAATATGATGCTCTGTTCGCAGTCGAACGCCCCGCGCTTGTCGAAACGATCAGCTGGGCGGCGGGCAATGGCGATCGGTCGGAGAACGGCGACTATATCTACGGCCGCAAGAAGCTGCGCGAGATCGACCGCCGGCTCGGCTGGCTGTCGAAACGGATGAAGGCGGCAAGGGTCGTCGATCCGGCGCAGCAGGCCGACAAGAGCCGCGTCTATTTCGGCGCGACCGTCACCATCGCTGACGAGGATGACGCCCAGCGCGAACTGACCCTGGTCGGCGATGATGAGGCTGATGCCGGCGCCGGGCGGATCGGCTGGAATTCTCCCTTTGCCCGTGCCCTGCGTGGCGCCGGCATTGGCGACGTCCGCCGCGTGGCCCTGCCCGCGGGGGAGAAGGAATATGAGGTGATGGGGATCGTCTACCCGGCTGAATGAGGGGATGGAATGCATGTCATGGAATTTGCCCGGGCTGGCGGCTGCCGCCTCCCTTCTTGTCATCGGAACTGACGTGACCGCCCAGACCCAGCCGCCGGAACCGACCAACCCCGTCCCGGCCCAGGCCGCGCTGACAGCGGCGCCTCAGGTGAAGATCAGCAACGGTGTGCTAACCGCCACGATCCTGCTGCCCGACAAGGAAAAGGGCTTCTATCGCGGCGTCCGCTTCGATTGGGCGGGCATGCTTTCCAGCCTCACCTATGGCGATCAGGAATATTACGGCCTCTGGTTCGACCGGATCGCCGGAAATGTGCGGGATTTCATTTTCCATCCGACCGGCATCGTCGCCTCCGCCAATACCGCGGCGCTAGGACCGGTCGATGCCTATGATCCGGAGGGGCCGCCCAGCTGGTTCGAGGCCGCGCCCGGCGGCACTTTCCTGAAGATCGGCGTCGGCGTGCTGCGCAAACCCACGGATGGTGCACCCTACAGTTCCTATGCGCCTTACGAGCTTGTCGACGGCGGCACCTGGACGGTCACGCCGTCGCACGACCGGGTCGATTTCGAGCAGACGGTGTCCGATCCGGCAAGTGGCTATGGCTATGTCTATCGAAAGACGGTGCGGCTTATCCCCGGCAAGCCGGCCATGGAAATCGCGCACAGCCTGAAGAACATCGGGTCGAAGCCGATCCTCACCCTGTCGTTCAACCACAATTTCCTGACGTTCGGCGGCAATCCCACGGCGCCGGGCGTTTCCGTCAGCACGCCGTTCGACATCATCGCCAGCCGCCCGCTACGCGATGTGGCCGGCATTTCGGGCGCATCGCTCACCTATCGGCGCGCGCTTGCGGGCAAGGAATCCTTCTCGACGCCGATCAATGGCTTCGGCTCTGGCGCCGGACCTTATGATGTGGCCGTGCGCAATGCCGCAGGCGCCGGTTTCCGCGCGGTCAGCAAGACGCCGATGACCAGCCTTCAGCTTTGGTCGATCCGCAGCACCGTTTCCGCGGAACCCTTTGTCAGGCTGGAAGCCCGGCCGGGCGAGACGATCGATTGGAGTTATGACTACAGCTATACGCGGGGTCGTTGAGACAGCGCCTAATCCTTGATCCCCAGCGCATCCTTCGCCAACTTCTCGAGCTCCGGGTCCAGTGCCGGCGCCTTCATCGGGACGGCCGCCTCCAGCTTGTCGGCGATCAGGTTGAGCGCGGCGATCCGTGCGGCTTTCTTGTTGTTGCCGTCGATCACATGCCAGGGCGCCCAGCGTGTGTCGGTGTGCCGGAACATGTCGGCCATCGCCTTCAGATAATCGGCGCGCCGCGACCGATTGCGATAGTCGTCCGCTCCGGTCTTCCACCGTTTCCACGGATCCTCGAAGCGGTGGCGAAAGCGTTCGTCCTGCTCTTCCTGCGTGATGTGGATGAACAGCTTGACCAACGTGGTGCCGTTTTCCTTTTGCTGCGCCTCGAATTCGTTGATCTCGTCATAGGCGCGCTTCCATTCGGCCTCGGTCGCATAATTCTCAACCCGCTCGACGAGGACGCGGCCGTACCAGCTGCGATCGAACACCGCGATGTCCCCCGCCCCCGGCAGCTTCGTCCAGAAACGCCAGAGAAAATGTCGCTCCTTTTCCGGCGGGGTGGGGGCGGAGATGGGCCATACCTCGAAATATCGGGGGTCCCATTCGCCGGTCAGGCGCTGGATGATCCCGCCCTTGCCGGCGGCATCCCACCCTTCGAACATCACGATCGCGCGGCGCTTATGAACGATATAGGCGACCTGGACACGAGCGAGCCGTTCCTGCGCATCCTTCAACGCGTCGTCATAATCACCGTCGAATTTTTCGCCGCGTTCGAAATCCTTGAGGTCGATGCTCATATTTTCCCCTCCCGCCTGCGGGAGGGGTCAGGGGTGGGCAGAACGCAGGGGCAAGTCAAGGGCTAGGACGGATCAGCCCTTTGATGGTTCCACCACCCGGATGTGCAGTTCGCGCAACTGCTTCAGTGTCGCGGGCGCGGGGGCCTGCATCATCAGGTCCTCCGCCTTCTGCGTCATCGGGAAGAGGATGACCTCGCGGATGTTCGGCACGTCGGCCAGCAGCATGACGATGCGGTCGATGCCCGGTGCGGAGCCGCCGTGCGGCGGCGCGCCGAACTTGAACGCGTTGATCATGCCCGCAAAGTTCGTATCCACATCCTCGCGGGTATAACCGGCGATCTCGAACGCCTTGTACATGATCTCCGGCTTGTGGTTCCGGATCGCGCCCGACGACAGCTCCACGCCGTTGCAGACGATATCGTACTGATAGGCGAGGATATCGAGCGGGTCCTTGGTCTCCAGCGCTTCCAGCTCGCCCTGCGGCATTGAGAAGGGATTGTGCGAGAAATCGACCTTCTTCGCGTCCTCGTCATATTCGTACATCGGGAAATCGACGATCCAGCAGAATTCGAAGCGGTTCTCGTCGATCAGGCCGAGTTGCTCGCCGGTACGGGTACGCGCGGCACCAGCCAGCTTTGCCGCCTGCCCTTCCTTGCCGGCGGCGAAGAAGATGCCGTCATCCGGGCCAAGGCCGAGTTCGGCGATCAGCTTGCGGGTCGCTTCCTCACCGTGGTTCTTGGCGATCGGGCCGCCCAGCTCGCCGCCCTTCTGGGTGATGTAGCCAAGGCCGGCATGGCCTTCGCTGCGCGCCCAGTCGTTCATGTCGTCGAAGAATTTGCGGCTCTTGTCGGCGGTGTTCGGCGCCGGGATGGCGCGGACGACTCCGCCGCCCTCGACGATCCGCGCAAACAGGCCGAAGCCCGATCCCTCGAAATGCTTCGACACATCGGAGATGATGATCGGGTTGCGCAGGTCCGGCTTGTCGGACCCGTATTTCAGCATCGATTCGCGGTAGGGAATGCGCGGGAAGCTACCCGCGGGCGTGACGCTGCGGCCGTTCGCGAATTCCTCGAACACGCCCGCCAACACCGGCTCGATCGTGTTGAACACGTCTTCCTGGGTGACGAAGCTCATCTCGAAATCGAGCTGGTAGAACTCGCCCGGCGAGCGGTCGGCGCGCGCATCCTCGTCGCGGAAGCAGGGGGCGATCTGGAAATAGCGGTCGAAGCCCGCGACCATGATCAGCTGCTTGAACATCTGCGGCGCCTGCGGCAGCGCGTAGAACTTGCCGGGATGCACGCGGCTGGGCACCAGATAGTCGCGCGCGCCCTCCGGCGACGAAGCCGTCAGGATCGGCGTCTGGAACTCGGTGAAACCCTGGTCGACCATGCGGCGGCGGATCGAGGTGATCACGTTCGAACGCAGCACGATGTTGGCGTGCAACCCCTCACGGCGCAGATCGAGATAACGATAGCGCAGGCGGATATCCTCGGGATAATCGGCCTCGCCCGCCACCGGCATCGGCAGTTCATTCGCGGCGGACTGCACGATCACCTCGCGCGCGCGGACCTCAATCTCGCCGGTCGCAAGGTTCGGGTTCACCACCTCGGCGTTGCGGGCGACGACATCGCCAGTCACCGTCACGACCGACTCGGCGCGAACGCCTTCCAGCAGCTTGAACGCCTCCGAATCGACGTCGGTCACGATCTGGGTCAGGCCATAATGGTCGCGCAGATCGACGAACAGCAGCCCGCCATGGTCGCGCTTGCGATGGACCCAGCCCGACAAGCGAACGGTCTGGCCGACGTCGGTGGCGCGCAGTTCTGCGCAATTGTGCGTGCGATAGGCGTGCATCATGTCAACTTCTGGTTGAAAATCGGAAGCCGCGAGCGCTTCCCCGCGCAGGGGTGCTTTGTCAAGCGGCGAGACATCGCTATGGACCGCCGATGCACATCCATCCACTCATCACTGACAGCAAGACTCTCGCCGAACTCTGCGCCCGCCTGGCCCGGTCGCCCTTCATCGCCGTCGATACGGAATTCATGCGCGAGAACAGCTATTGGCCCGACCTCTGCCTGATTCAGATCGCCGACGCGAACGAGGCGGCGGCAATCGATCCCAAGGCGGACGGAATGGACCTGACCCCCCTGCTCGACCTGATGGTCGACAATGAGGAGGTGCTGAAGGTCTTCCATGCCGGCGGCCAGGACATCGAGATCGTCCACAACCTGACCGGCAAGACGCCCCATCCGCTGTTCGACACGCAGATCGCGGCGATGGCGATCGGCCAGGGCGATCAGATCGGCTATTCGAGCCTGGTCGACAGCTGGCTGGGCATCACGCTGGACAAGGGCGCGCGCTTTACCGACTGGAGCCGCCGGCCGCTAGACAAGCGCCAGATCGACTATGCCATCGGCGACGTGACTCACCTCGTCCGGATCTTCCCGATGATTTTGGACAAGCTCCGCAAACTGAACCGGGGCCAATGGCTCGATCAGGAGATGGAGCGCCTCGCTGATCCCGCCAATTATGTGAATCATCCCGAGGAAGCGTGGCAAAGGCTGCGCGTTCCCAGCCGCAAGCCGGACCTGCTCGGCCGCCTGAAGGCGCTCGCCGCCTGGCGCGAGCGCGAGGCGCAGGGCAAGGACCTGCCGCGCGGCCGCATCGTCAAGGACGAGACCTTGGCCGACATCGCATCGCACCCGCCGAAGATCCAGGCCGATCTGGCCAGGGTTCGTGGATTGTCCGCCAGTTGGGCGGGCAATGACATCGGCGGGCGGATGATGAAGGCTTTGGCGGAGGCATTGCCGATGCCGGCCGACGAAATTCCGGGTCGCGAGGACCGCAAACCGGGCCTGGGCAAGGAAGGCGTGCTGGTCGCCGACCTGCTTAAGCTGCTGCTGAAAATCCGTTCGAAGGAAATCAACGTCGCCCCCCGCCTGCTGGCGCGAACCGACGATCTGGAGCAGCTGGCGGCCGGAAACCGGGAAGGCCTGTCCATTCTGGAAGGCTGGCGGTTCGACCAGTTCGGGCGCGACGCGCTCGCGCTGGTCGAAGGACAGCTTGCCTTTGCCGTGCGCGGTGGCAAGCTGCTGATGACCCGGACCGGACAGGAGAAGGCGTGATGAAGCTAGCCCTTGCGAGCGTAGTGGCGATCAGCTTGACTGGATGCGCAATGACGACTTCGGAAAATGAGCCCGCAACCCCGCCGGAAGTCGGCGAAGCGGCGTGCAATATCGATGCCCTGTCCGGCCTTGTCGGTCAGCCCGGGACATCCGAGCTTGCCGCCGATGCAATGGCCAAATCCGGTGCGCGCAGCGTCCGGTGGATCCGCCCCGGCATGGCGGTGACAATGGATTTCCGCCCCGATCGGCTGAACATCGAGCTGGATGATTCCAGCAATGTGGTGAAATTCGGCTGCGGCTGACCTGATCTAGCCGCCGAGCGCGGCTTCCAATCCGAAGGCTGTCGCAAGCTGCCGGTGACGGCGCTGCACGGGGTCGCCGTAAAGCGCGACATCCTGATGATCGAGGTTCAGCCGCAAAGCACTGCCCTCGATCGACAAGCGGCTGGCTTGCAGTGGCCCTGCCACGCCGCCGCTCAGCCGCTGGCCGAGGCGCATGGCAAGTCCCCATCGGATCGCCTGTTCAAGGCTTGCCTGGTCGCAGAGCGACGCAAGATCGGGCAAAGGCAGTGAGCCGCCGCCAAAGCTGGTGAACAGCGCCTGCCCGAGCATCGCCCTGCCCCGGGCATCGATGTTCACCCAATTGCCGTGAACGGCCGTATCCAGCCCGCGCTCAGCCCGAAATTCGGGATTGGCGCGCCAGCCGACGTCGCCAAGCAAACAGGCGGCATGGCGCAGCCGGGCATCCTCCTGCGATTCATCGGCAAACAGCGGGGCGATCCAGCTTTCCAGCAGATCGCCATGCTCGGGAAACCGGCCCTGGCGCGCGGCTTCCTCATGACAGGCGGCAATCAGGGGATCAGTCGTGCGATCCTCCTCGCCAAGCGCCTGGTAGAGCAACCCTTCGCGAAGGCCGAAGGCCGACACGACAAGGTCCGTCGATTCCAGCCGGCGGACAAGCACCGCCAACAGCCCTGCGGCCTCCCCCAATGTCGCGATGCGAGATGAGGACAGCGACGGGATCGCCTTCAGCCGGCGTCGATCGATCCGTGCGAGCACGCGGACCAAATGAGCAGCCGCCGAAGCGTCCATGCGGTACTGATGCATCACCGGCAGCGGATATTCGGTCAGCGCCATGTGCAGCCGCGCAAGCGCCCGCCACGATCCCCCGACAAGGTAGAAAGGCAGTGAATGCGCCTTTTCCAGCCAGCCGATCTTTTTCAGATATTTGCCGACCTGACGATCGAGAGCGCCCTTCCCCCGGCCCTTGATGCCGGCAAGCCGCAGCACGCCCAGCGGAAATGACACGCGGTCGTGCACCCGACCATTTTTGATCCGCACCAGTTCCAGGCTCCCGCCGCCCAGATCACCGACGATCCCGTTGGCGTCCGGAATGCCGGAAAGGACACCCCAGCCCGCCGCCTCCGCTTCCTGTTCGCCGGATAGCAGATCGACCTTCAAGCCAAGCGCACGCACGCGGTCCAGCAGGTCCCGGCCATTCGTCGCATCGCGAACCGCTGCGGTTGCGACTGTCCGCACCTGCTCAACCCGCATCGCGTCGCACAGCCGCTTGAAACGGGCCAGCGTCTGAACCGCGACGGTGATTGCCTTCGGATCGATCGCCCCCGTGTCGGTCAGGGCGCGGCCAAGCCCCACCATGACCTTTTCATTGAACAGGATCGCCGGAATACGCGCCGGCCCCTCGTAGACGACCAGACGGACAGAGTTTGAACCGATGTCGATGATCGCCGAACGCAACGCCGTTTGTGGCATGCGGGCTTCGGCGGGACGCCGCAGCAGCAGGCTGGCGACCGTCAACGCCGCCGCCTCAGGCTCAGCTTCGGCACGGATTCGCTGGTCGCAAGCGCGGCGCCGCGTCCCGAAAGCGACGGATTGGTCATGAAATAGCGATGCAGGTTGAACGGCCGCCCTTCGGGGCTGATGCGCTCGTAGCTGCCGTCCGGGTGCAATTCCCAGCTCTGCTCATTGTCGATCAGGTTGGCGACCATGACCTGATCGAGCACCTGATCGTGCACCGTCGGATTTGTGATGGGCATCATATATTCAACGCGGCGATCGAAATTGCGCGGCATCCAGTCGGCGGAGGAAATATAGACCTTCGCGCTGTTGTTGGGCAGCAGGCGGCCGTTGCCGAACGCCCAGATGCGGCTGTGCTCAAGGAAGCGGCCGACGACCGATTTGACGCGGATATTGTCCGACAGACCCGGCACGCCCGGCCGCAGGCAGCAGATGCCCCGGATGACCAGGTCGATCTCCACGCCGGCGGCGCTTGCCGCATAAAGCTTTTCGATGATCGCGGGATCGACCAGCGAATTCATCTTCGCCCAGATGACGCCATGCTTGCCCGCCTTCGCATGCGCGATTTCATCGTCGATCAGTTTCGTAAGTTCTTTTCGCAAGTTACGCGGCGACATTGTCAACAATTCGAGCTCGGTCGGCTCGACATATCCGGTGATGTAGTTGAACAATTGCGCCGCATCGCGGCCCGCGCGCGGGTCGGCTGTGAAGAAGCTGAGGTCGGTATAGATGCGCGCCGTGATCGGATGGTAATTGCCGGTGCCGAAGTGGCAATATGTCCGGTATTCCGCTCCCTCCCGGCGCACGACCATCGATATCTTCGCGTGCGTCTTCCAGTCGATGAAGCCGTAGACCACCTGCACGCCGGCCCGCTCAAGCGCGCTTGCCCACAGCAGGTTCTGCTCCTCGTCGAAACGTGCCTTAAGCTCGACAACGGCGGTGACCGACTTGCCGGCCTCCGCCGCGTCGATCAGCGCGCGGATCACCGCTGACTGCTTGCCCGCGCGGTAAAGCGTCTGCTTGATCGCAACCACATCAGGATCGGCCGCCGCCTGCTTGAGGAAGGCGAGCACCACGTCGAACGTTTCGTACGGGTGGTGGACGACGATGTCCTTGGCCTTGATAGCCGCGAAGCAGTCCCCGCCATGCTCGCGAATCCGCTCGGGAAAGCGCGGGCTGAAGGGCGGGAATTTCAGATCCGGCCGGTCTTCCTCGACCAGCTGCTCGAGGTCGCCGATGCCCAGAAAACCGCCCGTTTCCGTGACGATCGCTTCATTACCGCCCAATTCGACATTCACGACATTTTCCAGATCGTCGGGAATGGCGCTTTCAAGCTCAAGCCGGATCACGCGGCCGCGGCGGCGGCGCTTGATCGCGCTGCGGAAATAACGAACGAGGTCTTCAGCCTCTTCCTCGATCTCGATGTCGCTGTCTCTGATGACACGAAAAGTACCGGACCCAACGACTTCATATCCGGGGAAAAGTAGGCCGGTAAAGCACCGCAGCAACGTTTCCATCGCCACATAGCGCGCCGCCTCCCCCGGAATGCGGACGAACCGCTGGACGGTGGAGGGCACCATCAGGAGTTCCCGGATCGGCCGTTGGTCCGAAAGGCGGACAAGGTCGAGGATGATGCTCAGCCCCTTATTGGGGATGAACGGAAAAGGATGCGCCGGGTCGAGCGCCTGCGGCGTCAGGATCGGGAAGATCTGCGCACGGAAATAGCCCTCGAGCCATTCCATCGCCTCGGCATCGATCTCGTTCGCGCGAAGAACCGAAATTCCCGCCTCGGCCAGGGCTTCACGGATTTCCCGCCATGCAGCCCGCTGGCTGGACATCAGGGCATCCGCATTTTCGGCGATCGCCGTCAACTGCTGGCCGACCGTCAACCCGTCCGGCGAGCGTTCCTGCACATCCTGCAGTTGCTGCCCCTTCAGGCCGGCCACCCGAACCATGAAGAATTCGTCCAGATTGTTGCCGGAGATCGACAGGAAGCGAAGCCGTTCAAGCAGCGGGTGCGACGGATTGGATGCCTCCTCCAGCACGCGGCGGTTGAAGGCGAGCCAGCTCAACTCGCGGTTGAAATAGCGCGACTCCCCTTCGGCAAAGCTGGAGGTTTCCGTATTCGTCGCGGCCAGCACCGCGTCTGACGCCATCATTGACCGTCTGCCTCTTCGGATTCGTCGATTTTCGCCACGCCCGCCAATGTGGCCCGCGCAAGCCGGATGGACAAGCGGGCCCGTTTCGAAAGTGCCGCCTCGTCCAACGCGTCAACAACGCGGATCAGCGCCACATGGCTCCGCTCGACACGCTGCACCAGCCAGGCGACCAGATCGGGGGGAGCGATCAGATTGCGCTGCGCCAGCAGTTTTTCGATCAGCGCCGCCATCAAGCGATCATCAGGATCGCTGAATGACACCACCGGCGTCGCCGCCAGCCGCGATTTGAGATCCGGCAACCTGATCGACCAGTTTTGCGGCGGCGTGTCGGCGATCATCAGCAGGGGTTTGCGCTCGGCCTGCGCCGTGTTCCACGCGTGGAACAGTTCCTCCTCGTCACGCTCCTCGGCGCCGTCGATCAGGCGTGCGCCGGTCTTGCGCGCGAACAACCGGCCCAGCAGGCTGCGGCCCGACTTGCGTGGCCCGGTAAGGACCGTCGCCATCACCGGCCAGGTGCCCCATCGGTCAAGGTGGCTGACGGCGGCGGCGTTGGCGTCGCTCACGATGAAATCTTCCTGCCTTTCGCTGGCGGGCCAGTCGAGCGGCAGCGCGATCTGGCTCATTGCGCCGGCGGCGCTGACGCAGATGGTGTCGGTGAAGGCGTCGCGGCGGCAGCCCCCCGGCGTATGCGGAGAGTCCCCGTTCCTTCCTGCACCTGCCATCCCTGCGCCGACAAGGCGGCACTGAGCGCAGCGATATTGCCCTGATATGTCACCCGCATGACCGAGATTCCGCCCAGCGCCAGGCTGGTCGTTCCCGCGGCGCGAACACCCGGCGTGGCGCGGAGCACCGCTTCGGTGCTGTTGACCGTCGCGACATCCGGGCTGTCATATTGAATGGTGATCGCGGTGACGCCGACGGCGGGACTGTTGTAGAGATCGGATGCCTCGGCAATCTCCGACTCGCCAAGATCGAACTCCTCGGGTTCGACCGGCTCTTCGATGACGAGCGAGGGATCGGCCTTCAGGCGTCCGGCCTGAAGTTCCATGACATAGACGTCGTCCATGCGGCGAACCCCCTCGTCCAGCAACTGTCCCAACGCCTGCGCATTGTCGACACGCAGGGTAAAGGCACCGACCAGTTGTTTGTCCGGGCCGTGAAAGGCGGAGAAATGACCGATGATCGGCCCGCCCGGCCAAAGCCGTTCCAGCCGTACCTGCGGCACCAGCACGTCGGCGGCGCCATATTGATCGAGCAGAAGCCGCCACTGCGTGCGGCCGGGCCGGCCCGTTTGCGCGACGTTCAGGATCAGGGGATCGACGCCCGTGCCGCTTGGCCTCACATAGTCGATCGAGCTGTTGCCCGTGCGGAAACGCGCCCACGCCTCCTGCCAGGGCGTGCGAACCTCCAGACTTTGCGGAGCGCCGCCGCTCCATTGCACGGGAATGACGAGCATCGGCGGCGAACGCACCATTTGCCCCGTCACCCCCAGCACCTGTCCCGTGCGGGCACGGTCGAACAGAACGCCGAGCCGGGCGATATAGCGCTTCGGCCCAATCTCCTCTCGTTCGACGACAATGCCGGCCACGATGCCGTCCAGCGCCGAATCGGAAAGGCGCGGTGCGGCGTTGTTACCGTGGATGCGGCGCCACAGCGCTTGCCAGCCCTTGCGCTGCGCTTCGCGCCAGCCGCCATAGCGTGCTGCTTCCGACGTGCTTGCCGCGACATCGACCTCGACGCCGGAAACCTCGAAACTGCTGGAACTGTCGATCGGCGCAACACCGCGGTTGCTGCCTTCGATCTGTGCGAAAAGAATGGCGCCACTGCCCCCCAGGACAGCCAGCGCCAGCAGCGGCATCGGCCGCAAAAATCTTTTCCACGCGATCACGCCGCCCTTTTGGCGAGTTGATCGTGGAAATCCAAGCGCGTTGTGGCTAGTTCGCGATCATGAACGCATCAGATACGCCAGACAGCCCCTATACCTATGCCAAGGCAGGGGTTTCCATCGCCGCCGGCAACGCCCTGGTTCGCGCGATCGCACCGCTCGCCAAGGCGACGCGCCGCCCGGGCGCGGACGCTGAACTCGGCGGTTTCGGTGGCTTTTTCGACCTCAAGGCAGCGGGTTATGACGATCCCCTGCTCGTTGCCGCCAATGACGGCGTCGGCACCAAGCTGAAGCTGGCGATCGATCACAATGCCCATGACGGCGTCGGGATCGATCTGGTCGCCATGTGTGCGAACGACCTGATCGTCCAGGGCGCTGAGCCATTGTTCTTCCTCGATTACTACGCGACGGGCCGTCTCGACTCGGGCGTGGCGGAACGGGTGATCGCCGGTATCGCCGAAGGCTGTCGCCAGGCCGGTTGTGCCCTAATCGGCGGCGAAACCGCCGAAATGCCGGGCATGTATGCCGATGGCGACTATGATCTCGCGGGTTTCTGCGTCGGCGCGGTCGAGCGGTCGCAAGCGCTGACGGGCAACCGGGTGAACGCGGGCGACATCCTCATCGGCCTTGCCTCCTCCGGCGTGCATTCCAACGGCTTTTCGCTGGTTCGGCGGCTGGCGACGGACAAGGGCTGGAAGCTCGACCGGCCTGCGATCTTCGACCAGGACGTCCGTCTGATCGATGCGCTGATGGCGCCTACCCGCATCTATGTGAAATCGCTGCTGCCATTGGTGCGCGCGGGCAAGCTCCACGCACTCGCCCACATCACCGGCGGCGGCCTGCTGGAAAACGTGCCGCGCGTGCTGCCTGACGGCCTGCATGCCGAGATCGACGCCGACAGCTGGCAGCAGCCCCGTCTGATGGCCTTCCTGCAGGCGCAGGGGAATATCGAGCCCGAAGAAATGGCACGGACGTTCAACTGCGGGATCGGAATGGTGCTGGTCGTGTCGCCCGACGCGGTCGAAGCGGTTGAAGCCGCGCTGAATGAGGCTGGAGAAACGCCGCACCGAATCGGCAGGATCGTGCCTGGCGACAAGGGCTGCACCGTGCACGGCTCCGTCGAGACATGGAGTGCGCGTGCCGACTGGCGCGCAACCCACAATGGCTGAAGCACGCCGATGACCAAGGCACGCGTCGGCGTCCTCATTTCCGGTCGCGGGTCGAACATGGCGGCCTTGCTCTACGCATCCCGCCAACCCGATTGCCCCTATGAGATCGTGCTGGTCGTATCGAACGATCCGGAGGCGCCGGGTCTGGCCCTGGCCGCGGCAGAAGGCGTCGCGACCTTCGCGCGCCCGCACAAAGGACTGAAGCGCGCGGAATTCGATGCGATCATCGATGCCGAACTGCGCGCCGCCGATGTCAGCCATATCGCGCTGGCCGGCTATATGCGCCTGCTGTCTCCGGAATTCGTCGCGGGATGGGAAGGACGGATGATCAACATCCATCCGTCGCTGCTGCCGAAATATCAGGGGCTGGACACGCACCGCCGGGCATTGGAGGCCGGCGATACGGTCAGCGGCTGCACCGTCCACATCGTCACGACGGAATTGGACGACGGCCCGGCGCTCGGCCAGATCGAGGTCGCGATCCTGCCCGGCGATACGCCCGAAACGCTGGCAGCGCGCATCCTGATCGCCGAACATCAGCTCTATCCCGCCGTTCTGATGCAACTCGTGTCCGGCACCGTTTCGCCGCATGCGCTGCTTGAGCGCGTTCGGGCCGCGTGCCTCGACCTGCCCGAGACATCGGAGAAGATATCGCACGGCATTCCGTCCTTCGCTGTCGCGGGCAAGATGTTCGCCTATTTCCGCAGCAACCATCATGGCGACGGAATGGTGACGCTCTGCCTGAAGACGACGGGCCGGGAAGAGCAGGACATGCTGATCGAGAACGATCCGGACCTGTTCAGCTGGCCATCCTATATCGGCCCGTCAGGCTGGATCGCGATGCGGCTTGACCAGCCATCGCTCGACTGGACTCATGTCGAGGATCGGATATTCAGGAGCTGGCGCCTTGCCGCACCGAGGAAGCTTGCCGATGTCCTCTGAACCGCCCCGTGAATCCAAGGCCCAGACCGAGGCACGCGAAAAGGCCGAGGCCGCTGCGATCCGCCGCCGCTGGATCACGCTTGGTGAGCTGCTGGCGATCGCCGCCGTCTTCATCTCAGGCCTGACGTTCTGGAACAGCTACAGCGAACGCAGCAATGCCGAGGCGGATCGCGCTGCGACCGCGCGCAAGACGGATGCGGCCGCCGCCACGCTGCTTCTTCGCGCCCGGCCCCAGTCCGAAGGACGCAGCCTGGTGCTGGAGGCGGGTCGCCCCGATCAGGTCATCCAGAGCCAGACGATCCGCTTCCCCATTGCCCTTGGCGTTTCGCGGGTCGAGACCACGGGCGACGCGCGGATCGAATCCGCCTGGTTCGCTGATGGCCTGCGCAGGGCCCGGCGCGATGCCGACCGGCCGGAGGAAAGCGTGGGGGATGAGCGGCTGCCGGTGGCCATCACCACGCGCTATCTGGTCGACGGCACGACTCACGAGGATGTCGCGATCTACGACATCGGCTATGCGCTGCAGGGCCGCTTCCTTCAGGGAAGCGCAATCAGGCTGCGTGGCCTGTCGCTGGCCGAGCGCGTCGATGCGGCAAAGGCCGCCATCCGGCTCGACCAGCTCTGGGCTTCGCGTCAGCCGACGATTTCGTCGTCCGAGAAGAAGTAAGCGATCTCGATCGCGGCATTTTCATCGCTGTCCGAACCGTGGACTGAATTGGCTTCGATCGATTCGGCCAGTTCCTTGCGGATCGTGCCCGGCTCGGCATTGGCTGGGTTGGTGGCGCCCATGATGTCGCGGTTGCGCTGAACGGCGTTCTCGCCTTCCAGCACCTGCACGACGACAGGGCCGGAGATCATGAAGTTCACCAGATCGCCGAAAAAGGGCCGTTCCTTGTGGACGGCGTAGAAGCCCTCGGCCTGTTCCTTGGTCATCTGGATACGCTTGGAAGCGACGACGCGCAGGCCGGCCTCTTCCAGCATCTTGGTGACTGCGCCGGTCAGGTTGCGGCGGGTAGCATCGGGCTTGATGATCGAGAAAGTGCGTGTCGCGGCCATGGCCGTTCGGGCTCCGTATCAGTGCGGGGTGGAAAGTCGCGCGTTCCCTAGTCGCCCGGCCGGCAAGACGCAAGCACGCGCATAAATGGTGCGACGTACCGCTATCGCATTCTGCGTAACGGGAAAGGTTGACGCGAAGCCCGTTCAACGATTATCCGACAAATCGCGATTCATTATCATTAGCAATCAAGGTCAAGGAAGCGAACTGATGTACGATCTTCTCGATCGCCGCGTTGACGCGCTTGACCAGGGAAGCCGCTTTCTTCTCTGGTCCATGCGATCGTGGGTCGCCAGCATGACCGAGCGGCATTGCCCTTGTCAGACCCTGGGCCCGGCATTTTCGAAGATGGGGCTGCTTGGCGCCCTTCCCGACATTCACATGGCCATGTCGCTGCTCAACCAGAATGCGCTCGAACGGCTTTCGCTGTCCCCGATTTCGGAAAAGCACATAAGCGAGGGCGAAGCGCTGCTGCTGTGCGTCTGGCGTGACATGGCCTGGGGGCGCGGGGCTGCCGCCCGATCCACGCTTGAACTGATGGTCGATTCCGATTCGGTGAGCGCAACCTTCGTCGCGATCGGCGCATCCACGTCCCGCCTGGCAGCGATGGACATGTCCCCCTTTGGCTTGACGGCGGAGGCCGAATGATGAGCGACCGCATCAGCGCAGCCGAAACCCTGGCGCCATCCGCGGCCTTGTCGGTCGAGGAAGTGCGTTCGGTCCGCCATTGGAACGAGCATCTGTTCAGCTTCACCATTACCCGCCCGGCCAGCTTTCGCTTCCGGTCGGGTGAGTTCGTGATGATCGGCCTGCCCGGCGAAGGCCGCCCGCTGCTGCGTGCCTACTCGATCGCCAGCCCCTGCTGGGCCGAGGAGCTTGAATTCCTCTCGATCAAGGTGCCCGACGGCCCCCTCACCTCCAAGCTTCAGAAGATTCAGCCCGGCGACCAGATCTTTCTCGGCCGCAAGCCGACCGGCACCCTGGTCGCCGACGCGCTGCTTCCGGGGAAGCGGCTGTTCCTGCTCGGCACCGGCACGGGACTTGCGCCCTTTCTCAGCCTGATCCGCGATCCGGAGATGTACGATCAATATGGGCAGATCGTCATTGTCCATTCGGTACGCCGGGTCAGCGATCTGGCATTCCGCGAAGACCTTGAAAGCCAGCTCGCCGGTGATCCGCTCGTACAGGATCAGGCGCTCCTCCAGCTTTCCTATGTCCCGACCGTAACCCGCGAATCGTTCCATACCCAGGGCCGCATCGGTGCGCTGATAAATGACGGAACTCTGTTCAAGGGACGCAGCGGCACGCCCCGCCTCGATCCGGCGACCGACCGCATCATGATGTGCGGCAGCATGGCGATGATCCGCGATCTGTCCGCCATGCTCGACAATCTCGGATTCAACGAAGGATCGAATGCCGCACCGGGCGATTACGTGATCGAACGCGCGTTCGTCGGTTAGGCAAAACGGCTCCACTTGCCGTCGTCATCCTGCTTCCAGTAGCGCCGTTCGACGCCTTCGCGATCGCCAAGCGCCTTCCAGGCCAGTCTCGCGGCGAGGATTCCCTCTTCGTCGAAGAAGTGGAATGCGCGGTCGAATGCCAGCGCTTCGTCCCGCCATTCCCCATCGATAAGCGCGATATTGCGCGCATCATTTGCCGCGCCGGGCCCGGGAGGAGCGAGCAGGATCGGCTGCGCTCCATCGTCACCCGCCCCCGCCCTTGAATGAGGAAGGAAGCTTGTCGGCGCATAGCTCCACAGATGCGCGTCCAGGCGGGCCAACCGCACATCGTCCGCGCTCACGATCAGCAGCCGTCCTCCGCCCTCGACGATACGCTCCGCGATACGTGGCAACACCGATTCGAGCGGGCTGGCGACGAGATGATAGAAATCGACCTGCATTCGTCGCCCGGGCTGCGCTTATTTCTCGAAATTGTCGGCGATGAAGCGGTCGAGCAGGCGGACGCCAAAGCCCGTCGCGCCCTTGTCCCAGGTCGGTGACGGCTTGTCGGCCCACACCATGCCGGCAATGTCGAGGTGTGCCCACTTCACGCCATCCTCGACGAAGCGCTGGATGAACTGGGCAGCGGTAATCGATCCGGCGCCACGCCCGCCGATATTCTTCATGTCCGCGATCGGGCTGTCGATCAGCTTGTTGTACGCGTCTCCCAGCGGGAAGCGCCACAGGGGGTCGCCCGCAGCCTTGCCAGCCGCCAGCAGCTGATCGGCCAACGCGTCGTCATTGGCGAACAGGCCGCCATGCTCGTTGCCAAGCGCGATGATCATCGCCCCGGTCAGCGTCGCCAGATCGACGATGGTGTGGGGCTTTTGATTGCGCTGGACCCAGGTCAACGCGTCGCACAGCACCAGACGACCCTCTGCATCGGTGTTGAGGACCTCGATCGTCTGGCCTGACATAGAGGTGACGATGTCGCCGGGTCGCTGCGCATTGCCGTCGGGCATGTTCTCCACCAGCCCGCACACGCCCACGACATGGGCCTTGGCCTTGCGGGTGGCGAGTGCCTTCATCGCGCCGGCGACCGCTCCGGCTCCGCCCATGTCCCACTTCATGTCTTCCATGCCCGCCGCGGGCTTGATCGAGATACCGCCGGTGTCGAAGGTCACGCCCTTGCCGACGAATGCCACCGGCGCCTTCTGCGCGCCGTTGGTGCCATCCCATCGAAGGACAAGTAGCCGTGCCTCGCGCCGCGACCCCTGCGATACGCCCAGTAACGCGCCCATGCCCAGCTTCGCCATCGCGGCCTCGTCGAGAACCTCGATCTCGACGCCCAGCTCCTTCAGCGCCTGGCAGCGTTCGACGAATGTTTCGGGATAGATGATGTTGGCCGGCTCGGCGACCAGCCCGCGCGTGAAGGCAACGCCCTCGACCACGGCCGAATGATGCGCCCATGCGGTTTCCACATCGGCGGGCGCATTCACGATGACCATGTCGGTCAGCGTCGGGCGCGATTTTGCGGGCAGTTTGGTCCGATAGACGTCGTGACGCCAGCTGCGCATCGACGCGCCGGCTGCCAGCCGCGCCGCTGCCTCAGCGGTCGTGCCGGGTGCGCTGCCCAGGTCCACGACCAGCGTTTCCGTGCCCGATGTCAGCAACCGTGCGACCAGCGCCCCGCCCGCCTTTTCGAAATCGACCGGCTCGCCTGCGCCAACGCCGATCAGCAGGATGCGGCGGAATGTGCCGCCGGTGCCGGTGAAGAACTCCACGATCGCGCCGGCCTCACCCTCGAATCGCGATGCCTTGGCCGCTTCGCGCGCAAGCGTCGAGTCGCTGTCGGAAAGGTCCGAAAATTGTGCTTTTGCCACGCCATCCTTGCGGACGGGAAAGGCCAGATCATAGGTTCCTTCGGGACGGGCGGCGGCGAAACGTGCGCGCATGAAAATGTCTTCCTTGGTTCCGGGACAGGGTGCTTCTCTAGGCCAGCGCACCCCCTCTGGCAAAGTGGCTTTGCCGACATGATTTGCAGCATGGCGATTCCGATGCGATAGGCGGCGTTCTGACGCCGATTGTCGCGCGTGGGGATCTGAGTGACGAGTAAGAAAGCGATATTGATGGCGGCCCTGCCGCTTGCCTTGTCGCTGGCCACCCCCGCGCATGCGCAGGATGCCGCTGCGCCCACCGCTCCTGCGCCCACCCAACCGGCGCCCGATGACCAGAGCGTGGAATTCAGCGCCGATACGCTCGAATATAACGACAATACCGAAATCGTCATCGCGCGCGGCGACGTCCGCATGTCGCGTGAAGGAAACAGGCTGCGCGCCGATACGGTGACATGGAATCGGCAGACCGGAGAGGTCCAGGCCGAGGGCGACGTCGCCGTGACCAGTCCCGGCGGCGACACGGCTTATGGAGACAAGGTGCAGCTGACCGACACGCTGAAGGACGGCGTGGTGGAAAACATGCTGATCGTGCTGGAGAATGGCGGGCGGATGGCCGCCCAGCGCGGCACCCGGCAGAACGAAGTCACTACGCTTGAACGCGCCGCCTACAGCCCCTGCTCCGTCGTCGACGACAAGGGGTGTCCCAAGGAACCGGTGTGGAAGATCACTGCCGTGCGTGTCGTCCACGATCCGCAGCGCGAACGCATCTCCTTTACCGGCGCGCGGATCGAGCTGTTCGGCGTGCCGATGATCCCGCTGCCCGGCCTGTCACAGCCGCTGGGCAATGGCGGGAACGGCATGCTGTTCCCGGACATGCGCTACAGCCGGGTTAACGGGCTTGAATTCGCCTTGCCCTATTATTTCAAGCTCGCGCCCAATCGGGATCTGACGATCAAGCCCCATGTCTATTCGAACGTCCTGCCGGCGCTTGAGGGCAGTTATCGCGCACTGACCAGCAAGGGCGCCTATCAGATCAACGCGATAGGCACCTACAGCTCGCGCACGCCCGCGTCGCTTGATCCGGGTCAGGTGTCGCAGAAGGAATTCCGCGGCTATTTCGATGCCAGCGGCCGCTTCCAGCTCGACCCGAACTGGAGCATCAGCGGATCGGCGCGGGTGACGACCGACCGCACCTTCCTCCGCCGCTACGACATTTCGCGTGATGACCGGCTGCGTTCGACCATTCAGGCGGAACGGATTGACGACGACAGCTATTTTTCGATCAGCGGATGGGCGGTCCAGACCCTGCGCGTCAACGACATCCAGGGACAGACCCCGATCGCGCTGCCTGAGATCGATTTCCGTCAGCGGATCAGCGACCCCTTGCTTGGCGGCCAGGTGGAACTGCAGCTCAATAGCCTGGCCATCGAGCGAACGGCCGGCCAGGATACGCAGCGCGCCTTTGCCGGCATGCGGTGGGATCTGCGGCGCTTCACCCCGCTTGGTCAGGAAGTGACGTTCACCGCCTATGGGCGTGCGGACGTCTACCACACCGACGAAACCCTGAAATCGCCCACCGAATTCTACCGCGGCAATCCCGGCTGGGAGAGCCGGGCGATCGGCGCGCTCGCGGTCGATGTGAAATGGCCTTTCATCGGTGAGGTTTTCGGCGGATCGCAGCGGGTGACGCCAAGGGTTCAATTCGTCGCCACCCCCAATATCGACAATATCGACATCCCGAACGAAGACGCGCGCGCATTCGATCTAGAGGACAGCAACCTGTTCGCGCTCAACCGCTTTTCCGGCTACGACCGGTTCGAGGACGGCGCCCGCGTCACCTATGGCCTGGATTATGCGCTGAACATCCCCGACATCTCGATCGAGGCCAATGTCGGGCAGAGCTATCGCCTGTCCAGCAAACCCGCATTGTTCCCGGATGGGACAGGTCTGACCAGCCGGTCTTCCGATATCGTCGGGCGCACGACGATTCGCTACCGCCAGTTCCTCAGCCTCACCCACCGTTACCGGCTGGACAAGGACAATCTGGCCGTCCGCCGCAACGAGATCGATGCGACGATCGGCACCGACAACACCTATGCGCTGATCGGCTATCTGCGGCTCAACCGCGACATCGGCGATGACCTTGAAGATCTGCAGGATCGCGAGGAAATCCGCCTGGGCGGCCGTGTCCGGTTCGCCCGTTACTGGTCCATGTTCGGATCGACCATCATCGACCTGACGGATGCCAGCGAGGACCTCATTACGTCATCCGACGGCTATGAACCGGTTCGACATCGTCTGGGCATCGCCTATGAGGATGATTGTCTTGAACTTGGGATCACCTGGCGGCGCGATTATGAGAACACGGGCGACGCCCGCGCCGGCAACACTTTCCTCTTGCGGCTGGCTTTCAAGAATTTGGGCCGCTAAGCCTGCGTTCAGCCGTGCGCCCCTATGGCGCCACACACTCGAAAGCGAAACATGGGATTCGACGTTCATTTGACTTCTTTCCACAAGGGATCGCGCTATCTTCGCCTTCCGGCCCTTGCGCTTGCGCTTGCGGCAACGGCGGCGATCGCACAGGACGCAACCCAGCCACCGGCGGCGGATGTATCGTCGGGCGGGCTGAACATTCCCGCGGACGTCACCGTCTACGGCAATGACGACCCTACGGTTCGCAAGCCGACGGCGATCATCAATGGCGAGATCATCACCCGCACCGACGTGGAACAGCGGCTGGCGCTGATCGTCACGGCCAATGGCGGCAACATCCCTGAAACGGAGATGGAGCGCCTGCGCCTGCAGGTTCTCCGCAACCTGATCGACGAGACGCTGCAGATTCAGGAAGCGAAGGCCAACGAGATCGAGATCACGCCTGCCGAGATCGATCAAAGCTACGCCCGCGTTTCCCAGAACTTCAAGCGCACTCCGCAGCAGATGACGGATTATCTGCGCCAGCAGGGCTCGTCCGACGCCTCGATCAAGCGCCAGATCCAGGGTGAAATGGCCTGGCAGCGGCTTCTGCGGAGCCGGATCGAGCCGACGACGGCCGTCAGCGATGCCGAAGTGCAGGCGATCATGGACCGGTTGAACGCATCCAAGGGCGCGTCCGAATATCGCGTCGGCGAGATTTATCTTTCCGCCACGCCCGAAACCGCCCCTGCCGCCATCCAGAACGCTCGCCAGATCATCGACCAGATTCGTCAGGGCGGATCGTTCACGGCCTATGCCCGTCAGTTTTCGGAAGCCTCCACCGCGGCGGTTGGTGGCGACCTTGGCTGGGTGCGCGCCGCCCAGTTGCCCGAACAGCTGACCAACGCGCTTCAGACCATGACGGTGGGCCAGGTTGCGGGGCCGATCGAGGTTCCCGGCGGCTATTCGATCCTTTATCTGACCGATCAGCGTCAGGTGCTCACCGCCGATCCGCGCGACGCCATCCTCAATCTGCGCCAGTTGTCGATCACCTTCCCGGCGGGAACGACCGAAGCGCAGGCAAGTGCCCGCGCCGCAGAATTCGCGAACGCCACGCGGTCGATCGCGGGCTGCGGTGCGGCGGAAGCAGTCGCCAAGCAGATGGGCGCAGAGATGGTGGACAATGACCAGGTCCGCATCCGTGACCTCCCTTCGCAGCTTCAGAGCAGCATGCTTGATCTGCAGGTCGGACAAGCCACTCCGCCATTCGGGTCGCCCCAGGATGGCGTGCGAGTGCTCGTCCTGTGCGGTCGCGACGATCCCCAGGTGGCCGAAGGTCCCTCGTTCGAGCGGATCATGGCGCAACTTGAGGAACAGCGGGTCAATCTGCGGGCGCGCCGCTATCTGCGCGATCTGCGGCGCGACGCCGTAGTCGATTATCGTTGATCGGGGAGTAACATGAGCCCTCTGGCGGTCGCGCTGGGCGATCCGGCCGGGATCGGCCCGGAAATTGTTGCCAAGGCATGGTCTGCACGCGAGCGGCATGACCTGCGTCCCTTTTTCGCTGTCGGTGATCTTCGATCGATCGAAGCCGTATGGCACGGCCCTGTCGCGCGTATCTTCGATCCATCGGAGGCGGAAGCGGCCTTTTCCAGCGCCTTGCCCTTGATTCAGGTGGAGGATGGTGGCGGCATCACCCCCGGATTGCCCAATCTGGAGGGTGCACGCTGCTCGCTCGATTCGCTTGAATTGGCGGCGGGCCTGACTCGATCGGGCGCCGCGAGCGCGCTGGTCACCGGTCCCGTCTCCAAGGTGCAGCTCTACGCCATCGGCTTCACCCATCCCGGACAGACCGAATTCGTCGCCGAACGCTGCGGCGTTTCCCGCGACAACGCCGTCATGATGCTGATCGGCCCGGACCTGAAGGTGGTGCCCGTCACAACCCATGTTCCGCTGGAAAGGGTCGCCTCGCTGCTGTCGATCGACCTGATCGTCGCCAAGGCGCGGGCGACGGCACGTGGCCTGCAACGCAATTTCGGTATCGAGAATCCCCGCCTCGCTTTCGCCGGCCTCAATCCACACGCGGGCGAGAATGGCGCGATCGGCCGAGAGGAAATCGATCTCGTCATTCCAGCGATGGACATCTTACGCGACGAAGGAATCGAGGTTTCAGGCCCCTATGCCGCCGACGCCATGTTCCATGCCCGCGCCCGCGCCGAATATGACGCCGCGATCTGCCTTTATCACGATCAGGCGTTGATCCCGCTCAAGACGCTTTATTTCGATGAAGGCGTGAACATGACACTGGGCCTGCCGATCGTGCGCACCGCGCCCGACCATGGCACCGCGTTCAGCATCGCCGGACAGGACCGCGCGGAACCCGGCGCGATCATCCAGGCGATCCGTCTGGCCGCACTCGCCACAGAGCGCCGCGCCCAACGCCAGCTGGTGATGTGAGCAGCCTGCCGCCGTTGCGTGAGGTCATCGCGCGACACGGGCTGAGGGCAAGCAAGGCACTTGGTCAGAATTTCCTGCTCGACGGCCAGTTGCTTGACCGGATTGCCCGCGTGCCGGGCGATCTGGCGGGCGAGGCGGTGTATGAGGTCGGCCCCGGTCCCGGCGGCCTGACCCGTGCTCTGCTGGCAGCCGGCGCCGAAGTGACCGCCGTGGAACGCGACAGGCGCTGTATTCCGGCTCTCGCGGAATTGGCGGAGGCTTATCCGGGCAAGCTGTATGTCGTTGAAGAAGATGCTCTCAGCTTCGACGCCGCGCAGGTGATCGGGCGGCCGGCGCATATCGTGTCCAACCTTCCCTACAATGTCGGCACCGCGCTGTTGATCGACTGGCTGACGGGCGAGACATGGTTTCCCTGGTGGAAATCGCTGACTTTGATGTTCCAGAAGGAAGTGGCGGAACGCATCGTCGCGTCCCCCGGTACCGACGCTTACGGCCGGCTGTCGGTCCTCGCCCAGTGGCGGAGCACGGCGCGGCTGGCGATGAACGTCAATCGCGCCGCATTCACGCCGCCGCCCAAGGTGATGTCGGCCGTGGTCCACATCGTCCCCGCCCCCGCCCCTTCAGGCGTGCGGATGGCGACGATCGAGAAGCTGACGGGAGCCGCATTCGGTCAACGCCGCAAGATGCTGCGCCAAAGTCTGAAGAGCGTTCCGGGCGCCGTGGAGGCGATGGCCGCCGTCGGCATTCAATCCGATCGGCGAGCGGAAACGCTGTCGGTGGCGGAATTCGTCGCGCTGGGCCGCGCGCTGGACCTTATTGCGGCTTGACCGTCTTGCTCTCGGCACCCACCGGCGGCGCAGTGGTCGTCGCCTGTGCCGACAGAACAGCGGGCGGCGGTCCCTTGGCGATCACGGCGGCAAGCTCGGTGCCGGCCGAGCAATTATCCGTGCAGATCGACTTGATCTTGGCCAGATTTTCGCGCGCCTTCTCGACAGCGCCCTTCTGCACCATCGCATCGCCCTGCCCGGCGAGGGCCGCGACGTCGTTCGGTTCGGTCGTCAGCACTTCGCGGTAGAAACGGATCGCCTTGCCGGGCAGTCCCTGGGCCTGCGACACCTTGGCCAGGCCGATGAAACCGGCCTTGTTGCGCGGATCGACCGCCAGCGCGGTTTCATAATAATCGATCGCGGTTTCCAGCTTGCCCGCCTTGTGGGCCGCATCGCCCTTCGCGACCAGTTCGGCCGAGCGGGGATCGATGTCGGCGTCTGCGCGCTGGCCCTGGCCGGCGCTCGACACGGTTGCGAGCACGAGCGCCAATGCAATGCCCGCTGGCGTGAAACGCATTACAGTCTCCATCAAACTTCTTGCCGGCATGTCTAGCACGGCCTCTGCAGTCTCGCGACGAAAAACCCGTCGGTTCCGTCGCGTGCCGGACTCAGCAATATCCCAGGGCCTCGGCCCTGTCCGACCATATCAAAGGGCAATTCGGCAACCCAGCCCGGATGGCGGCTGATAAAAGCGGAAATCTGGTTGGCCCCTTCATCGTCCAGCAGCGAACAGACTGCATAGACCAGTTTTCCGCCAGGGCGAAGCGTTTGGGCGCCAATATCGAGTAACCGGGCCTGAGTGGCGACTAATCGGGCCAGTCGAGCGGGCGTCAGGCGCCACCGCGCCTCGGGATTTCGCCGCCATGTCCCGCTGCCGGAGCAGGGTGCGTCGATCAGAACGACATCGGCATTCCCGGCAAGATCGCCGATATCTTCCAATTCCCGCCCTGGATTCAGCAACCGCGTCTCGATGCCCGCAGCACCCGCCCGCTCGGCGCGCGGCAACAGGCGGGACAAGCGGGCCCGGTCGGTATCGCAGGCGATCAGCCGCCCCTGCCCCGCCATATCCGCCGCCAGGGCAAGCGTCTTGCCGCCCGCCCCCGCGCACAGGTCGATCACCGTCATGTCCGGTCGGGTGCGACATGCCAGCGCGATGAGTTGGCTGCCTTCGTCCTGAACCTCGATCGCGCCATCCTGCCACAAGGGATGCGAGTCGACCGCGATGGGTTCGTCGAAACGAATGCCCAGCGGAGCATGCTCGGTCAGGCGGGCCGCAGGAAATTCGGTGAGAACGGCTTCACGATCGGCCTTGAGGCGATTGACCCGAATGTCCAGCGGCGCGCGCCCTGTCAGCCCCGCCAGATCATCGGGGGAGATCAGTTCAAGCAGCCATGCCGGCGCGACGCCCGCCGATGCGGCCGGTTCCTTCGGATCGATCGGCACCGAGCCATGGGCCGAACCATCGAACAGCGCGGCAATCGCGGGGTCGTCCGCCGCCAGCCCGATCATCGCCGCCCGGCCGGATGCCGGCGCCTCGCCCGCGCGACGGATGGCGGCATAGGCCAGATCGCGGATCGCACGGCGATCGGCCGATCCGGCATAGCGTCGGGTCCGGAAATAGCGGGCGATCAGCGTATCGGCGGCCGCCCCACCATCCCGCGCGGCACGTATGATTTCGTCAAGCAGCTCGATTGCCGCCTGTACTCGCGCGGCGGGCGTCACCGCGTCGGATAGTTGGGCGCCTCACGCGTGATCGAGACATCGTGGACATGGCTTTCACGCAAGCCCGCATTGGTAATGCGGACAAAACGCGCACGCTTCTGCAAATCCTCGATCGTCCGTGACCCGGTGTAGCCCATCGCGGCTTTCACGCCGCCCACGAGTTGATGGATGACGTCGCTCGCCGCCCCTTTGAACGGCACCTGCCCCTCGATCCCTTCGGGCACCAGCTTCAACTGATCCTTGATATCCTGCTGGAAATAGCGATCGGCCGATCCCCGCGCCATCGCGCCCACCGATCCCATGCCACGATAGGATTTGTAGGAACGGCCCTGATACAGGAAGGTCTCGCCCGGTGCCTCCTCGGTCCCCGCCAGCAATGAACCGATCATCACGCTCGATGCCCCTGCGGCCAGTGCCTTAGCGACATCGCCCGAAGTCCTCAGCCCACCATCCGCAATGACGGGAATGCCCGATTTCTTCGCTTCCGCCGCCGATTCCATGATCGCGGTCAGCTGGGGCACGCCCACGCCCGCCACCACGCGCGTGGTGCAGATCGAACCGGGACCGATGCCGACCTTGATGCCGTCCGCGCCCGCGTCGATCAGCGCGCGGGTCGCCTCCGCCGTCGCGACATTGCCCGCAACGATCTGGACCGAATTGGACAGCTTCTTGATCCGCTCGACAGCCACGGCGACCATCTTCGAATGGCCGTGGGCGGTATCGACGACGATCAGGTCGCATTCGGCCTCGATCAGCGCCTGGGTCCGCTCGAACCCCGCATCGCCCACCGTCGTCGCCGCCGCGACGCGCAGACGGCCGGACCCGTCCTTGGTCGCGCTGGGATAGGTGACCGCCTTTTCGATATCCTTGACGGTGATCAGGCCGATACAGCGATAGGCGTCGTCGACCACCAGCAGCTTTTCGATGCGGTGCTGGTGCAGCAGCCGCCGCGCCTCGTCCTGCGTCACGCTGGCGGGCACGGTCGCCAGATTCTGGCTGGTCATCAGCTCCGAAACCGGCTGCTTGGGATTTTCAGCGAAACGAACGTCGCGATTGGTGAGGATGCCGACCAGCTTGCCGCCATTCTCCACCACCGGAATGCCGGAAATGCGGTGCCGCGCCATCAGCGCCTGCGCATCGGCAAGCGTCTGGTTCGGCGCGATGGTGATCGGGTTGACGATCATGCCGGATTCGAAGCGCTTCACCTGACGCACGGCATTCGCCTGCTCCTCGACCGACAGATTGCGGTGAAGAACGCCGATGCCGCCAAGCTGCGCCATCACGATCGCCATATCAGCTTCCGTGACGGTATCCATCGCGGAGGAAAGCACCGGAATGTTCAGCGCAATGTCGCGGGTCAGTCTGGTGCGGGTGTCCGCCTGGCTGGGCAACACATCGGATTCACCGGGGCGGAGCAGGACGTCGTCGAAAGTGAGACCGATTGCGATGTCCATGCCGCGTATTACCTCTGCGCCGGGTGAAGGTGAGGCGGGCCATGTAACCATTCATGTCGGATGGCGCTAGGGTGGATTCCGCTTGGAACGATGCGGGACCGGCCGCATAATCACAGCCCTGAACGGGAGGCCTGAATGGAACTGACCGCAACATTCTTCGTCATGCTTCTGGTGCTGATCTATTTGATGTCCAGCATCAAGATCGTGCGGCAAGGCTTTGAATATACCATAGAATATTTCGGGAAATTCACCTCAGTCGCGAAGCCCGGGTTCAACTTTTTCCCGGCATTCTTTTATCGCGTGGGTCGCAAGATCAACATGATGGAACAGGTGCTCGACATTCCCGGGCAGGAGATCATCACCAAGGATAACGCGATGGTGTCGGTCGACGGCGTCGTTTTCTTCCAGGTGCTCGATTCGGCCAAGGCGGCCTATGAGGTGTCGGAACTCTATGTCGCGATCCTCCAGCTGACGACCACGAACCTGCGCACCGTCATGGGATCGATGGATCTCGACGAAACCCTGTCCAAGCGTGACGAAATCAACGCCCGGCTGCTGTCCGTGGTCGATCATGCGACGACAAGCTGGGGCGTGAAAATCACCCGCGTCGAGGTGAAGGACATTCGCCCGCCCGCCGACATCGTCAATGCGATGGGCCGCCAGATGAAGGCGGAGCGCGAGAAACGCGCCCAGATACTCGAGGCCGAAGGCAGCCGCGCGTCGGAAATCCTGCGCGCAGAGGGTGCCAAGCAATCACAGATCCTTGAAGCGGAGGGCCGCCGCGAAGCCGCCTTCCGCGACGCCGAAGCCCGCGAACGCGAAGCGGAGGCCGAAGCCAAGGCGACCGCGATGGTCTCCGACGCGATCGCAAGCGGCAATGCGCAGGCGATCAACTATTTCGTCGCGCAGAAATATGTCGAGGCGATCGGCCAGTTCGCGGATTCGCCCAACGCCAAGACCATCCTGTTCCCGGTCGAAGCCACGCAACTGATCGGCACGCTCGGCGGCATCGGCGAGCTGGCGCGCGAGGCGCTGGGTGATGCCGCGCCCAAAAAGCCCGCGCCCCCTGCCCGTGCATCGCGCCGTGGCGGGCCGTTCGACTCCGGAAGCGAATGACATGACGATCGGCGACATCACCCTCGATGCGCATTGGTGGTGGCTCATCATCGCCGTCATCCTGGGCGTGGCGGAACTGCTGGTACCTGGGGTGTTCCTCATCTGGCTGTCGGCAGCAGCGGCGATCACCGGGCTCGTCGCCCTGCTCGGCGGCCCGCCCGTCGCCTATCAGTTCATCATCTTTGCTGCACTTGCGCTCATCACCACCTGGATGGGCCGGCGCTGGTATCTGGCCCACCCCGTCCAATCCAACGATCCCCTGTTGAATGACCGCGCGGCGCGCCTGGTCGGCCAGACCGTCACCGTCTCGGTCGCGATCGAGGGCGGTGAAGGCAGGGTGCGCGTCGGCGACGGCGAATGGCCGGCACGCGGCCCGGATTCTCCGGTCGGCGCGCGTTTGCGGATTGTCGAGGTCAAGCATGGCTGTGTGATCGTCGAACCGGCCAGCAAGGCGCTGACCTGACCAGCCTGCGCTAAAACAAAGGCCGCCGGAATCGCTCCCGGCGGCCTGATATCACGTACGCTAATCAGATTCAGTGCTCCGGGCTTGACCCGGAGCCCATGCCGGACCGTCAAGACGCCCGTTGAAATCGGCTCCTGCTTTCGCAGGAGCACCGGTCCTGATTATGCGATATTTCCTTACGCCGCGGTCGGCGCCGACTGGCGGACGCCTTCGTCGACATGCTCCTCGAACTGGGAGAAATTCTCGATGAACTGGCCGACCAGCTTGGCAGCCGTCGCGTCATAATCGTCCTTGTCGGCCCAGGTGGAACGCGGATCGAGGATCGCGCTGTCCACGCCCGGCACCGCAACCGGCACTTCGAAGCCGAAGTTCGGATCGGTACGGAATTCGGCGTCGTTCAGACTGCCGTCCAGCGCGGCGTTCAGCAGCGCGCGCGTGGCCTTGATCGGCATGCGGCTGCCGACGCCATGCTTGCCGCCGGTCCAGCCGGTGTTGACCAGCCAGCAGTCGACACCACCCTTGGCGATGCGTTCCTTCAGCAGGTTGCCGTAGATCGAGGGGTGACGCGGCATGAAGGGCGCGCCGAAGCAGGTGGAGAAGGTCGCCTCCGGCTCGGTCACGCCGATTTCGGTGCCGGCCACGCGGGCGGTGTAGCCGGACAGGAAGTGGTACATCGCCTGGTCGGGCGTCAGCTTGGCGATCGGCGGAAGCACGCCATAGGCGTCTGCCGTCAGCATGATGACGTTCTTGGGCACCGGGCCCATATTTTCTTCCGATGCATTCGGAATGAAATCGATCGGGTAGGAACCGCGGCTGTTCTCGGCCAGCCGGCTGTCGTCCAGGTCCAGCTCCCGCGTCTCGGCGTCCATCACGACATTTTCCAGCACGGTGCCGAACCGCTTGGTCGTGGCGTAGATCTCGGGCTCGGCCTCGGCCGACAGGCGGATCATCTTGGCGTAGCAGCCGCCTTCAAAGTTGAAGACTGCCGTATCGGACCAGCCATGCTCGTCATCGCCGATCAGCGTGCGGCTGGCGTCGGCCGAAAGCGTGGTCTTGCCCGTGCCGGACAAGCCGAAGAAAATCGCCGTATCGCCCTTGGGGCCGATATTGGCCGAGCAGTGCATCGGCATGATGCCCTTCACCGGCAACTGGTAGTTGAGGATGCCGAACACCGACTTCTTCATCTCGCCCGCATAGCGCGTGCCGCCGATGAGGATCAGCTTCTCGGTCAGGTTGACGGCGATGACCGTTTCGGTCCGCGTGCCGTGGCGTGCCGGATCGGCGCGGAAGCTCGGCAGGTCGATGATCGTGAATTCCGGCACGAATCCAGGCAATTCGGCTTCTTCGGGCCGTACCAGCATGGTGCGGATGAACATATTGTGCCAGGCAAGCTCATTGATGACGCGCACGCGGACGCGATGTTCCGGCTGCGAACCGCCGTAAAGGTCCTGTACGAACAGCGTTTCCTTCTCTTCGACGGCAGCGAAGAAATCGGCCTTCAGCGCGGCGAAATGCTCGGGCGTCATGCCCTTGTTGGTCTTGCCCCACCACACCGTGTCTTCGGTTTCTGCGTCGCGGACGATGAACTTGTCATTCGCGGAACGGCCGGTGTGCTTGCCGGTCTCGACCACCAGCGGACCGTCCTTCGCCAGCTTGCCTTCGCCGCGCGCGACGGCGGCCTCCACCAGTGGCGCGGTGATCAGGTTCCAGTGAACCTGTCCTTTCGCTTTTATTCCCTGATCGGAAAGTGTGAACGCGGGCGTACGTTTAGTCACTGGTCATCTCCTGACGTCTCAATAGATGAGCGAAAATGCTTCGCAATTATCGATCCGCGCATATCCGAGGGGCATAGGCCGGTCAAATCCGCCTGTCCCGCAATGGGCCCGGCCGATGCCGGCTTGCGCCGATTGCCGCTGCCCCGACCTTGGTCTAGTCAGGCACTTTATCTGGATACATCTTCGGGGAAAGCATGACCGCAACGATCGCGCTGGTCGACGATGATCGAAATATCCTGACATCGGTCTCTCTGGCCCTTCAGGCGGAAGGGTTCATCACGCGTCTCTATTCGGATGGCGAGGCGGCGCTGAAGGCCCTGCTGGACAATCCGCCCGATCTGGTCGTCAGCGACATAAAGATGCCGCGAATGGACGGGCTTGAGCTTCTTCGCCGCCTGCGCGAAAAAAGCATGGTGCCCGTGATCTTCCTGACGTCCAAGGATGATGAGCTGGACGAAGCGCTCGGCCTGGCGATGGGTGCCGACGATTATATATCCAAGCCCTTTTCCCAGCGCCTGCTGATCGCCCGCATCAAGGCGATCCTTCGGCGGGCGGAACTGGTGCGCCAACCTGCGGAGGGTGACGAACCGCCGGCCGAGCCGGTGGTGCGCGGCCGGCTGGAAATGGATCCTGCGCGGCATCGGGTGAAATGGGGTGACAAGGAAGTCACTCTCACCGTTACCGAATTCCTGATCCTTGAATCGCTGGCGGCACGCCCCGGCGTGGTCAAATCGCGCAATCAGTTGATGGACGCCGCCTATCAGGACGACGTCTATGTCGACGATCGCACGATCGACAGCCACATCAAGCGGCTCCGCCGCAAATTCCGACAGGTTGATTCCAACTTCGAGGCGATCGAGACGCTCTATGGCGCCGGATACCGTTTCTCCGAAGATTGAGGAGCCGGACCTTTCGCTCCGGTGGTCGGGACGGCTGTCCCTCACCCGGCGGATACTGGCGGTCAACATCTTCGCGCTCGCCCTGCTGGCAGGCGGATTCTTCTATCTGGACAGCTATCGAATCCGGCTGATCGACGACCGGATGGACCGCGCCTCGCGGGAAATCTGGCTGATTGCCCAGGCGCTGCATTCGACACCGGCGATGCAGCGGCAGGAAGCGCTTGCCCGTTTCGGCAAGCAGACGGGCACGCGGCTGCGGCTCTATTCGGCGGACGGACGGTTGCAGGCGGATAGCTGGCGATTTTCCCAGCCCAACTACATCCTGCGCGATCCCGATGAGGAAGCATGGCAGCGCCATGTCGCGCGCGCGATGGACAAGGGCATCGATTTCGTCGTGGGTGCGCCGACCCTGCCCCTTTTTCAGGAACCCGCCGTCGACCGGACCGACGAATGGCCGGATATGATGATCGCCCGCCGCGCCGGAAAGCCGGAAGTCAGCCTGTCGCTGGCGCCTGACCGCACGCCGATGATCACCGCCGGGGCGGAGCTTGAGCGGGGCGGCAACACCTTGCTGATGACGACAAATGCCCGCGCGATCACGCGCACGGTCCGTGCCGAGCGATTCCGGCTCGGCGTCGTGCTGGCGGTGACCGCTATCGTGTCGGTGCTGCTGTCGCTGTTCCTGGCGCGCACGATCGTCCGGCCGCTCAGGCGACTGGCGCGCGCCGCGGTAAGGGTCCGGCTGGGCCGCGCGCGCGAGGTGGTGGTCCCCCGCCTTCCGTCCCGGCGGGATGAAATCGGCATGCTCGCACGCGCCTTGTCGGACATGAGCCAGGCGCTTCGCATCCGCATCGACGCCACGGAAGCATTCGCCGCCGACGTGACCCACGAGTTGAAGAACCCCCTCGCCTCGCTTCGGTCCGCGGTCGACACGCTGGGCACGGTGCGCGATCCGGAGGCGCAAAAGCAGCTTCTGGCCATCGTGCATGACGACGTCCTCAGGCTCGATCGGCTGATCACCGACATTGCCGAGGCATCGCGGATGGACGCGCAGCTTTCCCGCACGCCGTTCGATCCGGTCGATCTCGGCCCGCTGATCGAACAGTTGCTGCGGGCACGCCGCGAGAATGGCAACGGAATCCGCATTGCATTCGCCCGGCCCCGCAAGGGCGTGGCGGTGGTGATGGGGTCGGAATCCCGGCTGGTGCGCGTGGTCGAAAACCTGCTCGACAACGCCGTGTCCTTCTCGCCAACCGGCGGCGTCGTGCAGATCGAATCGACCCGTGTCGGCGATGACGTCATCATCAAGGTGAAGGACGAAGGCCCCGGCGTGCCTCAGGACGCGCGTGAAGCCATTTTCCGCCGCTTTCACAGCCAGCGCCCCGAAGGGGAAAGTTTCGGCCGCCATTCCGGATTGGGACTTGCGATCGCCAAGTCGATCGTCGAAGGGCATAATGGTACGATCGCAGTCGAGGATCGGGATGACGGAGCCAAGGGGGCTTGCTTCATTATCCGACTGCCCGCTGCGGGGGAGTGAAATCGTGACATCCTTGTCGTCGGAACGGCTTCATGCGTCTTGCGTCGCCATCAGCGGTCATGCGGTGCTGATCGAAGGACTGTCAGGGGCCGGAAAGTCAGACCTTGCCCTGCGGTTGATCGATCGCGGCGCGCGGCTGGTGAGCGACGATTATACGCTGGTTTCCCGCAGCGAAATGACGCTGATCGCCAACGCGCCGGAAACGATCGTTGGCAAGATGGAGGTTCGTGGGCTCGGCATCGTCGAAATGAACACGGTTGCGGACGTACCCGTATCGCTGATCGTCAGCCTGGCCGAACAGGTCGATCGATTGCCGGCGGATGATGAGCATCGGCTGGTCGCCGGGCTTCCCGTACCGCTGGTGGTGCTGAACGCCTTCGAAGCTTCCGCGCCGATCAAGGTCGAGCTTGCGCTGCAGCTTCGCGGACTGGGCGGGCAATGACCGAAAAGCGCCCAAAGCACATCATGCTCGTCACCGGCATGTCGGGAGCAGGCAAATCGACCGCGCTCGACACTCTGGAGGATCTGGGCTGGGAAGTGGTCGACAACCTGCCGCTGGCGCTGCTCGACCGGCTGCTCGGCACCCCGGAATCGGGGGATGGCGATCGGCCCCTGGCGGTCGGCATCGACAGCCGAACTCGCGGTTTCGACAGCGAGGCGATCATCCGTCGAATCGGCAAGCTGCGCGCCAATGGTGATTATGACATCGCGACCCTGTTCCTCGATTGCGCGGGCGCCGAGCTGGAGCGGCGTTATTCGGAAACGCGACGGCGGCACCCGCTCGCGCTCGATCGACCGGCCAGCGATGGAATCGCCCGCGAACGCGAACTGCTCGCCCCGCTGCGTTCCGCCTTCGAGCATGTAATCGACACCACGAATTATTCCAGCAACGAGCTTCAGCACGAAATCCGCGCGCGCTTCTCCAGCGCGCACGGCGCCGCGATGACGCTGCACCTGATGTCCTTCGGCTTCGCGCGCGGATTGCCGCGCAATGCCGATCTGGTGTTCGACATGCGGTTCCTGCGCAATCCGCACTGGAATCTGGCGCTGCGCCCGCTCACCGGCCTCGACGAGGCGGTCGGCGCCTATATTCATGAAGATACGGCCTTTGCCGAAGCGGTCGAGCGCATTGAAGCGCTGCTCCTCCTTCTGCTTCCACGCTATAGAAGCGAAGGAAAAGCCTATGTCACGGTCGCCTTCGGTTGTACCGGTGGGAGACATCGGTCAGTGTATATCGCTCAGCTGCTCGCTGAACGGTTGCGTGCGGCGGGATTTTCGCCCACGGTCGCGCACCGCGATCTGGCATCGAAGCCGAGGGACGCCATTGAACAACTGCCGCGCCGCACGGACTAGCGTGTGGCGTCATGCATAGGTTACAGAGGACTCGATGATCGGATTGGTGCTGGTAACGCATGGTCGGCTTGCGGCCGAATTCATCATTGCAATGGAACATGTGGTTGGGCCGCAAAGCGCTGTTGAGGCGATCTGCATCGGCCCGGAGGACGACATGGAGCTGCGGCGCGGCGACATCGCCGCCGCCATCGCCACCGTCAACAGCGGCGGCGGCGTCATCGTCCTGACCGACCTGTTTGGCGGAACCCCTTCGAACCTGGCCATTTCGCTGATGATGCCCGGCAAGGTCGAGGTGATCGCCGGCATCAACCTGCCCATGCTGATCCGCCTGGAAGGAGCGCGAAAGACGATGAACGTGAAGGATTCCGTCGCTGCTGCTCGCGAAGCGGGCCGCAAATATATCTCCGTCGCGTCCGAAGTGCTTGGTGAAGCTGCATGACGGCGGTTACCCGGACCGTCCTGATCACCAACAAGCGGGGACTGCACGCACGGGCAAGCGCCAAATTCGTGACGCTGGCCAGCACCCTGCCCGCGACCGTCGAGGTCGAAAAAGACGGATCGAGCGTGACCGGCACGTCGATCATGGGGCTGATGATGCTTGGCGCCGCCATGGGCGACAGCGTGACGATCAGCGCGAAGGGCGACAACGCGGAATCCGCCATCGCCCAGTTGGCCGCGCTCATCGAAGCCAAGTTCGGCGAGGAATAAGCCCCCCTTGCCTCGCGAAATCACCGGATTTTCCAACCCGCTGGTCAAGCGTGTCCGGGCGTTACGCGACAAGAAGCACCGCCGCCGCGAGGGCCTGTTCCTGGCTGAAGGGTTGCGCATCCTGGCTGAGGCGCAGGATGCGGGCTCTCTGCCGGAAATGCTGTTCTATACGGGCGGCAGCGCCACTCACCCGGTCGCCGCACGCCTGATCGCCGCGACGGAAGCCGCGGGCGGCGACGTGATCGAAACCAGCACCGACATCCTTCACAAGCTGTCGGGCAAGGATAATCCACAGACCCTGATCGGCGTCTATCCCGAACGGCTGACGCCCCTCAACCAGATCGACCGGAGCAGCGCCGACATCTGGATCGTCGCGCAATCGCTGCGCGATCCTGGCAATCTGGGCACGATCCTGCGCACCGGCGATGCGGTGGGCGCCGGCGGGCTGATCCTGATCGATGATTGCGTCGATCCCTTCTCGGTCGAGGCCGTCCGCGCCAGCATGGGCGCGCTTTTCACCCAGACGATCGCCGCGGCGCGCTGGCCCGATTTCCTCGCCTGGCTGCGCGCCGGGCCGGGCCAGCTCGTCGGCACCAGCCTCAATACCGATGCCGATTATCAGGCGCCGCGCTACCAGACGCCCACCTTCCTGCTTGTCGGCAACGAAGCGCAGGGCCTGCCATCTGACTATGAGGCTCAGTGCGACCTGCTGGTCAAAATTCCGATGCTCGGCAAGGCAGACAGCCTGAACGCCGCCGTGGCGACGGCGGTCGTCGCCTATGAGATGCTGAACCAGCGGCGGAAATCAGCCGGTTGACGGGGCGTTGATCGCCAATTGGGCCGCAAAAGCCCGGATATAAGCGGGCCGGGCTTCCCCGCGCGCGACATAGTCAGCCAGGTTTTGATATTCGTCCAGAATACCCGACATTCGCAGCCGCAGCAGCACCGATACCATCATCAAATCGGCCGCGCTGAACGCGCCATCCAGCCATTCGGCGTCGCCCAAATATGCCGAGAGCTTGTCCAGAGGAGCGCGAATACGGTCTTTTACCAGTGGCAAGCGCGCCTCGCTCCAGGGCTTGTCGCCTTCGAATATCTTTGCCGTCATCAATTCGAGGATCGGCGGCTCGACGGTGTTAACCGCGGCGAACATCCATGAGATCGCGCGTGCGCGGGCATCGAGATCCTTCGGCAGCAGGCCCGCATGCCGCTCGGCAAGATGAAGGACGATCGCGCCGGTCTCGAACAGCGAGAGTGAACCATCCTCATAGGTGGGGATCTGGCCGAACGGATGGATGGCCAGATGGTCGGGCGCCTTCATCCCGGCGAAGGAAAGAAGGCGCACCTCATAAGGCTGCCCCACTTCTTCCAGCGCCCAGCGAACCCGCGTATCGCGCGCCAGTCCCTTGCCGCCATCGGGCGATCGTTCGAATGCCGTGATCGTGATTGTCATCGCGTCCATTCCCTTGCTTGGGCGATTTCCTTCGCCTTCCTATCGTGACGACGAACGAGCCGCCCGCAAATCGACACCGACCCTGGACATTTTTATTGCTTGGAGCAGACCGCCGGTAAGTCGTGATATCTCAACGCACCATCGCGGCGTCGACCCGGTTGACCAGTTCCCGTCCCGCCTCAAAATCGCTGATATTGGATAGCGTGGTGCAGGCGATGCTGGTCAGCGCCTCTGCCGTCAGAAAGGCCTGATGCCCCGTCACCAGGACATTGGGAAATGTCAGAAGTCGTTGAAAATCATCATCTTCGATGATTTCGTCCGAAAGATCTTCGAAGAAGAGATCCGCTTCCTGCTCATAGACGTCAAGTGCCACCCCGCCGATCCTGCGCGATTTCAACCCGGCGATGAGTGCGCGCGTGTCGATCAGCGCCCCTCTGCTCGTGTTGACGATGATCAGCCCGTCGCGCGCCTTTTCGATTGTGGGGCTGTTGATGATGTGGCGCGTCTCTGGGGTCAGGGGACAGTGGAGCGAGACGATCTCCGCCTGCGCCAGCAGGTCCGCCGGTGGCACATAAGTGACCCCGATCGCTTTCAGCTCAGGGTCCTCGGCCACGTCGCTCGCCAGCACATTGCAGCCAAAACCAAGCCGCAGCGCGCGGGCAACGAGGGCACCGATCTTTCCCGTACCGATAACACCGACGGTACGGCCGTGAAGCGTGCGGCCGATCAGGCCGTCCAGCGCGAAATTATTCTCACGCACCCGCGCCCAGGCGCGATGCACCTTTCGATCAAGCGCCAGCAACAGCGCAATGGTGAACTCGGCTACCGCATGGGGCGAATAGCCCGGTACCCGGACGACCGACAGGCCAAGCGCATCGGTCGCCTTCAGGTCCACATTATTATATCCGGCACAGCGCAGGGCGATCAGCTTCGTGCCGCCCGCCGCCAGCCGATCGGCGATGCCCGCATCCAGCCGATCGTTGACGAACACGCAGATCACCGGAAATCCCTCGGCCAGCGCCGCCGTGCTCTCTTCCAGGCGAGGCTCGAAAAAGACCAGGTCATGGCCATGATCGCCGTTGGCCTCCGCCAGAAAGCGGCGATCATAATTCTTCGTGCCGAATATCGCGACGCGCATAAGCCTATTCTGACAGCGCGATCGAAGGGATCAATGCCGAACTTCCTATTCGGCCGCCTCGTCCAGCGGTCCCGACAATTTGGTCAGCGGGCGCGGCACCGTGTCGATCAGCGGCAGTTCCTCGATCGTCTTGACACCGCTCGAAACTTCCAATGTTTCAAACCGCTTGGCCTGCGACATTACCTTGGTTTCGAGGCTTCCGACAAAGGCATTATAGGCGCCCGTAGCCGTTTCCAGGTTGCGGCCCAGACGCACCACATGCTCGCCCATCGTGGCAAGCCGGGCATGAAGTTCCTTGCCCAGCGCGCTGATCGTCGCCGCTTCCTCCGCCAGCTTCTCCTGTCGCCAGACGGCGGAGACCGTCCGGGCGATGGCGATCAGGTTGGTCGGCGTCGCCAGCAGCACCTTGCGCTCGAACGCCCATTCCCAAAGCTCGTTATCCTGCTCCAGCGCGGCGGACAGGAAATGCTCGCCCGGAATGAACATCACCACATAATCGGCGGCATCGCCGAACTGGTTCCAATAAGCCTTCTGGCCAAGCTGGTTCGCATGATTGCGGATCGCGGCGGCATGTGCGCGGAGCAGGCGGATGCGTTCCGCATCGTCTACCTGTTCCGACGCGTCGAGATAGGCATTCAGCGAGCATTTGGCGTCGATCACCAGTTGCCGCCCGCCCGGCAGGCGAACGATCACGTCCGGCCGCAGCCGCCCGTCATCCGTATCCACCGACACTTCGGAACGAAAATCGGCATGGGCGCTCAGCCCCGCCATCTCCAGCACGTTGCGAAGCTGCTGCTCGCCCCAGCGTCCCCGCGCCTTGGGGCTTGAACGCAGCGCATTGACCAGCCGGGCGGCCTCGTCCTTCACCTGCCCCTGCCCCTGCCGCACCTGCTCCACGGCCTCGCGCAGCCCGGCATAGCTGTCCACCCGGTCCTTCTCGACCTTGGCCAAGCCCTCCTCATAGCGTTTCAGCGTCGTCTCGACCGGCTGGAGAAGGATTTTCAGCTGTTGCTCGCTCTTTTCGCCGGCCTGGACGAAGCGCTCGTCCGCCCGCTTCAGGAAATGCGCCTGGGCATCGTTCAGCGCCTTCGTCGCAAGCTCGCCGAACTGTGCGTTCAGCTTGGCCTCCATGTCGCGAAGCTGGGTAATCTGCGCCTCATGCGCGCGCACCCGTTCCGCCTCGCCGCGTTCATGGGCGGCAACGGCATTCGCCAGCCCTTCCGCGCGGCGGCGTTCCTCGCGCAATTCCGACTCCATCGTCTCCACTCGCTCCGCCGTCTTCCGCTCGGCGGCAAGGTCGGTGATCGCGGCGCGAAACTGGTCGAGATGATGGTCGCGTTCGGCCTTCATCGCGGCAAGCGGGCGGCCGCCCAGAAACCAGCCGAAACCAAGCCCGGCAAGCAGCGCCACGATGACGAAAATAATGACAGCCAGGTCCACCGCGCTCTCCACAAAGCGGAACGAAACGCGAACCTAGCGGATCATGCTGGCAGGCTCAAGGGGCCTCAGGCGGCCTTGGCGTTGTCCTTGCGTGCCTTGGCGAGGCGCTTCAGCACCATGTCCCGCTTCAGGCGCGACAGATGGTCGATGAACAATATTCCCTGCAGATGGTCCATCTCATGCTGCAGGCAGACCGCAAGCAGCCCGTCAAGCTGCTCGTCATGCGCCTTCCCCTCGCGGTCGAGCCATTTGGCGCGGATCACAGCGGGCCGCTCAACGTCGGCATATTGATCGGGAACGGACAGGCAGCCCTCATTATAGGATTGCAGCTCTTCCGACGTCTCGATGATCTCCGGATTGATGAAGACGCGCGGCCTGCGAACCGGCTCGCCGCCTTCCTCCTCCGGCTCCTGCAGGTCGATGACCAGCAGCCGCTTCGCCACGCCCACCTGGATCGCGGCAAGACCGATGCCCGGCGCTGCGTACATCGTCTCGAACATGTCGTCGATCAGCGTCTGAAGCGCGTCGTCGATCGTCTCGACCGGGGTCGAGATCGTCCTGAGGCGCGGATCGGGGCTTTCAAGGATCGGTAGGATAGCCATGCTTCGGAGGTAGGATTTCAGCGGGAAATCGTCAAGATCAGGCAACCGGCCGGCGCGCGCGCAGCGCCTGGGCCAGCGTGCCTTCGTCCAGATAATCCAGCTCCCCACCCACCGGCAGGCCGTGGGCAAGCTGGGTCAGGCGGATCGGATAGCGCTCGATCCGTTCCGCGATGTAATGGGCGGTCGTCTGCCCCTCCAGCGTCGCGTTCATCGCCAGCACCACCTCGTCGATCCCGCCCGCCGCGATCCGGCTGACGAGGCTGTCGATGCGAAGATCCTCCGGCCGCACGCCTTCCAGCGCCGACAACCGGCCGCCGAGCACATGGAATCGTCCCGGAAACAACCGTGAGCGATCGAGCGCCCAAAGGTCCGCCACCTCCTCCACCACGCAGAGCGCGCGGGCGTCGCGGCGCGGATCGGCGCAAATGCCGCAGGGATCGGTGGTATCGACATTGCCGCAGATCGAACAGGTCGCCAGCCGCTCACTGACCGCATCGAGTGCCTTCAGCAGCGGCTCCAGCGCGGATTCGCGCTTCTTCAGCAGATGCAGCACCGCGCGCCGCGCCGATCGCGGCCCCAATCCGGGCAGCCGGGCAAGCGCCTGCGTCAGCGCTTCGATTTCGGGAGAAGCCATGGCGAGACAGATAGGGGCTTGCGCTCGCCTCTGCCAAGCGTTTCAGAGGGGCAATGCGGATTGCTTTCATGGGAACGCCCGATTTCGCGGTGCCGACGCTCGATGCCTTGGCGGCGGCAGGGCACGATATCATGGCCGTCTACAGCCAGCCGCCGCGCCGTGCTGGCCGGGGCAAGGCGCTGTCCCCCTCGCCCGTCCAGCGCCGCGCCGAGGAACTGGGGTTGCCGGTGCGCGTGCCGGTCTCGCTCAAGACGCCAGACGTGCAGGCCGATTTCACCGCGCTGGACCTGGATGCCGCCATCGTCGCCGCCTACGGGCTGATCCTGCCCGTTCCCGTGCTCGAAGCGCCTCGGCTGGGGTGTCTGAACGTTCACGCCTCGTTGCTGCCCCGCTGGCGAGGTGCAGCGCCGGTCCAGCGCGCCATCCTTGCGGGCGATGCTGAAACCGGCGTCACTATCATGGACATGGCGGCCGGGCTGGACACGGGCGCGATGCGGGCGACCATGCGTACACCGATCGCGAACAAGACGGCCGGCGAGCTGACCGACGAGCTTGCCCGTGCCGGGGCATCGCTGATGATCGAGGTGCTGGCTAACCCTGGCGCCTTCCCATCCGTCCCGCAGCCGGAAGATGGCGTCACTTACGCCGCCAAGATCGACAAGGCGGAATCGCGGCTGGACTTCACGGCAGGCGCGGAAGCCGTCGAGCGTCAGGTCCGCGCCTTCAATCCCGTGCCGGGCGCATGGTTCGAGCATCAGGGCGAGCGTATCCGGATACTCGCGACCGAACTGGAAGCGATCTCCGGGAACGCCGGAACCATCCTCGACGACGCACTGCTGATCGGCTGCGGCCAGGGTTCCATCCGCCCCACGCTGGTGCAACGCGCCGGGCGCGGAGCGATGAGCGCCGGGGAATTGCTGCGCGGCTTCCCGATTCCCGCCGGCAGCAGCGTCGGATGACCCGTTTCCGCCTGACGATCGAATATGACGGCCGCCCCTTCATGGGCTGGCAGCGTCAGGCGCACGGCCCCAGCGTTCAGGAAGCGGTCGAGGAAGCCATCGCCCGGATCACCGGGGAGGAATGCGCCGTCCACGCCGCCGGCCGCACCGATGCCGGCGTCCATGCGACGGCCATGGCCGCCCATGTCGATATCGAGCGCGCGATCACTCCCTTCCGCCTGATGGAGGCGCTCAACGCCGTGCTCCGGCCGCAGCCCGTGGCCGTGCTGGCCTGCTCCACCGTCGCGGAGGACTGGCATGCCCGCTTCTCCTGCATCGGTCGGCGCTATCGCTATCGCATCGTCAATCGCCGCGCGCCGCTTGCGCTGGAGGCGGGGCTGGCATGGCGCGTGCCGTCCGCGCTCGATGCCGATGCCATGCACATGGCCGCGCAATTGCTGGTGGGACGGCACGATTTCACCACCTTCCGTTCCGCCCATTGCCAGGCCGACAGCCCGCTGCGCACGCTGGATCGCCTCGATGTCTCCCGCACCGGCGACCGCATCGACGTGATCGCGGAGGCGCGGTCCTTCCTCCACCATCAGGTGCGGTCCATGGTCGGGTGCCTGATGCTGGTCGGCCGGGGAAAATGGACGGCATCGGACCTGCAGGATGCGCTTGTCGCCCGTGACCGCTCCGCATTGGGGTTCAACGCCCCGCCGGATGGACTCTATTTCACCGGCGCCGTCTATCCGGACTGACGGCCAAGCCCGAACAACCGGGCCAATGACCGGTCGAGCATCACCATCTGCCACAGGATTCGGCCGTTATCGCCGGCGCCGCTCAGATGATCGCTCACCAGCCGCGCGATTGCCCCCATGTCGAACAGCCCGCTGTCGGACAAGGCTGAGCCACGCGTCAGGCGCCGGGCCGTATCGATCAGCGGCCCGCGAAACCATTGGTCGAGCGGTACGGCGTGCGCCTTCACGGGCTGATCCAACACCTGATCCGGCAGGTAACGCCCCATCGCACGGCGGAGCAATTGCCTTCCCCCGCCGCGCCAGGGGGGCAGGCCCGCCGCGAATTCGATCAGCCGATGATCGAGCATGGGGTGTCTGACCTCTATGCCGGTCGCCCGCGCGATCCGGTCGATGCCGGCCAGCGTCCGGCCCGGCAGGGCGATGGTCAGGTCGGCGCGATGGCCGCCCCGCGTCGGTGCCGCGCGATAGGCTTCCCTGAAGCGTTGCTCCGGCCGATGCCCCTTCAGAGCACGCTGGCCATGCGCACCGTATAATGCCGCACGCTGTTCGGCACCGATCAACGTCATGTCGCCCGGATGGCCGTCTTGCTTCGACAACCCGAAGCGCTTCAGCGGCTCCTGAAGCAGCGCTTTCATCCACGCGCCGGCATCCGGCCCCGCCAGCGCTTCGCCGCCTTCGCCGGTCAGCGCGACCGACAATCTTTCGGCGGCCGCCTCGTAGAGACGCCAATGCGCGATCAGGCCGGGATCGGCGAAGGGTTCGTCACAGGCGCCTGCCAGCGCATCGATCAACGTGAAATCCCGGTCACCCGCCTGGCGTGAATGATGGTCCGTCGCAAAGCGGCGGACGATCGCTTCTGCCGCTGGATCATCCCCCGCGCGGATCGCGATCGTCTGCACGGCGCGACTGCTCTGCTCGGCCATCAGCGCGACCACGGCCAGCCCTTCCACGCCGTCGGTCATCAGCGCGCCGCTATTGTCCGCCGTCCTCGCGCGGATGCTGGCACTCAGATGACCGAGCATCCCATCCGCAAGCGCGGTCGCCGACCCACGCGCACGGCGCGTGGAATCCAGATCCCACCAGCGTTGCGGCGGGGGCAACGCCTTGCCCCGCGTGACCCGCAGGCAGTGCGCGGCGGGCAATTTCGAAATGCCGGCAATAATCGACGTATCGTCCGGCACATATCCAAGCGCGAGATAGTCATCGACGGCGCGCACATTCAGTTCACGACGCAAGAGAGGATGCGCGATCAATGCACTGATAGAAGACGAAAAAATCAGGCTTCCATCACCCAGCCGGGCATAGTGCAGCGGTCGTTCGCCGATCCGGTCGCGGGCGAGGAACAGGCTGTGCCGCCGCGCGTCGAACAGCGCGATGGCGAACGGGCCGTCCATATGCTCGACGCATCCCGCGCCCCACTGCCGCCACGCCTGCAGGATGACCTCGCGATCGTCCTCCGTTTCGAATTCATGGCCCAGCAGTTCCAGCCGCGCCCTCAACGCCGCCGCGTTGCAGATCAGCCCGTCGCAGATCGCGGCAAGCTTGCCGTCGCGGGACACGATCGGCGCCGATCCGCCGAAGCCGATTCCCCGGCCTGTCCAGACATCCGGGCGCACGCCCGCTCTTTCCTGCGCAGCCGCCATCGCCCGCATTCGCGCTGGGTCGACTGGCTTTGCGATTTCAACATGGAAGATACCGGCGATACCGCTCATCACTTGGCTCTTCGCGCCTTGCCCGAAGAACCGCAAGCCGCAGCCGATCTTTTGTCCTGTGGCGCGCCATGTCGCACGATATTCGCGGCGGAGCGCCTTAGGGGCGTTCGACCCACTCGACCAGCAGCGTCAGGATTCGCCGCAGCATCTCGTCCTGATCCGCAACCCGCGATTCGAGTGCCGCCACCCGGTCGGCGAGATCAGTATCGTTGACCTCCGGAATCAGGCCTGCCAGATGCGGGCCGGCAGCGGGCAATTCGGAAAGGATGCTTGCCGTCGGCAGCCGGTCGGGCGGCTGATAGGCCGCGACATCGGCAACTCGCTCGCTCGGATCATTCCGGAAATCGGCGATCACCACGCCGACTGCTTCAGCGTCGATCACCTTCAGCCGTTCGATCGCCCCCAGCAGCAACAGGCGGCTTGCAACCATGTTGATCCGGCGCGGCAATCCTTGGCTGAAACCATTGATGGCGGCGAGCGCGTCGGGCGTGAACGACGGAATGCCGGTCCACCCCGCCGTCGTCAGTCGGTGATGCAGATAAGGTTCCACCTCGTCCGCGCTCATCTGGGTCAGGCGGTGAGTCACAATGATGTGGCGGCGCAATTCTTCCAGTTCGGCCGATTGCAGCCTGTCCTGCAGTTCGGGGCGGCCGAGCAGCACGATCTGCAGCGGCGCGTCGCGCGGCTCCGGCCGATCGAACAGGGAAATCAGCTGCCGCAATGCCGACGGCGCAAGATTCTGGGCGTCGTCGATGACCAGCAGCGTGCCTTGCTCGCTCACCAGCACGTCACCGCCCGACCCGCGTGAGATCAGCGCAAGCAGATCGCCGCCCTCGACCTCCCCAGCCCGCAGGATGACCGATTCTACGCCTTCCGCTTCGATCTGGTGCGCGAGCATCGTCTTGCCGGTGCCGCTGTCACCCAGGATGACCAGACATCCCTCACCGCGCGTGAGCGCCGTTTCGATGCGGTCAATGGCGCGCCCATGCGTTGCGCCCCGGAAGAAGAAGCGCTTGTCCGGGGTCAGCTGAAATGGGCGATCGATCAGACCATAATGGTCGCTGTACACGCGTTACGCTCCGCCAGGGGGTCGGGTGGCCGGCAACCATCCATCTATCTGTCATAGATGAAGATTGCGTTAGTCGCCGACCAGCATTTCAAGCGCCGGCGAATGCCCCAGAAAGGCGGAGGGGCTGGCAGTCGCGCCATAGGCGCCGGCCAGGAAGATGGCGATGACGTCGCCCACCTCCGCATGCGGCAGCGCCACATGATCGCCAAGCCGGTCGAGCGGCGTGCAGAGGCAACCGACCACGCTCACCTCCTCTTTATCCGTGGCACCCATCCGCCCGGCGACGGCAATCGGATAGTTGCGGCGAACCACCGTGCCGAAATTGCCGCTGGCGGCAAGCTGGTGATGAAGCCCGCCGTCAACGACCAGAAACGTCTCCCCATGACTCGTCTTCCGGTCGACGATCCGCGTCAGGTAAACCCCCGCCTCACCCACCAGCCAGCGGCCAAGCTCGATCGCATAACCCGTCGCGCCGGGCGGGAGCGCAGCTCCTACCGCCTCCACATCCAACGGTGCGTCCCCGGCGAAATAAGGAATACCGAATCCGCCCCCTAGGTTCACCAGCGGCGGCTTGCTGCCCACCTCTTGGGCGATGCGCTCGGCAAGCGCGATTGTTGCGGCCTGGGTTTCGATGATCGCACCGGCATCCAGCGCCTGCGATCCGGCAAAGATGTGAAGCCCGCGCCAATCCGCGCCCGCTTCGACGATCCGCCGGACAAGCGCGGTGGCTCTGTCCGCATCCACGCCGAACGGCTTGGCGCCCCCGCCCATCCGCATGCCCGATCCACGCAGGTCGAAGTCAGGATTGACCCGAACCGCCAGGCGCGGGCGGACATCGATGCTTCCACCAATGGCGATGGCGCGTTCGGCTTCCCCTTCCGATTCCAGATTGATCGTCACCCCTGCGCGGATCGCCGCTTCAAGTTCGCGGTCACGCTTGCCCGGCCCGGCAAAGGAAATCGCATCCGCCGGCATGCCCGCGTCCAGCGCCAGCGCCATCTCACCCGCCGATGCCACGTCGATCCCGTCGATCAACGGCACCATGGCGCACACCAGCGGCGGAAAGGGATTGGCCTTCACCGCATAGTGGATCGCAATGCCCTTGGGCAGCGCCGCCCTCAGCCGGTCGATCCGGGCGCGGACGACCGCCATGTCATAGACGAACAGCGGCGTATCCCCCGCCTCGTCGATCAGCGCCCCAAAATCCCGGCCGCCGATGAGTAATCGGCCATCTTCCGCACGAAAATCCGCCGGGATTGGCCCCATCGGCTTCATCGGGACATCTCCTGGCGGATCGCCGCACGGTCCAGCTTGCCGTTGGGGTTACGGGGCAGATCGTCCCGCCAGATGACGTCGCGCGGCTGCATGAAGCCCGGCAATTCCCGCTTCAGATAAGCGCGCAACCGTCCATCAGGATCATCCCCGCCGCCCGCGCGAACGACAAGGATGATCGCCTGGCCAAGCCGATCGTCGGACACCCCCACCGCCACCGCCTCCGCCGCCGCTCCGCTGGCAACCGCCGCTTGCTCGATCTCCGTCGGGCTGATGCGATTGCCGGCCGATTTGATCATCTCGTCATCGCGCCCGACGAAACGGAGCAGCCCTTCCGCATCGCGAACCACCGTGTCTCCGGACCACACCGCCGTCCCACCATAGCGCGAGGCTGGCGGCGCCGGGCGAAAGCGCTTCGCCGTCCGCCCCGCATCACGCCAATATCCTTTCGCCACCAGCGGCCCGGCATGAACCAGTTCCCCCGGCTCCCCGTCATCGGCGACATCGCCGTCCGGCCGAACGACCAGTATCTCCGCAAAGGGAATGGCACGCCCGATCGAATCCGGATGCGCATCGACCAGCGACGGGTCGAGATAGGTGGAGCGAAACGCCTCGGTCAGCCCGTACATCGGATAAAGATCGGCATTCGGGAAACACGCGCGCAGTTTGCGAACCAATGATGGCGTCAGCGCGCCGCCGGAATTGGTCAGCCGCTTCAATCGCGCCGCCGTCTCATCGGGCCATTCGGCCTCCGCCAGCTGCACCCAGAGCGGCGGCACACCGGCAAGCGTGGTGATGTCATGCCGATCGACGGCGCGGATCACGTCCCGCGCCGTCAGATAATCCAGCGGCACCGCGCATGCCCCCGCCGCCCAGGTGGAAAGCAGCTGGTTCTGGCCATAGTCGAAGCTGAGCGGAAGAACGCACAGCGTCCGGTCTTCCGGTGCAATCTTCAGATAATAGGCCACGGCAAGCGCCCCAAGCCAAAGATTGGCGTGGCTCAGCATCACCCCCTTGGGCAGGCCGGTCGATCCCGAAGTGTAGAGAATGGCGGCCAGATCGTCGCGCTGCGCATCGGATGGCCGCAGCGACGGTTCGACCGGCTGCACCGAATCTTCCATCACGATCGCGCAATCCTTTGGTACATCACCGGCCTCGAGCGTTTCCGCACGTCCCGGAGCGGTCAGCAGCAACCGCGCACCGCTATCGGCAAGGATGTGCGCCACCTGCGCCCGTTTCAGCATCGGATTGACCGGAACGTGGATCAGCCCCGCCCGCACGGTCGCCAGCGGCATGGCGCAGGCCAGAACCGTCTTGGGCAGCCAGGTGGCCACCCTGTCGCCGGGTCGCAGGCCACGCTCCACCAGCCAGGCGGCCAGCCTGCCGACCAGCCGCTCCAGCTCCGCATAGTCCAGCGTTTCCGTTCGCGTCACCAGCGCCGGGGCGTCGGCCTCCCCGAACCGGGTCAGATGATCGAGCGGCCGGGGAACCGGATCGGGAATGTGCACCCGACCTCCTTAAGCGTGCGGAACAGATGCGCAGAGGGATAGCGGATCAGGCTTTGGGGGGGAAGCATGGGCCTTGTCCGGCACCTTCGCGTCGACTAGGGGCGCCACATCGCCTGCCGCGAAGGGGATATGCGTGATTTCCGAAGAAGCCAGGGCCGTTGAAACCGTGATCCGTGCCGTACTGCGTGACGTGCTCGGCCTGTCCGAAGCGCGCGTCGCCGCGTTCGACGAAAGCACGCCCCTGTTCGGCTCCCTGCCCGAACTCGATTCGATGGCCGTCGCCGGCCTGCTGACCGAAATCGAGGACCGGCTGGGCATCGTCATCGAGGACGACGAGGTGGACGGCGAGATGCTCGAAACCTTCGGCAGCCTCGTCGCCTTCGCGGAACGCAAGACGCTGAATTAGGCAGCCGCCACTTCGGTCTGCTTCGCCTCGAATTCCGCCTCGGCCAGGAAACGTTCGGCGTCCAGCGCCGCCATGCAGCCCGTGCCGGCTGCGGTCACTGCCTGACGATAGACCTTGTCCATCACGTCGCCGCAAGCGAACACGCCCGGTACCGCCGTCCGCGTGGACCCGGTTTCGACGCGGATATAGCCGTCATCGTCAAGTTCCAGATGGCCGACAAACAGCTCGGTCGCCGGATGATGACCGATCGCGACGAAGCCGCCGTCCGCGTCGATCCGCGACAATTCGCCGGTCTGGGTATCGCGCATTTCCAGCGCGACCAGCCCTTCCGGATTGCCCTCGCCGATGAACCGCTCCACCTGCTTGTCCCACAGCACCTTGATGTTGGGATGGGCGAACAGCCTTTCCTGCAGGATCCGTTCGGCGCGCAGCGTGTCGCGGCGGTGGATCAGCGTCACGTCCTGGCTGTGATTGGTCAGGTACAGCGCTTCCTCGACCGCCGTGTTTCCGCCACCGATCACGACCACCTTCTTGCCGCGATAGAAGAACCCGTCGCAGGTCGCGCAGGCGGAAACGCCCTTGCCCTTCAGCAGGTCCTCGCTCTCCAGCCCAAGCCATTTGGCCTGCGCGCCGGTGGCGATGACCAGCGTGTCGCCCTCATACACGTCGCCGCTGTCGCCGATCAGGCGAAAGGGCCTGCGCGACAGGTCGACCTTGGAAATATGGTCCCACATCATCCGCGTGCCGACATGCTCGGCCTGCGCCTGCATCTCCTCCATCAGCCAGGGGCCCTGGATGACATCGCGGAAACCGGGATAGTTCTCGACATCCGTGGTCGTCGTAAGCTGGCCGCCCGGCTGGATGCCCTGGACGACGATCGGCTTCATGCCCGCCCGCGCGCCATAGATCGCCGCCGACAGGCCGGCCGGCCCCGATCCAAGGATAAGCATGCGGGTAGAATGGGTAGTGGTCATTGAATGTCCGTTTCGAAACCAGCGGGATGAAGCAAGGAGATAGGGCTTCACCCCCCTGTTTCGCAACAGACGATCAGAAGCGGATGCTCGCGCCTAAGCGAATGTCCCGTCCGGCCAGCGGCGCATAGTCCGCCAGGAACGAGGTATGCCGCCGCGCCACGACGTCGAAAATATTGTTCGCCGCCAGCCGCAGCGACAGCAGCCCGTCCCTGCCCATCGGTTTCCATTCGATGCGCGCGTTGGTCATCGTATAGCCGGACGTCGTCGTTTCGAACTCGGCGATGCGATCCTGCCCGGTCACACGCTCCACCTCCGCCCGGGCGGTCAGGCTGTCGGACTGATATTCCAGCCCGCCCAGCACGCGAAGCGGCGGGATGAACGGCGCCGGCCCGATATCGTCCAGCGTCACGCGGACATAATCGCCGATCACATCGGCAACGATCTTGCCCTCGCCCAACTCGGCCAGCGTCACGTTCAGCTCGCCTTCGACGCCCCACTGTTTCGCGCCGGATGCCGAATATTCATAGACGGGCAGCTCGTCCTCGATCTCCCCCGTCGGGCTTTGCGCGATGAAGTTACTGAAATCATTATAATAGGCCGATATCTCAACATTATATCGGCTTCCATTGCCACGCAGAGTCAACTCCGCCCCGTTGCTCTTTTCCTTCCGGAATAGCGGATTTCCGACCTCGAACGCCTGGGTGGCATTATGGGGGCCGTTGGCGAACAGTTCCTCCGCTGTCGGCGCGCGCTCGCTGTGGCTCAGGTTCACCCCCGCACGCCAGCCGTCCATCAGCGCAACGCTGCCGCCGATCGACCCGCTGAAACTGTTGAACGAACGCGCATTGGCCGGGGTGCCGATGGCTTCGGATGCGGCCGCCTCGGCCTTGCTATGCTCGTACCGTCCGCCGATCTCGCCACGGAACGCACCGAAATCGAAGTTCTGGACCGTGAACAGTCCCACCTGCTGCGTCTGCGTCGGCGGCAGGAATGCTTCCTCGCCGATCGCTTCGAAATCCCGGGTGACGATCTGCCCGCCGAATGCGCCGCCCCACGTCCCCTGTTTGCGCTGGATGAACTCCACGCGGCCTTCCATGCCATCATTCAGGAATGTCGTGGCGATCTCACCCGTATCCTCGATCTCATAATGGCGATAATCGCCATAGCCCGCGCGCAGCCGAATGCTGTCGAGGAAGCCGGACTGCACCTTCACCTCGGCACGAAGGTCCGCGCGATACTGCCGCACGTCGATCGTCGGCGCCTCTGCCTCTACCTCCGGATCAAGCGAGAAGCGGATCGGCACGCCATAGCGGTTGTCGGACCGCGAGACCGAGAACCCGATGCTGCCATTGTCACCGATATAGGAAAGCCCCCCCGCCACATCGGTGGATTTGGCCGCGGTGTTGGGCAGCTTGCCCTTCAGCGTCGCCAGTTCGCGCACTTCCTCATTATCCGATGCCGCCGCCTCAGCCCGCAATTCCGGGGAAAGCAGATAGCCGCCGGTCTCCAGGTCGTCGCTTTTCAGATAGGTGCCGTCCAGATGGGCGACCAGGCCGCCCCCCAGCGGCACGTCCAGCACCGCCCCGCCCCGCCGCTCATTGGCCGCGCTGCCATAGTCAATGTCGGCGTCGAAGTGGAACGCCTCGTCCGGCAAGCTCCTGGGAATCCGCGTGTCGATGACGTTGACGACGCCGCCAATCGCCGACGATCCATAAAGCAGCGCGGAGGGGCCGCGCAGCACCTCGATCCGCTCCGCCGTCAGCGGATTGATCGATACCGCATGGTCGACGCTCGACCCCGACGCGTCGAAGCTGCCGATGCCGTCGGTCAGGATACGGATGCGATCGCCCTGGAAACCGCGCAGGATCGGACGCGAAGCCGAAGGCCCGAAAGACGTCGCGCTGACGCCCGGCAGGCTGGCCAGGGTTTCACCGATCGTCGAACGCTTGGCGGCAGCAAGGTCGCTACCCGACAGGAGTGAGACACCGCCCAGGAAATCCTCGCGATTGCGGGACAGCGCGGTCACGATGATCGACTCGGGCACTTCCTCATGATGATCGCTGGTGCGCGCTGACTCCGACGCCGGAACCGGCTGGCTCTGGGCCAGGGCAGGAACAGCGGTTGTGGTCATCAGCAAGGCGGCGGCAAAACGGATCTTCATTAACGACTCCCTGAGCAACGGAGGCGCTTGGACATGATACTTTATATCGTGTCAAGGCCTGTTTGCGGCGGATCGTCCGGAATGGTAGTTCTGGGGCATATCGATCCTCATTCAGGTGATCACCAATGACATCCCCCGCAAACACGCATGAGAACCCGATGGGTCTCAATGGCTTCGAGTTCGTCGAATTCACCGGCCCCGATCCGGAGGCGCTTGCCGACCTTTTCGTCGCAATGGGCTTCACCCATGTCGGCACCCATCGTTCCAAGAATGTCCGCCGCTATGCACAGGGCGACATCAACTTCATTCTGAATATGGAACCATCCGGGCAAGTTGCTGATTTCAGGGAGCAACATGGCCCATCGGCCAACGCCATGGCTTTCCGTGTCGAGGACGCGGCCAAGGCGCTGAAACTCGCGGTCGAGCGCGGCGCGACCGCCGTCGAGGGCCGCGTCGGCCCCGCGGAACTGAACATCCCCGCGATCGAGGGCATCGGCGGCGCCAATCTCTACCTCGTCGACAAGCGTGGAGCGGCGACCATCTACGACATCGATTTCGAACCCGTGCCCGGTGCCACGCCCAATCAGAACAGCGCCGGCCTCCATACGCTCGACCATCTGACGCATAATCTGATGCGCGGGCGGATGGATTATTGGGCGGATTATTACGAACGCATCTTCAACTTCCGCCAGATCCGCTATTTCGACATCGAGGGTCAGGCGACCGGCCTTTTCTCAAAGGCGATGACCGCGCCCGACGACAAGATCCGCATCCCCCTGAACGAAAGCCAGGATGAGCATTCGCAGATCGAGGAGTTCATCAAGGATTATCGCGGCGAGGGAATCCAGCATCTGGCGCTCGCCACCGATGATATCTTCGCGACGGTGGACAAGCTGCGCGCGAACGGCATCCGGTTTCAGGACACGCCCGACACCTATTTCGACATGATCGACGCCCGCCTGCCCGGCCACGGGCACGACGTGGAACAGATGCGCAAGCGCAAGATCCTGATCGACGGCGCACCGGAAACCGGCGGCGGCCTGCTGCTGCAGATCTTCACCGAGAATATGGTCGGCCCCATTTTCTTCGAGATCATCCAGCGCAAGGGCAATGAAGGTTTCGGCGAAGGCAACTTCAAGGCATTGTTCGAATCGATCGAGCTTGACCAGATCCGCCGCGGCGTCATCCCCGCAGGCGCAGACACGTAAGGAAGCATGTCCAGCATGACGATGCACGACCATAGCCTGGCCGATCATCGCCACAGTCACGCCTACCTGTCCGAAGGGCATGAGGCGAACGAACGCCGCACCATCGCCGTCGTCATCCTGACGGCGGTGATGATGGTGGGCGAAATCGTCGCCGGCTACCTGACCGGGTCGATGGCCCTACTGGCGGACGGATTCCATATGGCGACGCATGCCGGGGCGCTGGCGATCGCGGCCGCCGCCTATGCCTATGCCCGCCGTCATGTGGGCGATCCGCGCTTCACCTTCGGCACCGGCAAGGTGGGCGATCTCGCCGGCTTCGCATCCGCGCTGATCCTCGGCGCCTTTGCCTTCGGCATCGCTTATGAATCCCTGCTCCGCCTGTTCGAGCCGCAACGCGTCGCCTTCACCGAAGCGACGCTGGTCGCGGTCCTCGGCCTGATCGTCAATCTGCTCAGCGCCTGGCTGCTGGCCGGAAAGGGCCACGATCATGACCATGATCACGGCCATCCGCACAGCCACGGGCACGGCCATTCGCACGGTCACGACAACAACATGCGCTCCGCCTATCTGCACGTCCTGGCTGACGCCTTGACGTCGGTTATGGCGATCGCCGCCCTGCTGGCGGGCCGCTATCTCGGCTGGATATGGCTGGACGCCGTGGTCGGCATCGTCGGCGCGATCGTCATCGCCCGCTGGTCCTGGGGTCTGCTTCGCGACACCGCATCCGTCCTGCTGGACGTCGCAGACCCGTCCCGCGTGGCGGATATCCGCAAGGCGATCGAGACCGACGGCGACGCCCGCGTGGCCGATCTCCACGTATGGCAGGTCGGCCCCGGCGCCCATGCGGCGATCGTCTCGGTCGTGGCGGCACGCCCCCTCCCCGCCTCCAGCTATCATGACCGGCTGAGCGGGCTCAGCGGGCTGGAGCATGTGACGGTCGAGGTCTCGGCTTGCACCAAGCCGCATGACGCCCCCATAGGGACCAGGTGACCAGCCTTTCCCTGCCGATCCGCGTCGTCGCCCTCTACCGCTTCACGACCTTCGACGATGTCGAGGCGCTTCGTGAACCCCTGTCGCTCGTCTGCCGCTCGCACGGCGTAAAGGGAACGCTCCTTCTGGCGCGTGAGGGGATCAACGGAACCATCGCCGGATCGGACGACGCGATCGGGCATGTGCTTGCCCATATCCGCGCCTTTCCCGGCTGCGCCGATCTGGACACGCGGGAATCCCGCGCGAAGACGATGCCCTTCTACCGCATGAAAGTCCGCATCAAGCGCGAGATCGTCACCATGGGCCAGCCCGATGTCGATCCGCTCGACACCGGCCATTATGTCGCGCCAGAGGATTGGAACGCGCTGATCGAGCAGCCCGGCACCATTCTGATCGACACGCGCAACGACTATGAGGTCGCCATCGGCAGCTTCGACAAGGCGATCGACCCGAAAACCCAGAGCTTCACGGATTTCCCCGCCTGGTTCCGCGAGAATCGCGACACCCTGCTCGCCGGAAAGGATGCGCCGAAGGTCGCGATGTTCTGCACGGGCGGCATCCGCTGCGAAAAGGCGACCGCTTTCCTGAAGGCGGAGGGGATAGAGGATGTCTATCACCTGAAGGGCGGCATCCTCAGCTATCTGGAGAAAATCCCTGCCGGGCAAAGCCTCTGGCAAGGTGAATGCTTCGTGTTCGACGAACGCGTGGCCGTGGCTCATGCGCTTGAACCCGGCACGCATGCGCTATGCCGCGCCTGCCGCAGGCCGCTCAGCGCGGAAGACCGCAAGTCACCGCACTATGTCGCCGGGGTGAGCTGCGCGGTCTGCTACACGGAGCGCGATGACGAACAGCGCGCGCGCTATGCCGAACGCCAGCGCCAGCAGGATCTGGCCGATGCGCGCGGCGAAGAGCATGTGGGTGCAAGGCGGCACCCCTGACATGTCCGCCCTGTCGCGAAGGCGAGCGCTGGCTATCACGCTGCTCGTCGCCGGTGCGTTCTTCATGGAGATGCTCGACGGCACGGTGATCGCCACCGCCCTGCCGCAGATGGCGGCCACATTCGGCGTCGCGCCCGTCTCGCTCAACATCGGCATGACCGCCTATCTGCTGGCGTTGGCCGTGTTCCTGCCGATCAGCGGCTGGATCGCCGACCGCTTCGGCGCGCGGACGGTCTTTGCCTGCGCCATTGGCATCTTCACTTTTGCATCGCTGCTATGCGCACTCAGCACCAGCCTGCCTGCCTTCACTGCCGCCCGCATTCTCCAGGGCATCGGCGGCGCGGCAATGGTGCCGGTCGGGCGGCTGATCGTGCTTCGGATCACCGACAAGAGCCGGCTGATGACGGCGATGACGACCATCGTCTGGCCCGGCCTCGTCGCCCCCGTCCTCGCCCCGCCGATCGGCGGCTATCTGGCGACCCATCATGCGTGGCAGTGGATTTTCCTGCTGAACATCCCGCTCGGCATCGTCGCCATCGCGCTGGCGATGATCCTGGTTCCCAACCTGCGCTCGACCGATCGCCGCCCGCTGGATTTCATCGGGCTGGTTCTCAGTGGCCTTTCCCTCGTCCTGCTCGTCTACGGCGTCAATCTTTTGGGCGCGGAGCATCCGACCACCGCGGCAATGGCCATGATCGCGGCAGGCGGTGTCCTCGCCTGGCTCGCCATCCGGCATTTCAGACGCCATCCCACCCCGCTGCTGGACCTCACCCCCTTGCGCATCCCGACCTTCGCGATCGGCATCTACAGCGGGTCGATCGCCCGCATCGCCATCGGCACCGCGCCCTTCCTGCTGCCCCTGCTGTTCCAGATCGGTTTCGGCTGGAGCGCCTTTGCCGCGGGCGCGCTGCTGCTGTGGATCTTCGCGGGCGACCTGTTCATGAAAGCGTTCAACAACAGGATTCTCCGCCGCCTCGGCTTCCGCCCGGTGATGATCGCCAACACGCTGTTGCTCGCCTTGTCCCTCGCCGCCTGCGGATTGCTGACGCCCAATACACCGCTTCCGCTTCTCATCCTGCTTCTGCTGGCGAACGGCATCTTCCGGTCGATGCAGTTCACCGCCCTGACCGCGATCCAGTTCGCCGACATCCCGCCGCCCCAATTGAGCGGAGCGAACACATTGGTCGCCATGCTGACAAAGCTCACGCTCGGCGTCGGCGTCGTGATCGGCGCCGCCGCCCTCAACCTCAGTAGCTTGCTACGCGGGCATGCGTCAGGCACGCCGGATCTGGTCGATTTCCGTTTCGCTTTCTTCGGGATCGCGGTCCTGGCCCTGTTCAGTCTCCGCGACCTCTTCAGGCTGGACCCTGCCGCCGGGCAGAACCTGCGCGGCCGTTACGCGACCTAGCGTCCGCCCATCCGGCGCGGCTTGAACTCGATCTGGTCGATGGCACCCGCCGCCTCCAGCACGGCCTCATCCATCAAATGATGATCGGGCGCCAGCGCACAGGCCGGGTCCACCGCCGCCGCATCCCCGGCGATCGCCAGCGCCTGGCAACGGCACCCGCCCCAGTCGATCTCGCGCCGGTCGCAACTCTTGCAAGGGTCGGGCATCCAGTCGGTGCCGCGAAAGCGCGTGAACGCATCCGAATGCTGCCAGATATCGGCCAGCGACTGCTCGCGCACCGAAGGAAAGACGAAGCCCGGCAACGTCTCCGCCGCATGGCACGGCAACGCCTTGCCCGAGGGGGAGATGTTCATGAACCGGTTCGCCCAGCCGCCCATGCAGGCCTTGGGCCGCTTGGCGTAATAATCTGGCACGACATAATCGATGATGATCCGGCCCTTCAGCCGCTCCCGCGCCGCCTGGACGGACCGGGTGCAGCTTTCAAGCTGGTCGAGCGAGGGCAGCAGCGCGTTGCGGTTCAGCAGCCCCCAGCCATAATATTGGACATGGGCGATCTCGATCCGCTCCGCCCCCAGTTCCTCGCCAAGCGCGATCATCGCATCGACCCGATCGACATTCTGCTTGTGGACGACGAAGTTGGCGGTCAGTGGCAGGCCCGCCTCGCGGATGCGCCGTGCCGCCTCCAGCTTCTTCGCATGCCCGCCGCGATAGCCGCCGATCCGGTCGGCGGATGCGACCTCGACGTCCTGAAAGCTCAGCTGGATATGGTCGATGCCCGCATCCAGCAGCGTCGCGATCGCCTCATCGGTCAACTGCACGCCGGACGTGATGATGTTGGTGTAGAGCCCCTTGCCGCTCGCATGCCGAACCAGCTCTACCAGATCGGCGCGCGCCATCGGCTCGCCGCCGGTGAAGTGGACCTGCAGCACACCCAGCGCCGCCGCCTGATCGAGCACGTTGATCCAGTCCGCGGTCGACATCTCGCTGTTCGCACGCTCCAGTTCCAGCGGATTGGAGCAATAGGCGCATTGCAGCGGGCAACGATGCGTCAGTTCCGCGATCAGCCCCATGGGCGGCGCAGCGGCCGGACGGGTCAGCATTCGACCGCGGCCCTGGCCACCAGATCGTCGAACGCCGCGATCACGTCGGTCGCGATCACCTCGCGCGGGGCGTTGAACCGTGCCGCCAGATCATCGACGATGCCGCCGATCGATCGCGCCCCATCGACCAGCTTCAATATCTCGACCGCCGTACCGTCCGGCATGAACAGCCGTTCGGGCGCAAGCAGCACCCAGGCGTCACGCACCTCGTCGCGGCGGAATTTCACGCCACGGCGGAATTTGGGGATGGCGGCTTCGTCGATCATTCACTCACATCCGCCGGCACGAATGCGCCGGGTGGAATGAACCTGGGCTCGACATAGGCCAGATACAAGCCGTCAAGCTGGCACCACAGCACGTCGCACTTGAAACGGAGCGCCGCCAGCACCGCCTGCTGCTTCTCCAGCGTGTCGGCATGCTGCTTCACATAAGCGAGCGCGAAATCGCTGTCCTTGGGCGCCTGCGTCAGTCGCGGCGTGAAATAGGCGAGCGTATCCTCGCTGATCCAGGGATAGTTGGCGAGCATGCCCGACACCCGCTCCGCGATGATCGTGGGGGAGAACAGCTCGGTCAGCGATGACGCCACCGCCTCCAGCAAGGTCCGGTCGCGCACGAAATGGACATAGGCGTCCACCGCAAACCGCGTTTCCGGCAGTATCTCGGCGGTGCTTTCCGCCCGTGCCCGGTCAAGCCCGACGCCCTCGACCAGCTTCAGCCAGCGTTCGATGCCGCCCGGCTTGCTGCCGTCGCCGTCATGGTCCTCGATCCGGCGGCGCCATTCGCGGCGCAATTCCGAAGTCGGCAAGCGCGCAAGCACATGCGCGTCCTTCACCGGGATCTGCGCCTGATAATAATAGCGGTTGAGCGCCCAGGCCTGCACCTGCCCCCGGTTCAGCTTGCCGTCGTGCAACAGGCGGTGGAATGGATGATGGATGTGGTAGCGCTCGGCACCGATCGCGCGCAGCGCCGCTTCCAGTTCATCCGGCGACATCACGCTCACAGCGCGAATTCCAATCCATCCTTGCCGACCACCCAGCCGGCCGCCTCGGCGATCCCGCGTTCCTCGGAATCCGCAAGCAGCACCGGGTTCGAATTATTCATGTGGATGATGACCTTTTGCGCCACGTCCACATCGCTGAACGCAACGATCGTCCCCTCTGGGCCGCTGAGACTCACATGTCCCATCCGCCGCCCGGTCTTCTTGCCAAGGCCGGCCGTCACCATCTCGTCATCACGCCACAGCGTCCCGTCGAAGAACAGGATGTCGGCACCCGCGATCCGCGCCTTCAGCTCGGGCGTGATCACCGCGCAGCCGGGGATGAAGATCATCCGCTTCCCCCCGCCGACGATTTCCAGCCCCACAGTCGTGCCATCCAGCGCGATCGCCGGCATTTCGTCGGCGGTTTCCAGATAGAGCGGCACCTTGCCGGGCACCGCGAAGATCGTCGCGGTCAGCGCATCGTCGAGTGCGAAAGGCTGGTCGAGCGTCTGGACATGGCGCCCCACGACATCGCGGGCCAGCACCTCGAACACCGGATTGTCATCCAGCACCGAATGGATCCGCTGCGTCGCATGCAGGTCGAACGGCTCGCGCTCCCGCATGGTCAGCAGGCCTGCGATCACGTCCACATCGCCGCCAGTCAGCACGATGCCGCCGATTGGTGTCGATCGAAGGCCATGTTTGGGGTGAAGCGCGGGGGTCCGCTCAAGCTGCTGACGAAGGTCGGGCGACGCGTTCAACAGGAACCAGCGATTCCCGTCGTGGCTTACGGCAAGCCCTGCCTGTGTTCGGGATTCGGCCGCCGGATCGCCCGGTCGGGCCCGTCGGCAGCCTTCAGCATTTGAATTCCACTGGGGGAAGCCGCCGCCGGCGGCAGCCCCCAGGACAATAATTCTCACAACAAACTAAACGATTTAGTCGTTCAGTTCGGCGCAAGCGTAGCAGTTGATTTCGGCGCCCAGGGCGACTTCAACAATCTTCGGGGCAGTCCAGGCCATGCGATCACTCCTTAATTGCGGTAAAATCCGCTGCCTCCATAAAGCCGGAAAGGGCTGAACGAAGCAAGTATGAAATGAACCCGTAACGATGAACGGGAGCTTACAGATATGGCTCGGCCCGTCTCATCGTAAGATGAGGGATGCGATGGCACGGTGAATTGACATTATCTTACGATCAACCAATCCTCGTTCACGGAAACGTTCAGTTCGGCTACGCAACAACCGTAAGAACGCGGGGGCGACGGAGGGAGAGGTCTATGCCCCAGGCGTTGGCACGGCTGAAACCCGTTGGACATGGCGGCCATCTGGGCCTCGCGCTCACGGCAAGCCTCTACGGCACCTTCGAACCGCTTCGCGAAAGCCCCCTCCATGCCCAGGCGGCCGCGCCACCCACATCGGAGACGCCCGTCTCAACGCCGGTGGAACGCGATGGCATCACATCCTATCCTCCCGAATTCTTCTCGGAATTTCGTCCCAACACCACGCTCGACATGATCCAGCGGATACCGGGCTTCTCGTATAACAGCGGGGATGGCGGCCTTCGCGGCCTCGCCCGGGCAAGCGGCAATGTGCTGATCGACGGGCAGCGCCCTTCCAGCAAATCGCTCAGCCTGGACGACATCATTCGCCGCGTCCCGCTGAGCGGCGTCGCCCGCATCGAACTGATCCGGGGCGGTGCGCCCGGCATCGACATGCGCGGCCAGTCGGTCGTCGCCAACATCATTCGCAAGCCCGGCGCTGCCTTGTCCGGCGCGGGCGAATTGATGACGAAGTTCTACGACGACCAGATGCCCGCCCGCGTCGCCCGCCTCGAAGGGTCCCGGACGGGCGGCGATCTGTCGCTGGAAGGGATGCTCTACTGGCGGCAGGAAAGGAACCAGGAGATGGCCGGCGTCGGCCGGCTGATCCGCCGCGACAGGAATCGCGTGCCGACCAGCGCCGGGCGCTTCAATGCCGACTGGGACAATTTCGGATTGGGCGGCAGCGGCGCGGCCGAATATCGCACCGGCTCGAACTTCTTCCGCCTCAGCCTCAGCGGAGATCGCGACCGTGAGGATCGCGACGACCTTTGGTCATTGAAGGACGCGGCCGGTGTGCACTTCGACGAATCCGTCCTCGCCGATTTCGCCAGCGACCAGGGTAGCATCGGCCTCGACTACGAACGTGAAATGTCCTCCAGCCTCACCTTCCGGCTTCAAACGCTGGAAAGCATTGAGGAAGATCGCCTGAAAGCGGTGTCCACCGGCCGAAACTCAACCCAGACATCACACGAAACCGCTCGCTCCAGGGAATCCGTCATCCGTGCGGAGGCCACTTACGTCCCGATCGCCTCCCTGACTTTCGACGGCAGCATCGAACGGGCGTTCAACTCCCTCGACGCGGAAACCCGGCTGGAACGCGACGGCACGCCCGTCGACCTGCCATCGGCGGATGTGGTGGTGGAGGAACGGCGTATCGAAGCCGCCGGCTCCGTGCGGTGGCAGGCGCGGCCGGACGCCGCTTTCGAAGCCGCGCTCGCCTATGAGACATCGACGATCAGTCAGGAAGGCGATGTCGAGAAATCCACCGACCTCCGCTTCCTGAAGCCGCGCTTCAACGCCACGCTCGACCCCGCGAAAAACTGGCAGATCAGGCTGCGGATCGAACGCGTGGTCAACCAGCTCGATTTCGAGGATTTCGCGAGCAGCTCGTCGCTCGACACCGGAACGGTCAACGCCGGTAATCCGGACCTCATCCCCGAACAGGCATGGCTGTTCGAAGGGACGATCGAACACCGCTTCTGGGGGCGCGGCGCCGTGACGATCACCGCCAGCCATTCCTTCCTGAACGACGTGATCGATCAGGTGCCGGTCGAAAACCGTTTCGATGCGCCCGGCAATATCGGCAGCGGCTGGCGGCAGGAAATGCGCGCCTCGCTGACCCTGCCGCTCGAGCGCCTCGGGGCAAGCGGCACGCTGGTCCGCTTCAACGGCACCTGGCGCCGCTCACGGGTCACGGATCCGGTGACCCAGGAAAAGCGGCGAATATCTTACCAGCGTCCCTTTGGGGGCGACCTTTCGATCACCAAGGATCTGCCCGGGCTCAAATCGATCATCGGGGCGGACATCTATTTCGGTTTCGAAGAAATATCCTATTATATCAATGAAATACGAACCGAAGGGGCCACGACCGAGCCGCTGGCGAAGGTCTATTGGGACTGGACGCCGCAACCCGGAACGGTCTTTCGCTTCCAGATCGAGAACATCGCCTTCCGATCCCGCTACCGTAATCGGATATTCTACGACGGCCCCAGAAGCCTTGGCCTGATCTCGCGTTACGAGGAACGGACGGCAATACTCGAACCATTCATCATGGTCCGGCTCCGCAAGACGTTCTGACAGCAGATCAGGCGCGAATGGCCGCCACGAAATCCGCCGCCTGCCGCCCGACCACATCCGGCGTTTGCCCCGGCCGGTAGAGCGCCGAACCAAGCCCGAATCCATCAATGCCCGCCTGACGGAAGCCGTCCATGGTCGTCGGCGTGACGCCGCCCACGGCGATGATCCGCGTCCCCGCCGGCAACACCGCGCGATGCGCCTTGACGATCTTCGGCTCGGCCGTGTCGGCGGGGAAGAATTTCAGCACATGCGCGCCGCTGTCCAGCGCCGTGAAAGCCTCGGTCGGCGTGAAATAACCGGGAACCGAGACCAGCCCGGCACGCCGCGTCGCGCCGATCACATCGGCCCGGACCGACGGCGAAAGAACGATCCGGCCGCCCGCATCCGCGACCTCAGCCACCTGATCGGGATTGAGAACGGTTCCCGCCCCCACAAGCGCCCGTTCGCCGAAATGGGCCGACAGGCGGGCGATGCTGTCCAGCGGATCGGGCGAATTCAGCGGCACTTCGATGATGCCGATACCCGCGTCGAGGATCGCCTCGCCGACCGCCACCGCCTCATCTGGCGTGACGCCGCGGATGATCGCGACGAGTGGGCACCGCGCGAACTGGCTTTGGAATAGGTCGAATGCGTCGCTCATAATCTGCCTGCAATTGCCTTGGCGCCAGCCTGAAAGGCCGCCGCCCCATCTATCCGAACCGTCTCGGCCCCCGCAACGTCAAGCGCGGCCGCGTACAGCGCCGTCAGATCGGGCCGACCGACCAGCGCCACGACCCGCCCTTCCGACAGCCCCAATCCAATGCGAACGTCGCTGCCGATCAGCAAGCCGCTCGCATAGGCCGCGCCCGCATTGTCTCCGCCAAGCACGAATTTCGCGCGGATCGAGAAAAGCTCGGCAAGCATATCGTCACGCTCCAACGCATGCGCAACACCGTTCCTGAAGACATCATCCGGCTCGATCGTCCCCTGAAGCTGATCGGCCAGGATGCTGCCGCTTTTCAGATAGCCGAACAATTCCCCGGCCATCGTCGTGCGGAACCGCGCGATTCCACCCTCACCCAGCAGCGCCCATTTCGTGTGCGTACCCGGCAGGCACACCGTCGCGCCGGGTGGCAGCGATCCGGTTCCCAAAATCTGCGTTTCTTCGCCGCGCATCACATCGGGCGTATCATCGGGCGCGGAGCAAACCCCCGGCACGATGCAGCAGCTTTCGTCGATCCAGCGGAGCGATCCTGCGATCTGGTCCAGCCCGGCGGGACAGGCGACATAGGGCGCCTCCACCCAGCCGCGGTTCGACCCGACCATGCCGGCCAGCAGGATCGGCACATCGCCGAACCGCTGCCGCAGCTCCGCAATGGCCGCGTCAAAGCCGCCCGCCGTCACTTTCAGGATGCCAAGCCCGTCCTCAAGCGTATCGGTCAGCGCGCCATCCGCGCGGAATGCATAGGCGCGGCGATTGGTGGTGCCCCAGTCGACCGCAACAAACCCGTCGCTCCAGCGCATGCTCATCCGGCGAACTTGTTTGCCAGCAGGCCTTTGGCACCCGGTTGCAGGCGGAACAGGCTTCCGGCGTCCTTCTGGCCGGTCGTGCCCGTGCTCGCGGAGTTGACGAACAACGTGCCAAGCTTCGGCCCGGCGAAGACGCAATTGGTGATCCGCGTAGCCGGCAGTGAGATGAACCGGTCAAGCGTGCCGTCCGGGCGGAAGCGGCTGATGCGCGAACCATCCCAGCAGCAGATCCACAAGCAGCCCTCCGCATCGGTCGTCATGCCGTCCGGCACGCCCCATTCCTGTTCGAACTTGATGAAGACGCGCTTGTTGGTCAGGCTGCCGTCCGCGTTCATGTCCATCGCGTACACCAGCCGGCGCGGGGTGTCGTTGTGGTACATGATGTTGCCGTCCGGGCTGAACGTCGGCCCGTTCGCCACCTGATAGCCGGTATCTTGCTTCGACCAGGTCAGGTCCGGGTCGATCCGGTAGAGCGATCCCCCGGCCTTGCCCATCGTGCCCGCCCAGATGCGGCCCCAGCGATCGACCTTGGCATCGTTCATCCGGTTGCCGGCGACGCCCGGCTCCAGATTGCCGATCACCTTGATCTCAAGCGGATCGAGCTTCAGCGTGCAGAACCCGCTGCGCATCCCGACGATGAAGTCGTCATGATCCTTGCGCTCGACAATCCAGCAGATCAGCTCCGGCATGGGCCAGCTGCGAATGCCGCCGGTCGTATAATCCATCATCCAGAGCGTCGGCTGTTCGATATCCACCCAGAAGATCGCGTTGTGCCGGGCCGACCAGATGATCCCCTCACCCAGCTTGTCATGCGCATCCCGGGGAATGATGGTGAAGGAATCCCGCTTCGCGATTGCAGATGCACGATCGGGAAATCCCGCCAACGCAATCACGCCCGCTGCGGACAGGCCGCCTACCACTTCACGCCGGTTCATGCGCATGCCCTTACCAGTTGGTGTACGATCCGTCAGTACGGTCGAGCGTCTTGATGGGCGCATAACGCTCCTTGTACTCGGCCATCAGCTGCAGCTTGCTTGTATCGACGTCGCAGCCGTTGCCCGGCCGGTCGTTGATCGTCAGCTTGCCCTTGTTGAAGTCATAGCTCTGGTTCAGGTACGGCCAGGTGCGCGTTCCGCCGCCCGCCATTTCCATCAGCGCAGGGACTGACGTCGCCGCCACGCAGTGCACCAGCGTCGCCGTCGCGATCGGCCCGGTGAAGTGCGGGATCAGGCCGATATGATGCGCCTCGCACATCGCGGCGATCTTCATGAATTCGCTGACGCCGCCGACATTGGGAATGGTGACGCGGCCATAATCGATCAGGTCGTTCTCGATGACATAGGTCCAATCCCACTTGTTGCCCAGCACTTCGCCAAAGGCGATCGGCACGTTCACCTTTTCGCGGATCAGCTTGTAGGTCTGGATATTGTCGCTGCGGACGAGGTCCTCGACGAAATAGGGGCGATATTGCTCGATCCTGTTCGCCAGATTGATCGCGTCATTCTGGTCATATTCGCCGTGGAAGTCGATCGACCATCCGCCGTCCCGGCCGCAGCCCTCGCGCGCTTCCTTGCAGATTTCGACCATGCGCGGCACCTGCTCGAACCGGTCGAATACCCGGCCCGGCCCCTGGTCATGAATGCGATAGGTATGGAAACCCGCTTCCATGCATGCCCGTGCCCGCTCGCGATGCGATGCATTGGGGTTGCCGGGAATGGAAAAGCCCGTCGCATAGCATTCGACATGATCGCGCGATTTGCCGCCCAGCAGCTGATAAAGCGGCACGCCAAGCGCCTTGGCCTTCAGATCCCACAGCGCGACGTCGAGCGCGCCCAGCGCATGCGTCTTCTCGCGGCCGGCGGGATAGAAATAGGCGCGGTGCATGATCTGCCACAGCCGTTCGGTGCGGAACGGGTCTTCGCCGATCAACTGCCCGGCAAGCTGTTCCATCACATCGGGTGCGCCACCCTCGCCCACCCCGACAAGCCCGGAATCGGTTTCGACCAGCACGACATGCGTGCTCTGGTTGAACGTCGGCTGGTGGATGTTCGGCCGCCCCGCCGCATCGGTCGGCGTCCGATAATAACGGATTCGGCTGATCTTGTCCTTGGGAAGGCCCGCCGCCTTCGCTGCCCAGGGCAGGGCCAATGCCCCCGCCATACCGGCCATGCCGGTAAGCATGCTTCTGCGATCCATGATTGTCCCTCCACTCCCTGGGTGTTGCTTGTCTGATGAATTGAGGCGCTCATGCCCGCAAGGCAATGGGAAAGACAGGGGGTCTCTCACATTGTGAGCGGATTTCTCGTCGACCGGTACGTTGCAAGCGCCAGCCGGGAATGGCAGCAAGGGGAATATCTTGCGGGAGAGGATGATGACCAGATCGATTGCGGCGTTCCGGCTGGCGATGATGGCCGGCGTGGCATTTGCCCTGGCACCGGCGGCGGCGCAGATTCCCGCCGGCGACTGGCGCAGCTACGGCCGGGACGGCGCCGGCATGCGCTATTCCCCGCTCGACCAGATCGGCGCCGCCAACGTCTCCCGGCTGGCAAAGGCCTGGACGTTCGACATGCGCCCCGCCGACAGCACGTCCACCCGGCAGCGCGTCAGCGTCATGACCCCGCTTGCGGTCGATGGCGTACTCTATCTTGCCACGCCTTATGGAAAGCTGGTCGCGATCGACGGGGACAGCGGGCGCGAAATCTGGTCCCATTCTCTTCCCAACGAGGATCAGGTCGGCGGGCGCGGCCTTGAATATTGGCCGGGCGGCGGCAAGCTGTCCCCGCGCATTTTCTTCGGCACGCGTGACGGGCTGCTGGCGGCGGTTGACGCGCACACCGGCCAGCCCTCTCAAGGCTTCCCGATCAACCTTCGCACGGCGGAGGTGATGAACGGCCTGCCCAAGGCGCCCTATGCGATCAACACCGCCCCGGTGATCTACAAGGACATCGTCATCACCGGCGCCCGCCTGCAGGAATCACCCGCGCTCGGGCCGCGCGGCGACGTGCGCGGGTGGGACGCCCGGACGGGCAAGCTGCTCTGGACGTTCCATTCCATCCCCCAGCCAGGCGAAATGGGCCATGACACATGGGAAGGCGACAGCTGGAAGCAGCGGGCGGGCGTCAACATCTGGAACCAGCTGACCGTCGATGCCGATCGCGGCATCGCCTATCTGCCGTTCAGCGCTCCCACCTATGACCGCATCGGCATCGACCGAAAGGGCGCCAACCTGTTCAGCAGCTCGCTGGTCGCGGTGGATGCGCGAACGGGCAAATATCTCTGGCATTTCCAGCTCGTCCATCATGACATCTGGGATCTGGACGTGCCCGTCCAGCCGACGCTGGTGGACGTGACGCGAGGGGGCAAGAAAATCCCCGCGGTCGCCATCACCAGCAAGATGGGCCTGCTTTTCATCCTCGACCGCGTGACCGGCAAGCCGCTGTTCGATGTGAAGGAAACGCCCGTCCCAGCCAGCAGCCTTCCCGGCGAGCAGGCCTGGCCGACCCAGCCCGTGCCCGTCGCCCCGCCGCCGATCGGCCGGCAGGAAATGACGATGGCCGACATCTCGACGCTGACGCCCGAGCATGAGGCGCTTTGCCGCAAGCGCATTGCGGACGAAAAGATCAGCTTCGCCGTGCCCTTCGAACCGCTTCGCAGCGATCATCCCACCGTCCGCTTCCCCGGCAGCGGCGGCGGCCCCAATTGGGGCGGCGGTGCGTTCAACCCCCAGCTCGGCCTTTACTTCATCAACACCAGCAATGTCGGCAGCGTCGAGCAGATGGTGCAGGACAAGGACGGCCGCTGGTACAATCCCGGCGGGTCGAACAGCTGGTTCGCCGACAATCAAAAGGAATGGATGTGCCAGCAGGGCCCGTGGGGCGAGCTGTCCGCCGTCGATGTCAGCAGCGGCAAGATCGTCTGGCAAAGCACGCTCGGCGTCACCGACACCGCGCCTGAAGGAAAGCAGGCGACCGGCCGCCCCAATGTCGGCGGCCCGATCGTCACCGCTGGCGGCCTGCTGTTCGTCGGCGCCACCGACGACGCCCGCTTCCGCGCCTTCGACGCCCGCAACGGCAAGGAACTCTGGACGACGAAGCTCGACGCCTCCGCCCATTCGACACCGATCACCTATATGGGCAAGAGCGGCCGGCAATATGTCGCGATCGTCTCAGGCGGCGGCAGCTATCTGGGCAGCCCGGCAAAGGTTTCCCATCTCGTCACCTTCGCATTGCCGGGACAATAGGGAGCCGGTCTAAAGGGACAAAGGCTGCCGGGCCTCGCTGAGTTCCTGGCGGGCTTCCTCCAGCTTTGCCTTTTGCTTGGCGATTTTTTCCGCATCCCCCTTGCGCTCCGCCCTTGCAAGATCGGCCTGCCGTTCCGCGACTTCCTCTTCAGCCTCGGCAATGTCGCGACTACGCTCAGCTTCGAGCGATGCGGTCGTGCAACGATCGATATTGGCCCGCAAAGCCTTTCTAAGTCCCCTCGCCTCCCGGACGTTTCCTTGCGCTTCGGCCGCCGAAATCCCTCTCTCGATTTCCGCGCGCTTGGCCATGCAGGCGGGCAATTGCTCGGCAGCCAGAAGCGGGCTGCTGCCGAACAGGGCGATCGCGCCAAGGACAATCGGCTTCATAAATCCCCCGTTACTGCTTTGCCCACACTGGCGGCTCGATCCGCTCCACCTCACCAATGACGAAGATATAGGAGATAGCGCCGATCAGGGCGATGACACCGATGAAGGCAAGCGCTCCGTAGAATGACCCGGTCTGCTGCACGACAACACCGATCACGATCGGCGTGATGATCCCGGCAAGCTGCGTGCAGAAGTTGAAGACGCCGCCCGTCAACCCGATCAGGCTGGTCGGGGCCACTTCCGACACCAGCGTCCAGCCCAGATTGGACATGCCCTGCCCAAAGAAGGCGACGGACATGACCGCGATCACCAGCGCGTCATTTTCCAGATAGGCGGCGGCGATGATCGTCGCCGCCAGCATCAGTCCAGCCACCACCGGGAATTTCCGGCCGAAGGACAGCGATCCCGTGCGGCGCACCAGCCAGTCGGATATCTGCCCGCCCGTCAGCACGCCGATCGATGCCGCGATAAAAGGCAACACCGCATAGAAACCGGCGCTCAGCCAATCCATCCCGCGCTCGACCGTCAGATAGGTCGGAAACCACGTGAGGAAGAAAACAAGCGTCGAATTGGTCGCGAACTGGCCGATCGATGCCCCCGCCACCTGCCGCCGGGTGAGCAGCCAGCCGACATTGCGCCAGCTGAACGGAATCCGCTCGACGCCCTCGACATGGCCCTCATCCGCCTTGATAAGCGCCAGTTCCTCCTGCGTCACGGTCGGATGCTCGGCCGGCTCGCGATAGAGGCGGCGCCACACCAGCCCATAAATGATGCCGATGCCGCCGATGATGAAGAACAGCATCCGCCAGCCGAACATGGCGGTGATCCAGAACAGCAGCGGGCTCAGGAACGCGATGCCGACATATTGGCCGACCGCATAGACGCTGTTCGCCCGCGCCCGCTCCCGCCGTGGAAACCAGGTGATGAGCACGCGGCTGTTCGCGGGAAAGCACGGCGCCTCCGCCGCCCCCAGGCCCAGGCGCGTGGCAAGCAGCGCCCACAGGTTGAACGCGGCCCCCTGCAGCGCGGTGAAGGCAGACCAGAGCGTGATGGACAGGAAATAGGTCCGCCGCGTGCCCAGCTTGTCCAGCACCACGCCGCCGGGAATCTGCGCCAGCGCGTAGCTCCACGAAAAGGCCGAAAAGACGATGCCCAGCACGGTGGGCGAAAGCTGCAATTCCTCGGTCATCGCGGGCGCGGCGATGCTGAGCAGCGTGCGATCCAGATAATTGAGTGTCGTGGCGATCGCGATCAGCGCCAGGATGCCATAGCGCGCCTGCGGCCACATGCCCTTCCGCGCCTGAGATCCCGTGCCGCTCATAATCCCTCCCCTAAACTTCGTGACAGGTGTCGCATCCACAGCGCAGCCACGGCAACCCGCCTATGTGTTTAACGAAGAAGGTATCTCACACAATGAGATGTGGTAGCGGAGGAGGGACTTGAACCCCCGACACGCGGATTATGATTCCGCTGCTCTAACCAGCTGAGCTACTCCGCCCCATGGGCGCCGCATTTCATGGCGGTGGGGGGCCTATAGGCATAGGCTGGATTCGGGTCAACAGACCGCGATCGCTTGCCAGAGGCACGGCCGCGCTGCCAAGGAAGCGGCCTTGGAGATGTTCGCGGGTGGATAGATTCGACGTTCTGATCGTAGGCGCTGGCCATGCGGGCGCGCAGATGGCGCTGATGCTCCGCCAGCTGAAGTTCGCGGGGTCGATCGGCCTGCTCGGCGCGGAGCCGGAACCTCCCTATGAGCGTCCTCCGCTCTCCAAGGACTATTTGGCCGGCGACAAGCCGTTCGAACGAATCCTGATCCGCCCCGCATCCTTCTGGCCCGATCGCGACGTGACGCTCCTTCCGGCGCGGCGGGTGACGGCGGTCGACGTCGCCGCGCACAGCGTCAGCCTGGGTGACGGCAGTATGATCGGCTACGGCGCGCTCGTCTGGGCCACCGGCGGAACGCCCCGGATGCTGCCCTGCCCCGGCGCCGACCATTCGGACATCCACGCCATCCGCACGCGCGCCGATGTCGATCGGATCATGAGCAGGCTGGACCAGGTCGAGCGGATCGCCGTGATCGGCGGCGGCTATATCGGGCTGGAAGCGGCCGCCGTGCTCCGCAAGCTGGGCAAGCAGGTGACGGTGATCGAGGCGCTCGACCGGGTCCTGTCCCGCGTCGCGGGCGAACCCCTGTCCCGCTTCTACGAGGCGGAGCACCGCGCGCACGGCGTCGACATCCGCCTCTCCGCCAGCGTCGAGGGGCTCGACTTCACGGACAATCGCCTCGCGGGGGTCAGGCTGGCCGATGGTGAGGTCATACCGGCCGACATCGCCATCGTCGGCATCGGCATCATCCCGGAAACAGGCCCGCTGATCGTGGCCGGCGCAGCGGGCGGCAACGGAGTCGATGTCGACGCCCATTGCCGCACCAACCTGGCGGACGTCTATGCGATCGGGGATTGCGCCGCCCATGCCAACCGCTTCGCAGGCGGCGCGCTCATCCGGCTCGAATCCGTGCAGAACGCTAACGATCAAGCCAATACCGCCGCCCGGTCCATCGCCGGACAACCGGTCGTCTATGACGCGATTCCCTGGTTCTGGTCGAACCAGTACGACCTGCGGCTGCAGACCGTCGGCCTGTCGCTGGGCCATGACGCCACCGTGCTCCGCGGCGACCCGGCGACCCGCTCCTTTTCCCTTATCTACCTGAAGAACGGGCACGTCATCGCGCTCGATTGCGTCAATGCAACGAAGGATTATGTCCAGGGCCGTGCGCTGATATTGGCCGGCGCGAAGATCGCTCCCGAGAAGCTGGCGGATTCCACGGTGCTGCTGAAGGAAATGCTCGCTCAGGAATAACGGAACTGCGCCAGCCGTTCCCACGCCCCATCGCGGTAAAACCACGCCGCCAGACCCACGATAGCCAGCGGACGAACGGAAAAATCGCTGGCGAGCGCGTCATAAGCCTCCACAGCCTCCCTGCGGTTCGCCTTGTTCTGGATCGTGACATGGGCATGCCAGTGCCGGTCCTGCGGTATCAGCAATCCGTGAAATGCCTCTGCAAGCGCCACCCGGCATTCCGCCAGCCCCGCACTTTCGATGCGAAAGGCAACGCCGCCATCCAGCCTTTCCAGCCCGATCACGCGGGCAAGCGGCGCCGGCACATTCCGCGTCTCCATTAGCAGACGGTGGCGAAGCTCGGGCTCGATCGACGGCGGCAGTTGGTGAAACAGCGTCAGATGGGCCGGAACCCTGTTTCGCCCGGGCGGATAATATCGCCGACGCAGCCCATCAAGCCACGCAAAATCCGCCGGTCCGAACAGGGCAGTCACGATGATCGGCGCGGACATCATGATTCCTTTCATGGGGTTGGCAGAGGGGCCCGGCCATCTCCATATGAGCGCCAAATCCTATGCGGGGAGTCTCCGATGATCGATTTCTACACCGCCGCCACACCCAATGGATACAAGGTCGCCATCCTGCTTGAGGAAACGGGCCTGCCCTACACGCCCCATTTCCTGAAACTCGGCGAGAACGATCAGAAGAAACCGGAATTCACCGCGATCAACCCCAACGGACGCATCCCGGCCATCGTCGATCGCGATGCCGGGGATTTCGCCATATTCGAGTCGGGCGCGATCCTCATCTACCTGGCCGAAAAGGCCGGCCAGTTCCTGCCGACAGACCCAAAGGCGCGCAGCGTGACGATCCAGTGGCTGATGTGGCAGATGGGCGGCCTGGGACCGATGATGGGCCAGCTGAACGTCTTCGCCCGATACTTCCCGGAAAAGATTCCGTCCGCCATCGAACGCTATCAGCGCGAAAGCTATCGCCTGTTCGGCGTCATGGAAGCCCGGCTGGCTGAAACGCCCTATCTGGCGGGCGACGAATATACGATTGCCGACATGGCCGCTTGGCCCTGGGTGAACATCTATGACTGGCCCGGCCTCAGCCTTGGAAACTACCCCAAACTCCGCGCCTGGCTTGAACGGATCGGCGAGCGGCCCGCCGTCCAGCGCGCATTGCAGGTGCCGCCGCGCAACGACACGCCCCAGGAGCGGGAAACACGGGCACGCTCGATCCTGGTCTGAAGCGGTTCGCTATTTTACCGGATCAATCCTGCAACGCCGGCACCGACGATCGCTTGTCGAGCAATTTCCTGGTTTGGCGGCGCATATTGCCGCCAATCAGCCCGAAACCCGCAATCATCATCGCCCAGCTTGCCGGTTCCGGCACAGCCGCCGCACCGCCAAAGCGCACGTTGTCGAGCGCAAAATTCTCAGAGGTCGCATCACGCATTCCGATCGTCACCGATTTGATCGCCTTGTCGGAGGTAAAGCCATAAAAGCCCGACGCGACAGTGACAGGGTCAAGCAAGGCGTTGCTATTGTCCGCGAAAATGACTTCGATACTCAGCCCTCCTTCGACCCCGTCGGGGGTAAGATCGAAGTCGCCGCCGAACCCGAAAACGGAGCCGTCGAAGATGAATCGGGTAAAGCGGTTGGGGCCGGTCTGCTGCTGGAGCACGCCATTCGCGATCCTGATCGCGTTTCCGGCGATCGAGAGATCGGGATGAAGCGTCGTATCGCTGAAATCCTCCATCTGAAGATTGGAGACTGCCGCGTCGAACTGGGCGCTGCTATTATGATAAATGACGGCGGCGCCTGCGGGCATGGAAACGGTGAGCGCTGCCGCGCCGAGGGCCAATGAAAACATCCTGGACATAATCGCGTCTCCAATAAGCAGTGCGGGATATGATCCGTCAGCGACGAATTCAGTATCGCGGCGACGCGAACTCCTTGGTGATTATCCTCTACGGCCGATAACGATTCTCGACGAATGGTCAGCTTAAGCGACCAATGATCCAATCTTGGCTGAGCCCTTTAATCGTTCCGAAAGATGGCATTCCTGCACCCGCGCGCAGCGAGTTCACTTCTGCAATAGGCCCGCTTCGATCGATCAGTCGGCAAACGCCCGCTCGCTGTTCAAAATATATAAGCAGAATGTCCGATCCTGGGAGCGCAGAACGATGGCTGAGCGGCCGAATTTGGGTGGTTAGCTACCGTTTGAAGCGACGGGTTCGAGTGCATCGATCGACGTAGATGGCGGCGGTGCTGGAGGCAGATTCTCGATGCGTCCGTCTCGAAGCACCCGAAACCGACCAGAGCCGTATGCGCCCTGGCCCTGCGTCTGAACGTTATAGATCACGTCAAAGCGAAGCCTCTTTGGCCTTACTGCATCGGGACTTTTGCTGTGAAGCTGTCCATAGAGGACGGGAAAGGGTGTATTGCATTCCGTGACCGGTGCATTTGTCCACCAGAATGCCTGCCCATTGACCACAAGGCCGACATCATCTCCTTTTTCAGCCTCGGCAACTGTATCACCCTCGGCAATAACATAGATATTAGCGATGCATTCGTAGTCGGTGTTCGTTGAAACGAAGGCCAATCTTCCATTTACGGAAACTGTGCGAAGATCGATAATGTAGGAGCAACTACCTAGTGCGGTAGTTAGCAAGGCTATGATGCCTACCCGAGCCGATTTCATGCTGGCACGGTATCAGATAAGGGCGACGGCCACTATTGGTCGAATGCGGCCCGGCAGAGGTCGGGTGGTTAGCCGCGATTCGCTGCGCTACGAGTTGTACATGGACTTAATACCTCTGATCTTTGCCGCCGCCGGCGCGTGGAACCTTTTTCTAGCGAGTAAAAATCTGCGGCTTGGTCATGCTGCGATGTATTTTCAGAGGTTTGGCCGTGACGAACACCCCAGAGCATTCTGGATGCTTAACCTGCTTCTCGTAACCGCTGGGATCATGTTGATCCTTGGAGCGGTATGGGCGGCTCACCTCTGATATTGAGAGGCCAATGTCCGCAATTGGGTGTTTGGCGACAGTCAGCTTTCGATGTGTTTATCAAGAAAGCTGCCATACGATTGCTGCGGCCACTACGATGATTAGCAACGCCACGAACTCTTTGACTTTGAGGCGACGTCCGCCAAGCCGATCATGCCACCGATTCCCATAGCCGAATGGTTCAAATGCCACGAGCGTTCCAATCTTTGCAGTCGAGCCTCAAATGTATGTTTTGGGTAAGCTGACGGAACATCACGTCGCCCGCAAGTGGGTCGAATGTGGTCCGGCAGAAATTGGGTAGTTAGCTCTCGGTCTACTTTTGGGCCGAGAGAGGCGATTGCGGACTATGGGCGAACCTCATCGCCTGCGGCGTAGCGTGGCAGATCGGCAGCCGCTTCTTGAAACGCAGAAGCAATTTCGGTGACGCTAAAACAGCGGTCCCACAGCTCCGTGCTCAAAGTGTTCATCGCTTGAGCGAGAACAGGATTATCCGGCCATGGGTTTGTCTTGTGAAGCTCTTTCAACGAGAGAGAATAGCGGTAGGACGCTTCATAGAGCGCCGTCTGCCAATCATCGAGTGCGGCTTGCTCGTGTTCCTCTGCCATCGAATAGTAGATGCCACTGATTACCTAATGTCCGCAATCGGGAAGCGCATCGATTGGCTCAAACGGCAATAACTGGTCGAAAACGGCCACAGCGAACAATGCCCTAAATCTCGACCTGACTACCCAGCTCGACCACCCGGTTGGTCGGCAGTCTGAAAAACTCCATCGCGCTTTCCGCGTTGCGCAGCATCCAGGCGAACAGCTTTTCGCGCCAGATCGGCATGCCCGGCCGCGATGAGGGGAGCAGGGTCTGGCGGGCCAGGAAAAAGCTGGTGTCCATCATCTTGAACGCCGGGCCGCATCCGGTCAGCCGTGTCAGCGCTTCCGGCACGTCCGGTTCCTGCATGAAGCCGTATCGGATGACCAGCCGGTGGAAACCGCGACCAAGGTCTTCGAGCATGCAGCGCGTTTCCTGCTCGACGAATGGTTCGTCGGCGATTTTCACGGTCAGCAGGATCACGCGCTCGTGAAGCACCTTGTTGTGCTTCAGATTGTGGAGCAGCGCATGCGGCACCCCTTCGGGCGTGGAGGTCATGAAAACCGCCGTGCCGGGTACCCGCGTCGCAGATGTGGCCGCTGACTCGATGAAGATCGAAACCGGCATCGCCGCCTCGCGCATCCGCTCAATCATCAGCTTGCGGCCCTTGGCCCAGGTGGTCAGCAGGGTGAAGGCGATGACGCCCACCAGCAGCGGGAACCAGCCGCCATCCGGCACCTTCGTCAGGTTCGCGCCGAAATAGGCTAGGTCGATGGCGAAGAACACCAGCAGCATCAGCATCGCCAGCCAGCGGTTCCAGCGCCACAGGCTGAACAGCACCACGCCCAACAGGCAGGTATCGATCAGCATCGCTCCCGTCACCGCGATGCCATAGGCCGCCGCTAGGTTGGACGATGTCTGGAACGTCAGCACCAGCAGCATCACCATCGTCATCAGCGTCCAGTTGATGACCGGAATGTAGATCTGCCCCACCGTGCTGGCGCTGGTGTGGGTGATGGCCAGCCGCGGGATGAAACCGAGCTGGATCGCCTGCTGCGTGACCGAGAACGCGCCGGAAATCACCGCCTGGCTGGCGATCACCGTCGCCATCGTCGCCACGATCACCAGCGGCAGCCGCACCTCCTCAGGCGCCAGCAGGAAGAAGGGATTCTTGATCGTCTCGGCCGCCGCTTCGGGCGGGAGCGACAGGATCATCGCGCCCTGCCCCATATAATTGAGCATCAGCGCAGGCAGGACGAAGAACAGCCACGACACACGGATCGGGTTGCGCCCGAAATGGCCCATATCGGCATAGAGCGCCTCCGCGCCGGTCACGGCCAGCACGACGGAGCCAAGAGCCAGAAAGGCTGATTTCCCGTCCACCAGGAAGAATTGGACGGCATTCAGGGGATTCAGCGCGGCCAGGATGATCTCGGGGCGATCGACGATGTGAATGATGCCAAGCACGGAGATGGCAAGGAAGTAGATCAGCATGATCGGCCCGAACAGCAGGCCGACCCGCGCCGTTCCGCGGGCCTGCAGCGTGAACAGCCCGGCCAGGATGCCGATCGCGACGGGAAGGACGAAGGGCGCGAACTTCGCCTCGACGACCGTCAGCCCCTCGACCGCCGACAACACGGAAATTGCCGGGGTGATCATGCTGTCGCCATAGAACAGCGCCGTCGCGAACACGCCCAGCAGCACGATCGGCGCCGTCCATCGCTTGCCGCCCGTCGTCCGGTTGATCAGCGCAAGCAGCGCCAGGCTGCCGCCCTCGCCCTTGTTGTCGGCGCGCATGATGATGCCGACATATTTGATGCTGACGACCATCATCATCGACCAGAACACCAGGCTCAGCACGCCATAGATGTGCAGCTGATCGGGCTCGAGCGGATGGTGCCCCGCGAATGTCTCGCGGAAAGCGTAGATCGGGCTGGTGCCGATGTCGCCGAACACGACACCGATCGCGCCGATCGCCAATTTCAATATGGCTTGATCGCGTGGCCCATGACCATGGCCGTGGTGGAGGTCGTCCGCCACGCCGGGTTGGTCGTCAGCCGATACTGTTTCCGTCACTTGGATCGATATCCGATCTGAGTCAGCAATGCTGTACCATGGCAGACAACGCCTCAAACGCCTCCGGGGGCGAACAGGCGGGCGCCCTATCACGCCCGTTGTTGCACCGCAACGACGACAATTTCAGGTCGTCCCGCTATACGCGGTACCAACCTCATAATCCGGAGATCGCACATGCGAGTCGGTGTTCCCAAGGAAATCAAAAATCACGAATATCGGGTCGGCCTGACCCCGCCCTCAGCCGCGGAATTGACCGCCGCAGGCCATGAAGTGATCGTCGAGACCAATGCCGGCGCGGGCATCGATTTCGATGATTCCGAATATGTCGCCGTGGGTGCCCGCATCGTTCCCACCGCGGCCGATGTTTTTGCCCAGTCCGACATGATCGTGAAGGTGAAGGAGCCTCAACCATCCGAAATCGCGATGCTCGAGTCGCGGCATCTGTTGTTCACCTATCTCCACCTCGCGCCCGATCCCGAACAGGCGAAGGGTCTGATGAAATCCGGCGCGACCTGCATCGCTTATGAAACGGTGACGGCGCGGGACGGCTCCCTTCCCCTGCTGAAACCCATGTCGGAAGTCGCGGGCCGCATGTCGATCCAGGTCGGGGCGCATTATCTTGAGAAGGAACAGGGCGGGCGCGGCGTTCTTTTGGGCGGCGTGCCGGGCGTGGCGCCCGCGCGGGTCGCGATCCTCGGCGGTGGCGTCGCCGGGGTGAATGCGGCGCAGATGGCGGTCGGCATGCGGGCAGACGTGACGATCTACGACATCTCCAACCCGCGCCTTGCCGAGCTGGACATGTTCTTCGGCAGCCAGATCAAGACCGCCTATGCCAGCCACGCTGCAATCGCCGCCGCCGTCGCGCGGGCGCATCTGGTGATCGGTGCGGTGCTTGTGCCGGGCGCCGCCGCGCCAAAGCTCGTCACCCGCGAGATGCTGAAGACGATGAAGCGCGGATCGGTACTGGTCGACATCGCGATCGACCAGGGCGGCTGTTTCGAGACGTCACGCCCCACTACCCACGCCGATCCGGTGTTCGAGGTGGAAGGCGTGATCCACTATTGCGTCGCCAACATGCCGGGCGCCGTCGCCCGAACCTCCGCCTTCGCCCTCAACAACGCCACGCTGCCCTTCGTGCTGAAGCTCGCCAATCTGGGCGCGGAAAAGGCAATGGCCGCCGACCCGTACCTGGCGGCAGGCCTCAACGTCTCCGCCGGCCAGATCCGCCACCCGGCCGTCGCCGAAGCACTCGGACAGCCGCTGGCCGCCTGACTTAGAGTCTGTCCTGTTTCTAATCGATCAGGACAGATTCTATTGAGCGGGGGCTCCGGCCCCCGCCAGCATGGCGTCGATTTCCTTCACCCGCGCCTCAAGCCCCTCACGCCAGGGCGCGTCTGGCGGGCTGCGGTCGATCAGTCCGCGCCAGGTATCGCGCGCCTGCTGCAATTCGCCCGCCTGCGCCTGCGCCAGCCCCAGGAAGAACGCCGGCCCCGGATGGTCTGGTGCCAGCCGCCGCGCCTCGGCAAAGGCCTGCATCGCCGCCGGCGTGATCATGCCCTGCGCATGGACGATCAGCGCATTGCCCAGCCCCACCCACAGGTCGGGACTCTTCGGATATTCGCGCAGGCCGCTGCGGATATAGGTGACGGCGCTGCGGCTCAACCCCGCCCGCATCGCGCCGTCCGCCGCGACCAGCCAGTTCGCTTCGCCGCCAAAGCGCTGGCCCATCTGGTTGCGCTGCTCGATCGCCTTCTCGTCAACCGCGCCCTGGTCGGGCTGGGTTTTGACCGGGTGATCGGGAAGATTCGGGCTCCCCTGCAACGCATATCCGGCAAGACCGAGCAGCAGTGCCGCCGCCACCGGCTCCCATCCGGCGCGCGGCAGCCCGCCGAACCGCCACAGCGCCAGCGCGGTAAGGGCCACAAGCCCTGCGATCGCGATCCAGCCCATCAGCTCTTCCGCCTGCGCTTGAAGCGCCCGCGCGCCAGCAGCCAGCCAAGCCCGACCAGCAGGATCGGCGCTGCCCACAGCGGCCAGGTGACCGGCTCCACCGGCGGCACATAGCTCACCCAATTGCCATAGCGTTCGATCAGCCAGGCGCGGATATCCTCGGGCTTCTCCCCCGCCTCGATCCGCCGTCTCACCAGCGCGCGCATGTCGCCTGCCATATCGGCGTCGCTGTCGGCGATCGACTGCCCCTGGCACACCAGGCAGCGCAGCGTGTGCATCAGCGCGCTCGCCGCCGCCTCCTGCTTCGGATCGGCAAGCTGCCGGTTGGCATAGTCGGCGGGCGGCAACCGCGAGTCCGCCATAGCCGGCGCGGCCAGCATCAGAGCCAGGATCAGCACGCCCCGCCTCATCGCGCCGCCTCGATCGCCGCCATGATCTCGGGAATATCCTCCTCGCGGATATCGCCGATATGCTGCAGGCGGATCACGCCCTTGCCGTCGATCACGAAGCTTTCCGGCACCCCGGACGAGCCCAGGTCGAACTGCACCCGCGATTCCGTGTCGGAACCGATGCGCTGATAGGGATCACCCCAGCGCGAGAGGAAATTCGCCACGTCCGCCGGCCGATCGCGGATGGCGATCGCATCGATCTGCACGCCGCGCCGTTTCAATTCCATCAGCTGCGGCGCCTCCGCGATGCAGGGCACGCACCAGCTGGCGAAGATGTTCAGCAACCGCGGCTTGCCATCGGCAAAGCCCGCGCTGCTCGTCCCCTCCCGCCCCGGCACCATCCCGGGCAGGGCGAAGGCGGGCAGCGGCTTGCCGATCATCTGCGAACGGATCGTCGTGCTGGAAGGCTTTATCAGCCCGCTGGCCACCACGCCCAGCAGCGCGGCGAACAGCGCCAGCGGCGCCCAAAGGATCCACCGCCGCTTCATGCGTAGGCCATCCGGTCGCGCACCTTCCGCTCGCGGCGAAGATGCCCGATCAGCGACAGGAACCCGCCGAGCGCGATCAGCGCGCCCCCGCCCCAGATCAGCGTCACGAACGGCTTCCACCACAGGCGAAGCTGCCAGCGCCCCTGATCGTCCGACCGGCCGAGCACGACATAAAGCTGCCCGTCCCAGCGCGTCACGATCGCCGCCTCGCTGGTTTCCGTGGGCGGTGACCAGAAAGTGCGCGCCTGCGGGTGCAGCATCAGCGGCGCGCCATTGCCACGCGTGGCGGTCAGCGTGCCTTCCAGCGCGGTCCAGTTCGGTCCCGCAATCGGGTCGACGGCATCGAAGCGGACGTTGTACGGCCCCACCCGGTTGGTCTCCCCCAGCCGCGCGGCAACCAGCGTTTCCTTGTTGAACGCGCTTTCGGACGCCATGCCGGCAAGGCTCACCGCCACGCCCAGATGCGCAATCACCATGCCCCATGTGAACAGCGGCGTCCGGCGCAAATTGCGCTTCCACAACGGCGCAATACTCGCAGCGGCCGTCCCGGCGGCGAATGCCAGGCCGAACAGGGGCAGAACCCCGATTGAGGTCGTCGCCAATATCACGACCAGCGCGATGCCAGCCAGGGCAACCGGAAGCGCGATGCGCCTCAGCACCTGTCCGGCATGGTCCCGCCGCCAGCGCATCAATGGCCCGGCCGCCATGATCGCGACCAGGATCAGCGCAAGCGGCCCCGCCGCCGTGTTGAAATAAGGCGGGCCGACCGACAATTTCTCGCCCGTCACCGCCTCCACCCCCAAAGGATAGAGCGTGCCGACCAGCACGATGCCAAGGATCGCCGAAAGCAGCAGATTGTTGGCGACCAGTGCGCCTTCGCGGCTGACAGCCTCGAACTGCGACCCTTCTTTGACCGTGCCGACGCGCAGCGCGAACAGCACCATCGCCCCGCCGATATAGATGGCCAGCAGCGCAAGGATGAAGCTGCCCCGCTCCGGATCGACGGCAAAGCTGTGAACGCTGGTCAGGATGCCGGAGCGGACGAGGAATGTGCCCACCATCGACATGGAAAAGGCGACGACCGCCAGCATCACCGTCCAGGCACGCAGCCCGTCGCGCGTCGCCAGCACCGTCACCGAATGCAGCAAGGCGGTTGCCGCCAGCCAGGGCATCAGCGACGCGTTCTCCACCGGGTCCCAGAACCACCAGCCGCCCCAGCCCAGTTCATAATAGGCCCAGTAACTGCCGGCCGAGATGCCGAGCGTCAGGAAGATCCACGATCCAAGCACCCACGGCCGCATCGCCCGCGCGAAGGCCGCGCCCACGTCGCGGGTCAGCAGCGCTCCCACCGCGAAGGAGAAAGCAACCGACAACCCGACATAGCCGAAATAAAGCGTCGGCGGGTGAAAGGCGAGGCCGGGGTCCTGCAACAGCGGGTTCAGCCCCTGCCCGTCCGCCGGTGCCGGGTTCAGCCGGGCGAAGGGGTTGGAGGAAAACAGCAGGAATGCGTAGAAGCCAAGGCCGATCGCGGCCTGCGCGGCCAGCGTCGCGACCGCGGTCAGCTCGCTCACCCGCCGCTCGAAAATCGCCACAAGCCCGCCTGACAGCGCCAGGATCGTCACCCACAGCAGCATCGATCCTTCATGATTGCCCCATGTTCCGGCGAACTTGTAGAGCAGCGGCTTGGCCGAATGGCTGTTGGCCGCAACCAGCGCCACCGACATGTCGGACGTGATGAACAGCCAGATCAGCAGGGCAAAGGCCAGCGCGGTCAGCAGTCCCTGCACCACCGCGATCGGGCGCATCATCGCCATCGCCTCGGCATGACCGCGGCGAAGCACGACAATGCCGAATACAAGCTGCAAGGCTGCAAGCGCCGCCGCCAGCCAAAGCGCTGCAAGGCCTGCTTCCGCGATCACCGTTCCAGCGTGTCCGTCTTGTGCTGCACGCCCTCCAGTTGCGGGGGCATGTACCGTTCGTCATGCTTGGCCAGGATATTGTCGGCGACGAACACGCCGCCCGGCTCGAAACGCCCCTCGGCAACGACGCCAGAATTTTCCTTGAACAGGTCGGGCACGATCCCCTTGAACCTGACCGGCACCTGCGCTGGGCCGTCGGTCACGACGAAACGGATGGTGACGCCATCGGGATCGCGCACAATCGACTTGTCGGCCACCATTCCGCCCAGCCGGATCGGCTTGCCCACCTGCATCTGCACGCCGGCCTTCTCCACATCGGCGGGCGAGTAGAAATAGGCCGCCTGATCCTTCAGCGCCGACATTGCGAGTAGGGTCGCGCCGATCAGCGCGACGACCGCGACCACGCCCAGCGTCAGCCGTTGATGCTTCGCCTTCATCGCTCGCGCCTCACCGCTTCGGCGTCGGCCTCGGCACGGCGCATCGACAGATAGCTCCACACCGTCAGTGCCACCGTGCCGATAATGGTCAGCGCATAGGCGGAGATGATGAAAGGCCAGTGGTTCATGATGCCGCCAGTCGCTTCAACCGCGCCTCGACCCGCGTGATCGCCAGGATGGTGCGCATCCGCATCAGCACGATCGCGGCGAACAGCAGGGTGAAGCCCAGGGTGGTGAAACCGAGCGGCCACAGGATCGATCCGTCGATCGTCGATCCGCCCAGCGTGATGCTCGGCCCCTGATGCAGCGAATTCCACCACACGACCGACCGGTTGATGATCGGAATGTTGACCGCGCCGATCACGCCGAAGATCGCCGTCGCGCGGCTCACGCTCGTCCGCTCGTCGCTTGCGTTGGCCAGCGCCATATAGCCGAAATAGAGGAACAGCAGGACCAGCATCGACGTCATCCGCCCGTCCCATTCCCACCAGGTTCCCCATGTCGGGCGGCCCCAGATCGATCCGGTCGCAAGGCAAAGGGCGGTGAAAAGCGCGCCCGGCATCGCAATCGCCCGTGCGGCGACGCCCGCCAGCGGATGACGCCAGATAAGCTGCGCAAGGCTCGCGATGGCCAGCCCGGTCCATCCGCCCATGCCAAGCCAGGCGGCGGGGACGTGGACATAGAGGATGCGAACGCTTTCGCCCTGCAGATAGTCCGCCGGTGTCAGGAACAGGCCGGAAACCAGCCCGATCGCGATCAGCAGCACGCCGATGATCCCCGTCCAGGGGGTCAGCGGCCGGGCGATCGACAGAAAACGGGTCGGATTGGCGAAAATGTGCATCGGTAGGGCGGCTCTTTAGCCCAACCGTTCGGATTGCCAAAGCCCTAAGAAGCGTACCGTCAGCCCCGGCCGATCAGGCGCTGGGCAATCCGGTCCGCCACGCGGGCCGCCGGGTCGCCGGAAGCAGCGCTTTCGTCCCACACCTGATTGAGTCTTTCGGGGATTTTCCGGATGCGGGCTTCCACATCGTCGCGGTCCCCCTGCCCGATATATTCCAGCGCGACGTTGATGATGCCACCGGCGTTGATGACATAATCGGGCGCATAGAGGATGCCCCGGGCATGAATGCGGTCGCCGTCTGCCGGGGTCGCAAGCTGGTTGTTCGCCCCGCCCGCCACGATCGGCGCCTTCAGTGCGGCGATCGCATCGGCGGTCAGCACGGCGCCAAGGGCGCAAGGGCTGACGACGTCGGCTTCGACCGACAGGATTTCATTCGCGCCAACGGTCGATCCGTTCAGTTCGGCGGCCAGCTTTGCCGCGCGGTCGACATTGACGTCGGCCAGGGTCAGCCGCGCGCCGTCGGCCGCCAGCAATCGCGCAAGTCCGCCGCCGACGCTGCCGACACCCTGGATCGCGACATGGACTCCGGCCACGCTGTCCTTGCCAAGCGCGCGTTTCACCGCCGCCTTGACGCCCAGATAGATGCCGTGCGCGGTGAACGGTCCGGGATCGCCGCCCGCATCGCCGGCTGCAACGGGCAGGCCGGAAACATGGCGGGTCTGCTTGGCGATCGCGACCATGTCGGCGTCGGACATGCCGACATCCTCGGCCGTCACATAACGTCCGCCCAGCGAATCAATTGCCCGGCCAAAGGCGGCGAGCAGCGTGGGTGACTTGACCGTATCGGCGTCGGCCAGGATCACGCCCTTGCCGCCGCCCAGCGGCAGCCCGGCCATCGCGTTCTTGTAACTCATGCCGCGCGACAGGCGCAGCGCGTCGGTGATCGCCTCACTCTTGTCGGCATAGCGCCAGAAACGGACGCCGCCCGCAGCGGGGCCAAGGGCGGTGGAATGAACGGCGATGATCGCGGTCAGACCGCTTTTCGCGTCCCGAAACAGATGAACGCCCTCATGGTCGTCAAAGTCCGGAAAGTCCCAAACGGCAGCCACGCTTCTGTCCTTAAGATACGCACGGGAAAAACTGGGGCGATCGACGGGACTTGAACCCGCAACTTCCGGCATCACAAGCCGACGCTCTAACCAATTGAACTACGATCGCCATAGCGGCCAGGAACCGCCGGCGCACATAAGGTCGCTATGCCCCCACCGTCAAGCCAAGCGAAGCGCCCTTCTTCTACAGGCGCCCGTTGACGGACAGTCTGTACCCATCGGCATTGGGGATGAAACCTGCTGCTGTGAGCTGGTCGATCACTGCCTGATCTGCGGTGCGGACCTGCAAATTGGCTTCATATGCGCCGCCGGGCGCGATGCTGATCGCCAGCCTTTCCTGGCCGCTGGGGCTTGCCAGCGGCATCAGCAACCGGCTGCCTTCGCAGCGTATCGCGCCCTGAAATCCTTGGGTCAGGTCCAGTCCGGCGATGCCGCCCGCGATTGTCGCGCGAACGCGTCCTTCGGCGCTCGCGCAGCTCGTGTCGGTGAACCGCACGCTGACATCGTCCAGGCCGATCGTCTCCAGCGGCAGCAACGGAGACAGGTCGCCGGCGGGAACCATTGTCGTCACCCTATCAAGGCTGAATCCACCGGCCGAAAGCGTCACCGCGCCCTCCAACGGTCCTTTCGCGGTTCCGTCTCGCGCCACATCGACTCGGGTACGCAGCAGCGCCAGTTGCAGCGGCGACAGGCTGGCCGAAAGATCGCCAAGCGCCGCGCCGCCGAAACCGGCCTCGACCAGATGGCCCGACCAGACGCTGCCCCGCACCTCGCGGGCGCTCAGCCCTTCTTCGTCCAGCCCCATCCAGCCAAGCGCCAGCCGCATGGGCAGCAGGGCCAAAAGCGCCACCAGCAAGGCGACCGCGAAGACCAGCCTCGAACGCATCAGCGCCGCCGCTCCATAAAGGTGATGTCGACCGCCAACGTCGGATCGCTATTCGCCCGCGCCGACAGCCGCTCAACCAGAATACCACGCGATTCCAACGAATTGATCCAGGAAAAGAACGCAACCGGCCTGACCGACGCAATGGAAACATCGACCCGGTCATTCCCTGAAGGTTCCACCTTCCCCGGCGTGAAGCCCGCCTCCTCCGCCGCCGCCGCGATCACCTTGTCCAACGCCCCCTCAAGCGCAGGCGGACGGCTGCGTTCGAGCCGCCGGATAGCCGAAACCTGTGACTCAACCCGCGCCAGCCGAACCACCGCCTCGGCATGCCGTTCCCGCGCCGCCGCCAAGCCGCTGGTGATGGGCCGGAGGATGCCGAGCCAGATCACGACGACCGCCAGCAGCGCGATCATCACGCCAAGCATCCACTGCTCGCGCGTCGAACGCAGCTTCCACCAATCGATCAGCATCCCGATCATCGCGGCGCCACCCTGAACTCACCCCTTATCCGTCCGCCATCCGCCTGAAACGGGCTCGCCTCGGCATCCAGCCCGGCCGCCTCGATCCGTGACCGCAGTGCATCGGCTTCGGGTGCGCCGGGTGCCACCACGGTGATGCGCATCATTCCGTCGGGCGTGAAGTCGACGCTGCTCAGCTCGATATTGGGCGTGGCCTGCACCGCCCCGAAAACCAGCGCGGCGGTGTTCCCGAACCCAAGCCCGCCGCCTTGCAGCCCGAACAGCCGGTCCTGCAATTGCCGTTGCGGATCGCCGGGCGGTGCCCCACGGGGAATGCCGGCACGCGCCGCATTGTCCGCGCGAAGGTTAAGCGCATCGACGCCGAAGCTGTAGCGGGCAATCGATACAAGGCCGATCAACAGCGACGCCGCAGCGATTCCTGCGGTGATCCACGCCAGCCGGCGAACCACCGGCCAATCCATCTGCCACTGGCGGCGGCGCGCGAATGCGCCCTGGCGCAGATCGAGAACGGGGTCGGTAACGGCCGCGGCCATGGCGCTGCCGAGTTCAGCCTCTGCAATGGAAAGCGGCTCCGCATCGCCGACCAGATGCCCCGTCAATCCCGGCTCGTCCGCCCAGCCACTGTCACGACCGCGCATGACCGGCTGGCCACCGATTTCCGCGCGGACATAGCCTTCGTCCGGACGGGGCAGCAGCAGGGGCGCCGGGATGATCGCGTCGGGATCGTGGCCCATCGCCGCCAGTCGATCCAGCCAGCCCGTCATTCTCCGGGAATCAACGACCGCGACTAGGCAATCCGTCTCGCCCTGCGCCGCCTCTCCCACCGCAACGTGCAGACCTTCGACGGGCGCGATGCTGTTCTCCGTCACGAACAGCCGCGCCGCCGCACGCGCCTGTGCCGGGGCAAGCCCGCCAAGCGGCGCGCTGTGCAGAGTAATGGTATCGGCGGGCGCGATTGCAACTGTGCGCTCCGGCTCATCATCGGCCGGAGGGGCAACGGCGCCCCGCGCCATGATGCCGCCGCCCGCGCCCAGACGCAGCCAGCTGATGTCGTCCGCGCTGGATGGCAGGAACAGAATCAACGTCGACGCCCCCGTCATTCGATTTCGCCCCATTGGCGGCTGGCAAGCGTCACCGGATTGCGCTGGGCGTCGATCAGGGCCCGCTCATGCATATCGGCACCGCCCAGTTCCACCGTCACATCGAGCGTGAACCAGCGGGTGCGGAGCTTGACCTGAGACTGCGTCTCGCCGGGCGTTCCCTGGCTATCGAGCGTCAGAAGGTTCCAGAATGCGTTCGTGCTCGAAAAGCCCTCGGCGGGCCGTTCGCTCAATATCTGGCGAGCACGTTCGAGGGTGATCTGGTCCGGTATCAACATGAGAAAAAGCGGTGCCTGCTCCGGCGCGAGTGTGTTGACGTTGATCGGCGACAAATCGCTGTCGGGAAGCGCGCATACCCACGGTCGCAGCCTCTCATAGATTTCAGGCGTCACCCCTGCAACTGCCCGAAGCTCGCTAGGATCGGCAACAAGATTATTGGCAGTTCGATAAGGCGTATCGCGGTTCTGATAGACATCGTCCTCCGCCCCCATCGGGCCGGGTACGGTGTCGGTATCGATCCAATCCGCCAGCGCGCCCGCGATCTGCGCGGCATTGTCGGAGGGAATGCCGATGGCGATCATCAGCGCTTCGAACTGGGTCACGCCGCCCGGACGCCGTTGATACCCCTTGGCCGGGTCTCCGCTGACGACGCTGTTGAGGTTGAAGCAATTGCCGCCATCCAGCACGGTCATGCTCGCCAGTCCGCCCGGCACCGGCAGCTGGGTCGTCCGCCCGTTCCAGTCGCCTGCGAGCGTCGTTTTCACCGGATCGGCCTCGACCAGATCGCCGATGCGGGTCATCGCGATGGCCTCGGCCGCCATTGCATAGGCGCGCGCCTGATCGATGGCGACGGAATTGGCGGCAACCTTGGTCGAGAGCCGCAATTTCTCCAACGCCGATGCGGAAAGCACCGCCATCACCGCGACCAGCAGCAGGACGGTCAGCAGCGCCGCACCGCGCTCTTGTTTGCGCGGGGTCACTGCGGCGTTCCGACCAGAAAGAGCTGGAGCAGTTCCGGCTGCCCTTTCTGTTGAATCTTCATTTCGACGGCGCGGGGCATTTCGCCGGGCATCTCGCTGTCCCAGCGATCGCGCCATCCCTGTTCGGAGCGATACCGCATCTCCACCCGATCAACATGATCGAACAGCACGGCAGGAGCATCCGGCTCCGCCCCGTCGAGCATCGGATAAGCGAGCCGTTCGAGCCGGCCGTCTATCAACCGGTATTCCACCTTCTGCAGGCTTGCCCGCGCATCACCGTCCAGATTGCTCCAGCCCCCCCGCACGAAGACGACCAGCGGCTCGTCATCCGATTGGCCCGGGTTGCCGATGAAGGCCGGCGTGAAATCCCCCGCTTCGTTGCGGGTCAGGCGCGGCACCGCCTGAGCAAGGTCGGCGGTCATCAGCGAGGATATCCGGCGAAGGGTCGCCAACTCGCCAAGCCGCTGGCTGGCGGCGGCCTGCGCATTCACGCTGAAACTCAGCAGGGCAACGCCAGCGGCGGCCAGCATGCCGAAAATCAGCAGCGAGACCAGAAGCTCGATCAACGTGAAGCCTTGCTCGGCGGGACGCTTCATGTCGTGCGCCTCACCACGGTCAGCGCGGCGACGTTCGCCCCGGTATCGTCCGTCACATTGATGTCGACGCGCAATATCCGGGGATCATCGGTCGTCGCGGTCCTACGCGTCCAGCCCCATTTGCGGCCGCCATTGTCCTGCTCGCCCTTGGTCATCCCCACCGAGGGAGCGGCTGGATCGCTCAGCATATCGACCGCGACGTTGCGCGCGACGACCTGCCCCATCAGCCGGTCGTCCAGAACCCGTGCATTGCTGAGGGTCGCCCCTTCAAGGCGCAGCAGGGCGAGTGCCGCCAGGCTGAAAACGGCAAGCGCCACCATCAATTCGATCAGGGTAAAGCCCTGCTGGCGACGATCAGGCACCGATGACGATCCTGCCGTCGACGCCGATATAGACGTTCATCGTCTCGCCGGAACGGACGAGGGTGACGGTCATCGACTGGCTCGCCAGACCCGTGGAATCGAACGACACGCGATCTAGCCCGCGTTGACCGACGATCGCCGTCGTCCCCTCACTCCACACCTCAGCGCGGAATGGCTTGTCCTCGATCGGTTGCCATCGTCCGGCGCGGCGCATGTCGAACCCGTAACCCGCGGCAGTGACCCGCAGCGCCATCGGGCGCGATTCAACGATGGCCATGTCGCGGGCGGCATGAGCGCGCGCCGCGAACCGCTCCGCCTCGTCGATCAGGCGGCCGCGCGGATCGGGCATCACCAGCATCACCACCGCCGACATCAATCCGATCAGGACGACGACGATCATCAGCTCGATCAGCGTGAAGCCCTGATCGTTGCCGCGACGCCGTTTCAGGCCGGGCTTACTGCCAGTTGCCGATGTCCGCATTTTCGGCCTCGCCGCCTTCCTTGCCGTCGGCGCCAAGCGTGTAGACGTCGAATGCCCCGCTGCGCCCCGGCGCTGCGTAAAGATAGGGCCGTCCCCAGGGATCGTTCGGCAACCGCTTGATATAGCCGCCCCGGCGATAGCGCTGCGGCTGCGCCAGCGACGCGGGCGGCGCGGTGAGCGCGGCCAATCCGTCGGTCGTGGCCGGATAGTTGAGATTATCCAGCCGGTACATCTCAAGCGCCTGTTCGAGCAGGGAGATATCGGCTTTCGCCTTCTGAATGCTTGCCTGGTCGCTGGCCGGGATGACGTTGATCGCAACGATCGTCGCGAGCAGGCCGATGATGACGATGACGACCATCAGTTCGACCAGCGTGAAGCCGTCTTCGGCGGAACGAACCTCTTCCTGAATCAGGCGGCGAATGGACGGACGGGAAGAACTGGACATCATAAACCTCATGCGCCGGCAAGCGTCTGGAGTTGGAGAATGGGAAGCAGGATCGATAGCACGATCACTGCGACGATACCGCCCATGACGACAATGATCGCCGGCTCGAGCATCGACAAGGCGGCAGCGGTGAAGCCATCGAATTCCCGTTCGAGGTAATCGGCCGCCCGTTCGAGCATCACGTCGAGCCTGCCGGATGCCTCGCCGCTTGCTGCCAGATAGACGAGCAGCGGCGGGAAGATTCCTGCCCGGCGCAAAGCTGCGGAAATGCTGCCGCCGCCACGGATGGATTCGACGATCTCTTCCGAAGCGGTTCTGAGCGCACGGTTGTGGATGGTGGGGGTTGTCAGCGCCAGCCCCTCAAGCAGGGGTAACCGCGAGGCGACCATTGTGGAAAGCGTGCGCGACATCCGCGCCGCATGCATGTCGCGGATCAGTCGGCCGAGCAGCGGCATGCGCAACAAAGCCCGGTCGAACCGGAGCCTGATCGCCGGATCCTGCAGCGCCCGCCAGCCGATGAAGCCGATGAGCGCGACGGCGATCAGTAAAGCCCACCACCAGTTCACCAGGAAATCGGAAAGCCCGATGACGATACGGGTCAGCAGCGGCAGTTGCTGCCCGACTGTATCGAACTGTTCCACCACCTTCGGCACCACGAAGATCATCAACGACGTGACGACGAACATCGCGACGATGGCGAGGACGATCGGATAGGCGAGCGCGGTCTGCACCTTGCTGCGCACCTGCGCCTGGCGCTCCATCAGGTCGGCGAGCCGTTCAAGGATGGTCGGCAGCGAGCCGGAGCTTTCGCCGGCGCTCACCATGGCGCGATACAGGGCCGGAAAGCTCTTCGGCTCCCGCCCCATTGCCTCCGACATGCGCCGTCCCTCAACCACGCCCATGTGGACCGAGGTCACCACCGTGCGGACCTGTTCCTTCTCGCTCTGACGGGCGATGGTGCGCAGCGATTCTTCCAATGGGCTGACCTGGATCAGCGTGGCGATCTGCCGCGTGAACAAAGTGAGCTGCTTGGCGCTCAGTCGCGGGCGGCGGACGCCCAGCGAGAGGAGTGGCTTTGCCTTGGACTTGGTTCCCGCGCCCGGCTCTATCCGGACGACATGCAGCCTGCGCTGGCCAAGCCGGCTGCGCGCGTCCTCGACCGTGGGGGCGGAAACGCTTCCCCGTTTCTCGCGCCCTGCCGTATCGAGCACAAGATAATCGAAATCAGGCATCGATCGCCTCTCGGCGGGAAATGCGGACGGCTTCTTCCGCTGTCGTCAGCCCTTCCCTGACCAGCGCGCGCGCCGACGACCCTAGATTGGGCGCATTGACGAAGGCATGACGAGCGATGATCGCCTCGTCGCCACCATCATTGATCAGGCGGCGGATCGTATCGTCGATCCGGATCGCTTCGAACACGCCGATGCGGCCACGGAAACCGGTATTGCCGCAATTCTCGCAGCCAACCGCTTCGTGGACGATCTCGCCCTCGTCGAAACCAAGCAGCGCGCTCACCGATCCGCTGGCAGCCACGGGGCGCGAACAATCCGGGCACAAGCGCCTGACCAGCCGCTGGGCGACCACCGCGCGAAGGGTGGAGGCGAGCAGGAACGGCTCGACCTTCATGTCGCGCATGCGGGTGATCGCGCCGACAGCATCGTTGGTGTGGACGGTGGAAAGGACGAGATGGCCGGTGAGCGAGGCTTGCACCGCGATCTCGGCCGTCTCTCTGTCGCGGATTTCGCCGATCATCACCACGTCGGGGTCCTGCCGCAAAATGGCACGCAGGCCGGCGGCGAAGGTCAGCCCGACCTTGGCGTTCACCTGCGTCTGGCCGACGCCGTCGATGGCATATTCGACGGGATCCTCAACCGTCAGGATGTTCCGGCTGCCATCGTTCAACAGGCGGAGACCCGCATAAAGCGTGGTCGTCTTGCCCGATCCGGTCGGGCCGGTGACGAGGATGATGCCGTTGGGCTCGGCCAGGGCATCGCGCAGCAGTTCGTTGAGCGCGGACGACATGCCGAGCACGTCCAGGTCGATGCCGGCATTGTCCTTGTCGAGGATACGCAGCACCACCCGCTCGCCCGCGCGGCTGGGCAGCGTCGAAACGCGGACGTCGAGCAGTTTGCCGCCAAGCGTCAGGCCGATGCGACCATCCTGCGGCACGCGCCGCTCCGCGATGTCGAGGCGCGCCATCACCTTGATGCGGCTGACCAGCACCGGCGCGACATGCGGCGGCATGCGCAGCGTCTCCCGCAGCACGCCGTCGATCCGCATGCGGACGACCAGGCCCGTTTCATAAGGTTCGATATGGATGTCCGACACCCCGTGGCGCACTGCATCGGCGATCACCCCGTTGATGAGGCGGATGGCAGGGGCATCGTCAGCGGTATCGAGCAGATCGTCCGCGGTCGGCAGATCGCCCGCGATCATCGCCAGATCGTCGCCAAGGCCCAGCGATCCGGCCGCCATCGCCGCGGCCTGGCCGTCCATTGCGTAACGTTCGTGAAGCAGCTTGTCGAACGTCTCCGGCGCAACGAACTCGACGTCAAAGCCCTTGGCGAGATAGCGCCGAACCTCAAGCAGCACGCGCGGATCGGCCCCTTCGCGCAAGGCGACGGCGAGGCGATCATTCTCGTTGCCCAGCAGCACGACGCCGAACTTGCGGGCGAAACCATAGGGAATGGCGAGCGGCAATGGCTGAACGGCATCGACCGACGGCTCGGCCGGCATCGCGCCCTTCGCGCCGTTGTCCGCTGCTTCCGTCACCGCTCGGGCTCGCTCGGCGGAATGTCCACCGGTTTCACGACGGTGGAGCTGCTGCGTACCTGCGGCACGATCACTTCCGGCTTCGCATCGGATGCGGCCGGTGCCTGCACAGGCGGAGAAGGCGGCGCGACGACGGTGCCGGATGTCGATGGCGGCAGCGCAGCCCCCATATAGTCGCGGACCAGCTCGTCGATACTCGGCTCTTCATTGGGCCGAAGCATCATCTGCTGGCCACGGATATAACCGTAGCGCCGCTGCGAAAGCGCGCGAGCATCCGCCGCCGAACTCAGGATGGTCGGACGGATGAACACCATCAGGTTCGTCTTCGACCGCGAACGGGAGCGGGACCTGAACAACTGACCGATCGCCGGAATATCGCCCAGCAGCGGTACCTTTTCGATGGTGCGCCGCTCATTGTCGTCCAGCAACCCGCCAAGCGCGATGATCTCGCCATTGTCCACGGTCACGGTGGTTTCGATCTCGCGCTTGTTGAGGATCAGCTCGCTATTGTCGTTGGACACCGGCCCTGCGATCGAACTGACTTCCTGCCGAAGGAACAGCTTCACCGATCCGCCCGCATTGATCTGCGGTTTCACCTCAAGCGTGATGCCGACATTCTGGCGCTGCACGGTGCGGAAGGCATTGTCGAAATTGCCGCTGAGCGCCTGCCCCGTCGTGATCGGAATCTCCTGCCCGACCAGGATGCTCGCTTCCTGATTGTCCAGCGTCGTGATCGACGGCGTCGACAGGATGTTCGATTTATTGTCGGACTGGACGGCGTTGATGATCGCGCCGAAAACGCCGTCATTGCCAATCCGCGTTGCATAGCCGCCAAAGCCGCCGCCCGCCGCGAGGATGGAATTGACCGCCGCCTGTGCGAGCGTGTCGCTGATCGCGTTGTCGGTCGTCGTCGTCGTGGTATTGCCATTGACGGTTGTCGTGGTCGTGTTCAGCTCACGCGCGCCGATCGCCCCTGCGATTGTGAGAATATTGGGCGCTGCATTGGAATAATTCGTCGCAGCGAAGGGAATGCCGTTTCCGCCGATCAGGAACTGGACACCAAGGTTGCGCGCAGCGGTATCCGATATCTCGACGATGATCGCCTCGACGAGCACCTGGTCCCGTCGCTGATCGAGTTGACGCACGACTTCACCCAGCGTGCGCTGCGTATCCGCTGATGCGGAAATGATGATCGCGTTCGATCCCTCATAGCGCGTGATGATCGCGGGGGCCTTGCCGGGGGTATTGAGCGCGGACGGCCCTGCCGATGTAGGAGCGGCAGCGGCTGGAACGGGCGGCGGTGGTGCGGGCGCGGGGCCATCGCCATTTGCTCCGTTCGAACGGCTCAACCCGCTCGATCCCGATGGCTGGGTGACGGGCTGTCCGACCAACTGCTGCAGCACCGGCAGCATCTGCTCCGCATCCGCATGTTCCAGCCAGATCACCCGGATTTCAGAACCGCTCTCCGCTCGCTTGTCGAGATCGGCGGCGACATCGGCCAGCCGAGCGACAGTCGGCGCATCGCCGCGGATCGCGATCGAATTGGAGCTGTCGATCGCAACGACCGAAACGGGCGGTCCGCTCGGCACGCCCCCTTCCCGGCCCGGACCGCCGCCAGTACCCACGAGTTGCTGAAGCGAAGCCGCGATTTCCCGCGCACCTGCATTGCGGAGCGCAACCACCCGCATGGCGGATGTATCCTGGTCGATCCGGCCGATGACTTCCCGGATACGACGGATGTTGTCGGCAAAGTCGGCGACGACGATGGAATTGCCGCTGCGGTTGGCGGTGGCCGATCCTTCCCGGCTGACCAGCGGCCGGATGGTTTCCGCCGCGGTGACCGCGTCGATCGAGCGCAGCCGGAAAATTTCCGTCACGAAGCTGTTCAGCGGCGCGTTGGCGCTTCCTACGCGGCCGGGCTGGCCGGATGCCCCGGCGGCGGGTTGAACGCGGAAAACACCACCGGCCGATGGCACCGCGACCAATCCGTTGGCGCGCAACGTCGACAGGAAGACCTCGAAATATTCGGATCGCGACAACGGTCTGTCGGTCACGACAGAGACCTTGCCCTGCACACGGCTGTCGATGATGAAGGTGCGCCCGGTGACGCGAGCCGCATCCTGAATGAAGGCGCGAATATCGGCATCGCGGACGTTCAGCGCCTGCTGAGCCGGGGCGGCGGTTGCAAGCGCGAGGGCCATGGCCCCGCCCAGAAGGGAAAGTTTCCGGATCATTGCGGCGCCATGGTGATTGCGATGGGCACAATATTGGCGCCCCGTTCAACACTGACGCTGATGTTCCCGCCGCCGCTCTTGTTCATGACGGCGCGCTGGATGTCAGCCACGGAGGAAACCGGCTGTCCGTTTATGGCCGTGACGATGTCGCCTTCCTGAAAGCCAGCGATACGAAAGGCCTCACCCTGGTTCGGCCGAACGGCAAATCCGGTCACTCGACCACTTTCCATCCGGGGAAGGAAACGGATGCCCGACTGCAGATCAGCAACGGTCAGCGTCTCGCTTCCGGGAATTTTCGGTTCATCGGGCCGTTCAGACGTTGCTGCGGAAGCAGGCGCCGAGGTTTCCGGGGCGTCGGGCGCCGGCTGCGATTGGTCGATGAAGAGTTTTTCCTCTATCTGCCCGCGCTGTATCGTCACATTGTCATAGTCCACAGCCTTCAACGTGATCCCCGGAAGGATCTCGTCCCCCACCGCATAGCTGTTCTGGATCGTGTCCGGGCCGGAGATGATTGCCGATCCGCGTCCCATCGCCTCATCAACGCGCGTGCCGTACAGGGTCAGCTGCAGCGAGGTCACTACCGCCGTCGCTGGATTTTGCTGAAGGCGAAAGAAAGGATCGAACTCCCGAAGCGAATCCTTTCGGGCTTCAATCGTTCCAGCGGAGATTTCAGGCAACCGCCAGCTGCCCAGCGGATCGACCGGCGTCGCAATGGCCCACACCAGCCTCGCCGTCTGAAGAGCAAGCAGGACCAGCAACGCAAACTCCAAAACCCTGAAGATATTGAATCGCGGCCAACGACGAGGCAGGCGCAAGGCACGCGGATCAAAAACCTGACGCATTGAACTTCCCCACCCGGCGCATCGCTAGGGTTCAGGTGTTACGGTTTGGAGGCGAATTTATGAAGGAAATATTTCATTCGGCCAGGCGCTTGACCTGCCCTTTCGATCATGGCCACGGTCAAGGTCGGATTCGTTCATGGAGACCAGCCGGTGACCGGCCACGAAGCGGATATTGCCGTAAATCTTCTCAGCAACAAGGGTATTCAGAAAGTACCCAGCCCCAAGCTTGACCTCTTCATCATGCGCAACTTCCTGACCACCGAAGAGTGCGCCCAGCTGATCGAGCGGATCGACACGAACAGGCGGCCGTCAACGGTTTCCGACTATAATGGCGATGCCCAGTTCCGAACCAGCGAGACATGCGATCTCGCCGCCGCCGACCCGCTGGTGGCAAGGATAAAGCAACGCATCGTCAATTTTACCGGCCTTGACGACGCTCATGGCGAACCCATGCAGGGACAACGCTATGCGGTGGGCCAGGAATTCAAGGCGCATACCGATTATTTCGAGCCACAGGGCGAGGATTACCACAAATATTGCAGCATCGCCGGGCAGCGAACGTGGACGGTGATGATCTATTTGAACGAGCCAGAGGCAGGCGGCGCCACCCGCTTCAAAGCGATCGACAAGATCGTTCAGCCGGAAACGGGCAAGCTGCTCGCCTGGAACAACCGCCGGCTCGATAACACACCGAACCCGTCAACCATACACCATGGCATGAAGGTGCGGGCAGGCACGAAATATGTGATCACCCAGTGGTTCCGGGAGCGACCCTGGGGATAGGGGGGCGAGATCGATTGCATATCGACCCCGCCCCTTCGGATCAGAATCGGGTTGAAAGACCCAAAGAAATCACTCGACCCAGATCATAGCTGTTGGTCAGCACGACACGGCCATCGCCAAAGTCCTGCTGTTCGCGATAGCGCGTACCGGTGAGGTTCCGCGCCTCCAGCTTCAACTCCATCTCCGTGCCGATGAGTTCGATACCCTGGCGCACGACGAGATCGAGCCTGATGCCGGGCTTTTCGACCAGGTCAGGCAAACGAACACCCGAGCTGATCGGTCCGCGATTGGTCACGCGGTCGCTGGCATAGTTGAAGAGCAGAGTGACCTGCGAAAGGGCCTCCGTATCTTCGATACCTACTTGGAGATTCACCAGGTGATCGGATTGGCCGACCATCTTTCCGCCGTCCCGGAACAGCAGATCGGCTCGCTGGAATCGGGGAACATCGTTGGCTTGAATTGGATCCGCAACCATTTCGTCGCCAGCGTGAATTTCCGAGTTGGTGTATGAATAGTTTCCGATCAGGACCAGCCGGCGCGTGGCAAAGAATTCACCGCCGAGACTTTCAAGCGGAATATATTTTTGCAGTTCGATTTCCGCGCCGAACAGATCGGCCTTCGGCGCGTTGGCGAAGCCGGTTTGAATGCGGCTGTCCGACGTGACAGAAGCGATCGCTTCCACCGGATCCTTAATGTGCTTGTAGAAGCCGGCAACGCTGACACGTTGATCTTGACCGAAGAACCATTCAAATCGCGCATCGGCATTGTAGATTTGCGAATCTTTCAGGAATGGGTTGCCAATGAACTGGCGATCGGACTCGTAATCCTGGTAAAGCTGCGGAGCCAGTTCACGAAATTGCGGGCGAGCGAGGGTTTTCGAACCGTGCAGACGGAACTGCATGTCTTCTGCGAAGTTCCATGTAACGGTTGCAGCCGGAAGCCAATAGTTGTTTTCCAGATTCGTTCTAAACGGCACGCCAATAGGAATAACCTCTTGGGTAGCGTCTTCGTAACGAACGCCGGCCGTTGCGCGTAATCCGTCGAACAATTCTCCTTCAGCTTGCACATAGCCGGCGTGAATGAGCAACGATGCGTCATATATAGCAGCACCCCGCCCCGTAGACGTGTTCCGAAGCGTGATGCCCTGAGTCTGGATCGTATAATCCGATAGCAGGTAATCAGGCCGCAATTGAGCTACGACCTGATCAATCGCCGCAAAATTTGGTCCCTTGTATTCGAAGGTAAAACGGCTCGAGGTCCGCGAGGTATCTGTATAGGCGTAACCTGCCGAAAGCTTGATAGGCCGAACGGTGGGCAACGCATAACTGACGTCGGCCGCACCGGCCCACAAATCTTCGCTCAGGTCACTGAACGCCACATCCGCACGCGAATTGCCGCTCAGCTGGTTGATATAGTCACCCACTGCCCGATTATATTCATAGACGAACGACCGTTCGTAGGGCGATTTACGCTGAGTGTTGGCGTAGGTTCCGCGCACATCCAGGCTTAAATCCCCGAAGCGGAACTCACCGACAGCCTGGGTGTCGATCAACTGGCGTTCAAACCAATTGGTGTTCTGCTCGATCAAGGCGGGATTTCCGTCGACATTTGAAATGTTGGACGTGCTGCCTGCGCCGAGACGCCCTTGCTTCAGGGTGTCATGAATATAGAGATTGGTCAGGCGAACTTTATGCTCGCCGAATTCGGCACCCAATCCAAGCAGACCGTTCACAAGAACTCGGTTGTCGGTCAGTATCGTACGGAAATCACGCTGAACCGTACCCTGCTGATCATCGGTGGCCTGCTGGATCGCGTCGCGCGTACGCCAACCGTTATTGATGCCGCCCGATGCAATAACGCCGATCCGTGTGTCCCCAACATCCGTTGCGGTACCAAAGCTGAAATCGCCGGAAAGATTGGGAGGAATGTCCAGATTGCGCTGGAGCAGCGTTGTTTGTGCATTGGACAGGTTGATGATCTGCGACGTCGGCAAGGACGCGCCCGTCCGGCCCGCATTTTTGATGAATCCCGGAACAGTACGCTCGCCGTCGTCAAAGCCGAGCCAGTCAAGGTCGCTACCTTCATAGGTGTAGCCAAGCTTGCCTGTTGTTTCGGTGTCAATTGCAATTGACGAGCCTACCTGAAAGAAGGTCTCGTCCGGAACCGCGAGGGTTGTCAAGTTGATGACGCCCCCGCCGAACTCACCCGGAAAATTCACGGAATAGCTCTTCTGGACCAACGCGCTGCTGGTGATATTGGTCGGGAAGATGTCCAGCGGTACGACGCGACGTAGCGGTTCCGGTGACGGTAATGGAGAGCCGTTGAGCAGCGACGACGAGTAGCGGTCGCCAAGACCACGAACATAGACAAAGCCGCTGCCTACGACGCTGAGCCCCGTCACGCGCTGCAGCGCGCCCGCGATATCGCCTTCGCCCGTCCGAGCGATGTCAGCGGTCGACAGGACCGAGACGACTTCTGGCGTGGATCGGACAACGTCCGGGATATTGTTGCCGATAACGACGATATCGGCATCAGGTCCACCGGAACCAGGTATCGAGATATCCACACCCGGACCGCCGGTCTGTGGCGGTGCAGGAGTCGCTTGTTGGGGCGTGGCCTGTGCCAGAACAGAAGGGGCAACGAGCTGCGACGTGACAAGAAGCAGGCTTCCAAAGGCAAGCGAGCGTTTCATGATAGGATCCAGTTCATTTTCATGATGCACAGGCGGGGCGGCGGGACCATCCCACCGCCCCGCACCGGGTCAGCTCACAAGTTTCAATCGAGCGACGGCAGGGCGGTGCACGCACCGCTTTGCTCACCAAAGTTCAAGCGATTGGAATTACAGGTCCAACCGGCGAACCAGGTATCGTTCGCATCACGGACCGCACCAATATAGTTGGTGGTCACCATGAAAGCCGAACCTGATGGATTAAGATCCGCCGCATCGAATGGTATCGTTGCTGCGGCCGCGCCAGCTGCATAGAAAACGTTCGTCAGAGCGTCTGCCGCGGTGCCGCTTTCGGTGTTGTTGGTTCCTGCATTAAAGAACGCTGCCTGCTGCGCGCTTGAGATCGTCACGCCACTCTGTGTGGTTTCGGCGTATGGCGTGGCGCAGGCGAAGAACACCGAGTTGAACACCGGCGGGCCCTGATCTTCCAGACCCGGATTGGCCGGACGGATCGTTGAAGGATCCGAAGTGCTGTTCGACGCAACCGTGTTCAAGCACGCGTTGGGGCTGGTGATGATACCGTTCACGAACGTGAAGTCGGCACCGCCACGCAGACGGATGGCTGCATTAGTATTGTTCGTCCTCTGAATGAACGTGAAGTTCGAAATACGACCCCACTGGCGAGGCAGAGCATCTTCACTACCGTTGGAGTCGATCTCCATCATGTAGTTGTCGCCCTGGGTGCTGCCCGGCCTTTGGGCTGCGAGGACGAACTGGATGAAGCCCTGATAGCCTACGTCGGTATCGAGACTGTCGTCATCTGCGCCTGTGATCACCAGATAGCGCATGTTCGCACGGCCGCCGAACACTTCGATGCCGTCATCCGAACTGTTATGGATCTGAACGTGATCAATAACCGTGCCCGATCCCACACCACCAAGCGTGAGGCCCTGGAGCTCATTGTCAGCGCTGATGACCGTACCCGAATAACGGATCTGCACGTAACGGAACACACCGCTGCTGTCACCGGGGACGTTGCCGCCGTACAGAGCCGTTCCTGTACCTTCCACAACATTCTCGCAGTTGACGGCGCCTCCAGGAATACCGCCGAGGCAATTGCTGATTGGCGCACGACCGGCCAGGATCACACCTCCCCACAATCCTTGGGCATCCTCAGTGGCTTCACCGGTCAGATTCTGCTGGGCAGTGAAGATGATCGGCTGTGTTTCAGTGCCCTCTGCCAAAATCTTCGAACCACGATTGACGATGAGGTAATCGTTATCCGTTTGAGTGGTATTCGCGTAGAGAATGACCCCAGGCTCGATGGTCAGTGTGGCAGCCTGGCCACCAGTACCAGCGCCACCCACGTCGGAACCCACGTTGGTCGGGCCGCTTATTTCGTAAGCGGTACCTGCGCGCCGGGGCAGCGTCAGCGATCCGGTAATCAGGGCCGGAAGACGGCACGAGCGATAGCTGCCGATAACACCCACATCATTTGTACCCGCCGGGCAATCCGCGGCCGGCGTACCTGGGGTTGGGCTGGGCGACGGGCCAGGTCCCGGAGTCGGGCTGGGTCCAGGGGTCGGGGTGACGATTACGCCTTCACCGGGTGAAGCGACATCGTCCGCGCCGCAGGCGGCGAGCGGAAGAGCGGCGCTGAGTAGAAGAAGCATGCGAATGCGCGACATCGAAAATCCCCTTTTCGTGGAACAACGGCTATGAACACCCGGCCGTACGGCGTGGCTCGGCGACGTCGTTAGGTGTGCCCGGTGATGCTTTAATGTCGCCCCCGTGATGCTTTCGTGACATTCACATGAAAGTTTCGTGACATCGCGCCCAAGTGATTGCGATTGGCGATGCCGTCGCACAGACGATCTGTTTTTCGATTTCCATTTCGCTATGCAACGCAATCATGCGCAGCCCATCAAACCCGATCCACAATGACTGGCGCACGGAAACCCGTGCGACGCTGGCACTCGCCTATCCATTGATTCTGACCAATGTCGCCCAGGCGCTGATCCATGCGACCGATCTTGTCCTGCTGGGCCGGGTCAGCCCGGAAACCCTTGCCGCTGGGTCGCTGGGCGTGAACCTGTTCAATGCCTGCCTGATTTTCGGAGCCGGGCTTGTCACGGCCGCGGCTCCCATGATCGCGCGCGAAATCGGCAGACGGCGTCATTCCGTGCGAGAGATCCGCCGCACCGTTCGCCAGGCAATGTGGGCGGCCGTCGCGATCGTGCTGCCGGTCTGGCTGCTGCTTTGGCACACGGAAGGCATCCTGCTCGGCTTTGGCCAGGAACCGGCACTCGCCGCGGGCGCTGCCGAACTTGTTCGCGCGATGATGTGGGGTCTGCTGCCCTATCTCTTCTATCTCGTCTTGCGGTCCTTCGTCTCGGCGCTGGAACGACCGGGCTGGGCGCTGCTGATCGGCGTGGTGGCGGTCTTCTTCAACGCGATCGTCAATTACGCATTGATCCTGGGTGGCTTCGGAATGCCGCCATTGGGTTTGATGGGCGCCGGCATCGGCAGTGCGCTGTCCAACCTGCTCATGTTCACCGGGCTGGCATTGGTCGTGACGCAACATCGGCTGTTTCGGCGTTATCACTTGTTCGGCAATTTCTGGCGGGCGGACTGGCAGCGCTTCGTGCAGGTCTGGCGGCTTGGCCTGCCGATCGCAGTCACGCTTGGGCTTGAGGTGACGATTTTCAGTGCCGCCGCATTCCTTATGGGGCTGGTCGGAACGGCGGAGCTGGCGGCGCACGCCATCGCTCTGCAGATTGCCGCATTGTCCTTCATGGTTCCGCTGGGACTGGCCCAAGCGGTCACCGTGAGGGTGGGGCTTGCCTATGGCCGCGGCGACAAATCCGGAATTGCCCGCGCGGGATGGACGGCATTCGCGATGGGCACCGCGTTCATGGCGACGATGGCGCTTCTGTTGATCACCGCGCCGCGCCTGCTCGTCTCTGCCTTTCTCGACCTGAATGATCCCGCCAATGCGCAGGTCATCCAGTTCGCCGTTTCCTTCCTGGCGGTCGCCGCACTGTTCCAGATCGTCGACGGCGCACAGGCCGTCGGCGCGGGCATGCTGCGCGGGCTGCATGATACGACCTTGCCGATGATCTATGCGGCGTTCGGCTATTGGATGATCGGCCTTGGCGTCGGCGTGGTGTTGACGTTCTGGATGAAGATTGGCGGCGTTGGCATCTGGATCGGCCTGGCAAGCGGACTGGCGATCGTTGCCGTGCTGATGATTGCGCGCTGGATCAGGCGCGAGCGGCTGGGACTGACGGCCGGCTGATCAGGCGATAGGATGACGCGATGTCGGACGACGCCCCCACTCCGGTCCGCAAGATCATCCATATCGACATGGATGCCTTCTACGCATCGGTCGAGCAGCGCGACGATCCGGCGCTTCGCGGCAAGCCCGTGGCGGTAGGCGGCACCAGCGAACGGGGCGTGGTTGCAGCCGCCAGCTATGAGGCACGCAAATTCGGAGTCCGCTCGGCAATGGCATCGTCTACGGCGCGACGGCGCTGCCCGGACTTGATCTTCGTGAAACCGCAGTTCGAAAAATATCGGGACGTGTCGCACCAGATCCGCGACATCTTCGCCGAGTTCACGTCGCTGATCGAACCATTGTCGCTGGACGAGGCCTATCTTGACGTGACCGGGGATCGTCCGAAACTCGGGTCGGCAACGGCAATCGCCGAGGCAATCCGGAAGCGCATTCGCGATGAAACCGGGCTGACCGCATCGGCAGGCGTCTCATACAACAAGTTCCTCGCCAAACTGGCGTCCGATGAGAACAAGCCGGATGGGCTGTGTGTCATCACCCCGCAAAATGGCCCGCGCTATGTCGCCGCTTTGCCAGTGGCGCGCTTTCATGGCGTCGGCCCGGTGACGGCAAGGCGGATGGCGGCGCTGGGCATCGTGACCGGAGCGGATTTGCGTGACCAGGAGCTTGATTTCCTGCAGCGGCATTTCGGCAAATCGGGGAATTATTTCCATCGCGCCGCACGCGGGATTGATGATCGTCCCGTAAGATCGGACCATGTTCGCAAATCCATCGGTGCCGAACGCACCTTCCTGAACGATATGGTTTCCCCAACCGAGTTGCTGGCGGCGCTCGACCCGATCGTCGACACGGTTTGGACGCGGATCGAGGCGGCCGGGGCAAACGGCAGGACCGTGACGTTAAAGATCAAATTCAGCGATTTCACGATCGCGAGCCGGGCGCGCAGCTTCGCCATGCCGGTCGCCAGTCGGCAGCAGTTCGCTGCGACAGGGGCAGAGCTTCTGAGCGCGATATTCCCGGTTCCGCTCGGCGTGCGCCTGCTTGGCCTGACATTGTCGGGAATGATGGAGCAAAGCCCGGATGATTGCCCGCAATATGGATTGGCCCTTTGACATCTGACTGCAATGTTCCGGTCGCAGGGCCGGGCTGCAGGAGAATCAAGATGATCGAGACGATTACACGCCGCAGCCTCATTGCCGGACTTGGAGCGACCGGGGCACTGGCGCCCGCGATATTGCGCGCACAGACATTGTTCACCGCCTACCCGTTCCGGCTAGGCATCGCAGCCGGCGATCCTGCGGCTGACGGCTTCGTCATCTGGACGCGGCTGGCGCCGGAACCGCTCGAACCGCACGGCGGCATGCCGCTGGAACCTGTCGAGGTGGAATGGCAGGTCGCGAGCGACGCCGCGATGCGGACCGTGGTGCAAAAGGGCGTGGCCCTCGCCCGGCCGGAGCTTGCCCATTCCGTCCATGTGGAAGTCACCGGTCTGCAGCCGGGCCGCCCTTATTGGTATCGCTTCACCGCCGGGCGTGAGCGGTCCCCCGCCGGCCGGGCGCGCACCACGCCTGCCATCGGAGCGGCGCTGGACAAGGTCCGTTTCGGCGTGGCGGGTTGCCAGAGTTATGAGGACGGCCTGTTCACCGCCTATCGCCACCTGGCCGCGGAACAGGATCTGGATTTCGTCTTCCACTATGGCGACTATTTCTATGAGGGGCGCAGCTCCCCCATGCCGGTCGGCTATGACGGCAAGCCCCGTCCCTTCGTGCGCGCCCATATCGGCGGGGAAATCTACAGCCTCGACGATTATCGTCGCCGCTACGCGCAGTATAAGGCGGACCCCGACCTTCAGCTCGCCCATGCATCGACAGCATGGTTCACCACCTATGACGATCATGAAGTCGACAATAATTGGGTGCAGGAGATTGACCAGGACGGAACCCCGCCGGAAATCTTCGCGCTTCGCCGCGCCGCCGCTTTCCAGGCCTATTATGAGCATATGCCGCTGAGGAAGCGGTCGTTCCCGAATGCCGGTGGGATCACGATCAATCGCCGGGCGCAATTTGGAAATCTGCTCGACGCGCATTTTCTGGATACGCGCCAGTTCCGCAGCGACCAGCCCTGTGGCGACGGGTTCAAAACCTATTGTCCCGGCATCGACGACCCGAAAGCGGCAGTGCTCGGCACCGCGCAGGAAGACTGGCTCTACCGCAACCTGAAGGAAAGCAAGGCGCGCTGGAATGTGCTTGCCCAACAGGTGATGGTGATGAACCTGGATCGCCGGACGGGCGACGAGCCCGAACCGATCCGCAACATCGACAGCTGGGCCGGCTATGCCGCGCCGCGCGAACGACTGCTCCAGCATCTGCGGGGCATGGGCAACGCCGTTGTGCTGACCGGTGACGAGCACCAGAATTTCGCGGGCGAGTTGCGGACCAAGGGCGGCATGGGCGACGTGGTCGCTGTCGAGTTCGTGTCGACGTCGATCACCTCGGGCGGCAGCGGACAGGACAAGCGCTTCGGCACCGAAAAGATCATCGCGGCCAGCCAGGAACTGAAGCAGACCAATGACCAGCGCGGCTATCTGCTGTGCGAAGTCTCGCCAAATCTATGGCAATCAAGCTGGCGCGTGGTCGACAAGGTGCATGAGCCCGGTGGCGTCATATCGACGCGCGCGACTTTTTCCGTCGAACATGGCAAACCAGCGATCCAGATTTAACCACCACCCGGAGAGCCGTCATCGCCGAAGGATTTGAACGTCATCGCCAGCCATGGACTTCGGATGAGATCCAGAAGCTCCATCGGCTGGCGAAGAAGGGCATGCCGCTGAAAGCGATCGCGAAAGCCCTGACTCGCAGTGAGGAATCGCTGAAAGCGCGCGCAAAGCTTGACGGCCTGACGATCAGCAAGCTCCGCTGATCCGCCGCATGACCAAGGCGGCTGGTGATTGCGCGACGAGCGCCATATGACGGGTCCAGACAGCAATGGATGGACGAATGAACGACGCCGTAAAACTCCATGAAAGCTGGAAAACACCGCTGGCCGAGGAATTTGCCGCGCCCTACATGCAGGCGCTGAAGGCGTTCCTTCTGGAAGAAAAGGCCAAGGGGCGCCGCATTTTCCCCAAGGGCGGCGAGTATTTCCGCGCGCTCGACCTGACGCCGCTCGACAAGGTGAAGGTCGTGATCCTGGGTCAGGACCCTTATCATGGCGAAGGTCAAGCGCATGGTCTGTGCTTCAGCGTCAGGCCGGGGGTGCGGACGCCGCCTTCGCTGGTGAATATCTATGCGGAGCTGCAGAGCGATCTAGGCATCACGCGGCCCCGCCACGGCTTTCTCGAGCATTGGGCGCAGCAGGGCGTGCTGCTGCTCAACAGTGTGCTGACGGTGGAAATGGGCCGGGCCGCTTCACATCAGGGCAAAGGCTGGGAGCGTTTCACCGATGCCGTCATCCGCAGGATCAACGACCGGCCCGAGCCGGCGGTGTTCATGCTGTGGGGTGCTTATGCGCAGCGCAAGGCCGCTTTCGTCGATGCCGACCGCCATCTTGTGCTGAAGGCCGCCCACCCCTCCCCACTTTCGGCACATAATGGCTTCCTAGGCTGCCGCCACTTCTCCCAGGCGAACCGCTTCCTTGAATCCAAAGGCCTGACACCGATCGATTGGGCCTTGCCGGATGTCGGCTGACGGCACGGCCGACCGCCGCCATCGGCTGAAATCGATCATCGGCGGATCGACCGGCAATCTGGTCGAATGGTATGACTGGTATGCCTATTCCGCTTTCGCTCTCTACTTCGCGCCGCATTTCTTTCCGCAAGGGGATCGCACTGCCCAGCTGATGAACGCGGCGGCCATCTTTGCCGTGGGGTTCGTCATGCGGCCGATCGGCGCGTGGATCATGGGCATCTATGCCGATCGTCACGGACGCAAGGCCGGCCTGACGCTGTCGGTGACGTTGATGTGTGCGGGGTCGATGCTGATCGCGGTCACGCCCGACTATGCAACGATCGGCGTGTTTGCGCCCGCGCTGCTCGTGCTTGCACGGTTGATGCAAGGCCTTTCAGTCGGCGGCGAATATGGCGCGAGCGCCACCTATCTGTCGGAGATGGCCGGGCGGGATCGGCGCGGTTTCTTCTCCAGCTTTCAATATGTGACGCTGATTTCCGGCCAGTTGGTCGCGATATGCGTGCTGCTGGTGCTGCAGGCGACATTGTCGGACGCAGCGCTCGACGCCTGGGGCTGGCGCATTCCCTTTGCGATCGGCGGTGTCCTGGCAATCGCGGTCTTCTACATCCGGCGCGGCCTTGCCGAGACGAAGAGCTTCGAAAATGCAAAGGCGGAAGGCGGGCCGAAATCGGGTTTCTGGGAACTCATCACCCGTCACCCGCGCGAGACGGCAACGGTCATGCTGCTGACGGCGGGCGGCACCCTCGCCTTCTATGCCTATTCCATCTACATGCAGAAATTCCTGGTCAACACATCAGGTTTCAGCCGTGAAACCGCGTCACAGATCAACGCAGCGACGCTGTTTCTTTTCATGCTGCTGCAGCCGCTCGCCGGTGCGCTTTCCGACAGGATCGGGCGCAAGCCGCTGATGGTCGCCTTTGGCATTGCAGGTGTCCTGTTCACCTACCCCATATTCTCGACGCTGGAAAAGACGCGCGATCCGACGGTCGCCTTCTTCCTGGTACTGGGCGCGCTGGTGATCGTCACCGGCTATACGTCCATCAACGCGGTGGTGAAGGCGGAGCTGTTCCCGGCAAGCATCCGCGCGCTGGGCGTCGCCCTGCCCTATGCGATCGCCAACGCTTTGTTCGGCGGCACTGCAGAATATGTCGCCCTTTGGTTCAAGGACGCTGGAATGGAGCGGGCCTTTTACTGGTACGTGACCGCGATGATCGCCATTTCGCTTATCGTCTATCTGCGCATGCGCGACACACGGGCGCACAGCCGCATCATCGAGGACTAAAGCCCTGCCACGATCGCCTCATCCGACGGCGGCATTCGCCCCACCCAGAAAAGCGCCAACAGGCTGATGATGGCGGCGCCTGCCAGATAAAGCCCCACCGGCATCAATCCGCCACGCACTGCCATCATCTGGGCAATCGCGGGCGACAGTGCGCCGCCCAGGATACCGCCGACATTGAAGGCGAGCGACGAGCCCGTATAGCGCACTCGCGGCGGGAACAGCCCCGGCAGCCAGGCACCCAAGGGGCCGTATACGAAACCCATCGCCAGCAGCGCGATCGCCAGGAACAGGAAGACCAGCCCAAGCGATCCGCTGCCCATCATCGGCGCCATCAGGAAACCGGTCGCGATGGTGCCGATGCAACCCCAGATCAGCACCCGGCGCGGGTCGAGCTTGTCGGACCACCAACCAGCAATGAGGATGCCGATCGCCATGAACAGGATGGCGCCCAACTGGACGACCAGAAAGTCGTGCTTCGAATAGCCGAGCGCCGTCGTGCCATAGCCGAGCGCGAAGGCGGTCGAGAGATAATAGAGCGCGAAGCACGCCACCACGGCGAAGGTGCCGGCGATCGTCCGTTCGGGATAATCGCGCAGCACGTCGGCCAGCGGCACCTTGGCGGGCGGCGCCTTGTCCATCTCCGCCGCGAAAGCCGGCGTCTCCGTCAGCGTCAGACGCACCCACAGGCCGAGCCCGACAAGCAGCGCGCTGCCCAGGAAGGGAATGCGCCAACCCCATTGGATGAACTGGCTGTCGGTCAGCCACAGGTCGAGCAGCAGGAACAGGCCGTTCGCCGCGATGAAGCCGATCGGCGCGCCAAGCTGCGGGAACATGCCGAAACGTCCGCGCCAGCCCGGCGGCGCATTTTCCACGGCAAGCAGCGCAGCGCCGCTCCATTCCCCGCCAAGGCCAAGGCCCTGCCCGAAACGGAGGATGCACAGCAGCAGCGGCGCGATCCACCCGACCATATGATAAGTCGGGAGGAAGGCGATGAGTGTCGTCGATCCGCCCATCAGCAATAGCGACGCCACCAGGGTGGACTTGCGGCCGATGCGGTCACCGAAATGTCCGAACACCACCCCGCCCAATGGCCGAGCGAAGAAAGCAAGGCCAAGGCTGGCATAGGCGGACAGCAACTGCGCGGAAGGCGACGAGGCGGGGAAGAACAGCGGCCCGAACACAATGCTGGCGGCCGTCGCATAGATATAGAAGTCGTAGAACTCGACCGACGTGCCGATCAGGCTCGCCAGCAGAACCCGCCCATTTCCCTGCCGCTTTGCGGTTGCCTCAGTCGCCATTCAATTCCCTCCGCTCGTTTCGCCGATTTGTCCGCATTGACGGGCGACGTCAATCAAGCTGCTAATCGGAGCGACTATGGCGGACCAGTCGTCTCGCCGCTTATCGTGCCCCAGTTCATTCAGGAGCCGGGCCGATGAGTTGGTATGCCGAATTGCGTGTGCTCAATCTCTCGCTCATCAATGCGGGTCACTATGACGGCGAGGACGCCGCCAATGCCGGCATGTCGAACGCCGATGTCGACTTTGCCGAGCATAACCGCATCCAGGCCCGCGCCTGGCAGCATGGCGGCGGCGGCGAACCGTTTCACGGTTTCAGCCAGTCGCCGCTGGACGACCTTGTCCAGCGGCCGAGCGATCTGGATCGCCTAGTTCGGTAGAGCGAACGCCGTGATGGTGTCGCTGGTCAGCGGGCTGTTGATATAGCTGCCGCCAGTCGATGTGACCGCGACATACTGCCGCTTGTCGCTGCCCTGATAGGAAATCGGAGTGGCATGGGCCGAAGCCTCCAGCTTGTACGTCCACACCTCCTTGCCGTTCTTCACATCGAAGGCGCGGAAGCGGGAGTCGTCAGTGAAGCCGATGAACAGCAGGCCGCCTGCCGTGGTGATCGACCCGCCAGTGCCGGGGCGGCCGGTGTCCTGCTTGCCTTCCGGCAGGCTGTCGGTGACGCCGAGTGAGCTTTGCCACATGATCTTGCCCGTCGTGGTGTCTACGGCATTGAGCACACCCCAAGGTGTTTTCTGGCACATCAGGCCTGTTTCGCGCTGCTGGAAGCGGCCACCGCCACGGCCGAGCTGATAGGTCTGCCCATCGCTCGACTTCGTGATCGATGAGACGATGCCCATATTGTTCATCGCGACGAAGATGTAGCGCGATTTCGGATCGAACGAGGCGCCGCCCCAGTTCGCGCCGCCTTCCGTGCCGGGGAAGTAGACGGTCTGCCGATCGAGATGGATCGGATCATACATCTTCGATCCGATCATGTTGCTGCTGGTGAACCAGTTCTCGCACCAGGATTTCAGTTCCGGCGTCACGTCGGCGATATCGTCAGGGAAAGTGAAGCTGGTCCGTGCCAAGGGCGGCGTGACCGGAAACGGCTGCGTCGGTGACGTAATCTCGGTCGGCACGTCACTCTTGGGGACCGGGCGTTCCTCGATCGGATGAAGCGGCTTTCCCGTCACCCGGTCGAACATGAACAGCAGCGAATTCTTCGAGACGACGGCGACCGCAGGGATCGTCCTGCCGTTCACTTTCGCGTCGAACAGCAGCGGCGCCGACTGGAGATCGACGTCCCAGATGTCGTGGCGGACGATCTGGTAATGCCAGAGATATTTGCCCGTCTTCGCATCCGCCGCGACGATCGACGTGCCGTACAGATTGTCGCCCGGCCGGTCGCCGCCATAGCGGTCGAAGGTCGGTCCGCCGAAGGGCATGTAGAGGATACCGCGCTTCTCATCGACCGTCATGAAGCCCCAGACGTTGACGCCGGAACGCTGCTTCGCGCTGTCGCCACCCCAGGTGCCGTGATTGGGTTCGCCTTCATGCGGGATGGAATGGAAGGTCCAGACGAGCTTGCCCGTGCGCGCGTCCCAGGCCCGCACGTCGCCGGAAGCGCCGAGGGTGGGCGATTCCTGCACAAGCGCGCCGGTGATGATGAGGTCGCCATAGACGATCGGCGGCGACGTCATGCCATAGGGGGCATCGGGAAAGCCATTCATCACCTCAGGCGTGCGGAGATTGACGACGCCGTTCTCGCCGAAGCCCGCGGCGAACTCGCCCGTCTTCGCATCCAGCGCGATCAGACGGCCGTCGCGCGTTCCGAAGACGATACGGGGCGGCGTGTTCGCATCGCCCTTCCAATATTCGACACCGCGATAGGACGGCTGGCCGGGACCGGGAATCTCACGGACCCAAAGTTCCTTGCCGGTCGTCGGGTCGAGCGCGGCGACACGGGAATAGGGCGTCGAGATGAACATCCGGCCATCCACGACCAGCGGCGTCATCTGTGATCCGGAGAAACGGCGGCGGGTGATCTGGCCGGCCCCCTCGGCCGCGCGCTGGCGTGCTTCGCCCACATCGGCGGTCGCTTCGCGGTCGGCCGGCTTCATATGATAAACCCAGGCCGGCGCAAGCTTGCCAACATTGGCGGGCGTGATCTGCTTCAGCGGAGAATGGCGCTGGCCGCCCTTGTCATGACCGTAAGTCGGCCAATCTCCACCGTCCGACGCCGCCAACGCGGGGACCGAGATCGACAACAACAGCACCAAGCCAAATGCACGCATGACCAACCTTTCTTCTCCTTGCCGTCCCCCGTTAACGAAGCCCGCCAAGGATCGCCATGGCGCATTGCGATAAATCCGACGCATAACCCACATGAAAAAAAGGGGCGCCCGACGAAATGCCGGACACCCCAATTTTTCTGGCGGGAGAGACACGCCTAGAAATTGAACCGGACGCCAACCGTGTAGTAGCGACCAACGATGTCGGCATAGTTCACCGTCGGATAACGGAGACCGATGCTGCCCGTGTAACCCGGATCCTGGAAGATGCCGCCCTTGGCATTGAACAGATTGCTGACGTTCAGGAACGCAGTCGCTTCCCCGTCACCCACGCCGAAGTCGTACGACAGGTTCACGTCCGACTGCCAATAGGCCGGCACATTGGGAATGTCGTAGACTAGGGTCGGGTTGGCGCTCTGATGCACCGACGAATAGAAGCGCTGCAGCCAGTCGAACCCGAAATTGCCCAGACGATAGTTCAGCGAGACGTTCACCTTGTCCTTGGGGACCGCCTGGGTGCCCGAGGCATTGGTGACCTGCCCGCCCGGAATGGTCTCGGTCGTCGTGGTCGGCTGGTGGGTCCACAAGGCGCGCAATGCCAGATTGCCGTCGAGGCCGTAATCAGCAAGGTTCGCGCGATAGTTCAACTCTACGTCGAAGCCCTTGGCCTGAATCTGCGCCACATTCTGGTTCAACGAATAGTTCAGCGTAGGAAAATTCGCAGGTGACGGGTCATTATAGGAAATCGGCCGCTGGAGAAGATCGCAATAGGGCGATGAACCGTCAGACGCCAAGCAGAGTGCCTGGATCAGCGGGTTGGTGCCGCTGACGGTGCCGATCGCGTTGTCGATCTTCACGTTGAAATAATCGAACGAGAGGCTGAAGTTCGGGATGAAGCTCGGCGAGACGACAATACCCGCCGTCAGGTTCTGTGCGATTTCCGGTTCAAGGTTCGGGTTGCCGCCTGCCACCGTGTTCAGCTGGCCCGCGACACCGGTCAGCGGATCGGTCACACCCGAAGCGCTGATGACCTGCTGCTGGAAGAGGTCCCAAAGCGTCGGCGCACGGAACTCACGCGACCGCGTGGCGCGAAGACGGACGCTGTCGTTGACCTGCCATTCAAGGCCGAGCTTCCAGGTCTTTGCCGAGAAGTCGGTATCGACGCCGCCATTCCCCGTCGCGTCATATTTCGCGTAGCGGAAAGCGCCATTGAACGAGAGCAATTGGACGAACGGCAGATCACGGAGCAGCGGAGCGTCAAGCTCCACATTGCCTTCGTAGACATCTTCCGAGCCGTCCGCGCCCGACTGGACTTCCTTGAACCATGCGAGGTTAGCCGCCGGATATGAGCCGGGAAGTGCATTGCCGTCCGGCCCAAGCCGCAGGTTCTGGGGATTGAAGCTGTTGTTCGGTACGCTCGTGGTCACCTTCAGCCCGGCGTGGCGATACTGGCCGCCGACCGCGAACTTGATAGGACCGGCCCAACCCTCGACCAGCGTACCGGTCAGGTTGGCGCCGAAATCGTCCATCGTGTTCTTGGCTTTCCACGATGTGGTGCCGAAGATGAAGTCCTTCGCCGCCTGGGAGATGTTGCCCGAACCGAACGGATTCATCGGCACGCAACCCGGATAGGCGCCGGGTGCGGTCAGGCTGACATTGCAGACGATGTTGCCGGTGTTCGGATCGACCACCGCGTCGAGCGCCGCATAGAAGCGCCCCGTATTTACGTTGTTCAGCGACTTGAAGGTCGTGCTGTTCTCGCCGCGGGTATAGTGTGCGTCCCACGCGAAATCGGCACCGAACGTACCATTTAGGCCGATCGTCGCTGCACCTGCCTTCGTCTTCTGCTCGAGCGCCAGATCCTTCATGAGGTCGCTGTCGAAACGGTTCACGGCGAAGCTGGTCGTGCCCGTGTCGGTCAGCACCTGTTGCTGTTCGGGCGTCAGGTAGGCGTTCCCGCTGTAAATCCACATCGGATAGGAGCCTGCGGAACCCACGATGGGCTTACCGGCTTCGGGAAGATTCTGGATGTTCGTGTAGATCTGGCTGGCACCATAGGTACGGTTCGACGAGTAACGGCCCTGAACGTAGAAGCTCAGATTATCGGCCACATCATAATCGAAGCGTGCGAAACCCTGTGCGGTGCGGAAATCGTTCAGGAGATATTCGTTCTCCACACGGCCACCGTCGCCGCCGATCGCAGCATTGGCGGTCCTGGTCGGCTGGCCGGGATCGAATTGGGCAAGCGTGCCATCGTTCAGGAAGTGCATGCCGGCGAACGGTCCAGTCATGACCAAGCCGCCCGGCGCGGCATTGCTCTGCCGCGCATCGAAAATCAGCTGGTACGGATTGGAGGCGGTACCCGCACCGACAACAGCCGGATAACGGCGGCCATAAGCGCGCGATGCCGTGTCGTCGATACCGTTGCGCTTGTAATATTCGACGCTCGCCTCGAAGTGGCCGCGATCGCCCACCTTGGTGCCGAATGCGACACCGCCGCGTACCGACTTGGCATCGCCATGGTCGGAGATACCGCCCTGCACCATGCCCTTCACGCCGACGAAATCCTTGTCGGTGATGAAGTTGACCACGCCGGTGACGGCGTCCGATCCATAGACGGACGAAGCACCGCCGGTCACCACATCCACGCGCTCGATCAGGAGCTGCGGCAGCATGTTGGTGTCGACCGTGGTGTCATAGAAGGTGCCGGGAACCCGGTTGCCGTCTTGCAGGATCAGCGTGCGGATCGGCCCGAGCGAGCGCATGTTCAGGAAGTTGCCCGGCGCGCCGAAGCCGCGACCGTTGGCATTGACCGAAGTGTTGGGCGTGTTCTGTCCGGCATTGAAGATCGGCAGCTTGTTGAGCCCATCCGGAATGTTGGTGGGCGTCGCGGCCTGCAGCTGCTCGGTCGAGACCATCGTCACCGGCGTCGGCAGGTTGTTGCCGTTCTGAATGCGCGACCCCGTGATGACGATGTCACCGCCCTGATCTTCCGCGGCGGGCGCAGCCTGCGGCGCGGCGTCCTGCGCGAAGGCGGTCGTGGACATGCCGAACGTCAGCACGCTGACTCCGCACAGCAAGATTGAGCTGAAAGATTTCATGAATCCACTCCCTGAACACGGCGGCACTCGATCGAGCCGTCTGACGGCGGCCAATTATTGCATTCGCATTCAACGGTCAATGTTGCATGGAGTTTGGCAAATTTGCATACAAAATGGCCATTTCTCTTTGAAATAGTTAGGAAATTGGTACTTTCAGAAATAGTATATTGTCTGAGAAAAAAGCCGATCGTTGCTGAATTGCATCAGTCCTGAGATGAGACGATCGATGATCGCCGTCCTTTGAGGACGGCCTTGCCGCTCGACTTGGCGGGATCGCGTGATACGAAAAGCGGATGTCGGAACGTTACCCACGCAGGGTGCCGAACCAATCCAAAGGTCCGCGCACCGCCACGGCATATGATGTCGCCCGGATTGCTGGGGTTTCCCAATCCGCGGTTTCGCGCGCGTTCACGGATGGCGCGAGCATTTCCGACGCGACCCGGTGCAAGGTCATGGAGGCCGCGGCCCGGCTTGGCTACCGCCCCAACCTGATGGCGCGCTCCCTCATCACCCGTCGATCGAAGATTATCGGGGTGGCGGTCGGCTATCTCTACAATCCATTCTATCCAGCCCTGCTCAATCAATTGTCGCACAAGCTGGAGGCCATGGGGTACCGGGTGCTCCTGTTCGTCTCCAATCCCGGAGAAAGCTCCGACCCCATTCTTGAAGAAGTGCTTTGCTATCGCCTGGATGCCGTCATTCTGATGGCGGCCGACCTGTCATCGCATTTCGACGAGGAATGCAGGCAGGCGGGCGTGCCCGTCGTCCTCATCAATCGCAAGACCGAGAGCACGACCATTTCCAGCGTGACATGCGCAAACGCGGAAGGCGCGGAAACGATCGCGCGCTTCCTGGTCGCGGGCGGCCACCGCCGGTTCGCCTATGTCGCCGGCATGGCAAATTCGTCAACGAACCGGGACCGGGAAACGGCGTTCAACCGATACCTGGCGGAGCAAGGTTTTGATCCGCCCATGCGGGCAGTCGGGAATTACACATTCGACGACGCGGCGCAGGCCGCGCGCGACCTCCTGAATCGCTGCGACAGGCCCGACGCCATATTCTGCTGCAACGATTTCATGGCGCTGGCCGTGATCAATGTCGCGCGCTGCGAGTTCGGGCTGGATATCGGGCGAGATATTTCGATTGTCGGTTTCGACAATATCGCGCAGTCCGATTGGCCGACATTCGCGCTCACGACCTATGAGCAGCCGACGCAAAAGATGGTCGATCAGGCAATCGAGATCGTTCAGCAACGCGTCGAAAAAGCGGAAAGCGTCTGCACCCAGCATGTTCTTCCCGGCGAATTGGTGGTGCGCAGTTCAGCTCGCACGCCTTCGACAGGCATGGTCGAGAGAGGCGGACGGCTTATCTGGACGGGCGACGGCGCCGCCTAGAAGCGAGCGGAGCAGCCATTGGCTGCCCCGCCCCACCGCTGATTATTGCTGCGGTTCGAAATTATGCAGGATGACCGGACGCGGGTTGAACGGAATGCGCGTCGACATCGGTGTGTTCGGGCTGTTTCCGGCGCGGTGCCAGCGCCCCTTCGCAGCAGTCACGATATCGCCCTGATCCGCTTCGAAATAGGGGAAGCCCTCGATCTGGTATCCGATCTTCCCTTCCATGATGAACCAGAATTCGGTCCAGTCGACATGGAAGTGCCCCTTGTTGGTGGCCGGCGGCACGGGCTGCGCCTTTCCACGCAGGATGTTGGCTGTGAAGTGATCGTCCCACACGAACTTGCTGTTATAGGGCTGATCCCCCACCGCGACTTGCTTCGTGAAGTCGAGCCAGATCGGATTGCTGTCCCCCACCGCAGCAGGGCCCGGTGAACCGGTGACCTTCACATAGGTGCGGCCGGGATAGGGGTCAGGCGTTTCCGATGCGGCATAGAGCGGAGGCGAGCCCGCCTGACGCACTTCGAAACGCAGCGACGGCTTATCGCCGACCGTCTCGATCGTGTACATGTGGCGGAACGGAACGTTGACCATATAGCCCTTGGTCGCGACGAAAGGCTCCACCCCGTCGATGGTGACCCTCATCGATCCATCCTGAACGATCCAGACGACGCGGTCGTCGGCATACATCTTGGCCTTGGTCTTCTTGCCGACACCCAGGGAGATGTAGTCGGCATCCTGCTCCTGATTGCGGATGATCGGCTGGACCCAGTCGGTCTTGCCCTTATGCGCGGCGAGAATTTCGGACAGTTTCCAGTGCACCTTGTTCGGTGCGGCATAGGGCGTCGGCGTGCTGGGCTTCGCCGACCAATATTGCTCCGGCATGCGCGGCTGGGACACCGGCATGGGGTCATTTTTTGGCATGAACTGCGCGGTTGCCGCGCATGCGGTCGAAAGCGCCAGGAAAGCAGCACCGAAATGTAAAATTCGCTTCATTCGTCTCTCCTTTGACGCGCATGTTCGCGCGTCCACAATTCGCCGCAGCCTGCCGGGCGACCTCGCGCGATTAGTTGCATGTAATTTTCGGAGGATCGCAATCATATTGTATACTGAAGCAGGCATATACTTTTGCGAGTGGCGATCTTCTGCGGTTGGCGCCTCCCGGAATTTCACATAATGGACAGCGCACCCTTTCTTGCAGAGCGAGACTCGGGCGGAGCGTTGGACGGCCGACGATCTCCAGGAACGGCGCAAACAGATGGAAATTCGATCCACAGATTTTGGAAAATCTGTATACAATAATTCCAGCGGATTGCTTGGTGGCGCATCCTTTTGGCATTCAGCCCTGCCCTTCAATATGCTCCTCTGTTCTCGGCACACACGTTTTCGTTATAAAAATGCCGGCTTTTCAAGCAGAGTGACAGCAATCGCATCTCTTCGAACCAGGATTTATTTCTGAATTCATTCTATGAATTGACAGCAAAGCCTTCGAATTTAATATACAGATATTCAGCCCGCGAGCACCCAATGAAGGTGCCGCCGAACCAAGTCGGCCGGACGGAAGCGTCGAGTGAGAGGACGCCAAGATCGAAAGGGTTTGCGGGCGATGTCTATCCACGGATTGCGCGTGAAGCCGGCTGCGCGTCGGACCCGGCTTGCCTTTCTGGTAACTGCGGCCGCGACAACCATGTTCGCAAGCGTGGCGGTATCGCAGGAAAGCAAGACCGCGAGTCCGCCGGCTGCATCGCAACGCGGTTTCGCCGCCCGCACGTTCAACGAAACCTGCGCCGGCTGTCACGGCAGTGACCTATCGGGGGGCCGCGCACCCAGCCTGTTCAATGAAAAGCTGCTGGCCCAGCGAAGCGACGAACAGCTTGCGCAGACCATATCCGGCGGCATTCCGGGCACGGAGATGCCCGCGTTCAAGGGGACGTTCACCGACGCGCAGATCTGGCAGATCGTCGCTCATCTCCGTACGCAGGCAGCGGAGATCAAAGGCAAGCCCACCTTCGTTCCCGATCCCCGCAATCAGATCATCCGCAGCGAAAAGCAGACGTTCCGGATCGATGTCGTCGCCGAAGGACTGGAAACGCCCTGGGGGCTTGCCTTCCTGCCGGATGGCCGATTGCTGGTCACGGAGCGCCCCGGGCGGCTTCGAATAGTCGACCGGGACGGCAAGCTGCTTCCCGAACCCGTCAAAGGCACGCCGAAGGTATTCGCGCGACAGGATGGCGGCATGCTCGATGTCGCGATCCATCCCGATTACAAGCGCAACGGCTGGATCTACCTGTCCTATACCGATCTTGCGCCAGGCGCCGTCGCTCCTCCCGTGCCTGCAACACCGCCGCCGCCCGGCCAACGCACGCCCAATCCGCCATCGATGACGGTGCTTATCCGCGGCAAGATCAACAACCGCAACGAATGGGTCCAGACGCAGGAAATCTTCCGCGCACCCGCTGCGCTCTACACCAGCAGCGGCGCGCATTATGGCTCGCGCTTCCTGTTCGATCAGAAAGGTCATCTCTTCTATTCGCTTGGCGAACGAGGAGACATGACCAACGCGCAAAGGCTCGACACTCCGCTTGGCAAGATCCACCGCGTCAATGACGACGGCTCCGTCCCTGGCGACAATCCGTTCGTAAAAACGCCCGGCGCCATCCCGACGATATGGAGCTACGGCCACCGCAATCCCGAGGGACTTGCCTGGGATCCGGTCACCGGCCAGCTCTGGGAATCCGAACATGGCCCCACCGGCGGCGATGAGATCAATATTATCGAGAAGGGCAGAAATTACGGCTGGGGCGTCATCTCGATGGGAATGCAGCCGGGGATAACGAAGCGCGCCGAACCTGGGATGGAACAGCCGATCGTCTATTATACGCCCACCATCGCGCCCAGCGGCATTCATTTCTACACCAGCAATCGCTATCCGGGCTGGAAGAACAGCCTGTTCGTCGCTGCACTTGCCGGGCAACAGTTGCGTCGCCTTGAGATCAAGGATCGCCAGGTGACGGCGCAGGAAGTAGTCTTCGCGCAATTCGGCCGTACACGTGCTGTCACGACAGGACCGGACGGCCTGCTCTATATCCTTCTTCAAAACCCGACAGGTCGAGGTACTGGAATGTCTCTTTCCGATTCAACGCCGGGCATGCTGATCCGGCTGGTCCCCGCCAAATGACCGGCATTCGCATGATGGGGCTGATCGCCGGCTCGCTCCTCGCCGCACAGATCTCCACGCCGGCATGGGCCGCATCGGCGGAGCGCGTCGTCTTCGGCACGTCGGACAATGGGGAAGTGGTGGAAGCCATCACGCTTCGCAACGATCACGGGATGAGCGTTCGCTTCCTTACCCGAGGCGGCGTCATCACCGAGATCAACGCTCCCGATCGCGCGGGCAAGTTCAACAATGTCGTCCTGGGCAAACCCGATTTCGCGGCGTGGGATCGAGGTGGCTCCTTCAACAGCGTGGTTGGACGTTATGCCAACCGCATCGCCGGCGGCGGCTTCACCCTTGACGGCACTTTCCACAAGCTCGTCGGTGCCAACCCGAAAACCGGGGTGGTCATCCATGGTGGCCCGAACGGGTTCAGCAGCCGGCTTTGGAAGGCCGAGCTTTTCGAACGCGCGGACGCCTCAGGCGCGACGCTCAGCTATGTGAGTGCGGACGGCGAGAACGGCTTCCCCGGCGAACTGAAGGTTTCGATGACCTATTCGCTCAGCAACGACAATGTGTTGCGGCTGGAATATCGAGCATCCACCAGCAAGCCGACCGTCGTCAACCTGACCAACCACACCTATTTCAATATCGGCGGTTACGATTCCGGACCTGTGTACGATCAGGTAATGCAGGTTTTCGCCAGCCGCTGGACCCCCACGGATGCCAACCAGATCCCGACCGGGGAAATCCAGTCGGTCGAAGGGACGCCCTTTGATTTCCGCAAAGCCACGCGCGTCGGCGAACGCATCTATTCAACGCATCCGCAAATGCTTCTGGCCCGCGGCCTCGACCATAATTTCGTTCTGGACAAGCCCGCGGGCGTGGCGGTGCCCGTCGCAGTGCGGCTGAGCGATCCGCGAACGGGGCGCCAGATGGAAGTCCGCACCACGGAACCGGGCGTCCAGATCTACAGCGCGAACGGGATGAACGGCTCTACGCTGGGTGCGAATGGCCGAACAGTGCGCCAGGGCGACGGGCTGGCGTTTGAAACCGAGCATTTCCCCGATAGCCCCAACAAGCCCAATTTCCCCTCCACGGTGCTGCGGCCAGGCGAAACGTTCCATTCCGTCACGGAATATGCCTTTTCGACCGATGCATCTCCATTTCCCAAATGATTTGGCACAGAGATTGTATACAAATCTCGGTCATGCATGAAAGATTACAAGACGTCTCCAAGCAATAATCTGCTTGCGCTTTCAGTAATTTCTCACATTTTTAATAGCTTATTGGGATTCCTATCTTTCGCTGGAATGCCCCGTCCTCGAATCTGTTGACTCTTAATGTATATAGTCTACAGATCGACGATTGCAGCAACAAACCAGCCACAATAGCGTCGTCGCGAGGTGATTTGGAACAGCGAGCGATCAGGACACGTCAAACGATCCGGTCGCTAAATTGAATTTCTCAAAATATCTAATCTTCTGAATAAGATAGGGATATAAATCCCAGTAAAAATCTATAACAAGGGGAAGGATAATGAGTAATTTTGCGTCAAGTTCGAATTTTTCGTCAAATTTCAGGAAGAATTTCCTGCTAGCTTCAACTGCTATTCTGGGAATTTCCGGAATCAATCAGGCAGCGTTCGCCCAATCAGTTGCGACCCCTGACAATACGCAGGTCGCCAGCGCCAGTGATCCCGACGGGCCCTCAAGCGAAGACATCATCGTGACGGGAACCAGCATTCGCGGCGTCGCGCCGACAGGTTCGTCGCTGATCGGCGTCTCCCGCGACACCATCACCCAGACGGCGCCTGCCAATACGAAGGAACTGTTGGCGACGGTGCCACAGCTCGGCAACTTCGGCACGAACGCCGAGCAGTCGACCTCCAACCGCTTCCGCACGGCGGGTTTCCAGCCCAACATCCACAATGTCGGCATCTACGCGACGCTGACGCTCTTCAACGGCCATCGCTTTGCGCCTGTCGGCGGCGAGGCGGTGTTCCCCGACCCCTCGATCATCCCGGTCATCGCCGTCGAGCGCGTGGAAGTGATCGCCGACGGCGCATCGTCGGTCTATGGTTCGGACGCCGTCGCGGGCGTGGTGAACTTCATCTATCGCCGCAATGTCGAGGGTATTCAGGCCCAGGGCACCTTCGGCTTCAACGGCTCGCGCTATCGCAAATGGGATGGCGCGATCATTGGCGGTCATAGCTGGGGCACCGGCAGCGTCATGGCGGCTTATGAATTCTCCAAGAACAAGTCGCCGCTCACCAGCGATATCGATTTCCTTTCACTCGGCGGCGATCAGCGCTCGCGCGGCGGCCGTGATCTGCGCTCGTCAAACTGCCTCGATCCCAATGTGACCGTGGACGGCAAGACCTATGCCTATCCAAACTGGAATGTCGGCAGGAATCTGTGCGGACTGCTCGATGAAGGCACCGTCATTCCCGATAGCCGCCGCCATGCGGTCCTCGTCACCGCGCGTCAGGAAGTGGGAGATCGGGTCGAGCTTTGGACCGAGTTGAACTATTCGAAATACAATACCAAGTCGTTCGGCGGGCAGACGTCGCTCAACCTGTTCATCCCAAGCACCAACCCCTATTTTCAAACGCCCCCCGGCGTCGTTGCGGATGAAATCCAGATCGTCCGCAGCGCTCTGGGCCTGTTCCCGTCGCGGTACAGCACCCAGTCTTCGGAAGTCATGGGCATCACCCTGGGCGCCGATATCGATCTGGGTGGAGACTGGCGCGGAACGGCGATGTTCCATGCATCGAAGACCAATGACTATAATGACGATCCCGAACTCGATCTTGTGAATGCCGATATCGCCGCGCGCGGAACGACGCCGGAAACCGCGCTCAATCCCTTTGGGCAGGCGGCCGACAACAACCCGAACGTGCTTGCCAGCATCGACAACGGCTATCGGCGGATCAACGATACCAGCCAGCGCATGCGCAACCTGCAGGTGAAGGCCGACGGCCCATTGTTCGCCATCAGCGGCGGTGATGTCCGTGCTGCCTTCGGCTTCGATATCCGCAACGAACAGGCCATCCAGAGCCAGATCAGCGGCACGGCCGCGCGGCGCATCATCAATGTGCGTGACGACAATATCGGCCGCACCGTGGTTGCCGGATATGGCGAGTTGAACGTGCCGATCTTCAGTGATGAGAATGCCCGCCCGGGCTTCTATCGGCTGAACCTGTCGGTCGCGGGCCGCTATGACTATTACGAGCAATATGGCGGCCAGTTCAATCCGAAGTTCGGCCTCGTCTACGCTCCGTTCGAGGGGCTTTCACTGCGCGGCAGCTATGGCACGTCGTTCGTGGCGCCGAACCTTGGCCTCATCACCAGCAAGTTCGCCTATCTCGGCTCACGCGACCAGAATACGCCGCTGACCGACTGGGAAACCGGCCAGATGATCACACGGCCGTTCGACATCTACAATATGGGCGGCGGCAACCCGGATCTGGAGCCGGAAGAAGCCACCACCTGGTCGCTGGGTTTCGACGTCACGCCGGTTCAAATCCCAAGCCTGCGGTTTGGCGTGACCTATTACAACGTCAACTACCGCAACACGATTTACAAGGTGACGCTGAACGAGGCGATCACCAACCCGGCATTCGCCGCCTATCGGACGATCTATCCGACGCCTGAGCAGATGGCGGCGGCGATGGTGGAAGCACCGCCGGAAATGGAAGTGCAGCCCTATGTGACGTGGGACGTCATTTTCCGTTCCTACGCGATCAACCTGGGCGAACGGAATTTCGAGGGACTTGATTTCGATCTGGGTTATGATCTCTCGACAAGCTTTGGTGATTTCAACCTGGCGATCAACGCGAACCGCAAACTGGTGGACAGCCAACAGGTACTTCCCGACACGCCGTTCAGCAGCCGCCTGGGCACCGATCTGGCGCCGAAGTGGAAGGGCCGTGCCGCGCTTACCTGGGCGCTCGATCCGGTTACGGTCGGATTGGCCGCAAACTACACCGACTCCTTCAAATATAATAACGGCAGCGAATGGAAGACTGCGGATTCCTGGCTGACATTCGATCTGGTCGGCAACGTCAAGCTCGACAATCTGCGTGAAGGGCTGTCGATCCAGGGCCGCGTGGTCAACCTGTTCAACGAGGATCCGCCTTTTGTCGACAATGCCAACGGCTACTTGCCTGCGCTGGCGTCGCCATTCGGCCGTCAGTTCGAACTGACCTTGCGCGCCGCCCTGTAAAGACTGCCCCTCTGCAGGGGCGCACGAACGGGGCTATTGTCGAGGTGGCACGACAATAGCCCCACCTTTCAAAATGCTGATGGGCGCTCCCGTTCGATCAGGCGTTCTTCCACCACCGACTGCAGATAGCTTGTCACCAATGCATTCCAACGGTCATAGCCGATGGAACTCATGTGAAGACCATCCGGCCCGAAACAGGTCTTTTCCGGGTCGCCGGTCTTGGCAAGAAGCGTGGTTCCAACGTCGAGGAAATCGAACTTCCTGCCGCCGCCCGAACGCGCTTTGATCATTGCGTTCGTGGCCTCCATCTTGGGCCAGAGTCGCCAGCGTGCCGGGCTAGGCTTGATGGAAAGATAGGCGACATGCACTCCGGGAAAATCATCGCGCAGCTTGCCGAGCAGCGTCAGCACGTCGGCTGTCACCGCTTCGGGCTGCCGTCCGGCGGCGATGTCGTTCTCGCCGACATAGACGATGATCGAGCTTGGCCGGAACTTGCCGATCAGCGCCGGATAATGACGAAGGACATCGCTGGTCGTGGCGCCGCCAAATCCCCGATTTATTCCGTTATCGACAGGGAACTCATCAACCTGAGTCCACAGCCTGACACTTGAGCTGCCGATGAACAACGTGCCCGTGTTCGTATCCTGAAGGCCCAGATTCCCGCGTTCGAATTTCGCAATTTCGGCCGCGAACGGATCCGCGCTGGGGGGAACAGGCGCAGCCGCGACACTTGCGGCAAACGCCGCCGACAGGATTGCGAATGACGCAATGAACTTCATGGCCTGAGCCCCAGCGCTCTCGGAATAAAGTCCAGCGTCTCTATCGCATTTGGGTTAATAAAGGAAGAAGAGTCATTCGCCCTGAAGGGACGATGGACGCGGCAATCTCCGCGCCCATCGCCAGGTGTCGCGGAGCCGGGCCGCAACGGCCACCGCGAACCGGCATTAAAATGGTCATGCCCTGCATGACATGTGAATGCGTTGGTCAGCCGCCAGACATCTTGTTCTCAAAAGAACAGCTTACGTATGCTGAGCCGGACCGATCGGCCGAGGGGATCGAGATAGGCGGGCTGGTAGCTGACCGGCGTGACGCCGTTCATGTCGGTGACATGCAGGCGGTCGTTGAACAGATTGGTCACGGAAAGCGTGACGCGGGTTCCCCGGAGGAAGGGCCATTTGCTCGTCAACGCCCGCTGCTGGCCCAGGTTGGCGAACAGCCGCAGGTTGAGCGTCGCGAGATCGGAAAAGCGAAGTGATCGGCCATCGGCACCCCCGTTGACCGTCGTCCCGCTTTGCCAGGTTCCACTCAGCCGTGCGCCGAAACCGTTGCGCGTAAGCCCTGCTTGCGCCCGCACCTGATGCCGCGCCTGACCGCCGGACGAATTGATCGCGTCCCCGCCGAGCAGGTCGAGCACCGGCCCGCCGTCATAGGTCAGGATTTCATTGCGAAGATGAACGGTGTGGTAGAGCGCGAGCTGAAGCCGCGTTCCCTGTGGGCCCCCGCCACCGCCACGGCGGAAGCCGCCGCCCGGGAACCCACCCGGACCTCCACCGCGACCCTCGCGCGCATTGCCGCCGGAATTGTTTGAACCGGGTTGGCCAGCCGGGCGATCGCCTTGCCCTTGCCCCTGTCCCTGTCCTTGCCCCACGATTTCGCGTTGCGGTTCCTGCCCGTCTTGCGCAGGCCTTCTCGTCGGGCGCGGCGGCGTTGAGAGTTGCTTCGAAAAGTTGATGCCCCACCGAAGCTGCTCATTATTCTGGCGCGCGAAATTGATCGATCGGCTGTCGATCTGCAGCAGCCGTCCGCTGACATCGCGTGTGAACCGGTCAGGGAATGCCGCCTCGATCGCCGCGGTGGCGGTCGGGAAGGACGCGATCGGATCGCGCACCCGGCTGTTCGTGTAGTTCGCAGTGAGCGTCAGCTCAGAACCGCTCAGGGGTTTTATAGTCGCCCCCAGTTTGAACACATGACGATTGTCCGCCAACAGATCGGGATTGCCGCCGGAGATGCGCGTGATGTCCACGGTTTCGCCTTCGACATAATCGAACACGCGAACGCCGGATGTACTCACCAGCGGATTGCCGAGTTGCTGAACGGTGGGAGCGCCTTCATCCTCGCTCCACGAGGCGATCAAACGGACCTGCCTGATCGGCGTCCAGGTGAAGCCGGCGCCCAGCGTACGCAGCCCGCCGAAATCCGAAAGCTCGTCATAACCGGCGTTGAAATTCGCAGAGAGGTCGCCGAGCGGTTTCAGCACATCCCGCCTCGCGCTTGCGATCGGCAGGTCGATGCTGATCTGCCCGCTTCCCTGGTCGCGCGATAGGTCGGCGAGCCTGACAACCCCGGAGCGCACCGACCGGGAATTCAGGTCCTGCATCGATCCGCCGACCTTGATCGTCGTCGACGCAGCGCCCGCGGGCAAGGTAAAGAAAGAGCCGGTCAGCACAAGCTCGCCATCACCGACATTGGAGTTGGAGCGGGCGGAGTCCACGAGTTGTCCCGTGACCTGATCGAAAGCCAGAGGCGCGAACGGATTGAGCAGCGGATCGAGCGCGTCGATTTCGTCCTGGAAACCGCTCAGATCGAACCCTCTTTCGGTCCGGGTCCGGCTGTTCGTATGATCGAAATTGCCGGTGAACGTCCACTGCCAGTCCTTGAGCGCACCGTTGAGCGTGACGCCCAGATGGCCGCCGACATCGCGACTTTCCTGACCCAGCGGGTCGAACTCACCCAGATACCGATAGAGCAACGTATCCCCTGCGAAGGGAGAATAAGGACTGGCCCCCGGCACGGTGATCTGGGCGGTGCCAAGGCCCTGAGCACTGTTGCTTTCGCTATAGTTCAGCGAACCGTTGAAGCTGGCCGAGACATTGCCGAAAATGGTGCTGGCCAGCACCGCGTTAAGTTCCAGCGTATCCGTTTCGGGAAGCAGCGTGCGATAAGGCCCGACATCGCTGACATTGAGGTCACCGGGGACAAAATCCGCGAGCGCAGGCTGCCCGGAGGCAGCGGATTGCGGGACCCCGACGACGGTTGCGGGCCGACCAAGGAGTGCGCTCAGCGCGGGATCGATCTCCGCTCCCTGTGTCGCCGATCCAATGTTGCCGACAAGGTCATAGGGCCTGCGGGGCGTTTGACCGGTCAGACCACGCTCGCTCTCGTAGAGCGCGGAACTGCGTTCATAATCGAATGACAGGTTAAGCCGGCGCCCGTCCCTGATGCCGATATAGCTGCCTTCAGCTTCGGGGCTGAACTGTCCCCCCTCGGTCGGGACGGCCGCTTCCAGTTCGCCGGTAAAGGCGCGGAAGCGTGGCCGCAGAACGACGTTCACGACCTTCTGATTAGGGCGATAGCCATATTTGAGCGCGACCTCCTCGGGCAGCACTTCCACCCGCCGGATCGCCTCGGTCGGGACATCCCTGATTTCCCGGAAACCGGAAATGCGCTTGCCGTTGAGAAGCACGACGGGGGCCTCCCCGCCGCGCCCTTGACCGCTGTCGATCTGGGGAGCGAGTTCCGCGATCAATTCCTCCACGGAACTGACGCCGAAGGACTGGATGTCACGCGGCGTGAACGTCGTCTCCGGGGTGATATTGCCGATTACGCTTCCCACTGGGCGGGCGCCGGTCACCACGATCGACTCAATCTCCTCCTCCGCACCGGGATCGGCCAGTTCGTCAACCGGAGGTTCCTGCTGCTGATCCGGCTGCGGCTGTTGCTGGGCAAGCGCCGGAAAGGCAGTGGCGCAAGCGCTGATGCCCGCCAGAATGAGTGTAGCCCGCTTCATCGCTGATCCCGCCTCCCCCAAATGTCGATGGAGGCGGAATAAATTGCGTTCGGCTACACAGGATGAACGACCCTCAACGTGATGTTGCCGGAAAGCAACAAGGGTCGATCATCCGTTCGCTCCGGCTTACCAGTCTACGACAGACCCGTCGTCCGCGTCGAACTGCGGCAGATAGGGGCGCGGCTCGCCCACCTGCGCGCGCAGCTTGTCCTCATCGATCGTGATGCCGAGGCCAGGCTCGGACAGCAGCGGGCGATACCCCTTCTCGATCGGAGGAAGCGGCTTGGCCAGCAGGTCCGAATATTCGTTGTCGCCACGTTCCTGGATCAGGAAATTCGGAACTGATGCGGCGATCTGAAGGCTGGCCGCCAGCGAGCAAGGCCCCTGCGGGTTATGCGGCGCGATCGGCGCATAATAAGCCTCGGCCATCGACGCGATCGCCTTCAACTCGGTGATGCCACCGGCATAGCAGACATCCGGCTGCAAGATCATCGCCGCCTTCTTTTCCAGAATATCCTTAAAGCCCCATTTGGTGAATATGCGCTCCCCGGTGGCGAGCGGCACGCTGGTCTTCTTGGCGAGATCGGCCATCACATCGATGTTCAGGGCCTGCACCACCTCTTCGTAGAACCATGGGTTATAGGGTTCGAGCGCAGCCATCAGCCTGATCGCAGTCGTCGGCTGCACGGCGCCATGGAATTCGACGCCGATGTCGACGTCATCGCCCATCTTTTCGCGAAGCGCCTTGAAGCGTTCGACGATGCCGCCGACGAACTTGTCGCCTTCATTATATTTATAAGGCCCGCGCCCCGCGCCCAACTGGCTGAGGCCGACCTTCATCGCATTGACGCCGTTCTTCGGATCGACGCGACCGTAAACCCGCACACGATCCCGCGTTGGCCCGCCCATCAGCTTATGGACCGGCAGATTATAGACTTTGCCCGTGATGTCCCACAGCGCCTGGTCGATGCCGCTCTGGATCGCCGTCTTGACCGGCCCTCCCCGGTAAAAGGCGCCGCGATGGATGGCCTGCCAATGGAAGATGACGCGCGTGGGATCCTGCCCGATCAGATAGTCGCCCACCTCCAGCGCGCCGGCGGCACAGGCCTTGGCATCGTCCTTCAACATTTCGCCCCAGCCGGTGATGCCGACGTCGGTCGAAATTTTGACGAACACCCAGGAATTCTTGAGGACGAAGGTCTCGATCTTCGACACCTTGATCTTTTCGCGGGAGCCAAGGGCAGCCGTCGCGGCACGCGCCGGAGACGATATGCCGTTGAGACCGAACAGCGCTGCAGGCCCCAATAGCGCTCCCAAGGTATGGCGTCGCGTGAGCATTATATCCCCTCCCTTATTGCGTGAGCATATGCCGAAGAAACGATCGCGGTTCGGCAACATCCGTCGATAATTCGAGTGTGGCAACCCCTTGAGATTTTTGGACGTGGCGGAAGATGCACCCTCCGCGCATCTAGTGAGAGAATGCGGGTGACAGCTTGCGTAGAACAAGCATCAAAAGGGGGTGCCTTTGAAACGTTGGATCACAGCCGCAACAGGCATTTTCGTGATGGGCGCTGCCGCCCTTGCACAAACGGCGGACAAGCCGTTCGATGCCTATCGCGGCGACCGGGCGTCCGGTTGGGTGGGGCAGACCCGCTCGGAAACCGTGGCGCAGCACGGCATGGTCGCCACCAGCCACCCGCTCGCAGCCGAAGCAGGGCTCGATATCCTGAAAGCCGGCGGCAACGCGTTCGACGCCGCGGTGGCGGTGGCGGCAGTACTCAATGTCGTCGAACCTGGATCGGCCGGCATAGGGGGCGATGCCTTCATTCTGGCCTGGTCGGCAAAGGACGGGAAGCTCGTCGCACTTGATGGCGCGGGCCGGGCGCCATCGGGCAGCACGGTCGAGCGCTATCGAAGCCGCGGACTTTCGGCGATGCCTCGCAATGGCATTGAATCAGCAGTGGTGCCGGGTGCGGTCAGCGCATGGGATGCGCTGCTGAAACGCTATGGCACGATGAAGTTCGATCGAGTGCTGGAGCCAGCCGCGCGGATCGCCGAAGAGGGCTTCGGAGTTTCCGAACGGATCGGACGGGATTGGGCCCGCGACGCGAAGATACTGACGAGCGATCCCGATACGGCAAAGGTTTACATGCCCGGCGGACGAGCGCCTGCGCTGTACAGCCTGTTCCGCAATCCCGATCTGGCGAGGGCATTTCGCCTGATCCAGCGCGACGGGCGCGATGCCTTCTACAAGGGTGAGATCGCAGCAGCGCTGGTGAAGAAATCTCAGGCGCTGGGGGGCAGCTTCACCATGGCCGATCTGGCCGGATTGGAAGCACGCTGGGTGGAACCCGTTTCCACCACCTATCGTGGCTTCACACTATATCAGATGCCGCCACCCACTCAGGGTCTGGCCGTGCTGGAGATCATGAACATCGTCGAGGCGTGCGGCCCGAAACTCGGCCTGACGCCAGAAACGATGAATCCGAAATCGCTCGATTACTGGCACCTGATGATCGAGGCGAAGAAGCTCGCCTACGCCGACCTCGACCGGTACAATGGCGACCCCGATTTCTCGCAGGTACCAACCGAACGGCTGGTGTCGAAGGAATATGCGGCATCGCTCTGCCCCCGTATCGATCCGAAGCGCGCCAGCACACCGGGTGCGGGCACAGAGCCGATTGGCGGCACGGTATACCTGACGACGGCCGACCGCTGGGGTAATGTCGTCTCATTCATCTACAGCATCTATGGCGAGTTCGGGTCGGGCGTAACGGTTCCGGGCTTTGGCTTCGTGCTCAACAATCGCGGCGCCGGCTTCTCGCTGGACCCGAAAAGCCCCAATGTCGTCGCTCCCGGGAAGCGGCCATTCTACACAATCATCCCCGGTTTCGTGATGAAGGATGGGAAACCGTTCATTTCCTATGGCCTGATGAGCGGGGACCAGCAAGCGCAGGGCCAGGCCCAAGTGCTGGCCAACATGCTGGATTTCGGCGCGAACCCGCAGGCCGCCAGCGACGCGGCGCGCTTCTCGCATTCGCAACGCACGGGGCAATTGGTTCTGGAAAGCGATCTCTTTGCCGCCATCGGCGCCCGGTTGAAGGCGATGGGACATGATGCGGTTTCGGGAAACGGTATTCGGATGGGTGGATATCAGGCGATCATTCTCGATCCACATTCCGGCCTGTACCGGGGCGCGTCCGACCACCGCAAGGACGGGATGGCCGTGGGGTACTGACGAAAACCCCCGACACAGGGCAGGCGCATCAATATGGCGGAGGTGCTGATTCAGGGATGCGCAAGTTCACAAGACTGGCGTTGCCGCCGCTGGCGGTCGTGTCGATCGACACCGCGCGCTCGACTGCGAAGCGCAGCAGATAATGGGGACCGCCGGCTTTCGGTCCGGTGCCCGACAAGCCCTCGCCCCCAAAAGGTTGCACACCCACGACCGCACCGATCGTGGAGCGATTGACATAAAGATTGCCGACCTTTGCCTTCTCGCGCACCGCCTCTGCCGCGCTGTCGAGGCGACTGTGGAGGCCCATGGTCAGGCCGTAGCCGCTGGCGTTGATGCGATCGACCAGTGTGTTCAGTTCGCCGGCTTTCCAGGTAACGACATGAAGCACGGGGCCGAAAATTTCCGTCGTCAAATCCTCCGGCTGATCGAGCCGGATCAGGGTCGGCGCCAGGAAATGACCCGCGCCAGCCGCTTCAGCAGACACGCTGTGGATCACGTTGTTCCTGTTGGCTTCAACATAGGATGAAATCCGCGCATGCGCATCCGCGTCGATGAGCGGCCCGACATCGGTTTCCATCTTTGCCGGATCGCCGATGACCAATTCGTTCATCGCGCCTTTCAACATATGAATCATGTCGTCGGCGACATCCTCCTGCAGGCATAGCAGGCGCAGTGCCGAGCAGCGCTGCCCCGCGCTCTGGAAGGCGGAGGAGACGACGTCCGTCACCAGATGTTCCGGCAACGCGGTCGAATCCACGATCATGGCGTTGAGGCCGCCGGTCTCCGCAATTAGAGGAACAAGCGGACGACTTTCGTCCTCCAGCAATGAGCGCGCGATCTGGCGGGCACCCGCGGTCGATCCCGTAAAGGCCACGCCCATGACGGCCGGATTGGCGACCAGTGCCCGGCCGACGTCTGCACCACCCGGCACCAGATGGATCACATCGGCCGGAATACCGGCCTCGATCAGCAGTTGAATGCCTGCATAAGCGATGAGCGGCGTCTGCGGGGCCGGCTTCGCAACCACGGCATTGCCGGCGGCCAGCGCGGCAGTGATCTGCCCCATGAAGATCGCAAGGGGGAAGTTCCACGGGCTGATGCAGGCAAAGACGCCGCGGCCGGCAAGGACCAGTTCGTTGCGTTCACCCGTGGGGCCCGGCAGCGCATGAACGACGAAATGGCGCCGCGCCTCATTGGCGTAGTAACGGCAGAAATCCACGGCCTCGCGCACTTCGGCCAGCGCGTCCGGAATTGTCTTCCCGGCTTCGCGCACGGCCAGCGCCATCAGCTTTTCGGAATCACGTTCCAGCAGATCAGCGGCACGCTCCAGGCATTGCGCACGCTCCTCGACCGGATGCGCTGACCATTTGGCGGCCGCCCCTTTGGCGATGGAGACGGCGCGGGAGACATCATCGCTGGTCGCCTCCACGACAGTACCGACGATATTCACCGTGTTCGCCGGATCGATCACCGGGCGACCGGCGCGCTTGACATCCTTACCGGCGATAATCGGTGCCGCGTGAGCGGGTGTGTTCCAGCTAATCTGCATCGTATCCAACAATCCTTTGATCGTCGCGCGATCATCAAGCGGCATGCCGCGGGAATTCTGCCTGTCCGGCTTGTAGATGTGGGGCGGGAGCGGGATGAGCGGATGGGGCGCGCATCCGCTTTTTTCGACCTGCGCGACGGGATCCGCGGCAAGATCGGCCACGCTCTTGTCCGGGTCGTTGAACTGGTGGACGAAGCTTGAATTGGCTCCGTTTTCCAGAAGCCGCCGCACGAGATAAGCCAGCAGGTCGCGATAACCGCCGACCGGTGCATAGACGCGAATGTTGAAGCCGCGTTCACTCAGCAGGCGTTCGGCGGACCTGTCCCCCATGCCATGGAGGCGCTGGAACTCGACATCCGACCGCGTGCCGATCAGGTGGAGCAAAGTGGCGATGGTCACCGAATTGTGTGTGGCGAATGCGGGCAGAATATGCTGCGCATCCAGCAATCGGCGTGCGCAGGCGAGATAGGAGGTATCGGTCGCTTCCTTGCGCGTGAATACCGGGTAACTCGCCAGCCCCAGTTCTTGCGCGTGCTTGATTTCCGTATCCCAATAAGCGCCCTTCACAAGACGCACGGGCATCTTGCGTCCTGTTTCGGCGGCGAGCGCGTCCACCCATTCGATCACCGCGATGGCGCGTTTCTGATAGGCCTGGATGACCATACCCAGCCCGTTCCAGCCGGCCAGGTCAGGATGCGCGGCAAGCGCCGCCATGACATCCAACGATATTTCAAGCCTGTCGGCCTCTTCGGCATCGATGGTCAGGCCGATATCCTGCTGCTTAGCAGCACGTGCGAGCCGCAGCATGTCTTCGACCAGCGCCGGAACGACACGGTCGGCATGCGCCTCTTCATAACGCGGATTGAGCGCTGAGAGCTTCACCGAAATCGAGTGCCGCTTCATCAACGGCTTGTTGCCGCCCACCCGGCCCGCGGCAGCGATCGCTTGCGCGTAGGCATCCAGATAACGTCTGGCATCTTGCGCCGTCCGCGATGCCTCTCCCAACATATCGAACGAGCAGAGTACGTTGTCGGAATCCGCGCGCTTCAGCGCCTCGTCGATGGTCCGGCCAAGCACGAACTGACCGCCCATCATCTGCATCACGCGGCCAACGGTGAAGCGGACCACCGGCTCCCCGACGCGCGACAGCAGGCGCCTCACAGGTCCGGCATCGTCGGCCTCCAGCGCCTTGGCGATCACCAGGCCGAATGTGGCGCTGTTCACCGCCACGGATGGCGATGCCTTGAGATGATTTTCCCAATTCGCGGACATGATCTTGTCATGGATCAGCGCGGTTGCGGTCCCGCTGTCGGGAACGCGCAGATAGGCTTCGGCCAGGGACAGCAGTGCAATGCCTTCTTCGCTGCTCAGATCATATTCCTGCATGAACTGCTCGACCAGGCTGGCGCTTTCGCCCTTCCGCGCATCGAGAATCATCTGCTCAACGAGTTGATCGATGCCAGCCGCCATTTCCGGATCGCGGCGCGCAAGGGGCAGCAGATCGGCGAGGACTTCAGTTTCTGGTCGAAGATAGAGCGGCGCTATGGCGCTGCGCGCCTTTGAAAGACGGGTTGGTTCCATGCGCCCATATATCCTGATAATTCTCGTTTTTTACAAAAATATTATTGGTTTTATTCACAATATGATGAATAAATATCGAAATTTGCCATTTTCACAGAAGGATATTCAGCATGATAACTGCGGCCGACAAACGCATCCTGCGTGTTCTGCAAAGCGAGGGCCGCATCACGAATCAGGAGCTGGCGCAACGCTGCGGTCTTTCGGCTTCGGCATGCCTCGATCGGATGAAACGCCTGCGCGAACAGGGATATATCACCGGCTTCGTCGCCACCCTGGATCCGGTAAAGCTGGATTACTCGCTGCTGATTTTCATCGAAGTTCTGCTCAACCGGACCAGCGGCGATCTGTTCCGGCAATTCGCGGAAGCAGTCCGCACGCAGGGAGAAATCCTGGAATGCCACATGGTCGCAGGCGGGTTCGACTACCTCTTGAAGGTCAGGGTGCAGGACATGGCGGCATATCGCAGGTTCCTGTCCGAAACGCTGGTGGAGATGCCGGGTGTGCGCGAAACGCGGACCTTCGCCGTGCTCGAGGAGGTGAAGTGCACGTCGGAACTGGCGATCTGACTCAGCTGCCCGCGAGCCGGCTCCTCACCCGGCCATAGAGCAGATAAACCACGGCACCGATGAGGTTCCAGATCAGGAAGCGCAGCTGCGTCGCGCTTGGAAGGCTGATGAACAGATAGACGCAGCCGAACGCGGCGAGCGGGCCAACCAGCCAAGGCAATGGCGTGCGGAAAACGCGGGGCAATTCAGGCTTGGTTTTTCTCAGAACCAGCATGCACACCGCCACTGCTACGAAAGCGAGCAATGTACCGGCATTGGCCAGCTCGGCAATCTCGGCGAGCGGGAAGAAACCGGCGATCGCGGCAACAACGACCGCCGTGCCGATCGTGACTGCAGCCGGCGTACCCGCGCTGTTCACATGGCCGAAGCGTTGAGGCAGCAGATGATCGCGAGCCATGACGAAGAAAATTCTGCTCTGCCCATACATGAAGGCCAGGATGACCGTGGGGAGTGCGATCACCGCCGCAGCAGCGATTATGGTGGCGGCGACGGGATGGCCGAGCGAGCGCAGCACATGCGCCAACGGCTCATCCGATCTCGCGAAATCGAGGAACGGGAGCGCCCCCACCGCAGCAGCAGCCACAGCAATATAGATGGCGGTACAGGCGATCATCGATCCGACGATGCCAATGGTCAGATCGCGCCCCGGATTCTTCGCTTCCTCCGCCGCTGTCGAGACTGCATCGAACCCGTAGAAGGCAAAGAAAATGATCGAGGCGGCCGCCATGACGCCCCGCACCTCGCCGCCTGCCTCGTGCGAGCTGAAGCCGTAGGGCATGAAGGGCATGAAATTGCCGCCATCGAACGCCGGCAACGCCAGGAACACGAACAAGGCAAGCGCAGCAATCTTCAACGCGACCAGCGCCGTGTTGACGGTGGCGCTCTCACGCGTGCCGACCAGCAGCATTCCTGCGACCGCAGCAACGATCAGGATCGCGGGAAGATTGATGATCCCACCGGCATGAGGCCCGGAAAGCAGCGCCGGGGGCAGGTCGATACCCGCGGAATGCAGGAAACCTGCCGCATAGCCGGACCAACCGACGGCGACCGCCGCGCATACCACCGAATATTCAAGGATCAGGCTCCAGCCCACGACCCAGGCGAACCCTTCACCCAGCACGGAATAGCTATAGGTATAGGCGCTGCCGGATTGCGGCATCATCGTTGCCAGCTCGGCATAAGCAAGGGCTGCGCAGGCACAGACTGCGCCCGCGATCAGGAATGCGATGATGACGGCTGGTCCGGCCCGATCAGCACCGACGCCGATCAGCGTGTAGATCCCCGTGCCGACAATGGCGCCAACCCCAAGGGCTATCAGGTGAGGCCAACCGAGCGTACGCCGCAACTGTTGCGACGGGGCATAGTTTGTCTCCGCTGAAATGGGTTTCTTGCGCGTTAAAAATGACACGGTGGACCTTTCTTGGGGAGCTGGCGGCTTCAGCGGACAGCGGCTGGAGGAAGATCATCCTCAGGAGGGCAAGTCCAGAGGATGACTGTCCTTATGGTGCTGGAGTTGCCATGCCCGTTGCAGGGGCCCCGCCCCCAAGCCGCGCCTTTTCCGCCGCGACCATTGCCTGCACTTCCGCAAGCAGTTTGGGTGCGTCGTAAACGATGCCATCCTTGATCGTATATTTGACGCCGCCGACCTTTTCCTGCCGGTTGGTTTCCGGGTTCAGGCGCATATGGCCGGTGCCATAAAGCGTCTTCAGGTTCTGAAGCGGATTTTCAGGCACAATCACCAGATCGGCCAGCATGCCTGTGCGTATCACGCCCATCGGCGCGTTCTTGTGCAGGGGCTTATACAACGTCTCGGCGCCCCACATCGTGGCGGAACGAAGGACTTCGAGCGGCGAAAAACCAGCTTCGCGCATCAGTTCCAGTTCCTCGACATAAGCGAAGCCATAGAGCTTGTAGATGAAACCGGAATCGGTGCCGACCGTCACGTGGCCGCCCATATTCTTGTAATCGTTGATCAGATTGAAGAACAGCCCATAGAATTTCTTCCAGGCAAACTCGTTCTCGGTCGTCCAGTCGTAGAAATAAGAACCATGATTGTCGCGCGTCGACTGGAAATAGGACCAGAGCTGAGGCGTGGTGTAGATGGACTGCCAATCAGCATTTCGCGCGCGCATCAGATCGCGTGACGCAGCATAGATGTTGAACGTGGGATCGAAATTCACCCCATGTTCCTTCTGTTCCTTCAGATACTCCTTCCACTCGGGCGAGCCCGGCTGGTAAACCTGATTCCAGATTTCAGCGACCTCGCCGAAGCGGTTCTGTTCGTTGTTATAATCATAACCAGCCGGGAACTTCTGAAGCGTGGAATCCTTCAGCAGCGATTCCATGTGGCCATAATAATGCGTCACGGTGCCGAGACCGGCAGCCCCCGCCTGGCGAGCGTTGAAATTGCCGACCCCGGTCTGCGCGAGATGGGCCACGGTCCCCAGGCCGATCTTGTTGCATTCGTCGATCAGCGCGATCAGGATTTCAGGCGTTTCTTCGGGGCGATTGAATATCTTCACGCCATCGACGTTGTTCTTCGCCGCCCATTGCACCCAGGCGCGCGCCTTTTCCGGGCTGTTGACGGGGCCACCGCTCCAGCCCGCACCAATCGTCTGGTAATTGAAGATGCGTGGCGCGGCGATTTCGTTGCGCGCCGATCTGTTCTTTTCAGAGCTTGCGACCTCGGGCGGCGCAAGCGGCACACCGCGCACGGTCGTGACGCCGTGCGCCAGCCACAGCTTGTAGGCGTAACCCATATCGGGGGCCTTGTCAGACGCGGGCGTGTGCACATGCATGTCCACAAAGCCCGGCATGACGTACATGCCCTTGGCATCGATCTCATAGTCGGCGTCACGCGGCTCGCGCCCCGTCTTTTCGGGAAGGCCGGGCCATCCCGCCTGGGTGACGGCGGTGATCTTGTTGCCTTCGACGACGATGTCATAAGGCCCGCGAGGCGGAGCGCCGGTGCCGTCGATCAGCGTCGCATTTCGGATCACCATCTTGCGGAACGGGCCGGCACCCTCTTCGGACGTGCGGGCGGGCGCAGGGACCGACACCTGCGATGCCGGCTTGGGCGCGACCTGCGCGATACCAGCCGTCGCCGTGACGATCGCTGCCAGCGCTACCGCCATGCCCGTTCTAAACATTTTCATCGTGACGACCCCTTTTGCATTCATGCTCGTTTGTTAGAAAATTTGTGCGCCGGCGCGGCGCATTGGATCAAGGGCGCGGCAGCCCTTGTTCGGGCATACCGAACCGCCTCTTTTCAGCGGCGACCATGTCAGCGACATCGGCAAGCAGCTTCTTGGCATCGTAGATAATGCCGTCTTTCACCGTGTAGCTGACACCGCCGACGCGATCGAGTTCCTGCGTCTGCTCATTCAGCCGCAGCGCGCCGGTGCCATAGAGCGTCTTGAAATTCTGGAGCGGATTTTCCTTCACGATCACCAGGTCGGCGAGCTTGCCGACACGCACCATGCCCATCGGCGGCTCGACTTCGCCCTTGGCCTCATAAAGCGTGCGGGCACCGTTCATCGTGGCCGCCTGCACAACCTCGAGCGGATTGAAGCCCGCCTCCTGAAGCAACTCCATCTCTTCGGGGAAGCTGAAGCCATATGTCTTGAAGATAAAACCGGAATCAGTGCCGGTGGTCACGCGACCACCCATATTCTTGTAGTCGTTCAGCAGATGCATGTAGCGCTCGTAGAATTTGCGCCATTGCACTTCCCGCTTCGTGGTCCAGTCGAAGAAATAGGACCCATGGTTTTCGCGTGATGACTGAAAGAAATGCCAGAGTTGCGGCATCGTGTATTTTTCATGCCAGTCATCATTACGCGCGCGGGTCAGGTCACGCGAGGCAGCATAGATCGTCATCGTCGGATCGAAGACGACATGGTTCTTTTTCTGAAGCTCCAGATAGGCCTTCCACTCGTCCGATCCGGGCTCAAAGGTCTTGTCCCAGATATCGGCGACCTCACCGAAGCGGTATTGCTCGTCGTTGAAATTATAGCTGGTCGAGAAATCCTGGACCGCACCTTTCAGCAGCGATTCCATATGACCATAGAAATGGGTGACGCTGCCAAGCCCCGCCTCGCCGGCCTCCGCCGCATCCATCATCGCGACGCCATTCTGGGAGATGTGCGATACCGTACCGATGCCATGTTTCTTGGCTTCGTCCAGCAAGGCCTTCACGACTTCGGGCCCTTCGGTGGGACTCATCAGGATCTTGATGCCATCTACATTATTCTTCGCAGCCCATTGGACCCACGCGCGGGCCTGTGCCGGCGTGATGACTTCCCCGCCGCTCCAGCCATCGCCGGGACGCTGATAGTTGAAGATGCGCGGGGCAACGATCTCGTTGCGGGCGGAACGGTTCTTCTCACCATTCGCCACGCTGTAGGGGGCCAGCGGCACGCCACGCACGCTGGTAATCCCGTGAGCCAGCCAGAGCTTATAGGAATAGCTGGTGGTTGGTGCCTTGTCAGATGACGAGGCGTGGACGTGCATGTCGATGAAGCCCGGCATGACATACATGCCCGTGGCATCCAGTTCATAGTCCACGTCACGCGGCTCGCGATCGGGCTTAAGCGCAAGGCCCGGCGTGCCGGCCTGACGGATTTCCTTGATGATGTTGTTTTCTATTATGATGTCTACGGGTCCGCGCGGCGGAGCCCCCGTGCCGTCGATCAAGATCGCGCCGCGGATCGCCATTTTGCGGAAGGGGCCAACGCCCTCTTCGGAGCCACGCGTGGGAGCGGGAAATGCAGCCTGGGATTTCGGCTCCAGCATCATCGCGCGAGCAGCCGGCGGCGTGTGTCGGTTGTCCTGAGCCAGCGCGGGCAACGCCAGGCTGAGAGCTGAAGTGAGGAGAAGGCTTCCGAGAACTAAAAAACGACGATTTTTCATTCCAACCCCCTGGATATACGCATCAAAAAGAACGCCGCGCCTGGTAAGGGAGGCGCGGCGCCGTAAGGTCATGGATGGACGAGACCCTTTTCAGGCAATCCCATCCGACGCTTTTCGGAGGCGACCATTTCGGCGACCTCGGCGAGGAGTTTCTTGGCGTCGTAAACGATGCCGTCCTTCACCGTGTAGCTCACGCCGCCCACACGCTCTTGCTTTTGCGTTTCTTCGTTCAGGCGCAGCGTGCCTGTGCCGTAGAGCGTCTTGAAGTTCTGGAGCGGATTTTCCTTCACGATCACGAGGTCGGCGAGCTTGCCGATCCGCACGGCGCCCATCGGCGCCACCTGATCGACCGGATCATAAAGCGTCTGCGCGCCATTGTAGGTTGCCGCCTGGATCACCTGCGTGGGATTGAATCCAGCCTCCTGAAGCAGCTCCAGTTCCTCGACAAATCCGAAGCCATAGGGCTTGTAGATGAAGCCGGAATCCGAGCCGGTGGTCACGCGACCGCCCATATTCTTGTAGTCGTTCACCAGCGTCATGAATTTCTTGTAGAAATTCCGCCACTTCACCTCCTTTTCCGTTGTCCAGTCGAAGAAGTAGGAGCCGTGGTTCAGGCGCGAGGACTGATAGAAGTTCCAGAGTTGCGGCATCGTATAAGTGTCATGCCAATCGGCGTTGCGCGCATGCATGAGATCGCGCGAGGCCGCATAAATCGTCATCGTCGGATCGAAGACGGCTTTGTGCTCAAGCTGGTGCCTGAGATAATTTTCCCATTCGGGAGATCCCGGATCGAAACTTTGTTCAGCCAGATCGGCAACATCGGCAAAACGATATTGCTCGTCGTTGAAGTTGTAGTCGGGCTGCCAGTTCTGCACCTGGCCATTCTTCAACAGCGATTCAAAATGACCGTAGAAATGGGTGATCGTGCCAAGTCCGGCATCGACCGCCTGTTCGGCATTCATGGTGCCCACGCCAATCTGTGAAAGGTGCGCGGTCGTACCAAGGCCCAATTTCCTGGCTTCGTCCATCAGGGCGGCCATGACTTCTGGCGGCTGGATATGGCTGTTGCTGAGCTTCAGCCCGTCGATGCCCTGCTTCTTTGCCCAGCGTACCCACTCGCGCGCCTTTTCGGGCGTGTTGGTCAGCCCGCCGGTCCACCCCTTGCCCTCGCCGGGGCGTTGATAGGCAAAGATGCGGGGTGCCGCGATCTCGTTGCGCGCCGAACGCCCTTTCTCACTGAGCGTCACATCGAACGCCGCCAGCCCTACGCCACGGACGGTGGTGACCCCGTGAGCGAGCCAGAGTTTATAAGAATAGCTGAGGTCCGGCGCCTTGTCGTTGCCGCTGCCGTGAACGTGCATGTCGACGAAGCCCGGCATCACATACATGCCTGTCGCATCGAGTTCATAGTCAGCGCCAGTGGGTTCGCGGCCAGTCTCCAACGGAAGACCGGGCGTGCCCGCCTGAACGATGTCGGTGATGATGTTATTCTCGATGACGATATCGACCGGGCCCCGCGGCGGCGCGCCCATGCCGTCGATCACAGTGACGCCGCGGATCACCATCTTGCGAAAAGGGCCGGCGCCTTCGCCGGATTTACGGACGGGCGCTGGCGTTTCGGTTACCTTGGTCTGAGCAGTCGCAGGCGTTTGCGCGCTGAATGCTGAAATCGTAACCGCGCCAGCCATCAGTGCGGCGCAATAGCTGTGCCGGAAAATGTTCGGTTTCATGCCGGTTTCCCCTTGTTGAACAGCATCGTTCCCGATCGCTGAAGATCGAAGCAACGGGTTGGCGCGGCCCCGTTTCCGGAGCCGCGCACTTCACCTCACTTGAAGCGCTTGATGAGATTCAGGCCGATCGTACGCGGAGGCGAGCTCTGCGTGATCGTGAAGCCCCCGGTGTTTCCGCTCGAGCTTGCGCTGTTGATCACAAGTGCGTCGAAGACATTGTTCACGAACAGGTAGGCGCCCCAGCCACCGCCGGGTTCCTGAACGCCTACGCGCAGATTGACCAGCTCCGACGAGGGAACATGACGGCGATAGACATCATTCGGGCTAAGCGTGCTGTATGAGTCCGACGTATGGGTGAAATCGAAACGCGCCAGACCATCAAGCATATCGCTCAGGCCCCAGACATATTCTGCAGACGCGCCGATGTTCCAGCGCGGAACAAAAGCCAGGCGATCACCTTTGCGGCCAGTTGCCACGACCACTTCGCTGATCTGATCTTCCGTCAACCGTGCGTTCGTGTAGCCAATATTGGCCGAAAGCGAGAGACCGTCGATCGGGATCGCTGACAATTCAGCTTCCACACCCTCGATCCGTGCGGCGCCGGCGTTTGCGATCAGGCCGAAGACGGAGCCTGTGCCGGCAGTGCGGCCGGAAACCTGCAGATCGTTCCAATCGATGCGATAGCCTGCAAGATTGAAATAGACCCGATCAAGCGGTTCGGCCTTGAAGCCCGCTTCGTAGTTCCAAAGGCTGTCGGACTTGTAACTCGCCAGCGCTGCGGGAAGACCGATGACCTGATTGACACCGCCCGGACGGAAGCCCTGTGAAGCCTGTGCGTAGATCAGCAGGGTATCGGTCGCCTGATAGGAAGCATTGAACTTGTAAACGAAGCCGTCTTCCTTCGTTCGCGCTTCGGTATAGGGGGTCACGACCGAGGCATAATGCTCCTGCCCCATGTCGATACGACCGCCGACAATTTTCTTATATTCATAGTAGCGGACACCGGCGGTCAGCGTCAGCTTGTCGAAGAATTCGTATGAGATTTCGGCAAAAGCCGCCTTCTGCTTCAGGTTGTCATTGATCGTACGATCATAATGGATGTTGGCGAGATCGTTGGGATCGCGGATCTCACCCGTGACTGGATTCGCTTCTAGCAGCGTGGAACGCACGACCGTATCGCGGTCCTGAGTATAGATGCCCGCGGTCCAATTGAACGGCCCGTCGCCCGTGGATGAAAATCGAAGTTCGTTCGACCAGTTTTCGACCGTCTGCGGCTGGTAGAGCACCGAGGAGAAAATGGCGCGCGTGTCGGCCAGATAATCCGCCAGTACTGACGGGTCGCTACAACCGACCTTTCGATAGGTCACACAACCAGCCGCCGTGTCACGACCGATGAAGTTGTCGCTGACGTCGCCCAGATTGGTGCGCTTACGGTCGGTGTAGGTCGTCACCGCAGTCATCGCCACCGGCCCGAAATCCCAGGTCAGCGTACCGTTGAAGATCTTGTTCTCGTCATAGTTGCCGGATTCAGCGCGGCCGTTCGTGGCATATCTTTCGCCGCTTTCCAGGATCCAACGGGTGCCGTTCGTCGCGACCTTTTCATAATAGGCGCCAAGGTCGAGCGTGATGTCGCTCGTCGGCGTGAAGCGCGCGAGAATGCGTCCGCCGTAGGAATTGCCGTCGTTGATGTCCTTCAGGCCGAGGCGGACATTGTCCACATAGCCGGCAAACTGGTTGTAGTTGCCCACGGCGCGGATCGCGAGAACATCGTTTATGACAGGGACGTTGATCATCGCATCCAGCGACGCACCCGGACCACCGCCCTTTACGCTGGTCATATTGCCGTTGAATGCCGCTTCCATCTTGTCTGAACGCGGCTTCTGGAAAATCACGCGCAAGGTGCCGCCCATCGAACCCGCGCCGTAAAGTGTGCCCTGCGGGCCGCGCAGAACTTCCGCACGATCGACATCGAACAGGCGAAGATCGGGGGTGGTGCCGGCGGAATCGCTGGTGGTGCCGACCGAGCCGCTGACGGGCGCTTCATCATAATAGACACCAACGGTGGGTTCGCCCGCGGCAGTCACACCACGGACGATGACACGGCGTTGCCCAGGGCCGCCGTCAACAATGCGCAGGCTGGGTGCATTGCGCGTGAGATCGGTAAAGCTGGTGGTGCCTTGAGTTTCCAGCGAGGCGCCGGTGACCGCGGAAATCGCAAGAGGCGTTTCCTGAATTCTGGTGTCACGGCGCAGCGCAGTAACGATCAGATCGCCTTCCTGCGCCGTTTCAACGGCCTGAGTGGCTTGAGCGGCGGCGTCCTGCGCATGCGCGACCTGCGGAACAAAGATGACGGCACTAGCCAGCAGCGCCCCGCCAAGCCGGCTTACGCCACGCCGCGGCGTGCTTCCCTGAGTTACTTGAAACATCTGCATTTCCCCTTTTCGCTTCTTCGAGCGCGTTTCTGGCAAATCTCTCCGCCAACTCGGGGGGCACGTCGTATGTCGCTGTTTGCGACTGCGTGTTTTTCCCCGTCGCGAATTCGTAACATTTGTTTTTGTGAAAGTGTTGGGTATTTCATGTCTATAGGCAATATTTTATTCGATAATTGCGTATAGATCCGAATTTTATCCGGAAAATTGGAGAATGGACCCATTATTCGATTGATAGGAACATCCATCGGAGTCGGATGTAAAATATGTCGAGTTCTGCAGGGCCATGACCGGCATTGTCACAGGTTCGACATAGGCCGCACGATGAGCATTATTGTCGGGGGCTATCGGCCGGGACCTTGCACGCCGTCGCGCAACTTGGCCCAGTTCGTCGTGAAAAGCCGGGTGGCTGATTCTGCATGGCATGGGAATTGATCTGTCGGCGATGATCCTGACCGAAGAAGGTTTCTCTCCAGCCGGCTAGACGAACGGCGCAGCGGACGGATCTTATGAATTACCCGGCCGCGGCTACCCGCTGTTGACAGATGCCTGACGCAAGGGGACCAATTGGCAAAACCAGCAGCGGAGAATCGGCATGTGCGATGACGAGATCCATCAGGGATTGGTCGAGGATTGGAGCCTTTCCCGCAGAAGCTTTGTAGCAGCGGGTGTTGCCGCAAGCTTCACGGCCGCCGCCCAGGCCGCTGAAAATGTGGTCGAGAAGGACGTGACGATCACCACGCCTGACGGATCGGCGGATGCGGCGCTCTTCCACCCCGCCGGTAATGGGCCATGGCCCGCGGTGCTGGTCTGGCCGGACATCATGGGCCTGCGCCCCGTATTCCGCGCCATGGGCCGGCGGCTGGCGGCCGAGGGCTATGTGGTGCTCGTGCCCAACCCCTTCTATCGCAACAAGCGCGCGCCGGTCATCAGCGGCGGCCTGAATTTCAGCGACCCTGAAACCCGCAAGACATTGTCGGCCTATCGCGACGCAATGACGGATGATGGAGTCGACAAGGATGCGGTCGCCTACCTCGCCTTCCTCGATGCGCAGCCGCAGACGGACAAGACGAAACGCGCGGGCGTTCAGGGCTATTGCATGGGCGGCCCCCTCTCCTTCCGCACGGCCGCAGCCGTGTCAGGGCGCATCGGCGCCGTTGGCAGCTTTCATGGCGGCGGCCTGGCCACCGATGCACCTAGCAGCCCGCATCTGTTGATCCCCAGGACCAACGCCGGATATCTGATCGCCGTCGCCCAGAATGACGATGCGCGCGACCCCAAGGTAAAGGACGTGCTGAAAGAGGCGTTCCGCACAGCAAACCGATCCGCAACGGTGGAAGTCTATCCAGCCGATCATGGTTGGTGTGTTCCGGGAAGCCAGGCCTATAACGAGGCTTCCGCCGAGCGCGCCTGGAGCGAGCTTATGGCGCTTTATAAGGAAAGGCTGGTTTGAAGGCGCGGGCTGCTAGCGCAGTCGCCGGAGCCAGTAAAAGCCGATAATCACAAGCGGAACAGCGACAATCAGCCCCAGCAACAGATCTATTGGTCCGTCGTAAAGCAATGCGGCGATCAAGCCGATCAGGCTGACCGCAGCCAATATCAGCGGCTTGCCGAAAATTGCTGCCAGGCCGGATTTGTTTCGTCCCGCCATCAGAGATCCCCGACCAATCCGCCCGAGGTGATCTCTTCGACCCGGCGATCGACCGGCCCTGCCCTACGGCCGAGCCAGAGGTAAAGGCCGCTGACGAGCACCAGTATCGCGACAATATCAAGCAAGGCCCAGACGACCTTGAGCAGAAGTCCGCCATAATCGCCGAAGTGAAGCGGTCGGGACAGGAATAGCGCACGGATGTGCAGCGGCATATCGCGCGTGTCGGTGAGCTTGCCGGTCTCGGCATCGACAAGCGACGGCTTGAGCAACCGCTTGGTGACGGGCGTCTCGCCGCGCAGGAAGACATTATAATGATGCGGCGTACCGAAAAAGCTGCCCGGCCAGGCGATCGTTTGTGGCGTCATACCGGGCGAAGCGGCCTCGGCGACGGAGACGGCGGCATCAACAGAGCCCAGGCGGCGAAGCGGCGGCGCATTTGCATAGGGTACGGTCATGGCCGCGAGTTGGGTACTCTTCCATTGCATGGCGAGCGGCTGATCGAGCGTGTTGAAAACACCCGTCACACCGACAACCAGCAACCAGGCCGTGATCGAGATGCCCAGCAGATTATGAAGATCGAGCCAGCGCAGCCGCTTGCTGCGATTGGCGCGGATCGTACCGAAGTCGAGTTTACGCATGAAAGGTGCGTAGACCACCACGCCAGAGACGATCGCCAGCACGAACAGGACACCCATGACGCCGATGAAGAGCGCACCCGGCAAACCGGCGAACAATTCAGTGTGCGCCATTTCCATGACGTACAGAAAACCCTCATCCGCCGGGGGCGGCGGCAACGGCTCGCCGGTTCGCAGATCGAACGGCTGATTGTGGACTTCATTCGGGGGCGAAGTAACGGCTTTCGCCGTGCCGACCGTGACCACCGGTCTGTCCTCATCGAAGAAGGCGTACTGCACGACCTCGCCCTGCCGGGCTTTCAGGGCATTGGCGACAATCCGATCGAGACCCGGAGCGGGTGTGCCGGGTGCAACCGTCGGCAATGGTGCATTGTGGCCTAGCAAATCCTCCAGCTCATCATGAAAGATGAGCGGCAGGCCGGTGACGCAGAGCATCAGCAGGAACAGCGTGCAGACAAGACTGGTCCATTTGTGGATCAGGTACCATGCCTTGATGCCGCCGCGCCCCATGCGTCAGAAACTTACTTCGATCCCGCCCGTCACGCGCCGCGAACGGGTGATGTTGGCCAGGTCGGTCGGGAAACTCGCCGCCGGGAAGTAAAGTATGGGGTCAGTCGTATCGAACAAATTGGTCGCAGCGACGAAGATGCGAGCCCGCCCCATGCGATAGCCGATCTGGCCATTGGCAAGCATGTAGGGGTGAACCTTGCCCCGCGCGTTATTGAACACATCGGAATAATAGCTGTCGGAATAGCGCACGTCGAAAGAGACATCGACGCCCGCAAACGGCTGAGCGGTCAAACCCGCATTGAACGAGAACGCCGGGGAACGGGCTAGATCGTTCCCCTGGACGCCCGGATCGTTGTACCGGTCGACCTTGGTTTTCAGCAGACCACCCGATCCGAACAGTTCCAGATCGGGCAGCGCCTGGAACCGAAGTTCCAGCTCGGCGCCATAGGTGGTCGCCTTGTCAGCATTACGAATGACCAGCGCTTGCGCAGCCGGGTTGTTCGCGACATCAAAGGGCAACTGCAACCCATCATAATCATTGTAGAAGATGTTGCCGTTGATCCGAAGGCGATCGTCGAACAGCGTCGCACGTGCGAACCCTTCGTAATTCCACACCGTCTCCTTGTCATAGACGAAGCTCGGATATGGATAGTTGAAAGCGAAGCCGGCGCCTCCGGCATTATAGCCGCGCCCGACGGTCGCGCCGATGGTCAGGTTCGGGCTGGTTCGAAAGGACAATGTCGCGCGCGGCAGGAAGGCTTCGAAGCTCTTGTGGAAATCGATCGGGATTGGTCCGGCGCCGCCCGTGCGATCACGATCTTCGTGCTCGTAACGCGCACCAACCGTCAGGTCGGCGCGCTCGTTCGGGCGCCAGGTCAGCTCGCCAAACGCCGCCTTGGTGACTGTCCGGTCGTCAAAGCTGCCGCCGCCGAATAGATCGATCGTCTCGTGCTGCTTGGCATCGAAAAGATACCCCGCAATGAACCCGGACAATGCATCGTCTGCCTCGCCAAAGCGGATGCGCGGCTCGGCCGTATATTCCTTGCCGTCGATCCGGGCGATACCGTTGCCGGTGTTGATATAACGGTCGACCCGAAAATCGGTGGCGGTCCCAAAGAACGACAGGGTGATGCCGTCAGCGACGCCCCAACTGGTGTCGGCGATACCCACCGTCGCGCGCGTACGGAAACGCGGCGTGAAATTCGTGGCGATCACCTTATCCTGATAAGGGCGCTTCAAGGACAGGGTTTGCGGCGCATAGCTGTCGCTGAAGCTCACGGTCAGCAAAGTCCGGAAATCGGGCGTGCCTTCGGGCTGTATCAGCAGCTTGCCCCGCAGGTTCATCGCTTTCATGCGTTCCGGATGCGACAATTCCTTGTAAGGCACGAGATCAATAAAACTTTCCTCGCGCCGATAGTCGCCCGCCAGACGAAAGGCGACCGATTGACCCAACAGCGGACCACCGACCGCGGCCGAGGTTTGCCAAGTGCTGTCTTCGCCGATCAGCCCGCGTGCCTTGCCTTGCCAGTCGAACGTGGGATCAGCGGTCTTGATCGCGACCACGCCGCCGATCGCGTTCCGACCCTGTAGCGTCGACTGCGGACCGCGATAAACCTCGATCTGCTGCATGTCCCAGACGCCGGAATCGAGATAGATCGCTTCATTGAAGGTCAGCGTCCGCCCGTCGATCTGGAAATTCACCCGCGGGCGGGCGCCAGCGAAGAACGCATTGGCGCCGATCGCAGGGCCTGCCCCATCGATACCGCGAATAGCCGGCGCGCCATTCGACTGGCGCGTCGCGACGACGTTGGGAATACGCTCGATCAAGTCGTAGGTGCTGATCACTCCGGGCAGGCGATCGGCCTCTTCACCAGTGAGGACTGCAACGCTGGCCGCCGTATCCCGGAGCGAGCGGTTGCTCCGCTCCGCGGTCACGACAATCTCTTCCCCCCTATTTCCGACGGAAGAATCGACCGTTTCCGCCGATGCTGCGGACGGCAATGCGGCTGCCACTGCAAGGATGAAAAACCCTGATGATCCCGCGTGATTCAATTTGGACTACCCCCTGATTGCTAGGAGGCAGCTATAGCTATTGCCACTTATTCGCAATCCCGGATTTGGTGGATTTGAGGAACCGCCTCAAATAGTCTGGAGACATAGCAAATCGCCGCAGAGAGGGCGTACTTGCCCTTCCTGCGGCGATCGTATCGCGGCTCGTTAGGCGGGTGCTATTTCCGCCCGCACTTCGTCAGCCTTGCGGTGGGCTCCAGTCGGCCGATGGGATGGTGTTGACCATCCATGGCACGCCGAACTTGTCGACCAAAGCGCCATAGCCCGGCGACCAGAATGTCTCTGAGAAGTCCATGATCGTGCGCCCGCCTTCCGACAATGCGTCAAACCAGCGTTGGCCTTCCGCCTTGTCATCGGTGTGCAGGGTGACGTCAAAGCCGTTCTTGGGTTTGTCGATATTCGGAGCCCATTCGACATCCATGTCGGCCCCCATGATTGCCTGGTCGCCAACATCCATCCAGCAATGCATCAGCCAGCTTTTATATTTGGGATCGCTGATCGGCATGCCCGGTGGTGCGTCGCCATAGGGAATGGCGGCAGTGATCTTGCCACCAAGAATCTTGGCATAGAACTCGAACGCTTCGCGGCACTGGCCCTGAAAACTCAGGCTGGTCACGATCTTCACAATAACCTCCTTCGTTGTCGTTGTTCAGTCCGGGTTGGCGGCCAGCCAGGCCTCCAGCCGATCGATGGTACTTGCCCAGCCATATTTGTGGCCGGTCAGGCTGCTTTCAGACTTAAGCCCCGCATGCGTGAAATCCATGACGGTACGGCCATCGTCGGTCTCGGTCAGTTCAACCGTGACCAACGTGTCGACCGGCGCGCCGTCCTCATGACCCTCGTCCCATTTGAAGCTGAAGACCAGCCGCTCATTCTCGACAATCTCGTGGTAGACGCCGCCCTGCCACAACTCCTCGCCGGTCTCGGGGGACTTCAGCCCGATACGCCAGGCACCGCCAACCCGGAAATCGTTGGTTACGCTAAAGGCGGGCCATTCCACCGGCCCCATCCACAGGCGCAGAATATCCGGCCGACTCCACGCCCGCCATACCAGCGCGCGCGGAGCATCGAAGATCCGCTGCATTTGCAGCGTCGGCCTGGTGTCGAGATCTTCAGCGAGGGGCATGATCGCGATCCCTTGGGAAAAGGTCAGAGGGTTTTCAGCAACTCGTTCAATTGATCGGCGACCTGGCCCCAGCCTTCATGGAAACCCATTTCGACATGCTGTTTCATGGTTTCCTCGCTCCAGTGGCTGGCCGTTGCGGTATAACGGGTCTTGCCGTCGCCCGTCGGCTCCATCTCGATCCGTGCTACCATGAAGGGTTGTCCCGCCGGTTTCCAGTCCGATGTGAAGGCGTCGGTCGTGATCAGGCGTCGGTTCGGCACGACTTCCAGGAAGACGCCCGTGTTGGGGAAGGTTTCCCCATCCGGACCATGCATGACGAATTGGAAACGGCCACCGACCCGCGGCTCGACCACCGCGTCCGTGATCGACCAGGGCTTGGGCGCGAACCACTGGCTCAGGATCGCCGGATCCGTATAGGCCTTGAACACCTTTTCCGGCGGGGCATCGAGCACACGTTCAAGTACCAGATCGAATTGATGTGCTGCACCGTCAGTGACGCACGGATTGTCATTAGTGTCGTTTGCCATCGTCATTCCCTTTCTGAATTTTACGAAGATATTCATCCAACCGATCAAAACTCTTGTCCCAATAGCGGCGGTAGTGATCCAGCCATTCGGCAATGCCTTTCAACGCCATCGGCTCCAGCCTGGCCGGCCGCCACTGAGCTTCCTTGCCCCGGCTGATCAGCCCGGCCTTCTCCAGCACCTTCAGATGCTTCGACACCGCCGGCAGGCTCATGTCGAACGGCGCCGCCAGGTCGTTGACGCTGGCCTCCCCCTGGCTCAGCCGCGCCAAAATCGCCCGACGGGTCGGGTCGGCCAAGGCGGCGAACTGGGCGGAAAGATGATCTGCCTTCATGAGCGTTCCGTATTCAACTTATGAGTTAAGTATGACGAACATGCACTCTTGTCAACCGTCTGGTTAAATATGTACCGAACCTGCTCGCCTAGTGGGAGAATGGCTGCAACGCGCCGTTGGATGGGGGAAAACGTCGCCCGCCTGAATGTTCGGGAACGAGGGAGTTCCAAAAGGATTTATCTGTCGACGCCAGCCAGGAGACTCCGATGGACAGGATATTCACCCGCATTGCGAGCAAATGCGCCCATCTGATGGGGCAGCCCCAAGCCTTCATTATTTCAGCCCTGCTGATTATCCTGTGGGCAATCAGCGGGCCGTTCCTGCACTATTCCGACACGTGGCAGCTGATCGTGAATACGGCGACGACGGTTCTCACATTCCTTGCCGTGTTCCTCATCCAGAACAGCCAGAACCGGGATGGTGCCGCCATGCAGGCCAAGCTGGACGAGATCCTTCGCGCTCTTGAGGATGCTCGGGAAGAGTTCGTGGGGATCGAACATCTGACCGATATCCAGATCTCCGAGATTCGAGAGGCGCTGGAACACGACATCAAGGACGGGGAAAGCAAACTGCGCACCGCCGCCCCTTCCGTCGAACGATTGCTCTCCCGCTATTAGACGACGCCCTTGTTGCGAGTCATTAGCTTGGAACCATCGCGTTGGCCGAGTGATTATCTGGTCATCAACACGGGAGATGGACATGCCCACGACCGAGTTCACAGACGCAATCGCCCTCTTGAAAGCAGATCATCGCAAGGTGGAGGAATTGTTCGCCCAGTTCGCGAAAGCCACGACGGCGAACAAGAAGGAGACACTTGCCGCGCAGATCTGCATAGAACTGAAGGTACACACCACGATCGAAGAAGAAATCTTCTATCCTGCATTCCGCGGGAAGATCGAAGATCACACGCTCGACGAAGCTTATGTCGAACATGACGGGGCCAAAATGCTGGTCAACGAGATCGAGGCAGGTGCTGCGGATCAGGATTTCTACGACGCCAAGGTCACTGTCCTTTCAGAAGAAATCAAGCATCACGTGCACGAAGAGGAAATGCCCTCCGAGGGTATGTTCGCGCAGTGCCGCAAGACGGATGTGGACCTTGTCGCCTTGCGGGATCTTTTGCTCGCAAGAAAAGAAGAGCTGATGGCAAAAGCCGAAGCCGGCGGCCTTCCGCCAGCAGAGCCCAGAACCATGAATCTCGTACCGGCGTAAAGGTGCGTGGGGTAGCGCCCGTCACCATATCGCGGCACAATCTGGCGTGGAGGCGCGGTTGCAACACGTATGACCAGCTTTCCTGTCGATCGCCTGATCCTTGTTCCCGATGACATTGATCTGTCCCGCTCCCCGTTGGCCGATCATCTCGAAGCTGAAACCTTTGTCCTGGGTGCGTTCAACCCCGGCCTGACACGCTTGCCCAACGGCAACCTTCTGCTGATGGTGAGGATTGCAGAGGCGCTGCGGGAGCCGATCTTCGGCGGCCACGTCCATGCCATTCGTTGGGATGATGGGCGCTATGTATTGGATGCCTGGCCGCTCGAACTGGCCGATACCGCCGATCCGCGAAAATTTCTGATCCACGGCGGCGGTTGGCGCACAATGGCGCTCACGTCGCTTTCCTGGCTGTTGCCCGTCGAGATTTCACCGGACGGATTGAATATCGTCCAAATCCATTATGAACGCGCCATCGCTCCATGCGGCAGCTTCCAATGCTATGGCGTCGAGGATGCGAGGATCAGCAAGGTCGATGACCGATATCTGATGACTACGTGCTCGGTTAGCCCCGAGCGGCATTCGACGACGCTCTACAGCTCGACCAACGGGCTAGACTGGACATTCGAAGACATCGTTCTCGATCATCAGAACAAGGACATGCTGATCTTCGAAGGTTTGATCGGCGGCCAATATTGGGCGCAAACCCGCCCGCTGGGCAGTCTCTACTTCGCTTATCCGCCAGGCAGCGAATGGCGGGCCGGTCCTTCGATCAATCTCGCAAGCTCGCCGGACGCGCTCCATTGGAAGCCGAGCCTTTATCCAGGCATCCGCCCCCACTCCGACACGGTCGCAACAGCACGCATGGGCGGCGGCACGCCACCAATCCTGACGGACGATGGCTGGCTCACGCTATGGCACGGGGTCGAGCCTAAGGAGATCGTTGGCATCTATCGCACCTATTGGGCGATATTGGCGCCGGACGATCCCAGCCGGATCATAAGGACGAGCGACGTGCCCGTGCTCGAACCCAACCCGGACCTTACCAAACCGATCGAAGAGCAAATGTATCTTCGCGACGTGGTGTTCACCACCGGCATAGCCGATGCGGGGGACCATTATGTGGTCGCATCCGGCGAAGCGGACCTGGCATGCCGCATCACGCACATCCCCAAGTCCATTTTCGCTGGCGGGAGCTAATCCAGCCGCGGCCGGCCCTCAGCCCTCGCCTCGCCGGGCGGCCTCGATCTTCGCGACGTCGATTTTCCGCATCGTCATCATCGCTTCGAACACGCGCTTTGCGGTTTCCCTGTCCGGATCAGACATGGCTTCGTTGAGCTGTCGTGGCGTGATCTGCCAGGAATAGCCCCATTTGTCCTTGCACCAGCCGCAGGCGCTTTCCGCGCCCCCGTTTTCGACGATCGCATTCCAATAGCGGTCCGTCTCATCCTGATCCTGCGTCTCGACCATAAACGACACCGCTTCATTGGGCTTGAAGTTAGGGCCGCCATTGAGACCGAGGAATTGCGTTCCAAGAACCGTGAACTCCACGGTGAGTTCGTCACCCTCTTTACCGGAGGGGAAGTCGCCCGGTGCCACCATCACGCCGTCGACATGGCTGTCAGGGAAAATGCTTGCGTAGAATTCTGCGGCCTTGCGCGCCTCACCATGATCGAACCAAAGGCAGTTCTTGATCTTGCTTGCCATATATCCTCTCCGTTGTTCTTACCGCCTCAACAATGGTTGTTCCTCATGGTTCCTGTCTCCAAGGGCAATCCCACCCACCGCCGCTTCCGTTCGACGCAATGCCTACGCGCCAATTATGACGCTCAGGCTTCCTCAAACTTCCTGTTGCGTCCGTACGGCCACAAAGTTTCGTTTCATCATAACGCTTAATTCGTTTGTGGTTCGGTGTTCGCGCACGGGCTAACCGCCGCCCGTGAACACGCTCCTGACTCGTATCCGTCCCGGCTTCTTCGTACCGCTATTGGCCGGTGCGCGCTTTAATGACCGGCTTGTGGCCTGCCTTGGGGCATTGGCGGGCATCGCCCTGACGAGCTTTATCTGTACAGGCCTTCCGATTGCGCCCGCTGATTTGCCGATGTTCGTCGCGCCGCTCGGCGCATCTGCGGTCCTGCTGTTTGCCGTCCCGGCAAGCCCGCTCGCTCAACCGTGGGCGATCGTGGGCGGCAACACGGTTTCCGCGATCGTGGGGGTCGCCGTCGCCATGCTGGTACCCAATGCCTGGTTCGCCGTGGGCCTCGCCGTTGGTGGAGCGATATTGGCGATGTCCGTGCTTCGCTGCCTGCACCCCCCAGGCGGGGCGGTCGCGCTTACCGCGGTTATGGGCGGCCCTTCCATATTGGCGGCCGGCTTCGCGTTCCCCTTCATACCTGTCGCGCTTAATTCACTCCTTCTTGTGGGGGCAGGCTGGATGTTTCACCGCTTTTCCAGGCACTCCTATCCGCATCGGACAAGCGATCCGATCACGCGCCGGGAACAGCCTTTGGCAGGCGTTGAAACAGACGACATCGATGCAGCACTTCGTGAGCTTGGCGAAACCTTCGACGTCAGCCGCGAAGACCTTCATTTGCTGTATCGCCGCGCCGAAGCGCACGCTTTGGCCCGACGCAAAGCCGGCAATCCTTACCGCCTGTCACCAATCCTGCGTGCAGCAAATGACCGGCGGCTCCCTCCCGAAGAAGCCGCCTGATCCACTTCACGCCCGGACGAATGCTTCTGCCTTTCGTTCAACGCTTGCGAGCCACGGCAGCGCGGCCATGAATCCGGCACCTGCCAGCGTATTGCCAAGCGTCACCCACAACAGATTCCAGGCGGCACCGGCCCATGTCACATTTTCCGGATGGTTGGACAGCAGCGCGACACCGAAGACGGTCATGTTGGCGACCGAATGCTCATACCCGGACGCGACAAAGGCAAAGAGGCACCAGGAGATAGCGATCATTTTCCCGGTTTCGCTTGCAATGCGGCTGGCCATCCAGATGGCGAGGCAGACAAGCCAGTTGCAGAGGATCGCACGCGCGACCAGTTCAAAAGGCGCAGCGCTCATCTTCGCCGCCGCCGCCTTGTAGATGAACTCACTCGCAGCACTGGTGATGGCGCCGCCTCCACCCGCGACAAAGATGGCTGCGAGCAGCAGGGCGCCCACAAGATTACCGACCCAACTCATCGCCCAGACCCGGCCAACCTGCCCCGCCGACACGCGCCGTTCCAACAGGCCCAGGGCCATCGTCATGGTAAGTCCGGTGTAGAGTTCCGCTCCGGCAAAGATGACGAGGATCAGCGCCAGACCGAAGGATGCGCCCATCACCAGCGGCCGCGCGGCGGGATCGAGTAGTGATCCCAGGCTGAAGATGAGAAGAATACCGAACCCCACATAGATGCCGGCCAGGACCGACGCGATGAGGAAGCCGAGCGGCCGATCCTCGGCGGAGCCGGCCTTGCCGACGGCCAAACCGGCGAACTTGTCGATGGTTTCCCTGAACATCTTATATCCCCTGTAAGACTTGGAAATTGCCCAGCGCCTGCGCGCGGGTGGGCGTGGCGGTCATGGGCGTTGCCGCCCGGGCAGTCGCCTCGCCGATCAGCAGCAAGGTCGGATCGTCGTCGCTGACCGTTGCGACGAGGAAAGCGAGCGCGTCGAGGCGGCCATGGATCAATCGCTCGCTCGGCAGCGAAACATTGACCGCCACCGTCACCGGCGTGTCGGGACTGCGGCCCGCCGCGATCAGGCTGGTAGCGATTTCGGCAGCGGCTGCCCGTCCCATATAGATCGCCAGTGTCGTGTCTGCCGCGGCGAGCGCATCCCAATCGAGATCCAGGCTTTCACCGGCCCGGGCGTGCGCCGTGACAAGCGTCAGACGACGGGCTTGTCCGCGGAGCGTGAGGGAGATTCTGCCCGATGCAGCGGCGGCGCTGGCCGTCGTGATACCAGGGCAGATATTCGCGCGGATGCCGTGGTCCATCAAATGCCGGATCTCTTCGGTCGAACGGCCGAAGACGGATGGATCACCACCCTTCAGCCGAACAACGCGCTTTCCGGCCAGCGCGGCAGCGAGCAGCAGATCATTGATGCTGTCCTGACCGCGCGAGTGCCGCCCCGAACGCTTGCCGACGCTGACCCGCTGAACATGCGCGGGCGCAAGCGCCAGCACGCCCGGGCCGACAAGGGCATCATGAAACAGGATGTCGCAACTGGCGATCAACCGTTCGGCCTTGCGGGTCAGCAGGTCCGGATCGCCTGGCCCCGCGCCGACCAGCCAAACCTCACCGGGTGAGATGTGCTCGGCCGCCACGTCAGGCTGCCATCGCCGCAGTCACCAGGCTTGCGCGTGAGATAAGGACGCGACCTGCATCGACCTTCACCAGCACGGTCGGCGTGCAGCCCCTGTCCTCTCCCAGCGCCTGCCCCGTCTCCAGCGAGATGCGCCAGTTGTGAAGGGGGCAGGTAACCGCCGTGCCGTGAACGATACCCTGGCTGAGCGGCCCGTTCTTGTGCGGGCATTTATTGACCAAGGCGAAAACGCGCTCACCGCCGGTTCTGAACAACGCGATCTCATCGCCGCCCGCGACGCTGACGGTGCGCGCGCCGCGCAACGGGATTTCGGTGACGCCGCCAACGTCGAGCCAGTCTCCGGTCACCATCTGTGCTTACTCCGCTGCAAGGGATTCGGGGGCAGCAACGGGACGGAACTCACCCATCGGCCGATATTGCTCGCGCGCCTGACCGGCGACCCGTGCCGCCCAGGGATCGTCCTGCGAGAAGGATTGGGAGAGGAAGAAGCGCTGGGCCAGTTCAGCCCGGCCGATGGCATCCTCGACAACAACAGCCTTGATACGATCGATGCCGATCCGCTCCACCCAGGGTGCGGTGCGCTCCAGATAATGGGCATCCTCGCGGTAGAACTGGATAAAGGCGGCGCAATATTCGATGGCCTCGCGCTCGGTGGCCACCTTGCAGAGCAGGTCGGTGGCGCGCACCTTGATGCCGCCATTACCGCCGACATGCAGCTCGTAACCGGAATCGACGCAGACCACGCCGAAATCCTTGATCGTCGCTTCGGCGCAATTGCGCGGACAGCCCGACACCGCGATCTTGAACTTGTGGGGCATCCACGAGCTCCAGGTCGCCCGCTCGATCTTCACGCCAAGCCCGGTCGAATCCTGCGTACCGAAGCGGCACCATTCGGAACCGACGCAGGTCTTCACCGTGCGCAGTGATTTGCCATAGGCATGGCCCGACACCATTCCCGCAGCGTTCAGATCGGCCCAGACCGCGGGCAGATCCTCTTTCCTTATCCCGAAGATGTCGATGCGCTGGCCACCGGTGACCTTCACCATCGGCGCGCTGAATTTCTCCACCACGTCGGCGATCGCCCGCAATTCGCGCGGATTGGTGAGGCCGCCCCACATGCGCGGAACCACCGAATAGGTGCCGTCCTTCTGGATGTTCGCGTGAATGCGCTCGTTGATGTAGCGGCTCTGCTGGTCGTCGCGATATTCCCCCGGCCAGGCACAGAGCAGATAATAGTTGAGCGCCGGCCGGCACGAGGCGCACCCATCCGGCGTCGACCAGTTGAGCCGCTGCATCACCTCGGGAATGGATTTCATGTCCTGGGCGACAATCTCGCGGCGCACATCGCTATGGCCGAAGCTGGTGCACTTGCACATCGGCTTCACCTCGCGTTCGCCGGCATATGCATCACCGAGAGTCAGGCTCAGCAGCTGTTCGACCATGCCGGTGCAGGAACCGCAGGACGCCGAAGCCTTGCAGGTGGCCCGTACTGCATCGAGCGAGCAGGCACCGCCGGTGATCGCACCGACCACCCTGCCCTTGCTGACGCCGTTGCAACCGCAGACTTCGGCATCATCGGCCATCGCCTCGACCAGGGCCAGCGGATCACCACCGCCACCCATGGCCGCCAGCTGGCCGTGGATCAGATGATCGCGGAACGCGGAAACATCCTCGCTTCTTTTGAGCAGATCGAAATACCAGGGGCCATCGCTGGTGTCGCCGTAAAGCACGGTGCCGACGATCCGATCGTCCTTCACGACCACACGCTTGTAGACGCCGCGGAACGCGTCGCGCAGGACGATATCCTGCGCTCCTTCCCCGCCCGAGAAATCGCCGGCCGAGAACACATCGATTCCGGAAACCTTCAGCTTCGTCGAAGTGGCGGAACCGCGATAGCCGCTCGGTTCCCCCGCCAGCCCATCAGCCAGCGCACGGCACATCTCCCACAGCGGCGCGACCAGGCCATAGGTCTTACCGTCATGCTCAACGCACTCGCCGACCGCCAATATGGCCGGATCGGACGTCACCATATCATCGTCGACCAGAATGCCCCGGCCGACCTCCAGACCCGCGCCACGCGCCAGCGCGACATTGGGGCGGATACCCACGGCCATGACCACCAGATCGGCGGGGATGACGGTGCCGTCCTTCAGCTTCACCGCCCGCACGACATCGTCGCCGATGATCTGCGCGGTCTCAGCTCCGGTCAGGATCGTCTGACCCCGCGCCTCCAGCTCGGATTTCAGCAGCCATGCGGCCGCCTCATCGAGCTGGCGCTCCATCAGCGTCGTCATCAGGTGGATGACCGTCACTTTCATGCCGCGAAGCGACAGGCCATGTGCCGCCTCAAGGCCGAGCAGGCCGCCGCCGATCACCACAGCTTCCCCGCCACGGCTGGCGGCGGACAGCATCTGATCGACGTCGTCCATGTCGCGGAAGCCAATGACGCCATAAAGGTCGCTGCCCGGCACCGGCAGGATAATCGGGCTCGATCCCGTCGCGATCAGCAACCGGTCATAGGGGACCGTCACGCCAGTTCGAGAAGTAACAGTGCGGGTGTCACGATCGATCGATATGACGGGATCGCCGACAATCAGTTCGATATCGTTGGCGACATACCAATCGACGTCGTTGAGAACGATCTGCCCGAAGCTCTTGTCACCCGCCAGCACCGGCGACAGCATGATCCGGTCGTAGTTCGGGCGCGGCTCGGCACCGAAGATCGTGATACAATAACGATCCGGCGCCCGAGCGAGGATCTCCTCGACCGCGCGACAGCCCGCCATGCCGTTGCCGATGACGACCAGCCGCTCACGCGCTTCCGGTTCCGCTCCGTTGATTTTACCCTTGGACCCCATTCACTGCTCCAGAAACGAAAAAGGCCGCCATGCGGACGCTGGGTTTCCAGCGCCTGCATGGCGGCCTTGCCAATCATCGATCCGCCGTTCCGGCGGGCGATGTGCCATTCCCATCCATCGTTGGAGGGTCCGGCTATGTGGGCCGGGCAGCATCGCCCGACCCGAAAACTATGTGCGATTCGCTATCCGACTGCAAGAGCCTTTTCGCATGTGCAGCATCGGCTGTTACAATGCCCAATCAAACTGTAGCCAGAATTTACGCGTATCCGTCGCGAAACCGTCGGCCTGATAATCGGCATAACGCGCAGAAATGAGCGTGCGCCCCAGCTTTGCGGTGGCGAGCAGATTCCACTCGTCGCCATAGTCGCGGACCAGCCGGTCACTTTCGAAATGATGCCAAGTGGCCTGCAGCGAGACCGACTTCACCGGCCCCTTCAGAGCCCGCGCATAGCCCGCGGTAGCATAAAGATCGCGCAGGCCGTCCGGCGGTGTGGTCAGGAACTTGTCCGCCCATCCGTTGAACTTGAAACCTGTGGCGAGCGGCGTCTGGAATGAAGTGAGTGGCGCGCCGTTGTCGGCGCCCAACACCTCGCGCCCGGCGCCCAATTTTAACGGCCCCACATCCAGGCCCAGGTCCGCCAGCGAATAATCCGCGCGATAGTTGTTGGGATTGCGATGATGGTCGGATTGCCGTGCATAGCTTCCCTGCCAGGACAACTTCACCTTGGGCGAAAAGGTGTGAGACCCCACCAGCCGCAGACCATAGGTCTGGCTTGAGAGCCGATATCCCTGCACCGCGGCTTCGTCTCCATCGATCAGATAAGCGAAGCCCGTCAAAGTGCCGATCGGGGTTTTACCGGCAAGATTGGCCAAAAAATTGTCGCCTGAAACGGCCTGTTGCCTGGCGCCGCCGCCATCAATTCCCCAGATGGTTCTGACGCTCCAGACATAGCTTAGATCGGCCTTGATTCCGGCCCTGCTCCATTCCGTCCTGACAGCGTCGAACGTCTGGATACTCTGCCGGAACGCCGCACCGCCGACAAACCGTTCGTCGTCCAGCGCGATATTCTGCCGTCCGGCCGTCAGCGCGAAACCGCCGGCCTGATAGCGCAACTGCGCCCGTGACAGGTTGATATTCTGAGGATCGGCAACAAGCGGCCGGTCACTCGCCCCGCCGTGCAAGCCGTCGAAATATCTGTCGTTGATGGCAAGCATCCCTTGTGCTTCGACCAGCGCCGAAATCTTGCCCGCCGATGCCGACAACCCACTACGGACGCGCAGGGTGACGGCATCGGCGTTTCGCGGCAGATCCGCCTGATCGACATGCTCGTACCGCAGTCGCGCATCAGCGATCGGCTGCAGCTCGACCGACTCGGCATCGGCCTGGCCCGCCAGGAAAAGCGCGGCACCGGCTGAAATAACAATCCTCATGAATCCTCCAACGGTGTGCGATGGGCACGAAAAAAGCCGCCTTCCGGTCACCACGCCGGTAGGCGCGGAGCGGACAGCGGCTCTGCTGCTTGATGATGGAGAGGAAGCCCCTCGGCGGGCGACCGATTCCGTTAAGGCTCGCGTCGGTGCGAGCCGGCCCTAATCATGGAGCGGAACAATTCCATTTCGCAAGTGCAAAAAATCACGGGGTCATCGACCAGCGAAACTTTGAACGTAAGCATCGATCTGCTGGGGATCGAACACCCGACCGTCGAAGAACCGGTCGGGACCAAGCGTCAACACGCCATGATGCGCACCCACGGGAAGCGGCTGCGCCAACGCACCTTCCACCTTCAGGCTCGCCCCCGGCATGACGATGTCGCTCTCATGCAAGGCGCGGCGATATATGTCGGACCGGAACACTTCAGCGGCCGCCTGCTCGGATTGGGCCGATGGTTTCAGCATCCTCCAGCGAACGAACTGCGAATAGATCCACAACGCCTGGCTGCGCCAGGGGAAGTTCGCCGCCTCGCGGTGGAACAGCATGAAATCGTCGATCGATGCCGGCGCCCCACCCGGAACCAACGGCATCCGGCCTGTCAGCGCGGGAAGGATACGTTCGGGCGGCTCGCCCACATGCTCCGGCCAGGACAGCAGGTCCGCCAGGGCAATGGCGTTGGCCGGATCATCGCACCAGGCGGCCGACCTGGCCAGAGCGCGCAGCAGCCGGTCGGTGACCTCCGGATTGGCTTCCATCCAATCCTTACGCATGGCCAGAACTTTCTCGACGCCCCGCCGCCAGATACTGGCGCCCGTCACCACAATCTCGCCGGTGCCTTCGGCGACAGCGACGCTGCTCCAAGGCTCCCCGACAATGAAACCGTCAATCTCGCCTGATCGCAGCGCCTGCGCCATCAGCGACGGCGGCAGCACGCGGATCGCCAGATCGCGATCGGGGTCAACGCCCGCATAAGCGAGCCAATAGCGAAGACTGAGGGCATGGCACGAAAAGCGATGCACCACCCCAATCACCGGCTTGCGCCGCCACAGGCCGATCGCATTCGCAAAATCATGGGCGGCCGCCACCGGATCGGTGATACGCTGCGCTGGATCGGGATCGAGCGCAGCCGCAAAATCGCGCGCCATCGTCAGTGCGTTGCCGTTGACGTTGAGCTTGAACGGGGCCGATAGGGCCGCGGTATGCTGGCTGAGCCCCAGCGTCACGGCAACGGCGAGGGGGGCGAGCAGGTGTGCCGCCTCCACCTGGCGATAAACCAGCCGATCGCGGACGGTCGCCCACGAACTCTCCCGCATAAGGGTGAGATCGATCCCCTCGTCCGCCGCGAAGCCGTGGGTCTTGGCCACGATCAAGGGTGCGGCATCGGTCAGCGCGATGAAGGCGGCAGTGACCTTCGTCTTCATCTCTTTGACCCCTCCAGAAGATTGCTGGCGGTGATGAGCGCTTCCGCCACCTCGACGATCCTCTTCCCCTGGTTCATCGCCGCGGTCCGAAGCAGGGCGTAGGCTTCCGCCTCGCTGATCGAGCGGCTGTTGATAAGGATGGCCTTCGCCTGATCGATCGTCTTGCGCTCGGCAAGCGCGGTGCGGGCTTCGTCCAGTTCGGACTGCATCCTGGCGAAGGCATTGAAACGGCGGATCGCCAGATCGAGGATCGGCTTTACCCGTTCCTTGCGAAGACCGTCGACGACATAGGCCGAAACGCCCGCGTCAATCGCGGCCCCGATCATCGCTTCGTCCGAGGTGTCGACGAACATCGCGATTGGGCGGGCGAGCGCCCGGCTGACCGTCAGCATGTCTTCCAGAGTATCGCGGCTGGGATTGCCGAGGTTCATCAGCACGACATCCGGCGCCATCCGCTCGATACGTGCGACAAATGCTCCGCTCGGCGGGACCAATTCTATATCCGCATAGCCCGCCTCCCGGAGGCCTTCCTCCAGAACGGCGGCCCGCGAACCGCTATCGTCAACGATCACAATGCGCATATTTGAATCGGAGGCATGGTTCCGTATCGACGGTGAACGCGCCGCGATCAAGCAGCCTTCATCGCTGCCGATCACCTCCAGATCGGGTAAAGCACAAGGTGCGAGTACTCGCCACCCCTGTGGATATCCGCTGTCCCATCTCAGCGGCATTGATCGCGGGGCTCACACCCCGCGATCATGATCCGGTCGACAGAAATGCTACAACCAACAAGCCGCAGCGCCTTCCATCCTAACTCACCTTGCGCCGAAGCATGATGGTACGCGGGCCAACCCGAACAGCGATAAGACCCTCCTCCGCCACGAGCCGCTGGAGCGCCTGTTCCGGCGTCATGTTCCCACTGAGGGCGGGTGCGATCCGCGCCTTCAGCAAAGAGGCGTCATAGAGGATGTTAAGGTTGGCAATCCGACCCACGGCTCGGACGGCATCATCCAGCTTCTGGGAAGCAATGTTGAAAGCGATCGGCGATGACTGCTCCGTCTGGAAGCCGATCTGCGCCAGTGGAGTCGTTGGGACGACAGGCGGGGGAGCGACCTTCGGAGTTACCGAGGCTCCGCCCTCGGGCGGACATGGGCCGTCGCATCCCTCTCCATAGCCCGTCACCCGAACTTCGATGATCGAGGGAGAGATAATGCCCCCATTTTGCCGGACCTGAGAGACCGCGGCATCAAGAGCGGAATCCACCATGCCAGCCTTGGCCCCGACATCATTCGTCGCGAGTGAAGTGGGTGGGATGGCAGGCGGCGCGGGCAAGCCGGTAGCAACGCCGGCGACATCGATATTATCGGTGCCGAGCACCTCGACCGCGAAGACGTTGAAATTGCCAGACACCCGAATGCCGGCATCACCTGCGTCCACGATGCCTTGTGGCGCGACAAGGTCGACGTCGGCAGGTCGTGTTCCCGGCTGCGTGGCAACCGTGCCTATGCCGGCGCCCGTCGGCAAACCTGCAGGCTCGCGCTCCATCCGTGCCCATTCGTCCAGATCGTAATTATAGAATGACGGGCTGATGGAAGTTTTGGCCCCTTTGCCGGCAGCGATGTCACCCCAGGATGACCAAATCATCACGTTGCCGCCTTTTGTGGTTAGTACGCGAGATTCGTTAACCGTCACGCTGTTGTGAGACATGATGTTGATCTCGCCACCGTCGGTCGTGACGACGCCTGATCGAAGCGCATCCCCTCGATCTCCTGGGGAGGCGGGCTGCCCCGTCTCGCCCGGAAGGGCTGCAACGTTAGCGAGAGTCATCGCGCCACCGGGAATGACAAACTCTACCTTACCGCCGCCCGACGAAATGACGCGGCTGGCATAGGTTTCAAAATCGCCCTTCCATGCGGATTCGCCTTCGGCCAACGCGATGCCGGATTCCTTCTCCGCACCCGGGAAGAGTGCCGCAATCGCATTGTAACCGCGGAAGCTGGTTTCAAAGCGTTCGCTTTTGGGGTCGTTGCCCTCACGGCCCGTGGTCCGCAATTCAAGGAACAGGACGCTGCGATAGAATGGCGTCTTGTAGTCCGTCGAAAGCTGCTGCCAATATGACCACGCCGTGTTGAGATAGGCGATCTCCTCCGCCTTGGTCTTCAGCGGGTCGAGTCCCTGAAGGCGGCGGACATAATTTACCAGCCCTTCGCGCGGCTCCGGAATGGCGAACTCGCCGGTCGCGCCATCGGCCCGCTTATATTTGCGGTCGAAAAGATAGAGCGACTTGCCCGTCTCATCCAGCAGATAGTCTTCCATCTCCGCTGTCTTCTCGGGATTCAGATAGGCGTCCTCGAAAGCCAGATAGGAGGGGGTTTGGTTGTAACCCGTGCTGATCGCGATATCGGCCGCCTGTTCGTCTGGCTTCCAATCTTGCGGATCACCCGGCGTCCGGTTGGAACTACCGGCATCGCGGAATATTTGAATGCGCCGACTGGTAATGCCTAAACCGTTACTGGGCAGATAGATGTCCGTTCCAGCTTCAATCTCGAGGCGACCCGGCCCGGCGACGCTCAGATGACCGAAGCTCCTATACATGCCGGCGTTGGTATCGATCAGCTCTTGAGGAATATCGAAGTAAATTCCCTTCCCGGCGCGAACAATGCTGAGATCGCCGGGATTGTTGTGCTGGATGGAATAGCTGGGGAAATAGATGTTCCCGCCTGCCTGAAACCAGGACATCTTGGGCAAATATAGGTCCGTCGAGCCGGCAGTGACGATGTCGCCTGTAGCAGCATAGAGACGGACAGGTTCCGTATCGCCGATATGCAAATCTGGCGGACTATCGATCGTGAACGCTTGAATGCCCGGATAACCGAAGCCCATACCTGCGTTGCGGAAATGCACGCGCTGCAGAATGCCGCTGGTGGTCAATGGATTGTCAGGCGTGCGGATCAGATCCATGTCGGCCTGGCTCATATAAATGCCTTCATAGGCAAGCGTTCCACGATGGTTCAGCGCGTCCTTGCGATTACTGACGAGATAAGGAGGCATGCCGGGCGAGCGGTCCTGCTCCGATGTCGTGCCATAGCCGATGATCAGGTTGCCACCGGCCAAAAGCTCCAGATTGCCTCGAGCAGCCGGCAGCAGCGTCATGCCACCCAACACGCGGATGTTCCCGGTGGCGGCAACCGCGCTGATTTGAGATGGCCGAAGATCCCAGCCGCTTGCGTCTCTGCCCGCATCCGGACTGGTCGCCTGACCATAGTAGATGAGCGGCGCTTGGCTTGGACTGATTTTCGTCGCGCCTGAGCCGTAATAGGCGATCGCCATGTTCAGGCTGTTGTTCCACATGGTTATGTCGCCACCTGCGGAAAACAGGTTGACCGTCGCTTTGTCCGTAAAGCTGGTGAAGTTCCAAAGCGTATAGTCATCCGGCGCGATCATCATTGGATCGAGCACGCCTTCGATATTCAGATCGCCGCCGCTCTTGATGTCGAACTGGCCTGACGAGGTGAAGAACATCGAATGAAGATCATAGGCTGGCGAAGTGGCGCGAGGATCAAAATGGATATAGCAGCCGCCGAAATTGTTCACATCGCATGACGGATCGTTGAAGACCAAGGCTTTCGATCCCGCGACGATGCTGCCGCCGGCGGTCAGATCGCCCTTCCCTTCCGCAACATAGAAAGCACCGCCAGCGATGTTGCCGCCAGCTTTGAGTGTAAGATCGCCACCGCCGGTGAAATGCAGCGCCAACGGATCGTTCACGCCCTGCGGCGATTGCTGCGTGTTGCCGGAAACGCGCAAGCTGTTCGGAATGCTGACGCTAAGGTTGCTGATGTCGCCGCCGGCGCTGATATCGATATTGCCGCCGCCAAGAGCGCCGACGCCTCCTTGGAAATTGCCGTAGTCGACCCACCAGCTGGTCTGGTCGTAGGGCCGATCCGCCGCTCCTGGGAACAGACCCGTAACTTCGTCCAGGCTACCACGAATTTTCATATAGCCCGTTGGAAGCTGCGGCGTCTGCGCGCTGGCAATGATGTCCCCGACAATGCGCAGATTGATGTCACCGCCGCTCTGGCCATATTGCGCCCCGGCTGGCGCATGGAAATCGGCCACTTCTGCCGCCATGCGACCGGCTGTGTAGATGACCGAAGCCCGTTCCCGAAGGATCAGGTCCGCGCCGGCGGCAACATTGACTGCGCCAGTGCCGGTGCGGACAAGATAACCGGTCGAATTGTTCCATTGCTGGTACATCCGCATGTCCGTGGACGTGTAACCGAGCCCATTGATATCGACATAACCCGTCGTGCCATCGGCCTTGTAATTGCCGGTATAATAGATCCATGGCAGCGGACGGCGGGAATAGCTTGCCGTATCGACATAATCACCGGTTACCGGATCTTTCTCGATCAACGCGCCGGTCGTCGGGTTGATATATTTACCGGTAGCTTGATCGCGCTCCAGCTCAAGGAAGCGATCGGGCAGGCCAAATGCCGGATCACGCACAAATTTGCCGTTTTCATCGAGCACATAGAGCCGGTTCTCGTTCCCATAGGCGGGATCGTAGAAATACTCGATCGTATCCGGCGTGCCGCCAACGATCACCGATCCCTTCCCTTCGGCCAGAAGGCCGGTCGGAAGGACAGCCATGGAATCTGGGCTGGAGACATTGGCGCCGGCCGCCAGGTTGAGCGCCCAGCTATCACCGTTCAGCAGCGTGCCTCCCGAAAAACCGTCGCTGAGATTGGCGTTGATCAACAGGTCGCCGGCAGCGCGCAGAGTGAGCACGCCTGCGGCACCATCGAAGCGCAGGTTCGACAGATCCCAGTCATCCGTCAGTTCCATGTCGCCGTCGCTACGCAGCTCTATACCGGCCGTCAGGGTCACTCCGGAACCGATACGGTTGCGGATAGCTGCCGCATTGGCGCCCATGAAGGCTATCGCATCGTTGGAAACCGTATCGATCACAGACTGATCGATGGTCGAGATGCCGTCATAAACCCGAAAACCCTCGGCAATCACCGAGCGCGCGCCGGCAAGCGTGCCGGCGAGATGATCGATCGCGACATCGTTCCCGATTTGCGGCGCACGGAAACGGATCAGCCGCCCGCCCTCGCCGGTGCCGCTCACGTCGATCAGCGAGCCCGCCTGTGTTGCGATCCGCCCACCATTCCGGCCGGTGGTTTCGAGCAGTACGGTACCGCCCGCGCCAGCTGTGGTCCTGGCACGAGCCAGCAATTGTCCGCTCGCGGAAACAACCACGTCTTCCGCCGCTGCCAACTGGATACGCCCGCCATTGTCGCCGACCGTCGCGACGGTGCCCGTGACGTCGATCGAGCCGTCATTGGCAACGACCGCGAAATCCTGGACGTTCACCGTGCCATTGACGGTCACATCACCATTGTTGATCTCAAAGCGGCGGCTCTGGCGGAATCCGCCAGCATCAAGCGCAGCGTTGAAGCCAGCGAAGTCGGGCAGGGAATGGGTCAGCAACGAGAAGGAACCGCTGCGGAAACCCTCAACCGACGTTCCTCTGATCTCACCGCCGAGCAGCGCCTGACCCACGCCTGACTTGATCGTCAACGCGCCGGCATCACCGCCCGCCGAAGAGCCGGATACATCGATCAACGATCCCGCATTCATGATCACGTTGCCAAGATCGGCCACAAGGTTGACCGAACCGGCGCCGACGCCGACCGTCTTGTCGAAGAATTTGCTGACGTTGCTGGTGACGTCCAGCACCGATCCATCAGCCAGCACCACATCGCCGGCGCGCGCCTGCAGAGTGATGGTGCCCCCCGTCATCCGCGCTTGCCCGGCATAGTTCAGCGACGCGCCGCTCAATCCCAGCGTACCGCCAAAGGATTGGAACGGCGGCAGCATCGCATTGCCATTGTAGACAACATCAAGATTGTTCGCAGCTTCGATGAACAGACGTGCACCGCTTTCGGCCGCGAGACCGCCGGTGCTGATCGATACTTCGCCCGGTACATAGAGCGTCGAATCATCGCGGCCGATCACGCGCTCCTTCGCGGCGATCTCGAGCCGGCGGATACCCGACAGCGATTTATCGGCACCCTCGAAATAGACATTGTCAGCCTGAAGCGCGAGCGTCGCGTCGCCAGCGGTTGCCGTCGCCGTTCCGCCCGAATTGGCAAGCGTCAGCGTTTTCGCGCGGAAGGTGACCGTGCCACTGCCCGCATCGAGCACGCGTATCTCGCCCGCGTCCAGACGTAGACCGCCCGTTGTCGCCAGCTGCGCCTCGCCATAGATGTCGATCGAGCTATAGCTCTTGAGCGTTAGATCGGCCGCGCGGCCAAGTGCGCCAACCGATCCGTCGGCAAACACCAGCCCCTGCATCCCATCCGGCACTGCGCCGATACTGACGCGCGATGCCGAAGCGCTGAGCTGTTGCGCGTTGACCGTGGCGTTTGCGCTCAAAATCGTATCAACGGTGGCGTCAAACGCGACCGAACGGCCGCTCTTGATTGAAACTCCATCCGCGATGGTAAGGACGCCGCCATTCGGATCGAGCGGAGCGAGCCCAAAGCTGACACGCCTGTCATTCAGTGCGGCCAAGGCCTGCGGATCATTGCGCAGAGCTTCGAAAGCACGAACCGCCTCGGTATCGCGCAGAATATCGATCTGCTCTCCGCTGGAAATGCGCAGCAGTGTGCCCATGTCGAGCACGCCGTGGACGAGTTCGTCGTCGTCCTTCGTCCAGACTTCCTTCTCGTCGATAAACTGAGGGATCTTCGGAACAATCCGAAGGTCACCCGACACGCCGCCCACTTCGCCACGCGTTTCCAGCTGCGATCCGGTTCTGACATCGATATTGCCGCTTGAAGCGAACAGAAGTTCGGGTGCGAAAAGGACGGAAGCACCATTGTCGACGACAATATCGGTGCCGGAAACCGCTAGCTCCAGGTTTGAGACGCCCTGACGACGGACCCCACCGATCAGCAAGCTTGCAGCACCGAAATCGCTGAGCTGCTTGGCATCGAGGATCAGATAGCCGTCATACTGGCTTGTGTCGGTACCGACCCCGGTCACGACCACCTTTGCTGCGTCGATATCGGCAAAGCCGCCGCGACCGCCCTTGGCTGCGGTGGAGATCAACCGGCCATCGATGTTAAGCTTCTCGGCAACCTTGAACACAACCGACCCACCGTCCAGCGGTACGCGTGGCACATCGCCGACCGGACGGTTCACACGCAGAGCCTTCTTCAGATAGGCCTCAGATGTGAAGAAGCTGTTGGCCAATGTCTCGCGATAGAGTGAACGCTCTCGCAGCGTTTCACCCGGCATGACGTGGAAACCCTGGTTTCGCTGGTCCCGCGCGTTCGAAGCGCCATCCACCCGATAGCCCGCCTGGATCATCGATCCATCAGACAGGTGACGGATCTGTCCCAGCCGAACGTCGGTGAAATCGCCGAAGCGGTGCTTCGTGGTGACGCGATACGCGCCCGGCAACAGAGCATATTCCGCCGGCAGCAGCGTGTAATAGCCGGCGGCGAGATCGCCACCGCCCGACAGGTAGACCTTGTCGCCGATACCGAGCTGCGATGCGCCAAAGCCCAGGGGTGCGATATTGCCCTCGAAGTCCGGAATGATCGCATAGATTTCATCCGGCGCATCGACCCAGTCGTAATTGACGTCGCGGTAGCCGGTCAGCCAGTCGGTCGTGCCGTTCACGCCGGGCACGAATTCCCGCGCGTAGAGATCACCGCCCCCGGAAACGTCGATTACCGAGCCTTCCTGCAGATCGACCTTATCGGCCGTTAGATTCAGAGTCTTCGCAGGCAGCGTCGTCAGTTCAATGCCGGTGAACGGGTCGATCCAGGAATCCCCGTTGGACGTATAGCCATAGGGAATCGTCTTGCCTTCGGCGGACACGGAGGTGAGGCTGCCCGGCTTGAAGATCAGGCTCCCCGACCCTTCCATGCCATTGTCAAAGGCCTCAAGCGTCAACGTGCCGAGCGGCGAACGCAGGATTCCTCCTTGAACGATCGTTGGCGCTGTAAGGGTCAGTTGCGCGGCCGCTTCATACGGGCTGCCGTTGATCGGTCCGCCATCGTCCTGCGGAAGAATTTCTATGCCGGTGTCCGACAGGACCGTGAAGATGCGCCCTGTGCCGGCATAGACCTGATCGGCTTTCAGGGTCAGTTTCCCCGGCGTGTACAGCGCGCCGGTTATCGGCGAGAATTGCTGCCCGGGATTGGCATAACCCGAAAAGCGGATGTCGCCGCCCGATGACAGAAGCGTATTTTCGAAGCCATGGAAACGCGCGCTGGCGACCTGAAGCAGCGTACCGGCCGTCACGTCGATCCGCGTGTCGTCGCTGATCGCCTTTACACCATAGGGGGTCAGTGCAGCATGATAGCTGTCGCCACCTCCGCCTCTTCCGTTGAGAGGCATGCCAAGTTCGATCACGCCGGCCTCGAGCGTCACCTTCGATCCGGTCCGACCGATGATGCTTTCGGCATTGAGAGCGATGGTATCGAAGATATAGGCCCCGTCAGCCTTCTTGCCCCCAAGATTGACATCACCCGAAAAGATGATGCCCGGCGAGGCATTGACGGTCAGAGCCGAAAAACCGCCCTGGCTGATCCTTGTCGGCGACAGCATGCTGACAATGGGGTCGCCTTCCACCGCAACGGGCGCCTTATAGCCGGTCCAGGAGAACATCCCCTCGATGACATTGAACAGTTCGCTCGGGAAATCGGGAAGCGGAGGTGCTTCTACCACCAGATCGGACGCATCACCGACCACCAGCATCGGCGGCACACCCTTCGCCGCCGTTTCATATGCGACGATATCGGCCAGGGCGCTCTCGCGCCCTTCAATCACTGTGCCTGGCTGGAATTCGATATTGGTACCCAGCGACGACAACCAGTCAACGCGGCTGAGGTCAGTGCCGTACAGCGTCGACAAGGAATTGCCGTCAACATCCATGAAAACGCCAAACGTGAAATATTCGGCGAGCATGTCGAAGAGCTGCTCGGTGGTATAATCAACGGGCGCATCGCTGCCGCCGAGATATCCCGGGACCCAGTTGACAATGAAGTTGCCGCCACGAGCACCCGCCCCACCCGCCTGCGCGCGATAGAGGGCGTCATTGATCGACAACCGCCCGCCTTCGATCAGGATCGTGCCGCCATCGGAAGCCAGCGTGACCGGTTTGCGCGCGATTCCGCCTGCGTCGTTGCCAACTGGAAGATCGAAGGTCGCGCTTGTGCCGGACACGTCCAGGACCGCGCCCTGGTCAAGGGTGATGTCGCCCGCGATCAGGCTGATTATGCCACCGTTGTAAATATCGCCGTCGACCAATTCCTTGCCGCTGGAATCGAGCCCGCGCCATGTGATCATCGACGTGCCGGGCGCAAGGATTTGGGCTGTGCTCGTCAGATGAACGGTTGAACGATCATCGCCCGCGCCGATGGTGATCACACCGCCCGGTGCCGATACGGTTCCGGCAATGAAACTGCTTCCACTGAAAGCGATCTTGCCGCCCACTTCCGTCGCCAGCAGCGCATTTTTTTCGACACGCATCCCGCCGAGAACGGTGATGTCCATTCCGCGCCTCAGCGCTGGCGGGCGCTGTGCGATAGGCAGCGTAATCGGTTCGGCGACATCATAGATATCGGTGCCCGACGGCGTCCAATAGGCCGGCGGCACTCCGTTGTGCAGGCTTTGGTCTTTCAGTTGGAGATTGGCGCTCGTAGCCCGAACTTCCGTTCCCTCGAGCAGGGTGACAATTCCGGTCGGCGTCAGCTTGACGCTGGAAAAGCCGCTATTCTCGAAGAAGCTGGGCGCGATCAGCAGCGGTTGACGACCGGTCGCTTCCCCTTCCGGTTCGGGTAGCGCGGCACCGATGATGATGTCGCCAGCGTAGCCCAGCTCAAACCCGCCATTGCCGCCCAGACCATAGGCGCGCGCATGGGCAAGTCCGTCGAGTTGCAGCGTATCCTTCTCATTATAAAGGAAGGCGTTGATGGTGAGATTGCCGCCCTTGCCGCTTATCAACTTTCCACGGCGATCGACCCAGGCGCCACCGCTCAGATCCAGTCTGACGCGGTCGGGCAGGAACAGGCCGATATCGTCCGATCCTTCCTCATCCCCCGTCGCAGACAGGGTGACGTTGCCGCCGTTGATCCGCGGCAGGGTCGTCAGAGCGATGGGTTCCAGCACTTCATAATCGCTGTACCAGGAACCGCGCGTATCGATGTGCGTGTCCTCACCCAGTCTCAACGACATGCCGCCGAGGTTCAGATTGCCGCCCTCGCTGCGGAAAGAACCGAGGAATTCCAGCCGCTCGCCAGCAAAAAGCGTCAGTGACGCGCCGTTCGCGAGATTGAGGTTCGCGCCTTCTTCGACGAGCACCGCCACGCCATCAGCCGGCGGAAAGTTCACCTCTTCCTTCACCCGGCCGCTCTGGCGCAGATAGTAGCTGCCCATTGTCGACCGGTTGAAAAAGTCGGCGGAGGTGAGTGTCGTATTGTCGTTATGCGTGCTGTCGCCATCGATCGGATCACTTTCCCGATCGAACTCCTCGCCGAACAGATCGCCATATGTGTCGCTAAGCCGATCATAGAAGCCGAATTCAGCGGCCAGCGCATTTTCAGCGGCGGTGATCAGGATATTGTTGCTGACATATTCGCCTTCGCTGTTGCCGGCATCGTTGAGCGTGAAAATTCCTCCAGCGGGGATGTTGTTGCGTTGATAGCGGCCCGCGACCGTCTCGCCCCGCAACGTGCCCTGAAGGACTGCGTCCGGCGCGAGAATTTCGATCGAGCCGCCTTTGCCGCCCTGCTGATAGCTGGTTTCATACCGGCCGCGCAGCGAGGACATGAGCGGGATGTAATAGCTTTTTTGACGGCCCCATTTGGTGTCGTACTGCACCCATTCGTTGGCCAGCCCCATGTAGAGTTCGTCAGGGTCCGCCTCGCGAATGTCGATGATGCTGCCATCCAGGCGCCTCAGCATCGTGGAATAGACATAACCGTCCTTATAGGTGGTGACACCGCCGGACACGTCGATCACCGATCCCGACTTCATGATGAAGTCGTCGCCGATGTTCATGCTCAGCTTGCCGCCATTGGTCAGGAACTGAGCCAAGGTACCCTGGGAAAGATTGTCGAAGCTCTCCCAGTTGGCGAGGTTGGTGCCGTAGCGGCGGTCGACGGTGATTTGCTTGCGATAGAGGGGGCCGTCACGCTGAACAGGTGAGTCTGCCAATTGAGCAGCGAACAGCTTGCCGCTCACCTGATGGTAGCCCATTTCCAGTTCGACATCCCAGCCCGACAGATCGATCGTCGCGCCTCGATCCATCAGGAAACGGGTGCCGTCCTCATTGCCCTGATTGGCGCCTTCACCGACATTGTTGTCGAAGACATGCTTGCTTGCGTCGAGCAGCACCTTGATGGTGCCGGAGGGCATGTGGATAAGCGCGTCTTCCTGCATGTGCACGCTGTTCGCATTGATCTTCAGCGAACCGACGCTTTGCGGCCCTTCTGTAACCGGGATAGCGTCGGTAGATTCCAGGTCAGGCGTGATCTGCGTCAGGCTGCCGACGCCAAATGTAACCTTGCCGTGCCCCGGAATCACATTTCCGTCGAAGCGGCCGTCGATATCGCCATTGCCATATTCCCACCAATCCCACACCGAGGTGAAGAAGTTGATGTCGGCGCGGAACAGCGCGGTCGAGGTCATGTCGATCGCGCCCATCTGTTCAAGATTCAGGCCGCGGAAGACGATGCTGCCGCCCCGCTTGGAATTGATGATGCCTTCATTGCGCGCCGTGTAACCGACTTCGCGGGCACGCTCCGCCTGCCGCCGATTGATGTAGGGGACGATCGAGTTCGAGACCAAGGTCCAATCTGCATCGGAAAGGGCATCGCCCGTGACCGGCTTGCCCAGAAGCATTGAATAGAATGCGCGCCATTCCTCGCTCAGTATCTGCTGTGGGGGACGGCGGTAGGGAATGTTTGAGCGCATGAACTGCATGGGATTGTAGGCGCCGACATAAGCGTCGATCCGGCCATTCCCCGCTGCCAGCATGCCGCTGCCCGCGACCTGAAGGTAGATATTCTCGCCTGCGGCCAGGATTACCTGGCCTTCGTCCCTGACATTGATCGTCCCCTTGTTGGTGACGTTCGGGCCGAACAGCATGACCTTGCCGAATTCACCGGTCGTGATCGATCCGCTTCTGCCGATGGTCACGTTGTATTTCAGCGGATTGTTGAGATCGACGACCTCGGGACCGTCCTTCATCAGGTCATAATAGTTGTCGAAACCCACCGTGCCTTCGGTGTCGTCGCCGGGATAATACCAGGTGTTGGAGAAGGTCGGCTGCCGGCTGCCGTTGGAGCCGCGCTCGTAGGAAAGCAGTCCACCCGTGCCCGGCATACCGCTCTCAAACTGGTCATCGCGCATGTAGAGCGAGGAGAGTACTACCTGCTGGGCGTTGATTATGCCGTCGACCGAGAGCCCCTTCGGCGCAACCAGATAGATATTGCCGGGCGCCTCCACCTTTCCGTCGATCTTCGTCACGTCCGCACTGTACGAGCGGTTGAGCGCGATCCAGTTCTTGGCTTCCTGCTTGAATTTCAGGATCTCGCCCGCCTGAAGGCTCATATTGCTCCAGTCGAGGGTCGCCTTTTCCTTCGACTGGACCAGCGTGGTCGTAACGCCGTCGACAAGCACATCGGAAAAGCCCTTGCCGGTGACGAGGGCGCGTGTGTTGATCTTGGCATCCTTGCCGATCAGCACGCCGTTATCATTGAAGACATAGACCCGGCCCTGTGCGCGGATCTCGCCATCGATCCGTGAAGCCTGATCGCCATGCACCCGGTTGACCGCGATCCAATCCGCCGCCTGCTGCCGGAATTCCAGGATCTCATTGGTCTGAAGCCGGAAATCCTCCCAATCGAGCAGTGCCTTTTTTTGCGTCTGTTCGATCGACATCAGCGGACGCCCGTCGGCAGCCGTGCCGATTACCGGACGCTGAGCCCCGCTCCACACCGATACCTGACCGTTGGGGCCAATGATGCGACCGGCCTGCATTCCGACCATCGTCCCGAATGCCTGCTGCGCCTTTGCCGGCGCGGGCATGAAGCTCGCGGCAAGTGCAAGGGCGGCGACACTGCCGCTGGTCATGAGACGGCCAAACGCGGTGCTGGTGCGCGCGTTGGAACGGGGAAGGAGACGGGTCATGGCGAACATCCCTGGCTCGATGGTTCAGTTCTGCGGATTGGCGGGCTGCTGCGCACCGGGCGCAGCGCCAAGTTCAGCATCCATGCGCTGCTGGACGCTGGGCGGCAGCGTCGCCTCATAAATGCGGGCGGCGCGAAGCCGGTCTTCGTAGGACTGCCGCAAATTCTCCATCTTGACGCGGCTGGTCTGCAGGAACGGATCGACGCTGCGATTGCGGACATATTTGTCGGCAATCTCTTCCGCGATCGCATAGAGTTCGGCGTTGCGCTCCCGGCCGAGCACAAGCAGCTCGTCCTTGAGCTTCATTTCGGCGCGCAACGCCTCCTGCGACTGTCGCGCATTCTCGGCAATCAAAGTCTGGCGTGCCAGCAAGTCTTCCAGCTCGGCGATGCGTTGCTGATCCGGCGTCTGTTTCGGCTGGGCAGCGACGGAAGCCCCAGCGGGGGCTTTTTCCTGTGCGATGGCAGGATGGCCCGCGACGATCGCGCCAAGCAAAAGAGCAGTGATCTGAATGCGCATGATGCCCTTCCTCAGAACCGTGTCAGGAGGTTGAGTTGGAGTACGTCGACCGAGAAGGGCGGGCGGTTGATCGCGTCCGTGCTCAGCCAGTTCACGCCGATGGACGTGTTCTTGTAGATGCCGAACGCCCCTTCGATCAGGTATCCCTTCACGTCGGTGCCACCCAGGCCGAAGTCGCTGTCGGTGAAGATGTCGAGCACCGCATCGGTCTCGATCCGCTTGTAACCCGCCATGATTTGCCAATCGCCGAACTTTCGAATTTCGGGATGGCCAAGGTCGACACGGATCTGCCAGCCGAGATCACCCGGCTCCACGCCCGGCTCGCCGCGCAGTTGGGCGATCTCGTCGGGATCGACGGCGAGATTCTTCACGACCTCGCCCGTCAGTGCAAAGCGGCGCTCCCCGGAGGTGTAGGCGATGCTCGCATTGCCGATCAGCAGATTATAGTCGGAAGCGAGGCCCGCGAGCGTGGTGAGACCATCGGTCCGGACGTTGAAGACCGAGTTGCCCTTGTCGAGGAACAATGGCGCCGTGTAGTCGAGCAAACGCGACCCGTCGGGCGGGTTCTTTTTGCTCTGGATGCCGACGAAGTCGTAATAGGAACCCGATGCCTTTACGCTGAAACCATCGCCGAAACGCGCTTCCACGCCCAACTGCCCGCCGACCATATAGGTGTCGGAGAAAATCTGGCGCTCCTGCATGGGGAAGAAAGCACCGGCACCGAACAGCTCGATATCGTCAGTCACGGCCTGACGCACATTGGCGGCCACGCCTTCGGGATTGATATCGAAATCCCACACCATGTCGGTTGCATCGAACGGGTTGGGAATGCGGCCGCCGGTCAGCTTCAGCTGCTTGACCGGCTGCAAGGTGATGTAGGCGCGATCTATCCAGAAATTATCCTTCTGGAAGAAGTCGCCCATCGTCGCATTGGTCGAAACCGCGCCGCGCTCGTTACCCGAGGCAAGCCGTAGGCCGACGCTGACGGCATCCGAAATCTTGGCCCCGAGATCGACGCGTGCGCGATAGTTGAAGCGATGACGGTTCACCGTCGAGTTGAGCAGCGGGAAACCTTCGGCATCGGTAACGCCGCCGGCCAGATTGATCGCGCCCACATCCGGGAAGAAGGGGAAGTTATCCTCCGCGTAGCTCTGAACTTCATAGCGGACACGGAAATCGCCGCTCAGGCTGATGCGATTGGTCCACTCCGGCATCACGTTCGGCGCGATCCACCCTTCGGTCTTCGCCTCGGCGACCACCTCTTCCTTCACCTCTTCCTTGATCTGGGCGCGAAGAGCTTCGGGCACATAGGGCACGTCGATCGTCTGGGCCGTGCTGGGCTGTTCGCGCTGGGCGCGAAGCTCGGCCGCCTGGCGCGCCTTGGCGAGCAGCTGCTCAGCTCTTTCACGCGGCAAGACGCCTTCGTCGACGAGCAGCTGGAGAATCTCCACGCCGATGTCCTCGGTGGACTGGGCGTTGGCAGGCGCAGCGGCGCTTAAAGTGGCGAGAGCAGCGCCAGCAAGCAGGGTGATGCGAAGGGGTGACATTGGATCTGGTTCCTTTTGACCGCGGGCATCAGCCGTCGGTGCGTTTCATGTTGATGGTTGCGTTGGTGAGGCCCTCGATGGTCGGAGGCCTGCCTCGGCTGAGCGGGGGAAGCGTTGAGAGCACCTCGCGAATGGCGGTATCGAGCTTGGGATCACCCGTGCTTGAGCGAAGCCCCGCCCCGGTGAATCGACCATTGGGATCGATATTGACCGCGACACGGATGAACCCCCGGGCGCTCCGCGTTCTGGGGTCGCGTTGCAGCGCGCGGCGAATGTGGGTCTCCACATATTGCCCCCAGCCTCCGCCGCCACCGCCGCCGCCCCGACCGAACAGTCCGCCACCCTTGCCCGCGGCAAGGCGGAAGCTGTCCGAACCGGCGTCCGCAGGCCTGTCGAGTCCGGCCGGTTCAGCCGAGGGTTCGGCCGGCGCATCGCTTGGCTCATCCGAAGGTGCTTCGACGTCTTCTTGGATCTCCGGCTCTTCGGTCGGTTCGATGACCTCCTCTTCCTCCATGATCTTCTCTTCCGGCTCGGGCGGAGGAGGAGGGGGCGGCTGCACGACCGTGATCTCCTGGATCAAACGCTGCCGGGGAGGAGTCATTGTTCCTGACGGCCACAGCCACAGCGCGACAAGGGCGAGCAGCGCGACAAGGCCAACGCCAATGCCAAGCTTGAGCGCCCGACCGCGCATGGGTTTTAGATTGGCGGCCATCGCCTATCAGCTCCGGGTGCGTTCGCTGACGAGACCAAGCTGAGTGATCCCGACCCGCCCGCAGGCGTCGAGCACTTCCATGATCCGCCCATATTGGGAAACGCGGTCGCCCTTGATCACCACCGGGAATTCGGGCGTCACCGCCTTGAATGACCGCAACTGGCTTTCCAGCTCATCGATCGTCACCGGATAGGTATCGAGATAGACCTGCCCCTGGCTGTCGATCGTGATCGCCTTGGTCGTGGGCTTGGCAAGGCTGACCGAAGAGCTTGCCTTCGGCACGTTCACCTTGATGCCCTGCACCGCTGCGGTGGTGAGAAGGATGAAGATGATCAGCAGCACGAGGGTGAGGTCCACCATCGGCGTCACGTTGATCTCGTCGTAGACCTTCTTCTTTTTCTGGACGTGCATTGGATCGCCCTCCTATTCGGCCGCGATTGCGGCAGAGGCGGGCGTCGGTGCGCCGCGATAGGTTTCGGCGATCCGCTTCTCCAACTCGTCGATGAAGATGCGGTTGTCGGTATCGATTTCCTCGATGCGGGAGAGCAGATAATTGTATCCAAACAGCGAGGGGATGGCGACCGCAAGGCCGGCCACCGTCGCCAGCAGCGCGGCCGCGATACCCGGCGCGATCGCGTTGATGTTGACGTCACCCGCAGCGGCGACCCCGGCGAACGTGATCATCACACCAACCACCGTGCCAAGCAGCCCAAGGAATGGCCCGCCGGAGATGGCGATAGTGAGCAGCACCATCAGCCGGTTGAGTTTCTGGCTTTCGCGGGCATGGCCGGCATCCAGCGCCGCACGGATCGCCGCGACCGATTGCGGCGCCAGGGCGTGCCGACGGCTGCCATTAGCTTGCCGTCCATCGGCAAGTCGGGTGGCGAGTTCACGCTGGCCGATATGGAACAACCGGCCCAGGGTTGAATCCAGCCCCGTCTTGTTCAGCGCCTCATCGCCCAGCCCGTCATGGCCGTCATGCCGGGTCATCGCAGTCTGATAGGCGTTGAGGAACTGCTCGTTCGCGCCGGTGACGCGCGACAGCAGGATCCCCTTGCTCACCATCACCCAGATGGCGATCGCGAGCATCAGCCCCAGGATGACGATGACGACCCACGCATCGACCGTGAGTGCGCCGAACAGAATTCCCAGGTAACCCACATGGCTGCCCGATCCCGCGGCCTCCGCCTCGGACGCGAACGATACCAGCGTCGATGACCGTCCCTGCGATTGCGCCGCCAGCGCGATGGCAGAGGCGGAGCGCGCGGCGTTCGCCTGATTCACTTCATCGAGATCACCGACGAAAGCGGGCAGGCCGGCAGCGGCGCCGATCACCTCGTCCCCTGCCAATCCGGGCAGCGTTGCATTGATCTGCCCCGCAGCGACGCCATTCACATAAAGCGTTATCTGACCGTCGGCGGCCGTGATCGCCACATGGGCCCAGCTTCCGGGTGGCAGTGCGGTACCGGCCACTGCTTCCTGCGCAGCGCCGTCCGCGCCAACCGTGCGCACATAGGGGGCACCGCCGCGTAGCCCCAATGTCAGCCGTGCCGGTGCACCCTCTCCTTCGGCGCTGAACTTGGTGAGCACCGCGGCATCGGCCGGCATGCCTTCGGTGGCGGGTTTGATCCAGGCCGACCAGCTGAATGCGCCATTATTGGCAATCGCCAGGGAATCACTGGCCGCCAGCCGAAGCTGGCTGTCAGCGGCGAATGATGCGCCGCCAGCCACAAGACCTTCGACGGTCGGGCGCGCCGTGAAGGCGACCACGCGATTTGCATTGGCGGTCTGATCCGCCGGCGTTCCGGCCGTCTCGCTCAGGTGGAGGACCAGCGACTGTTCGCCATCATAGCTTTCGGCCGGGTTCGACGCCGCCTGCGCTGCCTGATTGCCGTAATAGAGCCACACGGTTTGCGACGCGCCCGGCGCCACCGCGGGCATGTCCACCCACACCAGGGCCAGTTCCGCCGTTGGATCAAAACGCTCGATGTGGAAATTGAGCGGGGTCTTGTCGTCCGACGCGACGAAGCGAAGATCGCTGCCGTCAGGCTTCACCTGACTGAAATCCAGGACGCCGCTGTGCAGCCGGATGAGGACGGGGGCACGATCGACAGTGCTCGAAAGTCCGGGCACCGCCCGAGCATCAACCGTCAATTGACGGCGCTGGCCCCAGTCGCTGTTCCACCATGCCATCGCCGGCGCTGGCGTGATCGTCGCCAAGAGCAGGATGGCCGCTCCGATTTTCCTTAAAATCATGATCTTCCCCGTTGTTCGCTGATGCCTAGAATTCGGTCCACAGGCGGAATTGCACCCGAATGTCGTTGCCAATGTCGGTGGGCGCGTCCCCCTTGTTCATCAGGGGCGCAGCCAGCAGGACGGACGCGTTCAACCGGTCGAGCGCGCGCAGGTTCAGGCCGCCGCCGACGCTCACCAGCTCCGTACGGCCAACCTGCTCATCGAGCGGATCGTGGATGCGCAGCACCGCCCCGTCGACAAAGCCAAACAGCCGGATGTCGTTCATCCAGTTCCCCGCCGCGCGATGAAAGGACGGGGTATCGACCTGCAGCTGCCCATAAGCGCCGTCGTCGCCCAGCATCTGACTTTCGAAGTAACCGCGGACGCTATCGAGACCGCCGGCCGAGAATTGCTCATTGGAGATGAGTGGCTCGCCCGCAATCTGCGACGACAGGCGTACGCCCGCGCGCCAATCTCCCGGTAGCCGCCGCAGATAGGACAAGTCCGTTCGCAGGGTGACCCAGCTCGCGCTGGCGTTCCAACGCTTGAAACGGAACTCGCTATTTGTCGCGTCGAGCCCGCGCAGGCCCATGTTCAGCGCAAATCCAACATCGAGATCGAAAGTTTCGGTCCGCTGAGCCATTGAATATTGCAGCGTCAGCGGAAAATAATCGATCGGCGTGGCGGCGGTGTCAGCACCGAGGATCAGGTTCTCGTTGAAACTCTTGTAGTCGATCCCGGCCGTGACTTGGTGGACGATCGGCTGGAGCGCATCCCCGCTCGTAAAGCTGTAGATGCCCCTCAGGCCGACGATATCGCCCGAACCAATCACGCCGATGCTGTTGATCGCGGCGACGTCGCTGTCGGAATGAACCCCATAAGCGACCAGCGTGAAGGGCGTATTCTGGATGGGAGCGACATAGGATCCCGAGACGATCCACGATTCCTCGGGCGCCTGCGGCGTCATCTGACCCTGCAGGCTCAGGCTGTGCTCGCTCTGGAACAGGTTGGCGTAGCGGACCGACGCCGACAGACGAAGTCGCTTGGTGCGGCTGCTGTTGCGATCGTTGAGTTCGAGCGAACCGTGCAGCGGCAACTGATCTTCAACGCCCAGATCGACATCCACTGTGCCAGGCGTGTCGCCAGCGCGCAGAGCGGGCGTGATCGACCGATCGGCCGATTTGTTGACCGCAGCGATTTCCCGCGAGACCTGCTTGTAGTTGGGCACCTGCCCCTCAGCGAGCGAAGGCAAGCGCTCCTTGATATCTTCCGGAGAAAAATGGCGTGCGTCAGTCACGCGCAAGCGCCCGATCTTCAGCTCGACGACGTTGAGACGGATCACGCCATTGCGCACATCCTGTTCGGGAATCTCGACGCCGACCGTCTCATAGCCGTTGTCGCGATAGGCTTTCTCCAACGCAGCGCGAGCGGCCTCGACATCGGCCACCGAGCGCTTCGGACCGAGGAAGGGCATCACCGCCTTTTCGACCACGATGCGCGGCAGGACGGTGTTGCCCTCGATACGATAATTCAGAATATCGACGGGCTGCCCACCCTGAGCAGCATCGGGATCTGCCGCTGCCTGGTTCGATGCAGCAACGGGCGGCTCCTGCGCATGAATTTGGGTGAATGCGCAGCACCCCAGGGCAACCAGCCCCGCACGGCCCGCTATCGCGAAATGCATCTGCAACAAGCCCCCTAACTCGAAAAGCAGACTGAAAACGGACGCCGTGCGTCTTCGAATCGACTGCAAATGTGATCGAGTGGCCGGGTAGGTGTTTAATGTGACTCTTATATGAAACGTCGAGTAAAAATATCACAAATATTAATACTGATGGGAATGAAATCTAATTCACTCCAATAACCATTGGCGAGATTCCGAGTTTTTTATTTGAATACATGGCAATATCACCAGAAGTATTCCTACCTCCGGCAATTGTATCTATTGCGGACGCAGCTCATGACCGAGGCGTTAAACATAAACGCCAAAAATGGGATCTGCTCGTCTATGCAGGCAAGGACGCTGCAAGCGCGCCGAACCACACCACCAAGCCAAAAAAATTTCTAAAGAAATAAAACGGGACACCGAAACGAGGCGTCAGCGCTTCTTCCTAGCGTCGGTGATGTTGAATTCCCGGGCGTTCTCCGTCACTTTCAGGCCATAGATGGCGCCAACTGTGTTCGCGAACGTTTCGCTTTCACCCGTCCGGAAAACGCCACTCAGCCGCAATTCGGTTGCCGCCTGGCTTCGCAGAGTGATTGGCTTGGCGCTGTACCGGTTCATTTCTGCAACAGCTTCGCCGAGCGGAGTTTTGTCGAGCACCAGTTCGCCATTCCGCCACGCAGTTACCGCTTCGATCTGGGGGCGATCCCGCAGGACATGATCACCAGCCTTTCGGTATCGCTCGCCGGGTGACAGCACTGTGGCCTGGCTGTCGTCCGTTCCGCGATCAACCTTCACCACACCGGAAAGCAAAATCACGTCGAGCCGATTGTCGCTGCTGCGGACCACGAATGAGGTGCCGAGCGCCCTCACATAATTTTCCCCCGCCTCCACGACGAAGGGCCGGGCGGCATTGTGCGCAACATCGAACAGCGCCTCGCCATGCACCAGTTTCAGCTTGCGTTCCCCGTCGCCAAATAGCGGCTTGATCTCGGTATCCGTGTTGAGCGTCACGCGCGTTCCATCGTCGAGCGTCACGATCCTCTGTTCGCCGACGCCGGTACGATAAGTGGGCATCTGCGAAAGCCAGGCCCAGCCAAGCACGCACAACAGCAAGGTGCATACCAGCGCGACGACCGGCATGTGCCGCCGGAGTTTGGGCGGAGCCGCCGCACGACGCTCCTCCGGCATCCTGTCGGGCAGGACGTGCCCCAACTCATTCCATACCATCAACGTCTTGGCATAGGCGTTGGCATTGTCCGGATGCTCGTCCAGCCATTGGTCGAGCGATGACGTTTCGTCATCGGAATCGCGCGTACGAACAACCCAAAGCGCAGCCTCCGCCAGCGCCGGCTGGCTAGGACCTTCGCCCGTGTTCGTTGTTCCCCCGCTCACCATCCGTCCATCCAGTTCACCAGAAACAAGATCCCCTTTGCCAACCGCTTTTCAACCGCGCTTACACTCAATCCATGTCGGGCGGCGATGGCTGCCACCGTCAATCCCTCCATCCTCTGGGCCCTCAGCATTTGCCCCGTAAGCGGATCAAGCGCGGAAAATCCCCTTTCCAATCTCTCTAGACGTCTGCGGGATGCATAGACCTCATCAGGTCGCGGCGATTCATCGACAATCGTATAGGCCTCGACCGGCTCGTCCGCGAAGTTCGCACGCCTGCGCCGGCGACTGGCATCAATGGCGAGATTGACGGCAGTGCGCACCAGAAAGCCCTCCGGATGCGCCACATGATGTTCGAGGCGATAGCTTTCCAACCGCTTGAATGCTTCCTGGATGAAATCGTCCGAATCCTCCGCCGACACACCGCGCTGGCGCAAGACGCGTCGCATACGCTTGATCGTCTCTGCGATGGAGGAGGCCATTGGATGGCCAATCGTCGCCTAAGGCTACGATTTTGTGACGGGGTCGCGACACCACAAACTTTGAAAGGCGAACGTCGTCGTCGCCGCGCCGCATGATCCAATCGTCATAAATTTGCATAACAACTGGTCCATACCAGTTCTCATGCAGTCGTCCCCGGCTGCGAGCAGCTTCATGTCGGGATCCACGTCGGATGCGCCGTTTTACCTCGCTGATCGGCCGGTGGCCGGCACCCGCATTTGCGACCTTTGCCGGACTTGCGGGATTTTTCGCCTATTTTTCGATGTATGCCTTTCGCAAGCCATTCGCGGCGGCGACCTATGTCGATGTCGCCGGCTGGAGCATCGCCATCGACTACAAGACCGCGCTCCTGATCGCCCAGGTGCTCGGTTACGCCCTGTCGAAGCTGATCGGTATCCGCATCATCGCAGAAATCGGCCGCAACGGTCGGGCAGTGGCGATATTGGGGTTGATCGGCGTCTCCTGGCTGGCGCTCATCCTGTTCGCGCTGCTCCCTGCCCCTTGGAATATCGTCTGCCTGTTCCTCAACGGCCTGCCGCTCGGCATGATCTGGGGGTTGGTGTTCAGCTATCTGGAGGGGCGCCGCACGTCCGAGATGATGGGCGCGCTGCTGTGCGCCAGCTTCATCCTTTCATCCGGCGCCGTGAAGACCGTGGCCATGCTGCTGATGCAGGCAGGCGTCAGTGAATATTGGATGCCCGCGGCGACCGGCGCGCTGTTCATCCCGTTGCTGCTGTTGTCGGTCTATGCGCTTGAATTACTGCCCCCGCCGGATGCGCAGGATGAGGCGGAGCGAACCGTGCGGGTGCCGATGCTGAAGGCGGATCGCGCCGCGTTCCTGCGCGATCATGGGATGGCGATGGCCTTGCTGGTGCTCGGTTATGTCCTGCTCACCGCGCTGCGCGATTTCCGCGACAATTTCGCCGCGGAGATCTGGATCGGGCTTGGCTACAAGGATGTCGCCTCGGTCTTTTCGGAAAGCGAGGTGCCGGTTGCAGTGATCGCGCTGGCCGCACTCGGATCGCTGATGCTGGTGCGCAACAATCTGCGTGCGCTGCTTGCCATGCATGGCGTCATCGTCGCAGGGGCGCTGCTGCTCGGGCTGTCGACGCTTGCCTTCCAGGCGCATCTGCTGACTCCCCTCAGCTGGATGATCCTGACGGGCGCTGGATTGTATCTGGCCTACACGCCGTTCAATGCGATGCTGTTCGATCGGATGATCGCGGCGATCGGGAAAGCGGGCAATGCCGGCTTCCTGATCTATATCGCCGATGCGTCGGGCTATGCGGGCAGCGTGGCACTGCTGCTGTATCGCAGTCTGGCCGCGCCCGCGATGGATTGGCTCAGCTTCTATATCGCCTGCGCCTACGCGACCGCGGTCATAGTCGGGGTACTGACCATCTGCTCTGCCGTGTATTTCGCGCAGAAAGGGCGCGGCAGTGTCGTCCCCGTCCGCACCTGATCTGATCGTCGTAGGCGCCGGCATCGTCGGCCTCGCCCACGCGCTCGCAGCCGTCAGGCTCGGCAAGCATGTGCTGGTGATCGACAGGGACCAGCAGGCCAACGGAGCATCGATCCGCAATTTCGGTTTCGTCACGGTCACGGGGCAGGAACGCGGCCCCGTGTGGAACCTCGCCCGCCGCAGTGCAGAGGTTTGGCGCGAGATCGCCGAACCGGCGGGCATTGCGATCGAACAGCGCGGCCTGCTGACCGTCGCGCAGCGCCCGGCGGCCGAAGCGGTTCTTCAGGCCTTCCTAGCGACCGAAATGGGCGAAGGATGCGAATGGCTGACCGCCGATCAGATGCCCGGCATCCAGTGCATCGGCGCACTGCACAGTCCCCATGACGTGCGCGTCGAATCCCGAACCGCCGTTCCGAAGCTCGCCGCCTGGCTGGAACAGGTCCACGGCGTTCCCTTCTTACGGGGCACCGCAGTCCAAGGCGTGGAAGGCGGGCGCGTCACCTGTACACGCGGAACATATCGCGCAGAGGTCGTCATCGTCTGCCCGGGCGATGACATGGCAAGCCTGTTTCCCGACAGTTTCCGTCAACGGCGCGTGACACGCTGCGCACTGCAGATGATGCGTCTCGCCGATCCGGGCTGGCGCCTTCCCCACCCGATCATGTCCGACCTCAGCCTGATCCGATATCTGGGCTATGCGCGACTGCCTGAAGCACGCGCCCTTGAGGCACAGTTGCGAGTGGAGCAAGCTGCGAAAGTCGAGCACGGTATCCATCTCATCGTCGTGCAAAGCGCCGACGGCAGCCTGGTGGTCGGTGACAGCCATCATTACGCCGATATACCACCGCCCTTCGCGCAGGCGGAGGTGGAAAGATTGATCCTGGATGAGTTCGCCGCGCTGTTCGGGCCACCGCCGCCAGTGATCGAACGCTGGACGGGCACATACGCCTCTGCCGATCGACACAGCATGGTTGAAACGCCCGCAAACGGCGTGCGCCTGGTCGTCGTCACCAGCGGCACCGGGGCATCGACTGCCTTCGCGCTTGCCGAGCAGGTGGTGGGCGACCTTTTCGGCAAATAGAGAATGAGGGGGATTGTGATGCATCCGCGACCAAAGGCTGTGATATTCGACTGGGCGGGAACGATGATCGATTTCGGCAGCCGCGCACCCGTCATCGCGTTGTGCGCCTTGTTCGACGAAGCCGGCGTTCCGATCAGCGAAGAAGAAGCCCGGGCCGAAATGGGCATGGCCAAGAGCGACCATATCCGCGCGCTCCTCACCAAGCCACGTATCTCCGCTGCATGGCAGGACCGTCACGGCCATGCGCCCGATGAGAAGGATGCCCAGCAACTCTTCACGCGCATCGCGCCAATGATGCGTGACGCCGCACGAAATTGCGCCGTCCTGATTCCCGGCGCCGCTGACGTCACTGCGGAGCTTCGGGCCGATGGCGTCAGGATCGGCTCCTGCACCGGTTACACGCGTGAGATGATGGCGGACATCCTACCGCTGGCGGAGCAGCAGGGCTACAAGCCGGAGGTGGTCGTCTGCGCGGGAGAAACGGCCGTGGGTCGCCCCTCCCCACTCATGCTGTGGAAAAATCTTGTCGAGCTGGGCGCATGGCCGGCCACTGCGTGCGTCAAGGTGGACGATGCCGATGTCGGTATCGCCGAAGGGCGCGCCGCAGGCGTGTGGACGGTGGGCATTGCCGCCAGCGGCAACCGCGTCGGCCTGTCGGCAGAGGCACTGGCTGCACTTGGCTCCGCCGAACGATCGCAGCGGATCGAGGCAGCGCGCAACGCCCTGCTTGCGGCAGGTGCGCATATGGTCATCGATACCGTCGCCGACTTGCCCCAGGCACTGCGGCAACTCCAGATCGGTTAGGCGCGGACGTTCAGATCCACATGCACGCGGATCGCGTCGTGCCGCCAATATTCCTGGTCATATTCCACCACGCGCCCGCTGGCGTCAAAACTGGTGCGGACGACCAGCAGCCCCGGCGTCCCTGATTTGACGCCAAGCGCATCCGCCGCCTCGCGGATCAGCGCGCAGGGCCGCATGTCGACCCGATTGCGCGCCACCGTCACATCATAATGGGTGGTCAGGATCTGCGTCAGCGATCCATCCAGAGAATGCGAAAGCAGCCCGGGCGCGAGCGCTGGATCAACCGTGATGCGCTCCACCAGTACCGGCCGCCCGTCGATCGAGCGCAAACGGGTGATCAGATACAGCGGCGTTCCCGGCGCAACGCGGAAGATGTCGGCAACGGCGGAAGTCGCGGGCAGGCTTTCCTTCGCGATCGTCGAGGTGGCCGGCGTCCTGCCCTGCTCCGCCACATAGGTCATGAAGCCCGCCCAGCGGGTCGGATCATAGGTGACGGCAGGCGGTGAAACATACCAGCCGCTACGGTCGCGGCGATAGATCAACCCCTCCGCCTCGAGCTGGAACAGCGCTTCGCGGATCGTGCCGCGCGCGGTGCCCGATCCGATCTGCAATTGCCGTTCGGACGGCAGCTTGCCGCCGGGGGGCAGCTTGCCCATCTCGATGCTGAGCGCGATCTGGTTTCTGAGCGCCAGATATTGCGGTCCGTCCGCCGCGTTGGTCGCGCTGGTCCAGGGAATGATGTCGGCTGTTGTTCGCATCACCGCTGTCATGACAGGCCCCGCTTCGCCCGGTCAAGGACGAGAAAATATGCGGGACGGCCAAAGGGAAGCCGCCCCGCATATTATGCCCAATCCATCAAAAAGGTGGATCAGAATATGTAGCTTGCCCGCAATATGATGGTGCGGCCCGGCTCCATATAGTCCTTCATATAGGTGGGGTTATCGCCCTTGGTCGTATAATATTTATAGTCGTTGAGGATGTTTGAGACATCCAGATCCATCGCGAAATGGCTGGTGAAATTATAGCGGGTATGGAGGTCTAGGCTCCGGTTCGGCCGCACCCATTTGTCGACGGCATTGTCGCGCAGGGATTCGATGAACTTGCCCCGAAAATTATAGGACAGCTTCGCCTCGACGCCATATTTCTGGTAGGTCAGCGACGCATTGTAAAGCAGATGCGGTGTGTTGATGAACCGGATCTTGTCGCCGTTGCGATAGGGCTGACCCGTCGAGGCCTCGCTCTTCTGCACCGTCACATTGCCCTGGAAGCCGAAACCGTCGAACGGCGCTTGCAGCCCCTGGAAGTTCTTGATCAGATTCAGTTCGAGACCGTAGATTTCCGCCGTCTCACCATTTTGCGGCTGGGATATCTCGATCCGCCCGCTCTGCGTATTCGCATTCACCTGGCTGCCATTGGTGAAAATGAAATTCTTGATGTGCTTGTAGAATGCGCCGGCTGAAATCAGGCTGCTGTCGTCCGGATAATATTCAGCGGACAAATCGGCGTTGATCGATTTCGCGGGCTTCAGATCCGGATTGCCCTGGCTGATCGCGATGATCTCTCCGGTGCCGGGTTCACGAGTGATGGATTGCCCGGCCGACATATAGCCATATTCCGGCGGCGAATAGCCGGTCCAGATCGCCGCGCGATACACCTGCCGATCATCCGGCCGATAGATCGCGGTCAGGCTGGGCAGGAATACCGTGTAGCCGCGATCGGTGGTGCCGAACGCGCTGTTGTCGCCGTCGTCCACCCAGAATTCGTTATGGGTCTCACGCCGTTCAAAGCGGGCGCCCGCAATAGCCTGCAACGAATTCATGGTGAAATGGGCCAACGCGTAGCCGGCATAGACTTTTTCGGTGCTCTTCTTGTCGTCGGCGAGCAGATCGGTTTCGGACGGCAAGCCCGACGGATCGCCAGCCGCTGCCGTGATGGCGTCAATCACAGCCCGGCGATCGAACACGTCACCATAATAATATTGACCGCGCAGGATGCTGTGGACTTCCTTGTCCACCAATCCCGAATTGGCCATGCTTTCGTCGGCATTCAGAAGGTCCCCATCCCACACCGGCGTGTTGTTGTACTTACGGCGTGATTGGGTGAATTTTGCACCGACCTTCACATAATCGAGCACGCCATCCAGATCATAGCGCGCATCCAATCGTGCTGCGACGCGGCTGTCAGTCTGTTTGTCGCGGCTAAGCTCTGCGCCATCGAATGCCAGCAGGCTGGAATCACGTTCCACCGACTGGGCATAATCCGGCAGACCCGCATGCGGAAAACGCGGATCGTTCGAAACCCAATCGATGCCGGTTTGCGGTGTCACGCAGACGGGATCTTCGCCGCAGGCATAAGACACTTCATAGCTGTTGGGTGAGGACCGCTCGCCGCCGCTGTAGCTGAAATCGTAATCCAGTTTCAGCCGGTCGAACCGGCTGGTGCCTCCGAAATTGATCGTACCCAAAGTCTGGTTGCGATCGATCGTCTCGAAATTGCGAGCGAACTCGAAATTGCGTGGATCCCAAACGCCGGATCGGCCATTCAGGGACCAGAGACCGCTGCCGTTTCGATCCGCATCGGTGATCACACCATCGCCGTCGTCATCGACGATCTGGCCAGTGGTATAGCCATAGATGTTGCCGCGATCGTCCCGGCCGGTGATCATGTCTTCGGGCTGTGCCAGTCCGGTATCGTCCTCGTTCACCTGCGTGAGGCGGGGGGTATCGATATTGTTATAGTCGGTGAGGTCGTTGGTGCCCTTCAGCTTCTGCCGCGAGAACTGGCCACGCAGATAAAGCTCGGTGCTGTCCCCATGGAAATCGAGCGAAAAATTGCCGCCGTAACGCGTCTGCTTCAGCCGGCGATAATCGAGGTCGATGCCGGGCAGGTGCATGTTGCGCTCGTCAATGGACTCCTCGGCGTCCTTGCGCCACTTATAAGGTTCCCACTCGCCATCATTCTCGGTTTCCTGGCCGTTGCCATGCGAGACGCCGTAGTTGACCGATACGAAGATGCCGAAGCGATCGTCGACAAAGCGCTTCCCGAAATCGGCCTGCCCCTGATAGGTGCTCGATGCCTCATCGGCCTTGCGCGCCTGTTCGTTGAAACCGCCGCTGGCGTAGAGACGCACGATCGTGTCGTCCTTGAAATCGAACGCGGTGGGCGTGCGGAAATCGATGCTTCCACCGATGGCGTCGCCGTCCTGATCGGGCGTCAGCGTCTTGGTCACGCGGATCGCGGAAAGACCGTTGGGCGGCAATACGTTCAAGGACACGTCGCGGCTGCTGGGATCGGTCTGCGCCACTCGCACACCATTGATGCTGACCGCATTATAGGTGCCGGAAAGGCCGCGAACGGCGACATACTCGCCCTCGCCCGTGTCCTGATTGACGATGACCGAAAGGCCGGGGATGCGACCAAGCGCATCCGCCACATTCGCGTCGGGCAATTTGCCGAGGTCGTCAGCGGAAATGACGTCCACGACGTTGTCTGCCTTGCGCTTTTCATCGATGGCGATGGCCGTGCTCAGCCGCTGGCCATTGACGAAGATGGAGCCCTGCTGCGCCTCATCAGCGGCATCAACGGGCGCGGCTGGCGCCTCAGCAGGATCGGCGGCACGTGCGGCCGCAGGAATGACGAGAGCGATGGAGGCGACCGACAACAGGAAAACCGTGTCGCGCCGTCCTGCCCGATGGTGAGTGGCCATAGGAAAAATCCCCAGTAAATCCAGCATGATCATCTCCCCGAACAAGATCGATCGAGGCGGCTCACAGACAAGCCATCTCCGTTCCCCGCGACGGTCGTCATCGGAGTTCGCAAATGGGCGGCAATTCACTTCAGTGTTTTTGTTGCGCTCCCGATTCGGGCTTGCTGTTGTCTGGTATAAACCAGTTAGTGATGACAGAGGCGTGACATGATCGGAAATTTCGGGAAGGTTTTTCCGAAACCTCCACCAAGCAATTGTTTTATCACATTATTTTTGGAGAATTAGCGATTCCAGCAGGGAACGATAGCTTTCAAGTTCCGGCACATCCCACCCCGATCGCTTACCCATATCGTCGTAGCGGCGCAGCTTTATGGCCTCTTGTGCAAACGGAAGAGCCACGAATTCAGCGGCTTCGGCTTTCGTATAAACGCCCCCCTGCAGTTGCAGGCTGATGGCGGATGCCCTGCTCAACGCCTCCAGATAACCTGGCTCGACCGCGCAAAGATAACGCTTGGCATTTACGTGCAACCGGACCGGCTCAGACACTTCCAAAGGAAAATGCCGCGCGAGAAAATCGGCTCCGCTGATTTCATGGCGCGCATCGATCCCGTGCTTTTCTGCCGCGTTTCCCGCATCGTCCATGAACTGCCCGATATCGTGCAGCAGCGCGGCCGCGATCAGGCTGTCGGATGCCCCATCCTCCCGTGCACCGTGAGCCGCTTGCAGCACGTGCTCGATCTGGGTGACGTCTTCGCCATAGCGAAGGCCGCCCAGCCGATTGAACATGGCAAAAATGTCATCGATTACCGATACCGTCATTTGATCTCCCGTCGCGCCCAAGCGGGCGAACATTGTCGTCAATCTGTAGTCTTATTGGACTATACCAGATTTATGACGGCGCCGCGACAATGGCTTACGCGGCGGAGAGGGGGAAGTTCGGCGATGAACGAGACGAGCAGAAGACGCTTTTTGAAGATGGCCGCTGGCACGGGAACGGCGATGGCATTGCTCCCCGGCCTGATCGAGCGTGCGATGGCGATCCCCGCGAACAACGCCACCGGCACCATCATGGACATCGAACATATCGTTGTCTTCATGCAGGAGAATCGTTCGTTCGATCACTATTTCGGCGCGTTCAACGGCGTCCGTGGCTTTGGCGATCCCCGACCAATCCGTATCCCCGGAGGCCGCAGCATCTGGGCTCAGCCAAGCGACGAGCACCCCGACGGTTACGTCCTGCCCTATCATGGCGATTCGAAGACCAGCCAGTCCTTCGCTGTCGACGGATCGGATCAAGGCCATCAGGCAAATCTGACCATTTTCAACCAGGGCCGCTGCAATCGCTGGGGCGAAACCCGCGAGCTTCACAAGCGCATGCTGCGCTATGGCCCCGCGGACCTGCCCTTTTACTATGCGCTCGCCAACGCCTTCACCATTTGCGACGCCTATCATTGTTCAACGCTGACCCAGACATACCCGAACCGTCTGCACCTTTTCACCGGCTGCAATGGTGGCGGCACCGTGGGCGGCGATCCCGAAATGACCAACTATGGCGAAGATGAAACGCCAAGCGCCGACATGGCGACGGACAAGCCGCTCCGCCCCGATGCGTTCCGCTGGACCACTTATGCGGAGCGGTTGCAGGAAGCGGGGATAAGCTGGAAAGTCTATCAGGAATACGACAATTACGGTGACAATCTCCTATCGATCTTTCCTGCCTTCCGCCCCTGTGACAAGGGCTCGGACCTCTACCGTCGCGGCCGTTCATGGGTGAGCGAGCATAAGGCAGGCGCCGATCGCACCCGCTCCGATGGTGAACAACTGGTCGAGGCATTCCGCCAGAATCTCGCCGCGAAAACCCTTCCCCAGATATCCTGGATCGTCACCGCCGAAGATCTGTCCGAACATCCCGAGGCGGAGCCGTCCAAAGGCGAGCATATCGCCGCCAAGCTGATCGAGGCGCTGGTTGATCATCCGGAAATGTTCGCCCGCACCGTCTTCATCATCAACTATGACGAGAGCGGTGGGTTCTACGACCATATGCCCTCCCCTGTTCCGCCGCTGTCCCCCGCGCAGGGTTTCAGCACCGTCCCGGTGGACGGCGAAGCGAAGGATTACGGGTCGAAGAAGGTCGCCAATCAGGGCCGCCACCCTGTGGGGCTCGGCATCCGGGTACCGGCCATCATCGTCTCGCCGTGGAGTCGCGGCGGCTTCGTCTGTTCGGAACTGTTCGATCACACCTCCGTGCTGCAATTCATGGAAAAGCGGTTCGGTGTCCGCGAACCCAATATCAGCGCCTGGCGTCGCTCCGTATGCGGTGACCTGACCTCGACATTCGATTTCGCCAATCCCAATCGCGATTGGTCCACGCTGATGCTGCCCGGAACCGACGACTTCATGGAACGGATCGCCCGGTCGCAGGCGGGTGCCGCCAACATCATCCCCTCCGTCCAGGCCCCGACCACTCAGATGCCGGGGCAGCGCCCTGCCCGTCCGCTGCCTTATGATCTGGATATCGATGGGCAGGTAACACCCGATGGAAAATTCCGCCTGACCATGGTCAATCGCGGCAAGGCAGGTGCGACGCTGACCGTCTATGACAACAGCGACGCGCATGTCCCGTGGCACTTCACAATCGGTGCGGGCGACCAGCACGAAAGCGAACAATGGCACGATGGCGGCGCCATGCCTGAGGCCTATGATTTGACCCTGACGGGACCAAATGGGTTGCACAGGCGCTACGCTGGCGCGCTTCGGAACGAAAGAGTACGGGCTGACGTCACATTGGCCCAACGCGCCGCCGACAATCTGGTCGAACTTTCATTCCGCAACAACGGCGACGATGCCTGCACGTTCGAAATCACGTCCGACGCAGCCTATGGGCAAAATGGCCCAGGATCACGCAAGGTTGAAGTCGCGCCCGGCATGACCGTGCGGGATCAATGGGATCTGAAGCGGAGCGACAACTGGTACGATCTCACCGTCCGCCGAACCGACGATCCCCGCTACCTTCGTAGGTTCGCCGGCAAGGTGGAAACCGGTCAACCGGGTCACACCGATCCCGGCATAGGAGATATGCGGATCTTCAAGGACTGACGCATTCCCAGAACAGGGCGGTGCAACCCTGTTGTCATATCGCAGAAATAGACGTCGCGCGATGAGTCCTCCCAACGCACAGATCGGCGCCCAACGCACCAATTTGCTCCGATATGTGGCTCGGCACGTCGATGATTCGGTACTCCGCGAAGACATCGTTCAAGAGGCTTATCTCCGATTGCTGACCTATCAGGCGCAGCCCGGCAACAAGGTCTCCAATGTGCCCGCCCTGCTGCGGCGCATATCGCTCAACCTGACGCGCGATCATTTTCGCCGCTCGCGCAGGCTTTCCGTGGTCGAGCTTTCCGAGGAAACTCCCTGTTCGAACCCAAGCATCCAGCAACAACTGGAACAACGGGAACTCATCGAACTCGTCGCCGGAATATTGAAGGCCATGCCGAGATTGCGGCGGGAAGTTTTTGTCCGTCGCCGCGTGCATGGGCAATCGACCCAGGATGTTGCGGACGCCTTGGAACTTTCCATTGGCGCGGTAAACACGCATGTGGCGCGGGCGGTGTTGGACCTGCATCTGGCGATCGAGAAGATCGAGAAGCGAGGCGGACCTGTCACACGATAGTTCGATGGAGCAGGAGGCGGCGCAATGGGTCGCCTGCCGAATGGGTGACGAACCGTTTGACGAGAACAGCTTCAATGCCTGGCTCGCTGGTGATCCGCGTCGCAAACCGTTGTTCGATGCGATGTGGCGGCGGATCATGGGGCCAAATATGGATGGCGCCTTGAACGCCTATGCCAAACGCCGCCGTTCCAGGCAGGCGCTGCTGGCCGGGAGCCTGGCGGCAATTCTTGCCCTGATTGGCGGCTATAAGGCGATTCCCTCGATCGAACTGCTATTTGCGCAGCCGCAGGACTATGCAGCGGCGGACGAGGATATCCGGCAAGTCAACTTGGAAGATGGGACGCGACTGACGCTCGCCAGCGGCACGGAAGTACGCGTGCGCTTTACCCGCCACGCCAGGGATGTTGAGCTGAGGCACGGAACTCTGTTCGCCGACATAACCCATGAAGGCCGGCCTTTCCGGATCGACACGGGCGATGCCCGGATTACGGATTTGGGAACCCGTTTCGAGGTGACGAAAAAACCTGCAGCCGTTCGGGTGGTGGTTGAATCGGGTGCCGTCCGGTTCGGTACCAAAAATTGGTTCGGCAAATCGATTGATCTCAACGCCGCCCAGGCAGCCGTCCTTTCAGGCGCCGGCTTAAACCGGATTGACGACGTCACGCCGGACGGCGTTGCCCGCTGGCGCAATATCTGGGCCGAATATCGCGACACGCCGATGAAACAGGTCGTCGCGGATCTCGAGAGCGTCTCTTCGCTGCCAATCGAGATTAAGGACAGCGCTTTGGCCGAGCAACGCGTAAGCGGGCGGGTCCGTCTTGTCGAACCCATGCGACAGCTACAAAATCTGTCCGTCATTCATGGATTTTCTGTCCATAAGAACGATAATTCCATCGTTCTTGCGCGCAATTAAATGCAATAAAACTGCAACAAAATTCTTTGTAAGATTTTCGCGCGGCCAGCGTCTTCCTCACTGAGTTCATATCTCACCCAAGGGGGATTACGCAGTGTCCAAGTTACGAGCCTCTCTTCGCGGGAGCACCGCCGCACTTATACTTGCTCTCGGTACCATCGCCAGCGCTGCACCGGCATTTGCCCAGACCAGCGTGACACTTCCCGCCGCCGATCTCTCCGACTCCCTGAACGCCCTCTCGAGGGCGACCGCGGTCGAGATACTGGCTGACCCCGCCCTGCTGCGCGGGAAAAAGGCGCCGGCCGTTCAGGGCGCTCCCTCGGCCGAAGCGGCTCTGCAGCAGCTCTTGCGAAAATCCGGTCTGCGCTATGAAAAGCGCGGAAACACTTTTCTTGTCGTTCGCGGCCGCGACACGCGCCGCGGCGACGCCGAAACCTCCAGTACCCTCCGGCAAAGCCGCCCCAACCAGGAGCAGCCGGTTGCGATCGCGAGGGGTACTGAGACGGAGATTAAGGACGACATCGTCGTCACCGGATCACGTATCGCGCGGTCGGAACTCGACTCCGCAATGCCTGTCAGCGTGCTCAAGTTCGACGATGCGGCGAATGTCGGTCGCCTGGATGCCTATGACGTCCTCCGGCGCTCGCCGGCGCTTGCGCCCGGTACCGGCGTTTATGAGTCACAGGACACGTCCAGGGATCTGGGCCTAGCGACAGTCAACCTCCGTAATCTGGGTGCCAACCGCAGCCTGACGCTGATCGACAGTCGCCGTCGCGTCTCGGGGTCCGCCACGACATCGGCCGTCGACATCAACATGATCCCAGCGGCGATGATCGACCGGATCGAGGTCGTGACTGGCGGCGCTGCCGCGATCTACGGGGCGGACGCAGTGACGGGCGCGGTAAACGTCATCACGAAGAAGGATCTCGAGGGACTCACTCTCACCGCCTACAAGGGAATTTCCCAGCACGGCGATGCTCCCGAAACGCAGGTGTCATTGGCGGCCGGCGGGAAGTTCGCCGATGGCCGGGGTTCATTCTCCATCGGCGGGACCTATAGCGACATGGGTCTGCTTGAGCAGGGAGAAAGGAAAATCTCCAGGAAGCGGTTGTCGTACTTGTCCAATCCCGACAACACCGGCCCAAATGACGGTATTCCCGATGTTGCGATAAACCCCGATTATCAGAGCTTTTTCGTCGGCGATAAGCCGGGATTCTATATTCCCGACAACAAGACCTATTACTTCTATGGCAATGGGCAGCTGACGGCCGCCCAATATGATAAATTCTGGACGCCCCCGGGTGAGCTAAGCGGAGGACAGGGGTCGAACGACCCCTCCATGTACAATTTCCAGCTGCATTTTCCGCTGAGGACTGGACAGCGCACATTCTCCACCATCGCCAAGCTCGATTATGAGCTGACGGACGGAATAACCTATGGTGCGCAACTCGATTACGGGCGCACACGCGGCACAGGTTCCATTTCCTTTTACCGCGAGGATTCCCGTACCGTTCACATGGCGCCCTTTGGCGGCGCGGTGGCCTATCTCGACAATCCCTTCATGCCTGATAGCGTTCGCGATCTGCTCACCAGCTATGGGATCGACCAGATCAATGTCGACCGCAGGTTCGTGAACTGGCCGTGGATCGACCATTACGAAGATCGTGAGCAGATCAATATTCTGCAGACCCTGTCCGGAAAACTCAGCAGCACGATCGAGTGGGAGGCCTTCTACCAATATGGCCGCATGACCAGGGACGAAACCGTCACGAACATGCCCCTTAAGTCGCGCTGGGTTGCGGCGCGTGATGTGATTGCGGACCCGAACACCGGATTGCCCGTTTGCCGCAGCGAGGCCGCACGATCGATCGGTTGCACGCCCATCGATATCTTCGCCTATACCGAGCCGCTGACGCAGGAGCAGAAGGACTGGCTGTTTCACGATCGTCACAGCCGTCGCGTCAATACGCAGGAGATGTACGGCGGCAGCTTGAACGGCAAGCTGATCGACCTTCCCTATGGCGCCGCGTCCTTCGCGATCGGCGTCGAACATCGTACCGAGTCACTTGAAAGCACGGAGGATCCACTGGCCCTCAGCGGCGAAGCGGCCACGGGTTCGCAGTTGCCCGCTCAGCAGCCGATTGACGCCAAGATGAGAGTCACCGAATTTTACGGTGAGTTGGTGGTTCCGCTGCTCAGCGGCCTGCCGTTCGTGGATCGGTTAAGCGTGGAGGGTGCCTATCGCTATTCCGATTACGATACGTTCGGTTCTACGGATACGTGGAAGGCAGGCGCGACCTGGGCACCGATAAGTGGACTATCGTTCCGCGGTGTCCGTTCACGCAGTGTGCGAGCTCCGAACTTCGGCGAACTCTATCAGCCGGTCATCCAGAGCTTCACGAGCTCGTTCAATGACCCGTGCCTTCGGGGCAATTACAATCGCACCCCGACACGTGCCGCCAATTGCCGGGCAACCGGGGCTGCCGAGCCGCTGGATTTCTACTATGACATCATCGACGTAACCAGCGGCGGCAACCCGAATCTCAGGCCCGAAACATCGGACAGCCTTACCGCCGGCGTGGTTTTCCAACCAAAGTTCATCCCCGGCTTCGACGCGACGATCGATTACTGGGACATCAGCATCAAGGACATCATCACGTCGTTCAACGCCGAGTCCATCGCCAATTTCTGCGTGGATCTGCCGAGCATCGACAATCCCTTCTGCCCATCCATCCAGCGCGGCGCCGACGGGAAACCCGTGTTCATATCCGCCCAGTTGCTCAACGCCTCGCGCATGAAGGCCAAGGGTATCGATCTTGGCATGAACTATCGCACGCGGCTCGGCAGCGGCCAGCTCGGCTTCAATTTCATCGGCAGCTATCTGGTGCAACGCGAGATCGAAACCATCCCCGGCATCGCTTCCAGCATCATAAAATATGACAATGCCTATACGGATCCCCGTTTCCGCGGCTCGCTTCTCACCAGTTACAGTACCGATACCTACAATATCTCGTTCGATACGCGTTTCATCAGCGCCGCGAAATTCGATCCCAATGTATCGGACGAATATTATGAGCAGAATTCTGTTCCCGCGAAATTGTACAACGACATCGCAGTCCAGCATATATTTGCCGACATATTTGAAGTCGGCGTAGGCATTAAGAACCTGTTCGATGTTGCTCCGCCTTATATACCCACGCTGAACACGGGCGGCGGTGGCCGTTACGATACGATCGGACGGTATTTCTTCACTACGGTCAAAGTAAAACTCTGACTGCCCCTATCAAAGATATCAGAAGGAATATCGACATGACGATCCGGCTCGGTCGGCGGCAGGCCATAGGTGGTGGTGCGATGGCCGTCGCGGCGATGATATCGCCGCATGCCCTGGCGGCAGTGCAATCCAGGGCGACAGTGATCGGGCACCGTGGCTGCCCGTTCCTGCGCCCGGAAAACACACTGGCATCTTTCGCCAAGGCGATCGCCGACGGAGCCGATCATATCGAGTTTGATCTGGTTCCGACCAGCGACGGCGCATTGGTTGTCCGCCACGGCAACGAGATCAGCACCAACACGGATGTCGCGGACCATCCTGAATTTGCCGACCGGAAAAAATCCCAGTTCATTTACGACAAGGAATGGACCGGCTGGTTTACGGATGACTTTACGCT
>Ga0164243_10000067_pt1 | contig 270385 bp, 245 predicted proteins | sample OricompcompostOP_FD_108781 | JGI IMG/M metagenome (GOLD analysis project Ga0164243, IMG submission 108781) | Organic Plus compost microbial communities from Emeryville, California, USA - Original compost - Organic plus compost (OP) | ecosystem: Engineered > Solid waste > Mixed feedstock >... | reverse complement strand
CAGGGAAGCCATATCGGTGCCGTCCATCAGCACTTGTCCAGCGCTCGGCTCGACAAGCCTCAGAAGGGAACGACCGGTCGTGGATTTGCCGCAGCCCGATTCCCCCACAAGCGAGAGAGTCTCGCCTTGCCATATGTCGAAGCTGACATTCTCAACGGCATGAACCCGACCGCTGACACCGCCAAATGTACCACCACGAATGTCGAAGCGGGTGGCAAGATTGCGCACCTTCAGAAGCGGTTCGGCTTGCGACTTTACCGTGTCGGCCACCGGCATCTCCGGGGCAACATGGCCCGTTGCCCGGTCCACGATCGGAAAGCGGCGTGGCCGCTCGCCGCTGCCCATTTCGCCCATGCGCGGCACGGCGGCCAACAGAGAACGCGTGTAAGGGGCCTGCGCATTCGAGAAGACGGTTTCGGTATTACCTTCTTCAACCGTTCGGCCCTTGTACATGACCACGGTGCGATCGGCGATTTCCGCCACAACGCCCATATCATGGGTGATGAACATCACCGCCATCTTTTCTTCGTCCTGCAACTCCTTGATGAGTTCCAAAATTTGCGCCTGAATTGTCACATCGAGCGCCGTTGTCGGCTCATCGGCAATCAGAAGCTGCGGGCGGCAGGCCAGGGCGATAGCGATCATCACGCGCTGGCGCATGCCACCAGAAAATTGGTTGGCATACTCATCAAGGCGCTTGCGGGCAGAGGGAATACGCACCTTTTCCAGCAGGCGCACCGCCTCGGCCTGCGCCTCGGCCGTGTCCATGCCGCGATGACGTCTCAGTGTTTCCACCATATGGAAACCTACTGTATAAACAGGGTTGAGGCTGGTTTCCTGGAAGATCATCGCAATGCGGTTGCCGCGAATCTGGCGAATCTCGCTATCAGGCAAGGCCAGAAGATCGCGCCCGTCGAAATGGATCCGCCCCTCGATTCGGCTCGAGGACGGTGGCAGAAGACGCATGATCGACATTGCAGTCACTGATTTGCCAGAGCCGGACTCGCCGACGACGGCCAGTGTTTCGCCCTTGGCAATGTCGAAGCTGATATCATCGACGACGGGCAACCACTGACCCTGGCGCAAAAAGGAGGTGCGCAGGTTGCGAACAGAAACCAGGAAACCGTTGGTGTCCATCGTCTGCGCGTTCTCTTTCGTCCGGTTGGTCGTTGTCATTGTCATGCCTGCCTCCGGGGGTTGAATATGTCGCGCAGATGGTCGCCCACCAGATTGATGACCATGATCGTCGTCAACAGGGCTATGCCCGGATAAAAGCTCATCCAATATTGGCCCGAAAGCATGTACTGATAGCCGTTGGAAATCAGCAGCCCCAGGCTCGGCTCCGTGACCGGTACACCGATGCCCAGAAAGGACAGCGTGGCTTCCAGCGAAATGGCTCGCGCGACCTGGACTGTGGCAATCACGATGAGCGGCGTCATGCAATTGGGTAGCAGATGGCGGAAGATGATCCGATGCAATGGAACGCCAAGGCAAGTCGCCGCCTCGATATATTCCCGCCGCGATTCCACCAGCGCCGTGGCACGGGCAGCTCGGGCGTAGGTGGCCCATTCCACAATGATCAGCGCCAGAATGACGTTGGGAATGCCTTTGCCTAGCACCGCGAGAATGATGAGCGCGATCAGGATGGAGGGGAAGGAGAGCTGGAGATCGACCAGCCGCATGATGATGCTTTCGGCGCGTCCGCCACGGTAAGCTGCAAACAGTCCCAACGTCGCCCCGAGCAGGGCGGCAAACAGCGCCGAGAGAACTCCCACGCCAAGCGAGATGCGCAGGCCATACATGATGGCGGAGAGCAAATCGCGGCCCTGGTCGTCCGTGCCGAGAAGATAGGTATGAGCACCGGAGGAAGCCTCGGCGCCCGGCGGCAGAAGGCTGTCCAGATAATCAAGCTGGGCGAGATCGTAAGGGTTCTGCTGCGCGATGAAGGGGGCCAGAATGGCCACCAGCACAATCATGACCAGAATGGCGAGGGAGATCACAGCAATCCATGAACTGCGAAAATCACGCCAGATCCGGCGCCATGGCGCATCGACAGTCGCGATGGCGACGGGTTCACTGTTCGGGTTGAGTATATCCGACATTAGACACTCCCCTTCGTCGCCAGACGAACCCGGGGGTCCAGCAGCGTGTAAATGATATCGACGATGAGATTGATGCATACAAACACCAAGACGATGATCATCAGGTAAGCCACCATGATCGGCCGATCGAGCACGTTGATACTGTCAATGATGAGCTTGCCCATGCCCGGCCAGGCAAAGATGCTCTCGGTGATGACGGAAAAGGCGATGATCGAACCGAATTCGAGGCCCACCACCGTGACCACGGGGATCAGGATGTTCTTGAGAACATGCACCATGATGACGCGGCGCTCCGTCATGCCCCGCGCGCGCGCATAGCGAATGTAATCCTGCGGCAGCACATCGCGAACGCCCGCTCGCGTCAGGCGCATGATAAGCGCCAGCTTGAACAGAGCCAGATTGGCCGCGGGCATCAGCAGGTGCATCAGGCCGTCACGGGTGAGAAACGACCATTCCACGCCGAAAACGCTCGCCGTCTCGCCTCGGCCGAAGGATGGCAGCCAGCCCAGTTCCACTGAAAATACCATGACCAGCATCAGTCCCACCCAGAAGGCGGGCAAAGAAAAGCCCAGCACGGAACCGGCCATCAGCACTTTCGCCAGCAGGGTGTTGGGACGCAGGCCCGCGTACAGACCGAGCGGAATGCCGATTACCGTGGCAATGATCATTGCCACGATCGCCAGTTCCAGCGTGGCGGGCAATCGCTGTAAAATGACCTTCAGCGCAGGCTCGTTGTAAACGTAACTGTCACCAAGATCGCCGCGAACGGCGCCCTTGAGAAATTCGACATATTGCATCCATAGCGGCTGGTCCAAACCCAGATGCCGTATGGCCGCCGCCCGTTCAAGCTGATCGGCATCCGGCGAAATGAGAATATCCGCTGGGTTACCGATGACATTGACGCCGATGAAGACGATAATTGTCATCGCCAACACGACTAAAAGCGCTTGAAGCAGGCGCTTTCCAAGCCACAGGAACATGTTGTTCACCCTCTTGTTATCGAACGGCCGATGCTGCCCGGCTCGCCGTATTGTTTGGCCCTCAGCCTGAAAGGCCTGCATTCGTGTATGGTGGCAGGGCACACGGAAGCACCCTGCCCGGTTTCATTACGTCAGCGGGCTTTGTCGAGTGTTTCACCGGCGATGCGCAACGCATTGCGCAGTGCGTAGGACAGCCGGTTTACCGCTCGGCGCGCGCTGACCGTATGAAAGCCGATTCCATCTTCGTCATCCTGCGGCAGGACGGCCAGCTTTTCTACCGGGATGAGGATCGGCCAGGGCGACTGGGCAAGAGCCGGATCGTGGACGAACCGGTCGCCGCGTGTATAATCCATCGGAACCAGTTCGCGGGAAATCCGCATCAGCGCCGTGTTCACGCGTGCACGCTCTTCTGCCACATCCAGCGTCTGCCCCAGCTTTTCAAGACGGGCGGCGCGTTCACCAAAAGCCCTAGTCCGCTCGATCAGCGCGGAAAGGTCAAAACGGCCGCGAAGCGACTTCTGAAGCCCCTGCAAATGCGTCACGAGGTCAGACGCATGGACGCTATATTCGAAAGGCAAGACCGGCGAGAGAACCAGATTGGCGACAACATGCATGAAGATGCGGGTGTCACGCATCAGATTGTCCGGATCGATCTTGTCAATCGTGTCATGCTCGGTATGCCACCACCAGCCAAGCTTAGCCGCACCCGGGGCAGAGCCGACATCGATATTGTGATGGCTGATGGAATTGAAGATCGATGGCACTCCAATACCCCAGAAGGATTCATCTCCCTGACGGCCGAAGCGCTTGCCCTTATACTCCTGCCCCGCCTGGTCACGAATGGCCTCGATGGCAAGACCGCGCAGTTCGGAAGCGCAGCCGGAACCCGTTACGATATTGGCGCCGCGACCGCCGGTGGAATCGACATTGACATGCGCCACGCAGCGCTGCTCCATTTCTTCCCAGAATTCATCCGCATACCATGCGGACCCGGAATAGCGGCCATGCGAGTGGCCAGACCAGAAGGCAAAGCGCAAGCCCCGCTGCCACTGATCGCGCATGTTGGCAGCCAGGCGAGCCACCTCAAGCATGGTGGCATTGGCGCTGCCATTGTCCATGACACCGTAGTACCAGGTGTCATGATGACCTGAGAACAGGACATATGGCGCATCTTTGGGCGCGCCCGGCGCATCCATGTCGGCAATGAGGATAGGCGTCTTGCGCCAACCTGTATTCACGTCCGCAAACAGGGTCGCCTCATGCACCGCGCCCGCAGAAAGCTGCTCGCGTAGCGCAGCGCCCTCTTCCCGCCCGATAGTGACCACAACGGAATTCGGCAGATTGTCCAGCGTTTCTGCCGAAGGGCTTCCCCAGACCGGCGAAATGCACATTTCATGGCGGTTATCGCCCTGCGCCACATGAATCTGGCCAATGGCCCTGTAGCGGCGCGCGCGGTCAGCATGCGCCGGGGTGGCCAGCCCAACGATGATCACAATGCGTCCCTCGACATTGCCCGCCGCAAATTCGGCTTCACTGCCTGCACCCACATCCACCAGCGCACCCTTCAGCCCCTGCGGGCCGGAAGAAACTGAATAGGAGTGGGTGATGGCTTCCAGGACCTTGCCACCTACTTCAACGCGGCCTGAGATCGGCAGGCTGATATAGGCGTCGTGCATCAGAATTTCCGTACGATACCCGAATGAGGCAATGACGGATTGTACATAACGCAGGCTCGCAAGCTCCTCCGCCGAGCCCGAAAGTTTCTCCCATTTCTGCAGGTTCGACAGGATATTCATCATCCCGTCGGCAGAAACCTGATTGCAAAGCTCTTGCGTTTGCCTGAATCCCATGTGTCTCGCCTTTTCTGAATATGCTCTCGGCCGGGCGACATGAACTTCAACGTCAACCCCATATTGTTATGCTAGAAGAAACATTTCGATTCAACAAGCGAAACATGGCAACCCCTGTTGAATTTCTGATAATATAGCAATTACAGATAGATATATGGCAATCCTGGCTTTTCTGCGCGTTTCGTCTAGCCTGTCAATGTGGAAATTGTGCGGATATATGTTTTGACAGAAGAAACCATAAGGCATAAAAACCAAAACCATGAATGGAAGGGAACGCCATTCACACGAGACACTGAACGTCTGTGAACCAAACTGGGAAAGGATGCGAAATGACGATCAACTACCGAGCGCCCCTGCGCCTGATGCGTGGACTTTTGACCGCCGCAGTATTCGGAATCACATCACTGACTGGCACCGCTCATGCCGATGCGCTCGTCGTCGCTGTCAAGGCTGCTGTCACCGGGTCCGATCCTCATCAGCTTTTCACCCCCAACCGCAATGTGCAGTTGCATGTATACGAGACACTGGTGGCTCAGGACGCCAAAGTTCGCCCTGTTCCAAGCTTGGCGAAATCGTGGAAGGCCATCGACGACCTGACGTGGGAATTCGAGTTACGCGACGACGTGAAGTTCTCAAATGGCGCGCCACTCATCCCAGAGGATGTGATCTTCTCCATCGAACGCGCCAAGACAATTGAAGGAACGCGTACATTCCGTGCCTACGTGCGCGATGTGGCGAAGGTTGAGAAAGCAGGCGGCCATACTGTTCGAATCATCACTGCCACACCTGCCCCGGAGCTGCCGGCCAATCTTGCGACCATTGCCATCATCTCGAAGGATGCGGCGGCCAAGGCGGCAGGCGAGGATTTCAATGGCGGCCCCGCGGCAGTTGGCACCGGTCCCTATCGCTGGGTTAAATTCACCCCCGGCCAGGATGTCGTTCTCGAGCGTAACAAGAATTATCGTGGCCAGCCGGGTGAATGGGACAAGATTACGTTCCGTTTTATTCCCGATGACAGCACACGCATAGCCGCCTTGCTTTCGGGCAGTGTCGATGTGGTGGATGCCGTCCCTGCCGGTTTAACAAAGCGCATCGAGACCTCACCCAACCTGCACCTGCAGAGCGCGACCTCCCTGTTCATGCATTACATGAGCATCGATCGGCGGGAGACAACGCCGTTCGCAACGGATGCCGGCGGTAAAAAACTCTCTACGAACCCCTTCAACGACAAGCGCGTGCGCGAAGCTGTGACCCATGCCATCAACCGCAAGGCGCTGGCAGAACGTGTCATGGAAGGCGCGGCCGAGCCTGCCGGTCAGTTCATGCCAGCCGGTTTTGATGGCACCGATCCCGACCTTCAACCGCCGGCTTACGACCCGGACCTCTCGCGAAAACTATTGGCGGAAGCCGGTTACCCTGATGGTTTCCGCTACACCATCCATTGCCAGAACGACCGCTTCACCGGCGATGTCAGGACGTGCCAGACCATTGCCCAGATGCTGACCGCGGTTGGCATCCGCACCGCCGTGGAAGCCATGCCAGCCTCTATCCTGCTAACCCGCGCGACGGGTGAAACCCCCGAATTCAGCAGCTACCTTGCCATATTCGGCAGCGCTGCCGGCCTCGCTAGCAATGCGCTGAATGTTCTCGTGCAGGAATGGGATCTGGCCAAGGGAACGGGCCGCAACAACAGCGGCCGGTATATGAACCCCGAACTGAACGCTCTCATCGACGAAGCTGCCCAAACCATCGATGACGATAAGCGCCAGAAGCTGTTGAGGTCGGCTACCCGCATTGCAGTAGAAGACCAGGCGTTTATCCCGCTCTTCTTCCTCAAGGGAACCTGGGGTCTGCGGAAGGGGCTTACGATGGAACCCCGCGGTGACCTCTACACGATGGCGACCAAGATTACCGCCAAAGCACAGCAATAAATCCATCCGTGGAATACAAAGCTGTCACGCCTTCCGGGTGTGGCAGCCATCGGGAGAATGATCATGTCAGACCTGCAACGTGTTATCGCAAATTTGGCCCCCCGTTTCACCGCTGTCAGCGACGACATCTGGGGTTTTGCCGAATTGGGCTTCAATGAGGTCAAATCCACAGCCCGTCAGGCGGAAACACTGGCCGCGCTCGGATTTCGGATTGAAAAAGGCGTTGGCGGCATGCAAACCGCCTTCGTTGCCGAAAAAGGCAGCGGCGGCCCAATCATCGGCTTTCTGGGCGAATTTGATGCACTGGCGAGCATGAGCCAGACAGCCAATATTGCCGAACAGGCCAGCAAAGCCCCCGGTGCCAATGGACATGGCTGCGGCCATAATCTTCTGGGAGCGGGCTCTATGTTGGCAGCAGCAGGTCTGGCGCAGACGCTTGAAGATAACGGCATTGCTGGAACTGTACGCTATTATGCCTGCCCTGCCGAAGAGGGGGGATCGGGCAAATCGTTCATGGCGCGGGCAGGCTGTTTTGACGATCTGGATATTGCCCTAACCTGGCACCCGGCACCCTTCAACGGCGTGCGCTCGACCGAAAACCTTGCCGTCACCAGCATTGATTACCGCTTTACCGGGCGCGCCGCCCACGCTTCCAACGGCCCCCATCTGGGTCGCAGCGCACTTGATGCGCTGGAACTCATGAACATCGGGGTCAACTTCCTGCGCGAACACATTCCCACCGATTGTCGCATTCATTATGCAATCACCGATGCCGGAGGCGTTTCGCCCAACGTGGTGCAGGCTACCGCTGCCGGTTACTACTATGTGCGCAGCCCGTCACTGCCCCAGGTGTTGGAACTGACCGAAAGAGTGCATCAGGTTGCCCGCGGAGCGGCGATGATGACCGGAACGGCCGTCGACATCGCCGTGCGTCGTAGCACAAGCAACCTTCTGCCGAACCATGTGCTGGAAAATGCCCTGCATGCCACGATGCTGGACCTTGGTCCCGTCCCGTTCGATGATGTCGATATGGCGTTCGCGGCACAGATCCGCGAAACGCTGACCGACGAGATGGTCTCCAGCAGCCTGCGCCTTTATAACGTCAAGGGTGATGCTCTGCTGAACGAGCTTGACGTAACCTCGCCGCTGCACCGGGGCGTTCTGGCCTTTGACGGTACATCGCACTTTCGTGCCGGTTCTACCGACGTGGGTGAAGTGAGTTGGGTTGTGCCTACCGCGCAGGTGTGGACGCCCTGTTGGGCGATTGGCACGCCGGTTCACAGTTGGCAGGTCGTAGCCCAGGGCAAAAGTCCGGCCGCCCACAAGGCAATGATCCATGCCGCCGGCACTCTGGCCACAACGGCGCTGAAACTGATCCACGATCCATCGCTGATCGAAGCTGCGCGTAAGGAATGGCAGACCCGCACCGGCGGAAAGCCTTATGTCTGCCCCTTGCCGGAGAGCGCCCAGCCACCAGAACCCGCCGCGGCATAACAGTCGCCGCATGCCGCTGCCTCCTCCGCGCGGGGGCGACAGTAAGGAGTCGGGTAAAAACCACCTGACTTCTCGCCAAATGATCAAGGAAACGACATGGAAAGCGACACCACCGTTGTCATGGCGCAAGCGTGCCTGTTTGAGCGCGTCGCGCCGGTCGTGATGAAGACCAGTTATCATGATGGCGTTCCGCTACGGCCACATGTCATCGTTAGGGTGCAGGATGCGAGCGGCCGCATCGGTTATGGCGAGGCCTCCCCCCTGCCCGGTTTCACCGGAGAAACCGCCGAAAGCATTCTCGTACAACTTCGCGCGCATCTTCTGCCTCTGGTGATCGGTCTCGATGCTTTTCACATCAACCGGCTGCACCGCAAGCTCGCCATCCTGCCGGGCAATGGCAGCGCAAAAACGGCCATCGACATGGCGTTCCACGATCTTGCCGCCAAAGCTGCAGACCTGCCGGTGACAGATCTGCTTGGGGGCGCCTGCCGCGACAGTGTCATGACGACATTTCCCATCGGCATCTGCGCGCCCGATGAGGCGCGCAAGCTGGCTCAGGATGCCATGAGCCGCAACATGGGCGCCATCAAGATGAAGATCGGTCGGGATCCGGCGGAGGACGTGGTGCGCATTCGGGCCGTACGCGATGAGGTCGGGCCGGATATTCTGCTTTCGGTGGATGCGAACCGTGGATATACGCTGCCCACATTCCTGCAACTGGCCGCCCGGCTTGAAGCCGTCGGTCTCGATCATGCCGAACAGCCTCTGCCCGCCTGGGATATCGATGGACTTGCGCACATTCGCCGCCATGCCGGGTTGCGGATCATGGCTGACGAAAGCCTGAACAGCCTGCATGACGCCCGCCGCCTCATCGAGGCCGGAGCCGTGGATATTCTGGCCATCAAGCTGATCAAGACCGGCGGGCTGGCCCCGGCGCGAACCATTGCCGATCTCGCAGCCGCCTATGGCGTGGAAATCAGTGTCATCAGCCCGTTTGAAACGCAGATCGGTGCTGCCGCCACGCTGGCGCTGGCTCTGGCTGTGCCCAACGGCGCGGCTTTTCATGGCCTGCGCGTTTTCGACACTCAGCCCGACATGGCAACAACGGACATTACCTTGCGCGAGGGGCGGGTTTATCCTTCAGCTTCTGCAGGGCTTGGTGTTGAAACATTGCCTGAGCTTGCATTGGCCGACTGGGGCCATGTATGAAATTAAACAATGCCGTTAAGGCGTTGATGGAATGCCGGCAAGCATCAAGGAGAACTATTGAATCATGCCCCCTTCCGACCCATTAAAAGACAGCTCAAACATCGAGGGGGCCTCCGAACGAAAAAACAGCTATACGGTATCTTCTGTCATCACCGCATTGGAACTGCTTATGGTCATAGGTGAGATGCCCGGGCATGGCCTGACAGAGATCGCCAAGGCCTCAGGCACCACAAAAGGCCGGACATTTCGTCTATTGCAGACGCTTGAGGAAGCTGATTTCGTTTCGCGCTCCGGCAAGGATGCGCAATACTGGCTCGGCCCACGGGCGCGGCTTCTCGGCGAACTTGCGCGCCAAAACATTGATCTTGCTTCCGTGTTCACCCCCATCCTCGAGGATGCGGCGCGACAATGCCGCGAAACGGTGCAGGTCCGGATACGCCAGGGACTGGAAAGCAACTGCATCTGTGTTTGCGAGCCGGATCGGATCGTGCGGTATCATGGTGAGATTGGGCATCGCATGCCCCTTCATGTTGGATCAAGCAAATTATTGCTGGCCTACGCATCAAGGCGCCTTCAGCGGGCTGCATTAGCAACGAACCTCCTCAAATTGACCAATTCGACCATTACTAACCCCGCTCAGCTGGCTGAACGGCTAGCGCAGATCCGTGAAGAAGGCTTCTGCGTTAGCCGAGGTGAATCGGATCCGGATGCCATGTCTGTGGGAGTTCCCATTCGAGATCCAGCAGGGGATGTGATCGCTGCCTTGATCGTTGCCGCTCCCATTGCGCGCGTATCGGACAGTTCTTTAAGCACATTACTCGACGTCGCCAAGGCCACATCGCAACGTTGCGAAGGCGCGCTGCAACAGGCATCCATCCAGCGATAGCGGACCGGAGCCGCAGGCTCTCCCGTCTTGAACCGGACGGATAGAGTGGATGACGCTTCCACCCGTCATTCAAGCGAGCGCTTGGGTCAATGCATCTCGCGGAAGGTTCCCACCTCCGGCAGAATGCTCGAAAGCGAAACACTTTGTAGGTCGTTCCCGATTTGCGTCAGATGGTGGAGTAGGTCATCGAATACCGCGCCATAGTCGAAGGGCAGAAGCGGAACTGCCGCGAGCTTCCAAACAGTGCGAACAAACACCCGTGTGTCGCGAATGATTCGCTCCTTTGCATCATCATGGCCCCCAGCACAGAATTTCTGACAGTCCCGGAAAAAAGGCGATACCGCTCCACATAGAAGCCGAGCTGCCAGAGCTCCATGGTCATCAGCAGCGGCATGCCGAACAGCATGGCGCCGGCACAGCCGCGGCCTATGCCGATCAGGAAATGGCGGGTTTCGCCGATATCGCCGTCACGCGCCGCTCAAGATCGCGTTCCCTCCATTCGACAAGGCGGACAAGAACTCGCGCGCGGCCGAAACGTTCCCGCCCTTCGATCAGACCGGCAGGGACATCCAGGCCGTCACGCCGCCTGGGGCGAAGCGGAGGTCGGATGTGCCTCCGGCCTCATGCGGCAGCAGGTTCAGGATGAGACGGCTGCCGAAGCCGCGGCGGGCCGGTTCCTCGACCGGCGGACCTCCGCTTTCCCTCCATTCGAGATCGAGAAGGCGGCGGCCGTCCTTTTCACCGATCGTCCAGGTGATCGAGACCCTGCCCGCGTCATTCGACCAGGCGCCGAATTCCAGCGCATTGAGCGACAGTTCCTTGAGCGCCAGCCCCAGCGTCTGCGCCCGGGCGGGCGGCAGCTTCACGTCCGGACCATCGATCGTGATGCGCGAGGGATGGGGCACGGAAAATCCGGTGACTTCGCGGGCAAGTTCGGAAAAGCTGGCGCCTTGCCAGCCTTCGCCGGCGAGCAGTTCATGCACCTTGGAGAGCGCCATCAGCCGCGCGGAAAAGCGCCGTTCCACCTCCTTGGCGGCGCCCGCGCCGGCAAGGCTTTGCCGCGCCAGCGCCTGGATGATGGCGAGCATGTTCTTGACACGGTGGTTGAGCTCGGCGATCAGCAGCGCCCTCGTCTCTTCCAGCTCCTTGCGCTCGTGAATGTCGATGCAGGAGCCGAAATAGCCGGCAAAGGCGCCATCGCGATGGAAGGGCCTGCCGTTGTCGAGAACCCAGCGATAGACGCCGTCGTACCGGCGCAGCCGGTATTCCATCGAAAATTCAGCCTGCGCGTCGAAGGAGGACCTGTAGACGTGGAGGCAGCGCTCGCAATCGTCCGGGTGCACGCCTTCCGTCCAGCCGGTACCCGCCTCCTCCTCAAGAGTGCGGCCGGTGAACTTCAGCCAGGGTTTGTTGAAGAAGTCGCACGACATGTCGAGGCCGGATCGCCAGATCATCACCGGCGCGTTGTCCGCAAGCTCTTCGAAGAGATCGTCCGCCAATATCCGCGTCCCCCTTTTCGTCAGCTATCTAGACGCCAAGCGGAAACGGTCAAGACTGCGCGAACGATCGTCAGCGGTCGAACAGGTCCTGCCACTGCTTTTCGCCGACCAGACAGTCGCTGGCAGGCTGAGGGCCGGCGATCTTCTGAATGGTCGCGGGCGGGGTGACGCCGCTGATCTCCAGGACCAGCTTGCGCCGCACGGCCACGGCGAAATCCTCGATATTGTGGACCGGCAGGACGAAGGAGCCGGGGCCGCCGATCACGCAGTCGGCGTAATATTTATCGAGCCCGCCAGGCGCGCCGGAGGGACGCAGCATGATCGCCAGACCGTTGATGATCATGCCTGCTTCGAGCGCCTTGTCGCGGGCCGGCTCGACCGGGTTGCCGGAATTGTTCGGCCCGTCGCCGGAGACGTCGATCACCTGCCGCGTGCTATGGAAGGAATTGGCGACGAGCATCGTCGCGCCCTGGACGATCGCCGCCGAAATCGACGTGCGGCGCTGGGTATTGATCGGCCGGGCCTCGAGCTTGTTGGCGAAATCGATCGCATCCTGTTCGGTCTCGATCACCTGCCAGTCCATGACCGAATCGGGCACGACGTCCCCTGCCCATTCGAAATAGCTGATGGCGATACGGCCGTTCAGCCCGGCCTTCACCGCGTCGATGAATTCCCTGTGCTTGAGCGCCTCGACGTAACCCTCGCGCTGGACGCGGACTTCCTCGTAATCCATGGAGCGGGACGTATCGACTGCGAGGACCAGTTCCACATCGACCTCGCCTCCCCCCGCCTGCGCCACGATCGGAGCATTGGCCGCGGAGAGGCTCATGAGCATCGCGAGTGTTGTAAGCATGGGCAATCCAATCACTGCGTTCGTCGTTACGAAACTGTAACACAGCTTGGTTGGAGGGCGACTCCCCTCCGTATGCCCGCCTTCAACTTTCGGTGATAGGATTTTATTCCCTGGCCGGCTCAGATGCCTGCGGCCCCTGTGTCAGAGCTTCGACGAGGCAGTCCATGATCGCCTTGCGCAGGGCGTAGGTATTGGCGTTGGTCCGCTTGTAGTCCAGGCACTGGGCCGCTTCCACAAGGCTCATTCCCTGGTGGATGACGATCTGATGGGCACGATTCATCGCCCAATGCTCGATCGAATTGCTATCCTCGCCGGTATGACTTTGTTCGCCCAAAGCAGCCTCGCCATATCGTTAGCCGTGTTGCCGCGAATCAATTCACAATTGAAAATCTAACGCAGCTCTAAGCATTCGTGAATCCTGTCGTTCTCTATTTTCTGTGTGAAACATAGGAATAATTGAGCCGATTCCGCCACTGCAACTTCTTGTCGGTAGGAATTGCCGGTCAGACCGAAGCGATGGCGCCGGACGGGGTCCCGGCGATCAGAACGGAGAGAACCGCGATCAGTTTGCGATGCTGGTGCGCATGGCGGGAGCGGACATTGGTCGCCGCATGGACGGTCTGGGTGATTTCGGGGGCGTCGGCGACGGTGCGTACTAGGCCCTTTCCAACGAGTTCGGCCGCCGTCGCGCGCGTCACATAGGCAGCGCCGCCAAGCGTCGAAAGGAGTTCCGAAACGATCAGGTTGCGGCCGGTCGCCACCGCTGCCGCGGAAAACTGCGGCAGTGCAAGCCGGTGCGCGCGATCGAAGGCCGGCGAATAATTGGTATGGATATAATCCTCCACCCGGACGTCCGAGACCGTCGCCGCTCCCGTCCCGACGAGAATATAGGAAATCTCTCCTATGCGCTCGTAATGTAGATCCGGCAGATGATGCGGGGTATAGAGCACGGCAAGATCGAGATCGCCGGCCTCGAGATCGCGGTTCATCTGGTTGGAATAATCCGCCTCCAGATAGATCGACGTGCCCGGCAGTTCGTTCCGCACCGCCTTTAAAAAAGGCCCGGCGATCATCTCCGCGACGTCGTGCTGGATGCCGATCCGCATCGCCCGTTCGTAGGTTCCGGCCGCTTCCACGGCGCGCGCCGCCTCGTGCCACTGGCTCTGCAGCGCCTTGGCATGGTCGAGCAGACGAAACCCCGCCGCCGTCGGCACCGTGCCCCCTTTGCCGCGCACGAAAAGCTTGCGATTGAACGCGGCTTCCAGGGCGTTCACCCGGTGCGAGACGGTCGATTGCGTGACGTTCAGCCGCTCGGCGGTGCGGTTGAAGCTGCGCGTCTCCATCAGGTCCAGGAAAGTCTCGATCAGGTCGATCTGCATGTTCCTGAATCTAATCGAATTCATCGATCAATAAAGCCCTTTCTTCCTTCTTGATGACGATCAATTGCGCTGGAAAACTCCTCGAAAAATCAGGGGAAGAAAGTGATGCCGGAACTGCCGGAACGGGCGCGCGTGGTGATCATCGGCGGGGGAGCGGTGGGCGCGTCCTCGCTCTACCATCTCGCCAAGGCCGGCTGGACGGATGCGGTGCTCATCGAAAAGAACGAGCTCACCGCCGGCTCCACCTGGCATGCGGCCGGCAACGTGCCGACCTTCTCCTCGTCCTGGTCGATCATGAACATGCAGCGCTATTCCGCCTCGCTTTATCGGGAGCTGGGCGCGCTGGTCGATTATCCGATGAACTACCACGTCACCGGCTCGATCCGCCTCGGCCATTCGAACGAGCGGCTCAGGGAATTCAAGCGCGTCGTCGGCATGGGCCGTTACCAGGGCATGGACCTCGATATTCTCCCGCCCGGCGAGATGAAGGCGAAATACCCTTTCCTCGAGACCCATGAGCTGACCGGCGCGCTCTACGACCCTTATGACGGCGACATCGATCCGGCGCAGCTCACCCAGGCTCTCGCGAAAGGCGCCCGGGACATGGGGGCGAAAGTCATCCGTTTCTGTCCCGTCACGGCCGCGCGCCGGGAGAAGGGCGAGTGGATATTGACCACGCCGAAAGGCGAGATCGCCTGCGAATACGTCGTCAACGCCGCCGGCTATTATGCCCGCGAAGTGGGGAAACTCTTCGGCCGCGACGTGCCGATGATGGTGATGAGCCATCAGTACATATTGTTCGATGAGATCCCCGAACTCGCCGCCTGGTCGAAGGAAGCCGGCCACAAGCTGCCGCTGCTCCGCGACGTCGACAGTTCCTATTACCTCCGCCAGGAGAAATACGGCATGAATCTCGGCCCCTATGAGCGCAATTGCCGCGCCCATTGGGTAAGCCGCGATGATCCGATGCCGGACGATTTCTCCTTCCAGCTTTTCCCGGACGATCTCGACCGGCTGGAATGGTATCTGAACGATGCGGTCGCCCGCGTGCCTATTCTTGGAACCGCGGGCCTTTCGCGCGTCATCAACGGACCGATCCCCTATGCGCCGGACGGCAATCCGCTGATCGGCCCGATGCCGGGCGTTCCGAACGCGTTCGAGGCCTCGGTCTTCACCTTCGGCATCTGCCAGGCAGGCGGAGCCGGCAAGGTTCTCGCCGAATGGGTGACCGAGGGGGAGACAGAATGGGACATGTGGAGCTGCGACCCGCGCCGCTACACGGATTTCGCTTCCGATCCGGATTACCGCGTTGCCAAGGGCATGGAAGTTTATGGCCACGAATATGCGATGCATTTCCCGAAGCACTACTGGCCGGCGGGACGCGATAGGAAACTTTCACCGATTCATGACCGCATTGCCGCGCTCGGAGCCCGGTTCAAGCCCTATAACGGCTGGGAGCGCGCCATGTGGTATGCGAGGCTTGGCGACGACACGTCCGAGGAAGCGGCGCAGACCTGGAACCGCGCAGGTCCATGGAGCCCGCGTATCGAGGAGGAATGTCTTGCCGTGCGGGATGCCGCGGGCATTCTCGACCTGCCCGGCTTCTCCCGGTACCGGGTCGAGGGGCCGGGCGCGACGGAATGGCTCTCGACTCTCATCGCCGGCAAGGTGCCGAAGCCCGGCCGCATCGGGCTTGCCTATTTCGCCGACGACAAGGGCCGCATCGTCACGGAAATGTCGATGATGACGATCGAGGAGGATTTTTTCTTCCTGATCACCGCAGCTGCAGCGCAGTGGCACGATTTCGAATGGCTCCTGAAGCACAGACCCGCCGACGCCGCCTTCACGATCGAGGATGTGACTGAGCAGTTCGCATGCCAGATCCTCACCGGCCCGAAGAGCCGCGGCATTCTTTCGGAAGTCACCGATGCCGACCTATCGAAGGGCTGGCTCACCCACCAGTCCTGTCAGATTGCCGGCCGCTGGTGCCAGCTGGTGCGCGTTTCCTTCGCGGGAGAGCTGGGCTGGGAAATCCACACCAGGCCCGACGACACTGCCATCATCTTCGCCGCCATCTGGGTCGCCGGACAGAAATACGGTCTCAAGCCTTTCGGCATGGAGGCGCTGGACTGCCTGAGAATCGAGAAAGGCTATCGCGCCTGGAAGGGCGATCTTTCGACCGATTACACCGTGCTGCAGGGCGGGCTCGAACGCTTCGTCGACTGGTCGAAGCCGACCTTTAAAGGTAAGGCTGCCCTTCTCGCGGAAAAGCAGCGCGGCGTTACGAAGCGTTTCGTGACGCTCGTCGTGGACGCCGGCGATTGCGATGCCCCCTATATGTCCACCCTCTGGCATGACGGCGAGGTTGTGGGTGAGACGACCTCCGGCAACTGGGGCTATCGCACCGGCAAGTCGATCGCGCTCGGCATGCTGCGCGCCGATCTCGCCGAACCCGGCACCGAGCTTGAGGTCGAGATTTTCGGCGACCGCTTCAAGGCCGTCGTGCAGCCCGAACAGGCGCTCTGGGACCCGGAGAACGAGAGGATCCGCGCATGACGAAGCCCATTCCGCAGAAAGCCCGGGCCGTCATCATCGGCGGCGGCGTTTCCGGCTGTTCGGTCGCCTATCATCTCGCCAGGCTCGGCTGGACCGATGTCGTGCTGCTGGAGCGCAAGCAGCTCACGTCGGGAACGACCTGGCATGCGGCCGGCCTGATCGGCCAGCTCCGCGCCTCGCAGAACATGACCCGGCTCGCCAAATATTCCGCCGATCTCTACGTCAGACTGGAGGCCGAGACGGGCATCGCCACCGGCATGCGCCAGAACGGCTCGATGACCGTGGCGCTGACCGAGGAGCGCAAGCAGGAAATCTACCGTCAGGCTTCGCTCGCCCGAGCCTTCGACATCGACGTCCGCGAGATCTCACCGGAAGAGGCGAAGGCGCTCTATCCGCATCTCAACATCGGCGACATCAAGGCGGCCGTGCATCTGCCGCTCGATGGCCAGTGCGACCCGGCAAACATCGCCATGGCTTTGGCGAAGGGCGCGCGGCAAAACGGCGCGACGATCATCGAAGGCGTCAAGGTCACCGAGGTTCTGACGAAGGACGGCAGAGTCACGGCTGTGACCTGCGAGCAAAACGGCGAGCGCTATACGATCGAGACGGAGAACGTCGTCAACTGCGCCGGCATGTGGGGGCGTGAACTTGCCCGCCAGTCCGGCGTCACCCTGCCCCTGCATGCCTGCGAGCATTTCTACATCGTCACCGAGGCGATTCCGGGATTGACGCAGCTTCCCGTCCTGCGGGTGCCGGACGAATGCGCCTATTACAAGGAGGATGCCGGCAAGATGCTCGTCGGCGCCTTCGAGCCGGTTGCGAAACCCTGGCCGCCGAGAGGCGAGGCGATCCGCGAGGATTTCTGCTTCGACCAGCTGCCGGAAGATTTCGACCATTTTCAGCCGATCCTCGAAATGGCGATCAACCGCATGCCGATGCTGGAGACCACCGGCATACACACCTTCTTCAACGGGCCCGAGAGCTTCACGCCGGACGACCGCTATTATCTCGGCGAAGCGCCGGAATTGAAGGGCTATTGGGTGGCGGCCGGTTACAATTCGATCGGCATCGTCTCCTCCGGTGGCGCCGGCATGGCGCTGGCTCAATGGATGAACGACGGCGAGCCGCCCTTCGATCTCTGGGAAGTCGATATCCGCCGCGCCCAGCCCTTCCAGAAGAACCGCCTCTATCTCAAGGAGCGTGTCACCGAAACGCTCGGCCTGCTCTACGCCGACCACTTCCCTTACCGCCAGATGGCGACGGCCCGCGGCGTGCGCCGCTCGCCGATCCACGAACATCTGAAGGCACGCGGCGCCGTATTCGGCGAAGTGGCCGGCTGGGAGCGCGCCAACTGGTTTGCGAAGCCCGGCCGGGAACGGGAATACCGCTACAGCTGGCAGCGGCAGAACTGGTTCGACAACCAGCGCGACGAGCACATGGCGGTGCGCACCGGCGTCGGCCTGTTCGACATGACCTCGTTCGGAAAAATCCGCGTCGAGGGCCGCGATGCGCTCGCCTTCCTGAACCGCCTTTGCGCCAACCGGATCGATGCGCCCACGGGCCGCATCGTCTATACCCAGATGCTGAACCGCCGCGGCGGTATCGAAAGCGATCTCACCGTTACCCGGTTGTCGGAGACGGCCTTCCTGCTCGTCGTGCCGGGCGCGACGCTGCAGCGCGATCTTGCCTGGCTGCGCAAGAACCTCGGCGACGAGTTCGTGGTGATCACCGATGTCACCGCCGCCGAAAGCGTGCTCTGCCTGATGGGGCCGAAGTCGCGCGAACTGATGCAGAAAGTCAGCCCCAACGACTTTTCCAACGCGGAGCATCCCTTCGGCACGGCTCGCGAGATCGAGATCGGCATGGGGCTCGCCCGCGCCCACCGCGTCACCTATGTCGGCGAGCTTGGCTGGGAGATCTACGTCTCGACCGACCAGATGGCGCATGTCTTCGAGGCGCTGGAAGAGGCGGGCGCAGATGTCGGGTTGAAACTCTGCGGCCTCCATGCGCTGGATTCGTGCCGCATCGAAAAGGCCTTCCGCCATTTCGGCCACGACATCACCGACGAGGACCATGTGCTCGAAGCCGGCCTTGGTTTCGCGGTGAAGACCGACAAGGGCGATTTCATCGGCCGCGACGCGGTGCTGCGAAAACAGGAAGCCGGATTGGACCGCCGGCTGGTGCAGTTCAGGCTGACCGATCCCGAACCGCTGCTTTTCCACAACGAGGCGGTGGTGCGCGACGGGAAGATCGTCGGCACGGTGACTTCGGGCAATTACGGCCATTTCTTCGGCGGCGCGGTCGGGTTGGGCTACGTACCCTGCAAGGGTGAGAGTGCCGAAGATGTGCTGGCCTCAAGCTACGAGATCGAAATCGCCGGCCGGCGGGCGAAGGCGGAGGCTTCGCTGACGCCAATTTACGACCCGAAGGCCGAGCGGGCGCGGATGTAACCGCCAATCTTCAAGGAGACGACCATGCTCGCATCCGAACTGAACGAAGACCACATCAGTGGCGACCGCATCGACCGGCTGATTGCCGAACACAAGCCGGGCCATGGCCTCGCGCGGCCCTTCTACCACGACCCCGACATCTTCGAGCGGGACATGAGCCGCGTCTTCTTCCGCCACTGGCACTGCCTGGCGCATGAAAGCGTCATACCGAACCTCAACGATTTCGAACTGTTCAAGCTCGGCGCCGAGCAGGTGATCCTCACCCGCGCCGGCGATGGCACGATCCATGCCATGCTGAACGTCTGCCGCCATCGCGGCGCGGAAGTCTGCACGCAGCCGAAGGGCAATGCCAAGGCCTTCGTCTGTCCCTATCACGCCTGGACCTTCGCCAATGATGGCCGGCTGAAGGCGGCGCGGCTGATGCCGAAAGACTTTAGACGCGAAGACCATGGCCTCAGAAAGCTGCATGTCCGCGTCGTCGAAGGCCTGGTCTTCATCTCGTTTGCCGAAATCCCGCTGGACTTCTCCGAAGCGGAAAACCTCCTGCACGCCACCTGCGGGCAATACGGCTGGGCGTCCGCCAAGGTCGCGCATCGGCAGAGCTACCCGCTCGACGCCAACTGGAAGCTCGCGGCGGAAAACTATGTCGAGTGTTATCACTGCGGCCCGGCGCATCCGGAATATTCCGAGACCCATGCGCTGGAACAGCCGCTCGACATGATCGAGGAGCTGAACGCCAGGATGGAGGCGCGCACCTGCGCGCTCGGCATCGAAGTCGGTTCCGGCAATCATTGGCAGACCTCGCGCGAGGGGCGCGAGGCGATCCATGCCTTCCGTTACGCGCTCTACGACGGCGTGAAGACCGGCAGCAAGGATGGTCAGCCCCTCGCCCCCTTGATGGGCCGCTTCTCCGATTTCGATGGCGGAGTGACCTCCATCCATCTCGGCGGCACGAGCTTCCTCGTCTGCTACGCCGACCACGGCATGATCTACCGCTTCGTCCCGAAGACGGCCGATAGCTGCGAGATGGAGCTGATCTGGCTGGTCGATGCCGGGGCCGAGGAAGGTCGCGACTACGATCTGGAAAAACTCACCTGGCTCTGGAAGGTGACGACGGACGAGGACAAGGCGATCATCGAGCACACCGCCCGCGGCGTCGTCTCCCGCTTCTTCGTGCCCGGCCCGATCGCCCCTATGGAACAGAACGAACTGCGCTATATCGGGTGGTATCTGGACGAGATCGGCCGGGCGTGAGGCCTACATGAAAAGACTGTCGGGCAAGTGCTTTTGCGAGGCCGTGGAATATGCGGTGCTGATAGACGCCTCGGCAATCCGGCCGACGCACCATATCTTCGTCGGCTCGAAGGCGCCGTGGTACGAGATCACCGACGACCTGCCGCAATATGAGGGGCACAAGTTCTAGGGCTATTTGCCCTTCCAGACCGGATCGCGCTTTTCGGCGAAGGCGCGGGCGCCTTCAAGCTGATCCTCGCTGCCGTAAAGGATATCGACGGTGCGAAACTGCCTCCGGGTGATGCGGTTCATGGTGGTCTGGAACTTCTCACCCTCCGCCTCGCGCACGACCTCCTTGATTGCCGCATAGACGAGCGGCGGGCCGCTTTCGAGCAGCCGCGCCATTTCCCAGGCGCGTTCCATCAACTTGTCCGCGGGCAGGATCTCGTTGACGAAACCCCAGCGATGCGCCTCCTGAACGTCGAGCCAGCGGCCGGTCAGGAGCATGTCCATGGCGATATGATAGGGAATGCGTTTCGGCAGCTTGATCGAGGCGGCGTCCGCCACCGTGCCGGAACGGATTTCCGGCAGGGCGAAAGTAGCGTGTTCGGCGGCGAGGATGAGGTCGGTCGACAGCGCGATCTCCAGCCCCCCGCCGCAGCAGATGCCGTTGATCGCCGCGATGATCGGCTTGTTGAGGTCGCGCAGTTCCTGCATGCCGCCGAAGCCGCCGACACCGTAATCGCCATCCACCGCATCGCCCGCGGCCGCCGCCTTCAGGTCCCAGCCGGGGCAGAAGAATTTCTCGCCGGCGCCGGTGACGACCGCCACGCGTAAAGTCTCGTCGTCGCGGAAGTCGCGAAAAATTTCGCCCATGATCCGCGAGGTCTTGAGATCGATGGCATTCGCTTTCGGGCGGTCGATGGTGACTTCGAGAATGCCACCTTCACGGCGGGTCCTGATGGGTTGATCGGTCACGCTATCCTCCTCCTTGCCAGGGCATCCACGGCGACGACGCCCTCGCCTTCGGCCAGCACCATGACCGGGTTGATGTCCAGTTCCTCGATATCTGCCGCATTCGCGACCAGATAATCCGCCACTGCGGCGACAGTCTGCTCGAGTGCCGCGATATCGCCCTTCGGCCCGCCGCGATAGCCATCCAGCAGTTTCTTCACCTTGAGACCGGATATGGCGGCCGAGATAGCCTCCGGCGAGGTGGGCAGGGTAATCAGCGCGGAATCTTCGAGCAGTTCCACCAGGATGCCGCCGGCGCCGACCGTCAGCACCAGGCCTGCGACCGGATCGCGCGTCGCTCCGATGATGATTTCGGCCACCGGCCTGCCGGCCATCTTCTCGACGAGGTAGCCCTTGGCGATGCCGGCCATGGCGTGGGCTGCTGCAACCACCTCTTCGCGGCTTCGGAGATTGAGCTTCACCGCGCCGGCTTCGGTTTTGTGGGCGACGCCGAGGCCCTTGAGCGCCAACGGAAAACCGAGCCTCTCAGCCGCGGCGCCGGCGTCTTCCGGTGACATTTCCACTATCCCTCGGGGGACGGACAGACCGAATGCCGAAAGCTCCCGCTTCGCTTCGGCCTCATTGAGCGTCACGACCTTCGCGGCTCCGGTCGCGGCCTTCAGCAGCGGTGCGGGCGCAGGCCTCTCCCAAGCGGCTCCGATGAAGGCGGCGGTCTCGGCGGCAGCCAGAGCTTCCTCGATGCCGTGGAACGGCACGACGCCATCTCGCATCAGCTGCTCGGCCACCGTTTCCGGCAGGTTCTCGCCCATGCTGGCGACGATGCCGGCATGGGCGCCGGTTGCAGCCTGCGCCGCTACAACCGCGTTGACAGTTGTCAACCAGTCCGCCGCATCGCAGCGGTCAAGCCGCGGAAAGTCCAGCACCACGAGATTCAGCGCATAACCACCCTGCATCATCGCCGTGAAGGCGGCCGTCTGTTTCTGCTGATTGCCCCAGACGAAGGTATGGTAATCGAGCGGGTTGGCGAGCGTCACCATCGGCCCCAGCGTCTCGCGCAGCGGCTTCAGCTGTTCCTCCCGCAGTGGTCTGTAGGTGATCTTCCGCTTCACGCCGGCATCGGCCATGAGCGAGGCCTCGCCGCCAGAGCAGCTCATCGAGGAAATCTCGGCGCTTTCCAACGGGCCGTAGAGATGCAGGAGCTTCAGGGTCTCCAGAAGCTCGGGCAAAGTCTCAACCCTGCCGATGCCGAGCCGTTCGAGCAGCGCGGAAGAAACACGGTCATTGCCGGCGAGCGACGCCGTGTGGGAGACGGTGGCAAGCTGCGCGGCCTCCGACTTGCCGACCTTCAGCATGGCGACCGGCTTCTTCAACTGGCGGGAAAGACCGGCCAGCCGCTCCAGCGTATCGAGACTGTCGAACCCTTCGACATGCAGGCCGACGGCAGTGACGCGCGGATCCTGGATGACGGTACAGGCAAGCTCGGCAAGCCCCGTCTGCGCCTGGTTGCCGGCAGTCATCAGATAGGCGAGCGGCAACCCGCGCTGCTGCATGGATATGTTGCAGGCGATGTTGGAGGATTGCGTCAGCACCGCCACGCCCCGCTCCACTCGCAGCATGCCGTGCTGGTCCGGCCACATCAGTGCCCCATCCAGCATGTTGATGAAACCGTAGCAGTTCGGTCCGAGGATGGGCATATCCCCGGCGGCGGAAACCAAGGCCGCCTGGAGCGTGTCTCCATCGGCAAGCTCGCTCACCGCCTCGCGGAAACCGGAAGCGTAGCAGACCGCACCCCCTGCCCCGCGCGCGGAAAGCTCGCGGATGATCTCGATCGTCAGCTGCCGGTTGATCCCGACGAAAGCTGCGTCGGGCGCTGCAGGCAGGTCCGCCACCGAGCGGTAGCAGCTGCGGCCGAGGATCTCGTCATTCTTCGGGTGGACGGGCCAGATTTCGCCGGCAAATCCCATCTTGTCGCATTGCTCGATGACCCGCCGCGCCTCCTTGCCACCGAACACGGCAATGGTTCTCGGACGGGTGAGACGGTCGAGGGAGCGTGCCATCCTCACGCCCCCAGCGGCCGCAGGAGATCGCGGCTGATGATGTGCCGCTGGATTTCCGATGTGCCGTCCCAGATGCGTTCGACGCGGGCGTCCCGCCAGAAACGAGCAAGCGGCAGGTCGTCCATCAGCCCCATGCCGCCGAAGATCTGGATCGCCTCGTCGGTGACGCGAGCCAGCATTTCGGTCGCGAAAACCTTGGCCGACGCGATCTCTCGGTTCGACGGAAGACTCTGGTCGAGCCGCCAGGCGGCCGACAGCGTCAAAAGGTCCGCGGCGTCGATCTCGGTGATCATGTCGGCGAGCTTGAACGAAACGCCCTGGTTGGCGCCGATCGGCTTGCCGAACTGTTTTCGCTCGGCTGCGTAGTTCAGCGCGTAATCGAAGGCGCGGCGTGCCCGGCCGACCGAGGTGGCGGCGACGGTGAGCCGCGTCGCATAGAGCCATTCGTTGGCGATATCGAAACCCTTGTGGAGCTCGCCAAGGATCTGGCTCGCCGGCAGGCGGCAGTTGTCGAAGGTGAGGATGCAATTCTTGTAGCCGCGATGCGAGACGGAATTGTAGCCCTCGCGGATATCGAAACCCGGCGTGCCGCGATCGACCAGGAAGCAGGTGATGAGCTTCTTCGGCCCGCGCGGCGTCTCCTCCTCGCCGGTGGCGATGAAGACGATGACGAAATCGGCAATGTTGGCGTGGCTGATGAAATGCTTGGTGCCGTTGACGACCCAGTCGTCGCCGTCCTTTTTCGCGAAACATTTCATGCCGCGCACGTCGGAGCCTGCATCCGGCTCGGTCATGGCCAGCGCATCGAACTTGTCGCCCTTCACCGCGGGCAGGAGATATCTTTCGCGCTGCTCGTCGTTGCAGGCCATCAGGATGCCGGAGGGGCGGCCGAAGAAGACGGTGAGCGCCATCGAACCGCGGCCGAGCTCCCGCTCCACCAGCGTAAATGTCGTATGGTCGAGGCCGGCGCCGCCCGCGTCTTCCGGGAAATTGCAGCCGAAGAAGCCGATCTCCTTGCACTTGCGGGCGATTTCCCGGCCGAGCTCGGGTGGTACGAAACCGGTGCGCTCCACCTCGTTTTCGTGCGGATAGATCTCCGTCTCGACGAAATCGCGGACGGTTTTGACGATCATCTCCTGTTCGTCGGTCAGCCCGAAATTCATGGATTTCCTCCCTTTATCGGTAGGGAGGATAATCGCCACCCCCCTCGGCCCTGCCCATGATTACCTCTTCTGCCCCACCGACCGCCCTGCCCCATCCGGTGCCGGCAGATCCTTGTGGGCGTCGATCAGCGGCTGCAGCCTGGCCATGACAGCCGTCCTGGGCGGCACGGCCTTGCCTTCGGCAGAGGAGACATGCAGCATCAGGTGTTCGCAGGTGGCGAGCAGGGTGCCGTCCGAGGCGCGGGTGAGCGACATGAAGCTTTGCAGTTTCCTGCCGTCGGAAGAGGGCAGGATCTGCGCGCTCACCTTGAGCAGGTCGCCGAGCCTGGCTTCTTCGAGCAGCCTTGTGTGGGTTTCGACGGTGTAATAGCTGTTGCCGGCCGCGACATAGTCCATATCGACGCCGATCAGCCGCAGCAGCGCATCGCTGGCATCCGCAAAACATTGCGCATAGCGGAACTCGGTCATGTGGCCGTTATAGTCGATCCAGGACGGATGGACCTTGATTTCCAGAAGATCGAGCGGCTCCCTGCCGGGTCTGGCGTCGGGCTCCGGCGCATTCTTCCAGAGATGTCTTTCGAATTCGGCGAGGATTTTTCCCGCCCCCCAGCCCTTGCCCGCATCGCCTGCCTTCAACGCCTGCATGATGCCGACGAGGTTTTCGTCGCGGATGCGTTCGAGCTCGCGGATGCCGCGGGCGCCGGACTGCGCGTCCGATTGGCCGGCGATCTTGTCGACCAGCGCGTCGTCGAGATCCACCACATCGGTGAGCTTTGTCCAGGGCCAGGAAAGGCACGGGCCGAACTGCGCCAGGAAATGCCGCATGCCCGCTTCGCCGCCGGCGATGCGATAGGTCTCGAACATGCCCATCTGCGCCCAGCGCATGCCGAAGGAATAGCGGATCACGTCGTCCAGCGTTTCCGTGTCACAGATGTCGTCGTGGATCAGCCAGAGCCCTTCGCGCCAGACGGCTTCCAGCAGGCGGTCGCCGACGAAGGCTTCAATCTCCTTCTTGATGATGACGCCCTTCATGCCGATCGGCGCAAGCTTTTCCTGCGCTGCCTTCAGCGTTTCGGCGGAGGTTTTCTCACCGCCGACCAACTCCGCGAGCGGCAGGAGATAGACCGGATTATACGGATGGGCCACGAACAGGCGCTCCGGATGCTTCATGTCGCGCTGCAGATCGGTCGGCATCAGCCCGGAAGTGGAAGAGCCGATCAATGCCGTTGGATTGGCAGCCGCATCGATCTCAGTGATGACGTTGCGCTTCAGCTCCAGCCGCTCCGGCACGCTTTCCTGGATCCAGTCGGCGCCCTCGACGGCCTCCTCGACGGACTTGCAGAAGGTGATCTTCCCTTGTCGCGGCAGCGGCGCCATGGTGAGCATGCCATAGGCGCGTTCGGCATTCGCCAGCACCTCGCCGACAATGCGTTCGGCTTCCGGATGCGGGTCGTACATGTTGACGTCGATGCCGGCGAGCACGAAGCGGGCCGCCCAGGCCCCGCCGATCACGCCGCCGCCGATGCAGGCTGCCTTTTGAATGCTCGTCATGGGATCACCGCTTGGTCAGCTTGAGTTTTTCACGCACGGCGGCCGGCCCGATGACCTTGGCGCCCATGCCCTCGATCACGCCGACCGCCTTTTCGACGAGCTGCGCATTCGTGGCGAGCTGGCCCTTGCCGACATAGAGATTGTCCTCCAGCCCGACACGGACATTGCCGCCGGCGAGCACGGCGGCGGCCGGATAGGCGAGCGCGTTGCGGCCGATCGAGAAGGCCGAGAACGTCCAGTGCTTCGGCACGTTGTTGACCATGGCCATGAAGGTGTTCAAATCGTCGGGCGCGCCCCACGGGATGCCCATGCAGAGCTGGATCAGCACCGGGTCCTCGATCAGGCCCTCTTCCACGAGCTGCTTGGCGAACCACAGATGGCCGGTATCGAAGGCCTCGATCTCAGGGCGCACGCCGAGCGCCGTCATCTGCCGCGCCATCTCGCGCAGCATCGAAGGCGTGTTGGTCATCACGTAGTCGCCGAGCGAAAAGTTCATCGTGCCGCAATCGAGCGTGCAGATTTCCGGCAGGCATTCCGCGATATGCGCGACGCGTTCCGTGGCGCCCGCCATGTCCGTGCCATTGGGGTTCACCGGAAACGGCGCCTCGACATTGCCGAACACGAGGTCGCCGCCCATGCCGGCGGTGAGATTCAGCACCACGTCGACATCCGCCGAGCGGATGCGGTCGGTGACTTCCTTGTAGAGTTCTCTGTTGCGGGCGGCGGCACCCGTTTCCGGATTGCGGACATGGCAGTGGACGACGGCTGCACCCGCCTTGGCGGCGTCGATCGCCGATTCGGCGATCTGCTTCGGCGTGATCGGCACATGCCCGGACTTGCCCACCGTATCGCCGGCGCCGGTGACGGCGCAGGTGATGAAAACCTCGCGATTCATCTCGAGCGGCATCTTCCCCTCCTTTTCGTTTTGCCCATTACGAACCGGAAGGCGAGAGAATGCTTTTCACTTTCAGCACTATTCTATACATTATCAGAAGTGAAGGAAGGGATCGCATGGCGGAGAGTTTCTCGCATGAGCAGCATTTCGACATTCTGGTACTGCCAGAGATCAACCTCATTCTCGTGGCATCCGTGATTGAACCCCTGCGCGCCGCAAACCGCATCGCCGGCCGTGAACTCTATCGCTGGGCGCTCTATTCACCGGATGGACAGCCGGTCGAAACCAAGGCAGGCATTCCCATCCCCGTCGCCGGCCCTTTCCGGCCAGGGCGGGAGAGCGATCCGCTTCTCGTCCTCGCGAGCTATAACTGGAGGCGGCATGCTACACGCGAGCTGAAATTCCAGCTTTCCCAGACCGCACGGCATCGTTCGCTGATCGCCGGCATCGAGGCCGGCTCCTTCATCCTCGCCGAGACGAGCCTGCTCGACGGCTTTTTCGCCACCACCCACTGGGAGGATTTCGAGGATTTTGCCGCAGCCTACCCGCAGGTGAACATGGTCCGCGAGCGTTTCGTCATCGACGGCAAGCGCATCACCACCGGCGGTTCGCTGCCGACGCTCGATCTGATGCTGGAGCTGATCCGGCGCGCGCATGGCTATTCGCTGGCGCTGGAGGTCTCGCGGCTCTTCATCTACGAGCAGGAGCGCATCCGCGGCGATCTCTTGCAGGTGCCGGCGATCGGCAACATGCGGATCGTCGATACCCGCGTGCAGGCGGCTGTGAAGCTGATGGAGGAGAGCGTCGAAGCGCCGCTTTCGCTTGCCCGGCTGGCCAAGCGGGCGGATGTCAGCGCCCGCCATTTGCAGGACCTGTTTCGCGATACGATGGGTGTGGCGCCGCACGAGCATTATCTCGCGCTTCGCCTTAACGCCGCGCGTCGGAAAGTGATCGAGACGCGCGTGAGTTTCACGGAGATCGCCGCGGCGACGGGTTTCAACTCGGCGTCCGCCTTCTCACGCAGCTACCGCGCACATTACCGCGAAAGCCCAAGCGACACCCGGAGGCGATTGAAGGTGAAAGCCTGATTATTTCCTCAGGATCACCCAGAGCGCATGGATGATGCCCGGCAGCCAGCCGCAAAGCGTGAGCAGAATGTTCAGCCAGAAATGCAGACCGAGGCCGACCTGCAGGAAGACGCCGAGTGGCGGCAGGATGAAAGCGAGCAGGATGCGGATGATGTCCAACGGGCGTCTCCGGGATGAGTGATCTCGCGCGGATAACGTGCCGGATGGCGGATGGTTTCAGGAGCGGAGATGACCCGCTCCCGCATTTCAAGTGGCATTCACGTGACCGCTCTTAAGCTGCCTTCCTGGATGTCACGTTCCTGAGATAGGGCATGACCTCCTTGGAATAGATCTCCATGTTCTTGCGGGTCAGTTCCGCCGGCAGCGTGCCGAACTGCAGAAGCGTCAGCAGGTGCCCGAAGCCGATCTGGCTCTGGTATTCCTCCAGCTTCTCGCGCACCGTCGCCGGGCTGCCGCAGATGAACTTGCCTTCCTCGATGACGGTATCGATCGTCTGCTTCATCGCGTGGCCGGCCTTGGCGGAGAGCGCCCCGACCATGGACTTCACCGAGGTATAGCCCGGCGGCAGCAGCATCTCCATCGGCATCCTGAGGAACTTCTGCAGGAAGGCTTCGATATGCTCCTTGGCTTCCCTGCGGGCGATCTCGTCGGTTTCGGCCACATAAAGCGGCAGCGACCAGCCGAGCTGGTCCTCGGTTGCCTCATAGCCGTAGCGGGCCGCGACGTCCTTGTACATCTTCATGTAGCGAGCGACGGTCGAGACCGAGGCGAAGGTCTGCAGATAGGTGTATTTCCGATCCGGATGGGCGGCCCATTCGATCGTCTCGCTCGAACCCTGGCTCGGGATCCAGATCGGCGGATGCGGATTGTCCTGGTAGACCCGGGGCCAGACGTTGACGTATTCGAAGTTATAATGCTTGCCCTCGAAGACGCTCGGGCCGGGTTGCGTCCAGGCCTGCAGGATAAGGTCGTGCGCCTCCTGGAAGCGCTCGTGCGAAAAGGCCGGATTGACGCCCCAGGAATGATATTCGGCGCCGATGCCGCGCACCATGCCGGCGATCAGACGGCCGCCGGTGATGTTGTCGACCATGGCGAATTCTTCCGCGACGGTCAGCGGGTTGTTCAGGAGCGGCAGCGCGCGGCCGAGAATGGCGATCTTGACGTTCTTGGTGCGGCGGGCAAGCGCGCCGGCCATGACGCCGGGGATCGGCATCAGGCCATAGGCGTTCGAATGGTGTTCGTTGACGCAGATGCCGTCGAACCCGAGCTGGTCGGCATATTCCAGCTCGTCGAGGTAACGGTTGTAGAGCTGGTGGCCCTTCTTCGGGTCGAAGTAGGTGTTCGGCAGCGTCACCCAGGCGGAATCGTGCTTCTCGTCATAGGAAAGATCGAGATCCGCATAGGGCATCAGGTGCATGAAGTAGAATTTCATCGCGTCGCCTCCCGGATGAAGCCGTCGACCAGTTGGACGAAACGGTCGGTCTTTTCGATCTGCGGCAGGTGGCCGCAATTCTCGACGATCTCCAATCGCGAATTGGGGACGAGATCGCGCCAGGCGGGGCCGTAACCGGGCGGCACGACCTTGTCGCCGTCGCCCCAGAGGATCAGCGTCGGCACCGAAATGCGATGCAGCCACTTGTGCAGGTCGGGATTGTAAAAGCGCGGTTCCCAGGCGAGTTTCGCCGTAGTGAGCTTGTTCTTGAGAATGACCTCCAGCCCTTCCTTCGACGGCGGAGACGCCAGCATCTGCTCGGCATAGGTCTGGTCGTGGAAGAGGTTGCGGGCGGTCTCTTCGGCATTCCACATGAAGACGTCGCCCTTGCGCAGGCCCTTCACGCGAATGCCGGCCGGCGCCACGACGGTCAGCGAATTGAGCTTCGTCTGGTTGCGGATGGCAATCTCGGCCGACAGCCAGCCGCCGATCGAACCGCCCACGAGATTGACCTTGTCGAGGCCGAGCCGGTCGATGACGTCCAGATAGAAGAAGGCGAGGTCGGACATGCCGTCCAGCCATTCCGGTGAGTCGGAGGCGCCGAAGCCAGGATGTTCCGGCACGATCACCTCATGGTTTTCGGCAAGCTTCTCCATGAACGGCGCCCAGCGCGCCGCACCGCTCGATCCGTGCAGGAACAAGAGCGGCGCGCCCTTGCCGCCCCGCATGAACCGGACATTGCAGCCGGTTATGGTCTCGGTGCTTTCGGTAAAGCTCATCGGTGTCTTAGCCCTCCCCGGCTCTATACCGTATGTGGCGAGCCTTCCTCGATGCTCGCAATAGCAGCAATCTGTATAACCTTTTTTGGAGGGTCAATATGACTCTGTCAAATTTTGATTGATAATAGCAAATTTCTAACTTGCATCTTAGGCGATTGCATACAAAGTAGGCGCGGCTCCGGCAGGCGCATCGTGCGTGCCGGAACTCGCAGGGAGGAGAAGAATGCAAGCGGAAAAACTGTTCGATCTGAAGGGACAGGTCGCGGTGGTGACCGGGGCTGCCAGCGGGCTGGGCCTTGCGATCACCAAGACGCTCGCGGCCAACGGCGCGCGTGTGGCGCTGCTTGATCTCAACCCGGAAACGCTTGGCGCCGCCTATCAATGGGTGAACGGCCAGGGCTTTTCCGCCGAAAGCCATCAGGTCGACGTATCGGACAGCGCCGCTTTGCGCGCGACGATCGACGGCATTGCCGAAAGGCACGGTCATCTCGACATCCTCGTCGCCAATGCCGGCATCAGCGGCGGGCCGAATTCCCGCACCGAGGCCGGCGCCATCGAGAATGTCAGCGACGAGCTGTGGAACAAGGTGGTGGACGTGAACCTGACCGCCACCTTCGTCGCCATCCAGTCCGCCGCCAAGCATATGAAGAAGCAGAAAAGCGGCCGCATCGTCGCGATCGCCTCGATTGCGGGCCTGCGCGCCGACCCGATGACCGGCTATGCCTATGCGTCCAGCAAGGGCGCCGTCGTCAACCTCGTCAAGCAGGCGGCCTGGGAACTGGCGCCCTACAACGTGCTCGTCAATGGCATCGCGCCCGGTCCCTTCCGCACCAACATCGCCGGCGGCCGCATCCGCGAACCGGAAGTGGAAAAGGCCTTCGCCGACACGGTGCCGCTCGGCCGCATCGCCGAGACCGACGAGATCATGGGGCTGGCCCTGCTCTTGTCGTCCAGGGCGTCGAGCTTCATGACGGGCGCCGTGATCCCGATCGACGGAGGCACCGTGGCGATTTGAACCGTCGCGAAATGTCGCAATTGACAATATCAGGTTCCCTGCCTTATCCCCTGAAAGGGGAGAGAGGGGACCTTGCAAGAAAAGCCCGGAATTGACGAAAGCCAGGCGCGTTCGTCTAATGAAGTCGGAGGAAGACCATGAACATCGCGACCAACCCCGCCCCCTCGTCCGAGGCTTATACCTCCGCACGCCTGCTGATCGACGGCGTCTGGCTGGAGAACGGCAGCCGCAACACGCAACCCGTCGTCAATCCGGCGACCGCAAAAGCGATCGGCGTGGTGCCGCATGCGACGGCTGAAGACCTCGACCGGGCGCTTGAGGCCGCCAGCCGCGCATTCCCGCTCTGGCGTGCCACGAGCCCGCGCGAGCGCGGCCGCATTTTGAAGCGTGCCGCCGAGCTCATGCACGAGCGGCAGGAGGAGATTGCCCGGATCGCCACGCTCGAAATGGGCAAGCCGATCGCCGAGGCGCGGCTCGAAACCCATTTCGCATCCGAAGAAATGGAGTGGTTCGCCGAAGAGGGCCGCAGAACCTATGGCCGCGTCATTCCGGGCCGGCTCGGCGAGACCCGCTTCCAGGTCGTCAAGGAACCGGTCGGCCCGACCGCCGGCTTCTCCGCCTGGAACTTCCCGGTCGGCAACGCCGCCCGCAAGATGGGCTCGGCGCTCGCCGCCGGCTGCACGATGATCTACAAGCCCGGCGAAGAGGCTCCGGCTGCGGCCGCCGCCGTCGCCCAATGCCTGATCGATGCGGGTGTGCCGGCCGGCGTCATCGCCGTCGTCTACGGCGTTCCGGATTTCATCTCGCGCCACCTGCTCGCCTCCCCGGTCATCCGCAAGATTTCCTTCACGGGCTCCGTGCCGGTCGGCCAGCACCTGATCCGGCTCGCTTCCGAAGGTCTCAAGCGCACCACGATGGAACTCGGCGGCCATGCGCCGGTGCTCGTCTTCGACGATGCCGACCAGGCGATGGCGCTCGAAATGTCGGTGCAGCGCAAGTACCGCAATGGCGGCCAGGTCTGCGTCTCGCCGACCCGCTTCTATATCCAGGACAGTTCCTACGAGGCCTTTTGTGCGGGCTTCGCCGACAAGGCCTCGAAGCTGAAGGTCGGCGACGGCCTCGATCCCGCGAGCAACATGGGGCCGATGGTGCATGCCCGCCGCCGCGACGCGATCGAGGCGCTGGTGCAGGACGCCACCTCCAAGGGCGCCAAGCTTCTGGCCGGCGGCCAGCGCGTCAACAACGAGGGCTTCTTCTATGCCCCGACCGTGCTCGCCGACGTGCCGGACGACGCCCGCATCATGAGCGAGGAGCCGTTCGGCCCGGTCGCGGTGCTGAACCGCTTCTCGGATTTCGACGACGCGATCGCCAAGGCGAACAAGCTGCCCTATGGGCTTGCGGCCTACGGCTTCACCAATTCGCACAAGACCATCGCCAAGCTGTCCGACCAGCTCGAAGCCGGCATGGTCGGCATCAATTCCTTCAACATCTCCATGCCGGAGACGCCGTTCGGCGGGGTGAAAGCGAGCGGCCACGGTTCCGAAGTCGGGATCGAGGGCGTCGAGGCCTACATGGTCACCAAGACGGTCAGTATCACCTGATCCGGCCGGGTTCTGAAGAGTTTCCAAGAGGACGAGGATTATGAAACACGTTAAACCGACCGGGACATTCGCCGCCGAAGCCGTGCTGACCCACATGAAGGCCGCCGGCATCGACGTGCTTTTCGCCAATGGCGGCACCGACTTCCCGTCGATCATCGAGGCCTTCGCCCGCCAGTCCGAGACCGGGTTGAAGATGCCGGAACCGCTGATCATCCCGCATGAAGGTGTCGCCGTCGGCATGGCGCATGGCTATTACCTGATGACCGGCAAGGCGGCAGGCGTCATCGTCCACGTCAATGTCGGGCTTGCCAATTCGGTCATGGGTCTCGTCAACGCCCGGTCGGAAAACGTGCCGATCATGATGTTCTCCGGCCGCACGCCGATCACCGAGGCCGGCCGTTTCGGCTCGCGCTCCTCGCCGATCCACTGGGGTCAGGAAATGTTCGACCAGGCCGGGATGGTCCGCGAAGTGGTCAAGTGGGATTACGAGCTGCGTTATGCGGAACAGGCGGGCATCGTCATCGACCGCGCCATGAGCATCGCCATGAGCGAGCCGCGCGGCCCGGTATACTTGAGCCTGCCGCGCGAGGCGCTGGCGGAAGGCGCTGAGATCGATGCCGGCCATCGCTCGACCGTCACGCCGACCTCCTACGGTCCGGCCGATTCGGCGCTGGTCGCACAGGCGGCCGACCTCATCGCCAAGGCGAAGAACCCGCTCGTCATCGCCCAGAGCCCGGAACTCGCCCCGGATTTCGAGCCGCTTGCAGGTTTCGTCGAGAAGTTCGCGCTGCCGACCGTCGAGATGTGGGCGATGCGCCAGTCGCTGCCGAGCGACCACCCGATGATGGTCGGCCGCGATTCGACGCAGGTGCTGAAGGAAGCCGACGTCGTCGTCGTGATCAATGCCGCCGTGCCATGGATTTCCGACCATACGAGCCTGGCCGATGGCGCCAAGGTCATCGCCATCGGCCCGGACCCGCAACACAGCCGCATGCCGATCCGCAGCTTCGAGATCGACATCGCGCTGGCCGGCGGCATCAACAAGACGATCGCCGCACTGGCCGCCGCAGTTGGTGAACGCGTGCCGGCCGGCGAGACCTTCTCGGAGCGCCGCGCGAAATGGGCGAAGGTCAAGGCCGCCCAGGTCGAAGCCGCCGACAAGCGTGTCGCGATGGGCAACGGTTCGCCGATGACGCCGGCCTATGTCAGCCGCTGCATCTCCGACATCATGGATGACAAGACGACGATCGTGAACGAACTCGGCATCGATCCGTCGGTGATGGAGTTCAAGCATCCGAGGTCCTTCTTCTCGACGCCGCTCTCCGGTGGTCTCGGTTTTGGGCTCACGGCAGCGCTTGGCGCCCAGCTCGGTGCCCGCAAGGAAGGCGAGAGCCGGCAGGTGATCGCCACGATCGGCGACGGCTCCTACATGTTCGCCAATCCCGTCGCCTGCCACCAGACGGCGACCGCGCTGAAACTGCCGCTGCTGACGGTCGTCTTCAACAACGGCATCTGGAACGCCGTGCGCCGCTCGACGCTCTACATGTATCCGGACGGCAGTGCCGCGACCGCCAACATCATGCCGATCACCGCGCTCGACCCGGCCCCGGATTATGCCGCCGTCGCCCGCGCGCATGGCGCCCATGCCGAACGCGTCGAGACCGGCGCGGACCTGCCGGCAGCGCTTCAGCGCGCGCTTGCGGCGACCAGGAGCGGCCAGCAGGCCATGCTTGAAGTCATGGTCTCCTACTAGGAGGAGTTGGCGATGGGGGGAGAAAGAACGCTCAGGACGCTGGCGGATCTCCGCCGGCGTTATCCCATGGTCAGCGACCTGGAGACGCGGGCGAAATGGCGAATTCCGGGTTTCGCCTACGAGTTCCTGCAGGGCGGCGCCGGCGAGGAGACGGGACTGAACCGCAACCGTTCGGCGCTGAAAGCCGTCGAGGTCGTGCCGCGTTACGGTATCGACGTCTCGAAGATCGATACGTCCGTCGAGCTTTTCGGCACCCGCTATGCCGCGCCGATCGGCATTTCACCGATCGGTCTTGACGGCATGATGTGGCCGGGCGCCACGGAGCGTTTCGCCAAGGCGGCGCAGGCGCATAATATTCCCTATCTGGTGGGTACGCTTGCTTGCTCGACGATCGAGCAGGTGGCGGAATGGGCGCCGGACGTAACCTGGTTCCAGCTCTATCCGATGGCTCCCGACAATCATCGATACAGTCTGGAAATGGCCGAGCGCGCCCGCGTCGCCGGCGCCAAGGTTCTGATCGCGACACTTGACGTGCCTGTCCGGGCAAAGCGACCGCGAGACCTGAGGAACGGCATCACCATGCCCTTCCGCCTGACGCTGAAGACGATGATGCGCGCGGCGATGGCGCCTCTATGGCTCGATGCGGTCCGCCGCAACGGCATGCCGACCTTCGCCAACATGGCCGGGTTCGCGGGCGGCACGGACCACGGCACGACGGCGGCCTTCGTGCAGAAACATATCGGCGGCGGTTTCCCCTGGGAGCAGATCGCGAGATTGCGCGACAAATGGCCAGGGCCGATGATGGTCAAGGGCGTCATGCATCCGGCGGATGCGGAAAAGGCGCTGTCGCTCGGCCTCAACGGCGTCCTCGTCTCGAACCACGGCGGCCGCCAGTTCGACGCGGCACCCGCGACGATCGACGTGCTCCCGGAAATCGCCCGCACCGTCGGCACCCGCGGCACGGTGCTTTTCGACAGCGGCGTCGTCTCCGGCGTCGATATGCTGCGTGCGGTTGCCTGCGGGGCGCAGTCCTGCTTCGCCGGCCGTGCCTTCATGCTGGGGCTTGCCGCTCTCGGCGATCACGGCGCCACCCATATGGCGCAGGCCTTCATCGAGGAATACCGTATCGCGCTTGGCCAGAACGGGCTCTTGAGCACCGACGAAGCCCGCCGCGCCCCCGTGCGCCATCCCGGCGCCTGGACCAAAGAAGATTTCGAACCCCATCTCCATTAATTGTTCCCGGGAGGGAAGATCATGAAAGTTGCAGACGCCATTGCCGAAATCCTGAAGCGTGAGGGGGTCGAGATCGTCTGCGGCTACCCGGTGAACCACGTGCTCGAACACGTTGCGATGGCCGACATCCGCCCGATCATCGTCCGCCAGGAGCGGCACGGCCTGCACATGGCCGACGCCATGTCGAGGCTCAGCTCCGGCAAGAAGATCGGCGTCTTCGCCATGCAGCTCGGCCCCGGCACGGAAAACGCCTATGGCGGCATCGCCCAGGCCTATTCGGAATCCGTGCCGCTGCTCGTGCTGCCGATGGGCTACGAACGCCGCGTCGCGCATGTCGATCCGAACTACAACGCCACCCGCTCGATGCGCGACATCACCAAGTCGGCCGAGCCGATCACGCTAGCCGAGGAAATTCCCAACATCTTCCGCCGTGCCTTCTCGAAGCTGCGCAACGGCCGCGGCGGTCCGGTGCTGATCGAAATCCCCAACGACATGTGGCAGCACGAGGTGCCGGAGCCGCTGAACTACACACCGGTGCTTTCGACCCGCTACGGACCGGATCCGGCGGCGGTGAAACAGGCCGTCGATCTGCTGCTCGCCGCCAAGCGCCCGGTCCTTTATGCCGGCCAGGGTGTGCATTACGCCGAGGCCTGGCCGCAGCTGAAGGAGCTTGCCGAGCTCCTGGCGATCCCGGTCTCGACCAGCCTCGAAGGCAAGAGCGCGTTTCCGGAAACCCATCCGCTCTCGGTCGGCGCCGGCGGTGCGGCGATCTCCAAGACGCTCCGGCATTTCCTCGATACGTCGGACGTGATCTTCGGCATCGGCTGCTCCTTCACCGAGACTGCCTTCGGCGTGCAGATGCCGCTCGACAAGACGGTGATCCACGCCACCCTTGATCCGGACCACATCAACAAGGACCTGGAAGCGAAGGTGGCGCTGATCGGCGATGCGGCGCTGACGCTCGACGCGGTTCTCGCCGAACTCAAGGCCCGCAGCGTGACCCAGCGCGACAGCAAGGATGTCGCGGCCGAGATCGCCAAGGTACAGGAAGAGTGGCTTGCCGAATGGATGCCGAAGCTCACCTCTCAGAGCAAGCCACTCTCCCCCTATCGCGTTCTCTGGGACCTGCAGCACACGGTCGATATCGAGAACACGATCATCACCCATGACGCCGGCAGCCCCCGCGACCAGCTTTCACCCTTCTGGAAATCGGTGAAGCCGCTCACCTATATCGGCTGGGGCAAGTCCACCCAGCTCGGTTACGGTCTCGGCCTCGCCATGGGCGCCAAGCTGATGCATCCGGACAAGCTCTGCATCAACGTCTGGGGCGATGCGGCGATCGGCTTCACGGGCATGGATTTCGAGACGGCTGTGCGCGAGCGCATCCCGATCATGTCCATCCTGCTCAACAATTTCTCCATGGCGATGGAACTGCCGATCATGAAGGTCTCGACGGAGAAATATCGCTCGACCGACATTTCCGGCGACTATGCCGCCTTTGCCCGGGCGCTCGGCGGCTACGGCGAGCGCGTCACCGACCCGGACGAGATCATCCCGGCGATCAGGCGCGGCATCGAACAGACTGAGAAGGGCGTGCCGGTCCTGCTCGAATTCATCACCAGCCAGGAAATCGCCCGCTCCCGCTATCACCGCATGCTGACGGGTGAAAAGAAATGAGCGATCTGCAATCCACCATCGACACGCTGAAGCTCCACTTCGGCGACCGGCTTTCGACTACGGAAGCCGTCCGCGAGCATCACGGCCACGACATGTCGCGCCAGCCGACGCGGCTGCCGGATGCCGTAGTCTATGCCGAGAACGAGGATGAGGTGGCGCGTGTCGTCTCGGCCTGTTTCGAGGCGGGCATCGCGGTGACGCCGTTCGCGGCCGGCTCCTCGATGGAGGGCCATACGATCCCGCTGAAGGGCGGCATCTCGCTCGACCTCACCCGCATGAACCAGATCGTCGCGGTGAACCACGAGGATTTCGACGCGCAGGTGCAGGCGGGCGTCACCCGCAAGCAGCTGAACGCCCATATCCGCGATACCGGCCTGTTCTTCCCGATCGATCCCGGCGCCGACGCCTCGCTCGGCGGCATGGCTTCGACGCGGGCGTCCGGCACGACCGCCGTGCGCTACGGCACGATGCGCGAGAACGTGCTGGCGCTGCGTGTCGTCACCCCGCAGGGCAAGATCATCACCACCGGCAGGCGGACGAAGAAGTCCTCAACGGGTTATGATCTCACCAAGCTCTTCGTCGGGGCGGAAGGCACGCTTGGCGTCATCACCGAAGTGACGGTGAAGCTGCACCCGATCCCGGAAACGATCGCCTCGGCCGTCTGCACCTTCGAGACCATGCGCGGCGCGGTGGAAACCGTCGTCGCAACGATCCAGAGCGGCATTCCGGTGGCCCGCATCGAGTTTCTGGACGAAGTCGCCGTCGAGGCGGCGAACCGCCATGCCGGACTGACGCTGAAGGTGGCGCCGACCCTCTTCCTCGAATTCCACGGCAGCCCGCGCTGGGTGGAAGAACAGTCGAGCACGGTGGCCGAACTCGCCGGCGATCTCGGCGGCTCGGATTTTGCATGGTCGACCCGCACCGAGGACCGCGAGCGGCTGTGGAAGGCCCGCCACGAGACGATCTATTCGAACCAGACCCTGCGGCCCGGCTGCAAGGCCTACACGACCGACGTCTGCGTGCCGATCTCCAGGCTTGCGGATGCCGTGCTGGCCGCCCGCGAGGACATCGACAATTCCTTCGTCATGGGCAAGATCATCGGCCATGTGGGCGACGGCAATTTCCATGTCGGTTACCTGATCAAGCCGGAAATCCCCGAGGAACTGGCCGAGGCCGAACGGCTCGCAGAACGGCTCTACCAGCGCGCCATCGACATGGGCGGCACGTTCAGCGGCGAGCACGGCATCGGCATCTCGAAGCTGAAATACCTCCGCCGGGAACACGGCGACGCCGTCGACATGATGAACGCCATCAAGGCGGCGCTCGACCCGAAGGGCATCATGAACCCCGGCAAGCTCGGACAGGTGGGATAGACCTTCCGCTGCCGGAATTCGGCGACGGACGTTACGATTGCCGGCTGAGATCGATGCGGCTTGTCACCACCTGCTTGCCGCTGGCCGGATCATTGTCGACCGTCTGCAGGCGAAGGCGGTCGGTGCCAATCTTCTCGATCGTCATATTGGCGGTTCGATCGCCGTTCGTCTCCCGTGCCCAGCGGACACCGAGATTGATGGCGTCGCCCTTACGGCTGCCGGACAGCGCCGAAGGCTGGCCGGCGGGCCCTACATAAGTGCCGCTATAGCGGCTGCCGGACGTTTTGAGATCGGCGGAAATGTTCCGCTGTACCACCAGCAGGCCACGGCATTTTCCTTGCATCGAAAGCGTCGATGTGCCGGCCCTGCTTTCCAGATTGCAGGAGACGCTGATCGGCCGGGCGCCGATGCGGGTGAGCACTGTTCCCTTGCCGCTCCAGTTCCCTTCAAGCGTCGTCAGAAAATCGCCTTCGGCAGCCGGTGCAAGCGACGGCCAGAGCGTCGTGGCGGCGAGCAAGGCTGAGGTGAGAAGAATGCGCATGCGATAACCTTTCTTATGCTTTTTTGTCCAACGCCGGTTGTCTGTCGGCGTTCCGCCGAAAATTGGGCAAACACCGGAAGGTGATCCCACGGCTTCCCAAAATCCGGAAATTGTGATTATACTGAATGAACGTTCAGCAAATTACGAGGTTGAGCCATGAACCGGATTGTTCGCGATATATCGATCCCGAACGACTGGGACCGGCGCGGCCTGCCGGGCTGGTGCTACTATTCGGAGGCGTTGCTGGAGCTCGAAAAGGAGCACGTCTTCCGCAATCACTGGCAGATCGCATGCCATGTCTCGGACGTGCCGGAGCCGGGCAACTACCTCACCATGGATGTTTTCGGCGAGCGTGCGCTGATCCTGCGCGACGGGAACGGCCGGCTTCGCGCCTTCCACAACATCTGCCGGCATCGCGGCTCCCGGCTGGTGGCGGACGAGACCGGCCGTTGCAAGGGCGCGCTGGTCTGTCCTTTCCACGGCTGGGTTTACAATCTGGACGGCACGTTGCGCGGCGCGGCCAGGCCGCAGAGCTTTCCGCCGCTCGACAGGCACGAATTCGCATTGCAACCCCTAGAGCTGGAAAGCTGGATGGGCTTCGTCTTCATTCGCTTCCGGAAGGGGCCGCAACCTTCCGTCGCCGAACTGATGCGACCGTTCGAAAAGGAGCTTTCCCATTACCGCACCGCCGACATGGTGCCGGCCAAGGACATCTGGACGCAGGAATCGCCGGTCAACTGGAAGTCCGTCCGCGACGTGGATAACGAAGGCTATCACGTCGCCATGGCGCATCCGGCGCTGCAGGACCTCTACGGTTCGACCTATTTCGACGAGCCCTTCGTCAAGGGCATCTGCCGGTCGTTCGCGAGCTATAATCCTTACGCCGGCCGGCGCTGGAGTGTGCGGCACTACATGACGCTCGCGCCCGATCCGGCGCATCTGCCGCCGCATCTGAAGAAAGCCTGGATCTATTACGGCCTTTTTCCCAATGCGGTGATCGCGGTCACGCCGGAGACCGTGCAATTCTACCAGGAATTCCCGATCTCGCGGGACCGGACCATGCTGCGCGGCGGCATCTACCGGTACCGGCAGGAAAGCCGGGCGCAGCGGCTTGCCCGCTATCTCTCCTTCCGTATCGATCGCGATACGCAGGCGGAGGATGTGCAGCTGACCGTCTGGTCGAACGAATCCATGACGTCGAAGGCTTTCAACGGCTTCTATCTCTCCGACCTGGAATATGGCGTGCGCACCCATCACGATCATCTGCGCGCCGCATTGCCGGTAACGACGCTCGACGATCCGCCGGAGGAGCGGGATATGGCAGCGGTGAACGCGCGTATGATGGCGCACAAGTAATGCCTTGAGTTGCATTGAAGAAAGTGAAGTCATCGAAATATTCGAACGGGGTGAAGTTCGGATTTCGCGCAGGAAATCTCACGCGTTAACCGGATGACAACCAAACAATGCTTAATTTCTCCTATTTTACTGGCGCGAGATTTCTATTGTGGCGCATTCCTTGAGGACAGTTTTCCGATGATCCCCGTCGAGGCAGAAAAGCAGCAGCAGACGGCCACCCCCCGATCCATGCGCATCCTGACGGAGGCGATCGGCAAGGATCTCGAACGCTTCAGCGTCGACAACACCGTGGTGGTGAAGCAGATCCGGCTCCTGGCCATAAACGCGCTGATCGAGGCGGCCCGGGCCGGCGAGATGGGCAAGGGATTTGCCGTCGTCGCCAACGAGGTGCAGCGCCTCGCGCAGATCGCCAGCGATATCGCCGGAAAATTCGAAAGCAATGTGCTCGGCCGCATCGGCCTCAGCCGCGCCATGGCGGACCATCTGATGACCGAAATGGAAGGCGTGCGGCTGACCGATCTTGCCCAGACCCTGGTGCAGCTCATCGTCCGCAACCTGTTCGAACGCACGGCCGACGTCCGTTGGTGGGCGACGGATACCGCCCTCTGGCAGGCGCTCGAGGAGCCGAGCGCGGAACGGGCCGCCTTCGCGGCGGAGCGCCTCGGCGTCATCAACCGGTTCTACACGGTCTATCTCGACCTCGTCATGACCGATCTTTCCGGCAAGGTCGTCGCCTCCGCCAACCCGCGATTCCAGCGCAAGCTGGTCGGTACGTCGCTTGCCGGCGATCCGTGGTTCACCACCGCCTGCCGCTGCCAGTCCGGCGACGACTATATCGTCGACGAAGTGAAGCCGAGCCTGCCGCACGACAACCATCATGCGCTCGTCTATGCGACCGGCATCCGCGAGGGCGGCAAGCGCGACGGCCGGCTGCTCGGGACGCTCGGCGTCTATTTCGACTGGCAGAACCAGGGGCATGCGATCGTCGAAAAGGAAGCGAACCTGCCGCCGCAGGTGGCCGAAAGGACGACCGTCATGCTGCTCGACGGCAACAGCCGGGTCATCGCTTCCACCGATCCCGCGCGGCTCTTCACCCATTTCATGCTGGCGAAACATGGGAACGAGGTGGCCGGCAGCTATTACGACAACAACGGCTGCATCGTCGCCTTTGCGAAGACCCTGGGTTACGAGGACTACGATGGGCTCGGCTGGCACGGCGTGGTGATCCAGCAGACCGAAAGCGATCCGGCGATCAAGGCGGCGTTGAATATTCGGTAGGTGGGTTCGCAGCGGCAACAAATGCCTTGGGGCCTAGAATTCCCAAGGCGAGGTCAGCTGAAGACCTGTATTTTCGAAATGCCGGAGATTGCGTGTCGCTAGTCGGCCGCCATTGACACGAGCAATTGCTGCGATCATCCCATCCGGAGCGGACATTGGTCGCCCCCGACGTACCGCCGCTCCCATGATCTCGCCGTAGGCCAGGGCTGCTTCCTCGGTCAAGCCGAAGATGCGCCCCGCATGCCGCCGGCGCCAATCTGAAAGCCGCTGCTCCAGTCTCTCTGCCCTTTGATCGGGACGAATTTTTTGAATGCCGAAGGCAATTTCGGCGATAGTCACGGTCGGTAACGCGATCTCCGCATCATGGCGCGCCAGCCATGCAAGCACATTCCGGTCCGGCTCTTTCCGGAGCGTTTCGGATACGACATTGGTATCCAGAAAAATCACAGATCAGGTCCCGTATGCGGATGCCGATGCTTTTGGATGATCTCTTCCAGATCGATATCTTCTTCGGACATTGGTGCCGCCATTCGGGCATAGAACGCAGCCGCAGGCTCGCGCCCGGCTTCACGGATTTCATAAGCTTCCAATGCGCGCTCGACGATGTCGGCGATCGAACGGTTTTCGCGACGCGCCAAACGATGGGCCAGATCGCGCGCTTTGGCGCTACGGACGGAAAGTTGTGGTTCAGCCATAGGGACCTCCTTTCTTTCCAATATAAACTCAGGTCATCTAGCCATCAAGATGGCAGATGATGGCTGGATGGCTAACCGCGCCACAACCCCTCCCGCATCAGTTCATCCATCGTCAGCCTGATCCCGTGCCTTAAAATCGAGACGAGGTCGTCGATCTGCGGTCTGGTGATGATCAGCGGCGGGGACATGACGCACATATGGATGAGCGGACGGACCAGCAGGCCGAGACGCTGGCAATGGGCGTCGATACGCTTGCCGACCTCGATGTCCAGCGCCAGCGGATTGTTGCTCTCGCGGTCCGCGACGCATTCGACGCAGGCCATCAGCCCGAGCCCGCGCACCTCGCCGACCAGCGGCAGATCCTCCAGCGTCTTCAGCTGAGACTGGAAATAGGGAGCGATCTCGCGGGCATGCGCCAGCAATCCGTCTTCCAGCAGGTCGAGGTTCTTCAGCGCCACCGCACAGCCGATCGGATGGCTGGAATAGGTGAGCCCATGCGCGAACATCGCTTCCGAATGGTTGGAGGCGCGAAGTTCTTCGAGGAGGCGCGAGGAGATCATCACGCCGCCGAGCGGGAAATAGCCCGACGTCGCGCCCTTCGCGAAGGTGATCATGTCCGGCTCGATGCCGAAGACCTCCTGCGAGGCGAAGACATGGCCGAGCCGGCCGAAGGCGGTCACCACCTCGTCGGCGATGAACAGGATGTCGTTCTCCGCGCACAGTTTCCGCATGCGCTTCAGGTACCCTTCGGGCGGAACGATGACGCCGCCCGACGCCATGACCGGTTCGGCAACGAAGGCGCCGATGCGGTCCGCGCCATGGGTCTCGATCGCATCGGCGAACTCGTCCACGAGGACGTCGCAGAACTCCGCCACGCTCATTCCGGCCGGGCGGCGGAAAGGATCCGGGCAGGAAAGCTTGAGGACCTGATCTGCGGCATTATCCATCCAGTCATGATCGCGCGGCCGACCGTTCAGCGAGGCGGAGAGATAGGTCGAGCCGTGATAGCCGCCATGGCGCGAGACGATCAGCTTCTTCTCCGGTCGGCCGCGGACGTTGTTGGAAAACTGCATGAAGCGCAACGCTGTCTCGACGGCCGAGGAGCCCCCCGTCGTATAGAAGACGTGATCGAGGCCGCTCGGCGCATGAAAGGCAAGCCGCCCCGCCAGAAGCGCCGAGGGTTCGCTCGTCGTATACCAGGGCGAATTGTAGGAAAGCCTCATCGCCTGTTCGTAAAGGACCCGGGCGATGGGTTCCGCGCGGTGTCCGACATTGGTGCACCACATGCCGGCCGGGCCGTCGATCAGCCGCCTTCCCTCCTGGTCCGTGACATGGATGCCGTCGCCGGCGACGATCCCGCAGCGCGCTTCCGCGCCGATCGAGCCCGCGACCGGCCAGGGCTGCACGAGATGAGCCCTGGCGGCGGCAGCCAATGCATCTTCTTCCCCTGCCGCGATCTTCGCCGGATCCCGCTTCGCCGCCATTTTTCACCCTGAGGAAAGCTTGAGAACTAAATAAGGTTATGACATTCATATGATAATAGGAGTTATTTTGAATGTCTGTTCAATCAATATGGCAGAAATACCGCTTGCGCTCAATCCGGTTTTGCGCTCATCTTCCTTCCAGGGAACGACAAAGGGCGAAAACGCCCGGGGAAAACTGGGATGAGACGGCTGCTCCAATATGATTGTCGCCGTATCGCGCTCTGCGCGGAGGGCCGCTGATGGCGATCGCAGCGAGCCACGCGCCGGCCGAACTCGCCCCGCCCGAGCCCCCGCGACCACGATGGTCGGCCAGCGAGGAGGCGAGCGGACTGGCGCTGATCTCGCCGACGCTGCTCTATGCGATCTCCCTGCTGGCCCTGCCGATCCTCATCGTTTTCGCTTATAGCTTCTGGTCGCAGGACTATCTGACGATCGACCGCGCGCTGACGCTTCAAAACTATCGCACCGCGCTTTTCGAGCCGATGTACCAGGATCTGCTCGGCCGCTCGCTCGTCATTTCGCTTGTGGTGAGCATCGTCACCGTGGTGATTTCTTACCCGATCGCCTGTTTCATCTCCTTCCATGGCGGCCGCCACAAGAACCTCTGGCTCTTTCTGATCACGGTGCCCTGCTGGACGAGCTACCTGCTGCGCGTCATGTCCTGGAAGGTCATCCTCGGCTATCAGGGCGTTCTGAACACGGGGCTCATGTCGGCCGGCGTCACCGACCAGCCGATAGCCTCGCTGCTCTACAATTCCAACGCGGTGGTGATCACGCTCGTGCACAGCTGGGCGGCCTTCGCCATCCTGCCGATCTTCGTGTCGCTGGAAAAGATCGACCGGTCGCTGATCGAGGCGGCCCACGACCTAGGCGACACGAAGCTGATGAGTTTCCTGCGGGTGGTGCTGCCGCTGTCGCTGCCCGGCGTCATCTCGGCGCTCCTGATCGTGATGATCCCGACGGTCGGCGATTACGTCACCCCGAAACTCGTCGGCGGCAAGGACGGCGTGATGATCGCAACCGCAATACAGGCCCAGTTCGGCAAGGGCGCCAACTGGCCGCTCGGGGCGGCGCTGTCGGTCACCACCATGGTCGTCGTCTCGACTATGGCAGGCCTGACCGTACTGGCGCTGAAGCTCGTGGTGAGACGCATCCGATGACCAGCGGAAACCTCCGAAAATCGCGCCTGTTGCCCGGCTACGTGGGTCTCTATTTCCTGTTCCTCTACCTGCCGATCCTGCTTCTGCCGGTCTTCTCCTTCAACAACGCGGCGACGACCACCTTCCCGCTCGCCGGCTTCACGACCAGATGGTACGTCTCGCTCTGGGCCAATCGGGAAATGCTGACGGCGGCGGTCAACAGCCTCGTCGTCGGCCTCTGCGTCTCGGTGCTCTCCACATTGCTCGGCATCTGCGCAGCGCGGGCGATTACCCGCTATCGTTTTCGCGGGCGAAGGGCGGCGAATGGGCTCATCATGGCACCGCTCTTCCTGCCGGAGATCATCGTCGCCGTGTCGCTGCTGATGGTCGTGCTCGCCGCCGGCATGGAACTGTCGCTGGCGACTGTCATCCTCGGCCAGACGGTTTTCTGCCTGCCCTATTGCATGTCGGTGCTGACGGCCGGTTTCGAGGGTTTCGACCGGTCACTCGAAGAGGCTTCGCTCGATCTCGGCGAGACGGCCTTCGGCACGTTCCGCCGTGTCACCCTGCCGGTCGTGGCACCCGCCATCCTGTCGAGCCTGCTCGTCGCCTTCACCATCTCGCTCGATGAATTCATCCTCGCCTTCTTCCTGTCGGGCACGGAGCCGACCCTGCCGGTCTATATCTGGGGCCAGCTCCGCTTTGCCGCAAAACTGCCGGGCGTGCTGGCGCTCGGCACGATCATGCTGGTGCTGTCGATCCTCTTGCTGACGATTGCCGAGACCGTGCGTCGCCGTGCCGAACGCCGCTATGCCACGAGAGGCCATGCGCATGCCTGAGACGCCGATGATCGCACCCATGATCGCAATCGACAGGGTCAACAAGTTCTACGGCATCTACAAGGCGCTGTCGGACGTCTCGCTCGATATCGTCGCCGGAGAGTTCTTCTCGCTGCTCGGTCCGTCCGGCTGCGGCAAGACCACGCTTCTGCGCTCCATTGCCGGCTTCGACAGCCCGAGTTCCGGGGACATCCGCATCGACGGCCAGTCGGCGATCGGCGTGCCGCCCAACCTCCGGCCGACCAACATGGTCTTCCAGAGCTATGCGATCTTCCCGCATCTGAATGTCGAGGAGAACGTCGCATACGGACTGAAACGCCTGAAGCTCGGAGCCGACGAGGAACGCCGGCGGGTGGGGGCGGCACTCGACCAGGTGCGGCTCGGGCACCTCGGCAAACGGCGCGGCCACGAGCTTTCCGGCGGGCAGCGGCAGCGTGTGGCGCTTGCCCGCGCGCTGGTTCTGAGGCCGAAAGTGCTGCTTCTGGACGAGCCCCTGTCTGCGCTCGACAAGAAGCTGCGCGAGGAAATGCAGGTGGAGCTGCGCTCGCTGCAGAAGGCGGTCGGCATCACCTTCGTGCTCGTCACCCACGACCAATACGAGGCGCTTGCCCTGTCCGACCGGATCGCGGTGATGTTCGGCGGCCGGATCGCGCAGGTGGCCACCCCGAAGGAAATCTATCAGCGTCCCCGCACCAAGCTCGTCGCCGATTTCCTCGGCGGCATGAATTTCCTGTCTGGCCGCACGATCGGCCAGACAGGCGCGGGGCTCACGGTCGAGACGGAGAAGTTCGGCACGCTGACACTCGCCATGCCGGAAGAACGGATCGAGGTTGGCGCCCGGGCGACGCTCGGCATCCGGCCGGAACGCCTGCGGCTTCTCTGGGACGACGAGCGCGCGCCGCATGAACTGACCGGCAAGGTCGTGGACCGCGCCTATTTCGGAGAGACGACCCATCTTTCGGTCGGCGTCGAGGGGCTGGAAAAACCGTTGTCGATGATCGAGACGAATACCTATGGCGCCGACGACCTGCCGGTCGGCGCCGACATCCGTCTGGCGTATGACCCGGATGCCTTCGTCCTCCTCGCCGACGACCCGCCGGTCGAACGGGTGCAATAGGCTTGCGGATATCACGAAAGATGCTACATATGTAGCACATTTGGGAGCGTCCTATGTCCGTCACGACAAAAGTCCGCCGCCAGGGCGGCGCCGCCGTCATCACCATTCCGCCGGCGCTTCTGAAACTCATGCACACGGAAGTTGGCGACCAGCTTTCGCTCGACGTCGCCAATGGGGAACTGATCGCGCGTCCCATCCCAGCAGGCCGCAAGCGCTATACCTTGAGCGAACTTCTGCGCGGCAGCGACGCTATGGCCGCGCTGAACGCGGAAGTCGCGGCGGCGCAGGATGGCGATCCGGTGGGGCGTGAAATTTGATGATCCGCAGCAATGTGCCGAAGCGCGGCGATGTCTACTGGATCGACCCCAATCCGGTGGCTGGCCGGGAGATGAAGAACCGTCACCGCTTCGTCGTCATCACGCCACGGGAGATCAACTTGCTCGGTGTCAGCATGACGGTGCCGATCACAACGGGCGGCGCTTTCACCCGCGATGTGGGACTGGCGGTTCCGATTTCCGGCCATGACACGACCGGCGTTGCCGTCTGTAATCAGGTTCGCAGTTTCGATATCGCCGCCCGCGTGCAGAACAGGACGGCGCAGTATATCGAAACGCTGGATGAGGCGACGATGAACGAAATCGTCTCGCGCGTCATGAGCGCCATCGACCCCGCGCCTGAACCCGTCTGACCTTCCCTTCTTCTCTCCCCTGCCCTAACTGCCTCGCCGGGTGGATAAGGAGGAGAGATCATGATCATCCGGTCCGGAAGCTGCCTTTGCGGCAGCGTCAGATATAGTGTGAAGGACGCGCCGCTGAGGATCGGGCTCTGTCATTGCGCTGATTGCCGCAAGGAGAGCGGATCGAGCTTCACCACATTCGGTATCTGGCCGCGGCACGCTTTCGAGAGCAGCGGCGAGGTCAAATATTTCCAGGGGCGCGGCTTCTGCCCGGAATGCGGATCGCGCGTCTTCAACGAGAGCGAGGGTGACGAGATGGAAATCCGTATCGGTTCGCTCGATATGGCTCCGACCGATCTCGAACCCGTTTACGAGGTATGGGTGAAGCGACGGGAGGACTGGCTGCGGCCATTGCCCGTTCCGCAATTCGAGGAGGATCGCATGTGACGCATTGCCGAGTTGCGCGGCGGGTATAAAGTGCCGCCGATTGCCAAGGAGATTCGGTCATGGATTTGCTCGAAAAGGCGATTGCCATCGCCACGGAAGCCCATGAGGGCCAGTCGTCGAAGACCGGCGGACCGTTCATCGATCACGTGCGGCGCGTCGCCGAAAACGTTTCCGGCGAGGACGAGAAGCTGGTCGCCTGGCTGCATGACGTGGTCGAGAAAGGCCCCGGCTGGACCTTCGGCCGGCTGCGCGAGGAAGGCTTTCCGGAAGCGGTCGTCGAGGCCGTCGATGCGATGAGCAAGCGGGATGGCGAGGAGTATTTTGCCTTCGTCCGCCGCTCGATCAAAAATCCCCTCGCCCGGCCGGTGAAGCGCGCCGACCTGACGGACAATCTGGCACAGATGCGCCAGATGGGCGGCGACGATTCGAAATTCGCCGCAGGTCTGCGTATCCTCGATGAAGAATATCCCGGCTGAGGCCGGAACCCCGAGCCCTTTCCTCCGTTCGTTTCCGCACGGCGGAGAGCCGTGGTCAGACGACAGGATGGGCTCATGGAACTCAAATCGCAGGTGGCGCTTGTAACGGGGGCGGGGTCGGGCATCGGCAAGGCCGCGGCCCTGAAACTCGCAGGCGAAGGCGCCAAGGTCGGCGTGCTCGGCCGTACGAAAAGCGAGATCGACAAGACCGTGATGGAGATCGAGAAGGCCGGCGGCAAGGCGCTGGCGCTGGAGACGGACGTTTCCGACGAGAACCAGATGCGCGAGGCCGTCGAGGGGCTGGTCGAACGGTTTGGGCGGCTCGATATCGTCGTCGTCAATGCCGGCATCAACGGCGTATGGGCGCCGATCGACGATCTGAAGCCGGAAGAATTCGACAAGACGATCGCAATCAATCTGCGCGGGACCTACCTCACTTTCCATGCCGCCGTGCCGCATCTGAAGAAGCAGGGCGGCTCGGTGATCGTGGTGTCCTCGATCAACGGCAACCGCACGTTCAATACGCCGGGCGCGACGGCCTATGCGGCAACCAAGGCGGCGCAGGTGGCGATCGCCCAGCAGCTCGCGCTGGAACTCGGCAAGCATAAAATCCGGGTGAATGCCGTCTGCCCCGGCGCGATCGAAACGAGTATCAGCGACAGCACGACCGTGCGGCGAGAGGAGGATACGGCGGTGCCGGTCAAATTCCCGCAGGGCGACATTCCGATCACCGGCGGTCAGGCAGGCGAGAGCGAGGACGTGGCAGAACTCATCCTGTTCCTCGCCTCCGACCGCTCCCGGCATGTGACGGGCACGCCGATCTATGTCGACGGCGGCCAGGGGCTTCTCAGGTAGGCTGCGCCTGCTCAGTTCGATGTGCGGCCGGTTTCGATCCGCGCCACCCAGTCAGCACCGATGCGATACCGTTTGAGGGCGTCGATCGGGTTCTCGTGATCGAGGCGCGAGCAGAGCCTGTAGACTTCCAGGGTTTCGGCATCCATCTCGCCGCGCTGATGGAAATACATCGCCGCGGCATAACGTGCCCGTCCCGACCATTCCACGCCTGCGGGCATGGTGACCAACTGCCATTGGCGGCGGGTTTCCGTGTCCATGGCGCACCTCAGAACGATCCCGGCGGCGTGGCCGTCCGCCGGTCAAGCCTGACGAAGGGGCGCGGCACGATCTTCGCCCGTTTCATCAGCCTGCTGTATTGCAACTCGCGCATCGCGTAGATCTCTACCTGGAGATCATCCGTGACGCGTTCGCCGAACGGCCGTTCGAGGCTGGCGATGGCGATGTTGCGCTTGGCGAGCGGCGACCAGATCGCCGCCGTCACCAGCCCAGCCTCGCGCTTGCCCCGGTGATAGACGATCGCGTGCTCCGCCGGGATATTGCCCTCGATCTCCAGCCCGACCAGGATGTGTTTCAGCGTCTTCTCTTTCCGTGCCCGCAGGATGGCATCGCGGCCGTTGAAGAAGGGCTTTTCCGTATCGACCAGCCAGTCGAGACCGACCTCGTCGGGCATGCGCAGACGGTCCGCCCGAAGCGCCCCTTCGGCGGTGACGAAATCCGCGGTGGCGACGATGAAGCCGGCTTCGATGCGAGCCCGGTTCAGCGCGTCGTAGCCGATCGCCTTCAAGCCGAAGAACTCGCCCGCGGCCCACAACCGGTCCCAAAGGGATAGCGCCTTGTCGGCCGAGGTGAACAGCTCGTAGCCGAGGTCGCCGGTGAAACCGGTACGGGAGACGGTCACCTCGCTGCCGTCATGCGCAAAGTGCGCGAGCTGGAAAGGCTTCAGCGCCTTGACGCCGGCGAAGCCGGCCGCTTCCAGTACGGAGAAACTCGTCGGCCCCTGCAGCGCGAGGCCGGCAACGGCTTCCGTCTCCTCCTCGATGCTCACCGAAAAACCGATGGCGCTGTCGAGCAGCCAGGGCAGGTGCCGCTCCTGGCAGCAGAGGCGGAAATCCTCATAATCGAGCCGGAAGAGCGTGCCGTCGTCCAGCACATGGCCATGATCGTCGCACCAGGCGGTATAGTGTACCCGGCCGGCGGCGAGTTTGCGCACGTCGCGCAGTGTCAGCCGGTTGAGACAGCGTTCCGCATCCGGACCGGAGATGCGATATTTCACCATGGGCGAGATGTCGAACAGCGCTGCCTGCGAGCGGATGCAGAAATATTCGAGTTCGGTGTCGAAGATCGAATGTGGCGCCTTGCAGCCCGCCCAGGAATACCAGTCGTTGGTCCGCGAGAGCGCGGCCAGTCGCGGATGGAAAGGCGTTTCGAGGCGGGGTGTGGCTATATGCATTTGGCCGGCGATACGGGTTGCGGGATCGGGCGTCATCGGCGGTCTCCCGAGAGGATGTGCCGTGCTGCCAGGAGCCCCGGCAGGCCGGAAATGCCGCCGCCGGGATGCGAGCCGGCGCTGGCGAGATAGAGGCCCGTCAGCGGCGTCGAATAGCCGGCGGCATCGTTGACCGGCCGGCTGATGAAAAGCTGATCGGCCTGCAGTTCGCCGTGATGCCAATGCCCGCCGGGCATATGGTAGCGCGTCTCGATGTCCTGCGGCGTCATCAGGCTCACGCCAAGGATGGATTTGCCGATACCCGGCGCGTGACGCTCCAGCACGTCGAGCACGTTTCTTTGGAAGCGCGGCTTGCCGGCCTTCCATCCTTCCCTGATCTGATAGGGAGCGAACTGGACCAGTGCGGAAAGTGTCGCGGCTCCGTTAGGCGCGAGCGAAGGATCGGCGAGGCTCGGGATCGTGATCTCCATCACCGGGTCCTCGGAAAATTCGCCATATTTTGCGGGATTGAAGGCGTTTTCCACGTGGTCGATCGAACGTCCGATTACCAGCCGGCCGCGATGGTCCGCCGAAGAAAGGCCTTTGAATTCCGGCGGGCGGTCAAGAGCGAGGTCGAGCCGTGCGACATTGCCCTTGGAGCGGATGTTCTTCACCGCCCTGAGGAAGCCGGTGCCCAGTTCGGCGGCATCGACGAGATTGAGAAAGGTCGTCTGCGGATGGATGGCCGAGACGACGATCGGTGCGGAAATTTCCTCGCCGTCCGCGAGCACGACGCCTGTCGTCATGCCGCGGTCGGCAAGGATGCGGGTGACGGTTGTGCCGGTTCGGATCGTCACGCCGGCCGAAACCGCCGTTTTTTCGAAGGCAGCCGCCAGCACGCCCATGCCACCCCCAGGCATGAATTGCGCGCCGGCGGCGCCACCTGCCTCGCCGGTCAGTCGGTAATAGAGCCCGAGCAGCGAGGTCGGCGAACGGGGGCCGAGATGGATGCCGAGCGTCGCGTCGAAGGCAACGAGCCCCTTCAGCCGGTCGTCGGTGAGATATTCGTCGGCAACATCCGCGACGTTCATCAGCAGCATGCGCAGGAAATCGCGGGCCTCTTCGCGGCCGTTGCGGATGAGACCCATGCCCGCCGAGGCGAAGGTGGCCATGTCGCCCGCTGTTATCCCGCCGATCCGGGGCGGCCGGCGCTTCAGGAAGCGTTTCAATATGCCCGCCTGGAAGAGAAGTTTTTCGCGCAGCTCGGAAAAGCAGGCCGCCTCGGCCGCCGTCACGCCGTCGATCCGCTCGCCATATGCACCTCTCAGCACGGCCGGCGCGCCGATGGCAGAAAGTGCCACTGTCGGCAACATCGCGGCGCCTGCAAGCGCGCCGCCGAACCCGATGAGCTTTGCCACCTCGGGGTTGAGCCGGTTGAGCATATGGACGAGTCCGCCGGCGCGAAAACCGGGATGGAACTCGTATCCCCTGAGCGCGCCGCCGACCGCGTCCACCGCCTCCAGCAGCAGCACCTTGCGGCCGCTCTTCGCTAGAAGCGTTGCGGCGGTCAGCCCGTTGTGTCCGCCGCCGATGACGATGGCATCAAACGACGTCATGGGCAGGGCTCATATGTTGCGTGCCGAGTCTGAGGTCGCGCAGGATTTCGGCCGCCGCGTTGCGGCCCGGCGCGCCCATCACTCCGCCGCCCGGATGGGTGGAGGAGCCGCAAAGGTAAAGTCCCTTTACCGGGCTGCGATACTGCGCATAGCCCGGCACCGGCCGGTTGAAGAGCAACTGGTCGAAAGTGAGCTCGCCCTGGAAGATATTGCCCTCGGTGAGGCCGACTTCCGCCTCGATCTCGCGCGGCGTGCGCACTTCCATATGCACGATCTTCTCGCGGAACCCGGGCGAGTATCCGGCGATCTGGCTGACGACGGTTTCGGCGAAGGCGTCGCGGTCGGCATCCGTCCAGTCCCGCCCCTCGACCTTCGGCGGGCAATATTGCACGAAGCAGCTCATGAAGTGCTTGCCGGGCGGTGCCATGGTCGGGTCGAGCTGGGTCGGGATCATCATGTCCACGAAAGGATCGGCCGACCAGCGACCGGCCTTCCAGTCGTCATAGGCCCGCTCCATGCGCTCGATACTGTCGGTGAAATGCATGTCGCCGCGGATAGAGGAGGAGCCTGCCGGCAGCGCGGGGAATTCCGGCAGACTATCGAGTGCGATATTCAGCTTGCCGGACGAGCCGCGCATCTTGAAATGCTTCACCCGGCGGACGAAGGTTTCCGGCAGATCCTGCTCGTCGACAAGCTTCAGGAAGGTGCGTTTGACATCGGCATTTGAGACGACGAGCTTGCCCGGTATTTCCTCTCCGCCGGAAAGCACGACCCCTGTCGCCTCGCCGTTTTTCGTCAGCACCTTTTCGACATCCACGCCGGTGCGGATCGTGCCGCCCCAGGATTGGAAGGACGCGGCAAGCGCTTTGGAGATGGCGCCCATGCCGCCGCGGGCATAACCCCAGGCGCCGACCGAGCCGTCCACCTCGCCCATATAGTGATGCAGCAGCACATAGGCCGTGCCGGGCGACATCGGGCCGAGCGCCGTGCCGATGATGCCCGACAGCGCCAGGTAGGCCTTGACCACATCCGTCTCGAAATATTCGTCGAGGAAGTCGGAGATCGACATCGTCCAGAAGCGCAGCGTCTCAGCCATTTCCCACGGCGTGAACCCGCCGAACTTCTTCGCCAGATGGATCAGTTCGGAAATGTCGCGCAGCCGGAAGGAGAATGGGTCCGGCGCGGTGCGCATCAAAAGCGGCTGGATGAAGCGGCACTGTTTCGTCACGTCGCGGGCATAGCGGTCATACGCCTCCGCATCGCGCTTCGACCAGCGGGCGAATTCGCGGCGGTGGCTGTCGTGGTCGCGATAGGAGGCGAGATAGTCGCCGTCGCGGGTAAACACCGCCCCGCCCTCATAGGCGATCACCTGCAGACCGTGCTTGGGCAATTCCAGATCGCGCATGATCTCGGGACGGAAGAGCGAGCAGACATAGGAACAGTTGGAATATGTAAAGCCCGGCGTCAGCTCGCGGCTGGTGGCGGCACCACCCACCCAGTCGTTCTTTTCGAGCACCACGACATCGAGACCCGCCCGCTGCAGGTAACAGGCGGCGACGAGACCGTTATGCCCTCCCCCGATCATCACCACATCGTATCTCTTCATGCGGCTCCCCATGATCCTTCGCGGGGAAAGCTGGCACGAAAAGCGGATTCCTGTCCAGATATTTTGAATGAACATTCAGCAAGTATGTTGCAATCGGCTGATTTTGCGGTAGCATTTCGGTGTCGGTCAAAGGCAGCCCGTGAAGGTGGCGATGCGAAAGAATCTTGACAGCGGCGAGCATAACCCCACTCATCTGCGCGGTTACAAGCCGGGGCCGCGGGAGTGATCATCATGCTTCTCGACCTTGCAGGAAGGAATGGGGTGGAGAGGATGAAGGTCAGCCCGGAGGATATGCCGGTCAACGAAACCGCCGCCGGCGAACCGGAAAAGCGCGGCCGCAAGGCCTCCAAGGAAGTCCGCCGGCAGCAGCTCATCGAGGCGACGATCGATTCGCTTGCCAAGCGCGGTTATGCCGAAACGACGATGGCGGATGTGGCGGACGGCGCGGGATTGTCGCGCGGCATCGTCAATTTCCATTTCGAGAGCAAGGAAAAGCTGCTCGTCGCCACGCTGCAATACATGGCCGACGAATATGCGGACCACTGGACGGCTGCTCTGGAAAAGGCCGGCCTTTCGGCGGCGTCGAGGCTCTGGGCGCTGGTGAGAGCGGATTTCGACCGCAAGATCACCACCAAGCGCAAGCTTGCGGCCTGGTGCGCCTTCTGGGGAGAGGCGAAGTCGCGGCCGACCTATCAGGCGCTCTGCGGCGCCCGCGATGCCCGCTACCAGCAGATTTTTGAAGGCCTCGTAACCGAGATGAAGAAGGAAGCGGGCTACGGATTCGAGCCGAAGGCGGTGACGCTGGCGCTCTGCGCCATGATGGAGGGCCTGTGGTGGCGGTTGATGGTGAGCGACGGACTTACCCGAGAGGCCGCGCTTCAGGCCGCGGTCGAATATGTCGTCGCAGCCTTCCCGAAGCACATGACCCGGGAGGGTCCAAAAACGAGATAGGGAACAGCCTCGAAGCCCGGAACGGGAAGGAGATCGCAATGACTTCGGCATTCGCATTTCGGTATTTCGCGCGGGCGGCATTCGTCACCTCGCTCCTTTCCGCGGCAGCCCTTCCGGCGCTCGCAGCCGACAGCATCACCGTCTTCGACTGGTCCGGTTACGAGGACCCCGCCTTCCATCCGGCCTATACGGAAAAATACGGCACGGAACCCGATTTCTCCTTCTTCGGCGACGAGGAGGAAGCCTTCCAGAAACTCCGTTCCGGCTTCAAGGCGGATCTTGCCCATCCCTGTTCGCAGAGCGTCGTCAAGTGGCGCGAGGCCGGCCTGCTCGAGCCGCTCGACACGGCGAAGCTTGCAAGCTGGAACGATATCCTGCCGGGTATCAGGGCGATGAAGGGGCTGATGAGCGGGCAGGACGGCAAGGCCGATTTCCTGCCCTTCGAATGGGGCAACACGGTGCTCACCTATCGTACCGACAAGGTGAAGCCCGAGGACGTCGCATCTTTGAAAGCCTTCGCCGACCCGAAATTCAGGGACCGCGTCTCGATCGGCGACAATGTCGACGACGCCTATGCGCTGGCGGCGCTGGCGATCGGGCTGAAGGACTGGACGGCGATGACCGACGACCAGTTCAGGCAGGCCTCGGACTTCCTGCGCCAGGTGCACAAGAATGTCCGGCTCTACTGGACCGACAACACGGACGTCAGCCAGGCGATGGCGGGCGGCGAGGTGGACATCGCCTGGGCCTGGAACGAGACGGCGACGACGCTTGCCGCCGACAACGTGCCGGTGGCGATGAAGAAGGATACGGCCGAAGGGCTTTCGACCTGGGTCTGCGGTTACGTGCGGCTCAAGGGCGCCGAAGGCGACGAGGCGAAGCAATACGACTTCCTCAACGCGATCACCGATCCCTCGGTCAGCGCCTATATGGTCGAAAGCTGGGGTTACGGCCATGCGAACGCCAAGGGCATGGCTGCCGTCGATCCGAAACTCCTTGCCGAAAAGGGTTATGCGGATGTCGACAAGTTCGTCGCCAACACGCTCTTCCAGGCGCCGATGCCGACCGGGCTCCGGCAGAAGATGATTGCCGAATTCGAAAAGATCAAATCGGGATATTAGGCCCGCGATTTTCGCAGATGCCGTCCCGGATTCTCCGGGACCATAGGTCCTAAATGGAGTTCGGACTTAAGTCCCGGCCGACCGTTCTCCGGGAACCTCGCCCGCCGGACTGCGTTCAAACCTCGTACAAAAACACGAGGTTATGCCTATGAAGACTCTCATTCTCGCTTCGGCCTTCGCCGTATCGTCGCTGCTTTCTTTCGCGGGCCCGTCCGAGGCCGCCAGCGCCAGCGTCACCGTCACCACGCATGAGGCCGGCCCGCGCCATCACCGCGACTGGCATCGTCCGCGCCACTACGTTCGTGATACCCATCGGCCGCGCCATGGCTGCATGGTCAAGAAGGTTCGCAGCTATCGCCACGGCGAGCTCGTCGTCCGCACGGCCCGCGTCTGTCGCTGATAAAATCCCCAATAGAACGGTTGAACCAAACGGCGGCTCCGCGCATAAGATAGGCATTGGCTATTCTTATCCGCAGGAGTTCCGCCATGGTTCAGGAAAAGCCCGCCAAAGGTGCCCCCGTCGTCGTGATCGACCTGCAGACCGGCATGTTCGACGGGCTCGTCGAGCCGCCGCTGCATGATGCCGATCGTCTGGTCGAACGCACCCTGAATGTAATCGACTGGGCCCGGCGCGAAGGCCGCAGGATTGCCTTCATCCGCCACGAAGGACCGGAAGGCGATCCGCTGGCGCCGGGCGAACCGGGCTGGCCCGTCTGGCCGGCACTCGGCCAGACCGAGAACGAGCCGACATTCCCGAAGACGGTCGGCGATGCCTTCAGCAATCCGGATTTCGGCCGATGGGTCGAGGAGCAGGGCGCGACGGAGGTGGTGCTTCTCGGCGCGCAGACGGATTTCTGCGTCGCCGCGACCGTCAAGGGCGCGATGGAGAACGGCCTGAAGGTCACGGTCGTTTCGGATGCCCACAGCACGCTCGACCAGCCGGATGAAACCGCGCCTTCGATCATCAACCGCTACAACGCGCAGTTCGCCGAGGCCGGCGTCAACCTGGTGACGGCCGAGGCGCTCGCGAGGGCCTGACGCCGAGTTCCAGCCGGCGGGTGGTGCCGATTTCGCCCAGGAACACCTCGTCATGGCTGACGAGGAGCAGCGCGCCGTCATAGGCGCGCAACCCCGCTTCCACCGCGGCGATCGAGTCGATGTCGAGATGGTTGGTCGGCTCGTCCAGGATGAGGAGCGATGGCGGTTCCGGCCCGCCGAGGACGCAGGCAAGGCCTGCCCGCAGCATCTGCCCGCCGGAGAGCGTGCCGACAACCTGCAAAGCCGCATCGGCGCGGAACATGAAGCGTGCGAGTGCCGCTCGGCAGGCATTCTCGTCCGTATTCGGATTGAGGCGTTTGAAGTTGTCGCGAATCGACAATGCCGGATCGAGCAGGCTCACCCGCTGATCGAGCATGGCGGTCTTCACCATCACCCTCACCGTGCCCGAAAACGGTCGAAGCGCGCCCGTGACAAGCAAAAGCAATGTCGTCTTGCCCGAGCCGTTCGGACCGGTGATGGCGATCCGTTCCGGACCCGTGATCTCGAAGGAAAGGTCGCGTAATACCGGGCTCTCCGGCGTGTAGCCGGCCGTGACGCCGTCGATCTTCAGCACGGCCTTGTTCGCCGGCAGGCCGGTCGGCGGCAGGGTGACCGACAGCGGCTGCAGGATCTCGATCTTTTCGCGCGCGGCACTCGCCTCTTCCAGAGCCTGGGTCCGGCGGCGTTGGGCGAGCCGGGCATTCTCGCCGCTTGTATTCTCCGCCTTGCGCTTCATTCCGCCGGCGACGATGCGCGGCATGTCGCCCCGCGCCGCCTTCTTTTTGCCGACGCTGTCCCGGCGGGCCTTGCGCTCGACCGTCTCCTGCGCAGCGCGATTGACCTCCGCCACCCGCTTTTCGGCATCCGCCAGATCGTGCTCGGCGGCGGCGAGTTCCAACGCTTTCTGCTCGCGGTAATGACTCCAGTTGCCACCGTAGCGCGTTGCGCCGAGCGTCGTCATCTCGACGATGGCATCGACCGTATCGAGCAGTTCGCGGTCATGGCTGACGATGATTGCCCCTCCGCGCCAGCCGGTGAGAAGGTCGATCACCGCCCGCCGGCCGTCCCGGTCGAGATTGTTGGTCGGTTCGTCGAGGATCAGGAAATCAGGTTCCGCGAAGATCAGCGCCGCCAGTCCGGCGCGGGTGCGCTGGCCGCCCGACAGCGCGATGAGCGGTGTTTCCGGCCCGGTTTCGAGTCCTGCACGCGCCAGGGCTTCCGCCATGCGCGCTTCAAGCATCCAGTCGGCATCGGCGAGTTCGTCGGCCTTCGCTTCGCCGCGCTCGGCACGGGCGAGCAAATCCAGCGCCTCTCTCGCTCCGAATAGATCGGCGATGGTTTCATCCGGCGCCACCTGCACGCTCTGGCGCAGCACGTCGAGCCTACCGGACACGGAGACCGTGCCGGATGTCGGCGAAAGCTCGCCGGCGATCAGCTTCAGGAGCGTCGTCTTGCCGACGCCGTTCCGGCCGACAAGGCCTGTACGTTCCGGGCTGAAGCCGAGATCGAGGTTTAAGAAAAGCGGCCTGCCGTCAGGCGTGGACCACGAAAGATTTGCGAGCGTAATGGAAGGCATGCACGGATTCCCGGATTGCAAGGCGAAGCGGCGTTGCGATCGGGGCGAAATCCATGGTCGACCATCCTGTTGGTGCTGCAGATGGTGGCTATTTATGCGGGAAACGCGGGCGTTTCAAGGCCGAGTGATGTGACCAAGTCCCTGCTGCGCGGTCAGGATATAACGCCGATCCAGACGCAGGCGCCGTCGGATGACCTCACGATGAATGCCGGGTTCAGCCGCTATTCAGTGCCGCGGGCTTCAGATGCCTCCGTCAAGAGGAGGCATACAAATGCGTAACATCATCATCGCAGCTGCCCTGCTCGCCGGCTCCCTGACCGGCACTGCCGCAAACGCCCTGCCCGTCGGGCATGTCAAGACCGCAACGCCGCCAACGGTCGTTAGCGTGGACTGGGCTTGCGGTCGGGGCTGGCATCTCAACCGCTGGGGTGAATGCCGGCCTAGCCGCTGGCGTCCTCCGCCGCGCCGTTATGGCTGGGACCGGCCGCACCGGTGGTATCAGGAACATCCGCGCCGGCATCACTGGCACGAACAGAGCCGGCGGGAGCGCCGATGGCGTGACTGGTAGTCCGACGGATTCGGGAATCAAGCGCAGGCGATGATTTCTAAGCCCGCTCCTCCCAGAGCCTGGCAAGTTCGACGATCGTCTTCACCGCCTTCTCCATGTCCTGGCTGCTGACGAATTCCAGCGGCGAGTGGAAGGCGTGGCCGCCCGCAAAGATGTTCGGGCAGGGAAGGCCCATGAAGGAAAGCCGCGAACCGTCCGTGCCGCCGCGAATGCTGCCGCGCACCGGCTGCATGCCGGCCCTGCGGATCGCCTCCACGGCGTGTTCGACGATCTCCGGGTGCCTGTCGAGCACCACCTTCATGTTGCGGTACTGTTCCTTGACCGTGAACGTGTAACTGGAGCCCGGATAGGCGGAGAGCACCTCCCTGGTGATCTTTTCGAGCAGCGCCTCCTTGGTCTTCAGGCCCTCTTCCGTGAAGTCGCGGATGATGAAGCTCAAGCTCGCCTTTTCCATCACGCCGGAAACGCCGGTCGGATGAATGAAACCGTCGCGCCCCTTGGTGGTTTCCGGAGCCTGATCCTTCGGCAGCCGGTCGACGATCGCTCCGGCGATGCGGATGGCATTCTCCATCTTGCCGTAGGCGAAACCGGGATGGATGGCGACGCCCTTGATGGCGATCTCCACCGCGTCGGCGGAAAAGGTCTCGTCCTCGATCGTGCCGGCCGTCTCGCCATCCATCGTATAGGCGAAATCGGCGCCGAGCTTCTTCAGGTCCACCTTGTCGACGCCGCGGCCGATCTCCTCGTCGGTGGTGAAGAGGATGCGGATCGCGCCGTGCTTGACGTCCGGATTGTCGATGAGGAATTCGGCCGCCGCCATGATCTCGGCAATACCTGCCTTGTCGTCGGCGCCGAGCAGCGTTGTGCCGTCGGAGGTGACGATGTCATGGCCGATCAGGTCCTTCAGCACCGGATGCTCGGCAACACGGATGACCTGGCTCCTGTCGCCGGGAAGCTGGATATCGCCGCCCCGGTAGTCCTTCACGATCTGGGGCTTAACGCCAGTGCCGGAAAAGTCCGGCGCGGTGTCCATATGAGCGGTGAAGCATATGACCGGTACGTTGTTCTTTTCGGTCGTCGAAGGGATCGTCCCATACACATAGCCGTGCTCGTCGAGATGCGCGTCGGAAATACCGATCGCCTTGAGTTCCTCGGCAAGCAACTCCCCGAGATTACGCTGTTTCATCGTGGAAGGCTGGGTCGGCGACTTGGCGTTCGACTGGGTGTCGATGACGACGTAACGCAGGAAACGATCGGTAACGCTATCGGCCATGGCTCAAATCCAAAATCTGCAAACGGAAAACAATAGATTTGTAGCGGGCCGAAGCGGTCGCGTGAATGGGGTTCTGCGGAAAATCCTCCTCCCTGGATCGCAGTTTCCGTTACCCGACTTCACGCAGCCGAGAGCGGCATATGGGCTATCCAAAACGTTTTGGCTTGACTCCCAAAACGTTTTGGAGAATCCTTTTCTCAATTCGGGAGGAAGATCTTGGCCAATCTCAAGCAACTTGCGCAGTCGCTCGGACTGTCGATCACCACGGTCTCCCGTGCGCTCGACGGTTATGCGGATGTCTCCGCCGCCACCCGCGAGCGGGTCCGCGAGGCTGCCGAAAAAGCTGGTTACCGGCCGAACGCGTCTGCGCGACGCTTGCGCAAGCAGCGCGCCGAACTCGTCGCCGTCACCCTTCCGAGCGATCCCGGCCATATCGGTCCGCCCCACTTTCTCGACATGCTTTCCGGCTGCGCCGAACATCTGGCAAGCGCCGGTCTCAACCTCGTCATCGCGCCGGTGCCGCGCGGTGAAAGCGAGCTCGACATCTGCCGCCGCTTCGTCGATGGTCGCCGTGTCGACGCCATGCTTTTGGTGCGCACCAAGCGGCGCGACGAACGCGTCGAGTTCCTGCAGTCACGCGGCATTCCCTTCGTCACCAACGGCCGCACCGAAAGCCTCACGCCGCATCCCTATATCGACGGCGACGGTTTCTCCGGTTTCCGTGCCGCGACGCTGCGCTTCCATGCAGCCGGTCACCGCCGCATCGGCCATATCGCCGGGCCGCAGGAATATTATTTCGCGCATGTCCGCCGCACAGGCTGGCAGGCGGCGATGGAGGAATTGGGGCTGGCGACCGATCTCTGTGCAGAAGGCGCGCCGGCCGAACAGGGCGGCTATCTGGCAGCGCTCGAACTGCTGCGCCGGCCCTCACGTCCGACCGCACTCGTCTGTGCCACGGATGAGATGGCGATCGGCGCGCTTCGTGCACTCCGCGAGGTCGATGGGGGAAACCAGATCGGCATCGTCGGCCACGACGATCTACCGATGGGGGCCTTCACCAGCCCGCCACTGTCCACCATGCGCATGACCGGCGAGAATCTCGGCGCGAGCTTCGCCTCGCTGCTGCTCCGCGCCATCGCCGGCGAGCCGGCCGAAGAGCTCCAGGAGCTTCACGCGATCGAGTTCGTCGACCGCGACAGCCATCGGCGCCCACCGCTGGCGGCATAACCCGCAGTGCATCACAAACAAAGAACAATGGAGGAGAAGATGAAACGTCTCATGTCATTCGGAATTCTGGCTTCCACCGTGCTGGCCTTCGCCTCGCCGGTGCTCGCCCAGACGGTTTTCGTGTCCACCCAGCTTCGCCCGATCGAAGAAGCGACGGTGGTGCGCGAAGAACTTCTGCAGGGTGTCGGCGATGTCGACTACGTGGTCGAAGAGCCGCCGCAGTTCGCGGTGCGCATGGAGGCTGAAAGCCAGGCCGGCAAGCATACGGTCAGCCTCGTCGGCGCGCTCCACGGCGAGCTTTCGCCGCTCGCCGACAAGGATCAGCTTGAACCGCTCGATGACCTTGCCAAACAGCTTGCCGCCAACGGCATGCCGCAGTCGCTGCTCGATCTCGGCAAGCTCGGCAAACCGACCCAGCAATATATCCCGTGGATGCAGGCGACCTATGTCATGGCCGCCAAGAAGGAAGCCCTTCAATATCTGCCGGCCGGCGCCGACGTGAACGCGCTCACCTATGACCAGCTGATCGAATGGGGCAAGAAGCTGCAGGAAGAAACCGGCCAGCCGCAGATCGGCTTCCCGGCCGGCCCGAAGGGTCTGATGGCCCGCTATTTCCAGGGCTATTTCTACCCCTCCTTCACCGGCGGCGTGGTGCGCACCTTCCAGAATGCCGATGCGGCCGCCGGCTGGGAGAAGCTGAAGGAACTCTGGGCCTATGTGAACCCGAACTCGACCAATTACGATTTTATGCAGGAGCCTTTGGCCGCCGGTGAAGTCATGGTCGCCTGGGACCACGTCGCGCGCCTGAAGAACGCCATCTCGGCCTCGCCGGACGATTATGTCGTCTTCCCGGCACCGGCCGGTCCGAAGGGCCGCGGCTACATGCCGGTCGTCGCCGGGCTTGCGATCCCGAAGGGCGCGCCGGACAAGGAAGGCGCCACGAAGGTCATCGAGCACCTGTCGACGCAGGACGTGCAGCTCCTGACCGCCTCGCGGGTCGGCTTCTTCCCGACGCTGAACGTCCAGCTGCCGGAAGATCTTGACCCGGGTGTGTCCCTGCTTGCCGGTGCCGTGACGGCCACGCAGTCCGCCAAGGATGCGGTGATCTCGCTCCTGCCGGTCGGCCTCGGCGACAAGGGCGGCGAGTTCAACAAGGTCTATATGGACGCCTTCCAGCGCATCGTGCTGCAGAACGAGCCGATCGCCGACGTCTTGAAAGCGCAGGGCGCCACCATGGCCAAGCTGATGGCTGACACCAAGGCCCCCTGCTGGGCTCCGGATGCTCCGAGCGACGGTCCCTGCCCGGTCGAATAAATCCTCCGGGAGTGTCCGGGCGCGAATGTCCGGACATCTTTCAAAAAATCACGAGGTCGTTGCATGAGGCAAATCCCCTCCCCAACCCCTCCCCACAAGGGGGAGGGGCTCCATCCTCGGCCTTGCCACAACGTGTTCTCCCCCCTTGCGAGGGAGATGGGCGGCAGCCCAGAGGGGGAATTCGTGTGCAACGATCCCACAACGCCCCGAAGTGAGGGGAACCCATGACCCAAAACCGACCCTGGATCCCCTATCTCCTGATCCTGCCGTCCGTCGCATTTCTGGCGCTGCTCTTCGTCGTGCCGCTCATACAGACGATCTGGCTGGCGGTTTCGGACAATGGCGCACCGTCGCTCGCGAATGCCGAGCGCATGGTGACCGACATCAATTTCACCCGTTCGGTCAAGAATACCTTCCTGCTGACGGTGGTCGTCGTGCCGGTGCAGCTCTGCATCGCCCTTGTCATGGGCACGCTGGTCGCAAAGGTCGGGCGCGGACGTGAGACGATCCTGTGGATCTGGACGATCCCGCTCGGCATTTCCGACCTCGCAGCCGGCCTGGTCTGGCTGTCGATCCTTCAAAATACCGGCTATTTCAATTCGTTGCTCTTCGGCCTCGGTATCATCGAAAGGCAGGCGAGCTGGCTTTCCTATCAGACGCCGGTCGCCCTCTTCATCGCCATCGCGGTAGCGGAAATCTGGCGCGGCACGGCGATCGTCATGGTCATCATCGTCGCCGGCTTGAACCAGGTGCCGAAGGAGTTCAAGGAGGCGGCCGAGATCTTCGGCGCCGGCCCGTGGACGCGCTTCTGGCGCATCACGCTGCCGCTCATCCGCCCGGCGCTGCAATCGGCGCTCATCCTGCGCACCGTGCTCGCCTTCGAGGTCTTCGCGGTCGTCTATGCACTCGGCGGGCGCAATTTCCCGGTGCTGACAGGCGAAGCCTATAACTGGCAGAACCAGAACCAGAACTACGGCGTTGCAGCAGCCTACGCGGTTCTGATCATGATCATCTCGCTCGCCGCCACCGTCGTCTATCTCAAGGCCGTCAAGGTCGATCCGGAGCGCCTGCCGTGAGCACCTCAACGACAAATCCCGCCGGTTTCGTCTCCTCCCGCCGCTGGCTCCTGTGGAGCGGCATCGTAGCACTCTGCGCCTGGGTTCTGGTGCCGATCTATCTGGTGGCGCTCGGAGCGCTTGGCGGGCGCCAGGGCGTCTATCAATGGCCGAAGACCGGCCTGCCGACCGGTATCTCGATCGAGCCGTTCCTCCTCTTCCTGAGGACGGAAGGCGTCGTGCAATCCTTCCTGAATTCGCTGGGTGCGGCGGGCATCACAGTGGCGCTCTCCATCATTTTAGGCGCGCCGGCGGGTTATGCGCTCGCCCGCTACAATTTCCTCGGTAAGGACAGCTACCGGCTGCTGGTACTTCTGACGCGCGCCTTCCCGCTGGCGATCCTGGCCCTGCCGCTCACCGTTTCCTTCATCCGGCTCGGGCTTTACGACACGATCGTCGGCGTCGGCCTTATCCATACGGTGCTGGCGCTTCCCTTCGCGGCGCTCGTGACGCAGGGCATTTTCCTGGGTGTGCCGAGGGAGCTGGAGGAGGCCGCCTGGGTGTTCGGCTGCACCCGCGTCCAGGCCTTCTTCAAGGTCGTGGCGCCGCTCGCGCTGCCCGGCATCGTAGCGACCGCCGTCTTCGCCTTCGTCATTTCCTGGAACGAGGTCTTCGCCGCCTCGGTGCTGACAGTCCGGAACCGCACGCTGACCGCCTATCTGCTGACGGTGCTTTCCGAAAGCCCGATGCACTACCGTTTCGCCGGCGGCCTGATGCTCATCCTCCCTTCGGTTGTCTTCATCTTCGCGGTCAGGCGCTACCTCTTCGCGATATGGGGCATTTCCTCCAAGTAACGGGACCAATTATTCATGGCCAACATTGTCATCGACCGCATACGCAAAAGCTTCGGCGCCTTCGAGGCGCTGAAGGAGGTCTCGCTGACGATCAACGATGGCGAATTCGTCTCGCTGCTCGGCCCCTCCGGCTGCGGCAAGACCACGCTTCTGCGCATCATCGCAGGCCTCGAAACCGCAACGTCGGGAGACGTCCTGATCGGCGAAAAATCGGTGATCGGCCTGCCGCCGAAGGATCGCGGCCTCGCCATGGTCTTCCAGAACTATGCCGTCTTCCCGCATATGACCGTCTACGAGAACGTCGCCTTCGGGCTTCGCATGCAGAAGGCCGATGACGCACGGGTGAGGGCGCAGGTCGAGAAGGCTGCGGGCCTGCTGCATATCGAGCAATATCTCGACCGTTATCCGAACAAGCTTTCCGGCGGCCAGCGCCAGCGTGTCGCCGTCGCCCGCGCGCTTGCCGTCGAGCCGAAGGTTCTCCTGATGGACGAACCGCTTTCCAATCTCGACGCGCTGCTCAGGCTCGAAATGCGCACGGAGCTGAAAACCGTGCTGCAATCGGCCGGCACGACGACGATCTACGTCACCCACGACCAGACCGAGGCCATGGGCCTTTCCGACCGCATCGCCGTCATGCACAACGGCGTGGTCGAACAGGTCGGCACGCCCGTCGACGTCTACAATCATCCGGCGACGCGCTTCGTGGGTGGCTTCATCGGCAATCCGCCCATGAATTTCATCAGGGTGCCGGTGTCGGAGGGGCTGGTGGCGGCAGGCGCCGAACAGCTTGCAGTCCCGCAGGATGCAGGCAGCGAAGTGGTCCTGGGCTTGCGTGGCGAAGCGGTCGAACTGGCACCCCTTCCCCAAGGCCTCGAAATGAAGGTGCGTGTCGCCGAGCCGATGGGGTCGCACCTGCTCCTGACCGGCTCGATCCACGACCAGCCGGTGCGCGTCATCCTGCCGGCCTCCGAAACCGTCAAAAGCGGCGACACGATCGGCCTGAAGCTCGACCGCAGCCGCATCACCTGGCTTTCGCCCGAAAGCGGCAAGTCCTTCTCTGCCGTCGCGGCCTGAAAAATACCGGAGTACCCATATGAACATGCATATCGATCAGGCGAAGCGCATCCTCGTCGCCAACGACCGCGGCGGCTATACGGTGCCGACCGACCGGCTCTATCCCTTCCAGTGGAACTGGGATTCCGCCTTCGTCGCCATGGGTTTTGCGCTTTACGATACCGGCCGCGCCTATCGCGAGCTGGAACGGCTTGTCGAGGGCCAATGGGCGGACGGCATGATCCCGCATATCGTCTTCCACCAGCCGAGCGACACCTATTTCCCCGGCCCGAGCGTCTGGCGCACACGTCACACGATCCCGACCTCCGGCATCACCCAGCCGCCGGTCTTCGCGATCGCGCTGCGCAGGCTGCACGAGGCCGCGGGCAACGAGGCGCGCACGCTGCCGCTCTACGAGGCGGCGCTGAAATGGCACCGCTGGTGGTATTCCGCACGCGACCCCGAAGGCACCGGCCTCGTCGCATTGCTGCACCCCTGGGAAAGCGGCAGCGACAATTCTCCCGCCTGGGACATCGCGCTCGCCCGCGTGCCGGTTGCGACCGACACGCCGGTCGTGCGCAAGGATACCGGCCATGTGAACGCCGAGATGCGTCCGCGCGACGAGGACTACAACCGCTTCATCCATCTGGTCGACACCTATGCCGCCTGCGGCTGGGACCCGGCAAGGCAATGGGCCAAGGCGCCGTTCAAGATCGCCGAGATCCAGACGACCGCGATCCTCCTGAAGGCCGGGGAGGATCTCGAACACCTGGCCCGGCTGTTCGGCAGGGCCGAAGACGCGGCCGAGCTCGCCGCCTTCAACGAGCGCAGCCGCAAGGCCGTCCTTGCCCGATGGCGACCAAAACTCTCCCGCTTCGTTTCCCGCGATCTGATCTCGGGTGACGACGTCGAAGCTCCGACGCAGGCCGGTTTCATCCCGCTCCTCTCGCTCGACCTCGAAAAACCGATCGTCGATGCCTTGGTTACGGAAATGAAGGCCTGGTCAAAGGGGCTGAAGGTCGCCTTCCCGACCACCAAGCCGGGCATCGCAGGCTGGGAGCCGAAGCGCTACTGGCGCGGTCCCGCATGGGCGATCATCAACTGGCTTCTGATCGACGGGCTGAAGCGGAACGGGTATCCGGAAGCCGCCGAAGAATTGCGCAAATCGACGATCGCGGCGATCGAGACGGAAGGCTTTGCCGAATATTTCGACCCGGTGACGGGTGAAGGCTGCGGCGGCCTCGGCTTCTCATGGACGGCGGCCGCCTATATGTGGCTGATGAAGGTTTAGCTCATATCTTCAGAAAGCGGGCGCCTCATGAGCGCCCGTTTCCGTTTCACCGTTTGCTGGCGATATCGGAGGCCTGCACCGCCGACGCCGCATTGCCCCAGCTGTTGCGGACATAGGTGAGCACGTCCGCGACTTGCTGATCCGAGAGCCGCCAGCCGAGCGACGGCATGGAAGGCGTCGTCCTGGCATCGGGTGTCGCGACCGCCTGGCTGCCGTTCAGCACCAGACGCACGAGCGTTTCCGCGCTCGGCTGCTGCACGATCGCATTGCCTGCGAGTGTCGGAAAGAGCTGACTGGCACCCTTGCCGTCGCCACCATGACAGGCCGAACAGGTATCATGGTAGATCGCCGCGCCGGCCGTCATATGCGGATCGCTCGCGGCAATCGGCTGCGGCTTGCCGGTCTGACCGCCCTCGGTGCTCTTGAGGTAGGTCACGATCGCCTTCAGATCCTCATCGGTCATCTGTGAAGTCGAGGCCTGGATCGCCTCCGCCATCGGACCGGAGGCGATCGTATGCGCATTCACGCCGGTCCTCAGATACCGGATGATCTCGTCCTCGCTCGAGCTGCCGATCCCGATATAGGAATTGCCGGTGATGTTCGGCGCATACCATCCCTGCAGCGAGGCCCCCTGCAGGGCCTGATCGGTCCTGTCGGCGCCGAGGAACGTCTTCGGCGAGTGGCAGGCGCCGCAATGGCCGGGACCCTGGACGATAAAGGCGCCGCGGTTCCATTCCGGCGATTTCGACGGATCGGGCTGGAATTCGCCCGCCTGGAAATTGAGCATGTTCCAGCCGAGCATCGAGAGCCGGATATTGAACGGAAACGGCAGCTGGTTCGCATCGACAGGATTGAAGACCGGCTCGACCGTCCTGATGTAGGACCAGAGGTTCTGGATGTCCTGCTCGCTCATCTTGGTATAGGCCGTATAGGGCATGGCGGGATAGAGCCGCTTGCCCTCATGGCCGATGCCGGTCGTCAGCGCCCTGCGGAAATCCTCCCCGGTCCAATTGCCGATGCCGGTCGCCCGGTCGGGAGTGATGTTCGGCGGGATCAGCTGGCCGAAGGGCGTTTCGAGCGGAAGCCCGCCGGAAAGCGGCTTCGCTCCGGGGGCGGTATGGCAGGCGCCGCAATCGGCAAGGATCGCCTGGTAGCGGCCGCGGATGATCTCGTCCGCCAGATCGGGGGCCTGCGAAAAGGCGAGGCCTGCTGAAAGCGCCGTTGCGGCAAAGCTCAAGGAAAAGACGATCTTCTTCATACCGACACCAGAGGTTGACCGGGGTTGCGAAGATATTGCTGGCGGATCGCGTCCGCCGTATGGAACGCCAACGCGCCCACCGTGCCGGTGGGGTTCTTGCCGGCGTTGTGCGCGAAGGCGGAGGCGCCGACGACGAAGACGTTCGGCACGTCCCAGCTCTGCAGATATTTGTTGACGGCGCTGGTGTTCGGATCCGCTCCCATGATCGCGCCGCCGGTATTGTGGGTGCTCTGGTAGGGAACCGAATCCCATCCCTTCTTGCGCGGCGACATGACGTATTGCCGGCCGCCGAAGGCCTTGGCGATGTCTTCCATCCGGCTGGTCACATAGGCCGACATGCGGATGTCGTTGTCCGGAAAGTCGAACGTCACCCTGAGCAGCGGCCGCCCGAACCGGTCCGTATAGGTCGGGTCGAGATCGAGATAGTTGCCGCGGGCCGGATAGCTCGATCCCTGGGAAGAAAAGCCGAGCGTCGCCTTGTAGGCCTGCACCGTCGCCTGTTTCCAGGCCGAGCCCCAGCGCGGCGTGTTCGGCGGCGTCGGGCGGGTCTGGATCGGACGGCCGTTGGTCGGGATGCAGTTGACGCCCGCGCCGCCGACGAAATCGAGCGGCCCATGGTCGAAGGCGTCGCCGTTAAAATCGTCCACCGTCTGGCCGAGCGCGCCGGCGGCGATGAACGGATTGAAGTTCTTGTCGTCGAAGAAGACCTGGGCGCTGGAATTGGTCTGATAGCAGTAGTTCCGTCCGACCGTCCCCTCGCCCGTGTTCGGATCGTAGATCGGGCCGATGCCCGAAAGCATCATCAGCCGCACATTGTGCAGGCCGTAGGCGCAGAGCAGCACAAGATCCGCCGGCTGGAAGAATTCTTCGCCCGAGGTGTTGACATAGGTGACGCCGCGGGCGCGCGTCTTCGATACGTCGAGGTCGATGTGCAGCACCTCGGAGTTGGTGCGTACCTCGAAATTCCTCTTCTTCATCAGCACCGGCAGCACGGTCGTCTGGGCCGACGACTTCGAATAGTTGGCGCAGCCGAAGCGTTCGCAGAAGCCGCACATGGTGCACTGGCCCATGGCGATGCCGAGCGGGTTGATATAGCTCTGCGAAAGGTTCGCCGAGGGTGTCGGGAACGGGTGCAGGCCGATCGACTTCGTCACCTCGGCAAACAGCGTCGGCGCATAGGTCATCTGCATCGGCGGCAGCGGATAGTCGCGCGAACGCGGATCCTCGAACGGGTTGCCGCCCTCCTGGATCTGGCCCTTCAGATTGCCCGCCTTGCCGGAAATGCCGGCGAGATATTCGAAGCGGTCGTAGGAGCCTTCGATCTCCTCGGCCGTGATGCCCCAGTTCTGCAGCGTGAGGTCGGCGCCGCGCCCCGGACCGTAGCGTTCGTTCAGGTGGTCGACGATGCGGAAGTCGCTGTCCCAGAACCGCCAGGTGTGGCCGTTCCAGTGGACGCCGGCGCCGCCCACCCCGTTGCCGGGCAGGAAGGAGCCGTAGTCGCGCATCGGCAGGGCCGTCTGCGACGTGTTGTTGCGCATCGTCATCGCCTCGACGACCGGCTGCAGGAAGAGGTCGCGGCGGATGGCGTAGCGAAGCTCGTCCTGGGCATAGCCGATGTTGAAATCGGTGGCCGTGTCGCGCCAGGGGCCGCGTTCGATCGCCACGACCTCCAGCCTCTCTTCCGTCAGTTCGTGAGCAAGTATGGCGCCTGTCCAGCCGAGGCCGATGATGACGACATCCTTGCGGGGTAGAATGGTTGCCATGATGTCCTCTCCCCTACCGGCTCATCCATTCCATCGAGCCTGCGATCGAGACCGGAGGCAGAGGATAAGGTTGGTTGTGCTTCGTCACGTGGTCGCGGTAGTCGTATCGCGCCCCGGGGAAGCCCAGCATCTTCCACGAGGCCATGTCCCTGTTGCCGCCGTAGATCGGGTCGGCGAAGAAGCCTTCCATCACATTGCTCAGCACCAGGTTGAAGAAGGACTTGGCATCCACATCGTTGGAAAGCGTGATCTTGCCGGCTTCGAGATCGCCCAACGTCGCATCCTGATCGTCCGGCGAAAGTTCGGCGAAGCGCCTGCCGCCCTTGTTGTCGCGGGTCCATGCGTTGAAGGCGGCAAGCCCCGTGCGATAGCGCTCGGCCGGCGTGTCGGGCGCCTGGTATCCCTGCGTCGGCAGGCCGGGCATGAAAGGCCCCTTCGTATAGAGTCGGCTCGATGTGCCAAAGGAGCCCACGAGCTGCCGGTCGATATAGACGGCGCATCCCGCTTCCTTGCCGCCGATTGACAGCTCATCCGCCGGTACCAGCCGGTCGGCGATCGCCTCCACCGTCTCTGCCTCTTCGGGCGTGAAGAACAGCCAGCCTCCAGGCCTCACCTGAACCGGCGGATCGGCGGAGCGTGCCTCCCATGGCAGGCTGCCGGAAATGCTGCGCGCCAGCACGGGGCCTGAACTGCCGGCGAGAACGGTAAATGCGACGGAAGACAGGAATTGGCGCCGCGTGGGGCGCTTGAGACAGTGGGATTCCATAAGACCTCCCCAAGGATGAAAAGGTCGGTGACGCGCCTGGTTAGACGTGCGCCGAAGTGGAGCTGAACCAAGCGGTTCAGCCATTCAGCTAGAGCAGCCGGGAACAACAGCAACCCCTAAAGGAAGATAAAATCGCCGGAGGGCGTCAGAGTGCGTCGGAACCGAAAGAGCCGCGATGCCCGAGGCGGACGGAGATCGCGCGTGCGGTGACAAGCAGCGGCTCGACGAGCGTGTTGAGATTCCTGAGCGACAGACGCTGGACAGGCCCGGCGATCGCGATCGCGCCGACCACATCCGATTGAGCGTCGTAAACCGGGGCCGCGACGGCGCGCATGCCGAGTTCGCTTTCCTCGTCTTCGATCGCATATCCGAGACGGCGGACATTGGCGAGCAGCTTCAGGAGCTTGTCAGGATCGGTGATCGTCTTCGGCGTGCGCGCCGGCATGGGCGCCGCGGCGGCTGCCGCGATACGGCTCTCGGGCTGAAAGGCCAGGATCGCCCGGCCGGCTGCCGTGCAGTAAGACGGAGCCCGCATGCCGATCTCGGCATTGATGCGCACGGCCTGGCGGGACGTCTGGGTACGGATATACATGATCTCCGGCCCGGACGGCACTGCGAGCAACACCGTTTCATCCGTTTCCTGACGCAGGTCCGTCAGCAGCGTGCGCGCTTCCGTGGAGAGATCCATGCGGTGGCGCACGAGCGAGCCGAGCCCGAAAAGCCCAAGGCCGAGCCGGTAGCGGCCAGTCTCCGGATTCTTGTCGAGAAAATCCTCCGCCATCAGGGTGACGACCAGACGGTGGACGGTGCTCTTGGCGATGCCGAGACGCTTAGCGAGTTCGCTGATGCCGATCTCGGAGTCGTCTCCCTGAAACACCTTGAGGATGCGGATCGCCATCGTAACCGAGGAGAGCCGGGATTTCTGTGCATCGCCTTCGTTCAGGTTCCTGATATCCGCTTCCATTCTCGCTCCACAACAACTTACGCGCCTGCGCACGAAGTGAGCCGTTGACAGCACTTCATTCCAAGGAATAGCATATAGTGGACCGGCGTTCCATATAGAAGAACACATTGGGGGTAACTAGGCAAGAGGCGCCGTACGAGGCCGGCCCGCTGCCTGATGCCCGCCAGGCTGCCCTTCGGCACGCAGGAAGGCTTGAGGACAAAAGAGAACAGCAAGTGGAAACGCGAAAGACTGTACCGCTGATCGTGGCGTCGGCTCTCATCATGCAACAGATCGATTCCACGGCGATCGCGACCGCGCTGCCTTCGATCGCCGAGGCGCTTGGCGAGCCCGCGGTCATGCTGCATTCGACGATCACCGTCTATCTGCTCTCGGCCGGCGTCTTTCTGCCGATCAGCGGCTGGCTGGCGGATCGTTTCGGCGCCCGTGTGGTCTTCTGCTCGGCGATCGGACTCTTCACCTTCGCCTCGCTTCTCTGCGCCGCTTCGAACAGTCTCGCCATGCTGATCGCCGCCCGCGCGCTGCAGGGGTTCGGCGGTGCCCTCATGCTGCCGACCGCGCGTCTTATCCTGGTGCGCTCCGTGCCGCGCGAGGAACTTATCTCCGCCATGGTGCTGATGAGCATGCCGGCCGTCGTCGGTCCGGCGATCGGTCCGCTGTTTGGCGGTTTCATCACGGGCATCAGCTCCTGGCGCTGGATCTTCTGGATCAACCTGCCGGTCGGCATAATAGCGATCATTCTCACATTGACGCTGATCGAGAAAATTCCGGTGGTCGAACGCAGCGCGTTCGACTTCCGCGGCTTTATCCTGTCGGGCATCGGCATCGGCGCGATCATCTTCGGCCTGGATTCCTTCGCGCGCGAGATGGACCCCAAAGCGCTCATGTTGACGATTGCCGGGTTCGCGGTGCTCTGCGTCTATATCCTGCATGCCCGGCGAAGCCCGAGCCCCATTCTCGACCTGAAGCTTTTCCGCCACCCGACCTTCCGCGCCAGCCTCTCCGGCGGTTCGCTGTTCAGGATCACCATCGGGGCGATGCCCTTCATGCTTCCGCTGCTGATGCAGGAAATCTTTCACTACACCCCGCTGCAATCGGGCGCCATCACCTTCGTCTCGACCATCGGTGCCTTTGGTATGCGAACCATCACCAAGCGGATCCTGCGCGGCTTCGGGTTCCGGACCGTGTTGTTCTGGAACGCGCTGATTGCCAATCTCCTGGTGGCGCTTTGTGCCCTTTTCGCGCCTGGTATTGCCCCGGCGGTGATGGTTTTCATCATCCTGCTCGGCGGTTTCTTCCGGGCCCTGCAGTTCACGGCGCTCAATACGCTCGGCTTCGCCGAGGTCAGCGATGCGGAAATGAGTCACGCGACGACGCTGTCGCAGATGGGGCAGCGCATCTCGCAGAGCATCGGCGTCGCGGTCGCGGCGCTCCTGCTGCAATTTTTCTCCGGCGGATCGACGGCACTGACGTATCACGCCTTCGCAATGACCTTCATCATCATCGCCGTGTTTTCCGCCTTCTCCTGCCTCACCTTCGTCCGCCTGCCGCAGAATGCCGGCGACGTGCTTGCCGGGCGCCGGAAAGAGGTCGCCACGGAGGAGGTCCAGAAGGCCCAGGCGGCGGAATGAAGAATGGTCCTTCGAGACCTGCAGAACGTCACACACCTGTTATATAAAAGGAAGATCACTCTCTCGATTTCCGATATCGATGTGCTCGGCCATGTATTCGGATCGCATGAAATGATGTTTCCGACGGTTGGCATTCCCGGTCGCGGCACATATCGTCAACGGGTCTGCAATGCGACGCCATGCGGTGTGGCGGCACGGGGTGTCGCCAGGGAAAAAGCGAGGGAATTGTTCCGTGAAGTCCTCCCCCACGACCGGGCCTGATGCGATCGCCGAAGACCGGCAGGGCACGCCCGGCGAAGTCTTTCGCGCGTTCCTGAAACTCGGCCTCACCTCCTTCGGCGGTCCGATCGCCCATCTCGGCTATTTCCGGGACGAACTCGTCCTGCGCAGGAAATGGATCGACGAGGCGGGCTATGCCGATCTCGTGGCGCTCTGCCAGTTCCTGCCGGGGCCTGCGTCGAGCCAGGTCGGCTTCGCGCTTGGCCTTCTGCGCGGCGGCCCGTGGGGCGCCCTTGCCGCCTGGACCGCGTTCACCCTTCCCTCCGCTCTGCTTCTCGTCCTCTTCGCGTCAGCGACGTCGCTGTTCGAAGGGGCGCTCGGCGCCGGCATGCTGCACGGCCTGAAGATCGTCGCGGTGGCGGTCGTCGCCCAGGCGGTCTGGGGAATGGCGAGGAGCCTGACGCCGGATAGGGAGCGTGCCTCCATCGCGCTTGCGGCGGTGCTGGTCGTCGTCTTTGCGGGCGGCGCCGTCGGGCAGGTGGCGGCCATCGTGATCGGCGCTGTTGCCGGCATCGTTTTTTGTCGAAACAACCCCGTCTCCGCCGGCAATCACCTGGCGTTCCGCGTTCCCCGCCGTGTCGGCATTGCCTGCCTGGTCACCTTCTTTTCGCTTCTTCTGCTTTTGCCGATCGTCGCCTCCACAACGGCACATCAGGGCTTGTCGCTCATCGACTCCTTCTATAGGGCCGGCTCCCTCGTCTTCGGCGGCGGCCATGTCGTACTGCCGCTGCTCGAGGCGGAAGTTGTTCGGCCAGGCTGGGTGACGGGCGACGCGTTCCTTGCGGGATATGGCGCTGCCCAGGCGGTGCCCGGTCCGCTCTTTACCTTCGCGGCCTATCTCGGCGCGGTCATGGGGCCGGCACCCAACGGCATGGCGGGCGCGGCGATCTGCCTCGTCGCGATCTTCGTTCCCGGTTTCCTGCTGCTTGTCGGCGCCCTACCCTTCTGGGACGAATTTCGCGGACGCCCTCTGGCGCAGGCCGCCATGCGCGGCGCGAACGCCGCCGTCGTCGGCATTCTCGGTGCCGCGCTCTACGATCCCGTATGGGTGAGCGCCATCCTCAACCCGCATGATTTCGCGCTGGCGCTCATCGGCTTCATCCTGCTGATCGTCTGGAAGACGCCTCCCTGGATCGTCGTGCTCCTGCTGGCTGCCGGCGCGATCGGCCTCAGCCTGCTCTAGAGAAGGCGATTTTCCGAAAGGCCGCGCCATATTGCCCTTGAAATGAAATAGTTGGCATGCTAAGTAAATCACGGAAACTTAGCACACTAACTTTAAGCCCACGATGAAACCTGACCCGATCGCATCCGACTTCCTGGAAGCGCTCACCAAGGTGAGCCGCAAGATCCGCACCGCCTTCAACCAGCAGGTCACGGCGCACGGTCTGACCTATCCGCGCGCCCGCGCCCTGTTCCGACTCGCCAAGAAGCAGAACATGACCCAGAGCGAGCTCGCCTGCGACCTGGAACTCGAACAGGCCACCATGGTGCGCCTTCTCGACCGCATGGAGGAGAACGGCCTGATCGAACGCAGGCCGGATACCAACGACCGCCGCGTCAAGCTCATCGTGCTCACTCCTCACGGTGAGGAACAGGCGGCCCTCGTCCGCTCGATCGCCGAGCAGATACGCGAACAGATTTTTGAGGGCATCGATCTGAAGGACGTGCAGGCCGGGGTGGCGCTCCTGGAGCGCATCTCGGCCAATGTCACCGATCTGGAGGATATCGATGTCCCCGCGTGAGGCCGCAGCAAGACAAGAGGATGCGGTGATCATACGGCCGGACTTCAGCGGACACGCGAAGCCGGCCGAAGCCGTTCGTCTTCCCGAAACGCAGCCGGAGCCGGTCGCCGCTCCCGCGTCCCCCAAGGCTCCGGCACCGGCTGCGCCCCCAGCTTTCGTTCCCAAATCGCTGCCAATGACCGCCGCCTATATCCTGGCCGGCACGCTGATCGCGCTCACCCAGGGGCTGGGAATGAGTTTCATCTCGACCAACCTGCAGCAGATCGCAGGCCCGATGGGGCTTACCCAGGTCGAGGCCACATGGCTTATGGCAGCCTATCTCTTCCCGAATGCCAGTCTCACGCTCCTGCTCTTCAAGGTGCGGGCCCAATATGGCCTGAGGAATTTCGCCGAAGTGGCGATCGTCGCCTACGTGCTCGTCTGCCTCGCGCATTTCTGGGCCGACAGCTACACGAGCGCGCTGGCGATGCGCTTCTTCGCGGGCGTCGCGGCAGCGCCGATGACCTCGCTCGGCTTCCTCTATATCCTCGAAGCCATCCCGCCGGCGAAGAAGATGAATATCGGCCTCTGCATCGCGCTGACGGCGCTTGCCATCCCGACCCCCGTCACCGGCCTCATCTCCCCGGCGCTGATGGACATCGGCGAACACCACGCGCTCTATCTGGTCGAGATGGGGCTGGCCATGGTCTCGCTTGGCCTCGTCTATCTGCTGCCGCTCGCTTCTCCGCCGCGCGCAAAGGTGATCAGCAGCCTCGACGTGGTAAGCTATATCTTCCTTGCCGTTGCGCTCGGTTCTTTCGCGGTCGTGCTCACCGTCGGCCGCCTCTATTGGTGGACGGCGACCGATTGGCTCGCCTGGATGATCATAGCCGGCATCGCGGCTTCCGCCGTCTTCGCGATGATCGAACTCAACCGGAAGAACCATCTGGTCGACATCCGCTGGCTCACTTCCCGCGAAATCCTGCATTTCACCGGGGCGCTGATGGTGTCGCGTCTCATATTTTCCGAGCAGTCGAGCGGCGCGGTCAACTTTTTGCGCAATGCCGGCATGCTGAACGAGCAGATGGCAGGTCTCTACTGGGTCATCCTCGCAGGCGCTATCGCCTCCGGCGTGGTCTGCGCCATGATCATGAAGCCCGGCAGGGAAGCGATGATCCATGCGGCGGCGCTGATCCTGGTCGCCATCGGCAGCTACATGGACAGCCGCTCGACCATCCTCACCCGGCCGGAGCAGATGTTCGTCAGCCAGTTCCTGGTGAGCTTCGCAAGCGGTCTTTTCCTGCCGCCGGCGATCGCGATCGGCATGGGGGCCGCGATGAAGCGCGGCATGAACTACATCCTCTCCTTCATCGTCGTCTTCCTCGCCACGCAGAAGATCGGCGGTTATCTCGGCAGCGCCCTCTACGGCACCTTCGTGCAATGGCGCGAGCAGTTCCACTCCTTCCAGCTGGTCTCCGATCTCGCCTCCACCGATCCGCTCGTCGCGGCCAGGCTTAAGCAGCTCGGCGGTGCCTATGGCAAGGTGCTGACCGATCCGAACCAGCAGACCGTCCAAGGGGCCTCGCTCTTTGCCAAGCAGGTGCAGCAGCAGGCCTATGCGCTTGCCTATAACGACGCCTTCCTGCTCACCGCATATCTGTCGCTCGCAGCGCTTGCCTGCCTCGCCCTCCACGTGGCCTGGCGCAACCGCGAACGCTTCTTCCCGAATTTGAACCCGATGCCCGCCGCCTGAGGCCGCGCCGAACCACAACAAGAAACGAACGCCATGTCGAAAGTCTTCCGCTCCATCGCCACCTATGTGGCCGCCATCGTCGGCATCGCCGGCGTGCTCGTCGTGCTTTACGCCTGGAACCTGCCGCCCTTCCACGGTTCGGTCGAAGTGACCAACGACGCCTATGTGCGCGGCCAGGTGACGATCTTGAGCCCGCAGCTTGCCGGTTATCTCGTGGACGTGCCGGTGCAGGACTACCAGAAGGTCAGGGAAGGCGATCTGATCGCCAGGATCGACGACCGGATCTACGCGCAGAAGCTGGAACAGGCGAAGGCGGCGCTTGCAACGGCCGAAGCCTCGCTTGCCAATTCCGAGCAGAGCCGCAAGTCGGCGGAAGCCAAGATCGCCTCCGCCAAGGCGGCGGTGGAAAGCGCCAAGGCCGCCTTCGAGGCCGCCAAGACCGCCAATGAACGCACCGCCAACCTTCTGGAGAAGAACATAGCCAGCCAGAGCGAGGCGGAAAAGAACCGCGCAGCTTTCAACCAGGCCCAGGCCGCCGTGCATCAGGCGGAAGCGGCCGAACTCGTCGCCGAGCAGGACCTGAATACGATCGTCGTCAGCCGTAAATCGCTGGAAGCGAGCGTGGAAAGCGCTAAGGCCGCGGTGAAGCTCGCCGAGATCGACCTTGCCAATACACGCATCACCGCGCCGCAGGACGGCACGCTCGGCGAGGTGACCGGCCGCGTCGGCCAGTATGTCTCGGTCGGCACCCAGATCGGCTCGGTCGTGCCGGACCGTATCTGGGTGGTCGCCAACTTCAAGGAAACCCAGCTTGCGGGCATGCAGCCGGGACAGGAAGTGACCTTCACCGTCGACGCCCTCGGGCACAAGAAATTCGTCGGCCGGATCGAGCGTTTCGCGCCGGCCACGGGCTCGGAATTCTCGGTCATCAAGGCCGACAACGCCACCGGCAACTTCACCAAGGTGGCCCAGCGCATTCCGGTGCGGATCGCCATCGAGCCGCAACAGCCGCTTACCGACAGGCTCGTCCCTGGCATGTCGGTGGTCGCCAGCGTGGACCTCGCGCAAGGCGGTGCGGCTCTCGCCCAGGCAGCGGAACTCGACTGATCGCACCCCACCCCTCGCGACCAGAGCTACGCTTCCTGACACGATCCAACCGGAGAACGCCCCGCGCCACTGTTCAGCTCAACGGCGCGGGGCGTTTGATTTTGAAGGCTTTGGAGACCGAAGGCTCAGCCTTTACTGAACCATGACGTTGTTTTTTGCATGTGCTCGCATGCTGATGCCAAAAGCCATATGTCCTATGAAGGCGAAGACGGCCGTCGATACCATGGCGCTCCAGAATATATCCATGTATTTATTGTCAACAGTTTGATATGACTGATGAACTATGTAAGAAGCGAATATAACTATGGAAGACATCAGCATTGCTATGAACTTCTTCCTGATATTGAAATCGGAGCTATCTTCGAATATGTCCGCCACGACGCATAGTCCTATCGAAAATGTCACCGGAATGAGGGACCAAAATACATGGAAAAATATAAATCTAAAAGTTCCGTCTGCGCCGAGCCTGATGACGTTGTCAATGTCTCCAGCACGATATGTATACCCTAGCGTCAGCATAAGATAAATGACAAATGAAACCACTCCGGACATCGCGATAATCCCTCGATATTGTATGATGGGAAAGGCGCCAAATCCGGTGAAAGGCCTCCATGATTTCCTATCGATCTTGATGGTCCTGATCACAAGGGCGGAAAACCCCGCAAGGAAGCAGGTGAGACCAAGCGTCAGAGACGTATAGAAGGAAAATTCGAATGGGCCGATCGGGTTCAGGTCTGTTCCGTCGGTCAATGTCCTGTAAACCGAGAAGATCACGAAGCAGACGGCAAACCCGCTGAGACATGCTAGAGCCAAGGCATTGTATACGGTTCTGCTTTCCTGCGGCCTGGATTGCTCGACAAGAACCAGAATCTGCTTGAGAACATTGTCCTGATCATCCCGCTCGGAATAGATATAGTCCAAAACAAACTTGCGGTCGTTGAGCGCAATTATTACAAACAGTCCGCATAGCTGCCGGTTCAGACCGAGCTGGCCTTGCATTTTGCTGCCCCACCGCTGCGGCAACGTCTTGTACAGCTCCAGATCGCCGCTCGTGAATTTCGACTCGTCACCGCTTGTCAAATTGGGAAGCTTGGCTATCAGGCCACGCAAAATGTGGATATCTCCATCCTTGAAGGGCTCCGTTAGGGAGAGTCCGCTCTCCGTCAGAAGATACCGGACTACCTTGGAGAGTTCCGTGTCCGCTACCAGCTCGTCGACTTCCCTTCGCTGCGCCTCTACTTTGGGCTTGAGAATATCGACAACGTCACGCAACTTGTCGTACTCGCCGGGCGACCAGCTTACGGAATCGTCCAGGATCCATCTTGAGAACAGATCCGATCCGATGACCCGGCGCGCGGTGATGTGGGCCTCAGAAGAGGCGTGTCCAACGAGGACGGCGAGATTGTAGATTCTCCAGTATCGCTCCATTTCTTCCGTGTAGCGGTCGTCCTTTTCCAGATAATTCCTGATCTCGCTTTGGGAAAGACGGGTCACGCGCCGGAAGAACTCGTCGGGGACGTCTGCGGCGTTGAAAGCAAACTTCCGCAGACTCATCTCGATTTCATCGACATAGGGGGTCGAGGGCAGGAGGCCAACTACAACCAACGCGGCCCCGAGAGGCCAGGCTGCTCCCTGATAATCGGGATTGTTGCCGAACAGGTTCGGAAAGAGCGGCTTTGACACGCAGATGAAGAGATAAAGCAACTGGAGGCACAGAGTATAGATTAAAAGCAGCCTTCGGTATTGAGCTCTGCCTACTACCGCCGGCAAAGATATCAACCTCACGAAATCGTATTCATCGCCTCGAGGCGCTATTATCTGCAGCCTCTTCCGGGCATGAAATATAATTGCAACAAATCCAATGAAGAATGAAAAGGCGAAGTTATCGCCGCTCTTCAAAGCAGAGATGAAGCCGCTATACCAGTCGAGACCGGTGTTCATTGGTCAGCACCGGCTGACCTGAGGATTGCATTGGGCATTTGCGCTATCGGTAACTGAAAACGGCGAAGTTATTGCCAGAAAACCGATTGTCGCCATCAATGCGCACCGTAGAAAAATTCCATGACTCATCGTTACCTCCATAGGCTAAGATGGACGTGCTTTGATATTTTGTGGATACGAGTTTTATAATATAGTAATATAAGTTTTGATGCAACAAATAATTGAACGTACCAATGTAATTACTCGTCGATACATAATGATCTGTAATTGCTTGGGTGCGCAACCTTGCGGCCTGCTATTCATTGGAACCGGAAGCAGCTTTTGTAGAGAGGGTTCATCGGAACCTCCGGTTGGCAGTTTCAATGAAGGAACCGGCTCTGACCGATTTGAAGCATTCCCCTTTGACGCACTGCACCAATCCGTTAACATCACCTGGAAACCCAGGTGACTCCCCCATGAGCGTCCGCCCGCCGCAATCCTTTTCACAACCCGGCTTCGCAAACACCGGCTTCAACGTCCTCGAATACGAGCTTCAGGCCGAGCGCGCCGCTGCGCTCGGGCGGCAGGGGCTGAAGGTGGAAGCGGCACTTGCGGAGCTTGCCGCCTGGAGCCCGGACGATGCCGGCGGGACGGAGCGGGAGGAACTGTTCTACAAAGCTGCGGATGCGGTCTGGTCCTTCTTCATCCAGCGCGAAATGTGCGGTTTTCGAAACAATTGCGACATCATCAAACGCTACGCGATCCCGAAGGAAGTGCTCGCCCGGGTCGGCACGGTGCGCAAATGAGATTTGAAAGCATGAGACTGAATGGCCCGCGGCCTCTGCAAAAACCTGGCGGCCGGAAAATGGAAACAGGCGATGACCAAGCCCGTGATCGGTGTGATCGGGAACACCTATAGTATCGAGAACCGTTTTGCCGCCCAGATCGTCGGCGAGCAGAACCTGAAGGCGATCGCAGATGTCACCGATGCCCTGCCGCTGATGTTCGCCGGTCATCCGAAGATAACCGACCTCCCCACCCTGCTTGCCACCGTCGACGGTGTGCTCCTGACCGGTGCCCGCGCCAACGTCCATCCGAGCTATTTCAACACCGAACCGGATGTCCGGCACGAACCTTACGACCGGGAGCGCGACGCCGTGGCGCTGCCGCTGATCGATGCCTGCGTCGAGACAGGCGTGCCGGTCTTCGGCATATGCCGCGGTTTTCAGGAGATGAATGTCGCCGCCGGCGGCTCGCTGCATCCGGAGATCCGCGACCTGCCAGGGCGGATGAACCACCGCATGCCGCGCCTGGAGAACGGCGAGATCCATCCTGATCCCGCCGTCGTCTTCGCCGACCGCCATGAGGTCCGGCTGGTTCCGGATGGCGTGTTCGCGCGGCTTCTCGGCAAGCAGACGATCCGCGTCAACTCCCTCCACGGACAGGGGATCCTCGAACTCGGGGAACGGATCGTCGCGGAAGGTGTCGCCGAAGACGGTACGATCGAAGCCATTCGCTTCAAGGACGCGGATGGCTTCGCGCTCGGCGTTCAGTGGCACGCGGAATATGATCCGCAGGTCAATCCCATCAACCGCGCCCTGTTCCGGGCCTTCGGCGAGGCGGTGTGGGCGCGCAAGGATGCCCGCTGAGATCTTCCGTCGGCACATGTTCCTTGTGAGGTTCTGCAACCGGGGATAAAATCTCCTTCTCATCACCGGTGGGAGGGCACCATGACGTCGAGCTTCAACGTCCGCAGTGCAGGTGGTTACGAGCAACTGATGGGGCGCTGGAGCAAGAAGCTCGCGCCTTCCTTCATCGAGTTCGCCGGTCTTTCCGATGGCGAGCGCATTCTGGATGTGGGCTGCGGCAACGGCAGCCTGACCTTTGCCCTGCCGCGGGCAGCGGACGTGAAGGAAATCGTGGCCGTCGATTTCTCGTCGGTCTTCGTCGAGGAGACCGCGCGCCTCAACACCGATCCGCGCATCAGCGTGCAGCAGGGAGATGCCACGGCGCTTCCCTTCCCCGACGATACCTTCGACAGGGCATTCGCGCTGCTCGTCCTGCATTTCGTGCCGGAAACGCCGAAGGCTATCGCCGAAATGCGCCGGGTCGTGCGGCCGGGCGGTGTGGTTGCGGGCGCCGTCTGGGATCATCTCGGCGGCATGCCGGGCATGCGGATGATGTGGGACACCGTCTGCGTGCTCGATGCGAATGCCCGCGCGTTGCGCAAACATTATTGCTTCCAGCCGATGATGGCGCCTGACGAGATGAAGACCAGCTTCATCGCCGAGGGGCTTGAAAATGTGGAACAGACCTCGCTGCTGATCCGCATGGATTACCCGTCCTTCGACGATTACTGGTCGCCGATCGCCGCGGGCGAAGGGCCGCTCGGCAAATATGTCGCGGGCCTGGATCCGACCCTGCGGCTGAAGGTGGATGCCGCGGTCCGGGACGCCTATGAAGCAGGACGGCCGGATGGTCCGCGATCCTTCGTCTCGGTCGCCTGGGCCTGCCGGGGCATGGTGCCCGCTTGAGTTTTCCGAATGCTTGCGGGTGTTACGACCGCGGCCTGCCTATCGAACCCGGGCGAACGGTGAGCCACGCGGCTCCCTCGTTGCACACTACATCCGTCCGACGCTCCGCCTGTGAACTTCAGGATCGGGAATTGGCACGGCCGCCATCAGCGCACGCGTGTAATCGTGCTGCGGGTTTTCGAAGATCTCGCGGCGCGTGCCGCTTTCGACGATCGAGCCGCCGCGCATGACTGCGACCTTGTGCGACATCTTCTCGACCACGGCCATGTCGTGGGAAATGAAGAGGTAGGAAAGCCCCATCGTCTCCTGCAGTTCGAGCAGAAGATCGAGCACGCGTGCCCGTACCGAGACGTCGAGCGCCGCGACGCTTTCGTCCGCCACGATCAGCTTCGGCTGCAGCGAAAGCGCCCGGGCGATGCAGATGCGCTGCCGCTGGCCGCCGGAGAACTCGTGCGGATAGCGCGTCGCGGCATCCGGGGTCAGGCCGACGCGGCGCAGAAGCTCGGCCACCCGGTCCTGCCGCTCGTCCTTGCCGGCTATGCCGTGGATGACCATCGGTTCGGCGATCGCCCGGCCCACTGCCATGCGTGGATCGAGCGAGGCGTAGGGGTCCTGGAAGATCATCTGCGCCGAGCGCCGCACCGGCCGCATCTCGCGCTGGCTGAGCATGCCGATCTCGCGGCCGTCGATCATCACATGACCGGTAAAAGGGATGAGCCCCAGCGCGGCCTTGCCGGTCGTCGATTTGCCCGAACCGCTTTCGCCCACGAGGCCAAGTGTCTCGCCCGGTAGAATGTCGAAGGAAACATCCTTGACCGCGCTTACCGGCGGCTTGCCTTTGAAGAAACGGCCTGCCGCGCTGCCGTAGCTGACGTTCAGGTCCCGCACGTTGAGCACCGGCGAGCGGTCCGCAGCCGGAGTTTCTTTCGGCTGCGGCGTCACGCGCGGCGGACCCTCGGTTCCCGAATGGGAGCCGAGCCGCGGAACGGCGGCGAGAAGCTGCTGCGTGTACGTCTTTTGGGGCTGGACAAAAACGTCGACCGCCGCACCCTGCTCGACGATCCGGCCGTTCTGCATGATGACGACGCGATCCGCCATTTCCGCCACGACGCCCATGTCATGGGTGATGAGGATGATGGAGGTGTCGAACTCCCGCTTGAGCTCGCGCATCAGCTTGAGGATCTGCGCCTGCACCGTGACGTCGAGCGCGGTCGTCGGCTCGTCGGCGATCAGCACCTTCGGCCGGCAGGAGAGCGCCATGGCGATCATCACCCGCTGGCGCATGCCGCCGGAAAGCTCGTGCGGATATTGTTTCATCCGCCGCGCCGGCTCGGTGATATGCACCGCATCCAGCATCCTCAGAGCAATCGCCTCGTCGTTCTCGCTGCCCTGATGCTCGCGGATCGCCTCGGTCAGCTGCGTGCCGATCGAGATCACGGGATTGAGCGAGGTCATCGGCTCCTGGAAGATCATCGCGATCTCGCCGCCGCGCACGCTGCGCATCGCCCGGTCGGAAAGTTTCGTCAGGTCGCGGTCGCCGAGGAGAATGCTCCCGGAGGCGACACGCAGCGACGCCTTCGGCAGCAGGCCCATGATCGACAGCGAGGTGACGGACTTGCCCGATCCGGATTCGCCCGCGATGCAGAGTGTCTCGCCGCCTGCGAGATCGAAGGCGACATTCTGCAGCACGGGTTTGCGGCCCTCCGGCGTCCGCGCGTCGACATTGAGGTCGCGGACGCTGAGGACCGACATGATGGCGACGGGAGCGGTCACGCGAAGACGATCCGCGGGAAGTAGAAGGAGACGACCCAGTTCGGCGCATCGACGATCTCGCTGATGCGCAGGTCGCCGCAGACCGAGCAGAGCATGTAGGCATCGACCGGGTTCAGGCCGTGTTCGGCGGTGAGGAGGTCGATCATCCGCATGACGCTTTCGCGCGCACCGGTCATCAGGTCCGGGCCGATGCCGGTCGTCACCTCGTAACCCGCGCCGTCGAGATGGCGCGTCACCGGCTCGGTGACGGTGAAGCGCGGCGTCTGGAGCTTTGCATCCTTGACGAGCTCGATCGTCGCCTCGACGTCCATCTGGCTTTCGATCGCCGTGCCGCAGACTTCGCCGTCACCCTGGGCGGCGTGGGTATCGCCGATGGAGAAGAGCGCGCCCTCCACCTCGATCGGCAGGTAGAGCGTCACGCCGGCCGTCAGGTCGCGGATATCCATGTTGCCGCCGACGCGGCGCGGCGGAACGACCGAATGGGTGCCGGGCTCTGCCGGAGCGACGCCGATCGTGCCGGCGAAGGGCTTCAGCGGCACGCGGCCGCCGGGGCCATAAAGAGCCGGCGTCATGCTGCTGGCGTCATAGGACCAGACATGCAAAGCCGGATCCTTGAACTGGTCGGCGAGCAGGCCGAAGCCGGGAATGTTTGCCGTCCAGCCGGTACCGGACGGAATGAACTTCCTGAGCGTCACCTTCAGCGCATCGCCCGGCTTGGCGCCTTCCACATAGATCGGGCTGGAAACCGGATTGATCTTGCCGAAATCCAGGTTGTTCAGCGTGTCGAGCGTCGCATCGCGGCCGAGCTGGCCGCCGGAGGAATCAAGGCATTCGAAATGGATCGTCTCGCCGGGCTTGGCGGTCACGGCGGGCACAAAATCCTTGTTCCAGCCGAAATTGTGCTGGGCGCGGTGAATGGTGTGGGTGCAGGCGATGCACATGAGATGTTCTCCCTAGTTCCATTGCCGTCTCCCCGGCGGCCAGCCGGGGAGACGTTCGATCCATCGGCTCTTATTGCTTCACATAGATCGCGTCGTAATTGATGACGCGGGTCGGATCGATGTAGATGTTGTCAGCACCGCCCATGCGCAGCGACTTGGCGACGACCCGGCGTTCGTTGATGACCGGGATCCAGGGCGCATCGGCCATGATGTCGGTGAAGATCTTGCCCCAGGCCGCGGTGCGCTCTGCGGCTTTTGCCGGATCGGACATGGAGTCGGCGGCAACCGCGCGGGCATCGAGGTCCTTGTTGCAGTACCAGGACCAGTTCCAGCCGCCCGGAACCGCGCCGGCGCAGCCGAGGATCGGGCCGTAGAAATTGGATGCATCCGGGAAGTCGGCGATCCAGGCCATGCCGCCCGACCAGATCATCGGTGCCTCGCCTTCGGTGCCGCCGGCGGAGATGACGTTCGCCTGGGCGAGCGCGCGGACCTCGGCCTTGACGCCGACGGCCGCGAGATCCTGCTGGATCGCCTGGGCGATGCGCGGTTGCGGATCGGTATTGGTGGAGTAGAGAACCGTTTCGAAGCCGTCCGGATAGCCGGCCTCGGCCAGCAGGGCCTTGGCCTTCTCGACATCATAGGCATAACCGGGGAAGGACTTGTCGTGGCCCGGCATCAGCGGCGGCAGCGGCTGGTTGGCCGGTGTCGCACGGCCGTTGAGGATGCGGGTGATGCGCTCCTTGTTGATCGCCATGTTGAGCGCCTGGCGGACCTTGACGTTGTCGAAGGGCTTCACCTTGGTGTTGAGCGTCACATAGCCGGTATGAAGCTGCTCGCCGTCGACGATCATCTGTGCGCCGTCGGCGGAGTTCTTGATCTCCAGGAATTTTGCGGGCGGAATGCCGTCGCCGGCGATATCGACCTCGCCCTTCTGAAGGCGCAGCAGCGCGACAAGCGGCTCCTGGCCGACTTCGACCGTGAACTTGTCGATATGCGGCACGTCCTTGACGTAATAGTCCGGGTTCTTCTCGAAGACGAGATGCTGGCCGATCGTCCAGTCCTTCAGGATGAACGTGCCGGAACCGACCGGCTTCTTGCCGAAATCGCCGGCAGCTTCCTCGACGGCTTCCTTCGGAACGACCGACGCGAAATTGATCGCCAGCACATGCAGGAAGGTCGCGTCGGGACGCGACAGTTTGAAGATGACCGTGCCCTCGTCCGGCGTCTCGATGCCGGAAAGCGTCGTCGCCTTGCCGCCGGTCAGGTCCTCGAAGCCCTGGATCGCGCCGAAGAAACCGGCGCCCGGCCCTTGCGTCTTCGGATCGACGGCACGCTCGATCGAATATTTCACGTCGGAAGCGACGACCTCGCGACCGTTCGAGAACTTCACGCCCTTGCGGAGCTTGAACGTGTAGGTCAGGCCGTCCGGAGCAACCTCGAAGCTTTCGGCAAGCGACGGAACGGGGTTCGGCGTGCCGGGCGCATAATCCATCAGGCGCGAATAGAGGCTCTTGATCATCGACCAGTTGACCCAGTCGTAGCCGATCGCCGGGTCGAGCGTGGTGATGTCGTCCTTGTAGGTGACGACGATCTCGCCGCCCTGGGAAGGCGTATCCTGGGCATGAACTGCCATGGGCGCGAGCGCGACCATGGTGGCCATGGTAGTCTGTCGAAGCCAGCGTTTGAACATGTCGTTCCCCTTCTTTGGTTTGCTGTCAACGGGTGCGGATGCGCGGGTCGATGACCGGCGCGATGACGTCGGCAATCAGATTGCCGAGAACGATGGCGAGCGCCGAGGTCAGCGTCACGCCCATGATGATCGGGATATCCACCTGCTGGATCGCCTGCCAGGCGAGTTGGCCGATGCCGGGCCAGCCATACACGGCCTCGACGACCACCACGCCGCCCATGAACTGACCGATATCGATGCCGATCATGGCGATGACCGGCAACACGGCGTTCGGCAGCGCGTGGCGGAAGATGATGCGGCGCGACGACAGGCCCTTGGCGCGGGCGGTGCGCACGTAATCCTGGTTCAGGACGTCGATCATCGCCGAGCGCACCATGCGCGCATACCAGCCGGCCCCGAGCACGCCGAGCGTGGTCGCCGGCAGGACGATATGCGCGAAACTGCCGTAACCGCTCATCGGGAACCAGCCGAGCGTTGCCGCAAAGACGTAGAGCAGCAGCAATGCCACGACGAATTGCGGCGCCGAGACGCCGACGAAGGACGCCATCATCACCAGACGGTCGACGGCGCCGCCGCGGCGCACCGCGGCAATCGTGCCGAGGATCATGCCGAGCACGACCTCGACGACGATGCCGGCAAGCATCAGCGTCAGCGTCGCCGGCAGGCGGGCGACGATCAGCGTCGCGACTTCCGTCTTCTGGGCATAGGAACGGCCGAGATTGCCCTGCAGCAAGTTCGCGAGATAGGTCCAGAACTGCACCAGGAACGGCTGGTCGAGGCCGAGTTCGCGGCGGATGTTGGCGACCGTCTGCGCCGTGGCGCTACGGCCGGCGATCATGCGGGCGGGATCGGCCGGCAGAGCGTAGAGCAGCAGGAAGGTGATCGCCGCGACGCCGAGCAGGATGAGCGCCATCTGCACGATGCGACGGAGGATGAGGAATGCCATCAGCCCCTCCCCCGCTGCGTCGGATCGAGGATGTCGCGCAATGCGTCGCCCACCAGGTTGAATGAAAGAGCGGTCAGCAGGATGATCGCGCCGGGAAAGAAGACCAGCCAGGGAGCTGCCTGGAAATAGCTCTGGCTTTCGAAGATGATATTGCCCCAGGACGGCTGCGGTGGCTGCACGCCGATGCCGAGGAAGGACAGCGTCGCTTCGAGCAGCACCGTCGTCGCGATGCCGAGCGTCCCCCAGACGATCGCCGTCGGCATCAGATGCGGCAGGATATGCAGGAAGAGCACCCGACCGTGGCCTGCGCCGAGCGAGCGCTCCGCCATGATGAAGTCGCGCTCCACGAGGCCGCGCGTCTCGGTATAGACGATGCGGGCGACCTGCACCCAGTTGACCAGCGCGATCACCATCGCGACGATCCAGAGGCTCGGCCGCAACAGCGCGGCGAGCACGATCGCGAGCAGCAATGCCGGAAAAGCCATCATCAGGTCGGTGAAACGCATCAGGAGATTGCCGAAGAAGCCACGCACATAACCCGCGACGGTCCCGACGAGGAGGCCGATGCCGACGGCGATGCCGTTGGCGACGAGGCCGATCACCAGCGAGGTTCGCGCGCCGTAGAGCAGACGCGAGAAGAGATCGCGACCGAGCGTGTCGGTGCCGAGCAGGAACTGCCCGCCCGGCGGCAGCGGCGCGCCTTCCAGCGACAGGCCTTCGAACATCTGGTTGTCGGGATCGAAGGGCGCGATCCAGGGTGCCGCGACCGCGAGCACGATGACCGCCAGCACCACGACCAGTCCGAAAAGAGCGGTAGGCTGCCGGACGAGCGATTTCAGGACATGCATCAGCTCGCCTCCGGCAAGGGTTCGACCCCGCCCAGGATGAAGGCGGCGATCTGCTCCATCGGGAGGCGGCGGCGCATGGCGGAGTCGCGCAGGAGGCGATAGGCGCCTTCTTCATCAAGTCTGCGTGCCGCCATCAGCTTTTCGACCGCCGCATGCACGAGCGGGCGCAGACGGACGCGTTCTTCGAGGTGTCGGATGCGCTCCTGCGCGGCCTTCCGCTCCGCGTGGATGGAGAGCGCCATGACGAGGGCGGGATAGACAGCCGATGTCGTGACCGGTTTGGCGATGATCGCGCCGGCCCCCTGCCCCAGCGCCCAGGCGATGCGGCCCGGCGCTTCCGAGCCGAGCAGCGCGACGACCGGACGCGGCTGAGTTTCCTTCTCCCAGGGCAGAAGGTCGTCCCAACCCTGGTCAGCATCGACGATCACGATATCCGGCAGGTCCGTCGGGCCGAGCGGCGACCATTGCTGCACCGTCTGCAGACCGAGCAGCCGGAGCTGGCGGATCAGCCTTTCGGTATTGCCGTCTTCCCGATGCAGGATCGTGACCCGCAAGCCGGCGAAATTGGGTGTCTGCTTCATGACACGACCCGCAGTCTCGGCGCCGAACGGTTGCGGCCGGTGAGATAGGGGTCGGCCGCGAGCGGCGGGCGCGACGCGATCACGTCGAAGCCGTTGCCGGCGTTGATACGGCCGAGATGGAACGGCAGCGCCGCGTGGTTCGTCTCCCGGTCGATGACGAGGTTTCCGAACAGCGTCGGCCATGGGGTCTGGTAAAGCTGCTGCCGGACATCCTGCGGCTCGTCGCTATCCGCCTTCGAGATCGCTCCGAGGCAGAGCCGCACGGCCGTATAGGCGCTGGCGAAGACGCTGGAGACACGCCGGTCGCCGAGGCCGCTCGCGACCTGTGCCTTGAAGGCCAGGTTCTCCGGCGTCGAAAGGCTGTCGAAATAGGATGCGGCGCAGAACTGGCCGATCGCCGCTCCGGGCGTGATGTCGTCAAGCTCGCATTCCATCAGATCGCAGCTTACGACCGGGCAGTTTTCCGGACGGAAAGCCGGATCGCGGTCGGCAAGCTTGCGGATCGCCGCGAGGAACGCATAGCTCGACGGGCCGATCAGATTGTTGAGGATAAAGCTCGGGCGGCGTTGCTCGATATCGGCGACGATGCGCTCGACCGCCGTCTCTTCCAGCGGCAGGTAACGCTCGCCGAGCACCTCGCCGCCGGCATTGGTGACGAGCTCGCGCGCCAGCCGGTTCATCTCCCAGCCCCAGACATAGTTGGCGCCGACCAGATAGGGACGGGCGCCGTAGCGCGGGATCAGGTGCTCGAAGAGGGGCAGCAGGTGCTGGTTCGGACAGCCGCCGACATAGATGACGTTCTCGTTGGCTTCGAAACCCTCATAGGGGCACATGTACCAGAGAAGGCCGTCATGCTTCTCGACAACCGGGATGACCTCCTTGCGGGCAGCCGACGTGATGGTCCCGACGATGTGACGGCAGCCGGACTTGAGCAGATGGCGCGCGCCTTCGAGATAGGCGGCGAGTTCCGCATGCGGATCGTAGAAGACCGGTTCCACCGTGCCCTCGTAATCCCCGGCGAATTCCGCGATCGCGAAATCGGCTCCGTCGCGGGCGTCGCGGCCCATCGAACCGTAAGCGCCGGTCGTGGAATAAAGAATGCCAATCCTCAGCGGTTCGCCCATGCGGGTATCCAAAAACCAAAAAAGCCTCACGACGCACTTCCCACCGGACGGTGGGGCGTCATGAGGCGAAACTGCCCAGAGACTATCGAAGTCATGTAATGCGGCGGCATCTGCCCAATCCGCAGGCTTGAATAAAATACAGGCAGAAGCCCGCTGTCAAGTGGGGACGTAAAAGGACGAGGCAGCTCATCTCCTGCGCCTGGGAATGACTGGCGCCAGGAAGCGAAGCTTCTGACAGGTGCGGTTTTGAGCGCATTGGTAGCTCTAAAGCGCACAGCATGTCGACGCGTTGAGCGTTCGAAACGCTTCACTGCCGAGCACCACAAGGGGGTCGAAGGCCAGGACAAGGAGCAATTGCACAGACGCCTGGAGACGTCGATAAATGGTTATGATCGTCATCGGATACGTACAAGCGGGACCTTGCAGATATCGGCTTTAATCCACGAAAATCTGTCTTTCGAATGTGCGGTCTTCCGGCTGCGCTGGAGGTCATGCCGGCGTCTCACCCCGGCGGCGCCGAGCAGATCACCGCCGCGGGGGCGATGGTTTCGAAGGGTGCGTAGCGCTATCGCCTCGGTTCGTACGATGAGCCTGATGCAGGCCCGGGATGCGTTGCCCCTTCCCTGTGCGCCGGGATTGAGATGCAGCCATGTCTGAAGCTACGGATGGTCGAAACTCGCCCGACGGGCTGGGTCGGATTGGCTGGTGCCATCGCGCAGGCCTCGTTTCCTCCGGCGGGGTTCCCGCGCCGTCGCCATTTTGATCGTCAAATTTCGACATACAATATTGTCGCATGCTGGTTTTGCCCTGCATGTTGTGCCGCTATTCGGCCGGCAGGAGATCGCCCTGCGCTCGGGATTAAATCCCCCCTACTCTTCTGCCTTGGCTGGCATGCTCCTTGGTTGCCGCACGATCGGGCTGTGGGGCGGGCGGTGCCTTTTAATGACGGCGGGAAATCTGGTGCATGCGATTGGCTGCCTGGCAGGCGGTGCCACGCGGAGGGTTGACCGACTGTGGTCCGGAAGATCGCGGCCCGGCGGTTGACAGCTGTCAACTCGCCTCGTGCGCCGACACGTCTCCGCCTTTAGTGCACGAGAAGCGTAAGTCGGCGGGTCGAAGCCTCAACCTTAAGAGGTACTTGCCTAAGTCGGACCCTGCTCATATAACGAATATATATTAGGCACATCTTATGGAGGAGCGGGATGGGCCATACCGATGACCGCGTCATCTATATTCGCGGAACATTTGAGAACCGGGAGCAGTCCGGGCGCCGCCCGGTCTGGGAGCGCATGTCTCGCGGAATGATCTGGGTCCTCTTGTTCCTGCTGTCCATCGTCGCATGGATAGGCTTGATCGTAGCCGGCTGGCAGTTTCTCGAAGCGATCCATCTGATCGGAAGTTGACAGCTGTCAACTCGCTCAGGTCGTCCGGTAGCCGCGCCTCATCTTGCTGCTTGCGATCGCGGTGAGCCGTTCTGCGGCTTCCTGACGTGAGTCGAAAAGCTCGATCCGGAAGCGCCCCCTGGTGCCGATACGGCCCCAGTTGCGAACCAGCGCGATGCCGTCGAAGAGATTCGGCTCCATGGCGAGCATGTAAAAGCGGGCCATGTTGCGGGAGGGGTCGAGGCGGGTCAGAAGAAGCGGTTCATGGCTCATGGGAGGCAGAATCGCAAAGGAGGATCCCGCCGTCCAACGACTTCGGTGAATCGATCCGGCTGGACCGATTCATGCTGCTGATGAATTCAGCGCAGCATCGGCCGCAAGGCCCTCGCGACGGCTCTCAGCGGCTCAAGGTAACGCGCCGCCATCTCTGCTGCGGGCACGCTTGCCGACGGCGCGCCGATATTGAGCGCTGCGATCACCCGGCCGCGGTCGTTCATCAGCGGCACGGCGAGCGAGCAAAGGCCGAGCTCCAGCTCCTGGTCGATAACCGCGTAACCTTCCCGCCGTACATGGGCGAGTTCTTCTATGAGCGCTGCGGGGTCCGTGCGGGTCAGGGGGGTGAAGGGCCTGATGACGGATTGGTCGAGCAGTGAGCGTGCCTCATCGTCCGGCAAGGCGGCAAGAAGCACGCGACCCATGGAGGCACAGTAGGCGGGCAGGCGGCTTCCGGGCATCAGGTTGATCGACATAACGCGCTTCTGCGAGGCGCGGGCGATATAGACGATTTCGGTGCCGTCAAGCACGCTGGCCGAGGCGCTCTGGTGAACCTCTTCCGACAGTCTGTCGAGGAATGGCTGGACGATATGGGGCAGGGGGGTAGCGGATAGATAGGCATGACCAAGCCGCAGGATCTTCGGCGTCAGGGCGAAGAACTTGCCATCGTAATCGGCATAACCAAGCTCGGCAAGGGTGAGCAGGCAGCGTCGCGCCGTCGCCCGGTCGAGCCCCGTGGCGCGTGCGACATCGGCGATCGCGAGCCTGGGTGTCGTCTCGCCGAAGGCCTCGATGACCTTGAGCCCACGCGCAAAGCCGCTGACGAAATCCGTTTCCCGCATTGTCCCCTTCCTGTCCCAGATCCGTCAGCCAGCCGCTGCCCCGTGCTTGGATCCTCGGGGCCTCGTCCCGAGGATCTGCAACCGTACAATGTTTCCAAACCTACGAACCATCAGCTCGTGCTCGCCAATGGCAATATGTGCGATATATGAACAAAAGTCAATTATCGCACAAACCTGTTGCCGCAACCGCCGCTGCCGTCTATCTGTTCGCATGGAGGCCCGGAGGACCGATATCCGGCCTGTAGTGAGGCAAGGAGGAATTCCCCCATGGACAAGACAATCGGGAGTCTGGCGGAAGCCGTCTCCGAGATCGGCGACGGCGCGACCGTCATGATCGGCGGTTTCGGCGGTTCCGGCGCACCGATCGAACTCATCCACGCCCTGATCGACAAGGGATCGAAGAACCTCACGGTCATCAACAACAATGCCGGCAACGGCCGCATCGGCATTGCGGCGATGATCGATGCCGGCCTGGTCAGGAAGATGATCTGCTCGTTTCCGAAATCTTCCGATCCGCGCGCCTTTACCGACAAGTATCTGGCGGGCGAGATCGAGCTGGAACTCGTGCCGCAGGGCACGCTTGCCGAGCGCATCAGGGCAGGGGGGGCCGGCATCCCGGCCTTCTACACGCCGACCGCCTACGGCACCGAGCTCGCCGAAGGCAAGGCGATCGCCGAATTCGACGGCCGCCATTATGTGCAGGAACGCTGGCTGAAGGCTGATTTCGCCATCGTCAAGGCGCATCTCGGCGACCCTTACGGCAACCTCACCTACAACAAGGCAGGCCGTAATTTCAATCCGCTGATGTGCATGGCCGCCGCCAAGACCATCGTGCAGGTCTCCAAGATCGTGCCGGCCGGCGAGATCGATCCGGAACACGTCGTCACCCCCGGCATCTTCGTCGACCGCGTCGTCGAAGTGTCCGATCCCCAGCAGGAAGAAGAGCTCATCCGGGCGGGCGTAGTTTACGCTCCGGCATATGAGGGAGCCAAGGCATGACCGTCGATACCCGTGAAGACATCAAGCTTTCCAACGCCCAGATCGCCTGGCGGGCCGCGCAGGACATAGCCGACGGCGCCTATGTGAACCTCGGCATCGGTTTTCCCGAAATGGTCGCCCGCTATCAGCCGCCCGGCCGGCAGGCGATCTTCCACACCGAAAACGGCATCCTGAATTTCGGCGAGGCGCCGCCGGCCGGCCAAGAGGACTGGGATCTCATCAATGCCGGCAAGAAGGCCGTGACGCTGAAGCCTGGTTCCGCCTTTTTCCATCATGCCGACAGCTTCGCCATGGTGCGCGGCGGCCATCTCGACGTGGCGATCCTCGGTGCGCTGCAGGTCGCCGAGAATGGCGATCTCGCCAACTGGCGGGTGGGTTCCAAGGGCGTGCCGGCCGTCGGCGGCGCCATGGATCTGGTGCACGGCGCCAAGCAGGTCTTCGTCATCACCGAACACGTTACCAAGAACGGCGACCCGAAACTGGTCGAGAAGTGCACCTTCCCGCTGACCGGCGTCGCCTGCATCACCCGCGTCTATACGAGCCATGCGGTCGTCGACGTCAGAGAAGGCCATTTCGTGCTGCGTGAAAAACTGGCCGGTATGACCATCGACGAACTGCAGGCAATGACAGGTGCGCCACTGCACATAGACGGGCCGGTCGCCGATCTCGTCGTGCCGGGGCTTTGAGGAGGATACCATGACCGAAGCCTATATCTGCGATTATATCCGCACCCCGATCGGCCGCTTCGGCGGTTCGCTCTCGTCCGTCCGCGCCGACGATCTCGGTGCTATCCCATTGAAAGCATTGATGGAGCGCAACGCATCCGTCGATTGGGAAGCGATCAACGACGTCATTTACGGCTGTGCCAACCAGGCCGGCGAGGACAACCGCAACGTCGCCCGCATGGCCGCACTCCTCTCCGGCCTGCCGGTCTCGATCACCGGCACCACCATGAACCGCCTCTGCGGTTCCGGCATGGATGCCGTCATCACCGCCGCCCGCGCCATCAAGGCCGGCGAGGCGGAACTGATGATCGCCGGCGGCGTCGAAAGCATGAGCCGGGCGCCGTTCGTCATGCCGAAGGCCGAGACGGCCTTCTCCCGCAATGCCGAGATCTACGACACGACGATCGGCTGGCGGTTCGTCAACCCGCTGATGAAAAAGCAGTATGGTGTCGATTCCATGCCGGAGACCGGCGACAACGTGGCGATCGACTACAAGGTCTCCCGCGAGGATCAGGACGCGTTTGCGGTCCGTTCCCAGGCCAAGGCCGCCGCGGCGCAGGAGAACGGCCGCCTGGACAAGGAAATCACGCCGGTGACGGTGCCGCAGCGCAAGGGCGATCCGGTCGTCGTCGGCAAGGACGAGCATCCGCGCGCGACCAGCATGGAAGCGCTCGCCAAGCTGAAGCCGGTCAACAAGATCGAGGGAGGCACCGTCACCGCCGGCAATGCGTCGGGCGTCAACGATGGAGCTGCCGCGCTGATCATCGCTTCGGAAGCGGCGGCGAAGAAATACGGCCTCACGCCGATCGCCCGCATCCTCGGCGGCGCCACTGCCGGCGTCCCGCCGCGCGTCATGGGCATCGGCCCGGCGCCGGCGACGCAGAAGCTCTGCGCCCGCCTCGGCCTCTCGCCGAAGGATTTCGACGTGGTCGAACTCAACGAGGCCTTTGCCTCACAGGGCATTGCCGTTCTGCGCGAACTCGGCATCGCGGAAGATGCCGAGCACGTCAACCCGAACGGCGGCGCGATCGCGCTCGGCCATCCGCTCGGCATGTCCGGCGCCCGCATCTCGGGCACGGCGGCGCTCGAACTGTCGCTGCGCAAGGGCCGGTACGCACTCGCCACGATGTGCATCGGCGTAGGGCAGGGCATCGCGGTGGCGTTGGAACGGGTTTGATTTTCCATCTTCTCCCTCAGAAGACGCCTGTTGACGCTGCCGCAGGCTCTGTGGCAGCGTTTTCCTATGAATCCCAGACTCCTCAAGACGTTCCTCGCAGCAGCCCGGCACCGGAGTTTCACCCGGGCTGCGGGAGAGGTGCATCTTGTGCAATCGAGCGTCAGCGATCAGATCCAGGCGCTGGAGGCGGAGCTCGGGACCGATCTTTTCGTCCGCGCGAAATCCGGGCTGGAACTGACACCGGCCGGTGAGGCGTTGATACCCTATGCCGAAGAGATGCTGGCGCTCGGCGAGGAAGCGCGTGCGGCCATTGCGGACGCGACGGCCGAAGGCGGCGGCAGCGTGACGATCGGCGCTCTGGAAACCATCGCATCTGCCCGGCTCGCCTCGCTGCTTTCCGGCTTTCGCAACGGGCATCCGGAGATAGATCTGCGCCTCACCATCGCCGGCAGCGGAGAACTGACAGGCAGGCTGGAAAGAGGCCAGATCGACGTCGCCGTCTGTTTCCATGACGGCGTGCTCGATAAGCGGTTCGTCAAGCGGATCGTCCTGGAGGAGCCATTGGTCCTGATCGGTCCACCCGGGCGACACAACAGAGCGGAGCCGGTCGATCTGGCAGAGCTTGCGGCCGGCACCTTTGTGGCGACCGCGCCCGGCTGCGCCTATCGCGCCATGCTCGACAAGGCCTTTGTGCAGGCCGGAGTGCCGGCCCCGCGATTGGCCGCCGAGGTCGAAAGCATTGACACTATTGCAAAACTCGTCGCATCCGGCGCGGGCCTGGGCTTGGTGCCCAAGCTTGCGGTTTTCGAAGCGCTCGCGCAGGGCGAGATCAGCGAACTCGGCTGGCCCGGGCCGGCGCAGGCGGCTTCGTTGACAATGATCTGGCGGCGGCGGCGCGTACAGCCGCCCGCGCTGCGAAAGCTGCTTGCGGCGGCTGCCGATCATTTCGAAGCACTCAGACCAGCCGGTGCCCGCCTTCCACGTGCAGTACCGTCCCTGTCGTAAAACCGTTGCCCATCAGGAAACAGATCGCATCGGCGATGTCTTCCGGACGGCCCACGCGGCCGGTCGGTAAGCGTTTCGCCATGGCCGCCAGCGTTTCGTCCTTCTTGTCGCCGGCGACGAAAGCCCATATCGGCGTATCGACCCAGCCCGGCGAGACCGCGTTGACGCGCAGCGGCGCGATCTCGACCGCCAGCGCCCGGACAAGGCCTTCGAGCGCGGCATTGATGGCCGCGACGATCGCGCCACGCGCCGAGGGCCTGTAGGCGGCGACACCGGATGTGAACGTGATCGATCCACCGGCGCGGAGCTTTGGCGCGCCGTATTTGGCAAGCAGCAAAGGCCCGAACACCTTGCTTTCGACAGCTCTCTGCGCGGCCTGAAGATCGACCGAGGGAAGAAGCTCGTAGGCATCCTCGATATCGGCCGCCGTGGTCACGATGTGATCCAGCGCTCCGATTTCTTCGAACAGGCTGACAACATCGGCTTCTGCGGTGATATCCGCAGCGATCGTGCGCAGCCGATCCGTATTGTCCAACGTTTCCGCAGCCTTCCGAAGCTTTGCGGCATCCCGCCCCACGATGACGACCTCCGCGCCGGCCTCCAGCGAGTGCTTCGCCAGCGCCAGTCCCATGCCCGAACTGCCGCCGACGATAAGGATTTTCGAATTCCTGATGTCTGAAACTGCCATGCTGTGCGTCCCTGCTTCGATAACGCGGGCAGGCTTGGCAGAAACGAGAGGCCGATAAAAACGGAAAAAACCGATGGCATCATCGGTTTTTCCGATGGTGCTGATTCGATGGGATCTGAGACGACAGGCTGCGTCCGGTGCGTTCCGGCGTCCTGCTCCGGCAGAAACGCCGCCTGATCGCTATAGACGATGGCCGGCATCCAGCGCTTCCTCGGCATCATCGAACGACATCTCGAAAATTCTCTTGCCGATCTCGAAGCTGAAGCCTGCCCTGGTAAAAGCGGAAAGCTCCTTCGCCTTGCGCTTTTCGTCGAGTTCGCCCTTGCGGAATGGCCCAAAGGCGCGCTTGCGGGCAAGGATGAGAGCCGCACGGAAGTCGTCCGCCTCGGCGACGGCGGCCGCGACGGTCTCTCCGGCGACACCCTTCTGCGACAGCTTCTGGGCGATGGCCCGTTTTGACCTGCCGACGCGCATGCCCGAGCGCATGCTGATCTCGGCATAGGCCACGTCGTCCAGCGCCTTGTTGTCATGGGCGAACTTCACGGCAAAATCCGCCAATGCCTTGGCCTGTGCTTCGCTGATATTGTCGAATCTCTGCCGCGCCTTTCGCCATATGGCGTCGAAAAGCTGCTTTTCCGTATGCATCCGCCGTTCGAGGCGGTAGATCGCCGAATTGCGCGCCCAGGACAGCATACGAGGTGTCGGCGCGTCGGATTGCGGCGTCGTCTCTTCGTCCAATTCCAGTTTGAGCCTCCACCCCTTTGCCTGTCGCTCTGCAGCGGCCTTACATGACTCGCCGGCGGCGATACAGCAGCAGCCATATCAAACGGTGGAAATCGCCGTTGTCGGGATGGAAGCCTGTACGAAGGCGCGCCGCGACAGCCGATCTTTCCCTCCATCTATTGTTCGGCGGGCTGGAAGAGTTCGACGAGATTGCCCGACGGGTCGATCAGCAGGACCTGCGATCCGCCGGGGCCGGTCACGATATCGTTGCGCAACTCGGCGCCCGCCGCCTGCAGCCGGGCGGCCTCCGCGGCGAGATCACCGACGATCAGATGAATGCGGTTCCAACCGCCCGGCCGAGGGATTTCGCCGTCGGCCATCGGCCGCCCCGCGGAGCTCGTCGGGCCGCTGAGCAGCAAGCGAAGCGAGCCGAGCTTCACGTCGGCAAAGGCCGGGGCGTGGTAGGAAAGCAATGTGAAGCCCAGGTATTCGGTGTACCATCGAACGGAGGCTTCGACATCGTTGACGATATAACGGACATTCACCATTGCTTCCGACATCCCAGCCTCCTTCAGCCAGAGTTCGCTATCGCGTATTGGTGATCACCCAACCCTTCCCGGATTGTTGCAATATGCGCCTTACGGCAATCTTCAATCCGTTACCCTGGCGCCGTAGAAGGCTTTCACGTCCGCGGCAAAATCCCTTCGCGAGTCCGGTTTGGTATAGAACATATGCCCGCCGCGATAGGTTTTCAGCTCGGCACGGCCGGCCGCCAGTTCCGGTGGCAGATGGTCGATCACGTAGCGGCTGGCGCCGTAGGGGGTCAGCGCGTCGCTGTAACCATGCGCGATCATCAGCTTGAAACCCGGGATCACCGACAGCAGGTCGCGGATATCGGTCGAGGCGCTGGAGAGCGTGCGGCTATCGCCGCCGCGGCCGCCATTCCACTCCCAGCGGCGGTTCACCTCTTCGTTCAACAGATTATAGGTCATGTCGGTCGAGAATTTCAGCTCGTTGCGGGCATAGGCCGCGAAGGCTGCGCCGTAGGCGCGTGTATAGCCTTCGAGGATCGGGTCGTCGTTGCGGCTGTTGACGTCCTCCGGATAGGCGTCCGGCACCGCATAGGCAGCATCGTAGGGGCTGACGACCTTACCCGGCCCGCCCATCTCTTTGGCATAGACGTCACCCACGAAGCCGCGCGCACGGGCCACCACGTCCTTCGGAATGCCGGTGAGTTCGGAGATGCGGCCATAGAGTGTATCGGCAGCCTGGCCTCTAGGGGAGGGGCCGGCAAGTGCGGTAAGATAATCGCCCATGGCGAAACGTTCAGCTTCTGCCAGCCTCTCCGGCGTGAAGGCGTTGTCGTGCTCCAGTTTGGCCGCGGCGAGCGAAGGTAGCTGCAGCGCGGCGCTCAGCGGGTCGTCGGAATTGGCGAGGAACTTGCCCTCGACCAGCGGCGACAGCATGATGATGCCGGACGGCAGGATGCCCTGGGTATTCTTCAGCGAAGCTGCGACCTTGGCAGCGCGGAAGCCGCCGTAACTCTCGCCGAGCAGATATTTGGGCGCATCGAGCCGGTCGTTCTTCTGGACATAGAGTGCGATCGCCTTGGCAAGGCTTTCGGCATCCTGCCGCACGCCGTAGAAACCTCTTGCTACATCGTCATTGGCCGCGCGGCTCCAGCCGGTGCCGACCGGATCGATCAGCACCAGATCGGTGAAGGCGAGCCAGCTTTCCGGATTGTCCTTCAACTGCGGCGTCGTGCCGTCGTCGCCGCTCGCGCCGAACTCGAGGATCCGGGGCCCGACAAGACCGAGATGCAGATAGGCGGATGCAGCACCCGGACCGCCGTTGAAGGCGAAAGTGAGCGGACGGCCAAGCGCGCGCTCCTTGGCGATATAGGCGGTGTAGAAGATTTTTGCACTCCGGTTGCCGTCCTGCCCGAAGAGATCGAGCGTGCCGGCCGTCGCCGTATAGGGTATGTCGCCGGAAGGCGTCTTGAGGACATGCTCGGTGGTGGAATCGGCTGGGATGAGACCGAAAATGCCACCGGGCGCGGCCTGTTCGGTCTGGCGGGGACGCTCGCGAGGTTCGTTCCCGCCTTGCTGCGCCGAAACCGGTGCAGAAAGTACGAGCAGCACGGCGAAAGACACGGCGGTGCGATGAAACAGCAAAACTGAAATCCTCCTTGGTCCAGCCGATCTCATATGTAGGGCGCCTGGGCGCTCCGCAAAATTCAACTCCTATTGATCGGCAGGACTGCGGCAGAAGAGAGGAGGCAGCGATTTTGAGCCAGGTTCCGGCGGCCAAAGATAAGGTCGGCACTTTGCTGTAAGCTGTTTCTCACGGCGATCCCGGCTTGGCAAATGCTTTGGAAAGCGGTGCAAAACCAACGACAGGCCGTGCGGTTTCAAATAAAAATCATGACAGAAAACGCACCATCCGTTTAGACTCGCCACATGATTCCGGAAGCGTCACCGTCTCGATCGTCCCCTTCGCCTCTTGCCGCGCCACGCTGGGCCGTGCCCTCCGCTTTTGCCGACAGCACCGCGGATGCCGCCTTTATAGCCGGTGGAGCGCTTTATCCGCTCGACCAGATCGTCCGCACGGAGCCGCAATGGGCCGGCGTCTGGCGCCAGCGTCTGGCGCTCAAATGCGCCGCGGCGGCCGTGCGGCTTGCGGGGCGCGTCGAGGACGAGGTGGCGTTGCGCGATGCGTGGCTATTGCGCCGGCCGGGCGACGAACCTGGCCCTTCGGGTCAGATCCTATTCGCCTGGAAACGGCTTGCCTCGCGCTCGACGGCGCTCGATGCCGAAACCCTCGAGGCGGTCGCGGGCCTGCTGGGCATCCGTTGGGAGGGGACGCTGGCCTCGCTCCCCGGCGCGTTCGAGGACCTTCGCCTCAGCGGGGCGGCGGCGCCCTTCGCTGCCGCGGACATCATCGCGAAGACGTTCTCGATCCGCGCCGATGCCGAAATGCTCGGCTGGTGGCTCGCCGATCTGCTGCTGGCGGACAAGTTGCGTTGGCCGGCTCCCGTTCCCCTGATGATGGGGCAGCGCTTCTCCGCCTTGTTCCGCGGCGAGGGCGGACGCGGGCGCATCCGGCCCGGCGACGAAGGATTCGAAAGGGCGGTCTGCTTGGCGCTGGTGCAGGCGGCTACGGAGGCTTCCCGGCTGGCCGCCGAGATCGCCCGCCGTGCCGAGCGGCTTACAGCCATCACGCCGAAGCTGCGTGCGAAAGGGGCGGGCGATGCCATCCGGTTGCTGCTCTCCGAGGACGCCGTCTCCGGCTCGCTGCAGACGGCAAGGCTTTCGCGCTTCGCATCGCGTCGGCTTTTCGAAAGGCTGGAGCAGCTCGACGCGGTGCGCGAGCTTTCCGGCCGCGCCACCTTCCGCATCTACGGGCTCTGACCATGGTGAAGCGGACGCGGACGAACACGATCGACAGGGAACTGGCGCATCTTCCGGCGGAAGAACGGCATCGCCAGTGGATGGCGCGGGTGGAGGCGGTGATCTTCGCCTCTGCCGAGCCGGTGCCGCGCAAGATGCTGGAACGCGTCGTTGGCCGGGACTGCGATATCGAAAAGATCGTCGAAGATATTCGCGAGGCGCTGCGCGACCGGCCCTATGAACTGGTTTCGATCGCCGGCGGCTGGCAGCATCGGACGCGGCCGGATTTCGCCGATGTGATCCATGCTTCGGGTGCCGCGAACGCTCCACCCGCCGATCTCACCCAGCATCAGGCACTGGTGCTGATGACGGTCGGTTATTTCCAGCCGGTGACGCGCGCCGAACTTTCCAAGATTTTCGGGCGGGAAGTGAGCCGCGACACGATCGCGGCACTGAGGCAACTGGGCTTCCTGACCTCCGGCCCGCGCAGCCCGACGCCCGGCGCTCCCTACACCTATGTCACGACGCCCGCCTTTCTCTCGGCCTTCGGTTTCGATACGCTCCGCGACCTGCCGGACACCGAAATGCTGGAGGATGCCGGGCTGCTGAGCCGTAACCTGCCGCCGGACGACTTCATAGAGCCCGAACTTGAAGAGGACGACGACTGAGCTTGAAATGCGCCACGATTGCGCTCATATTGACCATAAGTTGATCAAGATAGGATCGGGAGCGATCGCAATGGCTGCACATGCTTTCGAAATGGGCGCGTCGTCCTTCGGGGAACCGCAATCTTCTTTCCTGTCCGCCCGGCGGGTTTCCGAACTTCTCGGGGTCACGCAGGCAGAATTGGCGAAGCTGATCGGCGTCGCCCGCAATACGCTGACCGCCAAAAGCGGCGCCCGAAAGGTGGATGCGGCACTGAGCCCGGTGGTGCGCATACTTGCCATGGCGAGCGAGATGGCCGGCAACGAAAACCGCGCGGCGATCTGGTTCAAGCATCAGCCGATCCCTGGCTGGGCCGGCAAGACGGCCTATGATCTCGTCGGCGAAGGCAAGGCGGACAAGGTGCTCGCCTATCTCGAGGCGGTGCGTTCCGGCGTCTATGCCTGAAGCCGACGAGCCGCTTATCCTCTGGCGGGCCTATGTGCCGCGCTGGGCGCATCTGCCGCTTTCGGGCGATGGTGCCGCACGCTTCGGCGGGCGCTGGAACCCGACCGGAAGCCCAACCATCTATGCCGCCCGGGAGCTTTCCACTGCCTGGGCGGAATACAATCAGGGTTTCGTGCAGCATCCGGCGCTGATCGCCGAGCTTCGGCTCGAAGAAGCCCGGCTGGCTGACCTGACCGATGCAAACGTACTCACCGGTTTCGGTGTGGATGAGAGCATCCATCGCTGCGAATGGCGGGCTGACCTCGATGCCGGACGGGTGCCGGCAACACATACGTTGCGGCAGAGACTGCTTGCCGAAGATTTCGACGGCGTCATCTATCCTTCCTTCATGTCGCCAGGCGGAAGCTGCGTCGCGCTGTGGCGCTGGAACGGGGAAGGGAAACCGAAACTCACCGTCACCGATCCGGACGGCCGCCTGCCGAAGACCCCGGCGTCATGGCTCTGAAGAGGCGGGCGGAGCGCCGTTTCAACGAGGGTAGATAACTCCCCCGTTCACCACCATTCATAAAAATGCTGCACCGGGCCGTGGCCGGTGCCCACGGCAAGCGTATCCGCGGCTGCGATGGCGCCGGCGAGATAGACCTTCGCGATCGTCACGGCTTCGGGCGGTAAGGCGCCCTTGGCGAGCTCGGCGGCAATCGCGCTGGACAACGTGCACCCGGTGCCATGCGTGTTCTTCGTCAAGGTGCGCTTGCCCTCGAACCAGTGGAGGCCGGTCGCATCGGCCAGCACGTCCGGGCTGTCCTCGCTCTCCAGGTGCCCCCCCTTCACCAGCACGGACCTCGGGCCGAGTTGCCTGAGGCGTTCAGCCTGATCGGCCATGGCTTCACGGGTCGTGACGACCGGCTCGCGGAGCAGGGCCGCGGCCTCCGGGAGATTGGGCGTGACGACGGCGGCAATCGGCATCAGCCGATAGGTGACGGCATCCACCGCATCGGAGGCGAGCAACGGAGAACCGCCCTTGGCGATCATCACCGGGTCGAGCACGATCGGCAAGGTGTCGCGATAGGGCCGCAGCACGTCGGCGACCGTTTCGGCGATCTCGGCATTGGCGATCATGCCGATCTTCACGGCATCGACCCGGACGTCGGCAAAGATCGTACGGATCTGCTCTGCCACGAAGGCGGCCGGCACGGCATGCACGCCGGTCACCCCTTGCGTGTTCTGGGCGGTCAGTGCCGTCAGCACCGCCATGCCATAGGTGCCGCGCGCCGAGAAGGTCTTCAGGTCTGCCTGGATGCCTGCGCCGCCGGAAGGATCGGAGCCGGCGATGGAGAGAACGTTCCTGATCATGCGCGAGCCTTCTTGATTGCGTCGGCAATTCTGCGCGCAGCCGCCTTGGTATCCGGCTGCCCGCAGATGGCGGAAACGACGGCGATCCCCTTGGCGCCGGCGGCGAGCGCCGGAACGGCATGTTCCGCCTTGACGCCGCCGATCGCAACGGCCGGCACGGGGGCGGCCGCGACGATGCGGGCAAGCCCTTCGAAACCGATCGGCTTTTTGTGGTCCGGTTTGGTCGCGGTGGCGAAGACCGGGCCGATACCGACATAGTCGACGACCGAGGGATCGATCCGCCGCGCCAGCTCCTCCGTTTCGACCGAGAGGCCGAGGATCATGTCGTTGCCGATACGCTCGCGGGCCATCGCCGCGATCATGTCGCTCTGGCCGACATGGACGCCTCCGGCGCCGATCGCGATCGCCGCCTCCACGTCGTCATTGACGATCAGCGGCACGCCGGTGCCGGCAAGCACGGCTTTCAGGGCGCGGCCGGTCTCGATCATCTGTGCCTTGTCCGCATGCTTGTCACGAAGCTGTACGATCGTGACGCCACCCTCGACGGCGAGACGTGTCGTCTCCACCATGCCGGCGGTGCGGCAGAGATCCGGATCGAGGACGAGATAGACGGAAAGGTCGAAGGTCTTCATGCGGCGACGATCCTGGCTTTAGCGTCGAACGTCTCACCCGTTAGTGCAGCGAGCCGGTCGAGGAAGAGGGGCGAGAAGGAGCCGGGGCCATCGGCGCCGGCGGCCGCTTCCTCACCCGCGACGGCGAACATCGCCAATGCGGCGATGGTTGCCTCGAAAGGCTTGTCCGGCGCCGTCGCGGCGAAGGCGCCCGTGACGCAGGTCAGCGAGCAGCCGAGCGCTGTGACCCGGGGCATCAGCGGCGAGCCGCCCATGATCCGCGCCGAGCGACCGCCGTCGGTGACGAAATCCACCTCGCCGGTGACCGCGACGATTGCGCCGTTTTGACGGGCGAGCGCGATGGCGGCACCTTCCGCCGCATGGGTCGGGTCGCCGCTGTCGACGCCATGCCCGCTCGACCGGCTGCCGGCGAGTGCGATGATTTCAGAGGCGTTGCCGCGGATGATCGCCGGCTTCAGTTCCAGCAGTTCGGCAACGGCGGTACGGCGATAGGCGGTGGCGAAATGCGCGACGGGATCGAGCACCCACGGTCTGCCGGCTTCGGTCGCGGCTCGGGCGGCCTCCTTCATGCCGGCCAGGAAATCCGGCGAAAGCGTGCCGATATTGATCGTCAGCGCGGTGGCGATGCGGGCGAACTCGCCGGATTCCTCCTTCGTATGCACCATGGCGGGCGATGCGCCGGCGGCGAGCATCACATTTGCCGCGATGTTCATCGCCACGAAATTGGTGATGTTCTGCACGAGCGGGTTTTTCGCGCGCATCGCCGTCAGCAGCCGGCCAGGTGTCCCGTCGAAAGTATTTGACATCTGCATTCTCGCCTCGTTCGGCGGGGCAGACGCAGGGCCGTTTCGCTCCGAAAGCCCGGACGACTCCCTCCGCCAGCATGATCTGGTTCAGGTTCAAAGGGTGCTTCTCAGCCCGGCTTGCGTCGGACGCCCCTGTCTAAGGCTAGGCTTACAGCAAAGACCCTCGCTGCCGCCAGCGATTTTTTTTGGAAAACCCTCTTGAAGCTCCAGTGGCTAGAGGTTGTAGGAAGGCGTATCGATCCAGAAGGAAAAGACGATGGCAGCGAGGAATGAGGCCCGATACAAGGTCGGCGGCATGGACTGCGCGAGCTGCGCGGCCAAGATCGACACGGCGGTGCGCCGCATGCCGGGCGTCGAGGATGTCTCGGTGTCCGTCTCGGCGGGCACGATGACCGTGAGCCACGACGGCACGAGCGACCTCGGCGCGATCGAGAAGAGGGTGACGGGGCTCGGGTACTCGCTGCGGGCTTTAGGCCGGAAGGCGCTGGTTGGGGAAAGCCGCGAGGTGCACGATCACCGTCATGACCACGACGGCAGGCACGATCACACGCATCACCATGGTGGGCACGATCACTCTCATCACGAACGCGACCATGCAGAAATCGAAGGTCTGCACGGGCACGATCACGGGCCGATGGACGGGCCGTGGTGGAAGAGCGCGAAAGGCCGTCTCACCATTTTCGCCGGCCTGGCGCTGGCGGCAGCCTATGGGATCGGCCGGCTGATCCCCGCCTATGACACTTATATATTCACCGCCGCCATGCTGATCGGACTCGTGCCGATCGCGCGGCGGGCGATCATGGCGGCCTTTGCCGGCACGCCGTTCTCGATCGAGATGCTGATGACGATTGCCGCCGTGGGTGCCGTGATCATCGGTGCATCGGAAGAGGCGGCGGCGGTGGTTTTCCTCTTCCTGGTCGGCGAGCTTCTGGAAGGCGTGGCGGCCGGCCGGGCGCGCCAGAGCATCCAGAGCCTGACGGCGCTGGTGCCGAAGAACGCGCTTCTGGAAGTGAACGGCCAGATCCGCGAAGTGCCGGCCGCAAATCTGGCCGTGGGGTCGATCATCCTTGTCAGGCCGGGCGACCGCATTTCGGCCGACGGCGTCATCGTCGCAGGTGAGAGCTCTATCGACGAGGCGCCGGTGACGGGCGAAAGCACGCCGGTTTCCAAGGGCATCGACGGCGCCGTATTTGCCGGCACGATCAACGGCGATGCGGCACTGCGCGTGCGGGTGACGGCGGCTGCGGAGGACAACACGATCGCCCGCGTCGTGCGGCTGGTAGAAGAAGCGCAGGAGAAGAAGGCGCCGGCCGAGCGGTTTATCGATCGCTTCTCGCGCTATTACACGCCGGGCGTCGTAGCGGTCGCGGCGCTCATCGCCGTCCTGCCGCCGCTCGTTGCCGGTGCGGGCTGGGGCGAATGGATCTATAAAGGACTGGCAATCCTCCTGATCGGCTGCCCCTGTGCGCTGGTCATCTCGACGCCGGCGGCGATCGCCGCCTCGCTTTCGGCCGGTGCTCGCCGAGGCCTGCTGATGAAGGGCGGCGCGGTCCTGGAAACGCTCGGCAAGCTGACGGCCGTGGCATTCGACAAGACGGGCACGCTGACCTCCGGCAGGCCGCAGGTGACGGATGTCATCGCCTTCGGCCGCAATGCCGAAGATGTGCTGCGCTATGCCGCCGCACTGGAAACCGGCTCCAGCCATCCGCTGGCGATGGCGGTTCTCGCAAAGGCAGCCGAGGAGGAAGTGGATATTCCCGCGGCAATCGAAGCGAAGGCGCTAGGCGGCAAGGGCGTGACGGCGACGGCCGAAGGGCAGGAGGTATTTTTCGGTTCGCCGAAGGCCGCAGCCGAGAGAGTCTCGATACCCATGGCGCATTCGCGGCGGATCACCAGTCTCAACGACGAAGGCAAGACGGTTTCCGTGCTGATCGTCGGCGATATGCTGGCAGGCGCCATCGCCATGCGCGACGAACCGCGCGCCGACACCAAGGCAGGCCTGAAGGCGCTTGCGGATGCAGGTGTGAAAACCGTGATGCTGACCGGCGACAACGTCCGCACCGCGACCGCGATCGGCAAGCAGCTCGACATCGAAGTGCGCGCCGAACTGATGCCGGAAGACAAGAGCCGCATCGTCGGCGAACTGAAGCGCGAAGGCTTCGTCGTCGGCAAGGTCGGCGACGGCATCAACGACGCACCGGCGCTGGCAGCTGCAGACGTCGGCATCGCGATGGGCGGCGGAACGGATGTGGCGCTCGAAACGGCCGATGCGGCGGTGCTGCACGGTCGCGTGGGCGACATCGCCGGGATGATCGCGCTTTCGAAACGGACGATGCGCAACATCTACCAGAACATCACGATTGCGCTCGGTCTGAAGGCCGTGTTCCTGGTAACGACGATCGCCGGCATCACCGGCCTCTGGCCTGCGATCCTTGCCGACACCGGCGCGACCGTGCTTGTGACGATCAATGCGCTGAGATTGCTGCGGGTAAGGAGCTAACGGGCTTTCAGATAACGATCGGCATCGATTTAGCTGCCGCTTTTCAAGTCGCCTGCGACAGGATCGCGAATGCCTCGTAGGGCCTCAGTTCGATGTTCCCTTCGGCAAGGGTGTCGATCGGCTCGTAATTCGAAATCAGGCATCGCCCCGATTTCGGCAGTTCGCATGGAATGGTCAGGGGCACCTGTCGCTGCGTAAAATTGGCGACGACCATAAGCTGGTCCCTATCCAGCGTGCGGGAATAGACGAACACATCCGGATGCTGGTCCAGCCAGGATTGGTAATGCCCGTAGACGATGACCGGATGGGCTTTGCGCAGTTCGATCAGCTTGCGATAATGGTTCCAGATCGACCGCTCGTCGGTCATCGCCGCTTCGGCATTGATCGTCGGATAATTGGGGTTAACCTCGATCCAGGGCACGCCCCGGGTGAAGCCGCCATAAGGTGCGGCGTTCCACTGCATCGGCGTGCGGGCATTGTCGCGGGCGCTCTCGTTGGCACCGCGGATGAAATCCTCCGGCGACAGCCCGGCTTCGACATGCAGCCGGTGCATGTTGAGCGTTTCGATATCGCGATATTGTTCGATCGAGGTGAACGGCACATTGGTCATGCCGATTTCCTCGCCCTGATAGACGAAAGGCGTACCTTTCATCAGGTGCAGCACGGTCGCCAGCATCTTGGCGGACTCCGCATGATAGCCGGTGGCGTCGCCATATTGCGAGACGGCGCGGGGCAGGTCGTGATTGCCCCAGAAAAGCGAATTCCAGCCGTCGTCGGACAAGGCGTATTGCCACTTGCTGAGCACGGATTTCAGCGCGACGAGATCGAAGGGTTTCGGGCGCCATTTGCCGTAAACCTCGTCCCATGCTTGCGTGACGTGCTCGAACTGGAAGACCATGGAGAGTTCGTGGCGGTCACGGCCGGTATAAAGAAGTGCCGAGCCCGGGGTGGCGCTCCAGCATTCGCCGACGGTCAGGATGTCGCGGCTGCCGAAGGTCTCGCGGTTCATCTCCTGCAGGTATTCGTGGACGCGCGGCCCGTCCTTCACCAGCCCCTGGTCCACCTGCTTGCCGATATAATCGACCACATCCATGCGGAAGCCGGCGATGCCGCGCTCCAGCCACCAGTTCATCATCTTATAGATCTCGCGGCGGACTTCCGGGTTCTCCCAATTGAGGTCCGGCTGACGGCGGGAGAACATGTGCAGGTAATATTCATTGGTCTCAGGGTCGAGCGTCCAGGCCGGTCCGCCGAAGCAGGACGACAGTCCGCTCGGCGGGCCGCCGTCTTCTGCCGGTTTCCGCCAGATGTAGAAATCGCGATAGGGATTGCCGGACCCCTTGCGGGCTTCGACGAACCATGGGTGTTCGTCGGACGTGTGATTGACGACGAGATCGAGCACGATGCCGATGCCGCGCTTGCGGGCTTCCGCGGTCAGATGATCGAAGTCGGCGAGCGTGCCGAATTCAGGAGCGATATCCTGATAGTCGGAGATGTCGTAACCGTTGTCGTCCATCGGTGACTTGTAGATCGGCGAGAGCCAGATCACGTCGATGCCGAGCGATGCCAGATAGTCGAGCTTCGAAGTGATGCCGGGAATATCGCCTATGCCGTCGCCGTTGGAATCGCAGAAACTGCGCGGATAGACCTGATAGACGGTCGACGAATGCCACCATTCGCGCTCGATCGGTGCTTTCGGCTGCTGCATCGCGGCTGTGGGCTGGTTCTGAAAGTGATCCATCCGAAGGTCTCCCTGCCTGTGTCTCAACTCACATCAGGTCGAACGCCAAACGGCGGGGCCTGTTCCTTCTTTTTGGGAACATCGCAGAGACCCATGGGTTGGATCAGTGGAACACGAGGAACCTGAGGAGGCCAAGATGAGCAGCCGACTTCCACCCACGCCCGAGGACAATCTGAGCCATAAGGGAACAGGTGAGCAGACCCATTCGGCAGATGCCAAACGCGGCGCGTCGCCTGCGGCCAACGATCCCGCCAAGCAGGGCCAGCAGGGCAATACCAAGATCAACACAACCCATCAGGGCTATCAGCAGGACCGGTAAAGGAGGCCCCATGTCGACATCGCAAAAGACGCCGGCGAGCATCCGCCAGGGCGGTCCGGGCGCAAGCCACGAAAACGCCAAGGCGCCGCTCGATGTGAAGAAACCGCCGGCCGAGCCCGACCTTCGTTCGAAGAGCCGGATTTCCGGCGGCGGCGGTGAACGCGACAGTCACCATAGGCACGACGCGGAAAAGAAGGGCGGCGATACCCGGCGGGCACATTGATGGCCACGCCCCGCCGTGCAGGCGTTTCGCCCGAAGCGATTTCACGGCTACGGGTTGGACGGGCTGATGCCGTTCCGCACGAGATAACCGGCTGTACGCCAGACCAGAGCCATCATTGTCAGCGTCGGGTTCTCGGTGCCGATGCTGGGCATCGAGCCGCATCCGATGAGGTAGAGATTTGGGTGGTCCCAGCTCTGCTGGTATGAATTGACCACTGAAGTGCCAGGATTGTCTCCCATGACATGCGTCCCGCACAGGTGACCGGCGCCCTGGTATTCGTATGTCTGGCCGCCATAGGTGAAGCTTGCCGCGCTTCCAACGTTCACCGTGTAGTTTCTGGCGCCCAGTCGCTGCATGAATTCGGCCGTGGCCTGCCTGGCGGACGCAAAACCCGCCATCGTGTATTCGGAAAGCCCGTAGGTTATCAGCGGTCTCGGAATGCCGAGATTGTCGGTATAGTCGGAAAGCTGTACGCGATTGCTCGGCTGCGCGTCCTGCTCGACAAGAAAGCCGATCCGGAATTGGCGCGTGAGGAGGTCGTTCAATGTCTGCATATATTGCTGGTTGCCCGATATCTGGAACCCCGGGTTCAACTGGCTGTTGTTCAGACCGTAGAGGAAGTCCTGACCCGTGATATACGGGTCGCCGATAGGCCAGTTCCAGCCCTCGTTGCCGATCTCGATGCGCCAGGCTGCCCGACCCGTGCGGAAGGGACCATCCCGCAGCGTTTCTATCCCGGAGGTGGAGATCGGTCCCCGGTAGCCGAACGCCTGGACGCCCTCCGGCATCAGCCCCCAGGCGAGATATACCGGATGGTCCATCAGATTGCGGCCAACCTGATCGCTGGAATTGGCCACGTTCCTCCCGAGCACCTTGGCGGAGTTCAAAAGGATCTTGGCGTTTTCGACCGCATGGGCCGCCAGGATGTAGATCTGGCCGACGGCCGTTCCTGACCCGGTCACCCCGCTGCGTGCGGGCACGCCTATGTCCTCGTAGGTGAGGTAATGCACGCCGTTGACCAGACCATTGCCGTCAAGCGTCACGTAGTCCACCACGCTTTTGTAGATGATGTCGACATTGCCGGTATCGAAGGCAAGGCTGAGTGTATAGGTCGGATCGTATTTGGCCTGGATGGGACAGATAGGGGTGCAATTGGTATTGCCGTGACACGCCCGCCGGTTCTGGTAAGGCACCGAATTCCGGCCTGCGGGAGTTCCCGTCACCAGAGTGTCCATATTGTATTTCTCTGGCGTCAGAGGCGGACCGTCGACCTTCGCCGCAATGATCTGGTCGCTGACCGACTTCGGAAGCGCCGGCATGGGATAGACGTAGTTGGGCGGCAGGGGGGCTCCGGTCTGAAGCTGTTCCGCCGCATCTGCCGACACCCCGATGCTGTATTCGGCCGAACCGTAATATTCCACGAGATCAGAGCCCTGCAGGGGCCAGTCGAGCCCGTGGCCGTAATTCGACTGCAGTTTCAGATCCGTGTCCAGCATTCTGAGACACGTGCCCATCCAATGGTTTCCTGTTCCTCCGGCTATGCGCTCGTAGGTGCTGGCAAACGGCAGCGAGCCCGGCGTATAGACGAGATAGGACTGCGTCGGATCGTTCCAGGCCTCCACCAGCGCCTGGATGGTCGGGCGCGGAACGTTGGTTTGCGAAGGCAGGAGAGCGTTGTCGTTGGGCGGATAGGGTGAGGACGGCGACTTAAAGGTATTGAGGAAGAAATTCTCCATGTAATCTTCCCGGCTGCTCGGGACAGGCGGTCCAGCCTCGACGATGAGGATCTTGTACCCGACTGCAGCGAGGATATACGCCATGTTGGCTCCGGCGTAACCGGAACCGACAATCACGATGTCATAAGGACCATTGTTGGCCATCGCACCCACCCCTGTCCCTCTTGTAGAGGTCCCTCTAGACGTTGACGAAATTCGCAAGATCCGGCGGAGGAGAGGCCCAGCTGCCGAAATTGAACTGGCTGAACCCCATCGGATGGGCCTGAGCCAGGCGCCATATCCAGCCGTTGACATAGGCGCGCCCCGAAATCACGAAATCCTGTCTGTAATCGGCCGCCATGAAACGGATGGACTCAGGGTAGTTCTTGTTCTCGGTCCCGCCGTACCAGGTGCCGAACAACCACATCATGGCCACCAGCCTTGCCCCGACCCCGCCGGGATCCTGCCGAAAGGTTCCGGCATAGCTCAGCAGATAGTTTGCGGTCTGCTGCGGATCGAGGCCGCTGCTCACCGCCTGATTGTAGTTGTAGACGAGGTTGCTCCAGCATTGTGCGCTCGCCTGCATCAGCACCGAATAATAGATGTCGGCAAGCTGGATATCGTCCTGCGGCGCTGCAGGGCCGAGCGTCGTCGCCGGAATATTCAGAAGAACAGATGAGATGGTCACGAAATCGGCTGGAGCGGTCGCGTCCGGCACCTCATCAGCCTTGGCCCACATGGGGAGATTGGGTGCAAGAAGAACGCTGCCGAGGGCTCCGGCACCTTTGATCACGCTACGACGATCCATTGTCATGTGGCACCTTTCAAAGAAGGAATGATTGGATGCCGCTTATTGCCCTTCCGCGGGACTAAGCGGCTGCATGCTCTGGGCGCGGCTGAGCGAGAAGACGAAATGCGAGCTCGATCCGGTCGTCAGCGTGGCATCGAAATGACAGCTCACACAGCCGGAAGTCTCGCGCGGTGCACCGCCCGACTGGTTGTAGACGACGGTGCTGAAAGGATTGACCCGTGCCGCTCCGCTGTTCGCCGCCTGCATCTGGTCGTCGCTCGGTATGACGTTGCCATTGGTCGTGGCGGCTGCCGGTCCGAAGCCCTGGATGTACGTTTCCAATGTGGAATTGGCGAGGAAGGAAGGGGTGGGCACACCATCCGGATAGGCCGGATTGGGTACGGCCTGGCCAGTAGCGGGATTGACGACGTCGACGATCGTCGGAAACTGGACATCAACGAGAAAATAGTTCTGCCAGACGGTACTGCCGTATGCATTGGTGATCGCCTGTGCGGCATTGGCGTTGGTGACCTCCGCATAAAGGCCAGGAGGAGCGACACGTACGACTTGAACAGGCGTTTGATTGGGAATCTGCGGATTCCAGGGATGCGCCGGTATCGTATTGTAGGTGCAGGAGGGAGCTCCGCCCTGGGCGGGACAGAGCGCCGGATTGAACAGGCTATAACTTCCGCTCGGCGTGCCGACGCGAAAATCTGCCAGCCAAGGGGCATTGTCCAGATGCTCGAAGGTTGCCCAGACCCATTGCGGCGCCGAATTCGTCAGGTGGACGACATGAAACCCCACCAGCCCCACCGTGGCGATGCTGCATCTCTCCTCCACGGTCGGGTCGTCGCCGAATGGTCCGCCCGCCTCGTCGTATATATAGGCGGGTACGCGGAAGAATCGCGCCGCATTATCCGGCCCCGAAAGGATCTTCCATGAGGATTTGACGAAGATCGATCCCGGATCGCCTCCGAAGACGCCGGCGGGAAACTGCACCGGATTGCCGTTGTGATTGGGGTTCGTATCGAAGGCCTGCTGACCCTCGACGTTGTAGAGCTGGTTGCTGACGATGTAGTCGTACATCGCCTTGTTGAAGTTCAATCCGAACCGGAGGTAGTTGCCATTCTGGTCGATGACCGGCCCCATTCGCAACGCCTGCACATACTCGTCGAGAACGCCGTCGTTGTTTTGGGCCGCCGTCAATTTCTGCGCCAGCTCCGTATCGCTGTTTACACGCTTTCCGTGCGTCAGCATCGACTGGATATCTCGGCCGGCCGGCGGCGTCAGACCGTGAACGTCACCAGCCTTCGAGACGCGATTGAGCAGCAGCCGAACGCCGGACCGGTTCAAGTTCCGGCAGCTCTGCGGAAGCGGATGACCGGAAGCAAATGGCGCAGGGGCCGCTCCATTCGGCAGAAACAGTTCCCGCGCCTCGATGTAGGTCTGCCAGACGGGGATATAGCTGCCGGTGCCGGTATCGAGGCCCTGGCTGCTGCTCGGCTGAGGGAGCGGATTTCCCTGACCATCGGTCGCGGCGGGGAAATTGAGAGCGAGGAAATCCTGCCAGACAAGAGCGGCATAAGCCCTGTACAGCGAGACGTAATCACGGGATGTGGCCGGATCGATATCGCCTGGCGGCAGGCAGCTATAGGGCTTGTTGAAACAGTCGGCACGGGCATCTTCGCTCGCCAATCCGGAGAGCAGGATCGCTGCGATCGCGGTGGCTAGAGCAATTCCTGTCCTTTTGGTCATGTCTGCACCCCCATGAACGGACAGCTGAAGCCTACGGTCGATTTGCCACTTATGCGAGTACCTTTTTTAGTTTTGTTCGTTGCCGAAAAAGCAAACCATGTCCACGCATGGCTTGCCGAAATTGGAACTCGCCCGATTGCCGAAATTCGAACGGCCAAGGCGAAATATAGCGCTATTCGGCAACGCGGACGTTTGAGATAGTGGTGGAAACCTGCTTCCGATTTGGGACTGCGATGGCCTACATCATTACCGAGCCCTGCATCGACGTGAAGGATGGTGCCTGCACCGCCGCCTGTCCTGTTGACTGCATCTATGAGGGCGGACGGATGTTCTACATCCATCCGGACGAATGCATCAATTGCGGGCTCTGTCTGTCGATCTGTCCCGTGGACGCCATTGCCTATGACGAAGAGGCGACCGGGAACCAGAAGGCCTTCATCACGGTGAACAGGGATTATTTCGGGCCGACGGTTACCGCACTCGGGTCACCCGGCGGCTGGGACAAGAGCCGCACGCGCAACATCGATCATCCCGCTGTCGCAAAGCTCCCGGCGAGGGCAGCGGCGCATTCGCACCAGGTCTATGTCCAGCCCGAGTAATAGTCGCGGGTGGCCGCGATAAGCTTATGGCATCGCTCTCGCTCCACCGTCAGCCGCGGCAGGTCGGCCTTGGCCTGCGCGAGGAGTTCCTTGCGGGCGGCATCGAAATCGACGGTCACGAGCCGGCCGTCCCGAATGATCTGACGACCGGCCACGTACAGCCCCTTGGCATGGGCTGCGGACATGCGCGTCAGCAACACCTCTGCTTCATCGAGATCGTCGAAAAGGCTGTCCTCGATCAGGGCAGCATAATCCACCACCGTGAAATCCTGATCCAGGGGTGCCTTGACGACCGCCGAGCCGGTCTTGATCGCAGCATCGAAGATTCCCGCGGCGGTGAAATCCCTCATCAGTTGACGCCCGCCATGAAGGAAATAGAGAAGGCGCATTTCCCGCCAGAGGTCCTGGTCGTCGTCGAAGGCGCTGCCGTCGAGGCCGATACCGAAGCGAAGGCCGCTGCGGGCGGCATCCGCCAGAGGCGCGGTGCCGGAGCGCAGGCGCAGATTCGCCGACGGATTGGAAACGAGCTGAACACCGCGCTCCGCCAGCAGTTCGTATTCCTCCGGGCGAAGTTGCACGCCGTGCGCCACGGCCAGCCGCGGCGACAGAAAGCCGATTTCATCGAGATAGCGGACGATGCCTTGCGGAAAGCGCCGGTCAAGCCAGAGCCGCTGGCGAGGGCTTTCCAGAAGATGCATGTGGATGCGCCGGCCCGTGGCCAGGGATCTCTCCGCGATCGCTTCCAAAAGCGCATTCGAGCACCATTGCGGCCCGACCGGCCCGTATTGCACGTCTACGAGCGAACTGCCGTTGGCCGCGGCGACGGCTTCGACTGCCGCAAGCTGTTCCTTCACCGGCAGGTAACGGGGTGCCAGCGCGGAAAGCATTTCCCAGTCGGCCGGCGCAAGGAAGGGCTTCAGCCTTTCCGGGCCGCCGTCATAGGCCCAGGCATCGTGATCAAGCAGCGGACAGGAAAGACCGACGCGAATTCCGACTTCGCGGGCTGCGCGGATGACCTGCAGAGCCTCGTCCACGAGCCGCGTTGCATTCAGCGAGTTATGGCAATGGATCGTCGCGCCGATTCCGGTTCCCGCGAGGCGCCCGAAAGCCACCAGCGCCTCCAGATAGGGATCGGTGCGGGGCCTCAGCCTCATCGTTGGAATCCAGGCCTCCAGCGCGTCGTCGACGCTGCCGAAATCGAGCGTCCGGATGCCGTAGCCATGGTCATGGGCATTGACCGGCATCGGCAGGATCAGATCGCCGGGAGCAAGCGGGATAGCCGCCGCTGCCGCAGGCAGTGCTGCACGTGCAGCATCGCCGCGTACGGCCTTTTCGTGACCCGGCTGGCGTAGGAAACGTATATCCCCGTTCTCCGTCACCTCTTGATGATCTCCGTAATCTGTTCCGCGAATTTTCCGAGATCGGCGCTCATGGCCTCGATCACCGCCTCCGTGGCATGGGTCAGCTGTCGGTTGCGCGGCGCGACAATACCCACCTCCATGTTCTGCAGGCGCGAGCCGGCGATCGGCAGGGCCACTACCTCACCGGCCTCGAGTTCCTTCAAGAGCCCGAGCGGCGTGAAGAAGGCCACACCTTCGCCGGAAAGAATGAGCGGCTTGAGCATCATCTGGTTGTTCGTCGCAACGAATGTGCGGCCGACTCGATCGAGCGAGGCGAGCTCCACGGCGATCATCGAGCTCATGACTTCGTTGTCGAGCTGAAGGAGGAGTTTGAATTGCGCACATTCCTGGAGTGTCGCACTCTTCTGTTTCGCCAGAGGATGGTGTTTCGCGACGATCACCATCAGCGGCATGTGGACGCCGTATACGAGCTTGATGTCATGCGGTCGCGCCAGATCGAACGTGATGCCGATGTCGCAATCGCCGTCGGCGACGAAATGGAAGATATTGTTGAAATTGTCGGCGCGGATGCGGAAATCCACGGCGGGATTCCTGTGGTGAAAGGCAGAGACGAATTCCGGGAGAAACTGCACCGCAAGGCTGTCGAGACAGGCGATATGCACCCGTCCCGTCCGCTTGCCCTGCAGATCGCCGAGATCGGATTTCATGATCTCGTAATGCTGCATGGTCTCCTTGGCATGCTTCAGCACCACCTTGCCGGCGGAGGTCAGCCGCAGCCCGTCGGAAAAGCGCTCGAACAGCGGCGTGCCCAGCTCGTCTTCGAGCTTGCGGATCTGACGGCTGACGGCCGACGTCGCCACGTGCAATTCCTCCGACGCCTTCCTGATCGAACCGGACCGCGCGACTTCTATGAAGTATTTCAGGATGCTGGCGTGCATGGCTGTCCCCCAATATCCTGAATTTCATACCACTTTCACCGGCCTTGCCAAATCGGCGCGCGTTTCTCGCGGAAGGCGGTCACACCTTCCACGGCATCCTCGCTCTGGAGTGCGCGGATCAGTGCCGGAGTGCGCAGTCCTTGCGCTTCGGCAGGGCTGAGATGACCGGTGCGGTTCACCGTCTGCTTGATCGCCTTGAGAGAAAGGGGAGCGCAGGCAACGATTTCGCTCACCCACCGATCCACGGCCGCATCGAGTTCGCCATAAGGCACCGTCTCGTTGACGATGCCGAAGCCCTGCATCTCCGCGGCGGTAAACTGCCGGCCGGTCAGCAGGACCGCCATGGCCTGATTGTAGGGGATTTTCCGCTGCAGGAGCACCATGCCGCCGTCGAGCGGCATGCGGCCGACACGCGCTTCCGGCAGGCCGAATCTGGCCGTATCCGCCGCGATCACGATATCGCAGCCGAGCACCATCTCGAAACCGCCGCCGAGCGCGAAGCCGTTGACGCGGGCGATCACCGGCACGTCGAGCGACTTGCGGAAAGCGAGGCCGCCGAAACCGTTGGTGCGGCTCTCCGCCCAGTATTCCAGCCCCGTTTTCGTACCGCTGCCCTTGAGATCGGCCCCGGCGCTGAATGCCTTCCGCCCCGCACCGGTGAGCACTACGCAGCTGATGTCGTCGCGGGTCTCGATCTCCAGCCAGATGGCGTCAAGCTCCCGCTCGGTCTCCGCGTCCACCGCATTCATCCGCTCCGGACGGTCGAGCGTGACGCGCGCCACCCGGTCCTCGACCGAAAATCCGACGGTCATGCCGCATCCCCGCGTTCGGCTTCGAGCGAAGCGAGGATCTCGTCGTTGTGTTGGCCGAGCCGCGGCGGCGCGATGCGGACCGAAACCGGTGCCGCCGACATGTCGATCGGCGAACCGATCAGGCGGATCGGGCCGGCCGCCGTCTCGCCTGCCTCCAGGATCATCTTGTTGATGACCGTCTGCTCATCCTCCAGGGCCTCGGCGAGGTTGCGGACCGGCGCGCAGAGGATGTCCACCTCCTCCAGCCGTTTCAGCCAATGCGCATTGCTGTTCCTGGCGAAATTCTCGCGGAAGATCGCCTGCAGCTCCGGCCGATGCGTCATCTGCGCGTCGAAGTCCTTGTAGCGCGGCTGCTGCGACAGGTCCTCGATCTCCAGCGCGTTGCAGATGTCCTGAAGCGGGTTCTGCTTGAAGGCCCCAACCATGACGATCGCGCCGTCCGTCGTGTCGAAGACGCCGGTCAGCGGAAAGGCGCCCCAGTTCAGGTCCTTCTTGCGCATCATGTGGGCCGCGCCTTCCTGCATCTGCATCGCCAGCATGGAGTTATAGAGACTGACGGATACCTGCTGGCCTTCGCCTGTCTGCTGCCGGTGCAGCAGGGCGAGCAGGATGCCCTGGACGAGGTGCATGCCGGCCGAATAATCGGCAAGCGGCGTCGCATAGATCGAGATGGGATGGCTGCTGTCGGACTTGCGCCGCATGACGCCGGAGAGCGCCTGAGCCAGGATGTCCTGGCCTCCCTTGTGCTGATAAGGTCCGGTCAGGCCGAACCCGGTGCCGATCGCGTAGATCAGCCGCCTGTTGATCTTCTTCAGGTCCTCGTAACCGAAGCCCATCCGCTCCATGACGCCGGGGCGGAAATTGTTGACCACCACGTCAGCCCTCTCGATCAGCGCCAGGACGGCATTGCGCGCATCCTCGAGCTTGAGATCGAGAGCCACGCTCTTCTTGTTGCGGTTCAGCGAGCAGAAGACCGGATTGTTGAGCCCGTCGGGATCGGAACCGAGCGACCAGCGCGAAAGATCGCCGATCTTGCTCTTCTCGATCTTGATGACTTCCGCGCCGTAATCGGCCAGCGTCTGGGTGCAGCAGGGGCCGAGCATCACCTGCGTGAAATCGATCACGCGGATGCCGTCGAGTGGAAGAGAAGTCATTCTGCAGCCTCAAGGAATGTTGCATTCTCGGATGGGATGTCGCCGGGATCGGCGCCCTGCGCCCGCATCTGTTTCTGGATCCTGGCAATATCGGCTTTCTTGACCGTCGTTCCCGCGTTGAGCGCCACGACGGCGGCGACGCCCGCCGCTTCACCCATCGCCATGCAGGGCGGAATTTCGCGGCTCGATTTCTGCGCCTGCGGTGTCGCCGAATAGTGCCGTCCGGCGACGATCAGCTGATCCACCTCGCGCGGCAGCATGGCGCGGTAGGGCGTGTAATAGTCGCGGCCGCGGCAGACCGTATCGGCGAAATGCACGCGGTTCATCACGTCGTCCTTCGTCACGACATATTCGCCGTCGAGAAGCCGGGTTTGGCGCACGCCGGTCTGCGGCGCGAAATCGACGACATAGGCCTTTTCGAAACCCGGCATGTTCTCGCGGGCGAAATCGAGCAGCCGTCCGATGCGGGCGCGGCCTTCCAGTTCCGCCTTGGTCAAGTCCTCGGTCTTGAGACCGGAGAGGTTCGGCATGTGCGGGCAGTTAAGCCAGACGACGCCCGGCAGCGGCGTCTTCAGCCACCAGAAGGACCAGCATCCGCCGATCAGGCGCTTTGCCTCGTGGTCGAGTTTCCTGAAGGCCTCGGGCTCCTCGAACTCGAAGCGCTCGGCGGCGTCGGTGTCGACGCCGCCCCAGCGGGATACCGTCGTCAGGATGAAGTTCGATTCCACATGCGAGGCGCCCGCCGAGGCGGCGACGTCGAGATCGCCGGTCGTGTCGATGACGACATCGCCAAGCACGGCTTCGAGCCCTGGTTTCGTCTGGCAGACGACGCCCTTGATGGTCTTTTCCTCCATGATCGCGGAGGAGAACCAGCTATGGGTCCTGAGCTTGACGCCGGCCTCGGCCAGCACGTCGTAGGAGGCGCGCTTGAAGCCGTCCGGATCGAAGGCGGCGGAAAAGCAGATCGGATGCGGCATGGACTGCGTGTGGAAATCGAACAGGCCCCAGCGCGCCCAGCGCCGCCAGGCCTCCGGCGTCTCGCGGATGTCGAGTTCACGGTCGCGGCCGGTCGGCGTGACGCAGAGGTCCCATTTCTTCATCCGCTCGATCATCTCCATGCAGATGCCCTGCACGGTGATTTCGAGCTGGTTGATCATGTCGTCGAGCACCAGCACCATGCCGCCGGCGGCAAGTCCGCCGACATAGGGATAGCGTTCGAGAAGGGTCACCTTGGCGCCGTTGCGGGCGGCGGAAACCGCCGCCGATATGCCGGCCGGTCCCCCGCCCACCACGACCACGTCGGATCGGTCGACCACCGCGACGTCGCGCGGCGCCTGCATGATTGTCTGCTGCATGTTCAAGCTCCCAGAAAGCTCAATGCGTGCCGCCCGGCTTCCACCGGACCATCTTGGCTTCCACCACCGAGACGATGAAGAAGAGGACGACGGCAAGGGCCGCGGCGATCACCACCGTTGCGTAGAGCAGCGGTGAGCGGAAATTGTAGGTCGCCTCGATGATGAGGGCGCCGAGACCGAAGCTCGAGCCGATCCATTCGGCGACGATGGCGCCCATGACGCTGCTGGTCGCGGCGATCTTCAGCGCCGCGAACAGGAACGGCATGGAGCTCGGAAGCCGGACCTTCCAGAGGATCTCGGTGTTGCTGGCCGAAAGGACCCGCATCAGATCCAGCATGGCCGGGCTTGCCGACTTCAGGCCCTGGACCATGTTGACGAGCGTCGGAAAGAAGCAGATCAGGCCGGCGATGATAATCTTCGGCGCCAGGCCGTTTCCGAAGATCAGCACCAGGATCGGTGCGAGCGCGATGATCGGGATCGCCTTGATGAACACGGCGATCGGATAAAAGGCCTTCTCCGCCGTCGCGCTGTGCACGAACCAGATCGCCAGAAGGATGGCGACGAGATTGCCGAAGATGAAGCCGAGGATCGTCTCCAGCACGGTCGGCAGAAGGTTCGTCCAGAGGATCCCGGCGTTATCGCGGAAGGCGAGGAAGACGTCGACGGGGGCCGGCGCCATGAATGTCGGAATCTTGAAGAACCAGACCACGAACTGCCATAGAACCACGAGGCCGGTGGCGGCGAGGATCGCCGGCATGTGTTTCGCAAAGACGCCGGCCGTCGCATCGAGCAGGGCGATCTTGCGATCGGGCAGGGATTCGGTCTTCCGGCTGGAAGAAAGGACCTCGCTCACAGGCACTCCTCCAGGCGGGCACGCAGATGCGCGGTGACGCCGATGAATTCCACGGTATCGCGCACCGGGAGCGATCGCGGGAAGGGAAGATCGACCTCCTTGAATTCCTTGACGCGCCCTGGATGGGCTTGGAGCATCAGCACCTTCTGGCCGAGGAAGGCTGCTTCCGGGATGGAATGGGTGACGAAAAGGATCGTCGTCCCCGTCTCCTGCCAGACGCGGAGCAGTTCCTCGTTCAGGCGGTCGCGGGTGATCTCGTCGAGGGCTCCGAACGGCTCGTCCATCAGCAGGATGCGCGGCCGGGTAACGAGCGCGCGGGCGATCGCGACCCGCTGACGCATGCCGCCGGAAAGCTCGTGGGGAAGGGCGTTTTCGCGCCCCTTCAGCCCGACCATTTCAAGAAGAGCCCGTGGATCGGCATGGTCGCCATTATGGGACCGCTTGCCGACCTCCAGCGGCAGGCAGACGTTGTCGAGAACCGTCCGCCAGGGAAGCAGCGTCGCATCCTGGAAGACAAAGGCGAAATCCCGCCCCTCGCGCGCCTCGCGCGGACTGCGGCCGAAGACGGAGATCGAGCCTTCGCTGATGTGGATGAGATCGGCGATGCATCGCAGAAGAGTTGATTTTCCGCAGCCGGACGGCCCGAGCATGGTCACGAATGCGCCTTCCGGAATGTCGACCGAAATATCGGACAGCGCCGTGAATTCGTTATTCCTGTCGCCGAACCGGACGTGCAGGTGCCGCACCGATACCGCCGAGGCGGCGGCCGGTTCAGGCACTGGAACGGTCGGCTTCAACTTCACTGCTCCCTGCATGATGGTCACCCGACCTGTTTGCGGATATCGGAGGTGGCTTCGAGGATGGTGAAATTCGCGACGTCGTCCACGGTCGGTACGGTGCCGGTGAACTGCTTGAGATCGGCGTAAGCCTTGATCTGCGCCGCCCAGTTCTCGCGCGTCATCGCGCCCCAGCCGGAAGCCTTGGTCGTTGCGCCGAAGGAGAATTCGACGCAAGGCCCGACCGCTCTCAGCTCGCTCGGCTTGTCGAGGTTCGGGTAGGTCTCGCAGAGAAACTCGACCGCCTCCTGCTGGTTGTCGCGGACATAGCCCCAGCCCTTCGCGGCGGCGCGGGTGAAGCGCTCCAGAACGTCCGCATGCTGGTCGATCTGGTCGTCGGTCGTATAGTAGACGTTCGCGTAGAGCTGCAGGCCGCTGTCCCAGAGCATCATGTCGACGCGGTTGTCGCCGAGCACGTCGAGGGCGTTGACATTGGTGAGCCAGCCGGTGACGGCGTCGGCCTGCCCGGTGATGAGCTGGTTCATGTCGGAACCCATGTTGACCATCTTGACCTGGTCCTCGGCAATGCCGTTCTGCGCCAGAAGCGCGCGCAGCAGGATGAACGCGGTCGGCTGGGTGGCGATCGTCTTGCCGACCATATCCTTCGGCGTGCGGATCGCCTTCGTCTTGAGCGAGAAATACGTGAACGGATGCTTCTGGTATCCCGACAGGAACGCCTTGACGGGCATGCCTGCCGATCGCGCCAGCATGACCGAAGGGCTGGAGGAGATCTGTCCGGTGGCGGACTGGCCGGAGGCGACACCGGCGACACCGTCGACGCTTGGCCCGCCAGGGACGATTTCGAGCTCCACGCCCTCTTCCTCGAAGAAGCCTTTCTTGATTGCGGCGACTTCGCCCAGCACGCCGTTCGAGGCGAGCCAGCCGAGCTGCATCTTCACCTTGGCTACATCCTTGGCGCGCCCCGCTCTTATGCCGACGAGGCTCGATGCTGCGGCAAGGCCGCCGAAGGCGGCTGTATGCGACATGAAATGCCTGCGGTTCATCATGAAATTGGACATATTGTCCCCCTGTTCTTGCCCCGACACCGGGTGTGCCGGCTTGGCTGCGTCCGGTCTCGATTGCCGGATTGGAAGGACAGGATGACGCAATGCCGCGTTCTAATAAAGAACAATATTTCGCATGTCGCGTTGCCTGTATGGCAACGCCGGCTGATGGTATTCGATTGTCGATCGTGGGGTGTCGGCACGGGCTTGAGCGCCGCAGCATACGCTCCCGGACGTTACGTTGTCGTCAAGTGGGGATGACGCGCGTTTGTGCCAGCCTTTTCATGCCGCTCTCGCCAGGCCGTGCTCCACCAAGCGGTCGATGATTTCCGCGTAACCGATGCCGCTTGCGGCCATTGCCTTTGAATACATGCTGATGTCGGTAAAACCGGGAATGGTGTTCACCTCGTTGACGACAAAACGCATGTCTTCCATCAGGAAGAAATCGACGCGTGCCATGCCGTCGCAGCCGAGGGCGCGAAAGGCGCGTGCCGCCATTTCGCGTATCCCGCCTTCGACCTCCGGGGGGAGCTCCGCGGGCACTTTCAGCGTCGCCCCCTTCTCATCGACATACTTGGCATTATAGCTGTAGAAGCCATGGCTGTCGGCCGGCACGATTTCGCCGGGACGAGAGACGAAGAGGCCGCCTTTCGCATCTTCCAACACGCTGCATTCGATCTCACGGCCGGCAATGAACTCTTCGGCGAGCAGCTTGCGGTCATGCCCGAACGCGTCGGCGAGCGCCGGCGCGAATTCCTGGCTGCCCGACACCTTCCGGACGCCGACCGACGAGCCCTGCCGCGCGGGCTTGATGAAAAGCGGCAGGCCAAGCTGGCTTTCGAGCGCCTCCAGGGCGGGTAGCGCGTCCTGATGGATCGTCACCGAGCGGGCGACCGGCAATCCTGCCGCCTTCAGAAGCTGCTTGGCGACATCCTTGTCGAGTGCGGCCGCCGAGCCGAGGATGCCGCAGCCGGCCAGCGGCACGCGCGCCACTTCGCAGAGACCCTGAACCGCGCCGTCCTCTCCGTGCAGGCCATGCAATACCGGAAAGACAATATCGATCCCGCCGCCTTCGGCGACCTTTCCGTCAAACCCGACCGTCAGGATGCGGCCGTGCCCACCCGGCACGAGGCAGATTTCGACGCCGGTCGCAGGCCTGTCGAGTTCACCGTCGCTGAAGTGGCTTTGCAGCCACCGTCCCTCACGGGTGACGAAGATGGGCAGTGCGTCATATTTCCGGGGGTCCAGTGCTTGCATCACATTGGTCGCCGACATCACGGAAACGTCGTGTTCGCTGGAACGACCGCCGAAGAGCACGGCGATGCGCAGCCTTGCCGGGGATGGGCTCATGAAAATCTCCTGAAGGAAAACCGGTCGGAAATCGGAAGCCGACCGCGATGCCGCGATTGGCGAAGAAAGGATGGCAATAGCTTCCCAAGTCAAGACTCGGGGAAGCCTCCCAGTTCAAGCAGGCGATCGCGATCCTCAACATTGATGTTGATGTCGAAGATAACGCCGTCTGTACGATAGACCAGCTGTGCGAGGCAGAGAACTTCCCGGTTCCCGTTATGGAAGATACGGCGCACCCGCACGACCGGATCGTGCATCTGAATATCGAGCTGGGCGGCCTCCTGCGGCATCGAGGCGACGACCCGAAACGTCTGCCGCACGTTGGCGAGCCCCACGTATCTGGTATCGTAGAGGAGTGTACTCACGAGTTCGGTCGCCCAAAGCTTCTCAGGAATGAGCCGATGGACGCTGCTCGCCACCAGATATTCCCCGATGATGAAGGGGCGGTCATTTCGTGAGAAAATCCTTTTCATATATTGATAGTGTCCCAGCGGAATTCCGTCCTCGGGTGAAATCCGCAGTTCGTCTTGAGCCGGACGCGAGGTTATGGTTCGGAAGCTAAGCCCCCGGACAGGCTGAGAGGGAGAACGGGTCAGCAGATATGGGACGGCATCCGGAGCTTCCGGTTTCGCGATGACAAAGGTGCCGCGGCCACGCTCGGCACGGATCAGTCCTTCGCTCTCGAGCCCGGCGAGTGCATGGCGGACCGTCATGGGCGATACGCCGAAGCTCGTCACCAATTGCCTGAGCGTGGGCAGCCTGTCACCGACATTCCAGGTCTCATCGGCAATCTGCCGGCGGATGATCGTGGCAAGTTGCACGTAATAGGGTGTTCCGTCTTCCCTGAGCATTTGTTTTTGTTCGGGTGCGGTCTGCAACGGCAGGCATCCTTTTGAAGGCATTCATTTTCTCGTTATCGCATTCCGACCGGAGGCAGACAACGACCAAGATTTCCTGCGGGCCGCAAGAAACTGATTGAGACCATATCATGATAGTGATAATGTGCTATATGTATAGCACAATTCCGTTGAATTTGTTTCTACGGATGGCCGGCGTGGAGGATAGCGCCGTAACTCAGGCTGGGAGGGCCGAGATGAGGAAGTGGGTTTCTCGATCAATATTGTCATTCGTCCTGGCGTCAGGTCTCGCGGAGGGGCCGGCATTGGCGCAGGAAAAGCCCGCCGGCACGTTCAAGTTCGCGGATCAGGTCAAGCTCGTCACCATGGATCCGCAGCGGCAGAGCGGCGGCGGCATTGCCTATCTCCGGCCGGTCTATGAATCGCTGTTCGCGAAGACTGCAGACGGCAAGGCGGTTCCTCTGCTGGCAACCGGCTACAAGATCGACGGTCTGGACGTCACGATCACGCTGCGAAAGGGTGTCACCTTCAGCAATGGCGAGCCGTTCGATGCCAAGGCGGTCGCCGCCAATATCAACCGCGGCGTCAAGATCGGCATTCTCGAAGGGCTGGGGCCTATCGAGAGCGCATCGGCGGTGGACGACTTCACGGTGGCGATCAAGCTCAAGGAGCCGGATCCGTCGATTATCGACGACTTCACCGGCATTGCCGGCATGATGATCGCCCCGAAGGCCATGGACGATCCGGAACTGGACCGCAATCCGGTCGGTACGGGTCCCTACCTCTACAGCAAGGAATTATCGCGCGAAGGCGAGGTGCGGATCTATACGCCCAACCCCTCCTATTGGGAACCGCAGGAACAGGGGCTCGCCCGCTATGAGGTCTGGGAAATCCCGGACGACACCGCGCGGCTCAATGCGCTGAAGACGGGGCAGATCGATGCCGGCATCTGGCTTGCCAATCCCCAGGCGGCGATCATCGACAGGACGGCCGGCCTCAAGCTCGTCCGCAACAACGGCGGTTATAACTACCATCTGGTCATTTCGGATCGCGAAGGTACGCAGGTGAAGGCTCTGGCCGACAAGCGCGTCCGTCAGGCGATGAGCTATGCGATCAACCGCGAGGCTTTCAACAAGGCCATCCAGTTCGGTCTTTCGGTGCCGGCTTGCCAGGCCTATGCCAAGGGGGACTGGGCCTACGACCCCAGCCTCGAGGCCAATTGCCAATATGATCCCGAGAAGGCGCGGGCGTTGCTGGCAGAAGCCGGTTATTCCGATGGCTTTACCTTCAACATGCCGAGCATCCCTATCTATCAGTCGCGCCTGGAAGCGCTGGCCGGCTTTTTCAAGGATGTCGGGATCACCATGAATATCCAGCCCGTGGAGCCCGGCACGCTCGCCCGCCGCAGCCGCACGACGGATTTCCCGACGACCAATCTCGTCTGGGGTACGGTCACCGATCCAAAGTTCCTTTTCGCCCGGTATGTCGCCAAGAACGGCCCCTATAATCCGTTCAAGACGACGCCGAGCGAGGAATTGACGAAGCTTGCGGAAGACGGCCTGAAATCCCCGGAGATCGAGGTGCGTGCGCCGGTCTACAAGAAGATGGCGAAAACCCTGGCGGACGAATCCTATCTGATCTTCATCACCTCGACCCCGTTGCTGGTCGGCGTCACCGACAAGGTCGCGGACAATCCGACGGTGAAGTACAGTTCCGGCGAGGATTCGATCAACCTCCGTGGTCTGAAGGCCAATAACTGAGGTCGGAGTTCTCCATGCTCAGGCTCGTCATCCAACGGCTTTTAGCCTTGATCCCCCTGTTGTTCATCGTGTCGGTGCTGACCTTTTCGTTCACCTCGCTGTTGCCCAGCGATCCCGTCGACCTGATCATCGGAGATACCGGCACGCACGAACAGTACGAAATGGTCCGTGAACGGCTTGGGCTCAATGAGCCTGTCGTGGGGCGCTATTTCAAATGGCTCGGGAAGGCGGCGCAGGGCGATCTCGGCACCTCCTTCTTCAACAGCGTCAGCGTCACGGGGGCCGTCATGCAGCGATTGCCCGTCACGCTTTCGCTGACCGCAGTCTCCGCGTGCATTGCCGTGGTCGTCGGGCTCGCGGCGGGCATTGTGGCTGCGCTCCGGCCGCGTTCATGGGTCGACCGCTTTGCGACCATCGGAGCCACCATCGGCCAGGCAATCCCGAACTTCTGGTTCGGTCTCATCCTGGTCGCCATCTTCGCCGTGAACCTGCGCTGGTTCCCGGCCACCGGTTTCACGCCGCTCTCGGCCTCGCCATGGGATTGGCTTCGCAGCGTGACGCTGCCGGCGGTGGCGCTCGGCCTTGCCTCCAGCGCGGCGATCGCCCGTCAGGTCCGGTCTGCCATGGTCGGCGTGCTGCAGCAGGACTACATCCGGGCCGCGCGGGCGCAGGGCCTTCCGGCACGCCGCGTCATCTACAAGCATGCGCTGACCAATGCCCTGGTGCCGGTCGTTGCCGTGCTCTCCTTCCAGATCACGGTCCTGCTCGGCGGCGCGCTGATCGTCGAGCAGGTTTTCGCGATCAACGGCCTCGGCACCCTCGCCATCACGGCGGTGCGCCAGCAGGATATTCCCATGATCCAGGGCCTCGTGCTCGTCATGGTCGCTCTCGTGGTCATCGTCCAGCTTGCGACTGACGTCATCTACGGTCTGCTCAATCCGAAAGCACGCCCATCGTGACTCTCCATTCCATAGACAAGTCGGTGAGCCGTGCAGGGCGGTCCCGGCGGCTGAATGCCTCGTTCGTCATCACCGTCTTCGCAGGCTCCGTTCTCGCGCTGCTTGTTTTTCTGGCGCTTTTCGCAGACTGGATCTCGCCTTACGATCCGCTGCAGCAGAACCTGATCGACGCCATGCAGGGGCCGTCCGCCGTCCATTGGCTCGGCACCGACGATCTTGGCCGCGACGTCTTGAGCCGGCTGATCCACGGCTGCCGGATCGCGGTCATCGCGGCTGCCGAGGCGACTTCGATCGCGCTGATTCTGGGTGTGCCCCTCGGCCTCTTCATCGGTTATCGCGGCGGCTGGTGGGACTGGATCGTCATGCGCCTTGTCGAGGCGGTGGTCTCGATCCCCGGCATCATGGTGGCGATCGTCATCATCGCCATTCTCGGCACCGGCCTTCATAGGGCGATGATCGCGCTCGGCATCCTGTTTTCGACCTCTTTTCTGAGGCTCGCGCGCGGCGTCGTGCTGGCCGAGCGCGAGGAGGTCTATGTCCGCTCCGCCCGCGTGGTGGGCGCCTCCGACAGCCGCATCCTGCTGCGCCACATTTTTCCGAATATCGCGCCGCCGCTGATCGTGCAGATCACCCTGACGGTGGGCGCCGTATTGCTCGCGGAAGCCGGGCTGAGCTTCATCGGCCTCGGCGTCCAGCCGCCAAACGCAAGCTGGGGCACGATGCTCAACAGCGCCGCAAGCTATATGGACCTCGACTGGTTCCTCGCCGTTCCGCCGGGCATCGCCATCATCGCCACGGTTCTTTCGGTCAACCTCCTCGGCGACGTGATCCGCGATGCGATCGGTCGAGGCATTGCCGTCAAGGTGAAGCCGGAGACGCCGGCCGCACGTTTCGACGCGGTGGTGCCGGCCGCTTCGACTGCCGGCGCGACGCTTCCGGAGCGGGAGGACGATGTGCTGCGCGTCGAGGGGCTGCAGGTGATGATCTCCTCGCGCGACGGCGAGGAGGTTCCGGTCATCACCGATCTGTCGCTCGGCATCGCGAAAGGCGAGACGCTGGGGCTGGTCGGTGAATCCGGCAGCGGCAAGACGCTGACCGGCCTCTCCATCCTCGGCCTGATCGGTGCCGGCGGCCGGACCACCCATGGCTCGATCATGTTGAACGGCAAGGAACTCCGTTCATTGACGGAACGGCAGATGGAGCAGGTGCGAGGCAACGAGGTCGCCATGGTCTTCCAGGACCCGACCACCAGCCTCAACCCGGCCTTTACCGTGGGCAACCAGATCGCCGAGGTTCTGCGGACGAAGAAAGGGTTTTCGCAGAAGGATGCCTGGGACCGCGTCATCGAACTGATCGACCGGGTCGGCATTCCGCGTCCGGAAGAAAGAGCGAAAGCCTATCCGCACGAGCTTTCGGGCGGCATGGCCCAGCGCATCGCGATCGCCCGTGCGCTGAGCTGCAATCCCTCGCTTCTCATCGCAGACGAGCCGACGACGGCGCTCGACGTGACGGTGCAGCAGGAAATCCTCGATCTCTTCCGCGATCTTCAGGACGAATTCGGCATGGCTATCCTGTTCGTTACCCACGATCTCGCGGTGGCAGCGGATATCTGCGACCGCATCAGCGTCATGTATGCGGGGGAGGTGGTCGAGATGGCCGAGGTTGACGGGCTGTTCTCCGCGCCGCGTCATCCCTATACGCGCGGCCTGCTTTCGGCCATGCCGCATGCTTCCGATCGCAATCCGCCGTTACCCACCATCCGGGGAAGTGTTCCCCGGCCGGGATCTTGGCCTGCCGGATGCCGCTTCTCCAACCGCTGCGATTTCAGGACAGGCAGCTGCGACCAGCGCATTCCCTTGGCCGGCACCGAGCGGCTGGTGCGCTGCGTGCGCGCAGGCGAACTCGAAAGGGAGGGCGCCCGATGAGCGACAGACCGCTTCTCGAAATCACCGACCTTTGGGTGACGTACTGGGCACGATCGAATTTCGGCCTCAGGCGCAAGCCTTTCCATGCTGTCAGGGGCGCGAACCTCTCGGTCCGGCCGGGCGAGACGCTCGGCCTTGTCGGGGAGTCTGGCTCGGGCAAGTCGTCGATCGCCAACACCGTTCTTGGGCTGGTTCCGCCGACGTCCGGCTCCGTCCGCTTCGGCGACGATGAACTGGCCGAGATGAAGACGCGGTATCCTTCGGCAGTCAGAAACCAGATCCAGGCGGTGTTCCAGGATCCCTTTTCCTCCCTCAATCCATCCATGACGGTCGAGGATATCCTGACTGAGCCTCTGCGCGTGCACACCACGATGAACCGCGACGAGCGGCGCGCTCGCGCCGTGGAGTTGTTGAAGCTGGTCTCGCTCTCCGAAGAACACCTCGGCCGGCATCCGCATCAGTTTTCCGGCGGCCAGAGGCAGCGCATCGCCATCGCCTCGGCGCTTGCCCTCGAACCGAAGCTGATCGTCCTCGACGAGCCGGTGAGCGCCCTCGACGTCTCGACCCAGAACCAGATCATCAACCTGCTCTACGAGCGCCGCGATGCATCGGGCATCGCCTATCTGCTGATCGCCCACGATCTGGCGCTGGTGCATCACATCTCCGACCGGATCGCGGTCATGTATCTCGGCCATATCGTGGAGGAAGGGCCGTCCGACCGCGTCTACAAATCGCCCGCCCATCCCTATACCAAGGCGCTTCTGGATGCTGTGCCGCTTCTCGATCCGGAGGCACAGCGCAAGCGGCGGGCGGCGCGCAGGGCAGCCCCGGCACAGGAAGCGTCACGGGTGGCGGCGACGGGCTGCCCGTACCGGAACCGCTGTACCAGCGCCATGTCCCGATGCCAGACGGAAATGCCCTCCGCCTATCCCATCGACGGCGGCGGTACGGCGAACTGCTTCCTCTTCGCCGACAACGGCAATGTCGACGCCATGCGGAAGAGGGCGGTGCCATGAGGCTGGAGCGCTATATCTCCGACCTTGGTACGCGGCGCATCCGCGAGGCGCACGACGTTCTGGCCGGCGACACGGATGCCGGCCTGGACTGGCCGCTCACCTGCCGCTGGCCCCGAGATCTGACACCGAAAGGCGTGGTGGTGTTCTGCCATGGCCTCGGGTCAAACGGGCGTGAATATTCCGGCATTTCCGGCTATTGGGCGGCGCACGGCTATCTCGTCATCCATCCGACGTTTCCGGATGCGATCGCCGTCGTCGCCGGGCGGGAGCCGGAACTGGGGCTAGACCCGAAAGACGATCTTTCCCGCTGGACGGCAATGCCTGAGGTGAGGGCACGCATGCACGAGATACTGCACACGCCTGCCCGATGGATGGACCGGTTGGACATCGTCCGGAAAGTCATGGCCGCGCTTCCCAGGATATTCGAGACGACCTGCGGCACCCCGTCGGTGTCGATTTCCTGTGCGATTGCCGGCCACTCCTTCGGAGCCTATACGGCGCAGCTTCTCGCGGGCGCCGAGATCGATATGCCGGATCGCCCGCCGCAACGTTTTGCGGATTCGAGATTCACGGCGGCGATACTGCTCAGCGCCCAGGGGCGTGATCAGCAGGGCCTGCGCGAGAACTCCTGGAACGGGATGACCGGGCCGATGCTGAATGTGACGGGCACGCGCGACCGCGGTGCCAAGGGCGGCGACTGGCACTGGAAATGCGAACCTTACGACTTTGCCCCCGCGGGAAGCAAATATCTCGCCGTGCTCGAAGAGGGCGATCATTTCCTGGGCGGTCTCACAGAGGGGAATGCGAGCGCGAAAATTCCCGCCCAGATCGATGCGGTCAAGCAGGTCACGCTCGCCTTTCTCGATGTGCATCTACGGGACCGTGAGGCCGCGCGCGTCTGGCTCGGCGCGATCGATGGTCGGATCGGCGATTGCCCGGTCCTGTTCAAAAGGAAATAGCCCATATGTTTCAGCCTCTCGCCGGTATTCGTGTCATCGATCTCACTCAGGTGCTCGCCGGTCCCTATGCCGCCTATCAGTTGGGCCTGATGGGAGCCGATGTCCTGAAGATCGAACCTCCCGGCGTGGGCGACTGGTCGCGCGACAAGGGCCATCTGCCGGAACTCAACGCCGAAGGCATGGGCCTGACCTACCTGACGCAGAACGCCAATAAGAAATCCGTTACGCTGAACCTCAAGTCGCAGGAGGGCCTCAATATCCTCAAGCGGCTGATCCGCGACGCGGACGTCTTCATCGAGAATTTTCGTCCCGGCACGATCGCCCGGCTGGGCCTGCCATTCGAGGTGGTGCGGGAGATCAATCCGAAGATCGTCTATTGCTCTATTTCCGCTTTCGGCCAGGACGGCGAGATGAGCAACCGGCCTGCCTACGACCATGTCATCCAGGGCATGTGCGGCATCATGAAGACGACCGGGACGGTCGATACCGGACCGCAGAAGGTCGGCGCTCCCTATATCGATTATGCAACGGGCATGAACGCCGCCCTCGCGATCGTATCCGCGCTCCACGAGACGAAGCGGACCGGCGAGGCTGTCCATCTCGACGTGGCGATGCTGGATACGTCGATGCTTCTGATGGCGTCCTTGCTCACCAGCCATCTGACCGGCGGCTGGGCGCCCATGCCTTCGGGCAACGAGGCGTGGAGCCAGAGCCCCTCCTCCGGGGCCTTCGAAACGGCCGATGGTCTGCTGATGGTCGCCGCTAACAACGACCGGCAGTTCAGGGCGCTGTGCACCGCCCTGGGGCGCGGCGATATCCTGGAGGACGTGCGCTGGAGCGATCCGGCCGAGCGCATGCGCAATGCGAGGGAACTGCGCTCGGAACTGGTGCGCATCTTCAGGACGCGCACGGCCATCGAATGGGAAAGGGCGCTGGCCGCCGGCGGCGTTCCCGCTGCGAAGGTGCGGTCGCTGGACGAAGTTCTGGTGGAGGGGCATGCGAAGACGCGCGAATTCGTCCATGTGATGAACTGGCCGCGTCAGCCGCAGGGTATCCATCTTCCCACGCTGGGGTTCAAGGCGAACAGGGAAGTCGTGGCACCGACGGTCGCTCCGCCCGAGCTCGGCGCCGACACTTTCTCCGTTCTGAAAGAGCTTGGCTACACCGAAGAGGATCTGCGCCATCTGGCCGAAAAGGCCGCCATCTGATCCGCGCGGCGGCGTCGAATATTTGGAGACAATCGCATGAGAGAAGCCGTTATCGTCAGCACTGCCAGGACCGGCATCGGCAAAGCCTTTCGCGGCAGCCTGAATTCCGTCAAGTCTCCCACTTTGACGGCGCATGTTCTCCGTCACGCGACCGAGCGGGCGGGTGTCGAAGCGGGCGAGATAGAGGATTTCGTTCTCGGCACGGTGCTCGGCGCCGGTACGGCAGGTATGAATCTTGCGCGTAACGCCGTCTTTGCGGCGGGCTTTCCGGCCAGCATTTCCGGCCAGACCATGGACCGCCAATGCGCCTCGGGTCTGATGGCGGTCGCCACTGCCGCAAAGCAGATCATGATCGACGGGATGGATGTCGTCGCGGCCGGCGGGCAGGAGAATATTTCGGCCGTTCAGGACCGCTATTTCTCCTGGGTTCAGGAAGAGGCCGACCCGCAGGCGATCGCTCACGCCGAGCACGCCTACATGCCCATGCTGAAGACCGCCGAGGTCGTCGCGAAAAAATACGGAGTCAGCCGGGAGGCTCAGGACGAATATGCGCTGCTTTCCCAGCAACGTACCGCGAGGGCTCAGGCAGCCGGGCTTTTCGACAGGGAAATCGTTCCGATCGAAGCGGTGATGAAGATCAGGAACAAAGATACCGGCAAGGTCGAGGAACACGCAGTCAGGCTGGACCGCGATGAAGGGAACCGGCCCCAGACGACACTCTCGTCTCTTGCAGGACTTGCGCCCGTGATCGAGGGCGGGGTGATCACTGCCGGCAACGCCAGCCAGCTTTCCGACGGCGCTTCCGCCTGTATCCTGATGGATGCACGGCTTGCCGAAAGGCGTGGACTCGATCCGCTCGGCATCTATCGCGGTATGGCGGTGGCGGGCTGCCCGCCGGAGGAAATGGGTATCGGGCCGGTCTATGCGGTTCCGAAGCTTCTGAAGCAGCACGGATTGTCGGTGAGCGATATCGGCCTGTGGGAACTCAACGAGGCCTTTGCGGTGCAGGCGCTTTATTGCCGTGACAATCTCGGGATCGATCCGGAGATCTACAATGTCAACGGCGGCGGAATTTCCATCGGCCATCCCTACGGCATGACCGGTTCCCGCCTGGTCGGGCACGCCCTGATCGAGGGGCGCAGGCGGCGGGCAAGATATGTGGTCGTGACCATGTGCGTCGGCGGCGGCATGGGGGCGGCCGGTCTTTTCGAAGTGAATGCCTGAGGGGGGAGCCAGGTGAGCGACCAGGACATCCGCCATTCGACAATGCCCAATGGCGTGCCGTCCGGCGACGGCAAGGTCAAGGCCGACGGCGCGATGCAGTATTTCGGCCTGACGCTCGACAAGTTCCTGAGCCACGCCGCCAAATGGCATCCGGATGCGGAAGTGGTGACTGCCCGGATCGATGGCAGGCTCGACCGGATCGGCTACGCGGGCCTCTTTGAACGGGCTCGGCGCATTTCGGCTCTGCTCGCCGGCCTCCGCGTCGGCCTTTCCACGCGCGTCGCAACCCTCGCCTGGAATACGCAGGCGCATCTCGAAGTCTGGTATGCCGTCATGGGCGTGGGGGCGGCGTGCCATACCCTCAATCCGCGTCTCACGGCGGAACAGAGCGGCGATATGCTGCGGCAGTCGGGAGCGGAAATCCTGATCGTCAGCGGAGATTTGCTCCCCCTCGCCGAGAGGATTGTGACCCATGCGGGGAGCGTGAGCCATATCCTGGTGATCGATGGGGTGGAGGGAGTCCGCATGAAGGGCGGGCCGGACCTGGCGATTTCCGCGCTTGAGCCGCCCCGCAGCCGGCCCGACATGATTCCGTGGGGGGAATTCGACGAGAACATGCCGTGCGGCCTTTGCTTCACGTCGGGGACGACGGGCGCGCCAAAGGGTGTGACTTATACGCACCGGTCGAGTTATCTCCATACCCTGCGTCTCCTGCAGGCGGACATGCTGGGCATCACCCGAGAGGATTGCATCCTTGCGGTCGTCCCGATGTTCCATGCAAGCGCCTGGGGTCTTCCTTTTGCGGCGCCGGCTGCAGGGGCTAAACTCGTGTTGCCCGGGCGGCAGGCGGACGGTGAAAGTCTGGCAGGCCTGATCGCCACGGAAGGCGTGACGCTGGCGGTCGGCGTGCCGACGGTATGGCTCAGGCTCGTCGAGCACATCGAGACGCATGGCGGCGAGCTTCCCACACTGAAGCGGATTCTGGTCGGCGGAGCGCCTTTGCCCCCCAACCTCATGGAAAGACTTGAGCGGAGGCTGGGCGTCACCGTTCAGACCAGTTGGGGCATGACGGAGCTTTCGCCCGCGGGCACCATGGCCCTGCCGGGCGATGCGGCACGAACGGCATCGGCATCGGGACCCCCGGCCATCGGGCTCGATCTTCTGCTCAAGGATGTGGACGGTCGCGCGCTGCCCGAGCAGAGAAACGCGGAAGGACATCTTCATGTGCGCGGTGCGGCCGTGCTTGAACGCTACCTGGGCCACGAAGACAAGGCTGCGGATGACGACGGCTGGTTCAGCACCGGCGATCTCGCGCGCATCGATGCCGGAGGGAACCTGATCATCACGGGGCGTGCCAAGGACCTCATCAAATCGGGAGGCGAATGGATCAACCCGGCGGAAATCGAGGCCGTCATCGGTGCGATCCCGGAGGTTCTGCTCGTCGCAGTGATCGGCCGGCCGGATGACCGATGGGGAGAACGGCCGCTGCTGATCGTGGAAATGCGGGATGTGTCGTTGAACGACGAGGCCCTTCTCGCGCCGTTGCGAGGACGGGTGGCGCCCTGGTGGATACCCGACGACGTGATCCGGGTCGCGAAGATGCCCTTGGCGCCTACCGGCAAGATCGACAGGATGCGGCTTCGAGCGGAGTACGGTCGATGATACCTGCCCTGCCTCCTTCGAGCGTCCTGAGGACCGTCCACGGTTTTCAAAGGACTGCGACGTGACCGCGGCCTGAAACCGATATCGTCCCTGAGCACTTCAAATTTCCAACGAGTGAATAAGATGAACGAGACAAGGAACGGAGACATGGAGCTGAAAGATCGCACGGCCATCGTAACGGGCGCTGCCGGTGGGCTGGGTCGCAGTCATGCACTGATGTTGGCCGGGCTTGGCGCCCGGGTCGTCGTCAACGACATGAACGGCGACAATGCCGACAGGGTTGTCGATGAGATCAGGGCTGCGGGCGGCGAGGCTATGGCCTGCGTCAGTTCGGTGACCGATGAAGCAGGCATCGCTGCAATGGTCGAGCGCGTCATGACGGAATGGGGACGGATCGACATTCTCATCAACAATGCCGGTATCCTGCGCGACAAGACCTTCGCGAAAATGGACCTTGCCGACTTCCGCCTCGTCCTCGATGTCCATCTCATGGGCGCAGTCATCTGCACCAAGGCCGTCTGGGAGATCATGCGGGAGCAGCGCTACGGGCGGGTGGTGATGACCACATCTTCCTCCGGGCTTTACGGCAATTTCGGGCAGGCGAATTATGGTGCAGCCAAGATGGCGCTCGTCGGACTGATGCAGACGCTCGCGCTCGAAGGCGAGAAGTACGGCATACGGGTCAATTGCCTCGCGCCAACGGCGGCAACCCAGATGACGCACGGACTGCTTTCTCCGGAGGCGCTCGAACGCCTGTCTCCCGATTATGTCAGCGGGGGCCTGCTGGCCCTCGTCAACGAGACTGCCCCGACCCGCGCAATATTATGCGCAGGCGCCGGCCATTTTGCCCACGCCCATGTCACGCTTACGGAGGGTGTCTATATCGGAGGGGGAGCGGGGGCTCCTCAGGAGGTCATAGGAAAATGGGACAGTATCGCCGATCGCACGGGTGAAATCGTTCCTCGATATGGCTTCCTCCAATACGAACGGGAATTGCAAAGTGCAGAACGCACACTCCTAACGACGATCGATGACAACTAGAGCAGCGGCTTAACCTTTTCGCCATCTGAAAATAGATCATCGACGTGGCTCCGGATTGAGTTCTCGCGGCCGCAGGCCGCGTAGGCTGTATCATTCTTGTGCAAACGGTGAACTGAAGTTCGATTCCCGTAAAGGCGCCGGACAGGCTCAGCATCCGGAACGTCGGGATGATTGCTTGAAGTCGGCTCGGCACCGTGCCCGCTCGGGCGATTCCTCGGCTCGCCTTCCTGCAGCGCCGAAATTTGCGATAAAAGTCATAGCGCTGCCATGATCGGCGGCGTATGCTTCACTCGCTTTCCCCTTGGCGCAATGCCATTCCCCACCCGCGGCGTATCCGTCTCGGATCGCCGTACCATTGTGAGTGATTCCGAACGATGTCGGATCAGACTTTTCAATCGCCCTTGATTGGGCGGGCTGCTCCCAGTTTCCGTATCGTCGCCCTCATTGTCGCAAGCGCCATGTTGATGGAGAACATAGACGCGACTGTGCTGGCGACTGCTCTGCCGACCATGGCGCGCGATTTCGGCGTCGATGCGCCGGCCATGTCCATCGCGCTGACATCCTATCTGCTCAGCCTTGCGATCTTCATTCCCGCGAGCGGCAAGATCGCCGACCGTTTCGGGTCGCGCACCGTTTTCCGCTCGGCCATTTTCATATTCGTCATAGGTTCGATACTTTGCGCGATCGCGCCGACGCTGCTTCTTCTCGTTCTGGCGCGTCTGCTTCAGGGGATCGGCGGTGCCATGATGATGCCGGTCGGCCGTCTGGTGCTGATGCGCAGCGTCGAACGCAAGGATCTGGTCAGCGCCATGTCCTGGCTGCTGATTCCAGCGCTGATCGGTCCGATTGTCGGACCGCCGCTCGGCGGCTTCATCGTGACCTATCTCGATTGGCGCTGGATTTTCTACATCAACGTTCCCATCGGCATCATCGGCATGATCTTCGTCTCGATCTATATCGACGAGATCAAGGCCGATGCGAGCGGTTCCTTCGACTTCGTGGGCTTCATCCTTTCGGGCATTTCTTTGGGTTCGCTGCTTTTCGGCTTCGAACTGTCGAGCCATGCGGGGCAGGGGGCGTTCTCGATCTTTCTCATCGCCATCGGCCTGCTCCTTGGCATCGCCTACCTCAAACATGCCCGCAATCACCCTTCGCCGATTCTCGACTTTTCCCTCATGAGGGTCCCCAGCTTCGGCGGATCGGTGATCGCCGGCTCCCTGACGCGCATCACCCAGGGCGCACAACCGTTCCTGCTGCCGCTGCTCTTTCAAATCGGTTTCGGCCTTTCGGCGGCGACGGCCGGTCAGATCGTCATTTCGACCGCACTCGGATCGCTATTCATGAAGCCGATCGCCAAGGCTGTCTTCCGGCGCATCGGCTTCCGCACGAGCCTTATCGTCAATGGTGTCATCGGCACGATCGGCTACGGCCTTTGTGCCGCCTTCCGGCCGGACTGGCCGATGCCGGTGATCTTCCTCATCCTTGTCCTCAGCGCTTTCTTCATGTCTTTCCAGTTCATCGCCTACAACACCATTGCCTATGACGAAATCAGCCAGGATCGGATGAGCACGGCTACGAGTTTCTATACAACCTTCCAGCAGCTGATGCTGTCGCTCGGCATCTGCGTCGGCGCATTGGCGCTGCACGGTTCCATGAGCTTGAACGGCAATGACGAACCGGCGCTGGGAGATTTTTCCATCGCCTTCGCCGTCGTGACCCTGATCTCGATCACAGCTACGGTCTGGAATCTCCGTTTCGCTCCCAATGCGGGTGAGGAGATCAGCGGCTACAAGGCCAGATCTACGGAACATGCAGGCGGGGGTTGATTCTGCCCGCCAGGGACAGGAAACCTCATCCTGACCGATCTGCGGGCCTTCTTATTGCTCTTCGACATTCAGGCATGCATGCACATGCCCTGGGGCGATCTCCCGCAGTTCGGGCCGTATCCTGCTGCAACGTTCGGTGGCAATCGGACAGCGGGGATGGAAGTGGCAGCCGGACGGTGGGTTGAGCGGGGAGGGTATCTCGCCCTGGATCGGCATGAACTTGCGTCGCTGCAGGGAGATCTTCGGCATGCCGTCGAGCAGCATGCGCGTGTAGGGATGCGTCGGCGACGAGAAGAGCTCCGCTGTTGCGGCAAGCTCCACGACGCGGCCGAGATACATCACCGCTACGCGATCGCAGAGATGACGGATGACGCCGAGATCGTGGCTGATGAAGATCATCGAAAGGCCGCTGTCGCGCTTGATATCCATCAGAAGATTGATGATCTGCGCCTGCACCGATACGTCGAGCGCGGCCACGGCCTCGTCGCAGATCAACATATCGGGTTTCACCGCCAGCGCCCTGGCGATGCCGATGCGTTGGCGCTGACCGCCTGAGAACTGATGCGGATAGCGGCCGATGCTGTCGGCTGGAAGTCCGACGCGGGAGAGGATGTCGACCACATAATCCTTCACCTTCGAGCGCGGCACCAGCCCATGCAGGACCGCCGCCTCGCCGACGATCTCACCGACGCGCAGGCGCGGGTTGAGCGAGGAAAGCGGATCCTGGAAGACCATCTGGACCTTCAGCGCATCGCGCTTGCGGGCAAGGAAGCTGGCGTAGGATTCCCCACGGAAGTGCCGTTCGCCGGAGGAGGCAGGCAGGATGCCGGCGATCATTCGCGCCAGTGTCGATTTCCCGCAGCCGGATTCACCGACGACGCCGAGCGTTTCACCCTCGCGCAGCGTTAGCGAGACGTTGTCGACGGCGCGCAGCACGGTTGGCGGGCGATCTCGCAGAAAATGGTTCGCAAGGTCGCGAAGCGCGCTGCTCCCCACCGCGAAGCTGCGCGACAGATCCTTTGCTTCGAAGATCATCTCGTTCACGCGTCAACCCTCGAATGGATGATAACACCAGATACGGTGCGTGGCCGACAGTTCCGTCGCCGGCACCGGCTCGCTGCAGACTTCCGTCGCCCGTTCGCAGCGGCTGGCGAAGGGACAACCTTTCGCGAGCGAAAGGAGCGAAGGCATGTTGCCCGGGATCTGCCTCAGCCTCTCTCCCGGCGTGTTGCGCGAGGGAACGGAGTCGAGAAGCTTGCGGGTATAGGGATGACGCGGGGAGCCGATGATATCCTCCGTCGTGCCGATCTCCATCATCGCGCCGGCATACATGACCAGGATCCGGTCGGCGAGTTCGGAAAGTGTCGAAAGATCGTGGCTGATCCAGATCATGCCGAGGCCGCGTTCATCGATCTGCCGACGGATGTGGTAGATGATCTGGGCCTGGATCGTCACGTCGAGAGCGGTCGTCGGCTCGTCGGCGATGATCATGTCCGGTCCGAGCAGCAGGGCGGTGGCGATGACGACGCGCTGGCGCATGCCGCCCGACATCTCGTGCGGATAGGCGTCCAGCCGTTCCTCCGGCGAGGGAATGCCCACGGCCTTCAGCACCTCGATGCAGCGGTCGTGCATCTCCTTGCGGGAGATATCCTCGTGCTCGCTGATCGCCTCGTACATCTGGTCGCGCACGCGCATGAGAGGGTTCAGCGTCATCAGCGGATTCTGGAAGACCATGGCGATCTTCCGGCCGCGATAGCGGCGCATCTCTTCGAAGGTGAACGCCGTCAGCTCCTCGCCGTCGAGAGCGATCGAACCTGAGACGATTCGGCCCGGATCGTCGATCTGGCCCATGATCGACATGCCGGTCACCGACTTGCCGGAGCCCGACTCGCCGACGATGCCGAGCACTTCGCCGCGGCGCAGATCGAAGGAAATGTCGCGCACCGATTTCACCACGCCCTGGCGGGTGAAGAACCAGGTGTTGAGGCCGTCGACCTGAAAGAAGGGTTCAGTCATCTCTGCGCCTCTCCTAACGATCAAGCCGCGGATTGTTGAGATCGCGCAGCCGGTCGCCGAGCAGGTTCATGGCGACGATCATCACCAGCAGCACCACGCCCGGATAGATGCTGATCCAGTACTTGTGCGAGAAGATGAATTCGTAGCCGCTGGCGATCAGCATGCCGAGCGAAGGCCTCGTCAGCGGCAGGCCGACGCCGAGGAAGCTCAGCGAGGATTCGAGCGAGATCGCGGCTGCGATGTTGAGCGTGAACAGCACGATGATCTGCGGCATGCAATTGGGCAGCACGTGGCGCAGCATGATGCGCGCCGGCGACAGGCGCAGGCATCTCGCCGCCTCGACATATTCCTTGCCGAGTTCGCTCATGGCGAAGGAGCGGGCGGTGCGCGCATAATAGGACCATTGCACGATGACGATGGCGAGCAGGACCTTGCTGACGCCGTTGCCGAGGATGGCGAGGATCGCAAGCCCGACGAGCAGGGCCGGGAGGCCAAGCATGAAATCGACCGCACGCATGATGACCGCGTCGGTGACGCCGCCCCGCCAGGCCGCGAGAAGCCCGAGGCCGGTACCGAGCACCATGGCGGCGCCTGCTGCCACGAGTCCCACGAAGACGCTGATCCTGATCCCGTAGAGGATGGCGGAGAGCATGTCGCGGCCGAAGCCGTCCGTGCCGAGCCGGAAGACGAAATCCGTCTCCTGATCCAGGGATTTCGCGATGGCGAGGATGGTGAAGTTTTCAGGTAACGGGCCGTTCGAAACGATCCTGACCTTGCCGCCTTCGGGGTTGTCCACGGTCCACCAGGGCTGGACGATATGCTTCTTGCCGCCTTCCACGGTGGCGCCGGCCGGCAGATTGCGGATCTGAAGACTGGCGAGCTTCGTGCCTTCCGGCAACACGCCGACGCCGAGACAGTTCGCTCCGCAGGGCTCGGCGGCGATATTTTCACGGGTCTGCGCCGGCGCGGCAGGCTCGACCGAGATTGCACCGCCAGCGATGCGGATATTGGCGCGGATTTCCTCGCCGGGCAGCATCCGTTTCGAGCCGGCAGGCTTCAAGGCATCCGACAGTTGAAGCTGCGTCAGGTCGTAGGGGTCCGTCGGCGAGATCAGCGGCGCGAAAAGAGCGCAGGCGATGAAAACGAGGCTGATCAGCAGGCTTATGACGGCGGTGCGGCTTTCGGCGAAACGCCGAGCGAAATCGTTGAACCCGGCCGTGCTCATGCTGTGCGCCTCAGAACGGATTTCATGCGCGGATCGATCGCCATGTGCAGGATATCGACGATGAAGTTGATGGCGATGAAGAGCAGCGCGGTATAGGTGAGCTGGGCGACGATCAGCGGCCGGTCGAGCACCTTGATGGAGTTGATCAGCAGCTTGCCGAGACCCGGCCAGGAAAACACCGTTTCGGTGATCACGCCATAGGCGAGCAGGTTGGCGAGTTCGATACCGGTGACGGTGATGAGCGGAACCAGCGCGTTGCGCAGGATATGCCTGACGACGACCTTGCGGTTGCGCACGCCCTTCGCATAGGCGAACTTCACGAAGTCGAGGCGGGAGATTTCCATCGTCGCGGCGCGCGTCACACGCATCAGCAACGACATCTTGAGGAGCGCCAGGCTGAAAGCCGGCATGATGACATGCGACCAGCCGTCCAGCGTCCAGAGGCTGGTGGCGATGCCGAAATGGGTCGCGACCGCCCCCCGGTCGCCGACCGGCAGGATCGGCAAAGCGATGCCGAAAGCGACAATGAGAAGCATGCCCTGCCAGAAGGTGGGGATGCTGACGCCGATCAGGGAAAAGGTCATGACGCCCCGGCCGAGCGGCGATTCCGGTTTGAGCCCTGCGTAAAGCCCGGCCGGCACCGAAACGGCGATGGCGATGACAAAGGCGACCAGCCCGAGTTCGAGGCTCGCCGGCAGGCGTTGCAGGAGGATGCTGGTGACGGGTTCCTTGTAGACGAAGGAGGTGCCCCAGTCTCCTTGCACGGCATTGCCGAGGAAGGTCAGGTATTGCTGCCAGAGCGGCTTGTCGAGGCCGAGTGCCGTGATGGCCGCCAGCCGGTCGGCTTCCGAGGCTTCCGACGAGATGAGGATGTCGGCCGGATTGCCGATCAGCCAGACCCCGACGAACAGCACGATCGACAGCACGAAGACCACGACCACGCTTTGCAACAGGCGCTGCAGCACGAAGGACAGCATCAGCGGTCGGCCTTCAGATAGGCGTTGATATTACGTTGCTCGGCCGTCGGGATCGATCCCGCCCCGATATCCTGGACCAATGATCCGAAATGCAGCGCATATTCGGCGCATATGCCGCCCGTGCTGCTGGTCTCAAGCCGCTCCTCGATCTCCGTGCGCACCGCCTGGCCACCGGGCAGTTGCGCGAGCTCGTCGAGAAAAGGAGCCCTGCCGGCTGCGGCAGCCATGGCGGCGTCATGCACCAGTTCGTGCCCCTTGTGTTTGCCGAGCGTCTCACCGAGCTGCATCATGGCGAATTCAGCGAAGATCGCCCCGTGCGACAGGTCCAGATTGGCCCGCATCCGCTCCGGATCGACAAAGAGGTCGCGCACCAGGAGTTCGGTCCGCACCAGGATTTCAGAGATGGCGCCGATCACCTCCGCCAGTCCATCCTCGAATATCTGGTTGGCGCTGCCGTCGGATTCGAACGGTCGGTGGGCGGTCGCCATCAGCATGGCGGCACAGGAATAGAGCTTGTTGCTGTTGGCGATAATGCCGTAGCAGAGGATCGGGTTGATCTTCTGCGGCATGGTGGAGGAGCCGATGGAGCCCTCGATGCGTCCTTCATGCAGCTCCCCGTATTCCTCGGAAGAACTTTGATAGACCTCTTCCGCGATCTTGTGGCAGACGGAAGCCGTCAGGCTCAACGCGTTGACATATTCGCACATATGCGTGCGTATCGCCCGCGACGGGATGGCCATCTCGCCCATATCGAGAAGGGCAGCCACGCGTGACTGGAAGGCAGGGCCCTGCCTGCCCAGAGCGGAGAAGCAGCCGACCGCGCCGCCGGTCATGACGACGAAGGCCCGCTTCTCGGCTTCCCGAAGCCGGTCTGCAGCCTGCAGGAATTCGTCGATCCATACCGCGACCTTGAACCCGAAGGTGATCGGCACGGCATGACGATAATGGGTCCGCCCTGCCATCACGGTCTTTGCGTGGGTGCGGGCATGATGGCCGAGATGGCGCAGGATGTCGGCGAGCAGGCCATCGAGCACTGCCTGGGCGCGTTTGGCGAGCAGCAGCAGTCCGGTCTGGATGACGTTCTGCGTGGTGATGCCCCAGTGGACATACCCGCCATGCTGCGGGCCGGAGAGCCGGACGAGCTCGTTGATGAGCGGCATGAGCGGATGGCGGGTCGTCCGGTACGATGTATCGAGCCGGTCCATGTCCAGATATTCGTAACGGCAATGATCGGCGATCGCCTTCGCAGAGGCGGCCGGGATCATGCCAATCTCTCCCTGAGCGAGCGCCACAGCCTTTTCGACGTCCAGGAAGGCCTGATACATGGCCGGCGGCGCAAAGGCGTCCCGCAGCCCCCGGTAGTCATATTGGGACGTGAGGGCCTCGTTGAATTCTGTACCCATCTGGCTTTGCACTTTCATAAATGAGAGGGCAAGGCCGGCGAGACGCCAGCCTTGCCGGTACGCCTTATTCGGGACGTGCGGTGTAGAAGATATTGGTCAGATTGGCGTTGGCGTCATAGTGCACGCCGTTGCGAACCCCCCAGACGCCGAACTCGTGATAGAGCGGGACGTAACCGTCGTCCTTGTAGACCTCGGCGACGGCCGCGCGCAGCAGCTCTTCCCGTTTGGCGTCGTCCAGCGTCGACTGTGCGTCTTCAAGCGCCTTGTCGGTGATCTTGCTGGAATAGCGTCCGCGGTTTGCACCGCCCCAGCCGCGGTCGGGGTTGCGGGTGCCGGCGAGATTGATCATCTGGCTGAGGCCCTCGCCGGTATCGGCGGCGGCACCTGCGAGATAGAGGCTGAACTCGTAGGCGCTCGCCTTGGTGAAGTAGATGCTGAACGGGAAGGTTTCGAGCGTCACGTTCAGCCCGACTTGCGAGAGCATGGCGGTGACCGCCTGGGCGACCTGCGCGCCGTTGACGTATCGGTCGCTGGGTGCGTTCAGCGTCAACGAAAAGCCGTTCGGATAGCCCGCTTCGGCGAGCAACCGCTTGGCTTCCGCCGGGTCGTAAGGGTAGGGCTGCAAATCGGGATTGTGGCCGAAGACACCGTCGACGATGATCTGGCTTGCCGGCTGGGCCATGCCGCCCATCACGGTTTCGGCGATCTGCTCGCGGTTGATGGCGAGATTGAGGGCCTTGCGGACGCGCGGATCGAGGAAGGGGTTCTTTCCGTCGGTGCCGGAAACCTTCGGCGTCTTTTCCTGGCCCTGGTCGGGCAGCAGAAAGATCAGGAGCGTCGAGGGCATGGACGACAGGTGGTACTTGCCCGACGACTGAATGCTGTCGATGCTGTTGATCGGCACGGCGTTGATGACGTCCACCGAGCCGCCGAGCAGGGCGGCGATGCGGGCGCTGTTGTCCGGCAGGGATTTGACGAGCACCGAATCGTAAGCCGCCGGCGTGCCGTAATACTGGTCGTTGCGCTCCAGCTCGATCTCGACATCGGGCGTGAATTTCTTGACGCGGTAGTGGCCGATGCCGGGCGATGTCTTGCCGTTGTTGAAATCGCCAGTGGCCAGCCAGTTGTCGTTGCCGCAGGTCTTGTCGTCATAGGCCAGCGTGCGGCCTGTCGGGTTCTGCACGACGCCGATATTGCTCAGGCTACGCAACAGGTTCGGATCGGGTTTCTTGGTGTCGATCTCGATCTTGCCGTCGCCGGCGTCCTTGATATCGGCGATCGTGGCGATGAAGCTGCTGAACAGGCCGGGGCTGTTCGGGACGTTGCGTACCCGACAGATGGAATAGATCACATCGTCGGCGCCGAGCTGGTTGCCGTCGTCGAACTTCGCCTTCGGCTCGAGGGTGACGACCCATTTGGTATCGCCCTGGATCTCCCATGATTTAGCAAGGCGCGGTTCGACGGTGCCGTTGACGCCGTTGGTATAGACGAGCGCGTCGGAGATGTTCTCGCGAAGATCAAAATTGTAGCCGGCCCGGTGGAAATGCGGATCGACGGAAGTCGCGAGCGCGGCGAGACCCACGCGCAATTGTTCGGCCGCCGCCGGAAGCGGTGCAAGCGATGTCGCAGCTGCGAGCGCCAGGCCAAAAGATGCCGGTGATAAGCTTTTCATGATCCTCCTCCCATTTATTCTGCGAAACCGTATCGCCGCGTTGTCAGGGGTAAAATCGAATTTTTCTGGGCTCGATTGAGTTTTTCTCAATTGAACGATAGAGATGGCTGCGGGAGGAAAGATAAAATGCAAACGAGGCGCAGGGGACTGCCGCCCATGACGTCGCTTCCGGTATTCGAAGCGGTGGGGCGGCACATGAGCATCGCCAAGGCGGCGGACGAACTCTGTCTGACCCCCGGCGCGGTCAGCCGCCAGATCCAGAATCTTGAAGCCTTCCTCGGCTGCGGCCTTTTCGAGCGGTCGCATCGAAGGATCACGTTCACACCGGCCGGCGAAGTCTACTGGGGCAGGGTCCAGGCGTCCCTCGGTCAGATACGCGCGGTGACGAGCGATCTTTCCGTCGGCGTCGATCAGAAGCCGCTGGTGATTGGCAGTCCGCGCGTCTTCCTGCAGAAATGCATTATGCCGGTGCTCGGAACGCTCTACGCGCGCCATCCCGACATCGTCGTGAAATTCGTCACCGGGGGGCATGAAGCCGACGGACTGGATGGTGCGATCCATGTCGGCGAGGCGGTCGGCAAAAAGGGATTCGTGTGCGAGATATTGGGCGACGCGGACCTTACACCCGTCTGCAGCCCTGCCTACCTTCGCCGCGCGCCACCTCTTGATACGCCTGACGATCTGGAACGTCATGTCCTGCTGCGCTCCGCGGAATTCACCCGTAACTGGGAGCGTTGGCTGGGACCGCGTGCGTCCAGAATTTTTTCCAATACGCGCTTCATCGATCTCGAAAGTTCCGGCCTCGAACTGACGGCCGCGGTCGAAGGGCTGGGCATTGCCATTGTCCGCCAGAAACTGGTCAAGCAGGAATTGGCGGAAGGTCAGCTTGTCGCTCTATTCGAGAAGGAGATGGTGCATGAGCACTATTTCTTCATGTTTGCCGATCCGAAGCTCCGCTCCGACAGTTTCCGGTTTTTTCGGAGTTGGCTGAGGGATGCCGTTGCGGAATAGAGAACTCAGCAGAAATTTATAGCTACCGCGCTTGTTCAGGTAAATGACCTCGAACTGCCGCTGGCGGCCGGTGTGCCAACCAATATCGCTTCCTCCCCGTTGACAAATTGTCGATAAAGTGATGACATATTCTTATAAAGACGGGGATCAGGCAGTGACGGAAGCACCGAAAGAAATTCGGATCCGCCATGAACGGAAAAAAGCAAGAATGTCGCGAGGCGATTATGCCGGCCGGTATCTCGACGGTGCCTCCGACTGCCCGTCCGTTCGTCGTGGTGCTCTTCCTTCTGACGAAAAATATCTTCCGGTGCCCCGATTGTCCTTCATTTCATGTCTGCTGCTTTCCTCCGGGCGGCTGATGCTGCCGTCAACGCGTGAGGAACTGCCCGCATGATGCCCGTCTCCAAGCCTCTCCTGACGGTCGAGGGCCTTTCCGTCGAATTCGGCGCCTCGCGTGTCATCGATGACCTGAGCTTTTCTGTTTCCTCCGGGCAAACTGTTGCAATCGTCGGTGAATCCGGCTCCGGCAAATCGGTGGCTTCGCTGTCGGTCATGCGGCTTGCCGATGTGCTTGGCGCCCGGTTCCCGAGCGGACGCATTCTGTTCGGCACCGCGAATGGCGAGGCCGATCTTCTCAGCCTCGATCAGAAGACCATGCGCGGCATCCGCGGCAAGGAGATCTCGATGATCTTCCAGGAGCCGATGACCTCGCTCAACCCGGTCTTCACGATCGGCGACCAGGTGGCCGAAATCCTCAAGCTGCACGAGGGCAAGTCGAATGCGGCAGCGCTTGCCGAGGCCAGGCGCCTGCTCGACATGGTGCGCCTGCCCGATGCGGCCGAGCTTCTGACGCGTTATCCCCACCAGCTTTCCGGCGGCATGCGCCAGCGGGTGATGATCGCCATGGCGCTCGCCTGCAAGCCGAAGCTTTTGATCGCCGACGAGCCGACGACGGCGCTCGACGTCACCATCCAGGCGCAGATCCTCAACATCCTTCGCGACCTGCAGAAGGATCTCGGCACCGCGATCATCTTCATCACCCACGACATGGGCGTCGTCGCAGAGATGGCCGACGACGTCGTCGTGATGTGGAAGGGCAGGGCGGTCGAGAAAGGCTCGGCCCTCGATATCTTTGACAGGCCGGTCCATCCCTATACCCGCACGCTGCTCGCTGCCGTGCCGAGGCTCGGCAGCATGGCCGGCCAGGACTTTCCGAAGCGTCTGCCGCTGATGGTGCTGGACGGGGACGAGCCGAAGCTCGCCGGTGTCGAGCGGGTGCAGGATACCGCCCGTTACAGTGCCGACCCGCTGTTGTCGGTCCGCGATCTCGTGGTGCGCTTCGACATCAAGAAGAACTTTTTCGGCAAGGCCACCCATCGCGTCCATGCGGTGGAAAAGGTCAGCTTCGATATTCATCCCGGCGAGACTTTGGCTCTGGTGGGAGAATCCGGATCGGGGAAATCGACCATCGGCCGCACGATACAGCAATTGCAGAAGGCGACCTCCGGCAATGTTTCCTTTGCCGGAAAATCGCTCTCCTCGATGAGCGTTGCCGAACGGCAAAAGCTGCGCCAGGACGTGCAGTACATCTTCCAGGATCCGTTTGCCTCGCTCGATCCGCGCAAGACGGTCGGTTTCTCTATCGCCGAACCGATACGCACGCATGGCCTTCTCGACAGCGAGAAGGAGATTTCGAGGACCGTCGATGCGCTGCTGGAGCGCGTGGGGCTGACCTCCGCTCATGCGCGCCGCTATCCGCATGAGTTCTCGGGCGGTCAGCGCCAGCGCGTCTGTATCGCCCGTGCGCTCGCTTCCAATCCGAAGCTGATCATCGCCGACGAGGCGCTGTCGGCGCTCGATGTCTCGATCCAGGCGCAGATCATCAATCTTTTCATGGATCTGCAGCAGGAGCGCGGCCTTGCTTACCTGTTCATCAGCCACGACATGGCGGTGGTGGAGAAGATGAGCCATCGGGTGGCGGTGCTCTATCTCGGCCAGATCATGGAGCTCGGCAATCGCCGCCAGATCTTCGAGACGCCGTCGCATGATTATACACGCCGGCTCCTGTCGGCCGTTCCCGTCGCCGATCCGCGCCAGAAAAAGCAACTCGCCGCCATGGAGGGAGACATTCCGAGCCCGATCCGGGCCGTCGGGAACGAACCGGCGCTCCTTGCGCGGGAAGAAATAGCGCCCGGCCATTTCGTGGCGCGAACCGCATGACGGTTTGACATTCAGTTTTAAAAACAGGAGCAAGACGATGATAAAAATGAAGAGGGGTCTGCAGACCGCGTTTGCGGCAGTCGCGCTCGCGAGCGCTGCGTTCCTGCCGGTTTCGGCCATGGCCGCCGGCAAGCTGACGGTGTCCTCCCCGCAGGATCCGGGCAGTTGGGACCCGATCGATACCTTCCTGGTCAACTGGGCTTCGGTCGCCACGAATATATTCGATGGCCTGACCTATCGTGGTCCCGACCTGAAGCTGGTTCCCGGGCTTGCCACGTCCTGGGACGTGCTGGACAACGGCATGCGCATCCGCTTCAAGCTGCGCGAAGGCGTCAAGTTCCATAACGGCGAGGACTTCAACGCCGAGGCCGTGAAATTCACCTTCGATCGTCTGCTCGGTGCCGAAGGTGCCAAGGGCCCGCAGCAGTCCAATTATAATTCGATCGCCAGCGTCGAGGTCATCGACGCCAACACGGTTGACTTCAAGATGAAGGTCGCCGATCCGGTCATTCTGACGAAGCTCGCCGGCTATGGTGGCATGATCGTTCCGCCGAAATATATCCAGGAAAAGGGCGATGCCTATTTCAACGCCCATCCGGTCGGCACCGGTGCCTTCAAGTTCGTTTCCTACGAGCCAAAGGTGAATATCGTCCTCGCCGCCAACCCGGACTATTTCGGCGGCGCGCCGAAGATCTCGGATCTGGAATACAAGTTCATCGCCGAGCCGGCGACCGCCGTTGCCGAATTGCAGGCCGGCCGCGTCGATCTTGTCATTCCGCCGACCATTCCGATCGGCATGATCCCGACGATCCAGGGTGACTCCAAGCTCGCCGTAGTCACTTCTCCGGGACCGACGGTCTATGCGCTGCGCTTCAATACCCGCGACGGCATCACCAAGGATCCGAAGGTTCGTCAGGCGCTGATCATGGGCGTCGACCGCGACGCGATCATCAAGTCTATTCTCGGCGGCCAGGCGGAACCGATCGCAAGCTTCCAGGGACCGCTGTCCTTCGGCTTCGACAAGGCCATGAAGCCGCTTCCTTATGATCCGGCCAAGGCTCAGGCACTCCTCAAGGAAGCCGGCGTCGCTCCGGGTGCAGCCGTCCAGATCGACCTTCGCGGCAACGAAGCGACCTTCATCGAAGTCGCGCAGGCAATTTCCGCCTATCTTCAGGCGATCGGCATCACCGCGACGATCAAGCCCTACGAAACCAACGTCCTGCTGAACGACATCATCCCGAATGGCAAGACGGGCGCGATGTTCCAGCAGTCCTGGGGCGGCTGGACGCTCGACTACGACAACACCGCCGTCGCCATGTACCACACCGGCGAAAAGTGGAACCCTTACGACAGCGACCCGAAGATGGACGAACTGCTTGCCAGGCAGCGCACCATCACCGATGTCGCCGAACGCGAAAAGGTTCTGCAGGAGATCGCCCAATACGCCGCCGACCGGGCGCTCGAAATGCCGCTTTACAACTTGAACGCCATTTTCGGCATCAGCAAGCGCGTGAAGAATTTCACGCCGGTGCCGGACAGCCGCCTGAAGTTCACCGACGTCACGGTGGAATAAGTATAAGAGCCGCTGCCTTTCATGGAAGGCGGCGGCTCCCATGAGAACAAGGGAACGAGAGACTTGGCCGCATTCCTGATTAAACGCTTGGCTCAGGCGATTTTCGTCGTGATCGCCGTGACGCTGACGGTCGCTTTCGCGATCCGCCTCACCGGCGACCCGGCGCTGATGCTGACCCAGGGAGCCGGCAGCGTTACCGAGGCCGATCTCGTGCGAATCCGCGAAGGCCTCGGTCTCAACGAACCCTTCTTCGTCCAGTATCTGCACTTCCTGAAGGGCATCGTCACGCTCGATTTCGGCAGGAGCTTCCTCGGCGGCACGCCGGTCTCGCTGCTGATCGGCAAGGCGCTGCCGGCGACGCTGGCGCTCGCCTTCACCTCGCTCATCGTCTCGATCGTCATTTCCATTCCGCTCGGCATCAAGGCCGCCACGGCGCGCGGCAAATGGGCCGACCAGATGATCCGCATCCTGTCGCTCGTCGGCCTCTCCTTCCCGAATTTCTGGCTGGCGACCATGCTGGTGCTGCTTTTTGCGATCGCGCTGCCTCTGCTTCCGCCGAGCGGCATGGACGGCATCGCTAGCTTCATCCTCCCCGCCGTCACCATGGGCATCATCCTGACGGCGACCAACGTGCGCCTTGTCCGCACCACCATGCTGGAGACGTTGCGCTCGCAATATATCATGGTCGCCCGCGCCAAGGGGCTGAGCGAAAACACCGTGCTTTACAAACATGCGTTGCGGAACTGCGCGATCCCGCTCATCACCTATTTCGGCCTGCAATTCGGCGGCCTGCTCGGCGGCATCGTGGTGGTCGAGCGCGTCTTCAACTGGCCGGGACTCGGCACGCTCGCCTTCGATGCGGTCGGCGCCCGTGACTATCCCGTGCTGCAGGCCGTCATCACCGTGCTGTCGCTGATGATTATCGGCATCAACCTCATCGTCGACATCGCCTACGGTCTCGTCGATCCCCGTGTCCGGACGGAGTGAGACCATGGCCTCGCGCAGCGCCTACTCCAACTTCCTGAAGCTCGAATTCGTCCTCGGTGCCCTGCTCGTCGGCGTCATCGGCCTGGCCGTCATTTTCTCCGGCGTCCTGTTCTCTGGAGGGGCCGAAAAGATCGACCTGATGTCGCGCCTTGTGCCGCCCTTCACAAAGCCGGCGCATATCTTCGGCACCGACCCGCTCGGGCGCGACGTACTTGCCCGCGTCGTCGCGGGCGGCAAGATCTCGCTGCTCGTCGGCTTCGCTTCGGTCGCCGGCGGCGTTGTCCTCGGCGTCGTCATGGGACTGATCGCCGGCTACTACCGCGGAATATGGGACATGCTGGTGATGCGCTTTGCCGATATCCAGCTGGCGCTTCCCTTCATCCTGCTTGCGATCACGTTCATAGCCATCGTCGGCGGAGGACTGGCGAACACGATCATCCTGCTCATCGTCTCGCAATGGGTGCAATACGCCCGCCTTGTGCGCGGCTCTGTGCTGACGCTGCGCGAGCGCGAATTCATCCTTTCGGCGCGCGCCATCGGCGTGAAGGACCGGCGCATCATCGTGCAGCACCTGCTGCCGAACCTGATCGGCCCGGTCATCGTGCTGATGACGCTGAACGTCGCCACAAACATCCTGCTCGAGTCGAGCCTCACCTTCCTGGGGCTCGGCATCGATCCGACCATTCCGAGCTGGGGCGGCATGCTGGCCGAGGGCCGCACCTATCTCCAGACCGCCTGGTGGGTCAGCGTCTTTCCCGGGCTTGCCATCCTCCTCACAGTCCTTGGCCTCAACCTCCTCGGCGACTGGCTTCGCGACAGTCTTGATCCCACAGGCAGAACATCCGCATGACACCGATCTTCGAACGCCAGTTCGAGCGCACGCTGGATGCGCTCATCGCACGCTTTTCCTCGGGCGAAACCAGGAAAGTCGAAGCCTGGGTCTTCGATGACGAAAAGAGCCGCAGACAAGCCGAAACGGCATTGGCCGCAAAGGGCGTCGAGGCGAAATTCCGTAGCGCCTATAAGCCGCTCCTTCACTTCTTCCTGGAAGACATCGATCTTTCCGCCTTGTCGGCCGTGCATGTCGTCTATCCTGTCCACGCGGCCTGCCCGAAGAACCGCTTCCTGCTCGAAGCCTATCCGCTCGCCGGTCTTACCGGAGGCGTCGACATGACCTTCGAGTCCGGCAACGACGACACGTTCTTCTATGAGGTGGCACTCACAGCCAAGGACGGCAACAGGAGGAGCCACAAGGTCTTCGCACCGAATCGGGCGCACAAGGACTTTATCGGCGAGACGCTGATTTCTCCGACCGGCTGGCTTATCGCCGACGGTGGTGCAGGCGAGCGGCTGGAAACCGACTACGAAATGCTGTTCCAATCGGCCGCGGGAGCTGTTGCCGCTCATGACTGGGGCGCGGCGGAACCCTATTTCGAGGAGCTTAACATCGCTGTGACGCTGCCGGCAGAAGACCGGCGGCTTGCCGTCGGCGAGGAAGCCGTCAGCCTGCGCGAAGCACTGCACGAGGATTTCTATTTCTCGCTTCTCGAAGTTTTCCAGAAAAGATCCGGTCGGCCGATCGGCGACCGCGGCCTGAAGCCCGGCCAGATCGTTCCTGAAATCCGCTTTGGCGAGACGATCTCGGTGCGCGTGGAAACGCGGCCGCTCACGACATCGGAAGAGATAACCGAGATGCAGCCGCTCGACTTCTCGACATCACCGATCGCCGCAGGACAGGTGCGCCAGGAACTGGCCTCGATCGAGGGCGTTCCCTTCGCCGCCCGCTCTCGTTCCGGCCGTACCGTCGATGCGCGCTATCATGCAGGCAGCGATAAGCCGATCATCATCAGCGGCGGACAGCACCCGAACGAGACGACGGGTATCGTCGGCGCGCTGCGCGCCGCCAGGAACCTCGCCGCCCGGCCGAACGCACATTTCGTCATTTCGCCGCTCGAAAACCCGGACGGCTACCAGATTCACTGGCGTCTCCGCGCCGACAACCCGTTCCACATGCACCATGCGGCGCGCTATACCGCGCTCGGCGACGATCTCGAATATCGTTCCGGCGAAAACCTCGGCGAAAAGGCGATCCGCGTCGAGGCCGAGAGATTGAGCGGCGCTGAACTGCACGTCAACCTGCACGGCTATCCCTCGCATGAATGGACGCGGCCGCTTTCAGGCTATGTGCCGCGGAGTTTTGCCATGTGGACGGTGCCGAAAGGCTTCTTCCTCGTCATGCGGCACCACGTGGGCTGGGCGGAACAGGCAAAGCTTCTGATCGACCGCGTCACCCGCCACCTCGCGGCCATTCCAGGACTTGTGGAATATAATGACAGGCAGGTGCGGCTCTTCGAAATCCATGCCGGAGAAACGGGCTTCCGCATCGTCAACGGCTTCCCCTGCCTGATTTCTGTCGATGAACGCCACACGGTTCCGCTGACGCTGATCACCGAATATCCCGACGAGACGATCTACGGCGATGCGTTCACGGACGGACACACGGCGCAGATGGAAACCGTGCTGGCAGCCTACGAGGCGATGCAGACAATCGATGCACCGGCATCCGCCCCCGAAGCCGTCGTCTGACGTTCGCCAGCTTTTCGGACGAGACGGTGCATTCTTATTCCCTTCCAGGTGCGGATCGGGTGGGCGTGGCAGCTTTTCTGTAACTTTCCCCAGTGTGTCATTTAGCGGTTATGTCTTGTCGATAGGAAGGCTCCATCGGGGCCATTCGGCGGGCATCTGCGTGTCAATGTCCAAATGAGCGCCAATTGGAAATCATGCGGAAGACAATCTCTTCCCGGGAATAGGGAGCGCTGTGATGCTCACTGGCGTAGCGCTGGAAAACCTGAGCGTCTCATTCAACGGCATCAGGGTCCTCCATGGGATCGATCTGGTGATTGGCCAGGGCGAGACCCTCGGTCTGGTAGGCGAGTCCGGATCCGGAAAATCCGTCACTTGGCTTGCCGCCCTCGGCCTCCTGCCATCGAAAGCAAGAGTTTCGGGCCGCGTCCTGGTGAATGGCCAGAATCTTCTCGACCTGCCGGAATCGAAGCTCGCGAAAATCCGCGGCCGGCGTATCGCCATGATCTTTCAGGATCCGGCCAGTGCGCTCAACCCGATGCTGACGGTCAAACGCCAGATCGGTGAAACGCTGGCATTGCACCGCGGCCTGTCCGGTGCCGCGATCAAGGCGGAAGCGAAACGGCTGCTTGATCTCGTCGGCATTCCCGATGCCGAGCGGCGGTTGAATGCTTATCCACATGAATTTTCCGGCGGCCAGAACCAGCGCGTGATGATCGCCATGGCGCTGGCCGGCCAGCCGGACCTGCTGGTCGCCGACGAGCCGACCACGGCGCTTGACGTCACCATCCAGGCGCAGATCCTCGATCTCCTGGCGCTGACCCAGCGCGAAACGGGGATGGCCCTCGTCCTCATCAGCCATGATCTCGGCGTCGTGTCGCAGGTCTGCGACCGGGTGGCGGTGATGTATGCCGGCCGCATCGTCGAGGAGGCCTCGGTGGAGAGCCTTTTCGACCATCCGGCCCATCCCTACAGTCGCGGTCTGATCGGCTCGCTGCCCGTCATCGACGGTCCACGCCAGCGGTTGAGCGCGATTGGCGGGACCGTGCCGGACCCCGGCAAACTGCCTGCCGGCTGTTCCTTTGCGCCGCGCTGCGCGTTTGCGGAGGCCCGCTGTCGCGAGAATATCCCGCGGCTTGCCGGCATCGGCCGCGACCACAACGTAGCCTGCCTCGTGAGCGAGGCGCAGCCGGCGGCGGCGATCCGTCCTTCCTTGCAGAAAAAGCACCGGATCGAAGCATGACCGCACCGCTTCTCAGCGCGCAGGACATTGCGCGCAGCTATGAACTGAACAGGACTGTCTGGGGTGGCGCCTCCATCGTCCACGCGGTCTCCGGCGTTACGCTTTCCGTCGGCCGCAACGAGACGCTCGGCATCGTCGGCGAATCCGGATCCGGCAAATCGACGGCGGGCCGGCTCCTTCTCGGCCTGGAGCCGCCGACGCGGGGCTCGGTGCTCTTCGACGGCAAGCCGCTTCCATCCATCGGCTCTCCGGAGTGGAAGAGGTCGCGGACACGCATGCAGATGATCTACCAGGATCCGCTTGCCGCGCTCGACCGCCGCCTGCCGATTTCGAGGCAGATGCGTGAGCCGCTCGACATCCACCGGATCGGCAGCCCGCAGGACCGCGATGCCCGTGTCAGCGAACTCCTCCATTCGGTCGGTCTTTCCGACGAGATCGGCCGTCGTTATCCGCACGAGCTTTCGGGCGGCCAGCGTCAGCGCGTCGTCCTGGCGCGGGCTCTGGTGACCAGGCCGAACCTGCTGGTCTGCGACGAGCCGGTTTCGGCGCTCGACGTGTCGATCCAGGCCCAGGTCGTCAACCTTCTGTCGGACCTGCAGGCCGAACTCGGGCTGGCGATGGTTTTCATCAGCCACGATCTGAGGGTCGTCCGTCAGATCAGCCACCGGATCGCCGTCATGTATCTCGGCCGGATCGTCGAGGAGGGAGACGCCGACGATCTTTTCGCCCGCCCGGTCCATCCCTATACCCGTGCACTGGTTTCCGCTGCGCCGATCCCCGGCAAGAAACTCACCGGCCGCATCATGCTGCAGGGCGAGCCGCCCAATCCGGCCAACCAGCCGAGCGGCTGTGCCTTCCATCCGCGCTGTCCCGTCGCGGTCGCCCGCTGCAGGAGCGAGATGCCGACGCTTTCCGATCTCGGTGGCGGCCGGCAGGTTTCCTGCCATCTGGCGGGGTCATCACCTTCCGTGAAGGCGGAACTGCCGTCGACCCGGCAGGCTGCTCTCCCCAACTCCATTGCAACCGTCAGCGAAGGCACTGTTTGAGATGAAGATGGCGAGCCTCAAGGCGATCGGCTTCCGCGCCCTGCGTTCCGTGGTCACGCTGTTTCTCTGCGTCACCCTGGTCTTCGTCATTCTGCGCGCGGCCGGCGATCCGTCCGAGGAATTGCTGCCGCCGGAAACCCCGCCGGACGTCCGCCAGGAATATCGGGTGCGATGGGAGCTCGATCAGCCGATCGTCGTCCAGTATTTCAACTTCCTCGACCGCGTCGCCCATGGCGATCTCGGCGTCTCCTTCGCAAGCGATCTGCCCGCGACGCAGCTGATCATGGAAGCGATGCCGAAGACCCTGCTTCTCGGATTTTCGGCGCTGCTGCTGGCCACCCTCATCGGCATGTCGCTCGGCGTCGCGGCGGCACTGAAGCATGGGACGACCGTCGACCGGTCGCTGATTGCCGTGGCCGTGCTCGGTTATTCCATGCCGCTGTTCTTTCTCGGCATTTTATTGATCCTGGTCTTCGCGTTGCATCTCCGTATCCTGCCTTCCTCCGGCTCGTCCAGTCCGCTCCATCTCATCATGCCGACCGTGACGCTCGCGCTGCCGCTCGCCGGCCGGGTCGCCCGGTTTGCGAGAACGGCCACGCTGGAAGTGATGGGCAAGCCGTTCATCCGCACCGCCCGCGCCAAGGGGGTAGGCCAGCTGCCGGTCATTCTTCGTCACGCGCTGCCCAACGCCATGGTACCGCTTCTGATGTTCTTCGGCATCGAGATCGGCCTCATCCTCTCCGGTGCGGTGGTCACCGAGACCATTTTCGCTTGGCCGGGGCTCGGCCGGCTGCTGGTCGATTCGGTCGGCATGCGCGATCTGCCGGTGGTCCAGGCGGTCATCCTGATGATCACGCTGATCATCGTCCTCTCCAATCTTTTCGTCGATATCCTGCATGCGCTGCTGGACCCGAAGGTCTCGCTTGCACGCACGCTCGGAGGTGCCGGATGAGCATTTCGGAACAGGTCACGGCCCGCCCGCTGCGCATATGGGGTGTGCCGCCCATCATCGCGCTTTGCATCGGCTGGCTGCTGGCCACGATTTTCATTGCCATATTCGCCGACCTTCTGGCGCCGGCCCATTACACGACGCAGGACCTGACGGCCCGCTTCCGTCCGCCGGCCTTCATGACCGGCGGACGGACCGATCATCTCCTCGGCACCGATCATCTCGGTCGCGACATTCTCAGCCGCATCATCTATGCCCTGCGCACATCCATCCTGATCGCGACGCTCGGCACACTGATCGGCGCGGTCATGGGTACGCTGATCGGCCTTGCCGCGGCACGCTTCCGCGGCATCGTCGACGTCGCCGCCATGATGCTTTCCGACGTCCAGACGGCGCTTCCCTCGCTTTTCGTCGCCATCGCCTTTCTCGCCTTTTTCGGCAACAACATCCTCCTCTTCATCATTCTGGTGAGCTTCGAGGGATGGGAACGCTACGCCCGCCTCGCCCGAGGTCTGGTGCTCTCCGAACAGGCGGCCGACTATGTCCGCGCCGTCGAGGCTTTCGGCGCCGGAACCGGGCGCGTCGTGTTCCGCCACCTGCTGCCGAATATCGCCGCGTCGCTGGTCGTTCAGGCGACGCTCAATTTCCCCGGCACGATCCTGCTCGAGACCTCGCTCTCCTTTCTCGGCCTCGGCGTCCAGCCGCCCGGCACCTCGCTTGGCCTGATGCTCGGCGAAGGCCGCCGTTACCTGCTCAACGCCTGGTGGATCGCGGTCCTGCCCGGCATCGTCATCTTTCTGACGACGCTCGCCATGAGCCTGTTCGGCGACTGGCTGCGCGATCGTCTCGATCCGACCGTGGACAAGCAAGGCTGAACGCAACCATGGCAAAACGCGCATCCATATGGACCGGCTCACCCACCCGTTTGCCGCTCGTCGGCGCCCATCGCGGGGCGAGCGCCGTTGCGCCGGAAAACTCCATTGAGGCTTTCGAGGCGGCGATCGCCGCGGGAACGGATTTCATCGAGACCGATCTGCGCATCAGCCGCGACGGCGTGCCGGTTGCCGCTCACGACGCCGATCTGCTGCGTCTGTGCGGCGACCCGCGAAAGGTTTCCGAACTCGACATCGACGAACTGCGCGCCATCCATCCCGGCATCGTGCCGATCACAGAAGCTATCGACATGATCGGCAGCCGGGCATCGATCCTGCTGGATACGAAGATCCATGACCCGGCGGACCTGGAACGTTCTGCCGAGGTCCTGGGGTCAAGGACCGCCAACGGGCGCGTCGCTTTCGGCATCCGCTCGCTGGATGCCTTCGACGTCATCCATGCCCAGCTTCCGCAATGCCCCACATTGGGGTTGTTTGCTAATATCGGCGACTATCCGGCGCTGGCCGCCCGCGGCGGCCGGTGGGCCCGGCTCTGGGAGCCGGATGCATCGTCGGAAAACATCGAGCGGTTGCACGCCCTCGGCCTGAAGACCGTGATCATGACAGGCAGACCTGTGCATGGTGGCGTCGGGATCATCACGGCAGAGGCCTTGTCGACGCTTTGCTCGCTCCGTCCCGATGCGGTGATGGTCAACGACCCTTCACTTGCGGTTGAAGTGATCGCACACGTGACACAATCTGTCTGAAAACCATCATCGAAAGTTCATTTACGGGTCACCTGACTGTCAAGAGGCGCGCCTAGGTACGGCCTCTATCCGGATTTTCCGGTGGAATTTCCTAAAGACAGCTGGAGCAGCCGATGTACTCGATCAAGCGTCGTCAATTCATGCAGGGCGTGGCAGCCACCCCCTTCCTCCTCAACGCTCCGTTTGCGCTTGCCGCGAATGGGGAACGTCCCGATTTCACGGTGGCCGTTGCCGCTCTGCCCGCAACGCTGGAGCCGGCTCGGGAACTCTCCAATGTCGGCACGCGCGTTACCTATTCGATCTTCGACACGCTGATCCGTCGCGATTTCCTGGGCACTCCGGATGGCGGCGGTTCCGAGCTGAAGCCGCATCTTGCCACCTCGTGGGAGCGCAAGAGCCCATCGGAACTGATCGTCACCCTGCGCCAGGGCGTCAAGTTCCATAACGGCGACGAACTGACCTCCGAAGACGTCGCCTATACCTTCCGCGATGGCCGCCTGCGCGGCGAAAAGGCCCAGATCCCCGGCGGCAAGCCCTATTTCGGTATCCTCGCCAATGTCGAAGCCGTCGACAAATACACCGTCCGTTTCGCCACCAGTGTCCCGGACGTCCTGCTCGAACAGCGCCTGGCCTCCTGGTGTGCCTGGATCGTCAACAAGCGCGCTTATGAAACCATGGGCTTCGAGGCCTATTCCCGCGCACCCGTCGCCACCGGCCCCTACAAGGTCGTCTCGCACGATCAGAGCGAAGCGACCGTTCTCGAAGCCTTCGACGACTATTTCCTCGGTACGCCGACCGCAAAGCATGTCACGTTCCGCGCGGTTCCGGAACTTGCCGCCCGCGTCGCCGGCCTCGTTTCCGGTGAATTCGACCTCATCACCAACATCCCGCCGGATCAGGAATCCGTCGTCGGCGCTTATGACGATATCGACGTGCGGTCGGTCATCCTCGCCAACGCGCACGTGCTTTGCTACGACACCCGCGATCCGGTGCTGGCTGATAAGCGCGTCCGCCAAGCCCTCTCGGCCGCCATCGATCGCCAGAAGCTGGTCGACACGCTCTGGCTCGGCAATGCCAAGGTTCCCGGCAGCCACAACTATCCCGAATATGGTCAGATGTTCGTCGAAGGCCGCAAGATGGCCTTCGATCCGGAAAAGTCGAAGGCCCTTCTGAAGGAAGCCGGGTACAATGGCCAGAAGATCACCTACCGCACCCAGGCCGGTTACTACACCAACGCCCTGGAAGCCGCCCAGATCCTCATCGAGATGTGGAAGGCCGTCGGAATCAACGCCGAGCTTCAGGTCGTCGAAGGCGCCGGCATGCGCGGCCCGGGCTCGCAGATCTTCAACTGGTCGAACTCCACCCGCCTGCCCGATCCGCTCGGTGCCCTCTGGGTCGCCTGGGGTCCGGCAGGTGAAATCCAGGTCGGCGGCTTCTGGGATGCTGCGTCCGCCAAGGCGTTCAACGATGACGGCCGCGCGCTGGAAGCGGAAACCGACCCGGCCAAGCGTAAGGAACTCTTCATGAAGATGCTCGACCAGTGGGAGGACGAGGCTCCTGGTACGATTCTCTACCAGCCCTCCGAGGCCTATGCCATCAAACGTTCGATCAGCTGGCGCCCGACCACTTTCTATTTCATGGATCTGCGACCGGACAATCTCCGCTTCACCCAGTCCTGAGATTGCTTGCCTGCAGAGCGGGGTTGCGCGCCGCTCCGCTCTGCGGGACCTCATTTTCGGCATCGTGAGTGACCGAGCACAATGCCGGAAGCGCTATTTGGAATGTCCGAGCGCCGGATGCGCAGCGTCATTCTTCGACGGCCGGTGTCGCGATGTGGCGCGGCGGCGCCTATGGGATGGGCCGGAGCGGCGGCGATCCTCCCGCCGAAAGAACCAGTGTTTCGCCATCTCCGAAACGAGCAGATAGAGCACGCTGATCGTCATGAGGCCGGCCAATACGGAAGCCGGGAGAGGCACGAAGCCGAACCAGCCGGCGAAAGGCAGGAAGGGCAGTGCGAATGCGACGACCACCACGACCGCCGTCAGTCCTGCAAGCAGGCGTGCCGGCCGGCTTTGCCAGAAACTCCTGCGCGTGCGGATGACGAAGACGATCAGCAGTTCCGTCAGCAGGGATTCAATGAACCACGCGGTCTGGAAACGCGCTTCGCCGGCGCCGGCGAAAACGATCAGAAAGCCGAAGGTGAGGAAATCGAACAGCGAACTGATGAGGCCGAACGTCACCATGAAGCGCCGTACGAAGCCGATTTCCCAGCGCCGGGGCACGCGTCTGTCCTCGTTGTCGACATTGTCCGTTGCGATTGCGAAGGACGGGATGTCGGAGAGGAAATTGTTGAGCAGGACCTGTTGGGCGAGCAGGGGTAGAAAAGGCAGTGCGACGGAGGCGAGCGCCATGCTGATCATGTTGCCGAAATTGGCGCTGGTGGTTATCGAGATGTATTTCATCGTGTTGGCGAAGGTCGCCCGACCGTCGTCGATACCTTTTACCAGCACCCCGAGATCGCGTTTCAGGAGGACCATGTCGGCGGCTTCCCGGGCGACGTCCACGGCGCTGTCCACAGAGATGCCGATATCGGCCTCATGCAGGGCAGGGGCGTCGTTGATGCCATCGCCGAGATAACCGACCACATGGCCGCGCGAGCGGAGCGCCCTGACGATGCGTTCCTTCTGGTTGGGATCGATTTCCACGAACAGGTCGATATGTCCGGCCCTGGCGGCAAGCCCTGCGGAGGAAAGCTGCGATGCCTGTGATCCGGTGAGAATCCGGTCCGGCGAAAGTCCTATCAAGCGGGCCAGATGCGCGGCGACATAACGATTGTCACCCGATATCATCTTGACCGCGATTCCACGCGCGGCAAGATCCTTCAGGCATTCCTGTATCCCCTGTTTCGGCGGATCGAGGAAAAGCAGGAAACCTTCGAAGCGGAGGCCAGCCTCGGCGTCTCGACCGTAAGGACCTATGGATGGAAGTTGCCGCGTTGCGATGGCCAGAACGCGATAGCCCTGTTCGCTCCAGCCCCGGAACTTCGCCTCGATAGCCTGCCGGTTGCCTTCGTCGAGCGGCGCGGTGTTCTCTCCGTCCCGGATGGTGCCGCAGATATCCAACACATTGGCGAGAGCGCCTTTGCAGATGAGGATGGTTTCGCCTTCCGGCGAGGTGACGACGACTGAAAGCCGCTTGCGGACGAAATCATAAGGGATTTCGCCGCGTTTCTGGAAGGCTTTCTCGCGCGGATCGGCAGCCGGCGCCGCTACGATGGCTTCGTCCAGCGGGTTGGCCATGCCGCTCTGCAACGCGGCATTGAGGCGCGCCAAGAGCAGCACGTCGTCCGACCGCCGTCCGTTCGCATCTATCCATCCGTCGAGATGGATTACCCCTTCGGTCAGCGTTCCGGTCTTGTCGGTACAGAGGATATCAATGCTGCCGAGGTTCTCGATCGCTTCCAGCCGGCGCACGATCACGCCGTTGGCAGCCATGGTGCGGGCGCCGCGGGCAAGCGTCACGCTGATGATGGCGGGCAGCAGTTCCGGCGTCAGCCCGACGGCAAGCGCCAGCGAAAAGAGGATGGAATCGATCAGAGGACGTCCGAGCAGGGCATTGGCGAAGAAAACCACGATGACCATGACGAACATGATTTCGGTCATCAGGATACCGAACTTACGGATTCCCTGCGCGAACTCCGTTTCGGGGATCTGACGCTCGAGGCTCGCGGCGATCGACGCGAATTCAGTGTGGATGCCGGTTTTGACAATCAGCACGGATGCGGTGCCGCTGCGCACCGAAGTCCCCGCAAAGACGGCATTCCTCCGCTGCGCCAGTGGAGCGCAGGGGTCCGAAACGTCGGATGTCTTTACCACGGGAAACGTCTCGCCGGTCAGCACGGCTTCGCTGACATTGAAGTCGCAAGCCTCCAGGATGAGGCCGTCGGCGGGGACGAGGCTGCCGGCAGAGAGACGCAACATGTCGCCCGGAACCACGTCCTCTGCACGGATGGTGGTTTCGGCACCGTTCCGCACCGCCACCGTCTTCTGGGACAGCTGCTGCTTGAGTTTTTCCGTTGCCTGCGACGCGCCGTATTCCTGAAAGAAGCCAAGCAGGCAGCTTGCAAGTACGATCGCGGATATGATGATCGCTTCTTGGGCCTCGCCCACCGCGGCGGAGATGGCCGCGGCACCGATCAGGATCAGCACGAGCGGGCTGCGAAACTGCCGGCTGAGGACCCGAAATGCCGAGAGATCTTGGTTATTTTCGAGGGTATTCGCGCCGAAGGTCTGGAGCCGGGACATCGCTTCGGCAGCTGTCAGGCCGCTTCGCGAAGCGTGCAGCTCGGCCAGCACCACCTCCTCAGGCAGTGACCAATAGGGTGACGTCTCGTCATTGACGACGGTGCCCATTCCCAAAATCCCTCTGACGGAACTCACGACAGCTTTCGCAGACGATCGCGCGGGGGAAGGATCATCGCCTTGACGTTCGTCAAAGGTAGAAGCCCGGCGGCGGGACCGGCATGTCCAGCGGTACGACGACCTCGACCCTGTCATCCACCCGCTTCACGCCGGTAACGTTCTCCGCCGCAACGCGCAAGGCGGTCTTCTCCCGTTCGTCGAGCACTTTCCCTTCGAGCGTGACGACGCGGTCTGCGACCTTTATCTCGACGGCATCGCCCCAGCTCTGGCCGGCCAGCTCCGCTTCGAGTGCGTTCCTGATATCGGCATCGGCCTTCACGGCGGAATGTTGCGCCAGCTCCCTGACGAACGCACCCATGATATCGGAACGTGTGACGATGCCGACGAGCTTGCCGTCTTCGACCACCGGCAGGCGCTTGATGTTGTTCTTGGCCATCAGGCCGGCAGCGGCTTCGATCGGCGTTTCAGGCTCGACAGCGGCCGCGGGGGAAGACATGACCTCTCCGACATTCTGGCCGAAGGCTTTGGCATATTCCTCGGCTAGGCTTGCACGCGAGGCAAAGAGGGTTCGCCAGAGGCCGTGAGGGCCATCGGCATGGATCTCGCCGCGATGGAGGAAGTCGCTTTCGCTGATGATTCCGAGCAGACGTCCCTCGTCGTTGATGACCGGCAATCCGCTGACGCGCCGGTCGAGCATCGCGTTGGCAGCTTCCCAGATCTTTGCGTCAGGGCCGATCGTGGCGGGGTTCGAAGTCATGATGGATCGGACAGGCAACGTCATTTTCGCCTCCTATGAATGCTAGCCCAAACATGAGACTTAGCGGGCCGGTTATCGTTGACCCGCGTCAACGGCGCCGAGTTTGACTCCAATCAATGTCCCACTGTTGGCGAAGCCCGAAAATAAACGACAAAAGCCTGTCGGCCGGGTATTTGTGAGCCGGGGGTGGAGCGATGATATGAAATTCGATTACGACGTAGGAGCCCTCGGCGGTACGGATGTCTACCGTGCCTTTGCGGTCATTCGGCATATCGTCCGTGAGCTCGATCTATCAGGGTCGAGCGACAGGAATGCTTGCGCAACTCGCCGGAGACGGCGATGAATATGAAGACCCGCGGCGGGACCTGATCGTTCATGGTGAGCGACGCCGCCATTGGCGGTGTGCATCATGGACTGAAATGACCGGCAGGACTGAAACCGAAATCGCGACCGAAAGCCAGCTTGATGCGGTCACCCGCTTTCTCGACGATGCCAATCTCATTGTCCATGGCTTGGATGGGATGATCAGCCGCTGGACCGCCGGATGCGAGCGTCTGTACGGCTGGCGAAAAGAAGAGGCCGTCGGCAAAGTCGTCCACCAACTGCTGGCGACAAAATTTCCCGAACCGCTGGAGGCAATCCGGCAGCACGTTCAGGCAGATCATTCCTGGGAAGGCGAGGTCGTCCACCAGCATCGGAACGGTCAATCGATGACCGTCGCCAGTCGCTGGGTGGCTGTCAATCCGTCGCCCGGCGCCCGCACCATCATCATCCAGACGAACAACGACATAACGGATATGAAGAGGGCCCAGAATGATCTGGCCGAGAGGGAGGCGCATCTGCGTTCCATCCTCGATACGGTGCCGGAGGCGATGATCGTCATCGACGAGGCCGGGCTCATCGCGTCCTTCAGCGCTGCGGCCGAGCAGCTGTTCGGTTATCCTTCGGAGGAAGTTTGTGGTCGCAACGTCAAGATGCTGATGCCGTCGCCCGACCGCGAGGCCCACGACGGGTACCTTTCCCGTTACATGACGACCGGCGAGCGGCGCATCATTGGTTACGGCCGCGTGGTGACCGGGCAGCGTAAGGATGGGTCCCTGTTTCCGATGGAGCTTGCGGTCGGCGAGGCGCTGACAAACGGCAAGCGCATCTTCACCGGCTTCATCCGTGACCTTACCAGCCGGCAGAGGATCGAGGAGGAGCTTCGCCAATCGCAGAAGATGGAAGCCGTCGGCCAGCTCACCGGCGGGCTTGCCCATGACTTCAATAACCTCCTGACCGTCATCAGCGGCAATCTCGAAATGATCGAGAACAAGCTGGCGGACCAGAAATTGCTCATGCTCCTGCGTGAGGCGCAGGATGCGGCGGAGGATGGTGCCAAGCTGACCGGCCAGCTTCTCGCGTTCGGGCGCCGCCAGCCGCTCAATCCGAAGCTGGTCGACGTCGGACAGCTTGTGAACAGCTTTTCCGATCTCTTGCGCCGGACGCTGGGGGAGACGATCGAATTTCGGACCGTTGTCTCGGGTGCCTCCAACGAGGCGCTTGTCGACGGTTCGCAACTGCAGAACGCGCTTCTCAATCTCGTCCTCAACGCCAGGGACGCCATGCCGCGCGGCGGCAAGCTCACCATGGATATCTCGCGCGTCAAGCTGGACGTCGACTATGCCCAGATGTATCCGCATGTGCGGACAGGCGAATACGTGCTGATCTCGGTCACAGATACCGGCAGCGGAATGACGCAGGAGGTGAAGGAAAAGGCTTTCGAGCCCTTCTTCACGACCAAGGGCGTCGGGGCCGGCACCGGCCTTGGCCTCAGCATGGTCTATGGTTTTGCCAAACAGTCCGGCGGCAATATCCAGCTCTACAGCGAACCGGGGCAAGGCACGAGCGTGAGGATTTTCCTGCCTGTGGCGCAGAAGGAAGGGCCGGCGATGAAGAGCGGGACGGCCACGCCCGTTGCCGCCATTCCCGGAGGCACGGAGAAGATCCTCGTCGTCGAGGATGATCCGCGCGTACGGCGTGTAGCAGTGTCGAGGCTCGTCGATTTCGGATACGAGGTCGTGGAAGCGGGCAACGGCGCCGAAGCCCTCGAACAACTTGAACGCCATCCGGATATCGCGCTGCTGTTTACTGACGTGATCATGCCGGGCGGAGTGACGGGAGACGAACTGGCAAACCATGTACGGGCATCCCGGCCCGGCATGAAGGTCCTGTTCACATCCGGGTATGCGGAGCCGGCGATTGCAGGCCGCGAGCTTGCCCAATCGGGAAGTTGGCTCAAGAAGCCTTATACCGCAAGGGAATTGGCGACACGGCTCCGCCAACTCCTGGATTGATCGGACTTCTGACCCCCGGCCCGTGCTCCTCGGCCAAGATGTCAATGCATGTCGTGACCGTTCTCCGATCTGCCGGACGGACAGCTTCAACATACGTAAGTATCGAATTTCCGGTTGATCTGCCTGGCTTTGTGCCCGATGATGAAATCTGCTGTGGGGGTTGCTGTCATGACGAAAAGCGTAGCGCGTAGCATCTCGTGCAGGGACGCAAATGGCGACATCGTTAATGTTCTGGCTGTGCCTGACGATCAGGGTCGGGAAACACGGTACTTTTACGAGGATCGTGACGGTGCCTCCTGGCTGCTTGCGAAACAGGAGGATGGCTCCTTTATCGATGCCTTGAATGACAGGCAATTCTGGCCGGTCGTGGTGGACACCTCGAGGCCTCGCCTGGTCGCTGGCATTCGCGACATGAATGCCCGGGTGCATGTGGCTCCGGCAAACTTCGCGGGAGCGCTTCTTTTTAGACGGCGCAGGTATCGGTGAGGCAAATCCTCTCCAGATGTTTCCTGCAAACCGTCATATGAATGCATGTCCGAGCGGACCGCTCGTCATCTGCTTGTCAGATAGCTGGCGTGATGGAGCCGCACGAAGCGTCTGAAGCATGAGGCGGATGTGGCAGGTTCGTCTCACTCTTCCCGGAACGCCCGGCTGATCTGGTCGGACAGCGGCTTCACAAGATAGGAAAGCGCCGTGCGTTCGCCCGTCTGTATCATTGCTTCGGCCGGCATGCCGGGCACGAGCGTCAGGTCGCTGAGCTTCTGCAGTTCCGCATGCGGCACCGAAAGGCGCACCAGATAAAAGGAGGCGCCGGTCTTTTCGTCCGTCGTCAGATCGGCTGCGATCCGGCTGACATAGCCGTTCAATTCCGGCGTGGTCCTCAGGTTGAAGGCGGACATGCGCAGCACCGCCTTATGCCCGAGCTGGAGCTGATCGATATCCTTTGGGGCGATCTGGACTTCCAGCGCCAGATCGTCGTCTTCCGGCACGATCAGCATGATCGGATCGGCAGGAGAGACCACTCCGCCGACCGTATGAACCGCGAGCTGATGAACGATGCCGGACTGCGGCGCGACGATATCGATCCGCCGCAGCTCGTCTTCAGCTGCTATCCTGCGCTCGACATATTCGCCCACCTGCGCCTGAACCTCCCTGAGCTCCCGACCCACTTCCGTCTTGAGGTCCTGATCGATCTGTAGAATCTGCAAACGCGTTTCGGTGATGCGGCCTGCCGTCTGCGCCTGGTAGGCGATCTTCTCACCACGTTCGCCGCCGAAGGTGGCGACCTGGGTCTTCAGGCCGTTCAAGCGCTGATCGGAAACGATACCCTGTTCGCGAAGTCCGCTGAGCGCCGCGATTTCCTTGTCGAGGACCTCGATGCCCTTCTCATAGGCGATCTCCTGCGCCTTCAGCCCTTCGATCTCGTGTTCGTACTGGGTGATGCGCTCGACAAGCTGGGCTTTCTTTCCATCGCGGGATTCCCTGCGGAATTGGAACAGCCGCGTCTCGCTATGGATTGCCGAGGATACGTCCGCAACATCCTTGCGGGCGAGCAGCCAGTGCGGCGGGAAGGCGATCTCGGCTAGATCGTCCCGCTCGGCTTCGAGCCGCGCCAGCCGGGCGGCCAGTTCGTCGAGCCGTTTGGTGACGATGGCGAGATTGGCGCGCGTCTGGATCGCATCGAGCCGCATGACGATGTCGCCGGCTTTCACCTCGTCGCCTTCGCGAACCAGGATTTCACCGACCACCCCGCCGGTCGGATGCTGCACCTTCTTCACGTAGGAATCGACGACGAAATGCCCGGACGCGATAACCGCACCGGAAAGGTTCGTGACGGTCGCCCAGGCACCGGCACCTCCGGTCAGCACGACGCTTGCCAGAAGGCCGGCCATCAGGTGACGGCGAATGGAGCGGGAAACGTCATTGCTCGGATCAATGCCGGACATCGGGGTCCTCCATCTCTGTGCCATTTCCCGTATCATCCCGCTCGGGCCCAGCGGCCTTGCGTGCCGGATTGGCGATCACGCGGAGCGGCGTCATTCCAAAACCGGTCGCTGGAAAACCTCTGACGGCGGCTCCTGGCGACGCAGGTGGACCCTTCAGGACCTTGGAAAGCACGTCGTCGCGCGGGCCGAAGGCCTTCTGCCGCCCGCCATCCATCACCAGGACGTAATCCACGGCGCCGATCGCGCTCGGCCGATGAGCAATGACAATCGCGATGCCCTTACGTTCACGCACGGAGGCGATCGCCTTGACGACGGCGAGTTCACCTTCTGCGTCGAGATTGGCATTGGGTTCATCGAGTACCACAAGGAAGGGGTCGCGATAGAGGGCACGGGCAAGACCGATACGCTGGCGCTGGCCGGCGGAAAGCGCCGAACCGGCCTCGCCGATCGGCGTTTCGTAACCCTGTTCGAAGCGCAGGATCAGCTCGTGCGCGCCCGCAGCCTTTGCCGCGGCAACGACTGTCTCAGGATCGGGATCATCTTCAAACCGGGCGATGTTTTCGGCTATGGTGCCGTCGAATAGGTCGACGCCCTGCGGCAGATAACCGATATGGTGGCCAAGCGCTTCCCGGTCCCATTGATCGAGGCTCGCGCCGTCGATGCGGACCTTTCCGGCGGCCGGCATCCATGCGCCGACGATGACGCGCGAGAGCGTCGATTTGCCGGAGCCCGATGGGCCGATAACTCCGATTGCGCTTCCAGCCTGGACGGCGAATGCAAGGCCTGCCACGGTCGGCTTCCTCTCTCCGGGGGGAACGATCGTCACGCCTTCGACGCGCAATTCGCGCTCGGGCGCGGGGAGGGCCATGACGGGAGCGGTTTCGGGAATCTTTGCCAGAAGGTCTTTCAGACGCGCCCAGCTCTGGCGCGCCATGAGGAAGGGTTTCCAGCTTGAAATGGCGAGATCGACCGGAGCCAGTGCACGCCCCATCATGATCGAGCTTGCGATCATCACTCCGCCGGTGGCTTGCTGGGTGATCACCAGGTAGGCGCCGACGGCGAGGATTGCCGATTGCAGCACCATGCGCAGCGATTTCGAAATGCCGCCGAGCCCGCTTGCCACATCCCCGGCTTTCCGGTTGGCGGCGAGGTATCCGGCATTGGCCTCGTGCCATTTGGCAGCGATGCGGTTTCCAAGACCGAGCGCCTGCACGACCTCGGCATTGCGCCGGGCGGCTTCCGTCAAGCTGTTGCGGACCATGCCGTGGGCGATGGTATCGCGAATCGGCTGTCTCGAGAGAGCGTTGGTGAGGAGCGTCAAAGATATGAGCACGATTGCGCCGACAAGCGCCGTCATGCCGATCCAGAAGTGAAAGAGGAAGCAGATGCCGAGATAAAGCGGCATCCATGGCAGGTCGAAGAATGCCGCCGGACCATTGCCGCCGAGGAACCCGCGAATGTTGTCGAGATCGCGCAGCGGCTGCAGTCCGTCGCCCGGCATGCGCGTCAGTAATGGAAGGCGCACGATGGCATCGTGAATGCGGCCGGAAAATCGTCCGTCGAAGCGCTCGCCGATCCGCAGCAGCACGCGGGCGCGCAGGATGTCGAGCAGGGACTGGAATGCATAAAGTCCCGCCGCAAGCACGGCGAGACCCACCAGTGTAGGCACGCTGCCGCTTGCCAGAACGCGGTCATAGACCTGCAGCATGAACAGCGGCGAGGTGAGCGTAAGCAGATTGACCACGCCGCTGATCAACGCGATGCCGAAGATGCTCTGCCTGAGGGGGAAGGCAACCGCCGCAGCACGAAGCTGCGGCGGTACCTGTCTGGGAGAACCAAACATGGCTGTTCGTCTTAGACGAAGACGAAATTGCTTGAAGAAAGGTCGGCGACGTCGACACCGGTCAAGGTGATCGAGCCGTACGAGCCAAGGTTGATGACAGCGCCGGCGGAGGTGTCCGACGTTGCTGCGATGATCTCGGCATAGGTGTCGTAGGCGGTATCGTTCAGGCCAAGCAATATCCGTTCTCCCGAGGCGAAACCGAAGCTGGAGATGGTATCGTCGCCGATTTCCGTGAACGGCGTCGTCAGCAGGCCAAGACCATCCAGGTCGAAGACATAGGTATCGATCCCGGTCCCCCCGTTCAGAACGTCATTGCCCTCGAACGAATAGAGGACGTCGGCGCTGGACGTGCCGTTCTGCTGGGTCCCGACTTCGGCGAAGTAGTCATAGATCCCGTCGAAGGCGGTTCCGAAGAAAGTGCCGCCCTCCAGAGCCCCGCCGTGCGACAGCGAGTAGATAGCCTCGTTGAACGTCGGCGTCGGGGCCACCCCGCCAAGTGCGATCGACAGGCCGACGCCGGTCAGGTTCGATCCGGATGTCGTGTTATAGCTATAGCCGGTACCAAACTGGAGCGTATCGAGATCGCTCGTGCTTTGCAGTCCGCCTGTTGCGTAATCAAGCGGGCTCCCCCGCAGCACGACGCCATAATCGCCGGAAGCGCCCGCACCCCAATTGGTGTGGGAAGTGCTCGTAGGGTTGTCGAAATCGCCATTGCCGTTGTACGGGGCAAAGCCCGGGCTCCAGACGGCTTCGAAATAGGAGAGAAGATTGCTGCTTGCAGATGTCAGGGTAAAGACTGCGGTCATTTGCATTCTCCTTGGTTGCTTCATTGTCCGCCGTGTAGCGAACCCCGGATCGGCGGCGGACATCCGCCGCGGAAACTCTAGAATTTCACGTTGAGGGACAGCGTTGCCGTGCGGCCAGGCGCCGGAAGGCTCCGGTAGCCGAGCGCCGGGACATAGGCGACGTCGGTGACATTGTTGACCGCGACCCTCAGCGTGGCCGTCTCGTTGAACTTGTAGGAGCCATAGAGGTCGAGCAGCGTGTACTCGTCGGTCTTGTAGTTGCCGGCCAACTGTCCATAGGCAGGCTCACTGTCCCCGACATAGGTGACGCGCGTGCCAAGCGTCAGTTTCTCTTCCAGGAAACGTGCTCCGGCATCCAAGGTGAAGCGCGTCTTGGGCGGCACGAAGAGGGCGGCGGGAGCAGCGTCGAACGACTGGCCGTTGTAGCTGTAAGAGGTCGGGAAGTCCGCATCGAGCCAGGTGAAGGAACCGCCGATATAATACTGACCGGCGTCGTAATTTGCCTCCAGCTCCACCCCTTTCATGCGGGTTGTGCCATTGAGGTTGACGAAGGAGGCGTATTGCCTGTCCGTTTCGGGACGATAGACATTCTCACCATACGAGATGTAGTCCTCGATTTCCCGATAGAAGGCGACGGCCTTCACGCGCAGCGTATCGTCGCCCGAGAACACGCCATCGAGGGAAATGTTGGCGCCGATCTCGTAGGTATTGCCGCTCTCGGGTTCCAGGTAGGGATTGGGTGCGTACTGGACGGGCGGCGTGTTCGGATGGGCGCCGCTGAAGAGCGATTCCATGGCAGTCGGCGGACGATAGCTGCGGGAGTATTTGACGAAAGGCTGCAGCCAATCGGTCGCTTTCACGGCAATCATCGCGTTCGGAAGGAAAGCGCCGCCGGAATGGTCGATATCTGTTTCAATCGGATAATAAGTCGTCCCGCCGGGGCTATAAGCGATGCAGATGTCTCCGACGCCGGGGATATTCAGCCACTGCAAGCATGTCGGCGCCGTCGTTTCCGACCCGTAGAACGATGTCGATCCGCGCAGATGGTAATAATCGTAACGCAACCCGGCCGACATCATCAGCCAGTCGTCATGCTCAAGCGTCACATTGGTAAAGCCGCTCACCATATCCCTGCGGCCGGCCGGGTTCGTGCCGGTGTAGGTCAGCGAATAGTCCACACCGTCCTGCACCATATACGGCGTGCTGGCTTCGCCATCGTCCTGAAACCATTCGAGACCATAATTGATCGAGAGCGGCCCGGCGGCAGTCTCGAAGCGGCTCGTATTCTCGATGCTCGCCCCATAGGTCGCCAATCGGTAATCGACCGGTAGCGCCCAGTCTTCGGAATAGACCCGGTTGCGCACTTCGTCGTTCTTGACATGGTTGTACCAGACCCGGGCTTTCAGATCGATCAGCTCGCTGTCCGGGTCCCAATCGAAGCTTGCGGTGACGGTATTGTTCACGACGTTCTGGACATCCTCGCCGCCGGCAGCGGTGTTTTCCGCCGCCCCCTGGCTCGACTCCGAGTCATTGCGAAGCCAGGAAAGAGAGAAACCAAGATCGTCCGTGAGATTGCCTTCCGCCTTGAGGAAAGTGTTGGTTGATTCCTGGCCGGTGAATACCAGCGTATCGCCGTCCGCGACTTCGGTCGGGATGGTGACGTCGCCGTTCTTGCCGATCTCATATGCACCGATATTCTTGTGGCTCACGCCGCCCAGGATCGAGAAGTCGTCGGACAGGCGAACGGCGCCGATCACGGAACCGTCGAAATTGAAGGCATTCGTGCCGACGGTGCTGTTGACTTCGAGCCCCCAGTCCCGTCCCGGCGCAATCAGGTCGTCCGCCACAAGCGTGCGGAAATTCACCGACCCGCCGAGCGCGCCCGCACCCCCGACGCCGGATACGCCGCTCTTTTCGACGTCGATCTCACGGATGAATGCCGTATCGACATAGGTTCGCTGGCTGGCGCCGTGGCCGTTGCGCTGGAAATTCTGCCGCGCGCCGTCGATCATCGTGATAACGCGGTTCTGGTCCTGCAGACCGCGGATGTTGATGCTCATACCGGGATTCTGGCTTTCGGAACGGTTGACCAGCACGCCGGCCACATTGTCGAGAAGGTCGCGAGCGTTTCGCGAAGGGGCATTCTGGATTGCCTGCCTGGAAACGACGCTGACGCTCGAAGGCGTTTCGTAAACCCAGTCCGGCGTGCCCTGGAAACCGGAGCCGGAGGCATCATTCCGGTTCGTCTTGCGGGTAAGCACGATAGGGTCCAGCACCGTCGGACTATCTGCAAGCGGCGCTCCATTTACGGTCTGCTGCGCGCCGATGACCGCCGCGCGATTGCTCGTGAACCGATACGGAACGCCGGTTCCGCTCAATAGCTGCGCCAGGGCCCGCCGTGGCGTCATCCTGCCGCGGACGGCCCCGACGGTGACGTTGGGCGCGGTTGCGCCCGCCGCCTGCGTTATCTGAATGCCCGATTGCCGGTTGAAGGCGCCAAGCGCGCCCGCAAGCGGCTGGGCCGGAATGTCGAACTCCCGAACCTCACTTTGGCTGGCTGCCTGCGATGCCTGATCCGGAGGTACTGTCTGGGCTACTACTCCCGTTACGCCATAGAGGACCGCAATGGCGGCCGAACCCCACAAGAGGACGTTTCTTGCTCTCCCCTGTCTTCCAATTATTTCGTTCTCGCTGACTGCCCCCAACGCCATGATACCCGTGTCTCTCCTGATCTGCGGCACCACAGTCCGGGTGCCTTCGACCTAATAGACAAATTGGGATCGTCGGAATTTCAGAGGAATTCGGGTTCAACCGCTAAATCATGATTTTTATTGTCATATTTTTTAGAAGCGGGACACGATGCGGACGAGGTTCGAAACCTTGCGAACCTTGCCGCCATAGGGGTCGACCAGCGCGCCGAGCGCCTGGTCGGGAGCATTGAGATCATAGATGCCCGTCACCCTCTGCCGCGCCAGCGTCGGGTCGGGGATAGAGATCCATGCGGGATGGTACCGTTGGAGCTGTTCGATGACGGATCCGACTGTGGCGTCTGTCACGTAAAGGCGTCCCTCGCGCCAGGCGCCGACATCGGCGACATCGACTTTCGCGTCCTGAACTCTGCCCGTCGAATGATCGATTGCGATGACGTCGCCGGGAACCAGGGTGCGATCGATCACAGCGCCGGCGACGATCCCTGTCGCCTTAACGGAGCCCCGGGCAAGTCCAACCTCGGTGCTCTCCTCGCCCGTACTCACATCAAAGGCCGTCCCGAGAACCTGGACATCGACATCCCCGGCAGCCACCATGAAGGGCCTCTTCTCGTCATGCGTCACATCGAAAAACGCTTCGCCCGACAACAGCGTGACCCGCCTCTTTCCGCCCGTGAAATCAACGGCGATGGCCGTGTCCGGCGCGAGCAGAACGGTGCTGCCGTCGTCAAGCGTCACAGATCGAGTCTGAGCGGTTTCAGTAAGGTAGTCGGCTTGCAGGCGGATCAGAAGAGAGGGGCCGAGGAAGAGCATAAGACAGATCGCCATGCCGGCGGCCAAAGCTCCTCCCATGACAAATCTTTTTCGAATACGACGCGGAGCGGGCCTGCGGCCATGGAAGTCAGGCGCATGACCCATTGCCTGCCATATGCGACAGGTCTTTTCCCACTCGCGCCGATGATCGGGAGATTCGAGAACCCAATCCTCGAATGCCGCGCGCAGGCCCGGTTCATCGGGATTTTCCCGCATGCGGATCAGCCAGTCCAGGGCCTGCTCTGATACGCCTCCGGCACGCACGTCGTTATTGGCGATGATCATAGATGTTTCGTTTCCACGGCATGACCGCGGCAAAGCGGCCAGTCCCCCTTGTTCTCTGCCTTATATACAATCGGACAAAGCAATTCTTTCATGGAATTCGCTCTTTTTTGGTGATTGGGTGCTTTCTACTGATCCAGCGCCATGTGTTGGCGTATTTCTTTCATTGCATCCTTCAGAAGCCGATGGACCGTTGGCGCAGAGATTTTAAGGCGATCGGCAATCTCCGACATGGTCAGACCCTCATGGCGATACATGTCCAAAACCATCCGCTTCCTGTCCGAAAGATTTTCGATCGCGCTTGCGACGCTTTTCACCTGTTCGCAGAAGAGCAGGTTGCTCTCCGGCGTATCGACGAATTGCGGGAGTGCCCACCAGGGAATATCGCCCGGATCCACGGCGTTTTCCCGTTTCTTGCGCGATCGCGCATTGAAAGACAGATTGCGGACGATCCTGAAAAGATAGGTTTTCGCGGGCAGAGGCTCGTCGTCCTGATCAGGCACGAAGCGCAGAAACGCATCCTGTACGATGTCTTCCGCTTCGTCTCTGGAGCCCGCCAAGGGCACGGCGTAATCCACCAATGCCTTGCGATGTTCCAGATACATCGCGTACCGCCCGCCTTTTTTTCCAAAGCCCATAAATCAACTCAAATACGTGAAGTATCAAGGACAGTGGCCCATCAGTTTGTCGAAAGGCCCATTCAGCGAGCGAGACAAGTGCAACCTCCAGGATCACATCGCAACTGCTGCTTATATCACCGATTTTTCAACGAATCGCAATAAACATGATTTTGCTAATCATGTTTATTGCGGGCCTAATGCTGGAAGCGGGAAGACAGGAGAAGTCGAGCAGCGCGATGTCTTCCCCTTCTTCATCTCTCCAACCTTCCGCCGCACACGGGTCAGCATCGGAACCATATTCGAGAATGAAGAGGCCGAAGGCGGTGGCTTTATAACAGCGGCGACGCAAGCAAATATGCAGTGTTTGTCGTAAGTCAAAGAAGGCGCGGGTTGCCGGTCGTAGCTTCTACTTGAACGGGACGGCAATCAACTCCGTCCGTTGCTTCAAAGGAGAAGCGCCATGACTGACAAAACGCAAATAACAAGACGTTCGATTTTAGCGGGGGCGGCATTCGTCGGCGCCATGGCGCCAGTCGTCGCTTCCTTCGCGAATGCCGAGGAGGTCCCTCCACCCAAGATGGATCCGCCCAGCCTTTCGGCACTGCGCCGCGTCAAGGTCGATCTGGTCAAGCCGCCGTTCGTCCATGCCCATACACAAAAGGTCAACGGTCCGCCGAAGATCGTCGAGTTCACCCTGACGATCCAGGAGAAGAAGCTCGTGATCGACGGCGAAGGCACCGAAATCAATGCCATGACCTTCGACGGTTCGGTTCCTGGTCCCCTGATGGTGGTGCATCAGTACGATTATGTCGAACTCACGCTGATCAATCCGGAAACCAACGAACTGCAGCACAATATCGACTTCCATTCGGCAACCGGTGCCTTGGGCGGCGGCGCGCTGACCGTGGTCAATCCCGGCGAGAGGACGGTGCTGAGGTTCAGGGCCATCAAGCCGGGCGTCTTCGTATACCATTGCGCACCTCCCGGCATGGTTCCGTGGCATGTCACTTCGGGCATGAACGGCGCGATCATGGTGCTTCCGCGCAACGGCCTGACCGATGGCCACGGCAAGGAACTGACCTACGACCGCATCTATTATGTCGGCGAGCAGGACTTCTATGTCCCGCGAGACGAGAACGGAAACTTCAGGAAATATGAGAGCGCAGGGGAAGCCTATGACGACACGCTGAAGGTCATGCGGACGCTCACCCCGACCCATGTCGTCTTCAACGGTGCCGTCGGTGCCCTGACCGGCGAGAATGCGATGACGGCCGCCGTCGGCGAGCGGGTGCTGATCGTGCATTCGCAGGCCAATCGCGATACGCGTCCGCATCTCATCGGCGGACACGGCGACTACGTCTGGGCGAACGGCAAGTTTGCGAATGCGCCGGACCTCGACCAGGAAACCTGGTTTATTCCGGGAGGTGCTGCCGGCGCGGCATTCTACACGTTCCGGCAGCCCGGGATCTACGCCTACGTGAACCATAACCTGATCGAGGCCTTCGAACTGGGCGCGGCCGCCCACTTCAAGGTTACCGGCGAATGGAACGATGACCTGATGACATTGGTCATCGCCCCGAGCGGCTGACCAGGCCGGCGCGCTTCGCTCAGAAGCAGGAGCTTCACCCGAGGAGGCGAACATGCCATGGAAAAAGTTCAAACCCGATATCCTGCTCCTCCATACATTGTTTTGTCCTTGTTTTCGAAAGGGCCGCCGCTCTGCCCTAGCGGCGGCGCGAACGGGGAAATTTGAGGAAGAACAAATATTTCAGCGAACCGGACGCGTTCGTTGATTTCGAGCAAAGATCGGTTGGTGCCGGCCCGGTAACGCTTTCCGAAGCAATTTGGAAAGGTGCCTGACATGTCCGAAGCGATCATCGAAAAATATGGCGATGCGCGGCTTCCGCGTTACACGAGCTATCCGACAGCTCCGAATTTCACTTCGGACTTCGATGCCCGGGAATACCCGGCCTGGCTGCAGGCGCTGCCGGCAGGTCAGCCGACTTCGCTCTATCTCCATATCCCGTTCTGTCGTTCGATGTGCTGGTATTGCGGCTGTCACACGACGATCACCGAGCGCGACAAGCCGATCCTCGATTATCTCGACGTGCTCCACCGAGAGATCGAGCTGCTGGCGTCGGCGAGGGCCGACAGTTTCACGGTGGGCGAGATCCATTTCGGCGGCGGTACGCCGACGATCATCAAGCCGGGCGAGTTCATCGCCCTGATGGACGCGCTCCGCAACCGCCTCGGGTTCGCGGCGACCACGAACACTGCCGTCGAGATCGATCCTCGGACGCTGACGGCGGATATGGCCATGGCTCTGGGGGCATCGGGGGTCACGCGTGCGAGCCTCGGCGTCCAGAGCTTCGATCCGAAGGTCCAGAAGGCGATCAACCGCATCCAGAGCGTGGAAACGACGACGAATGCCGTGGAATATCTTCGCCACAATGGCATCGATGCCATCAATTTCGACCTCATCTATGGCCTTCCGTATCAGACGATCGAATCCTGTGTCGCGACCGTCGAGGCGGCTGTCCGGATGCGGCCTGACCGCCTTGCTGTCTTTGGATATGCCCATGTCCCGAGCTTCAAGAAGCATCAGCGCCTTATCGACGAGACCGCGCTTCCCGATGCTCGCGAGCGGGCGCTGCAGGCGGCAGCGATCGCCGAAGCCCTGGTGGCTTCCGGATATGAACGGATCGGGCTCGATCATTTCGCGCTGCCGGGAGACGAACTTGCGCTGGCACAGGCCGAAGGCCGGCTGCACCGCAATTTTCAGGGTTACACGACGGATGCCTGCGAGGCTCTCATCGGGCTTGGGGCATCCTCGATCGGCAGGCTGCCCCAGGGATATATCCAGAACGAGGTGCCGCCAGGCCTTTACGCCACCCGGATTCCGAAAGGGGAATTGCCTGTCGCCAAGGGATATAGTCTCACATCTGAGGACCGGCTGCGCGGCGAAGTGATCGAAAGGCTGATGTGCGACTTCGCAGTGGATGTCGCCGCATTGGCGACGAGCCATGGCTTCGACGCCGATCTTCTCCTGCGAAACAATCAACGGCTTGATGAACTCGAGCGGGATGGTCTGATCGAGCGCGAAGGTGGATATGTCCGGGTCTCGGAAGAACATCGGTTCATCGTGAGAGCCGCGGCCTCGGCATTCGATGCCTATCTGAATAAAGCCGGCCGATCATTCAGCAAGGCAGCCTAGATGTTCAGTCCTGAAGTGAGGTGGGCAGGCTCGTATAGGAAGCGATCTGGTTCGGCAGTCCTATGCTGCCTTCCTTGAGCGTGCGGTTCATGCGCTTGAATGTGGGCTTTCTTCTTAGAGATTCGTTAACCAAAAAGCTCTTGACGCGACTCGGAGAGGCGTTCAGCTTCTTGTAACGGAGCGGGGCGAATATCTTCCGTTCCGGCGTAACCGGTGGCGGCCTCTGTTAGTTCGGCCGGCCGGCGTATAAAATCGAGCGAGAATCGGGTGTCCGGTCAAGCCGGCTTCACATCGGAGGCCTATCCTGCCTTCGGTCTGTTGAAGGAGCAAGGCATGGCGGACGCGAAGGAGAATGAACGCATGGCCCTATCGGCGAAGAAATCGGGTGCTCGAGGCGCGGAAACCGCAAACGAGCCACGCGTGCTCGCCGACGAGGCGATCGCCCGGGACGCGCGGGCACTCTCCGAACAGTTGAAGGCGATGCGCGAGCGGCTCTTCCCTCCGGCCTCGATGAAGTCGCTCCGCAGCTTTTCGTCGGGCGAAGCGGCAAAGCTGATCGGTGTTTCCGACGGCTATCTCCGCCAGCTTTCGCTGGCAGGGGAAGGGCCGCAGCCGGAGACGGGTGCAGGCGGCCGGCGCTTCTATTCGCTGGCCGATATCAATGCGCTGCGTCGGCATCTCGCCGAACAGGCGCTCGCCAAGGGCAATATCGCCAAGGCGCGCTCCTATCTTCCGCGTCGGAATGCGGCGCGGGGCGAGCATCTGCAGGTCATCTCCGTCACCAACTTCAAGGGAGGCTCCGGCAAGACGACCTCGGCCGTGCATCTTGCGCAATATCTCGCACTGACCGGCCACCGGGTGCTGGCGGTCGATCTCGATCCGCAGGCCTCGCTCTCGGCACTGTTCGGCTACCAGCCCGAACTCGACCTGACCGGCAACGACACGCTTTACGGCGCGATCCGCTACGATGACGAACGACGGCCGCTCGTCGACATCATCCGGGGCACCTATTTTCCCGGCGTCGATCTGGTGCCCGGCAATATCGAGCTGCAGGAATTCGAGCATGTGACGCCGCAGGCGCTCGCCCGTCGCCAGAATGGCGAAGATGCCGGTCCGCTCTTCTTCGCCCGGATCCAGACCGCGCTGAAGGCGGTGGAAGACGATTATGACGTGGTGGTGATCGACTGCCCGCCGCAGCTCGGCTATCTGACGCTCTCCGCACTCTGCGCCTCCACTTCGGTCATCGTTACTGTGCATCCGCAGATGCTTGACGTCGCCTCGATGAACCAGTTCCTGTTCATGACATCGGACCTGCTCTCCGTCGTGCGCGAGGCAGGCGGCACGCTGAATTTCGATTTCCTGCGCTACCTCGTCACCCGTTACGAGCCGAATGACGGGCCGCAGGCACAGATCGTCGGCTTCATGCGCTCGTTGTTCGGCGAACGGGTGCTGACCGCTCCGATGCTGAAATCGACGGCGGTGTCGGATGCCGGCTTGACCAAGCAGACGCTCTACGAGGTTGGCCGCGAGAATTTCACCCGCTCCACTTACGATCGCGCCGTCGAAGCGATGAATGCCGTCAATGGTGAGGTCGAGGCGCTGGTCCACGCTGCCTGGGGCCGGTGATAGAATGACGACGTATTCGCCGATGAGCGGTGAGACGATCGAAGAAAGGTTTTGAAAATGGCGGGTAGCCGCAAGAATGAGTTGAAGGCGTTGTTCGGGGGAGGGCTCGCTCCGACCGAGCCCGTCCGCGCGCCGGAGACGAAGTCCGCGCCGATGGAGGTGAAGCCGGCAGCAGGAGAGGGGACGCCTCCCCGCAGCGCTTCCGGTGCGGTCAAGGCTATGGGGCTTTCACTCGGCGCGATGACGCGCGAGGCCGAGGAGGCGCGGGCACTGCGCCAGGCGCTCAGCGAAGGCGAGCGGATCGTGACGATCCACCCGGACAGGATCGATTCCTCGTTCATCGAAGACCGGCTGCGTGTGGACGACCGGGACGACGAGGATTTCGCGGCGCTGGTCGATAGCATCCGCGAAGGCGGTCAGCAGGTGCCGGTGCTTGTCCGCCCGCATCCGGACAAGCAGGGCCGCTATCAGACCGCCTACGGTCATCGCCGCATCAAGGCGGCCGCCCGTCTCGGCATCGAGGTGAAGGCGGTCGTCCGGCCGCTTTCCGATGACGAACTGGTGCTCGCGCAGGGCAAGGAGAATGTCGAGCGTCGCAATCTCTCCTTCATCGAGCGTGGGCTGTTTGCGAAGAATCTCGCGAGCCACGGCTTCGACCGCAAGGTGATCGGTGATGCGCTGGCGGTGCAGAAGAGTGAGCTGTCGCGGCTGCTGCAGGTCGTCGAAAGCGTGCCCGAACGGTTCATTCGGGCGATAGGTCCGGCCCCGAAGGTAGGGCGTGAACGTTGGATGAAGCTCGGCGAAATCCTATCGCGGGAAGCCAAGCAGCATATCGGGATCGATGTGGTCCATACCGAACGCTTCAAGGCGGCCGATAGCGATCATCGGTTCCAGATACTGTTCGCGCGGCTCGATGCAAGCATGAAGCCCGATCCTGTCAAGCCGGAAGAGCTGAGGGACAGGAACGGCAAGGTTTTTGCCCGCGTCCGGCGCGAAGGGAAGGCGAGGCGCATCGAGTTTTCGGCGGATATCGACGCCGCTTTCATCGATGAGGCGGCGACCCTGCTCGCCGCCCGTTACGAGGAATTCCTGGCGAATAGACCGGCTGGCAAGAGCTGACGGTCGCCCGCCAACGGCCTGCAAGGGCATGACCGGAATACGAGGAAAGGAAGCTACGAGAGCAAGAAAAAAGGCCCCCAAAACGTCACCGTCCTGGAAGCCCTCTTCAATCTAAGCAGTTCAAGAGAATCACTTCCAATGCCCAAAGTCAAGAGTCGGCGGCAGAAATGCCGTGTCCGAGCGTGAGAGATTTTGGCTGACATATGCCGCGCGGAAGCGTTCAACGGTTTCGTGCCGATGGCCTATGCCAAGACAACGACGTTTCCGCGGGCGCTTGCCTCCGAACGGAGACGGATATGGTGGAACGATTGGCAATGACGCCTTTTGGCGGCGCGCAGTTTTCTGCACGCAATTTTGCCCTCCGAGCCGAAGTGGAGCGCCGGCAGGAAAGCCTGCGTGCCGGCGAAGGGGGCAATCATACCGGCAAGGCCGAGAAATGGCAACTTATCCGGGCGCTCACCGAAGCCCGGCAGACCTATGGTCTTTCCGATCGCTCGATCACGGTGCTCGAGGCACTGACGAGTTTTCATCAGGACCGAGAGCTCGACGGCGGCGCGCCGATCATCGTCTTCCCGTCGAATGCGGAACTGTCGATCCGCTCGCGCGGCATGTCGCCGGCGACATTGAGGCGGCATCTGGCGGCGTTGGTGGAGGCGGGACTGATCTTCCGCCGCGACAGCGCCAACGGCAAGCGGTTCTGCCGCCGCGACGCGCATGGTCAGGTGGAGAACGCTTTCGGCTTTGATCTGGCGCCGTTGGCGCTGAGAGCCGAGGAGATCTTTTCGCGTGCGGAAGCTGCCCGCGAGGAGGCAAAGCAGGTCGCCCGGATACGTTCGGAGATCACGCTGCATCTGCGCGACATCGCCAAGACCTTGGACGCGGCACTCACCGAGAAACGGGCAGGAGACTGGCAGGCTTATCTGGAGCGCCTGCAGGCGCTGTCCGGCCGGGTGCCGCGCCAGGGAGACCACGCAGAACTCGAAAATCGTTGCGAAGCTTTGATCAGGCTCAGGGCGGAAGTGGAGAACACCTATCTCCAAAGTCTGACGGAACAAGAAATGAGCGCCAATGAGTCCGTTTTTGAGCGCCATATTCAGATTTCAAACACAGACCTAAATCTTGAATTAAACGGCAATGAACATAATACCCCGGCAGCGGCGGCACAGCACACGGCCCCGGAACGCAAGTCGGTCGGGGTCGGGCTGAAGGAATTTTTAAAATCTTGCCCGCAAATCGCCGATTATGCCCCAGGCGGCGTGAAAAACTGGCGCGATGTGGTGGCTGCGGCCGAACTCGTGCGATCCATGCTCGGCATCAGTCCAAGCGCCTGGGCCGCGGCGCGGCAAGCGATGGGGGAGATTTCGGCGGCAATCGTCGTGGCAGCGATCCTCGAGAGGGCGGAGGAAATTCGCTCGCCCGGCGGTTATTTGCGCGACCTCACGCGGAAGGCCGAAAAAGGCCGTTTCTCGATCCACCCGATGCTGAATGCGTTGAAGGGATGAGGTCGGGTGCGTGTTACCGGCGCTTTCGAAGATCAGGCGCTCCTTCAACCGCTCCGGGAGCGAATATTGACAGAAAATGTATACAGAACTATGGCTTATATAATGACGGTGGGGAGGAAGATGCAGGCTGGCCAGTTTTTGATTGGTTTTCTATTTCCTTTTTCATGAATACCTTTTCGCTTCCGCATATTTTCGACAAGGATTGGTCGATTACCGGCCTGCCTTTTTCGATGGTCTGGGAGCAAAAAGCGACCTTGTATACACAAAGTCGTGAAAACGGACCTGGAAACCGCTCGATATCAGCAGGAAAATGGTTGTAGCCATCCTTCCCGGTTAAGCAAAAGTAAAGGTAGTCGGAGACCAGCCCACCAAGCCGGTTGACTGCTGGTTGGACTGCCCCCGATATAGCCTGCAGGCTGTAATAGTCCTGTGTTGCAAGGAAAGCGCGACTGTCGCGCGAGCGTTTGAAAAGGTTCGTCTCAGAGGAGGAGAAGATGATTACCAGAAGAACATTGATGGCAGCGGCCGGGATCGCGATGAGCGGTCTTGTGAGCTTGCCGGCCCATGCGCAGGAAGCGGTCAAGGTCGGCCTCATCCTGCCGATGACCGGCCCGTTCGCATCGACCGGCCGCCAGGTCGAGGCGGGCATCAACGCCTATATGGCGCTGAACGGCGACACCGTCGCCGGCAAGAAGATCGAGGTGGTGCTGCGCGACGATGGGGGGGGCGCCGACCAGACCCGCCGTATTGCCCAGGAACTTGTCGTCAACGACGGCGTGAAGCTGCTGATGGGCTTCGGCCTCACGCCGCTCGCCATGTCCGTCGCTCCGGTTCTCAATCAGGCGAAGATTCCGGCGATCATAACCTCGGCCACGACGTCCGCGATCATGCCGCAATCGCAATATTACGTGCGTACCTCGATGGCCGGCCCGCAGTCCGCCGTTCCGGTGGCCACGTGGGCCGTGCAGAATAATCTGAAGAGGGTCGTGACGCTGGTCTCCGATTACGGTCCGGGCATCGACATCGAACAGGGGTTCACCAACCAGTTCAAGAAGGAAGGCGGCACGATCGTCGAGGCGATCCGCGTTCCGTTGGCGAATCCGGATTTCGCTCCCTTCCTGCAGCGCGTGCGTGACGCCAAGCCGGATGCAGTCTTCACCTTCGTGCCGGCCGGCATCGGCGCACAGTTCATGAAACAGTATATCGATCGTGGCCTTGCGGATGCCGGCATCAAGCTGATCGCCACCGGTGACGTCACCGACGACGATCTCCTGAACGGCATGGGCCCGGCGGCCAAGGGTGTGATTACCGGCCATTTCTATTCGGCCCTGCATGACAGCCCGGAAAACAAGGCTTTCGTCGAGCAGGTGAAAAAGGCCAACAACATGCGCCCGAACTTCATGGCGGTCGGCGGATACGATGCAATGGCGCTTGCCTATGCAGCGCTCAAGAAGACCGATGGCGACACCGACGGCACCAAGCTCGTCGAAGCCATGAAGGGCATGTCCTGGATGAGCCCGCGCGGCCCGATCACCATCGATCCGGCGACCCGCGACATCGTGCAGGATATCTACATGCGCGAGGTCAAGGAAGTGGATGGCGAACTCTACAACGTCGAATTCGCCACCTATCCGAAGATCAAGGATCCGAACGTCAAGTAAGGCGGAAAGAATTTCCCGGGAATGAATGGCGGGGCGAGAGCTCCGCCGTTTTCGTTATAACCAAGATAAACCTCCACCTCCGGGGGGAAGACTGGACGAGTTCGGCGCGCGAAGCAGCGAAATCAATCGCATGGACGATATTCAATGCCCATGCGATCTAAGTCTAGAAATGAATCGATCGGTCAGGCTGTCAACGAGTAGCCCAGATCGCGCAGTGGCATGCGGCGCACCCGCTCCCCGGTAGCGGCGAAGATGGCGTTGCCGAGCGCCGGCGCCAGCGCCGGGAAGGCGGGTTCGCCCATGCCGGTCGGCGGATTGTCCGACTGGATGAAGTAGGCATCGATCGTCATGGGGGCGAAGGGCATGCGCAGGATCGGATAGGCATTGTAGTTCTGCTCCTGGATACGGCCGTTTTCGATGTTGATCTTGAGACCCATGGCGGTGGAGAGAGCGTCGGTGGACGCGCCCTGTGCCTGGGCTTCGGAGCCGGCCATGTCGATGATCGGACCGACGTCGAGCACCGCCACGATGCGATGAATCTTGATCTGCTTGTTGGTGTCGACGCTGAGCTCGACGGCCTGCGCGACATGGCCGGCATGGGAATAACACCAGGCAAAGCCCATACCGCTGCCTTTCGGCAACGTCTTGCCCCAGCCTGCCTTGTCGGCGCACATCCTGATCACGTCGGTGACCCGCTTGGGGCTGAAGTTGACGCTCTTGTCCTTGGGCGCCAGTTCGGGCACGTCGCGGTTCACCGCATCGAGAAGGAACTCGACATGGTCGCGGCCCGAGGCGACCGCCAGTTCATGCATGAAGCTCTGCGCGGCGAAGACCTGGGCATTGTCTCCGGGCGCGCGCCAGGAGCCGGTCGGGATCTTCAGCGGGAACATGGTCTTGGCGCGGCGCAGGTTGGGCGCCTTGATGGAATATTTCAGATTGTCGGTGAGGTTGGCGCCGGTGGCTTCTTTCTTGCCGTCGGCGGTGAAGGTGATGAAGTGCTCCTGCCAGGCATCGAGCCTGCCGTCCTTGCCGATCGCGCCCTTGAACTGATGGTAACCGGCGGGACGATAGAAGTCGTGGGCGAAATCGTCCTCCCGGGTCCATTGCAGCTTGACCGGGGCGTTGACCTTCCGCGCGATTGCTGCGGCCTCGCAGGCATAGTCGTTGACCAGGCGCCGTCCGAAACCACCGCCGACGCGGGTCTGGTGCATCACGACGTTTTCCGGCTGTACGCCTGCCGCCTTGGCGACCAGCGGCAGGCCGCGGTCGGGCTGCTGGGTGGGTACCCACAATTCCAGCACCCCGTCGTGCCAGTGCGCCGTGGTGTTCATCGGCTCCAGCGGCGCATGGGCGGCGAAGGGGTATTCGTAATAGGCCTCCACGGTCTTGGCGGCATTGGCGAAGGATTTGTCCACGTCGCCGACATCGTCGTCGGGCTTGTCCGGGAAACTGGTCGCCAGCTTCCGGGCCTTAGCGGAGAATTGCGACGTGGAATCCGTCGACGCCTCGCTCAGATCCCAATCCACCTTGAGCATGTTCTTGGCCAGGAATGCGCTCCAGGTGTCCCTGGCGATGATGGCGACGCCGGGCATGGCCTCGACCATGATGCCCGTACCGTCCACGGCGAAGGCGTCAAGCACGCCGCGCTGGGCCTTGATCTCGTCCACGTTGAAGGATTTGACCTTGCCGCCGGCTGCCGGACATTTGGTGTAGGTCGCATAGACCATGCCGGGAAGCTGGACATCGATGCCGAACAGCGGCTGGCCGCTGACGACCTTGGGATCGTCGACGCCGCGATAGCTCTTGCCGATCAGGCGGTATTCGGCGCGAGTCTTCAGCGTCAGGCTCTTGGGATCGGGGACCGGCATCTTCGCCGCCGCGGCGGCAAACGATCCATAGGTCGCGGACTTGCCGCTGGCGGCATGGGTCAGGACCGAATCCTGGGCGGTGATCTGGGAGGGATCCACTCCCCATTGCTGGGCGGCGGCGGCGATCAGCATCGCCTTGGCGCCGGCGCCGGCCTGGCGCAACTGGTCCCAGGCTTTCGGGATGGAGGTCGAACCTCCCGCACCCTGGCTGCCATAGACCTTGGGGTTGATGGGAGCCTGCTCCATCACGACATGGTTCCAGTCGGCATCGAGTTCCTCGGCGATGATCACGCCGAAGGATGTCTTGATGCCCTGGCCGATCTCCGGAGCCTTGGAATAGATGGTGATCGTGTTGTCCGGAGCGATGCGGATGAAAGCGTTCATCACCTCGGCTTCGCGTTCCGCAGCGTCGACGTTGGCGGTCTCGGCCGCGAAAGCCGTGCCTCCGAGCCGGAAGCCGAGCACCAGTCCCGCGGCACCCGCACCGGCCAGCTTGAAGAAGGTGCGCCGTCCGAGGTTCAGCGACGCACTGGCCGCCGCCGGTACGGAATGGACCTTGCGGATCAGCGCTGAGAGATAAGCATCGGACTGGGCAAAGTTGGATTGGATATCAGTCATTGGATGCCTCCTGATGATTGGGTTGCTGGGCCGCCTGCTTCCGCAGAGCGGCTACATCCTTGCCTGTCAAACTTGCGCCCTTGGCGCCGAACCGGGCGGTGACGTAATTGGCCACCGCCGCTATGTCGTCGTCGGAATAGCCCTCGCCGAAGGCCGGCATGAAGATCCTACCCTCGGCGGTCGTGCGGTCGACGCCGTTGACGACCGTTTGCGCCACGTTGGTGGCGGTGGGATCGTTCACCGCCCGCACCCCGGTCAGGGTGGCATAACCGGTGACCGGGCTCACGCCGGTCCAGTCATGACAACTGGCACATGCGCCTGCAAATATCTTCTCACCGCGTGGATTGGAGACCGTCGGCACTCCCTCTTTGTGCGACGCCGGGGCAGGCGTGGTGACGGTGCGCGGCAGGTCCGTCGCATGGGCGGGTACACTGCGCAGATAGGTCACCAGAGCATGCACGTCGTCCGGCAACAGATAGCTGAGGCTGTTGTCGGTGGCTTCGCCCATCGGGCCTGCAGCGCCGCCATGTCCTTCGGCATGACCGGTGGAGAGATAGAGATAAACATCCTCGTCGCTCCAGCCGCCGATGCCGGAATCCTTGTCGCTGCTGATATTGAAGGCGTGCCAGCCCGCGGTGACGGCGCCGGCGAATTTCTGGTGATTGTCCAGCGCATAGGCGAGGTTGCGCGGCGTGTGGCACTCGCCGCAATGCCCCATCGCTTCGGCAAGATAGGCCCCCCTGTTCCATTGCTCGCTCCGGCCGGTGTTGGGGCGGAAGCGTTCATCGCTATTGAACACGGCATTCCAGACCGCCAGCAGGTAGCGCTGGTTATAGGGCCACGAAAGCTGGTTCTGCCTGGCGGGGGCATGGGCGGGCGGCAGCGTGAAGAGATAGGCCTTGATGGCCAGCGCGTCGGCGTCCGTCATGTAGGTGTAGGAGGTATAGGGCATGGCGGGATAGAGTTTCTCGCCGTCGGCGCGGATCCCCTTGTGCACGACCGCCAGGAACTGGGCATCGGTGTAATTGCCGATCCCGGTATCCTTGTCCGGCGTGATATTGGTGGAATAGATGGTGCCGAAAGGCATGTTGAAGGCGAAGCCGCCCGCGAAGGGCGTGCCGCCCGGAGCCGTATGGCAGGCCTGACAGTCCGCGGCATGGATGAGATATTCGCCGCGCTTGACGATATCCGCACTGGCAAGCTCACCCGGAACGCCGGTGACATTGGCGCCCTTGTAATCTCCGAGCGCCACGGTCGAGCCGCCGGCAAAGGAGGTCGGATCCAGGTCAAGAAACTGCCAGCCCGCGAAACCAAGCGCGATAACGACAACGACCGCGACGACGATACCGATGATCTTCTTCATGGGTGTCAGGCCGACTTGGCGGCGGCGTTCTTGATGGCCTGGCGGATGCGGATATAGGTTCCGCAACGACAGAGATTGCCCGCCATGGCCGCATCGATGTCGGAATCGTCGGGTTGAGGGGTGCTGTCCAGCAGCGCGGTGGCCGACATGATCTGGCCCGCTTGGCAATAACCACATTGGGGCACTGCGGCCTCCATCCAGGCCTGCTGGACCTTGGCGCCGTTGGGAGTATTGCCGATTCCTTCGATGGTGACGACCGCGCGGGTGCCGACATCGCCGACGATCAGTTGGCAGGAGCGCACCGGTTTGCCGCCGACATGCACTGTGCAGACCCCGCACTGGGCGACGCCGCATCCATACTTGGTACCCACCAGATTGAGGTGGTCGCGCAACACCCACAGAAGCGGCATGTCCTCCGGCACGTCCACCTGATGCGATTGTCCGTTGATATTAAGCGTGAGCATGTCTCCCGAGCCTCCCTGACAGCGAAATCGACGCGCAAAGCAATTTGGTATACAGTATGACCCTATTATCCTTGGGTAAACCTCCATGAGGCACCGGCGCCGATCACATTATCCGGCGCGTATTCCTTTGCAGAAGCGTTGAAAAAGGTGATCGGTGGTTCGATCCACCAAGACCAGCTACCGCTGGTTCTGCTGCCGCAATGGCAGCTACGAGGAGCTGTGTGAGGAGGTGCTCCGGCTCGCGGCGAGGGGCCTCTACCAGCTATCGACCCCGCTCGAAATGGTGGGCATCGGATTAAGGAGACCGGCTCTCTGGCCGCCCTCGATCTGGGCTTCCCTGTATAACTTGTGCAGGATGGGACCTCGGTGTGGCGAGGAGATTCTTGAGTTTGCTGGACCGGTGTATCCGCTTTGCGAATATCCAGGCTGAGGGCCTTAGCAAAACCGCTTCTAGCGTTTCAAACCTCTACCTCTGGTGAAGAACTGGTTCTCGTGTCTGCCTCGCCGGAGTTTGCTTGAGCGGAAAACGCTGTTCCCTTAGAAGAACCCTATCATGAGCTCTTCGGCGGCCGCTTCCACGATATTGCATCACAGCCTCAGGCATCTGAGAGCATTTCTCGCGGTCGTCGATACCGGTTCCGTGACCAAGGCGGCGGAGACCTGTTTCGTGTCGCAGCCCGCCGTCACCCAGGCGCTCTCGAAGATCGAAAGGACGGCGGGACTGCCGCTCTTTTCGCGCACGCCGCAGCGGATCTTCGCCAACCATGCCGGCGAGGTGCTGGCGCTCCGGATCGGCCGCGCCTTCGGCTATCTCGATCCGGCTCTCTCGGAACTCTCGCCGCGGCTCAAGGTGACGGCGACGACCGCGCAGCTGAAATCCCTGATCGCGGTGCGCGAGACCGAGAATTTCACGCTTGCGGCCCGCCGTCTCGGCGTCAGCCAGCCGGCGGTCTATCGCGCCGTCAGCCAGCTTGAGGAAGAAGCCGCGCGGCCGCTTTTCGAGCGCACGTCCTACGGGATCGTGCCGACCCGGCCGGCGCAGGCGCTCGCCCAGGCAGCCCGGCTGGCTTTCCTGGAGCTCGAACAGGCGGATGCCGACATGGCCGAGCTGACGTCTGCCGAGATCGGCCGGATCGTCATCGGCGCCACGCCTCTGGCGACATCCTATGTTCTGCCGCGGGCGATCGCCGGTTTCCGCAAGTTCCGTCCCAATCTGCCTCTCCATATCCAGGAGGGGCCGTACCCGGATCTGCTCGGCGCCTTGCGCCGCGGCGAGATCGATGTCCTGCTCGGCGCGCTGCGGGAACCGGCGCCGATCGGCGACGTGGAACAGAAGGTTCTTTTCTACGATACGGTCGTCCTGGTCGCGGGCAACGATCATCCCCTGGTTCGCAAACCGGCGATCACGGTGGAGGACCTTGCCTCCTTTCCCTGGGTCGTCGGCCAGTCCGGCACGCCGATCCGTCGTTATTTCGACAGCATCTTCACCGGCGCCGGCAACAATCCGCCGAAAAGCATCGTCGAATCCGGTTCGCTGATCCTGATGCGTGAGCTTCTGGATACGAGCGACCATCTCGGCTGTACGTCCCGTCTTCAGGCGGAGGCCGAGATCGCCCGCGGACTGATGCGGGCTTTGCCTTTCGATCTCAGCCACACGTCGCGGCCGATCGGCGTCACGTTCCGGAAGGATTGGCTGCCCACGGCCGCCCAGCAGAAATTCCTGGAACTTCTGCCCAACGGGTCGGGACGCGCGTTATAACGAGAACTTATGACCATGACAGCCGAACTGATAAACGTCCGGTGTTCTACCGGTTTAATGTGCTGGGCGGAGAGAGTGCTGTCCCGGGACCGGGTTCCGGGAGGGCGGCGATCACGGAGGTTAACGAAAAAATGAAAATAATGGGACGTCAAACCATCTTGACCCGTTGACTGTCCGGCATGCCGTCATGGATATAGACGGCGGGTCGCGAGGAGTCCGTGGTCGAGATCGAAACACGGCTCGTCCGCAAGGCATCGATAAGAAGATTCCGCACTCAAGAGGAGGAGGAAATACATGCTCAATAGAAGAATGTTCATCGCGGCTGCAGGTGTTGCACTCGGCGCGCTCGCTGCTGTTCCGGCTTATGCCCAGGAAACGATCAAGGTCGGTCTCATCCTGCCGATGACCGGTCCGTTCGCCTCGACCGGGCGCCAGGTTGCCGCCGGCGCCCAGACCTTCATCGACACCCACGGTGACACCGTTGCCGGCCAGAAGATCGAACTCGTCATCCGTGACGATGCCGGCACGGCCGACCAGACCCGCCGTATCGCGCAGGAACTGGTCGTCAACGACGGTGTCAAGGTGCTCGCAGGCTTCGGCCTGACGCCGCTCGCCATGGCGGTCGCCCCGGTCGCGACCCAGGCGAAGATCCCGTCTATCGTGATGGCCGCCGGTACGGCGTCGATCACCAAGGCGTCGGAATACATCACCCGCACCTCCGGCACCCTGCCGCAATATTCGCTGCCGGTCGGCACCTGGGCGGCCCAGAACGGCATAAAGAAGGTCGTGACGCTCGTTTCCGACTATGGTCCGGGCATCGACGCCGAGAAGTGGTTCACCAAGGAATTCAAGGAGAAGGGCGGCGAGGTCACCGAAGCCGTCCGCGTTCCCCTGGCAAACCCCGACTTCGCGCCCTTCCTGCAGCGCGTCCGTGACGCCAAGCCGGATGCGGTCTTCGTCTTCCTGCCCTCCGGCGCTGGCGCGCTGTTCATGAAGCAGTTCGCCGACCGCGGTCTCGCGGACGCGGGCATCAAGCTGATCGCCACCGGCGACGTCACCGATGACGATATCCTGAACTCGATGGGCAAGCCGGCGCTCGGCACGATCACCGGCCATTTCTATGCGACCGCGCATGACAGCCCGGAAAACAAGGCCTATGTCGAAGCCTTCAAGAAGGCCAACAAGGACATGCGCCCGAACTTCATGTCGGTCGGCGGTTACGACGGCATGGCGCTGATCTATGCCGCGCTCGAGAAGACCAAGGGCGACGTCTCCGGCCCGGCCTTCATGGAAGCCGTCAAGGGCCTCTCCTGGACGAGCCCGCGCGGCCCCGTCTCCATCGATCCGGAAACCCGCGACATCATCCAGAACATCTACATGCGCGAGGTCAAGGAAGTGGACGGCGAGCTGCACAACGTCGAGTTCGCGACGTTCGAGGCGCTCAAGGACCCGGAAAAGGCCGAAGCCAAGTAAGTCGTGGCGGACAGGCGGCGGAGAGGCAACTCTTGGCCGCCTGTCGGTACGAAATGCCTTGCATGCGCGCCCTCGACTGTGGTCTTTCAACCGGAAGGACCTTTGCCCGTCGCTGCAAAGCGCGCATGGTTGCGAGCTGAAGAAGCCTCATAAAGAAGAAGCATATGCTGACCATTCTGTTTGACGGCGTCGCTTACGGCATGTTGCTGTTCATCCTCGCCTGCGGGCTGACGGTGACGCTCGGCCTGATGAACTTCATCAACCTGGCGCACGGCGCCTTCGCCATGGCGGGCGGTTACGTGACCGTCATCATGATGAACCGCTACGGCATCTCCTTCTACTGGTGCCTGCCTGCCGCCTTCATCGTCGCGGCGGTGATCGGCCTCATCCTGGAACGCACGCTCTACCGGTGGCTTTACCAGGCGCCGCACTTGGACCAGGTGCTCTTTTCGATCGGACTCGTCTTCATGGCGATCGCCGCGACCGATTACTTCATGGGCGGCCAGCAGCAACTCATCAACCTGCCGCCGGAGCTTTCCGGGCGCATGGATGTCTTCGGCGTCGGCGTCGGCCGCTACCGGCTCTTCACCATCATCCTCTGCGCGGTGCTGGCGGTTGCGCTGCAGCTCATCCTGTCGAAGACGCGCTTCGGCAGCCGGCTGCGCGCCGCCGTCGACGACCGCCGCGTCGCCATGGGGCTCGGCATCAACGTCCCCGTCGTCTTTGCGCTCACCTTCGCCTTCGGTTCGGGCCTTGCGGGCCTCGGCGGCGCGATGGGCGCGGAAATCCTCGGGCTCGATCCGAACTTTCCGCTGAAATTCATGATCTACTTCCTGATCGTCGTCTCCGTCGGCGGCACCTCGACCGTTTCCGGACCGTTCCTCGCCGCCCTGCTGCTCGGCATCGCCGACGTGGCCGGCAAATATTATGTTCCTGCCATCGGTCCCTTCATCATCTACGCATTGATGATCATCATGCTGATCGTCCGCCCGAACGGCTTGTTTGCGAGGGGTGGCCGATGACTGCTGTTCAACAGGAAACCACGCAGGGATCTAACGTGACGGCAAATCTCTCCACCGCCAGTGCGGCAAGCCGCGCCGCCAGGCTGATGAAGCGCAGGAGCCGCATCCGCTTCTTCGAGATCGTCGTCTGGGTGGCGGCGATCGCCGCATACTTCGTGCTGCCGTCGAAAATGCTGATCCTCACCGAGATCGCCATCCTGGCGCTGTTTGCCGTGTCGCTCGACCTGGTGCTCGGTTTTGCCGGCATCGTCTCGCTCGGGCACGCGGCTTTCTTCGGGCTCGGGGCCTATGTGGCGGGTCTGGTCGCACTCTATTATGTTGCCGAACCGGTAGTCGGGTTGATCGTGGCGGGCATCGCGGCTGGCATATTGGGCCTGCTCACCAGCTTCCTCATCCTGCGCGGCTCGGACCTGACGCGCCTGATGACGACACTCGGCATCGGCCTGATGATGGCGGAAGTGGCGAACCAGATGGCCTGGCTGACCGGCGGCGCCGACGGCCTTTCCGGCTTCTCGCCGGGCGCGATCCTCGGACTTTTCGAATTCGATCTCTTCGGCAAGGTGGGCTATCTCTACTGTCTGGCGGTACTCTTCATCGGCACGATGATCATGCGCCGCATAGCCTTCTCGCCCTTCGGCCTGTCGCTGAAGGCGATCAAGGGAAATGCGATGCGCGCCGGCATGATCGCCGTGCCCGCCCGCAAACGCATCGTCATCGTCTACACGATCGCGGCGGTCTTCGCCGGCATGGCGGGCGCGCTGCTCACCCAGACGACGGCGTTCGTCTCGCCGGACGTGCTGGCCTTCCACCGCTCTGCAGACGTGCTGCTGGTGCTCGTCATCGGTGGGACGGGTTATCTCTATGGCGGCCTCTTCGGCGCCATCCTCTTCACGCTGGTCAAGGATTGGCTGTCGGTCATCACGCCGCAATACTGGATGTTCTACATCGGCCTGCTGCTCGTCATCCTGGTCCTGATCGGCCGTGACCGTCTGGCACGCTGGGTGGAATACCTGCCGGAACGCTTCTCCAAGAAGGAAGACGGTCCCCAGAAGGAGAGCAGGCCATGAGCGATATCGTTCTCGAAACGAGGAACCTGAAGCGCCGCTTCGGTGCCTTCCTTGCCACCAACGACGTCAGTCTGAAGGTGGAGCGCGGCGCCCGCCATGCGCTGATCGGCCCGAACGGCGCCGGCAAGACGACGCTGATCAATCTTCTGACCGGCGTGCTGCCGCCGTCGGAAGGCCAGGTTTTCCTGGAAGGCGAGGATATCACCTCGCTTGCCTCCTTCAGGCGCGTCAAGCGCGGGCTCACCCGCACCTTCCAGATCAACCAGCTCTTCAACGACTTCACGCCGCTCGAAACCGTGGCGCTGGCGATCGCCGAGCGCGAGGGCGTCGGCCACAATCTCTGGAAGTCGATCGCCGGTTACGGCAAGGTGGTGGATGAGGCGGCGGAGCTGCTTTCCCGTTTCGGCCTGGCGTCCGTCATGGGAGAGCGCACCGTCATCCTTCCCTATGGCAAGCAGAGGCTCTTGGAAATCGCGCTCGCCTTCGCCTCCAAGCCGCGGGTTCTGCTGCTCGACGAACCGGCCGCCGGCGTGCCGGAGGACGAGCGGCACGAGGTGCTTTCGATCGTTTCGGATCTTCCGGCGGACGTCACCGTGCTGCTGATCGAGCATGACATGGATCTGGTCTTCTCGTTTGCGAATCGCATCTCGGTTCTGGTGGCGGGCGCGCTCTTCACCGAGGGTACGGTCGCGGAAATCTCCGCCGACCCGCGCGTCAAGGCCGTCTATCTTGGTGAGAATGCTTAAGAGGGAAAACGCATGAGTACCCCGGTTCTGGTCACCGAGAAGCTGGTGGCGGGCTATGGCGAGGCGAGCGTGCTCGCCGGCATCAGCCTGACGATCCAGGAAGGCCGCACGCTGGCGCTGCTCGGCCGCAACGGCACGGGCAAGACGACTTTTGTCAACACGCTTGCGGGCGTCACGACGCATCATTCCGGCACGATCCATCTGATGGGCCGCGACGTGACGAAGCTGAGGGCCGACCGCCGCGCTGCGGCAGGCATCGGCTGGGTGCCGCAGGAACGCAACATCTTCAAATCGCTGACGGTCGAGGAAAACCTCACCGCCATCGCGCGGCCCGGCGTGTGGAACCTGGAGCGCGTCTACGGCATGTTCCCGCGGCTGAAGGAGCGGCGCAGCAACATGGGAAACCAGCTCTCCGGCGGCGAGCAGCAGATGTTGGCGGTCGGCCGAGCGCTGATGGTCAACCCCAAGCTGCTTTTGCTCGACGAGCCGACCGAGGGCCTTGCGCCGATCATCGTCGACGAACTGCTCGCGGCGATCCGCCGGATCGTCGAAGGCGAAGGCATGTCGGCGATCATCATCGAGCAGAAAGCGAAGAAGATCCTGCCGCTGACCGACGACGCCGTGATCCTCGACCGCGGCGCCATCGTTCACCAGGGCACCAGCGCCGAACTGCTGGCGAACGAAGCGGTCCTCGGCCAGCATCTCACGGTGGAAAAGGGGATGCGGCACTAAACCGTCTGCACCCCACAGGTTGCCCCTTACCCTAACCGTCTCCCCGCAGGCGGGGAGACGGTGCCCGGCCGGGCGAATGAGAGGCAGGCGGAATCGGAATTCCGCAACTCAAGCTTACTGCTTCGGGATGCCGGCCTTCTCGATCACCGCCGACCACTTGGTGATGTCGTCGGCAAGGCGCTTGCCGATTTCTTCGGGCGTGCTGGAGCGGGCCTCGACGCCGAGTTCGGCAAAGCGCTTCTGCAGCGCCGGGTCGGCCAGGATTTCCACGAGAGCGGCGTTGAGTTTCTTCACGACCTCCGGCGGCGTGCCGGCCGGGGCGAAGATCGCGTTCCAGGAGGTCACGTCGAAGCCCTCGACACCCTGTTCCTGGGCGGTCGGCACGTCCGGCAGCAGGCTGGAACGGGCAGGCCCGGAGGATGCGACGGCGATCGCCCGGTTCTGCTGCAAAGCCGCCTTCAGTGCCGTCTGGCTGTCGACGATCATGTCGAGCTCGTCGCCGAGCAGGGCAACCTGAAGGTCCGGAGTCGCCTTGAAGGGCACGATGGTGAAATCCACGCCGGCGGTCGATTTGAAGAGTTCGGCCGCAAGGTTCTGGCTGCTGCCGACATTGATCGTTCCGACATTGAGGGCGCCCGGATTGGCGCGGGCGGCTTCCAGAACGTCCTTGAGCGTCTTGTACTTGCCGTCGCCCTTGGTGACGAAGACGAAGTCGAAATAGGCAAGGCTGGAGACCGGCACGAAATCCTTGACCGGATCGAACTGCAGGTTCTTGAAGAGCGGCACGCTGATCGCCGTTCCGTTCGAGAGGAGGGCGAGCGTATAGCCGTCGGCTTCGGCGTTCAGAGCCACCCGTGCCGCCGTGGCGCCGCCGGCACCCGGTTGGTTCAGGATGACGATCTGCTGGCCGAGCTTCTTGCCGAGCGAATCCGCCACAAGGCGGGCGGTGATGTCGGCAATGCCGCCCGCGCCGAATGGCAGGACGAGCGTTATCTCACGCGAGGGATAATCCTCCTGGGCCCTTGCACCGGCCGGAAGCACGAGCGACAGCCCCAGGACAGGGACCAGCGATTTCATGAGCATGGTCGCCCGGCGGAACAGTCCCGCCGGTCTTTGGATCGTAGTTTGCATTCTCTCCTCCTCCATTGAATGCCGCTCAGGCGGCGAAACCGTAAAGACGCGCCGGATTGTCGACGAGCAGCCGCTGCCGCTCCTCCGCGCGGATCGCAAAGCGCGGGACGAGATCCACGAGATCGGCCTCGTCCACAGGCTCCTTGAGATTGGGATGCGGGAAATCCGTGCCCCAGAGGGTTCGTTCGGGGGTCGTCTCCAAAAGAGCCCGGGCGAAGGGCACCGCCGCATCGAAGGGAAAGCTCGAAATCCGCTCCGAGCCGCAGACCTTGACCCAGCAGTTCTCCCGTCGCGCGAGTTCCAGCAGTGTTTGGAATGCCGGCTGTTCGGTGCCGAGCCTTGTGTCGATCCGGCCCATGTGATCGATGACGAAAGGCACGCTGAGGCGGCGGATCATGTCGGAAAGCGGCACGATGTCGGCGCCGTCAAGATGGAGCACCACATGCCAGCCGCGTCCCTTGATCCGGTCGATCACCCGGTTAAAGACATCCATGTCCGGCGCGCCGCCGAGATGGCGGACGAAATTGAAGCGCACGCCGCGCACGCCGCCGTCGTCGAGCTGCTGGTAGGCGCGGTCGTCGAACGTGCCATCGACGATGGCTACGCCGCGATAACGGTCCGGGCGCCAGGCGATCGCGTCGAGCATGGCGCGGTTGTCGGTTCCGTGGCAGCTCGCCTGCACAATGACCGCGCGGTCGAGACCGAGCCGGTCATGCAGGGCCGCCAGCGCTTCCTTTGGCGCGTCTTCCGGTGTGTAGCGGCGGTTCGGCGCATAGGGGAAGACGGCGCCGGGACCGAAGACATGGCAATGGGCATCGCAACTGCCGGCAGGCAGAATGAAATCCGGCTTGCGCCGCGTTTCGTTCGCGTGGAGGGCAGCAGTCATCAGTTTCTACCTTTCTTCATGGACGCGGGAGGGGAGGCGAGCTCGACCGAAAGGCTCCGGAAGCTTGCATAACTTGCCTCGACGATCTGGTTGACGGCAGCTTCCTGGTCTTCTCCATTGGCCGCACCGCCGGAAAGGCGCGTCACGCGTTCCGGGTTGACGAGGGCGTAATAGAGGGCGCCGAGCAGGAACTGGCTGCGCCAGACGACACCTTCGAGCGGTGCGCCGGGCACGCAATCGGCAAGTGCTTCGATGAAAAGCCGGCTCGTCTCGTCGAAGGCGTCGGCAATGATCTCCCGCGCATCCGGATTGCCTTCGGCTGACAGCACGGCGCGCATCCGGGTGAATTCGGCGCCGCCGCCGTCGCCCTCGGTGGAAGAGGTGAAGGCGGGCACGACATAGGCCCTCAGCACCGCCATCAGCCGCTCGTCCGGATTGCTGATCCGGCGCGCTTCGCCGAGCAGTTCGAGGCGCCGGGCGTTCATCGGCTTCGTGTGGCGCTCGTAGATTTCCTTGAGCAGATTGGCCTTGGAGCCGAAGTGATAGGTGAGGCTGCCGACATTGGCGCCGGAGGCCTTGGCGATGTCGCGCAGCGAAACGGCATTGTAGCCGCTCAGGGAAAACAGCGTGACGGCGTTTCTCAGGAGTGTTTCCCGCAGGCTTGGGCGCATTGGCGTTCCCGTAGTCGATCGTCCTTATAATTTGTACAAATGTACAAATTGAAATCCGGAGTCAACCGGGAAAGGAAGTTGGTGTGCCGTTTACGGCTTCCTGACATGATTGTGACCGACCTGTGACCCTTGTCGTCCGGCGCTGGCGATTTCCCTTGAATCCCAGTGTGAAAGCCAATGGCGCGGATCACGCTCCTGCCAAGTTTCGGCCGCGCGGCCGTCTCGTTCGGGGACATCAAAAATGCGCGATTAACATTCTGATAACCGAAGGATTTTCCAATGGGCTATCTTCCGCGGCGAGTTTCGCCGCCGCGACTCCCTCCCAGTTCCGATTATGGAGACAAGATGTCCATCAAGCCTTTCGCTCTCGCCACGCTTGCCCTTTCCGCTCTTTCCGTGCCGGCTTTTGCCCAGCCGAGCCCGCGCATGGTGCAGAAGTTTAACGACTGGGGCCTCTATTCCTATCAGGCGAACGGAGGCACGACCTGCTACGTTTTGACCACGCCCCAGCAGATGCGCCCGGCGAATGTCGATCATGGCGACAACTATTTCCTCGTCGCACCGAAGCCGTCCGGGTCCGGTTATTATCCACAGGCGATCATGGGTTACGAACTCAGGAACGGATCGCAGATGACGGTGACGATCGGCGACCAGAACTTCGTCCTCATGCCGCAGGGCAATTCCGGCTGGACGCAGCAGGAAAGCAACGACGCCGAGCTGATCGCCGCGATGAAGGCAGGAAGCCAGATGACGCTCGAGGCGACCTCCCGGCGCGGCACGCAGACGAGCTACGTCTTTTCGCTTTCCGGTGTCAGTGCCGCGCTGAACCAGGCCGACCGCTGCAACTGACCGGGCCCCGGCTGGCCTGGCGATATCGTTTCCGCGGGGCTTCAAAGCCTCGCGGAAACGGGCACTTCATTGGGCGTTCCGCGGATTTGCGAATTGACGTCGGTCAAGGAGGGGCATAGGCCATCGGGATATCATCGCGCCGTTCCCTTACCCCTTGAAGGCCCATGATCGAATCCCGCATCCGCCATCGGTCGCTTATCGAGCGCATCACCACCCCTCAACAGGCAGCCGCCCTCATCAAGGATGGCATGACCATCGGCATGAGCGGCTTCACCCGCGCCGGCGATGCCAAGGCCGTGCCGCGCGCCATGGCCGAACGGGCCAGGACCGATCCGTTCAAGATCACACTGATCACCGGCGCCTCGCTCGGGCATGATATCGACCGGATGCTGACCGAGGCTCATGTGCTCGCCCGCCGCATGCCCTTCCAAGTGGATGCCACGCTGAGGGCCGCGATCAACCGCGGTGAGGTGATGTTCATCGACCAGCACCTGTCCGAGACCGTTGAGCACCTGCGCTCAAACGAGCTCGGCCCGATCGACTATGCGATCATCGAGGCGGCGGCCATCACGGAGGCCGGCGGCATCGTTCCGTCCACCTCCATCGGCAATTCCGCGAGCTTCGCCATACTGGCGGAGAAGATCATCGTGGAGATCAATCTCCAGCAGACGACTGCACTGGAGGGCGTGCACGACATCTACATTCCGACGAAAAGGCCGTCGCGCGTGCCGATCCCCGTCGTCGCCTGCGACAGCCGGGTCGGCTTTTCCTATGTCCCCATCGATCCGGAGAAGATCGTCGCGATCGTGGTGACCGACGAGAAGGACAGTTCCTCGACCGTCGAGCCGGCGGATACCGACACCAGCGCCATTGCGAGCCATCTGATCCGCCTCTTCGAGGAGGAAGTCGCCAGGGGCCGGCTCGACCTGACCCTGCAGCCGTTGCAGGCGGGGATCGGCACGATCGCCAATTCGGTGCTCGCCGGGCTGGCGGAAGGGCCTTTCCATCACCTGCGCATGTATAGCGAGGTCCTGCAGGACAGCACGTTCGACCTTTTCGACGCCGGCAAGCTCGCCTTCGCCTCCGGTTCGTCGATCACGCTCTCGGCCGCCTGCGGGGAGCGCGTGTTCGGCCGGTTCGAAAAGTACCGGGACAGGCTGGTGCTGCGGCCGCAGGAAATCAGCAATCATCCGGAGGTCATCCGGCGGCTTGGCGTGATAGGCATCAACACCGCGCTGGAAGTGGATATTTACGGCAATATCAATTCCACCCATGTGAACGGCACGCATATGATGAACGGGATCGGCGGTTCCGGCGATTTCGCCCGCAACGCCTATCTGTCGATCTTCGTCACCAAATCCGTTGCCAAGGGTGGCAGGATTTCCGCCGTCGTCCCAATGGTCCCGCATGTGGATCATACCGAGCATGATGTCGATATCATCGTCACCGAAAACGGGCTTGCGGACCTGCGCGGCCTGGCACCGCGGGAGCGGGCGGTGAAGATCATCGAAAACTGTGCCCATCCCGATTTCCGGGACCGGCTGGCCGACTATTTCAAGCGCGCCTGCGAGCGGGGTGGGCAAACGCCGCATCTCCTGGAGGAGGCGTTTTCCTGGCACGAGCGGAGCCGGCAGACCGGCACCATGCACTCCGCCTGAGGGCTCCCGCTTTGCCTTGTCATGACAGATATGCTATCTGTCATGACGGAATGGAGAGACGGTGATGAACCTGCAGATACGCGACCCCCGCGCCCATGAGCTCGCCCGCCGGCTAGCGGAAAAGCGCAGGATCACCATGACCGAGGCGGTGATCGAGGCGCTTGAGGCGCAGCTGCGCGAAGAGAAAGATGCCTACTTTGCTCGCATCAAGGCTATAGCGGATGAACTGGCCGCCAAGGGCAAGCCCGGTGGGCGGGACATGACGAAGGAAGAGATCGACGAGATGTGGGGCCACTAGGTGTTCGTCGATAGCTCGGTCGTCATTGCGATCTTATCGAAGGAAGAGGATGCGGAGCATTTTCTGGAACAGCTCTATCGGGCTGCCAGGCGTTGTACGAGTGCACTGGTTGTTCTGGAGGCGACGATGCGCCTGACCAGCAAGATGCGAGTCGACCCCATTGAGGCAGAGGCAGCGGTGGAAGACTTCCTCAAACGTGCCGCTATCGATATCGTCCCTATCGAGGAGGCCGACGGCAAGCTCGCGGCGCGGGCTTTTCGCGATTACGGCAAGGGCAGGGGCCATCCTGCGCAGCTCAACCTTGCCGACTGTCTTTCCTATGCCTGCGCCAAGAACCGTGGCATGTCCTTGCTCTACAAGGGAGATGATTTCGCGCGCACCGATCTCGCCTGAAGCGGCTGGGCCTATCGAGCCATCGCCGACCTCACGGCCAGGCGGCATAGCTCGTCTCGGGGCGGCTCTTCTTGAGCGCCACGCCCTCGCGATGGCCGCGCGGCGAAACCCCGGCGATGCGTTTGAAGAAGCGGCTGAAATAGGCCGCGTCCTTGAAACCCAAGGCTTCCGCGATCTCGACGATCTGCAGCGCCGAACCGTCGAGCAGCATGGCCGCTTCCGTCATCAGCCTTGTGTGGATGAGTTCCATCGGCGTGCGGCCGGTGGCGCGGCGGATCGCCGTGTTGAGCCGGTCGGCCGTTACACCGAGCGCATGCGCATAATCCGGGATCGCCCAATGGTCACGGACATGCAGTTCCACGAGATGGACGAAGCCGCGCACGATGGCGCGCGGCGAAGGCTGTGGCCAAACGTTGACCGGATCGGCAAGCCGCCAGATAGCGAGCAGCAGAAGCGCCAGATGGTGGCGGATGATTTCTTGCGCACCGGGCAGGTCGGCCTTCAGCTCCTGTTCGATCGTGGCGATCGTGCCGAGCATGCGCCGCGCATCGGGAAAAGGGAGGTGGTTGCCGAGGATTGGCGTTGCGATCGCCTCACGCACCTGCGCGAAGACCGCGCCGGTCGGCATGGCCGAGCCGAGGGTGACGTCAGGTGCTGCGAGTGAGGCGCCTTCCGAACCCGCCTCGAAGAGGATGGAACCTGTTTCGCCCGCCGGTGCCCAGACGATGGCAGGGCCGGAAAGCGGCACCTCCAGCCGTCCGAGACGCACATGGCCGGCACCGGAGGCAATCAGGAATATGCGGTTGCGGGTACCGCGAAACGTCCATTCGGAATGCGAAAGCGCACCGCGGAAAAGCCGTGCCTCGATCGGTGCCGGCGGTCGTGGGGCAAGGTGTGGTGCGGCATTCTGCGCCTGCGCAGAAATGGGCATTTCTTAAATTCCTCCGTTCCCTGAAAAGTACAAATATCTCCTGTAAAAGTCTATTTCAACGGCATGGTTGCAGGCCTATCATGACGTCGTCGGTAGTTGTACGACGCGGACGAAGAACAAGGCAGCGCGGCAAGGAAGCCGGCTGGATGGCCTGCGGGATCAGGCCCTATTCGGGAGGGCAATCATGAAAGGCTTTTGGCGCAGGCACGTCCTGCGAAGGGTGGTGCGCTCGCCACGACGGTGTTCGCGTCCGGTCTGATAATCAGGTTTGCGGATCCGGCGGCTGCCCAATGTCTGGCGGCGAACAGCAGATGGTGGCGATCGGCCGCGGCTAGCTTGCCGAAGCCGTGCGGATCAGCGGCGAAAACACGGCCGAGGCTCTGATGGCGATGCTGCCGTGCGGCGCGCCTTCCCGGGGTGGCGTGCATTCATTCAAACTGAAGGAGAACCCCATGAACATGCTGGGCCTGAAGATCAACAATGCCGAAGTGGAAGCCACCGACGGACGCCGTTTCGAGCGGCTGAACCCGATTTCCGGCGAAGTGGCCTCGACCGTGGCCGCTGCTTCCGTCGAGGATGCACGGCAGGCCGCCAATGCCGCCGCCAAGGCCTTTCCCGGCTGGTCGGCGACCGGCCCCGGCGAGCGCCGCAAGGTCCTGATGGCCGCAGCCGAGAGGCTGCAGGAAAAGGCCCCGGATTTCGCCGAGGCGATGGCCTCGGAGACGGGCGCCACCGCCGGCTGGGCGATGTTCAATGTCATGCTTGCCGCAGACATGCTGCGCGAGGCAGCCTCCATGACGACGCAGATTTCCGGTGAGGTGATTCCGTCCAACCGGCCGGGCAGCCTTGCCATGGCGGTGCGCCAGCCGGTCGGCGTCATCCTCTCCATGGCGCCGTGGAACGCGCCGGTCATCCTCGGCGTCCGCTCCGTCGCCATGCCGCTGGCCTGCGGCAACACCGTCGTCATGAAAACCTCGGAGATCTGCCCGCGCACCCATCGCCTGATCGTCGATTCGCTGCATGAGGCCGGCCTGCCGGAAGGTGTGCTGAACGCCATTTCCAATGCCCCGGAAGATGCAAGCGAGATCGTCGAGGCGCTGATCGCCCATCCGGCTGTGCGCCGCGTCAATTTCACCGGTTCCACCCGCGTCGGCCGCATCATCGCCGAGACCGCCGGCCGGCACCTGAAACCGGCGCTGCTCGAACTCGGCGGCAAGGCGCCGCTGATCGTGCTGGACGACGCGGATATCGACGAGGCCGTCGCGGCGGCCGCTTTCGGGGCCTATATGAACCAGGGGCAGATTTGCATGTCGACCGAGCGGCTGATCGTCGACGAGAAGATCGCCGACCGGTTCGTCGCGGCCATGACCGAGAAGGTGAAGACGCTGAAGGCCGGCGACCCACGCAAGGGCGATACGCCGCTCGGTTCGGTGGTGGATAGCCGCGCCGCCCAGCGGATCGATGCGCTGGTGCGCGACGCCGTCTCCAAGGGAGCAGTGCTCGCCGCCGGTGGTGGCGTCGAGGGCACGATCGTCGAGGCGACGCTGCTCGACCGCGTCACCCCGGCGATGCGCATCTATGGCGAGGAAAGTTTCGGCCCGGTCGCCTCGATCATCCGCGTCGGCTCGGTGGACGAGGCCGTACGGGTGGCGAACGATACGGAATACGGGCTTTCGGCGGCCGTGTTCGGCAAGGATGTGAATCGCGCAATGAACGTCGCCCGCCGTATCGAATCCGGCATTTGCCACATCAACGGCCCGACCGTGCATGACGAGGCGCAGATGCCCTTCGGCGGCGTGAAGGAATCCGGCTATGGCCGTTTCGGCGGCAAGGCCGGTATCGCCGAGTTCACGGAATTGCGCTGGATCACGATACAGGACGGGCATATTCACTACCCGATTTGAGCGGAGCCAACTCTCTTCTCCACCCGAGGGCGGGATATGGTGCCGGTGAGGCCTACACCCCCAGCTCTCCCCTCATTGGGGAAAAGATCGGCATTGGCCGCGAATACGTGAACACGCTGTTCCGGTGATTTTCTCCGGCGAGGCTCGCGACCCGCGCTCGAGCCGCGGTGCGAGCCTCTAACCGCCATCATGGCGGCTGCACGAACCTAACGGTGGCACGCCTCCCGCCGTCAAATTAACGTTTCGTAAGGAATTAGCGTCAAATACTTGTGTATTTGCGACAATATTCAATTCCAGGTTTATTCGGCGGCCCCTTTTGTTATAGGGCTTGCCACGAAGCCGCCGCTTTTCGCGGAGATCTCCAACCTCCAATTTCCGCCCTTCGATTTGAGATCTCCCATGAAAAAGATCACAAGCCTTGCCGCCGGCCTCGCTCTGCTTTTGTCCTTCCAGGCGGTTTCCGCCGCCGAACATTTTCTCTACACGAGCTCGGGCGAGCTTTCGGCCAACCGGGCCATCATCGAAAGGTCCGACATCGGCGGCGTGCAGATCGTCTATAACTGGCGGCAGCTCGAACCGGAGAAGGGCAAGTACGATTTCTCGCAGATCGAACAGGATCTGGCGGGGGTCACCGCTCTCAAGAAGAAGCTCTTCATCCAGATCCAGGACCGGTTCTTCCAGCCGAAGGCGAAGAACGTGCCCGACTATCTGATGGCTGAGCCGCAATATGGCGGCGGGCTGGCACCGCAATTCGACAATCCGGGCGAGAACAAGCCGGTCGGCTACGGCTGGGTGGCGATGCAGTGGAACCCGACCGTGCGCGAACGTTACCGGAAGCTCATCGCGGCACTCGCGGAGAAGTTTGACGGCAAGGTGTTCGGCGTCAACCTGCCGGAAACCTCGATCGACCTGTCCACCAAGAACCCGCCGGCAGGCTTTACCTGCGACGCCTATTTCGCTGCCGAGATGGAAAACCTCGCCTTCGCGCGAAAGGCCTTCGCGAACTCGCAGGTGGTGCAATATGTCAATTTCTGGCCCTGCGAATGGGAGAACGACCATGAATACATGAGCCGGCTGTTCGATTTCGCAGAAAGGAACAAGATCGGGCTCGGCGGTCCGGATATCGTGCCCGGCCGCAAAGCGCAGATGAAGAATTCCTATCCCTTCTTCAACCGGTACAAGGGCAGGCTTTCCTTCGTCGGCATGGCAGTGCAGGAGCCGACGCTCACCTACCGGAATCCTGAGACGAAGAAGCCCTTCACGAAGGCGGAATTCGAAAAATTCGCCGAGGACTATCTCGGGGCCGACGTGATCTTCTGGAGCAGTGCTTCGCCCTGGCTCAAGAAGTGACGCGCGATCCTTTCCGCGTTATTCGGTCTTCGCGGGCTCGTCGCGCTCGCGAAGATTGCGGGCGATGACGCGACAGAAGTCGCGGAACTGTGTGTAGTTTTCCTGCGGCAGGAAAGAGAAGACGTCGCGTTCGACGGCGTCGGCCGCCGCATCGCAGGCCTTGATCATCCGCCTGCCTTCGCTGGTCAGGCTCATGCGCAGGATGCGGCGGTTGGCCGGATCTTCCTTGCGGGCGATCAGATTGCGGCGCTGCAGGCCGCCGATCAGTTCGTTCATCGTCTGCGGGGTGACGAAGAAACGGCGGGAAAGCTCGGCCGAGGAAAGCCCGTCGCGGCTGCCGATCACGCTCAGCACCGTATATTGGATGCCGGTCATCTGCATGGGGGCAAGGGCTGCTTCCAGCCGGCTGCGCACCGCATGGTTCGCCTGATTCAGGAAATAGATGGCGCGGGGATGCTGCATTGCCCACTCGCCTGTGCCTGTGTCTTCGGACTTCACGTCTCCAGCCATCACTGTGCGGTGATCCCTAATTTTTAACCGGTTATATGTGCGGGGTAGCCGAGAAAGCGCTGCTGCACAAGCGGCATTGCCGGAAACTCTCAACTTACTGAGGCACCAAGTCGCAGGGACAACGCCCGGGCGGCACGCAACGTCGCGGTGAGGGGCAGGCCGGCGGGCGCGATGTCGAAGCCGTCCTGCCGCCCGAGAACGGTGACGACCGCCTTCAGGTGCCCCCGGTGGTCGAAGACGGGCGCGGCGACGGCGGAAAAATCCGGAACCGTCATCGGCAGCGTCGCGGCATAGCCCCTTTCGCGCACCTCCGCCAGGTTGGCTATGTAGCGCGCGACCGAAGCCTCGCTCTCGCCGCCCTGCCGCATCGTCATGCGCAGATGACGTTCCCATTCGCCTTCGGGCAGGTTGGCCATGAAGACGCGGCCGGTCGCCGTGGGCCACAGCCGCACCAGCGAGCCCACCTTGATCTCGTAGACGCTGTCGGAGCGGCCTTCGATCTTGTCGACGACGACCGGCGCATCGCCGTTCCAGACGGCGAGCGTCACCGTCTCGCCGAGCACGGCGGCGAGTTCGGAAATCGTCGTGCGGGCAAGGCTCAGGAAGTCCGTGCGCGACAGCGAGGCAAGGCCGAGTTGAAGCGCCGCGTCGCCGAGATCGTAAAACCCGGAAAGCCGGTCCTGCGCCACGAAGCCGGTGCGCGTGAGGCTGACGAGATAGCCATGCGCCATGCTGGGCGTCATGCCGGCGGCTGCTGCGATGTCGTTGAGCCGCATGGCGCGGCCCGCATGCTGGATCGTCGTCAGCACGCGCAGGCCCTTTTCGAGCGACTGGATGCCTGCACCTTTTACCCCTGCATCTCTTTTTACCGGCGCGTCCATGACCTCTCCGCTTGACGTGTCCGGCCGCAACTATACAATATAAATGAATGGTTTCAATAATATTGAAACCTCGCAAAGGAAGGGAGGAGAACCTTGGCGGAATATCTGGTCTGTTCGGAGGAAGAGATCGCCGATGGCGAACGCAAGGTCGTGGCCTGCGGCGACAGGGAAATCGGCATCTTCAAGGTGAAGGGCGCGCTGCACGCCTGGCATAATCTCTGTCCGCATCGGCAGGGGCCGATCTGTCAGGGCCGCATCTATCCGGAAGTGGTCGAGCCGGTCGACGAGAACTGCGAAACGCGCACGCTGCAATATAACGAAGAGAACATGCACGTCGCCTGTCCCTGGCACGGCTGGGAGTTCAACATCGAGACCGGCAGGAATGCCGCCGGGCGTTACCGTCTGCACCGCGCCGAACTCGCGATCCGGGAGGGTCAGGTCTATGTCGTCCTCTGATCCGAAACTGCGCAACGACCCCTATGGCTGGATAGAGGACGCGGCGACCGAGATCGAGAAAGCCGCGGCCGAACTTCTGGAGAACGGTGAGGCTTCGCGCGTCTCCGACGAAGCGGTCGCCCGGATGATGACCGCGGCGATCCGGCTCTATGTCGCCAAGAGCGACGGCGAGGAGCGCACCTTCCGGCCGCTCACCGGGGAGCGCGACGAGACGGTGACCGCGACCGAGGCGCTTTCGGCCGTCTCGGAAATCCTGAGGGCGCTGCATCTCGGCCCGATGGAACTGGCGCTCTGGTACCGGCGCCGGCCGGATGAAGATTGAAACCCGATATCGACCCTGTCGCAGGAGGAGGCGAACATGGATGCTTTGAACAAGGACCGCGCCCGCGAACTGCCGGTGCAGGAGATCGACGTTTTCACCGACACGCGCGACATTCTCGCGCATGCCGAGAAGGCCGCCAAAAGGCGCGGCTTCCAGGACTGGCTGATCTGCGACGTCGATGCCCATCACACCGAGACCATCTCCTGGCACGAGCTTGTGCAATATATCGAGGACCCCGTCATCCGCCACCAGGCGATGCTCTTCCACGACGAGAAGATGGGCACCGCCTCCTACGGCCTCAACGGCGACATGGGGCTTAAATACCAGGACGTCGGCGGCCGCATCCCGCATCAGGCGGGCATCCGCGAAAAGGTCGATCCCGGCATCCATCGGGACGTCACGCTGACGCGGCGGGCGATGAGTGCTCTCGGCGTCGATTACATGGTGCTTTTCCCGACCCCGATGCTGACGCTCGGGCTGCATCCGCAGCCGGAGATGGAAGTCTATCTCGGCCGCGCCTATAACCGCTGGCTGATCGACAAGGTGCTGACCAAGGACGACCGCATCAAGACGCTCGCCTATCTGCCCTTCAACGTTCCAAAGGAGGCGGAGCGCACCATCGAGGAGTTTTCGGGTCAGCCGGGCGTCATCGGCTTCTGCGTGCCCTCGACGCGCCACAAGCCGATCCATCACAACGACTACATGCGCGTCTATTCGATGCTGGAGGAACGCGACCTGCCGATCGCCTTCCATGCGGCCTATCACTGGCAGGACCAGTCGCTTTCGACCATCAACCGCTTCCTCGGCATGCATGCGCTGGGCTTCGTCTGGTGCAACATGGTGCACCTGACCAACTGGGTCTTGAACGGCATTCCGGAGCGTTTTCCGAAGCTCAAGAGCATCTGGGTGGAAAGCGGGCTTGCCTGGGTGCCCTTCCTGATGCAGCGCCTCGACGACCAGTATCTGATGCGGCCTTCCGAGGCGCCGCAGCTGAAAAAGCTTCCGAGCGAATACATGCGCGAAAACTGCTGGTATACGACCCAGCCGATGGAAACGGTGAACATGAAGGCGCTGGAACTGACGCTGGAGATGATCAACGCCGAAACGCAGCTTCTCTTCGCCTCCGACTGGCCGCATTTCGATTTCGACCTGCCGCAGGAAATCTACGACCTGCCGTTCCTGAGCGAACAGGCGAAGCGGAATATTCTGGGGCTGAACGCGGCCAAGCTGTTCAATCTCAACCCGACGCCGAGGAAAAATTTGTGAAGGGCAATCATTTGTAAGGATAGGGGACAGTGCGGCAATCTTGACCCTCCCCCCTCGTGGGAAGGGTGGCCGGCAGGCGGGAGGGGTTTTGATGCGGAGCGAAGACCCCTCCCCAACCCCTTCCCACAAGGGGAGGGCTCCACGCAACGCCGCAGCCAGTCTCTCCCCATCGTAACCGGGTTCATTTGAAGGGAACATCTCACATGACCATCACCGGAGGCGATGCGATCGTCGCTTCGCTGCGGGCGCACGGCGTCGATACCGTCTTCGGCATTCCGGGTGCACAGCTCTACGGCCTGTTCGACGCATTCGCCCGCGACGGCATGCGGGTGATCACGCCGCGGCATGAACAGACCTGCGCCTATATGGCCTTCGGTTATGCCCGCGCCTCGGGAAGGCCGGGCATCTATTCCGTCGTGCCCGGACCGGGGGTGCTGAACACCGGCGCAGCACTCTTGACCGCCTGGGGCTGCAACGAGCCGGTACTTTGCCTGACCGGCCAGGTGCCCACCGCCTTTCTCGGCAAGGGTCGCGGCCATCTGCACGAGATGCGTGACCAGCGGGCGGTGCTTTCCGGCATCGCCAAGGTGGCCGAGCGTGCCGATAGGGCAGGGGACGTTTCCGCCGCGATCGCCCATGCTTTCCGCGAGATGCGCTCGTTGAAGCCGGGGCCGGCAGCCATCGAAATGCCCTGGGAACAGTTCACGGCGGAGGGCGAATTCGAAATCGCCTCGCCGCTGGAGCGGCAACCCGATCCGATCGCGGACGTGGCGATCGGCGAGGCGGCGCGCGTGATCGAGAAGGCGACGCGGCCGATGATCTTCGTCGGCCCGGCCGGGTTTGAGGCGCGCGAGGATGTGCTGCGGCTTGCGGAGTTCCTGCATGCCCCGGTCGTCGGCTTCCGCTCCGGCCGCGGGGTCGTCTCCAACCGCCACGAACTGGGCCTGACCATCGCGGAAGCGCGAAAACTCTGGCCGGCGGTGGATTGCGTCATCGGTATCGGTACGCGGATGGAAGTACCCAGCTGGCGCTGGAAGGCGAGGCCCGAGGTTCCGGTCATCCGGCTGGAGATCGACGCGGAAGAGCTGACCCGCACGCCGGATGCGCTCGGCGTGCTCGGCCGGGCGAAGACCTCGCTTTCTGCGCTGCTTGAGGAAATCCGGCCGCGCATTCCTCCGGACGACTGGCGCGAGGCGATCCAGGCCGCTCGCACCGAAACGGCCGAGGAGATCAAGGCGATCAGCCCGCACTACGGCTATCTGCAGGCGATCCGAGCGGCCCTGCCGGATGACGGTGTCCTGGTCGAGGAAGTCTGCCAGGCGGGTTTCGCCTCCTGGTATTGCTATCCGGTCTATGAGCCGCGCACCTTCATCTCGACGGGTTTTCAGGGCACGCTCGGTTTCGGCTTTCCGACCGCGCTCGGCGTCAAGGTGGCGCGGCCCGACGTGCCGGTCGTGTCGATCGCCGGCGACGGCGGCTTCATGTTCGCGGCACAGGAACTCGCCACCGCCGCGCAATACGGCATCGACGTCATCGCCGTCGTCTTCAACAATTCTGCTTTCGGCAATGTGAAGCGCGACCAGCAGCAGAGCTTTGGCGGCCGGCTGATCGGCGCGGAATTCAGGAATCCTGATTTCGGAAAGCTTGCTGCCGCCTTCCATGTGGATTTCGCGCGCGTCACCGCGCCGGACGATCTTCAGAAGGCGATCGAGACCGCGCTTACCCGCGGCGGACCGTGGCTGATCGAAGTGCCGCTGTCGATCGAGAACGAGGTGAGCCCCTGGAAATTCATCCATGGGTGATCCGTTCATAGCGAATATCGTTCATCATCGACGGAAATTGCTATCGCAATAGCAGGGAGCCATATAAACTCGCGATCAAGAATTCGATCCGGGGAGGGCATCGTTTCGTGGCATCCGAGCAGAACAATATCCGCATCGTCATCCTGACCGCCGTGCTGCCGGCCTCCGTGGTCGCGACGCTGGAAGGCATGGGCGGGAGGCGCATGACCATTGAGGAGGTGCTTTCGGGTGGTGCGATACTGAGCGTCGAGATCCTGGTCACCGATCCCGGCGTCGGCGCCAATGCGGATGTGCTGGATAAGTTACCGGATCTGAGGCTGGTCGCCTGTTATGGCATCGGCATCGACGCGATCCATATGCCGACGGCGAAGGCGCGGGGCATCGGCATTTCCAACACGCCGGGGCTTTTGACCGAGGATGTCGCCGACCTTGCCATGGCGCTGATGCTGGCTTCGGCCCGCGACATCGTTCCCCAGAATGAGTATGTCCGTGACGGGCGGTGGACGTCGATCGCCGCAAACGTGCCGCTCAGCCGTTCGCTGAAGAACAAGACGATCGGCATCGTCGGGCTCGGCAATATCGGCGCGGCGATCGCCGAACGCGCGGCCGCCTTCCGTATGCGCATCTCCTATCACGGCCCGCGGCAGAAGCCGGCCGACTACACATACATGCCGGATCTTGCGACGATGGCCGCCGAGAGCGATTTCCTCGTCATCGCCAGCCGCGGCGGCGAGGACACGAAAGGGATCGTCGACCGGGAGGTGCTCGAGGCGCTCGGTCCGGCCGGCACGCTGGTCAACGTCTCGCGCGGCTCGATCGTCGACGAGGCGGCGCTGATCGACCTGCTGGAAACCGGCAGGCTGGGTTTTGCCGCGCTCGACGTCTTCGCCAATGAACCGAACGTGCCGGAAAGGCTGCGCAACCTGCCGAACGTCATCATGACGCCGCATCAGGGCAGCGCCACCGCGGACACCCGCCTCGCCATGGCCCTCTTGCTGGTCGAGAATGTCGAGGCATATTTCACCGGAGCGCCGCTGCCGACGCCGGTGGTTCCGATCGCAATCTGGGCTTTTGAACTATAGGGAGGTAGTCAAATGGCATTCCAACGTCACGTTATCGGTCTCGAAGGGCAGGACGATGCCCGGGACATCGTCACCGAATTCGACCGGTCCTCGATCACCGACGAGGAATGGGCCGTCCGCATCGATCTCGCCGCCGCCTACCGGCTTGCGGCCCTCTATGGCTGGGACGACCTCATCTATACCCATATCTCGGCGCGCGTGCCGGGCACCGACAACCACTTCCTGATCAATCCGTTCGGACTTGCCTTCGACGAGATCAAGGCAAGCAACCTGGTGAAGATCGACCACGAGGCGAAGATCATCGGCAAGTCCGACTATCCGGTGAACGGCGCCGGCTTCGTCATCCATCATGCCGTCCATAAGGCTCGTCATGAGCTCAATTGCGTCATGCATCTCCACACCGAGGCCGGCATGGCGCTTTCCATGCTCGATTGCGGCCTGCTGCCGCTCTCTCAGCACTCGATGTTCTTCTACAACCGCATCGGCTATCACGGCTATGAGGGCCTGGCACTCAACATGGACGAGCAGGAGCGGCTGATCCGCGACCTTGGCCCGCACAAGAACATGATCCTCAAGAACCACGGCACGCTGACCACGGGCGAGACCGTCGGCGAGGCCTTCGTCTGGACCTTCTGGCTGGAGAAGGCCGCCCGCGCCCAGCTCGCCGCCATGGCCGCCCAGCCGCAGGGGCTCACCATTCCCGAAGAGAAGATCGCCGAGCTGACGGCCCATATGTACGAGATGTCGCCGGCCAAGCCGGGACTGAAGGAATGGCCGGCGATGCTGAGGAAGCTGGATCGGATCGATCCGTCGTATCGCGATTAGTTCCTGGCAAGATGGACGGGATGCAAACGAAAAAGCCGGCGGAACGCCGGCTTTTTGCTGAGTTCTGGACCACTCCAGCCCGTCGCAGCCCCTCGCTTTAGGCTCGGGGCGTTCGATACTCAAAACGCTCCACTGGAGCTTTTTGCCGGCCGAAGGCCGTCGTATCTCACTGCTGCGGGATCTGGGCGATCGCGACGTAGTCCTTCCACTCCGCGACGGTCTTGACCATCAGGGCCTGGGCTTCTGCCGGGGTGGAGATGTAGGGATCGCCGCCCTGATCAGCCAGGAACTTCTGGGTTTCCGGCTGTTCCAGAACGGTCTTGAACCAGCCGTTGATCGTGTTGACGATGTCGTCCGGCGTGCCCTTGGCAACCATGGCACCCCACCAGCCGAGCTGGTCGATGTCAAAGCCCTGTTCCTTCAGCGTCGGAATGTCCGGGGCACCCTTCATGCGTTCCGCAGCGCCGACGCCGAGCAGACGAAAGCGGCCTTCACGCTCCTGCGAGAGGGCGAAAACCGGATCATAGGCACCGAAATCCATCGCGCCGCTGGTGATGTCGTTCAGCGAGTCGGACGCGGTCTTGTACTGCACGGCAACCGTGTCGAGACCGGCGACCTGCTTGTAGACCTCGGCGAGAACCTTGCCGGAGGTGGCGTTGACGGCGTAGGAGCCGCTGTCGCCCTTTTCCTTCATGGCGGCGGTCAGTTCCTTCATGTCCTTGTACGGCGCATCCTTGGCGACCGCGATCATGAAGGCCTGCTTGTTGACGGTGGCGATCGTCATCAGATCCTTGGTGACGTCGATCGGCGGCTTCTTCATGATCCACATGTTGCCGGCGATCGAGTTGCCGGAGTGAACGAAGATCGTGTAGCCGTCCGGCTTCGAGCGGGCGGTGTATTCGGCAGCAATGTTGCTGAGCGCGCCCGGCTTGTTTTCGACGATGATCGTCGCGCCGGAAACCTTCGAAACCTTGTCCGCGAAGTAACGGACGAGAACGTCTGCGCCGGAGCCTGCCGGGAAGGCGCAGACGAAGGTGACCGTCTGGTCCGGATAGGCAGCCTCGGCGGGCGTGACATGTGCAACCTGCGCAACCGCCAGCATCGCCATGGCGGCGGTGGCTTGCGCAATCTTCTTAAGCCATTTTCTCACTTTTATCTCCTATGGCGGTTAGTAAGGGTCCCTGCGAAAGAACCTGCCGCAATATGGCGGCAGGGTCTTTCAAATCGGTTGATTAATTCTGTGGAATCTTGGCCAAAGCCACATAAGTTTTCCACTCTTCTACGGTCTTGGCGAGAAGTTCCTGTCCTTCATCAGGTGTGCCGATATAGACGTCGCCGCCGAACTTGCCGAGGAAGGCGACGGTATCCGGCTGGGCCAGGATCTCGTTGAAGAGCGCGTTGACCTTGTCGACGATCGGCCGCGGCGTATCCTTCGGCACGAAGGAACCCCACCAGCCGAGCTGGTCGATGTCGTAGCCCTGTTCCTTGGCGGTCGGGACGTCCGGGATCGACTTCAGCCGGACCGGCGAGCCGGAGGCGAGGATGCGCAGCCGCTTTTCCTTCGCCTGCGACAGTGCGAAGACCGGATCATGGACGCCGTAGTCGATGGCGCCGCTCAGCATGTCGTTGAGTGAATCGTTGGCGTCCTTGAAGCTGATCTCGACCGGTTCGACCCCGGCGATCTGCTTGTAGACCTCGCCTAGCACCTTGCCCGAGGTCGCCGCCGTCGCATAGCTGGCGTCCGATCCCTTTTCCTTCAGCATCGCCGTCAGGTCCTTCAGGTCCTTGATCGGGCTGCTGTCGGCGATCACGAACATGAAGGCCTGCTTGTTGATGAAGGACGTCGCCTGCAATTCCTTCACCACGTCGATCGGCGGCGCCTTGAACAGCGACATGTTGGCGGCCGTCGAGGTGCCCGAATGGACATAGATCGTATAGCCGTCAGGCTTGGCGCGGGCGGTGTACTGCGCGGCGATGTTGCCCGCCGCCCCCGGCTTGTTTTCGACGATGACGGTCTGGCCCGAGACCTTGGCGAACTTGTCGGCGAAGAAGCGGACGAGCACGTCGGCGCCGCTACCGGGCGGGAAGGCGCAGATGAACGTGATCTGGCCCTGCGGATAGGCGTCCTGCGCGAAGGCGCCGGCGGGGGCCAATGCGGCGGCAGCCGTGAGCGCCATGAGATTTCGGCGCGTTATATCGGTGTTGATCGGCATTCAATCCTCCCTTGATGCCAAGTTCATTCCGTAGCGGTTTCGTTTCCCAGAAAGATGTCGTGAAGCTTGCCCGGCAGCACCGGTGCTCAACACTCAATTCTGCGGAATCTTCGCGAGCGCCACATAGCCGCGCCATTCGTCGACGGTCTTCGCAAGAAGCTCGTCGACCTCCTTCGGCGTGCCCGTGTAGACGTCGCCGCCGAACTTGTTCAGGAAGGCTTCCGTCTCCGGCTTGTCCAGCACCTCCTGGAACAGGGAGTTCAGCTTCATGACGACATCGTCCGGGGTCTTGGCCGGTACGAACACACCCCACCACCCAAGCTGGTCGACATTGAGGCCGTATTCCTTGAGCGCCGGGATATCCGGGGTCGACTTCATGCGTTCGGGCGAGCCGACGGCGAGCAGGCGCAGGCGTCCCTCACGCTGCTGGCTGAGCGCGAAGACCGGATCGAGCGCCGCGAAATCGAGCTGGCCGCTGACGATGTCGTTCAGGGAATCGGGACCGGTCTTGTAGGCGACTTCCGTCGCCGATGTGCCGGCGAGCTGCAGATAGACCTCCGCAAGGACCTTGCCCGACGTCGCCGTCGAGCCGTAGGTGGCTTCGCCGCCCTTGGCCTTCAGGTGCTGGGTCAGCTCGTTGACGTCCTTGATCGGCGAATCGGCCGCGACCGCGATCATGAACGGCTGCTTGTTGATGAACTGGACGCCGCGCAGTGCCTTCGTCACGTCGATCGGCGGCTTCTTGAAGAGCGACATGTTGGCCGCGGTCGACGTGCCCGAATGCACATAGACCGTGTAGCCGTCCGGCTTGGCGCGGCTCACATATTCGGCGGCGATATTGCCGTTGGCGCCGGGCTTGTTTTCCACGATCACGGTCTGCTTGGAGACTTCCGCGATCTTGTCGGAGAAAAAGCGGACGAGAACGTCCGCGCCGCTGCCGGCCGGGAAGGCGCATACGAAGGTGACCGTATCGCTGGGATAGCCCGATTGGGCGAATGCGACACCTGGCAGAACGGCGGCCGTAGTGGCCGCCGCAATGAAGGTGCGTCGTGTAAGTCTTGGAAATTGTGCAGTCATTTGGCTCCTCCACCAAAATTGTTGCAGATTTTTTACTCCTCCTGGAACGCCTCCTCGCGCGTTTTCCGGAATTGCGGGAAGATGATCAGGCCGATCATCAGAAGCGTCGCGACCAGCAGCGTGGCCGAGATCGGACGGTTGATGAAGATCATCGGATCGCCGCGCGAGATCACCAGCGAGCGCCTCAGGTTTTCCTCCATCAGCGGACCGAGGATGAAGCCGAGCACCATGGGCGCGGGTTCGCATCCCAGCTTGTAGAGGATGTAGCCGAAGACCGTGAAGACGATCATCAGGACCATCATGAACGGCTCGGTGCTGGTCGAATAGACGCCGATCGCGCAGAACAGCAGGATCGCCGGGTAGAGCAGGCGGTACGGGACCGACAGGAGCTTCACCCAGATGCCGATCATCGGAAGGTTGATGATGACGAGCATCAGGTTGCCGATCCACATGGATGCGACCATGCCCCAGAAGAGGTCGGGACGGGTGGTCATGACGGCCGCGCCTGGCTGGATGCCCTGGATGATCATCGCACCCATCATGATCGCCATGATCGGGTTCGACGGGATACCGAGCGTCAGCAGCGGGATGAACGACGTCTGGGCGGCCGAGTTGTTGGCCGATTCCGGCCCCGCGACGCCTTCGACGGCGCCCGTGCCGAACTTGCGCGGGTTCTTGGAGATCTTCTTCTCCAGCGTATAGCTGGCGAAGGAGGCGAGAACCGCACCGCCGCCCGGCAGGATGCCGAGGATGGCGCCGAGGCCCGTGCCGCGCAGCGCCGCCGGAATGGACTCCTTGATCTCCTGCCTGTTGGGCCAGAGATCGCGCAGCCTGGTGCTGATCGTCTCGCGCGGCGGCGGCGGGTTTTCAAGGTTGCGGATGATTTCCACAATACCGAAGAGGCCGAGGACCAGCGGCAGGAAGTCGATGCCTTCCCAGAGGCCGGAGAGGCCGAAGGTATAGCGGGTGAGGCCCGTGTTGATGTCGGTGCCGACGAGGCCGAGCAGCAGGCCCATGAGCACCATGGCGACGGCTTTCAGCACCGATCCGTGGGCCAGCACGATCGCCATGACGAGGCCGAGCAGCATCAGCGCGAAATAGTCGGGCGAGTTGAACTGCTGGGCGATCGCCGAAAGCGGCGGGCCGAATGCGGCGATGAAGACCGTGCCGACGCAGCCGGCGAAGAACGAGCCAAGCGCGGCGATCGCAAGTGCGGCGCCGGCGCGGCCCTTGCGGGCCATTTGGTGGCCCTCGATGCAGGTGACGACCGAGGAGGCTTCGCCGGGCATGTTGACCAGGATCGAAGTGGTCGAGCCGCCGTATTGTGCGCCGTAATAGATGCCGGCCAGCATGATCAGCGACGAGAGCGGATCAAGGCCGAAGGTGATCGGCAGGAGGATGGCGAGCGCGGGGATGGGACCGATGCCAGGGAGGACACCGATGAGCGTGCCGAGCACCGTGCCGATCAGACAGAAGAGCAGGTTCTCCAGCGTACCCGCGGCCATGAAGCCGGTTGCGAGGTGTTCAAAAACTTCCATTGCTTACCTGCCCCACCAGACGGGCATCGGCTGCCCAAGAGCGTATACGAAGATGATGACGACGAATGCGGCGGTGCAGACCGCGAAGATGAGCGTCTCGACGAGATTGACCTCGCGCCGTGCATAAGCCGCAAACACGATCAGCAGGATCGAGGAGATCACCGCGCCGATCTGCGCGATGAAGATGCCAAAGGCCGCAATCGCCAGCAGGATGAAGATGATCGGGCGGAATTGGATGCGCTCGATGGCCGGTCCTTCAAGCGAGAGCGACTTCGCCGTGACGATCAGGCCGATGAGAACGATCAGGCCGCAGATGATCATCGGGAAATAACCCGGCCCCATGTTGCGGGCGGAACCGAAGGTGAGATCCGAGCCGATATAGAGGCCGATTGCGCCGAAGAGGATGAACAAGATGCCCGCGCCGAAATCCTGCGGACTTTTGATAACCATGGTTTCCTCCCTGAAAACCTGACTGTGTGAACCGGCCCGGCTTTATCGAAGCATCGGCCAAACCGTCTTACGCATACTCGCCAGACCGCACCTCGGACCCGCGATCTGAATTCGTCTATAGGCAACTAGATTTGACTATATACAAGAAGACCCCTCTTGTCAGTCAATCGAATTCCGCTGCCTTTTTATCGACCAGATACCACACCTGAGCCGTGTTTCCGATCTTATCTTAATAATATCAGGAAGCCAGACATCTTAGGTGTAGTTTCCGGATATGCTTTCGGATTTTTGAGCTGTGGATTGTAACCTTTCGTTGCAGGAGTGCCTTGGCAGGTGGGCCTCGGATGGTTTCGAGCGGTCAGATATGAAATTGGTTTTGAACAAAGTCAATTATACTTTATCAAAAATGGTTGACAGGCGGACGCGCTGCGAAGAGATTATCCGTCAGGATTTCAAAGGATAAGAAAATGAAGATATCGGTCGTGGGAGGCGGAATTGGCGGCTTGACGGCGGCCCTGTCGTTGCTCCGCCAGGGGTTTGATGTCGACGTCTACGAGCAGGCGGTCGAGCTGAAGGAGGTCGGCGCCGGCGTCCAGGTCAGCGCCAACGGCACGCGGATCCTCTTCGCACTGGGGCTCGAACAGGAGATCATGGACATTGCCGCCCAGGCGGACGGCAAGGAGATCCGGCTGTGGAACACCGGTCAAACCTGGAAGCTGTTCGACCTCGGGCCGCTGTCGATCGAGCGCTACGGCTTTCCCTATATCACCATCCACCGCAACGACCTGCATCAGGCGCTCGCCGCCGGCGTGCGGCGGATCAAACCGGATGCGATCAAGCTTTCCAAGAAATGCACGGGGATCGCTGAGGACGACAGGGGCGTGACGATCTCGTTTGCCGACGGCACCAGCGCCACGTCGGATATCGTGGTCGGCGCCGACGGCGTGCATTCGAAGATCCGCGAGACTCTGTTCGGCCGCGACGATCCGAAATTCACCGGCATCGTCGCCTGGCGCGGCGTGATCCCGGTCGAGCGCCTGCCGCAGCGCATGCTGCGCCCGGTCGCCACCAACTGGATCGGTCCCGGCGGCCACGTCATCCAGTACCTGCTGCGCGGCGGTAAGCTGATGAACTATGTCTCGGTGGTCGAGCGCTCCAACTGGCAGGTGGAATCCTGGTCGGTGGCCGGCACGACGGAAGAGTGCCTTGCCGACTATGAAGGCTGGCACGAGGACATCCACACGCTGATCAAGGCGATCGACGTGCCCTACAAGTGGGCGCTGATGCTGCGCCCGCCGATGGACAAATGGACGAAGGGCCGCGTGACGCTGCTCGGCGACGCCTGCCATCCGACCCTGCCGTTCCTGGCCCAGGGTGCGGTGATGGCGATCGAGGACGGTTTCATCCTCGCCCGCGCGCTGGCCGAGAACAACGGCGATTACGAAGCGGCCTTCGCAGGCTACGAGGCTGCCCGCGTCGAGCGCACCGGCAAGATCGTCCGCGGCGCCGAGGGGAATTTGAGCCGTTTCCACAATCCGGCGCTGAAGGACCCCAAGCTCGCCGAGGACTACGTCAATGCCGAATGGCAGGAAGACAAGGTCAAGCAGCGCTACGAATGGCTCTTCACCTACGATGCGACCAGCGTTCCGGTCGTCGCAGGCCAGAAGTCGCCGGAAGCCGTCGCCTGAGGCGACGTAAATCCTACTTTCCAAGAGGCCCGTTCGCCGGTTACTCCGGCCGGACGGGCAAAGCATAACGGGTGGAGAAGCATGAACACCAAGGCCGAATGGCAGCGGATTCCGCTGATCGTTTCCTTTCCGGAGACGGCGAAATATACCGAGACCTACGGCTTTGCCGGCAATTCCGGCAAGGTGAACCTCGAAGGGCAGCTGCTCAGGCCCGCCGATACGCCGTCGAAGACGGTTTACGTCTTCATGCATCCGACCTCGACATTGCAGCTCCTGCCGATGCCGACGGCGCTCGCCGATGCCGGTCTGCATGTGCTCTGCGCCGCAAGCCGTTATCCCAAGAACGATACCGCGCTCATCATGGAGAAGGTGGCGATCGACCTCGGCAAATGGCTCGATTATGCCCGCGGCGAACTCGGCTACGAAAAGGTCATTCTCGTCGGCTGGTCGGGCGGCGGCTCCCTGTCGCTCTTCTACCAGGCGCAGGCGGAAAATCCGACGATCACCCATACGCCGGCCGGCGACGAGGTGAACCTCGTGGAGGCGGGCCTGAAGCCCGCCGACGGCGTCATCTTCATCGCCGCGCATCTGTCGCGCGCCGAGACGCTCACCGAATGGCTCGATCCCTCGGTCCTCGATGAGCTCGACCCGGACGTCCGCGATCCGGAATTCGACATCTATTCGCCGGATTGCCCGCATCAGCCGCCCTATACGAAGGAATTCGTCGAACGTTTCCGCGCCGCGCAGATCGCCCGCAACCGCAAGATCACCCGATGGGCGCAGGATATGCTCGCCGAACTGAAACGCCGCGGCGGCCCGGAACAGGAGCGTGCCTTCGTCGTTCACCGGACCATGTGCGACGTGCGCTGGTTCGACGGTACGATCGATCCGAACGACCGGCCGATCGGCAAGAGCTATATGGGCGATCCGCGCACGGTGAACGTCGGCCCGGTCGGGCTCGCCCGCTTCACGACGCTGCGCTCCTGGCTTTCGCAGTGGAGCTATGATCTCTCCAACGCCAAGGGACCGATGAACGCGGCACTGATCAAGCGCTCGCCGGTGCTGCAGATCGAGAACAATGCGGATGAGGCCGTGCCGGCGACCCACAATCCGACGATCCGTGCAGCGCTCGCGACCGAGAACAAGGAATACATGACGATCCCGCACGCGACCCACTACTATCTCGGCCAGCCGGAACTGCTCAAAGCCTGTATCGACCGGGTGGTGGACTGGAGCAAGCGGCAGGGGTTGCTGGAGTAAAAAATGATCTGGGCTCGCGGGGAGCGGGCTCAGCCCATCGGGAGGGTTTGACGTGCGCTTTAAACAAAAGCACCACCGTCCAAGCTGGAACGGTGGTGTGCGTGGTTCGTATCTATTGAAGACAGTCATTTATGATGACGGGAAGCGACACCGCGAACTCCCCCTCTCCCCCCTTGCGGGGGAGATGTCACCAGAGGTGACAGAGGGGGGTGGTTCAGCGAACTCATCGGCCGAGGGAATGTGGAGAACCACCCCCCTCTGCCTGCCGGCATCTCCCCCGCAAGGGGGGAGACCGGCCAGCCGTACTGCCTTAGGCTGCAGCCGACTTCGAAGCGATCAGCGCTGCCTTCTTCTTGACCCAGCCCTTCATGCCCTCATGGGCTTCGGAGGCAGCCTGTTCCAGGTAGCCCGGCTCTTCGGTGCGGGCAGTGATCTCAAGGCGCAGGCCGTTCGGATCGAAGAAGTAGATCGAGTTGATGAACTCGTGGTCGATGACGTCGGTCGTCTTGACGCCGGCGTCCTGCAGCCGCTTCTTGAACTTCATGACTTCTTCGACGGAGTCGACTTCCATGGCGAAGTGCTGGACCCAGTCCGGTGTGTTCGGCGAGGGAAGCGGCATGACGTTTTCGCCGAGATCGAAGAAGGCCATGTAGGAGCCGTCACCCATTTCGAAGAAGAAGTGCGCGTAGGGCTTTTCTTCACCGGTCGACGGCACGCGGTCGGACGTCATGCAGTTGACCAGCGGCAGACCAAGCAGATCCTCGTAGAACTTGCGGGTTTCTTCGCCATCGCGGCAGGGGTAGGAAAAGTGGTAGAGCTTGCGAAGCTTCGGTGCGTCAACCATGGTGGTTCCTCCATATCCAGGCTTGTTGCATTGGCCGAGATGGTAGGCCTTTGCCGTTCCTCCCATGTCCACCTCGTAAGGGGACATGCTCTCGTCAGAACGATCCGAGGCAGATTTATGAACATGGCAGGAGGCGTCAATGCCTGCGCTTGATATGGATACCGTGGCCCCGATGGCGGCCCTGATGGACGAAGTCGGCGAAACGGGCTTTTCCGAGAAGTTCCTGGAAACCCTCAGGCACATCGCGGGCACCGATTTCTGTTCCGCCTTCCAGGCTGAAGAAGACGGGTCGCTGACCTATCTCTTCGCCTGCGGTTACCATTCGACCATTCCCGGGTTTGCCGAACGGGCCTCGCTGGATTACGCCCGCCGCTACTGGCAGCGTGACCGGGTGACGCGGCAGATGCTGAACGGCGGTTCCGGCCACGGTAATTCGGGCCATCGCAAGGTGCAGGTGGTGCGGCAGGCCTGGAACGGCATTCGCGACCCGGAATATCGACGCGACTGTTACGAACGCGCCCATGTCCTGGAGCGGCTGACGATCTATCATGCCGAGGTGCCACGGGTTTTTGCGAGCCTTTACCGGACGCGCGAAAGCGGACCGTTCCCTATCCTGGCCGTCGACCGCATCGAAACGATGGCACCGCTCCTGATGGCCATGCTGGTCAAGCATGTGCGCCTGCAAGGGCGGCCGCAGACGGCGCCCCTGCATCCGCCCCAGCAGGAAATCGCCGGACGCCTGCTGCAGGCAGGCTACGCGCTCTCGGGCCGCGAGGCGGAGGTTTCCGCTGGCCTGCTGCTCGGCCGTACCCATCGGGAGATTTCCGAAAAGGTCGGTCTCGCGCTTTCGAGCATCGTCACCTATCGTCAGCGCGCCTATCGCAAGCTCGGCGTCAGCGATCGCCGCGGCCTCGAAGCGCTTTACGAGGGGATTTCACGCAACTGAGCGCGGCAATTTAAGGGAAGGGAATTTCAGATGATTTCGATCAGGGATCGCATTGCCATCGTCACCGGCGCAAGTTCCGGGATCGGCTGGGGCATCGCCAAGGCGATTGCGGCGGAAGGGGCGATCACCGTGCTCGCGGCCCGCAGCGCCGACAAGCTGGAAAAGCTTGAGGCCGAGATCGAGGCGGAAGGCGGTCGAGCGCTTGCCGTGCCGACTGACGTCACCGACGAGGAGCAGGTTTCCGAACTCTTCGCCCGGGTGAAGGAGAAATACGGCCGGGTCGATATCCTCGTCAACAATGCCGGCATTGCCGACCACACGGCGGTCGAAAAACTGACCAACGAGCGTTGGCACGAGGTGATCGCCGCCAACCTGCATTCGGTCTTCTATTGCAGCCGCGCCGCCTTCACCATGATGATGGAACAGAAGCGCGGCCGCATCATCAACATGGGCAGCCTGTCCTCGAAGGTGCCGCGGCCGCACACCGCCGCCTATACCGCGAGCAAGTTCGCACTCGAAGGCCTGACCCGCTCGCTCGCTGTCGATGGCCGTGAGCATGGCATCGCCGTTTCCATGGTGCATCCCGGCTCGACAGTCAGCTCGCTCGTTCCGGGCGTCACCGACAAGGTGCGCCCCGCGACGATGATGCCGCTCGACGTGGCGCGCATCGTCGTCTTGATGGCTACCTTGCCGGACGACGTGAACCTTTACGAGAGCATCATCCTGCCGGTCGAGATGCCGTTCCTCGGCCGTGGTTGAGCAGCGTTCAGGCAAGCGGCCCTCTTTCCGGGAGCGCTGGAGCCAGAAAGCTGCTTGACGGATATTCGGGTCCCTGATATTCACTCTGTCAGCAGGGAGAAATCGCTATGGAAAACAAGACCGAATCCACCACGCCAGGTAAATGGGGTGAATATGTCACCGTGGAATTCGACGAAGGCATCGCCTGGGTCACCCTCAACCGTCCGAAGCAGCGCAACGCCATCAATCCCGGCATCGTCTGGGAGATGAACGCGATCATGGATGCGCTGGAAGAGGACGACCGCTGCAAGGTGATGGTCGTCACGGGTGCGGGCGAATCCTTCTCGGCCGGCATGGACCTGAAGGAATATTTCCGCGCCACCGACAAGGTGCCGCCGATCCAGCGCGAGCGCCTGTTCCGGGCGAATGCCGCCTGGCAGTGGCGCCGCATGATGTATTACCCGAAGCCGACGATCTCCATGGTCAACGGCTGGTGCTTCGGCGGCGCCTTCCAGTTTCTGGTCGGCTGCGATCTGGCGATCGCCTCGGAAGGAGCGATCTTCGGCCTTTCGGAAATCAACTGGGGCATCATCCCGGCCGGCATCGTGACGAAGTCGGTTCTGGAGACGATGAGCTTCCGTGACGCCATGTATTACATCATGACCGGCGAGACGTTTAACGGCAGACAGGCCGCCGAGATGAAGCTGGTCAACAAGGCAGTGGCACCGGCCGAGCTGAAGGCCGAGACGCGCAAGCTGGCCCAGACGCTGATCGGCAAGAACCCCTTCGTGCTGCGCCAGGCCAAGACCGCCTGCCGCTTCACCCGCGACATGAGCTGGGAACAGGCCGGCGAATACCTGATGGCCAAGTCTGACCAGACGGAGCTGCGCGATCCGGAAAACGGCCGCAATACCGGCATGAGCCAGTTCCTGGACGAGAAGTCGTTCCGCCCGGGCCTCGGCGCCTATCGCCGCGATTAGAAGTGATCCGCCATGGCTGACACGATGACCCAATCTCCCCCGGCCCAATCTCCCAAGGCGTTCGACCTCGATCGTCTGCTGCGCCCACGGTCGATCGCGATCGTGGGCGCATCGCCCGATCCGGCCTCGATCGGCGGCGGCGTGCTCTTCAACCTCGAACAGTTCGGCTATAAGGGCGAGCTTCACCTCGTCAGCCGCTCGCGCGACGAGATCAACGGCCGCCCCTGCGTGAAGGCGATCGGCGACCTGCCGAAGGGCGTCGACGTGGTGATCCTCATCGTGCCCCAGGCGGCGATCAAGGAATCGGTCGTCGCCTGCGTTGAACGGGAAGTCGCGGGCGTCATCGTCTATTCGTCCGGCTTCGCGGAAGCCGGCGAAGAGGGGCGCAGGCAGCAGGACGAGCTCGCCGAGATCTGCCGCAAGGCGGGCGTCGCGATGCTCGGCCCGAACTGCATGGGCTATACGAACTATGTCGACGGCATTCCGCTCACGTTCGAGCCCGTCGATCTGCGCGGCGTCGGCGAGCGTTCGCGCGTGGCGATCGTCGCCCAGAGCGGTGCCACGGCTGCGAACATCCGCTTCGCCATGCATTCCCGCGAAATTGCCGTCTCCTACGTCATCGCCACCGGCAACGAGGCGGTGCTCGCCGTCGAAGACCTGATCGCCTGGCTGATCGAGGACAAGGACAACGCGGTCGTCGCGGTCTATGTGGAGCAGGTCAAGAACCCGCAGAAGTTCCTCAGCGTCGCGCGCCGTGCCCGCGAACTCGGCAAGCCGATCGTCATGCTGCATCCGGGCTCCAGCGAGCGCGGCAAAGCGGCGGCGCAGTCGCATACCGGTGCGCTCGCCGGCGACCACGCCACCATGCAGGCAGCCGTCCGCAACGAGGCGGTCGCACTGGTCGAGACGACCGACGAACTTTTCGACGTCACGGCGATCCTCGCCCGTTATCCCCTGCCGCCCGCAGGCCAGGCCGGTATCGTCACCAATTCGGGCGCCATCCGCGGCCTCTGCTTCGATTTCTGCGAACGGGTCGGCCTGCCGATCGCGGCGCTCTCGCCGGAAGTGCACGAAGAGCTGACCACGCTCGTGCCGCCCTATGTGCATGTCGACAACCCGTTCGATATCGGCACGACGGGTTTTGCCAATCCCGGCATCTTCGGCACGTCCACTGCGGCAATGTTGAAGGACCCGAATGTCGGCATCGTCTTCCTGTCGCACGCGGGCGGTTCGCCGCCGATGCAGATCAAGAAGTCGGACGCGATCATCCCGGTCGCCGCGACCGCCGAAAAGCCGGTCATCCTCAATATCATCGGCGATGACTATCCGCTCGATCCGACCTTCATGAAGGCGGTGCGCGACAGCGGCATCCCGTTCTTCCGTTCGCCGGAACGCGCCATGCGCGCCATGGCGGTGGTCATGAATTATGCCGCCGCGCTTGCCGCCACCCGCGACCGCGCCCCGGAAGGCGAACGGCTGAAGGACATCCCGGCGGCGGGTCTTGTCGTCGAATATGAAGGCAAGCGCATTCTTTCCGATCTCGGCATCCAGATCCCCAAGGGCGCGTTGGCGAAAAGTGCCGACGAAGCGGTGAATATCGCCGCGGAGATCGGTTATCCGGTCGTCATGAAGGCGCAGGCGGCCGAGCTCGCCCACAAGAGCGATGTCGGCGGCGTCATCGTCAACTTGGCTGACGAAGCGGCGGTACGCGCCGCACACGAGAAGATGCATGCCAGCATCGCCGCCCACAAGCCGGACCTCAAGCTCGACGGCGTGCTGATCGAAGGCATGGCGCGGCAGGGGCTCGAAATGGTGGTCGGCGCCAAGCGCGACCAGTGGGGTCCGACGGTTCTCGTGGGCCTCGGCGGCGTCTGGATCGAGGCGCTCGCCGATGCCCGCCTTCTGCCGGCCGATATCAACCGCGAACGGGCGATCGAGGAGATCGGGAAGCTCAAGGCGGCGAAACTGCTCGGCCCCTTCCGCGGCCAGCCGGCCCGCGACGTGGAGGCGACCGCCGACGTGGTGGTGAAGCTCGGCGCGCTGATGCGTTCGAACCCGGAAATCGTCGAAGTCGATATCAACCCGCTCGTTGTCTATGGCGAAGGGGACGGGGTTCTGGCTCTCGACGCGCTATTCGTGGTGCGGTGAGGGCTTAGGCCCTCGCTGAGACTTTGGCGAGACGACGTCAGTTGAGGCTGAGGACTTCTCGCAAGACAGGGGTGAGGACTTCAGCCCTCATTTCGACATTTCAAAGCCGTCACGAGGGAGGAAACCGTGATGCAGACCCAATCCTATGGTGAATTGAAACTCTTCATCGATGGCGAATGGCTGGGCAGCGAAGGCCGCGTCACCGAGGAGGTCGTCAACCCCTCGACCGGCGAGCCGATCGGCGCCCTGCCGCATGCGACGGTGGAAGACCTCGACCGGGCGGTGGCTGCCGCCTCCCGCGCCTTCAAGACCTGGCGCAATACCACGGCCTATGACCGCGCCAAGATCATCCGCAAGGCGGCCGATATTCTTCGCGAACGCGCCGCCGACATCGGCCGGCGCATGACGCTCGATCAGGGCAAGCCGATCGGCGAGGCCGTCCCGGAAGTCCATATCTCCGCCGACATTCTCGACTGGACCGCGGATGAAGGCCGCCGTACCTATGGCCGTGTCATCCCCTCGCGTCTGCCCGGCGCCCGCTGGTTCGTGACCAAGGAGCCCGTCGGCCCGGTCGCCGGCTTCACGCCCTGGAATTTCCCGGGCGTCATTCCGGCCCGCAAGATTTCCGCAGCGCTCGCTACCGGCTGCACCATGGTCATCAAGCCTTCCGAAGAGACGCCCTCGACCGTGCTGGAAATCGCCCGCGCGCTGCAGGACGCGGGCCTGCCGAACGGCGTGCTGAACGTCGTGCACGGCAAGCCGGCGGAAGTCTCCGAACATCTGATCGCCTCCGACGGCATCCGCAAGATCACCTTTACCGGCTCCACCAATGTCGGCAAGCAGCTCGCGGTGCTTGCGGCGCAGGCAGGCGTCAAGCGCGCCACGATGGAGCTCGGCGGCCATGCGCCGGTGCTGATCTTCGAGGATGCCGATATCGACCACGCCATTCAGGTGATGGTGCATGCGAAATATCGCAATGCCGGCCAGGTCTGCATCTCGCCGACCCGTTTCTACGTGCATGACAGTGTCCACGATAAATTCGTTGACGGCTTCGCCAGGGCGGCCGCGGCATTGAAGGTCGGCGATGGCCTCGACCCGACAAGCCAGATGGGACCGCTCGCCAACAGCCGCCGCGTTCCCGCCATGGAACGCATGGTGGCGGATGCAGTCAGCCGCGGCGCCAGGATCGCCACCGGCGGCGAGCGCGGCAGCAATCGCGGTTATTTCTTCCAGCCGACGGTACTCGCCGACGTGCCGCAGGATGCGATCATCATGAACGAGGAGCCCTTCGGCCCGGTCGCGGTCACCGCCCGTTTCTCCACCTTCGAGGAAGCGGTCGAACAGGCGAACCGCCTGCCTTACGGCCTTGCCTCCTACGCCTTCACCCGGTCGGCGAAGACCGCCACGATGGTCAGCGACGCGATCGAGGCCGGCATGGTCGGCATCAACAACAATGCGATTTCCATGACCGAAAGCCCCTTCGGCGGCGTCAAGCAGAGCGGTTACGGCTCCGAAGGCGGATCTGAAGGCATGGAAGCCTATCTCGTCACCAAATTCACCAGCCAGTCGTAAGGAGCAACATCATGGCCATTGAAGCAAGCGATCTCGGCGGCGAAAACGTCAAGGTCGAATTCGAGGACGGCATCGCCTGGGTGAAGCTCAATCGCCCGGACAAGCGCAACGCGATGAGCGTGGGCCTCGCCGAAGACATGATCCGTGTGCTGGACGAACTCGAAGTCGACGACCGCGCCGGCGTCGTCATTTTGACCGGCGAGGGCGAAGCCTTCTCCGCCGGCATGGACCTGAAGGATTTCTTCCGCGCCACCGACGGCGTCTCGGACGTCAAGCGCATGCGCGCCTATCGCTCCACCCGCGCCTGGCAGTGGCGCCTTCTGATGCACTACGCCAAGCCGACGATCGCCATGGTCAACGGCTGGTGTTTTGGTGGTGCCTTCACGCCGCTGATCTGCTGCGACCTCGCCATCGCCTCCGAAGACGCGGTCTTCGGCCTTTCGGAAATCAACTGGGGCGTCATCCCGGGCGGCGTCGTCTCCAAGGCGATCTCGACGCTGATGAACGACCGCAAGGCCATGTATTACGTCATGACCGGCGAAAAATTCGGCGGCAAGATGGCCGAACAGCTCGGCCTGGTGAACGAGGCGGTGCCGGCCGACAAGCTGCGCGAACGCACGGTGGAAATCGCCCGTGTTCTCCTCGAAAAGAACCCGACCGTGCTGCGCCAGGCCCGCATGGCCTACAAATACGTACGCGAGATGACCTGGGAAGAGTCTGCGGAATATCTGACCGCCAAAGCCGACCAGACGACGTTCGTCGATCCGGAAAAGGGCCGTGAAAAGGGACTGTCGCAGTTCCTCGACACGAAGACCTACCGTCCGGGGCATGGGGCGTATAAGCGCGAGGGGTGAGGCAAATTCCTATCTCCACCCTTGTGGGGGATCGGAGTACGGCTAACCACGAGGCCCGACCATGGACCTGAACTATTCGGACGAGCAGATCCTGCTGAAGGAGAGCGCCGACCGCTTCCTGAAGGACCGTTACGATTTCGAGAAGCGGGCAAGAATCCTCACCTCGGATGACGGCTGCGACGCGGCGATCTGGGCGGAGATGGCTGAACTCGGATGGCTGGCGCTGCCGTTTTCCGAGGAAAATGGCGGGCTTGGCGGCGGAGCGGTCGAGGTCTCTCTGATCATGGAGGCGATCGGTCGTTCGCTGGTGGTCGAACCCTATCTCGTCTCCGTCATTCTCGCCGGCGGCCTTGTCGAAAGGCTTGGCACTCCGGAGCAGAAGACCGATATCCTCGGCGGTCTGATTGCCGGCACGTCGCGCCCGACGCTGGCCCATAGGGAAAAGCAGACCGGCTTCGACCTCGGCAATATTTCCGCCAGCGCTGTCAGGACCAGCGAAGGCTACAGGCTCTCCGGTGAAAAGCCGTTGGTGCCCGGCGGCGCAGCGGCGGATGTATTTCTTGTTTCGGCGAAGCTGGGTGAAAGCCTTCGCCTCTTCCTGGTGCCGGCGGATGCAGCGGGACTCACCCGCAAGACCGACAGACTCGTCGATGGCAGCCGCGCCAGCGATCTCGTGCTGGACAATGTCTCCGTGCCGGCTTCGGCCCTGCTCGATGGCGGCGATACGCTTTCGGAAATCGAGGCGGCCTATGACCGCGCCAATGCCGCACTCGCCTCCGAAGCGGTCGGCATCATGGATGCGCTGATGGATGCGACCATCGCGTATACCAAGGAACGCGTGCAGTTCGGCAAGCCGCTCGCCGCCTTCCAGGCGTTGCAGCACCGCATGGCCGAGATGGCGGTGAAATGCCAGGAGGCGCGGGCCTCCGCCTTGCTCGCCACGCTCTCCGTCGATGCGCCGCGTTCGTTGCGCATCCGCGGTGTTTCCGGCGCCCGCGCCAAGATCGGTAAGGTTTCCCGCTCCGTCGCGCAGGAGGCAATCCAGCTGCACGGCGCCATGGGCTTTTCGGAGGAAATGCCGATCGGCGCCTGGTTCCGCCGGCTCTACGCGATCGAAAACACGTTCGGCACCACCGCAGACCACCTGAAGCGCTATGGCGAGATCATCCGCGATCCCGCCGTGCTCTCCGGCAGCCTGCTGCGCGAACCTGTTTGAGGAGAGATGTCATGGATCTGCTGATGACCCAAGACGAGGTCCGCTTCCGCGATGAGGTGCGGGCCTTCCTCGATGCCCACCTCGACGAGGACCTGAAGCGCGCCGAGCGGCTGAACCCTAGCTTTCTGGCCGAACCGGCGATTGGGCTCCAGTGGCAAGCGAAGCTCAGCGAGAAGGGCTGGGTGGCGCCCTCCTGGCCCAAACAATATGGCGGCACGGGCTGGACGCTCGCCGAGCGCTATATTTTCGACCAGGAATGCGAACGCGCCGGCGAGCCGCATTTCCGCGGCGCCTCGATCAAGATGATCGCGCCGGTATTGATGCGCTACGGTACGGAAGAGCAGAAAAATTTCTACCTGCCGCGCATCCTCAACGGCGAGGATCTCTGGGCGCAGGGCTATTCGGAACCCGGCTCCGGCTCCGACCTTGCCTCGCTGAAGACGAAGGCGATGCTCGATGGTGACCATTATGTCGTCAACGGCTCGAAGATCTGGTCGACTCTGGCGCATCATGCCACCCGCATGTTCGCCCTGGTGCGCACCGACGATACGGGCAAGAAGCAGGAAGGCATCACTTTTATCCTGATCGACCTGAAATCGCCGGGCGTCACCATCCGGCCGATCCGCTCGATCTGCGGCACGCATGAATTCAACCAGGTCTTCTTCGATGACGTGAGAGTGCCGGTTTCCGACCGCATCGGCGAGGAGGGCGAGGGCTGGGACATCGCCAAATACCTGCTCGAATTCGAGCGGGGCGGCGCCTTTGCCGGCGGTGTGTTGCGTGCCATGCTCACGCGGCTCTACCGGCTTGCCTCCGAACCGCTGCCGGACGGGCGAAGAATGATCGACGATCCGCTGTTCGTGGCCCGCTTTTCGGAGGTCGCCACGGATGTTGACGCCAACGACATGCTGGAGCTTGCCGCCATGTCCAAGGTGCAGGCCGGCGGCAACCCGGGCTCGGTGCCGTCCTCGACGATGAAGATCGAACGGAGCCGCATCCGTCAGTCGATCGCTGAACTTGCCGCCTCGATCCTCGGCCCGGATGCGCTGCGGTGGGAAGAGCGCCGGCCGTTGCACGAACTGCCGGAGGAGAGCGAGATCAGCGAGGAACGCAAGGTCGCCTCCGCCGTCTATTTCAATTCGCGATCACAGAGCATTTTCGGCGGCAGCAACGAGATCCAGCTGGAGATCATCGCGAAAACGCTGCTGCGGTGAGCGCCGTACCGGCCTCAATCCCCGCCGCCGGTGTTTTCATGCTCCAATGACCCGGAAGGCGAGGGCAGGAGCGAGAAGAGATGGGCGTTCATGGCGGCCTGCGCCCATTCCGGATTGCGGGCCTTCAGCGCCGAAAGGATCTCGCGGTGCTGCGCATGGGTGCGCCGTGTGCGCACCTCGACCGGCTCTGTATAGCGGTTGAAGATCGAAGCCGGCAGTTCCAGCGAGGAGGCGAGGATCTTTTCGAGCCGCGGGCTTTCGGCGGCCGCGGCGATCACCGCGTGGAATTCCGCATTGAGCTTGTCGAACCCTTCGAGATGTTCGTTCCAGCCGAGTTCCTCGAACTGTTTTTCCATCACCCGCTCCATCTCCTGCAGGCGCTGCAGGTCCGCCTCCGATATGCGGGTCGCCGCCCGCGCTGCCGCATGCCCTTCGAGGATGGCGCGCAGGCGAAAGATCTCGACGGCATCGTCGAGCGAGAAATCCGCCACCGTGCCGCGGCGGTAACGTTCCAGCACGACAAGGCCCTCGGCATTCAGCCGGTTCAATGCCTCGCGGATGGGGGTGCGGGAAACGCCGATCGCGGCGGCGAGCTGGTTTTCGAGCAGCTTGTCGCCGGAGCGCATCTCGCCGGTCAGGATCAGGTGGCGGATGCGGCGATAGGCCGTTTCTACCGCACTCTGCGTTGCGCCGTCCTTGCTGCCGTCTTTGGTTACGTCGTTCTTCAAACCACTACCTGCGATTTTGTTCTTAATGATGATGCGGGAAGATAAGGCAGCCGTCCATAGAAGCAATCGCTAAAAAGTGTATACCAGTTTGACGAAACACGTTTGATGATGATGAATAGCGCTTGACTTGGAGCTGAAAGGTATACAAAACTCTGATCAGGATGCCTGACAAGGCAATCGGCTTGCTAGCCGAGGGAGGAGACAGCATGAGTGAGAACAGGAAGCCCTATATCGTCGGCATAGGCGGTACGCAGCGCCCGGGCTCGAGCTCCGAGCTCGCCTTGCGTTATTGCCTTTCTGCCGCCGAGAAGGCCGGCGCGGAGATCGACATCATCTGCGGCGCTGCGCTCGAACTGCCGCTTTTCGATCCCGGCGTCACCCATCGCACCCCGGCGACCCTTCGCCTCATCCAGGCGCTGCGCCGCGCCGATGGCATCGTGATCGCGACGCCGAGCTATCACGGCGGCATGTCGGGCATGATCAAGAACGCCATCGACTATACCGAGGACATGCGCGAGGACGCCCGTTCCTATTTCGAGGGCCGCGCCGTCGGTTGCATCGTCTGCGCTGCCGGTGACCAGGCGCTCGGTTCGGGCCTGATCGGCCTGCGCATGATAGTGCACGCGCTGCGCGGCTGGCCAACGCCCTATGCTGCGACGATCAAGTCCAATGACAAGCCCTTCGTCGATGGCCAGCCGGCCAAGCGTGAGGTTGCTCAGGCGCTCGAGATCGTCGCGGCGCAGGTCGTCGATTTCGCCCACATGGCGACGGCTGCCCGCGCCGAAGGCGAGCCGGCGAGCGCGCCGCGCCTCGTCGCAGCCAACTGATCTTTATCATCGATCATTACCACCGGAGCCGCCTGACCCTTTGAGGGACGGCGGTCGTTGCGGAGTTTTCCATGAAGTTCAATTTCTTCCACCTCATGCCCTATCCGGATTACGACAAGCTGCCGCACGAATGGCCTGTCAGCACCCACAACATCGACAGCAAGCGCATCCAGACGCTCTACAACGAATATGTCGATGAAATGGTGGACGCCGAGAACTATGGTTTCGACTGGGTGGGCTGCAATGAGCACCACTACAGCCCTTACGGCCTGATGGCGAACCCGAACCTGATCGCCGGCGCGCTCGCCCGCCAGACGAAGAAGGCCAATATCGCCATCGTCGGCAATCTCCTGCCGCTCCTGAACCCGATCCGCGTCGCCGAAGAATATGCGATGATCGACGTCATGTCGGGGGGCCGCCTGATCGCCGGCTTCCTGCGCGGCATCCCGCACGAATACATCGCCTACAACATCCCCCCGAGCGAATCCCGCAGCCGGCTCCGCGAAGCGACCGAGCTGATCATCAAGGCCTGGACCGAGGACGAGCCCTTCGGCTGGGAAGGCGAACATTACCAGTTCCCGGCCGTCTCCATCTGGCCGAAGCCGATCCAGAAGCCGCATCCGCGTATCCTGATGTCAGCCAGCAATGCGGAATCGGCGGAATTCGTCGCCAAGATGCGCGCCATCATGGGCATCACGCTGATCCAGAATATCGGTGCCGCCAAGGAAGCGGTGGAATATTTCAAGAAGACCGCCCGTTCCTACGGCTGGGAACCGACGCCGGACGATATCCTCGTCGGCCAGCAGATCTGCATCGCCGACACGGACGAGGAGGCAAAGCACCATATGGCTTCCGCCCAGACCTACTTCCACCAGACGCTGATGCGCCCGCAGCGCTCCGCCCAGCAGCTCGTGCTCGGCCAGAGCCGCTATTACACGGAGGCCGATGCCGGCGAGAACTTCCAGAAGCGCCTCGCCACCCTGCGCGGCCGCACCGTAGAAGAACAGATCGAAGCCGGTTCGATCATCTGCGGCAGCCCGGAATCGGTCGTCAAGCAGATCACGCGCCTGCGCCAGGAACTCGATTGCGGCCTTCTGAACCTCACGATCAAGGTCGGCAACATGCCGGGCAGTGTCGTCCGCCGCGGCATGGAACTGTTCCGCGACCGCGTCGCACCTGAAGTTGCCGGTCTCTGAGAGGGAGTTTGATCCATGGCTTTTGAATTGAAGACGGTCGAGCTTTCCAAGGGCAAGCTCTCCTATCACGTCGGCGGCTCCGGCCAGCCGGTTGTTTATCTCCACGCCGCCGGCGGCATCATGCTCACCGAACCGCTCAAGGCCCTGACGGCCAATCACACCGTCTACGCGCCGGTCTGCCCCGGCTTCGACGGCACCGAAGGCAATGACGGGCTCAAGACCGTGCAGGACTGGGCGGCCATGGTCGCCGAATTCGCCGAGAAGGTCGTTGGCCCGCGTTTCGACGTGATCGGTTCCTCCTTCGGCAGCTGGACGGCGTTGTGGCTTGCGGCTGAACATCCGAAGATGGTCGATCATCTGATTCTCGGCGTGCCGGCCGGTTTCCGCTTCGGCGGCAAGGGTGGTCTCCCCGCCGACCCTGACGCGCGCTTCAAGGCGCTTTACGCCTATCCCCAGAAGATCACGTCCACGCCGAAGACGCCGGAGGTCATGGCGAACAACGGCAGGACCTATGAGCGGCTCGCCAATGGCGTTCAGGTTGACGAGATCCTCAGTGCGCGTCTGCCGTCGATCGAGGCGGTAACGCTGATCCTGCTCGGAACGGAAGACAAGGTGGTGCCCGCGGAGGCGGGCGCGCACTTGAAACGTCATATCCCGGTCTCGCAGCGCGCCTTCATCTTCGATGCGGCCCATTCGATCGAGGTCGACCAGCCGGAACGGACTCTCAGGCTCTGGACCTCCTTCCTGAAACGCGGCCCCGGCTATGTGCTCAACCAAGGTCCCGAGGCCGCCTGATTCATTCCCCTCCCAGGGATTTGGCCCGGCTCCGCCGGGCCTTTTTCTTTCGCGCCAGAGGATTTCAACATTGACGGATTGAGTGTGTCTATTATGAATGAATTTGCGTTTCGTCAGCAAGAGGCTTAGAAGCCACGGACGGAATGCCATCGGCCGGCATGTACGGACGATGCGGAAGGGAGGAATGGCATGATCGGTGAAGAAGTCAGGCGCAAGGAAGACCTCCGGTTGATCACCGGCAAGGGCCAGTATGCCGACGACCTGAAATACGAGAACACGGCCTATGCCGCTTTCGTCCGTTCGCCGCATGCCCACGCGATCATCAAGAGCATCGATACGTCCGCCGCGCTGGACATGCCGGGCGTGCTGGCCGTCTTGACCGGCGAGGACATCGTCGCTGCCGGCATCAAGCCGATCCCGCATGCGATCGGCAGTTCGCAATTCGGCTCCGACATCCGCATCAAGAACCGCGATGGTTCGGAGCGCGCCCGCACACATCACCAGGCGCTGCCGACCGACAAGGCCCGTTTCGTCGGCGAGGCGGTCGTCATGGTGGTCGCCGAATCCACCAATCTCGCCAAGGATGCGGCCGAAGCCGTGATGATCGACTGGGAGGAACTGCCCTCCGTCGTGCGCGGCATCGATGCCATCCAGGAAGGCGCGCCGCTTCTCTGGGACCACGTGCCGGGCAACAAGGCGATGGATGGCGAGGTGGGCGACAGGGAGGGCACCGACGCCGCCTTCGCCAAGGCCGCGCATGTGCTGGAATTCGAAAGCTGGGCGCAGCGCGTTACCGGCGTCCACATGGAGCCCCGCTCATCCTCGGCCGAATACGATCCCGAGACCGGCAAGTTCACCGTCCACGCCTCCGGCGGCCATGGCGTCGTGATGATGCGCGAGCAGATCGCCGCCTCTTTGGGCGTCGACATGGCCTTCGTGCGCGTCGTGGCGCCGCGCGACGTCGGCGGCAATTTCGGCACCCGCAACGCCACCTATCCGGAATTCGTGCTGCTGCCCTATGCGGCCAAGCTGATCGGCCGGCCGGTCAAGCACCAGGCCGAACGCATCGAGGCCTTCCTTTCGGATTTCCAGGGCCGCGACCTGCATGTGCGCGCCAAGCTGGCGCTCGACAAGGACGGCAGGTTCCTGGCCTTCCGTGCCACCAATATCAGCAATGTCGGCGCTCATACAGTGTCCTATACGGCCCTCAACAAGGGCCTGCAGCTGATGACCAGCCTCTATCGCGTGCCGGTCGCCCATGTGGAATTCTTCGCGGCGATGACCAACACGGTCTCGACCATTCCCTACCGCAGCGCCGGCCGGCCGGAAGCCATGTATATCATCGAGCGGATGATCGACCTCGCCGCGCGGGAATTCGGCTTCGACCGGATCGAGTTGCGCCGCATCAACATGATCCCGGAAGAGGAATGTCCCTATACCAACCCGTTCGGCGTCGCTTATGACAACGGCGATTATATCGGCTGCATGGACAAGGTGCTGGACATGGCCGACTGGAAGGGTTTCGAAGCCCGCCGGGCCGAGGCGCGGGCGCGCGGAAAACTCCGCGGCATCGGCATGTCCAACTATATCGAGGGCACGAGCGGCGTGCCGCGCGAGCGTGCCGAGATCACCGTCGACCCGACGTCGGGCGTCGTCGACGTGGTGATCGGCACCCAGAACACCGGGCAGGGGCACGAGACGGCGTTTGCCCAGCTCGTCGGCTCCTTCCTTGGCATTTCCCACGAAGTGGTGCAGATCCGCGCCAGCGATACGGATTTCGTCTCGGCCGGCGGCGGCTCGCATTCCGGCCGCTCGCTGCGCTTCTCCTCGATCGTCATGCACAAGGCGACCGCCGAGATCATCGAGCGCGGCAGGAGGATCGCCGCCTTCGTGCTGAACGTCGCGCCCGATGCGATCGACTATACCGAGGGCCATTTTCGCGCCCGCGGCTCGAACGGCGTGATGAGCCTGTTCGAGGCCGCCGAGGCCGCCGAAAAGGATCTCGGCCTGCCGGACGAGCTGAAGGGCGTGCTCGCCGCCATCGCCGACGAGACGACCCACGGGCTTGCTTATCCTTACGGTGCTGCCGTCTGCGAGATCGAGATCGACCCTGAAACCGGCTTCTACGAGATCCCGCGCTATTCGACGGTGGACGATGTCGGCAAGGCGCTGAACCCGATGATCGTCGACGGCCAGACCCATGGCGGCATCGTGCAGGGCGCCGGCCAGGCGATGTTCGAATGGTCCCATTACGACCGCGAAACGGGCCAGAACCTGGCCGCGACCTTCATGGACTATCAGGTGGCCCGCGCCTCGGATTTCCCGAGCTTCGACACCCATATCAGCGAAGTGCCGGCAAAAAGCCATCCGCTCGGTTTCCGCCCGGGCGGAGAGGGGGGAACCACCCCGTCGCTCGGCGTGATCGTCAACACGATCACCGACGCGCTCGCCGAACTCGGCGTCCGCCATATCGAAATGCCGGTGACGCCGTTCCGCATCTGGCAGGCGATCCAGCAGGCCAAGGCCAGTCAATAGGGAGGAAACATGTCCGAAGTCCTGATTTCCAACAAGGGGAACGTCCTCGAGATCGTCCTCAACCGTCCCGACAAGGGCAATGCGCTGACGCCGGAAATGGCGGACGCCATCACGGCGGCGCTGAAGTCGCTGTCGCCGGAAACGCGCGTCGTGCTGATGAAGGCGAACGGAGCGGACTTCTGCACCGGCCGCAGCGCCGCCATGCCGGCACCGGGCACACGTGCCACCGCGCTCGATCTGCGCAATGCGATCTCCGATCCGGTGCTCGATTTCTATGAAGTGCTGCGCGAGATCCCGGTGCCGTTCATCACCGCCGTCAACGGCAAGGCCGCCGGCGTCGGCTGCGCCATCGCGGCCCTCGCGGACGTCGCGATCGCCGCCGACACCGCCGCCTTCCAGGTGCCGGAGATGAACCACGACATCGCCCCGACGCTGGTGCTGAACGCGCTTGCCGACCGCATTTCGCGCGCCGCGCTTGCCCGCATGGTCTTCACCCGCGACTTGATTCCGGCGGCCGAAGCCAAGGTGCTCGGTCTCATCGGCATCACGGTTCCGGCCGATGGGCTGGACGCGGAAGTCGCGCGGGTCGTCGGCCAGCTCGAAAAGAACTCGGTCCCGACCGTGCGCGGCATCAAGGCCTTCATCTCGATGAGCCCGGAAACCTCCTTCGCCTCCCGCAAGGAACTGGCGGCACTGATCAACTGCGTCGCTACGGCGGAGAAGTTTCGCTGATCTTCGCTCCGCCCTCTTCCCGATTGGCGGAAGAGGGCAAGGCCGGTATCCTGGATACTTGCCAGTCGATACCATCGAGATACGGCCTCCGCAGACTGTGCTTTTGACAAACTTTGCCAAAAGATGTCATCGTAAGAGGAGAAACGGAGGCTGGGCATGGCCACGTGATGCCTCCTAAGGCGGCATCCTGTCCTGCAAGCCCTACAGCGCCAGCCCCTCCGTTACATACACCGCCACCGCCTCCGTCGCCGCCGGCGAAATCTGCACGATTGCTCGGGCGTCGAGGTCGAAGACGATCGCGATCGACTGCATCGAGCCGAACACCTGGCCGGTGAAGGGATCGACCATCCAGAAGATCAGCGACATGGTGCGCTTGTCGGTCTTCTGCAGCCCGGCCCAGATCTCGAAACAGTCGCCGATCCTTGGCGTCTCGCCGTAGAGGATACGGAATTCCAGCACGGCGCCGCCGACCTTGCCGGGCGGGGTTTCCGCCAGTTCCGCGATCTGAGCGCGGATCGGCCCCGTGAGCTGCTTCACCCCGCCGCCGACCGCGCCGATGAATTTTTGAGGGCCCAAACGGCCGAAAGCGTCGCAGGATTCCCGCTCGATCAGGCTCATCGCGGTGCGCTTCAACCCGAGTTCGATCGCCCGGCTGCGCGAGGCGGTGAGCTTCACCGGTTCATCGTCGGTGCCGCGCGGTGCCGCCTCCTTGGGCGTCTCGACCAAGGAGGCGGAGGCTTTTTCTCGAAAACTTGCCGGCCAGGGCAGCGGCGTTACTCCATCGGCGGCATGCACATGCGTCAGCCGCGCGCGAAAGGTCGCCGCCACCTGTCCGTTTTCGCTGTGGTGCAGGACGAATACTGCGAAGGCGGTCGTTTCGCCGACTTCCAGGAAACCGCCGGTCATGTGCAGCGGCGCGCCGGCATGTGCCTCGCGATGGAAGCGGATATGGTGTTCGTTGAAGGCGACCGTGGTCGCGGACGACGGCGAGAAGAGACCGGGCAACCCGTTGAACCCGAAGAGCGCGGCGAGCCCTTCGTTGGCGCGTGCTACATAATATTGCGTGTTCCAGTGGCCCATCTCGTCCACTTCCCACTGGCGCACGCCGCCGCGCCACACCTCGATCATTTCGCTGCTCACGCCATGTCCTCCTGCAATACGATGCGCCCCTTGACTGCGCCCTTGAGAAGCCGGCCCATCGCGTCGTTGATCTCGGATTTCGGTACGGCCTCGTAGGGGATCGCGTCCAGCCTGCCGCTTTTTGCGAGTTCCACCAGGTCACGCAATTCCTGCAGCGTTCCGGTGATGCTGCCGATCAGGCTCAATCCGCCCTGCGCCATGCGCATGGTGGGGACGGTGATCTGGCCGCCGAACATGCCGACCATGACGATGCGGCCGCCGCGGGCCAGCGCCGGGAAGGAGAAGGCGGCGGTCTCGCTGTTGTTGACGAAATCGATGATCGTGCGCACCGGCCTGCCGACCGCATCGACGATCTTCTTCGTGACGTCCTCGCCGATGGAAAGCACCGCCTTATGCGCGCCGATCTCCAACGCGGCCCTCAGCTTTTCCTCAGACATATCGACCACAACGATGTTCTCGTGCCCGAGCGCCTTCAGGATCGCGATGCCGCTCAGGCCCAGCCCGCCGGCGCCGACCACGACCACCGCCTCGTCGGGGCGGAGCGGCATGGCCTTGCGGATGGCGGAATAGGCCGTCAGCCCGGAGCAGGCATAGGTGGCCGCAAGCGCCGGGTCGAGATCGCCGGTGTCGATCAGATAGCGGCTATGCGGCACGACCACATGGCTGCCGAAACCGCCGGGCCGTTTCATGCCGAGCTGGCGGGCCTGCATGCAGATATTCTCCTGGCCGGCGCGGCAGGTATCGCATTCGCCGCAACCGAGCCAGGGATAGACAAGGCGGCGATCGCCGATCTTCACGCCGGTCGCCTCAGGCCCGACAGCCGTCACGGTGCCGAGGATCTCATGCCCGAGGGTGAGGGGACGGATGAGCCCGATACTGTCGATCGAGACCTTGCGGTCGCCCATGTCGAAAATGCCCTTCCAGAGGGTGAGATCCGAATGGCAGAGCCCGCAATGGGAGACCGACACGACCACTTCGCTGCCGGTGGGCTCCGGCGTGGCTTCCTCGACCTCCCGCAGCACTTCCGATGCTTCGAAGACTTTCCATGACCGCATGATGCCGCTCCTCCCAGATGCATGGAAAATGCATATCAGGCTGCCTGTCATGCCGCAATCGGGAAATGGAAGGAAGGTGAAGGGCCGCAAGGAGACGCGGCCGATTTGAGGACTGGTACGCCGGCGCTCTCTCCAGCCTCATCCCGAGGCGCCCGGCGAGCTTGCTTTGCAAGTCCAACATACCCTTCAGGGTGAGGGTCTGGCGTCCTGTTCCTCCCCTTTGTCCTGCCCTTCGATCGCCGCCTCCGCCCCAGCGATCGCCTTGTCCAGCAGCGCAAGGAAAACCTGCCGTTCCTCTGGCGACAGGTCTCGCAGCAGGTCAGCCTCGTGCCCGGGTGTCGAAGCCTCCACCAGCGCGGCGGCAGCGAGACCGGCCTCGGTCAGCCGCAGCTCGTAGACGCGGCCGTCCTCCGCTGAACGGTCGCGCTCGACGAAGCCCTGGTTGATCAGCGGGGCCAGCGACTGGATGAGGGTCGGCGCCTCGATCCTGAGTCGCCGCGAAAGCGCGATCTGGCTGATCCCGGGAAAGCGGCGGATCAAGAGCAGCACGCCGCCCTGCACCGGCGTGACGGCGAGTCCGCGCGCACGGAACCAGCCCTGCCAATGATTGCCGAACAGCGCCTGCAGCCGCCTTATGCGGATGCCGACGACACCGGGCAGCAGGGCGGCCAAGTGATGTTCTTGCCCTCCCTCCGCGTCCGGCGCCTTCGGCCCGGAACTCATTTCCTGTCCCAGCGGTCGGAGACCTTCACGTCCATCGAGCCGATGCCCTCGAACGTACCGTGCAGCACGTCGCCGGCGGCGATCGGGGCGACACCTTCCGGCGTGCCGGTCATGATGATGTCGCCCGGATAGAGCGTATAGGCCTTGGAGGTGAATTCGATCAGCTTCTGAACGTTGAAGATCAGGAGATTGGTGTTCGACTTCTGCCGGCTCTCGCCACCGATCGTCAGCTCGAAATCGAGATTGTTCGGGTTCGGGATCTCGTCCGCCGTCACGACCCAGGGGCCGAGCACGCTGAACGTGTCGAGCGACTTGCGGTAGCTGCGCTCCTCCGGGCCGCGGATGGTGATGTCGTAGCCGATCGCATAGCCGGCCACGTAATCCAGCGCATCGGCCTCCGACACGCGAAAAGCTTGTCTGCCGATGATGACGGCAAGCTCGATCTCATGGTCGGTGCGGCGGTCGTCCCAGTCGACGACGATCAATTCCGACGGGCCGATCAGCGAGCTCGTCGCCTTCAGGAACACCCCGGCCTCGGCGATCGGCTTGATCTTCATGCCGTGATGCAGCTTGTCGCTGTCCAGCACCTCGTCGAGATGAAGCTTGTAGTTGACCGGCGCGCCGACGATCTTGCCGGGATTGGCGATCGGGCTCAGGAGCGCCACGTCGGCCAGCTTTTTCGACGGCGCGGTCCTGGCCATCTCCTCCATGACGGGACGCAGCTCGGCGAAATGGGCCATGAACTGGTCGCCATGCGGGAAGGGGTAGCGGTAGTTCGGCAGGCGGTCGAGCGCGGCGGTGACGTCCTTCACCGCGTCGCCGACGACCACGCCCAGACGATTATCGTCGAAGCGACAGAAGCGCATTTTTCTCTCCTCGGGTTCTTGAATCAGATGGCGAAGGCGCCGCGCCATGATCAGGCGCGGGCGCGGTCCTCGCGGAAATAGCCAAGCTTCTCCTGCGCGACGCGGTCGGAGAAGCAGAAGACGACGACGTCCTCGTTCGCCTTGAACGAGCGCCACGACCAGCCGGGCACGACGATGACGTCCTTCGGACCGAAATCGAAGGTCTTTGCGCCGATCGTCACCGTGCCGTTGCCTTCGGCGATGCACATGACGATATGATCCGTCGAGCGGATCCTGGCGCTTTCCATGCCCTTCGGAAAGTGGCTCAGCCAGGCGGACATGGTCGGCATGGTCCAGCCGCCGTCGAGCGGGTTGGCGTAGCGCAGCGTCGTGCCGATATGGGCGTCGATCTCCTCGCCGCGCGAAGCCCGGTAAAGCGCCTCGCGGCTGCGTTCGTAGGGATAGTTGAAGATCGGCGTCGTCTGGCCGTAGGGGCTCGGGCCGCCGATCGGCAGCATGCCGGAGCCGAAGCGGGCGAGCGAGTCGCCTTCCGGCCGCAGGATCTCCTGTTCGGCGTCGTTGTAATCCTCGCGGAAGACCGCCTCGAAGAAGGCGATCATCGGCACGTCGAGCCCGTCCAGCCAGGCGGCCGGGTCGGAACCGTCATTGCCGTGGTCGTGCCAGGCCCAGACCGGCGTGATGACGAAATCGCCGAAGGCCATGCGGGTGCGCTCGCCGCCGACGGAGGTATAGGCGCCGGAGCCTTCCAGCATGAAGCGCAATGCCGAGGGTGTATGGCGATGGGCGGGCGCCACTTCGCCCGGCATGATGATCTGGATGCCGGCATAAAGCGTGGACGTGGCGCGCGACTGGCCGGGGAAAGCCGGGTTTTCCAGGATCAGTACGCGGCGCTCCGCTTCCTCGGCCGTCAGCAGGCTGCCGGATTCCAGGATCAGCGGGCGGATGTCGTCGTAGCGCCAGCGATGCGCCTCAGCCTTCGATTTCGGCTCCGGCGGCAGCATGCCCTTCATCACTTCCCAGAGCGGCGCCATGTTGTGGGGCTTGATACGCCCGTAGAATTCTTCGCGTTTCGCGACAGTAGTCGCATCGATCTCGTGCATGGAATCCTCCCCATGGTTTCCTCAAACCATAGATCGTAAGGTATACTAATTATCTTGGCGTCGTCAATCGCAGCGGAGGATGACAGAAGATAGCTGCAAGTCATCCTCGTCGGGCGAGCGCCAATTCATCTCAACGAAATTAGCGCCCCGCGGTGCTCTTCGCCCTCGCGGATTTCGGTGCCGGCGGCGTGTCGCCGTCCTCGCCACCGGCCGCTCGTCCCGGTGCGCCGAGCCGTTCGGAAAGCCGGTGCGCGGCGGCGATCAGCGCGTCGAGCGTCGGTTTCTTGCGCGTGCCGGCGATCTGCTTGTCGGCGCCGAGCACGGTCATGGTCGCGACGATCCGGCCGCTATAGTCGAAGACCGGTGCCGCGATGGCCGCAAAGCTGGAATTGATGCTGTTGACAGTCATCGCGTAACCCTGCTTTTGCACGGTCTCGACGATCTTCTGGATATCCTTCGTGGTCGTGACGCGCGGCGCGAGCGAGGCGGCTTCCTCGGAATTGTCCCGCTTGGCGGCAGCGATCTCGTCCTGCCGCACCGCCATCGTCTCGCTCTCGTCGAGATAGGTGAGGAAGACCTGGCCGGTCGCCGATGTCAGCAGCGGCAGCACGTAGCCGAGCCTGACCGCGAGCGATCCCTGCCGCTCGCCATCCACCTTGGAGACGATGCCGGGGCCGCGATCGCCCCAGAGTGACAGGTAGGTCGCGAAGCCGGTCGCGCGCTGCAGCGCCGTAAGCTCCTCGCGTGCGAGTTCCACGACATCGAGCTGGCGGATCGCCGACAGGCCGAGCTGGATGGCAAAGCGGCCGAGTCCATAGTGGCCGGTGACGGGGTCCTGAAAGGCGACGCCTTCCTTGACGAAGCTGACGAGATAGAGATGCGCTTTGCTTGGCGGCATGCCGGCGGCGGCGGCGATATCGCGCAGCGGCAGCGGACCGTTGGCGGCCTCCATGGCGCGAATGACCTGGAAGCCGACCTCGATCGACTGAATGCGGCGCTGGGTCCACTCCTCGGGTGGCTTTCCCTTATCTGATGCCATTCTAAATCCCCTGTGTTCCCAGATGATTATCTTTATATTTGCAGCAGGTCGAGCCCGCTTCAGGCATAGTTTTCCACAGCCCGGAAGGCGGCTGCGAGATCGTCCGCATCGAGCTTCCGTTCCTGGTTGACCAGGAACGCGCTTTTCGCTGAAGCTGCGGCGAGATTCTTGATTGACGTGTCATCGACCAAGGGCAGGCCGAGATCCGCAAGCCGGCGCGGCATGCCGATCTCATCGTAGAAGGAAAACAACGTCTTCAATTCCTCTTCCGGACGACCTTCGGCGAGGGCCTGCACCAGCGTGCCATAGGCCGCCTGTTCACCATGCAGCGACTGTTTGCGGACCGGCTCGATGGCGCCAAGTTCGGTCGCCACCGCATGGGCGACAGATAAACCCGTATTCTCGAAGGCGACGGCGCTCAGCCACAGGATCGCTTCGATCACCGCTTCCAGATCCGGTGTCACCTCGCCGGTGCCGGCCACCCGCATCGCGCCTGGCCCGTGCTCGAGCAGCATGCGATAGCAGACGTCCCCGAGCATCACGCCGGTCTTCAGGGGCCGCGTGCCCTGCTTGGAAAGCCCGGTTCCCTTCCAGGCGCCCTCCGCCTCGAACTTGGCGGTCAGAGCGTCGCCGATGCCGCCGCGCAACAGCCGGGCAGGGGCCTTGGCGATGACGGCCGTATCGACGATCACGAAAGCCGGGTTCTCGTCCATCTGCTCGACGGCCACCATCGTGTGATGGTCGTCATAGATGACGATGCCGCGGGTAGAAGGGGCATCGGTCGAAGCGACCGTCGGTACGCTGACGAAGGGCAGGCCGGTGCGGCGCGCGACACCCTTGGCCGTGTCGAGCGTGCGGCCGCCGCCGATGCCGACCACCACGTCGCCGCCCTTGCGGCGCACCTCTTCCGCAAGCCGGTCCATTTCCCGGTGTGTGACATCCGCATCGAAGGGGATGACGGTCGGCGAAATATCCTGCCGGTTGAGCGTCTCCGTCAGTTCGGCCTCGATATGGGGCAGCACGGCGGCATCACAGATCGCCACGACCGAACGGCCGAGCGCCGCCGCTTTTTCGCCAAGCAGATTTAAGGAGCCGGGACCCTGGATGTAGAAGGCCGGTGCCCGGAAAACGCGCGTCATGAACTCCCCCCGTGTTGTCACGTAAAACGCTATACAACATTATCAAAGGAATGGGAGTTTAGCCAAAGTCGAATTGACTTCGGCCGGAAGCGCGTTGGCGGGCACGAAATTAATCAAGCAAGGTCGGCGAGATAGGTGTTCTCCGATCGCGACTGGGCATAGGCCGCAGGCCTGACTTGAGCGACGATCAAAGTCTCGCCGTCGGCCGGCGCTTCGGCAAGAAGCTTGCCGTCGGGTGCCGCGATGCGCGACAGGCCGGCATAGGCGAAGAGGCCGTCAGCGCCGCAGTGGTTGACATAGGCGACGAAGACCTGGTTCTCGAAAGCGCGTACCCGGATCATATGCTCGGCGATGAAATTGCCCGACCAGCCCTTCGGCAGCGCTGTCGGCACCACGACGAGATCGGCGCCGGCCTTGGCCAGCCGTCGCACGTTTTCGGGAAATTCCACATCGTAGCAGATCAGGAAGCCGATCCTGACGCCCGCGACGCCGGCCAACACCTCGCGCTTGTCCTCCTGGCGGAACCATTGCCGCTCGTAGGGACCGTAAAGATTGCATTTGCGGTAGACCGTCGTCTGGCCCTTGCCGTCGGTGAAGAAGGCGCTGTTGAAGACGGCTTCATGCGTCTGTTCGGCAAAGCCGGCGACGATTGCGACCCCATGCCGATTCGCGATCTCCGAAAGCCGGTGGGTGACGGGGCCGTGTGCCGGAGTGGCGAGGCGGGGAAACCGATCTGCCGCGCCGTATCCGGTCAGCGCCAGTTCGGGCGCGATCAGCAGCTCGGCGCCTTGAGCGGCGGCCTTTTCCGCGGCGGCCTCGATCTTGGCGAGGTTCGCCGCGATATCGCCGACGACCGGCTGCATCTGAAAACCGGCAATTTTCATCTGTCCTCCGCCATCGCGCCTAAGAGCTTCGGCAGGTCGCCAAAGCGTGCCACTAGCCCGAAGACGACCGCCGCAACGAGCAGAAACAACACCGTCACTGCGGCCATGGTCGGCGTATAACCGTAACGCAGCGCGTTGAAGATCTTGATCGGCAGGGTTTCCATGGTGAAGCCGACCGTCATGTAGGCGACGATATATTCGTTCAATGACAGGACGAAGGCGAAGGCGTAGCCCGAGACGAGGTAGGGCAGGATGAGCGGCAGCACGACGGTGCGGAACACCGTCCGGTCGTCGGCGCCCATCGTGGCGGCCGCTTCCACCAAAGAGCGGTCGATCGAAGAAAAGCCGAGCGACAAGGTGACCAGCGGCAGGGTGACGAAGAAGATGCCGTGGCTGATCACCGCCGTCCAGGGCTGGCCGTAGAAGCCGGTCGTCGCCCAGAAGGTGAGCAAGCCCAGCGCGGTGATGACCGGCGGCAGGGTGAAAGGCGCAATCCCCAGCAGTTGGAAGATGTTGGCCCACGGGGCGACGCGCCGCCACAGGAACCAGGCGAGCGGCAGGGCGATCAAGAGAGCAATAAGGGCGGAGGTCGCTGCCAGCGTCAGCGAGGCGATCAGCGCGTTGCGCCATCCCGTGTCTGTAAAAATCTGTCCGTACCAGGAGAGCGAAAAACCCTGGGGCGGAAAGGCGAGCGACTGGCGCTGGTTGATGGAAACGCCCGCGACGACGATCAGCGGCAGGGCCAGAAACAGGCCGACCAGGAAGAAGAACAGGCGGCGAAGCGCGGTCATTTCGCCTCCTTCTGCCGCCCGGCATAGAAGGCCAGCCCCACCAGCGCCAGCGACACGAGCACGAGGAAGACGGCCATGGCGGCGGCGAACGGCATGTTCGATTGATAGATCGCCTGGTCGGTGATGTGAACCGAGAGCGTCCAGTGCTGCGGCCGGCCGAGAAGCTGCGGCAGGAGGTAGGAGCCGAGCGCGAAGATGAAGACCATGATCAGAGTCGCGAGGATGGTATTCCTCAGCGCCGGCACGACAACCGTGAAGAAGGCTTTCACCGGCGAGGCGCCGAGCGTGCGCGCCGCCTCGGTCAGCGTCGGGTCGAGGCGCACCAGCGCCGGGTAAAGCACCAGCACCGTATAGGGAAAGGCTTGGTAGGTCATTGCGGTCATGACCGCACCGAAGCTCGGGGTCAGCGCCTGTGCCTGCTTCATCAGCCCGAGCCAGACGAAGAGATTGGTGATGCCGGCGGTGCGAGAGAAAAGCGTCGACCACGCAAAGCCGATCATCACTTCCGAAAGCGACAGGATGGACAAGAGCGCCACCAGCCAGGCGATCTGGATTTTTCGCTTCGAGCGGGAGAGGAGATAGGTGAAGGGAATGCCGATCACCACGCAAGCAATGGCGACCGCGACCGCCAGGAACAGCGAGAAGCCGAGCACCTTGCCGAAGAAGAGGCTGAGGAACCGGGCGTAATTGTCGAAGACGAAAGCCGGCGTGTAGAACCCGCCCTGCTGCCGCTGAAAGAAGGACACCGCGATCATCGTCGCAAATGGTATGACGAAGAACAGCGTCAGCATGCCCGCCGGGAAGACAAGCGGCCCGTAATCGCCGAGGCGCTGCGGCGGTTCGCGTCTCATTGCGAAAGCACCACGCTCGCCGCCGGGTCGAGGCGGATGCCGACCGTCTGGCCGACCGAGACTTCGGGGCGGTTGCGCGGCGAGGAAACGGCGACGATCTGCTGCCCGCCGGCTTCCACGAAGGTCTCGATCGCACCGCCGAGATCGCGGATGAAGGTCACGGTTCCGGAAATCGCGCCATTGCCCGGCGCTGTGATCTGCACGTCTTCCGGCCTGACCGAGAGCACCCCCTTGGACGTGCCGGCAGGAAGTGCCAGATCTTCCACCACGGTGCCGAGCACCGTTACGCGGCCGGCACCGTCGGCCTCGACCTGCAGGAGATTGGTCTGACCGATGAAGTCGGCCACGAAACTGTCGGCCGGGCGGCGGTAGATGTCGACCGGGGCGGCGGCCTGGCGGATCTCGCCCTTGTTCATCACCACGACCGTATCGGCCATGGTCATCGCCTCGCGCTGGTCGTGGGTGACGACGATGGTGGTGATGCCGAGCCGCTGCTGCAACTGGCGCAGCTCCACTTGCATGGCCTCGCGCAGCTTCGCGTCGAGCGCCGAAAGCGGTTCGTCGAGCAGGAATAGTTTCGGTGAGATGGCAAGCGCGCGTGCAATTGCCACGCGCTGTCTTTGGCCACCGGAAAGCTTGTTGACGGAGCGATCGGCGAAACCCGGCAGATGGATCATCGCCAGCAATTCCTCGACGCGGGCTTTCTGTACGTCCTTCGCGACACCACGAATACGCAGCGAATAGGCGATGTTCTCGCCGACCGTCAGATGCGGGAAAAGCGCCAGCGACTGGAAGACCATTCCAAGGTCGCGCTTGTGGGTCGGCACGCTCGTGATGTCGGCGCCGCCGAGCGCGATCGACCCGCCGGTCGGCAGATCGAGGCCGGCGATCATCCGCATCAGCGTGGTCTTGCCGCAGCCGGAAGGCCCGAGCAGGCAGACGAAGGTGCCGTCGGGGACGGACAGGCTCACGTCGTCGACGGCGGTAAAGGTGCCGAACTGCTTCGTCACATGGTTGAGGATCAATCCGGACATTCGGTCTCTCAAGCTCCCATTCTCCCCCCGCAAGGGGGGAGATCGGCAAGACGCATCTTACCCCGCGATCATCTCCGTCCACTTCTGGTTCAGGAAGTCGGACTTGCTCTGATAGAGATCGTAGCGCGGGATGATCGGCTCGATATCGGACGACACGGCCGCGAATTCCTTGTCCGTCAGGTCGAGCAGGTCGCGCTTGACAGTCGGCGAAGTGCCCACCTTGCGGGAAAGCGTCGCCTGGATCGCCGGCTGGCACATGTAGTCGATGAAGACATGCGCTTCCTCGGTCTTCGTCGAGGCGCGCGACACCGCCCAGCAGCCGGAATCCTGGATGCCGCCCTCCTTCGGGAAGGTGGAGCGGACCGGGTTGCCGTCGGCCGCGGCAAGGCCGGTGACGTCGTGATAATACTGGCCCATCGGGATTTCGCCGGATTTCAGCGCCTGTTCGAACTGCGCCTCGTCGCGATACCAGAGCCGCACGTTCGGCTTCAGCTCCGCGAGCTTTTCGAGCGCCTTGATGATGCCTTCCTCGGTATCGAGCGCATTCGTGCCGCCCATGAAGGTCTTCGACGTCACTTCGAGCAGGAAGGAATTCGAGACGAGCGCCAGCAGGCCGAGCTTGTCCTCCTTGTCCTCGTCCCACATTTCGGCCCAGGAAGTCGGCGCTTCCTTGAAGACGTCGGTATTGGAGACGAGCGTGATGTACCAGGAGACCGCGCCGATTCCGGCGACCCTGCCATCCGGATACTTGTTGATGAAACGCTCGATCAGGTTCTTGGAGTTCGGGATCTTTGCAAGGTCGAGCGGTGCCCAGAGCTCGGTCGACTGGCCCTTGAGCATGGCGACCTGCGACATCATCGAGACGTCGGCCGGTGCCGCGCCTGCCTTTGCCGCCTGTTCGAGCTGCACCAGCCAGGCCTCGCCGGTCGGTTCGGCGACGGATTCGACCGCGATACCGGTCGCCTTGGTGAAATCGGCAAAGATGTTCTTGTCGAACGAATCCTTGAAGTAGCCGCCATAGACGCCGATCTTGAGCGACTTGTCCTGCGCGCGCAGCACGGCGGGCATGGCGAGCATGGCGCTGCCGGCGAGCCCGGCGCCGAGGACGGCTCGGCGGCCGATTTTCCCGTTGAAGATATCAGACATGACGTCTCTCCTTTGTTTGCCCGGCCGGGTCGCTGCCCGCGGCGAGTTCCCACTCTTGTTTTCAATCTACGTCAGCTTCAGCCCTTAACGGAAGGGCTGAAGACCATCAGGCTCAGGATTTCGAACAGCATCTGCGCGCCCGCATGCGCCGTATTGTTGGTCGCATCATATTGCGGCGCCACCTCGACCACGTCGCCGCCGACGATGTTGATGCCCTTCAGGCCGCGGATCAGCTCCAGCACCTCGCGGGTGGTGAGCCCGCCGATCTCCGGCGTGCCGGTGCCGGGCGCGAAACTCGGATCGAGGCTGTCGATATCGAACGACAGATAGGTCGGTCCGTCACCGACGACCTGTCTCGCCTTCTCGATGATTGCAGGCAGGCCGAGCCCCGTCACCTCTTCCGCATGGATCACCGTCATGCCGGATTCGTAGGAGAACTCCCAGAGATATTCGGCCGCACCGCGGATGCCGATCTGGATCGTCCGGGTCGGGTCGAGCACGCCGTCGAGCACCGCGTTGCGGAACGGTCCGCCGTGATGGAATTTCGTCTCGTCGAAGAAGCCGCTCGTGTCGCAATGGGCGTCGATATGGATCATACCGACCGGCGCTTTTTTTCCGACCGCCTTCAGGATCGGATGGGTGATCGAATGGTCGCCGCCGACCGACAGCGGCAGCACGCCCGCATCGACGATCTGGCCCATGCGCTTTTCGATGTCGTCATGGCTCATCTCCAGCCGGTAGCGGCTGCGGAACGGCACGTCGCCGATATCCGCCACGCGCAGTTCATGGGTCGGCGCGCATTCCAGGACATGGTTGTACGGTCCGACCCGTTCGATGGCGCGCAGCGCCCGCGGCCCGAAGCGCGAGCCCGGCCGGTTCGTGACGCCGAGATCCATCGGCATGCCGATCATCGCCACCTGCAGGTCGCCGAAATCCGGGTTTTCCGCATCGACCGGCAGATACGGCGCATCGAGCAGCGTCGGAATGCCGGCATAGGGCGCCACGCGCGTACCGGCCTTGTCGAAGATCTTCTCGCCGACCTTCTTGAACTTCTCGTCGAAAATCTCGCCGCCCGGGCTGTCGAGATATTTCGTCCGCAATTCCCGGAGCTTGTTCGCGTCGAATGCCATGGTCGCCTCGCCTGTCCTGGAGCCCGCGTGAGCGCAGCCTAAATTTTGTTCCCCGGCGGAAAACGCCGCCGTTTTCATCATTATCCGACAGGAGAGGGTGGAAAAGCAATTGAGATTGTTCTAGCGGTTACCGTGAGAAAAACTAACATGTGAAAATCCATGACCGCACGCCTGCCGCCGCTCAATCCTCTGCGCGCCTTCGAGGCGACGGCCAGGCGCGGCTCGGTCTCGGCTGCCGCCCGCGAGCTCAACGTCACCCACGGTGCCGTCAGCCACCAGATCAAGGCGCTGGAGGAGTCGCTGAACGTGACGCTCTTCGAGCGTGGCGCCAAACGGTTGAAACTCACCTCGGAAGGCGCGCTGCTTTTGCCCGCCGTCACCCAGGCCTTCGGCGAGATCGCCGCTGCTATGGCGCAGATGAAGCGGCCGGCGACGACCGGCGAGCTGTCGATCACCTGCGTGCCGGCGCTGCTCTCCTTCTGGATCGTGCCGCGCCTCAACTCCTTCACGGAGCAGTTTCCGGGCGTGCGCCTGAAGCTCGCCGCCTCCAACGACCCCGCGCATCTCCATTCGCCGAATGTCGATGTCTGCATTCTCTATGGTGACGGCAACTGGCCGGATGCATGGACGCGGCTTTGGAGCAACCTGCAGCTCTTTCCTGTGGCAAGTCCCACGCTTTTGAACAGCCGGCCGCTGCGTTCGATGCGCGATCTGGAAGACCACGTCCTTTTGCATGGCGATGCGGACGGGCGCGAATGGAACATCTGGCTTGCGGCGGCGGATGCGATCGACCTGCCGCGCCGCCAGCAGCACTTCATGGGCGATGCGCGTTTTTCGACCGAGGCCGCGCTGCACGGGCAGGGGATCGCGCTCGGCGACACGATCACCGCCAGCAACCTGATCGCCCGTGGCGAGCTGATCGTTCCCTTCGATCTGAGCGTCACGGCCAACGACGCCTTTTACGTCGCCTGCCGTCCGGCGATGCGTGCGACGCCGATCGTGCGCGTCTTCATCGACTGGATGTTTGCCTCGCTGGAAGCCGATCATCTGGCCGAACCGCAGACCTCCGCCCGCACGCTGCTGCGCAGCCGGAGAGGGTGACGCCAAGGGCTCGGATCTACTGATACTTCCCTTGATAGCAATCGCCCAGTGGTATATATCATGATAGATACCAGAAGATGGAGGTCGTCATGGCAACCAGAACCGCCAAGATTTTTACAACCGGCCGCAGCCAGGCCGTCAGGCTTCCCGTGGAGTTCCGCTTCGAAGGAAAAGAGGTATTCGTGCGCCGGGATCCCAAGACAGGCGACGTTATTCTGTCGCGCAAGCCGGATTCGTGGGACGGACTCTTTGAACTCTATGGCAAGGATCATGTGCCGGAGGATTTCATGAGCACAGCCGATCGCAATCAATCCTCGAACGATCGCGATCCGTTCGAGGGCTGGACGGAATGACCACATGGATGCTTGACACCAATGTCGCCAGCCATGTCATCAAGGGTGATCGACCGGAGATCATCGGTCGTCTGGCGTCACTTCCCATTGAAGATATTGTCATCTCGTCCGTTACAGAAGGCGAACTGCTCTACGGTCTTGCCAAGCGAGGTTATCCCAAGGCGTTGTCCGAGCGGATCAGGCAATTCCTGCTCCGGGTCGATGTACTTCGCTGGGATCACGATGTCACGCGAACCTATGGCGATCTGCGAGCTGCCTGCGAAGCCAAAGGCGTGCCCTTGGCGCCTCTCGACATGATGATTGCCGCCCATGCGGTCGCAACCGACGCTACTCTTGTCACGCGCGATAAGGCATTTGCTCGCATTTCAGAGCCATTAAAGACAATCAGCTGGACGGACGGAAGAGACTGAAGCGCGTAGCGCCGATCGGACGCGTCTTCATCGACCGGATGTTTGCATCGCTGAAGGCCGATCATCTGGCCGAACCGCAGACATGGCCCTCATGACCCGGCATCAAAGCGGCCGAGGCTACCCCCGAGCCCCGACCACTCGGCCCTTGCTGTAGGACTAATGAAGCAAGAGCAGTCCGATTAAGCGTGAAATCGGCGGCCGCGCCAAGTCGCGTTTGAAATCGGGGTTAGCGGTTAAGGTTACCCTCGCGTGAGCCAGGTTGTTCTATTTGCGAACAAAAATTGTGACCCCGGTCACGGAAGTACGCATCGGTTGCCACTTGGTTCCAGCTGCGTTCCGGCATTTATGCAGTTTCTCGCATATCCAAGGGTGATGGGTTTGCCTCATGCGCTTCCTCCGGAGCGTGCCGTTAAGACGCCCCGGCGCAAAACTCTCCGTTAACCGCTGTCGGTGTATTGGAAAAATGCGCAAGATGAGATTGCGCCTATCCTTCAGGGGGCAACATGTATGTTGTGTCGGTGCTCGACAATGGCGAGCAGAGAACTTTCGTATCCGACGATCTCGAGATCGTGGATCGTGTCGTCTATGCCACTATCCGGGGTACTCCCAAGCAATTCCGGCTATCCGAGATTCTTGACATCGTTTCGGTCGATGCAAAGCTCAGGATAAGCCCGCACGCCTCGATTTCCGGCCTGCCGGTTCAATAGGCAGGCCGTTTAGAGCGGCGGCATTCACGGACGATGCGAGCGGCGCCGATCGTGCGCGTGTTCGTCGGCCGGATGTCTCCATCGCCGGAAGCCGATCATCCAGCCGAACGCAGCCCGCCGGCTCGCACGCTCTCGCGCAGCCGGGAGGTGGCGCTTGCTCATGCGGAGCCAGGACGTCCGGCCGTAGCCCGTAGGACCAAGGTCTGATCGATTGCCGCAAAAGTCCGGTTCGTTGGAACGAAGTGGCGCGTCGTTCATTGGGAGGCGCGTAACCAAGGAGCGTTCCGATGAAAGATCGATTCTATAAGGCCCGCTGGGCGATGTATCCGTTGCTCAGCGGCGTCATTGGGTTCGCGCTGGCAGCCGCAGTCAACGGCTTCTGACTGCCCGACGGTGCACCGACAGCGGACGTCTTGTCTCGCGTCATCTCCAATCCGGCTGAACGCGGCGCGCTGCATCTGGCCGGTTTCCTGGTGGTCATCACCACTGGCCGCCGCAATCTGCGGCCAATGCCCCAGCTTTGCGCTTGCGGCATCGTTGGTATTCCAACTTCAGGCGACGTCCGGTCTTGCACGGCAGTGCATGAACAACCATTTGTTTAGTTAGCTTCCAAAGGCCAACCATAGGCCTCCCCCCAATAGCACGACACCTCTGGTGCTGCGGCTGCGGCTCCGATCGGCTGGTCTGTGTAAAGAAACGATGAGGAACACCACAATGGAAACTGCCAAGACACTTTTCGAAATGAGCCTGCGAGAGCGTCTGGACCTGATCGACATGGTGACAAGCGCGCTTGAGGTGAAGGCGGACGAGGCGCTGGATATCGGTGATGCCAATCTTGCCGCCAATTGCCAGAGTCTTGCTCTGGCGATCCGCGGAAGCAGTCAGAAACTGGCGTCGGAAAATCTGCGCGCCACCGAACTTCTGCTGCAGCACGGCATCAGCCTCGCCGATCGGCGCGTGCCCAGAGGGCGGGCGTCGGCAACGGTTCTGCATTAACCTTCGTCTTCACGGCATCGACGCCCGACAAAAAAAACCGGCCGCCTTGAAAGGCAGCCGGCTTTGTTTTCTCTGCTCGCGATTACGGCTGCGAGCCGGTGCCGCCAGCGCCACCGCCTGCTGGCGGGGTTGCCGGAGCGGGGCTGGTTGCCGGCGGCGTTGCCGGTGTGACCGGCTCCGGAGCCGGAGACGAGTTGTCGGTCACCGGCGGATTGGTCGAGGACGTCGTCTGCTGGTCAGTCGGAGAGCCGCCCATCTGGGACCATACGAAGGCCCCGATAAGGATGACGGCGAGCACTGCAACCCATGCGACCCAGGTTGAGCCGCTGCGGACGTTCGTGGTGTTTTGAACTTCCGGATTCCGGAACTCGTTCTGCCTGTCATTGGGATCGAAAGTCATGATACTTCCTCCTTCCTGCGCCGAGACAATGCCTCCAGGCAGGTTTTGTTCCCGATTTTGTGATCGGTGCCTGTGGGAGCGGGCTGTCTAGCGGGCAAATTTCTTCGCGCCAGCCACACAGCCGACGACGGCGAACGTAACCGCGAACATGGCGATATTCACCGTCTCGCCAAGCAGCGCCGCAGCCAGAAGCAGGCCGAGGAGGGGTTGCAGAAGCTGCAACTGACCCACGCCCGCGATGCCGCCGAGTGCAAGGCCCCGATACCAGAAGACGAAGCCGATCAGCATGCTGAAGAGCGAGACATAGGCGAGCCCGAGCCAGGACGAACTTGCGGCGTCCGGGAAAGCAGCCGGCATTGCGGCGATCGAGAGAGCGAGCATCATCGGCAGCGAGAGAACCAGTGCCCAGGAAATGACCTGCCAGCCGCCGAGCCGGCGCGACAGGCGGGCGCCTTCCGCATAACCGAGACCGCAGACGACGATCGCAGCCAGCATGAGCACGTCGCCGACCGAGGATGCGGCCTCTTCCTGAAATAGCGCGAAACCTGCGACGATCGCACTGCCGAGGCAGGAAAACAGCCAGAAGACCGGCTTCGGCTGCTCACCGCCTCTGAAGACGCCGAAGATCGCCGTGGAAAGCGGCAGGAGGCCGATGAAGACGATCGAATGCGCCGAGGTGATGTGCTTCAGCGCCAGTGCGGTGAGCAGCGGGAAGCCGATCACGATGCCGAGCGAAACGATGGCAAGCGGCAGGAGGTCCGAACGGGCCGGGCGCTTTTCGCGGAATGCGATCAGCAGGCAGACCGCCAGCAGGCCGGCGATCGATGCGCGCGCCACCGTCAGGAACAGCGGATCGAAACCCGCCACGGCAACGCGGGTGGCCGGGAGCGAGCCACTGAAGATCAGGACGCCGATCAAGCCGTTGATCCAGCCGTTTGCCGTATGGTTCATGAAAATACCCTCGCGTTTTCCCTCCTATCTGCCGGACGGCATGGCGTTGCCAGTGACGATGCGGTACAATTTTCCAAAACTGTTATGGATACAGGAGCAATACGGTGGACGCGGTGGCGGATCGGAACGGCGGCGGGCGCATCGCGGCCGTCATGGCGGAGATACGCAGCCGCATCGCGGGCCGCGGACTGGTGCCCGGCGCGCGGCTTCCCTCCGTGCGCGCCTTCGCCGGGACGATGCATGTCTCGACCTCGACGGTGGTGGAAGCCTATGAGCGGCTCGCAGCGGAGGGTTTGATCCGCTCGCGCCCGGGCTCCGGCTTCTACGTGTCGAGCCAGCTTGCGCCGCTCTCCCTTTCGCGGATCGGCCCGAAGCTCGACCGGGCGATCGATCCCTTCTGGGTGTCGCGCCAGGCGTTGGAAGACAGCGACCTCCTGAAACCCGGCTGCGGCTGGCTGCCGCCGTCATGGATGCCGGAGGCGGCGATCCGCCGGGCGCTCCGCAGCCTGTCGCGCGGCGAGGACCGCGTGCTTTCCGATTACGGCACGCCGCTCGGATCGCCGCTTTTGCGGCAGCTCCTGTCGCGCCGCATGGGCGGGCATGGCATATCGGCGGCGCCAGACCAGATCATCCTGACGGAATCCGGCACCCAGGCGATCGACCTCATCTGCCGTTTCCTGATCGAGCCGGGCGATGCGGTTCTGGTCGACGATCCTTGCTATTTCAATTTCCACGCCCTCCTGCGGGCGCATCAGGCGAAGGTCGTCGGCGTGCCGATGACACCCGCCGGACCGGATATCGAGTCCTTCGGACAGGCGATCGCCGAACACAAGCCGCGGCTCTACATAACCAATTCGGCGATCCACAATCCGACCGGGGCGAGGCTCTCGCCGGTCGTCGCGCATCGGCTGCTGAAGCTTGCCGACCGGGCAGGGCTGACGATCGTCGAAGACGATATCTTTGCCGACCTGGAACATGAACCGGCGGCCCGACTCGCCGCCTTCGACGGGCTCGACCGGGTCGTGCACATCGGCAGCTTCTCGAAGACGCTGTCGGCTTCCGTGCGCTGCGGGTTCATCGCCGCGAAACCGGAATGGATCGAAGGGTTGGTGGACCTCAAGATCGCCACCAGCTTTGCGGCCGGGCAATTGTCTTGCGAACTTATCCTGACGATTTTGACGGACGGCAGCTATCGGAAACATCTCGACGAGCTCCGCATCCGCCTCGGCAAGGCGATGGAAGACACGGCCGAGCGGCTGGCCTCGCTCGGCATCACGCCCTGGCTGAGGCCGCAGGCGGGCATGTTTCTCTGGTGCAGGTTGCCTGGGGGGATCGACGCCGCGGATATGGCGCGGGCCTGCCTTGCCGACGATATCGTGCTGGCGCCCGGCAATGTCTTCAGCCTGTCAGAGACCGCCGGCAGCTTCCTGCGCTTCAACGTCGCGCAGTCTCAGGATTCGCGGCTCTTCCGCAGTCTCGAAAAGGCGCTCGGACGATTCTCCGCGGGTTAACCTTTTGTTGACATCTGTCAACTCGGCCGCCGTCCCGGCAGTTCAATTCTGTGCAAGGGCCGTGCGGCCGATCCAGTTGTGCCACTGCTCCTCGCTGCCGTTGAAGACATTGAGGTCGATCTTGCCATCGACGCCGTGCGACAGGCCGGAGCCGGAATATTGCCAGAAAAGCCACTTGCGGCCGGGATAGACCTTGGAAGGATGGGCGGCGACCGAACGCAGCCAGAAGGGATAATCGGCGAACTCACCCCTCAGATTGTCCCTGTAGAAATCCGGAGCGGTATAGATGATCGGGCGCTGGCCATAATACCGTTCGAGCTTGTCCATGAAGACCTGCATCTTTTCCAGCACCCGCTTGCGCGAGATGCGCTGCCTGCAGCTCGAATCGTGGTTCCATTCCACGTCGATCACCGGCGGCAGCGCATCCGGATCGCGCGGAACGTTGCGGATGAACCAGTCGGCCTGTTCACCCGCGGTGCGGCACCAGTAGAAGAAGTGGTAGGCGCCGCGCTTCAGGCCGGCCTCGCTGGCCCGCCGCCAGTTGGTCTTGAACATCGGGTCGATATGGTCGCCGCCATCGGTCGCCTTGATATAGGCGAAGTTGGCGCCCTGAGTCCGGAGCTTCGCCCAATCGATGTCGCCCTGCCAGCGCGAGACGTCGACGCCGTGGACGGCGTAGCTCCGCGGCGAGACCTTGCCGAAATTGATCGGCTTGGCGTCCCGAAAACGACGGCTGTAGATGCGCATGCGAGTCTGCAGGTGCGTAACGGCTGCGGGCTTTTCCGGGGCGACGAAGGCGACCGGTCTTTCCGCCGGCAGAGGCATGGCAGGCGCCGTCGCCTCCTGTACAAAGGCCTGTGGCGCCGGCACAGGCCCTGACCATGCAAGCGTATCCCCTTGTGGCTCCTGTAGCGTGCTGATCCTGGACGTCTTGCCCACGCCGACCGCAGGTACGGGGGCTGGCGGCGGGGTCACCGAACCTGTCGTTTCCGGCGAGGCGACGCCCGCAACGAGATCTTCCGGACCGGAACTGGAGGCGCAGCCCGCCAAAGACAGGCAGGCGAGGAAGAAAGCTGGCACAGCCGACAGACGCATTTTTGACCCGTACGCAAAACAACCAAGGACGGCAGCCCCATGCCGTCGATAAACCCTTGTGGGAATTGCTAACGGAAAATTACCAAGAAATGCTGAATCCGATTCTTAACGTGTGACGGTGATCCAAAATCGTTCGCGTGACGGGATTGGTTGCGTGGGAGCCGCAATGCAGAATAGGGAAGACGAAAACGGCCGGTTCTGCTCTAAATCTGGCGCATCGATGTGAGCAGGGATTGGAAGCATGTCAAAAGAGCGTATCGGCATCGTCGGGCTTGGCCGTATGGGCAGCGCCATGGCGGAGCGCCTGGCAAGGCAGGATTTCACTGTCGCCGGATGGACCCGCAGCGGCCTTTCGGCGGAAAAGGCGGCGGATCTCGGCATTGCGGCTGCGCGTGATCCCGCCGCTCTGGCGGCAGCCTCGGATATCGTCATTCTCGCGCTTCTCGACGATGCCGCCGTCCACGCCGTGCTGGACGAGCTCGCCACTGCAGATGTGGCCGGCAAGCTGATCGTCGACACGAGCACGGTGAGCCCGGAGACGCTGCGCGCCCATGAAGCCGCAATGACGGAAAAAGGTGCCGCTTTGCTCGACGCGCCGATCTCGGGCGGGCCGGAAATGCTGCTTGCGGGCACCGTCGGCCTCTATATCGGCGGCGCGGAGAAGGATTTTCAGCGCTTCCTCGCCGTTGCGGAGACATTGTCGAACCGCATCCATCACGTCGGCAAGCTGGGCGACGGCGCATCGGCGAAACTCGTCAACAACATGATGCTGATGGGGCTTTGGCAGATCATGAAGGAAGCTGTCGAGCTTGGCGGAAGGGCGGGGCTGGCGCGGGAGAAAATGATCGAGATCCTTTCCGGCAGCCCGGCCGCGAGCCCGGCGATGAAATCGCGGCTGCCCGTGATCCTCGGCGAGACCGAAGTGGTCGGTTTCCCCGTTTCCGGCGTCCTCAAGGACATGGGCGTGGTCCTCGATCTTGCCGGCCGCCTCGGCGTCGCCACGCCGGCCATCGAGGCTGCACAAGCGAGCTTCGGCCGAGCGGCTGCCATGGGATATGCCGAAGCCGATCTCGGCACCGTGGTGCGTCTGGCCCTGGAAGGGAAGGGCTGAGCTCTCGCTCAGCCTCGCAAGAGTCAGGTCATGCCTCAGAACGTACGGCCGAGGCGGGCGTCGACAGAGTGGCTGTTGCCGCCGCGAAACGCGAAGAACAGGAAGATCGCCGCCCAGAGGATGGATTTTTCCGCGCCGGCGAGACCCTGATCCTGGACGATGCCGTGGAAATAGACCGTCACCAGAAGCACGATCATCGCCGCAAAGGAGGCGGGGCGGGTGAAGAGGCCGACCGTCACGAGGATGCCGCCGAAGAATTCCGTCGCGGCGAGCAAAGGCGACCAGAAGACGCCCGGATGGAAACCGAGGCCTTCCACCATGCCGACCGCACCGAAAGGATTCACGATCTTGCCGAAGCCATGCGTGACGAGAAGAGCGCCTGCGACAACGCGCAGGATCGTCTCGACGATCTCATGGGCGGACGTATAGACAGGGGCGAGCGCCGGAATGATGAGCCGGGAGCTGGAGGTGGACTGAAGCGTCATGGGAGGACCTCTTTATTGGCTAAGGCGAACTGTTTGCTGCAGCCACAAATTGACGCCGGCGGCTCTCAAGTCGAGATGCGCGCGTTCAAAAACCTGATAATTTAAGGTGACATTGTCGTGAGACCGACGTGAATCGGTGGAAAGGTGAAATCCCATGGAAAAACCGCGCATTACCGTTCTCTATTGCACTCAGTGCAATTGGCTGCTCAGGGCCGGCTGGATGGCCCAAGAGCTTCTGCAGACCTTCGGCGATTCCCTCGGCGAGGTGGCGCTGATCCCCGGCACGGGCGGCAATTTCGAAATCCGCGTCGATGGAGAGCTCATCTGGGAGCGCAAGCGCGACGGCGGTTTTCCCGGCCCGAAGGAATTGAAGCAGCGGGTGCGTGACGTGATCGCCCCGGACCGCGATCTCGGCCATGCGGACCGAGCGGCAAAGGAAAGCGGCGAGGCCTGAGGCCGGTTGCCGGGGAGACTGGGAAAGTTTTTCCACGGTTGACATGGAAACTTCAAAAACCCTGTTGACAGCGAGAGGCGCCACCCGTACATGGCTCTCCGTCGCCCAGATGGCGGAATTGGTAGACGCGCAGGTTTCAGGTACCTGTGCCGCGAGGCGTGGAGGTTCGAGTCCTCTTCTGGGCACCATTTCCTTTGGATAGTCTCTTGAAAAAGCTATAGAATTAGCAAAACCTAAATCCATCTATCCACCTTGCTGCCCCCCTTTCATTCTCTGATGCGCGATCGGGTGATCACCATCGATTTTCCTGGCATCCCTTGATATCGACCACCAAAGGTGCGGATCACATCGGTCGCCGCGAAATAGGAATAGGGCAATCCCAAGATTTTAATTCCTGAGTGCCGACAACCTCTTACTTATCGGAACCTAGGATTAGCCACACCGGCCATCTCAAAGGGCGAAGTCATCCTTCGGCTTCGAGCGGCGCTTTGCGGGTGTCTTCGATCGTGCCGCTGCGGCCGCGGCGTTTTCGCTCCGCTGCCGCTCCACGACCCGGAGTCCGTCGAACAGTTCTCGTTCGCCTGCCTGCTCCTGGGTCCTCTGTTCGAGTAGCTGCGACGCTGCACCTGCAAACCACCGGCCACCATCTGCCGAATGCCGTCCTCCCACTCCCAGGCCCGATCCGTTTTCGCTTTATATTCGCGGCCCCGGATGGAGAGAATTTCGGAGATGAGGAAGGAACTGGGCCACTCCCCAAGCTTCTCGTGGTAATCGCGATAGGCCTGCACGACGTTGGCGCACTGGATGCCAAGTTCCTCCGGACGCCCGGCGCCTCTGACAATGCGAATGAAGTTCGCTGCCAGCTTCTTCAATGGCCAGCGAAGATCAGACTCGGCACTGTGCCTGTCGAGTTCGCGCTGATCATTTTCTACGGCCGAGCGGATATGAGGCAGCTTATCGTCATTCTTTGACATTCATCTCTCCATATGCCGCCGGCCGATAATCAAGCAGAGAGAACACGAGCCGTCAAATGGAAGAAGGCCCCCGTGAGGGAGCCTTTGGAGTTAAAGATCGGGCGCTGGAACACCGGACAGGGGCTCATTCCAGAGCAAGCTGGCGGAGACGCCGAAGGAAGCCTTCAGTAACGTCGCCATCCATATCGTCTGTATCGACGAGGAACTGAATTGCCACGTCCCTGGGAGTTTGTGGATCTGCAGCGACGATGCGATCCTGTAGATCACAATATCGAGCAAAGTCCGCCTCGTCCTCAGCATCAGTCATGCCCGAATTGTCCCGGTTCCTGACCTCCAGCCATTCCTTGTACATGTCGGGAATCGACATTGAGATTGCGCCGATGGCGGCTGGCGGGGAAGCCGAAATCACAGCTCCCTTAATGAAGGTGCGGCGGTCCATCACGCGACCTCCGCAATCATTGACCGAAGCAAGGTCTCGTACATGTCTTCGTGAGGGCAGAACATCCAACGATCGGATCTGGTGAGGAGATACTTGGCCTTTGCCGACCGGTCTGCTTTTGTCTCCGCGCGAAATGCGGCGATTTCCAGCGCAAACCGGTCTTCGTAGTCGCTCGCCTGTTCATCGTCGGGATTTTCGTCGAGGAAAACGACTGCCTGCTGATGCTGGGCGATTAAGTGAAGGAGCGCCTGACTGACGGTAGCAACAGGAATGGCCGTGACGGTGGCAGCGCCGCGTTGGACTTTCCGCGGGGTAGCAAGCGCAGAGGCAGCATTCTTGATTGCTCGCAACGCCCAACCTGAATCGCCGATATTCAAATCGGCAAGGGCGTAATTGATCATCGCGACTATTCCTGCCTACGTGGTCGGAAGGCGTCTACAAATCTAGGGCCTATTCATACTGGCGAGGGGCGGATGGCGGTTAGGGCGCCGCTCCCCTTCACGGTTTAAATTCGGGATGAGAAATGGAAGGTAACTTGACGTGCACGTCTCTCGGTTTAAGGATGCCAAGCGACGGAGAGTGGCGGGCGCAGCTCTGAATAATGTCGCAGCGCAGCCCGGGTTGAGCGCGAAGGAACAATGATCGATGGATGGTCTTGACGTTTTGATGCCTCATTTTAATGATCCCGATGGCTTAAATCTGAGCCTCAGATCCGTCGCAAGGCAAACGTGGAAGGGGCCAATCCGTGTAGTCATCGTGGATGACGGTTCATCTCCGGAAAATCGCCTAGCCGCTGAAGCAGTTGCAGACAGATTCCGAACTTGTCGAACTGAGCAGTCGGAATTGAGGATAGATGTTCTCTTCAACCAGACGAACAAAGGGCGCCCGTTTACGCGAAATGTGCTGCTTGATGCTATTGAGAGGCCGTTTGTAGCGTGGTTGGACGCCGGGGATGAGTGGTACTCGGAAAAAATCGAAACCCAGTTCAACGGATTGGCGGCTGCAGTAAGTGAGGAGCCAGATCGACCGCTCTGGATCACCTGCAATTACGATTGGCTATGGAGTGGCGGTCAACGGAAAAAGCTTAGACAGAGAACCGACCAAGATCAGTGCAAAGCGCTCCTGATGGGCTCCAAACTGAGAGCCTATCTTTGGACGCTTCTCGGTCCCGCTGATGCATTCAAGCGTGTGGGCTATTTCGATGAACGGCTGCCCAGGATGCAGGACCTCGACTTCTTCATACGCTTTGTCGCCGACGGGGGCGCAATTCGACATTCAGGGGTCGATGAATCCCTGTGCGTCTATCATAAATCAGATGTGGGGCGAAATGCCGACGAGATCAGAGCATGCAACGCAATTATCTTCGAAAAACATATAGATTTATACAATCGGCACGGTGAGCAATTTTCTAAGATGCGGCTGTACAATATGGAAATGTTGGCGGCACGATTCGCTCAAAACAATGACGATCACGCGAAAGCCCGAGGCTATCTGTGGAAAGCGTTCAAACAGCGGCCCCTTGCCTTTCTGAAGCACGTCCGAAGGCGGGGTTTTGCCGCTTAGTTGGTTAAGCAAAGCATAACCCGGTTGCGAGTGATCATGAGTTTCGTCTAAAACGGCGCATCTTCAACAGCTGGGTGGGCGAAAGTGAAAATAGCTTTTGTAATTCAGAAACTCGCGGCACGCAGCGGCGGGGCAGAACGGGTACTCATCGAAACCGCTAATGAAATGGCGAGGAGAGGATTTAGGGTTGAGATACTCTCCCACGAAAACCGTGGTGTCGGCCCTTTCTATAAAGTTCACCCGGCCGTAATTCACACCAATCTCTTCAAGCGTCCTATCGAACATAAGGCCAAGGAGCGATGGAAGAAGCGTGAGAAATTCAGAGAGAATTTGCCGTTCGTTTTCCCGCTAAATCACCTTCGTTGGCGAATGACACACGCCGGTTTTGTTAAAGCTCTCCGGTCTTACATCAAACGAGAACGTCCAGATGTGCTCATCCCATTCCTGCCGCCTGCGATAACACCGTGTGTTCTTGCCGCAAAAGGAGTGGGGGTTAAGGTTATAGCTTCGACTCACAATGAGCCGAGCCAGGACTATGAGAACCCGCTGCGCTGGGATCCAAACCCGATCGACATCCGCCTCAGGAAGGAGGTCTTACATCATCTTGACAAGATCCTGGTGCTCTTGCCTAACTATATGGACTGGTATCCGTCAGAGCTTCACGAGAAGATCATGGACATGCCAAATCCGGTAGTGCAGGTTCCTTCGGAAAAGCTACAGAATGCGCCACGGGAAAAACTCATCATCGGCGTCGGACGCCTTGCGGATGTAAAGCGATACGACATCCTGCTGGATGCCTGGGCGGACTTGGACAGCGAGTTTCCCGATTGGAAAATTGAGATCTACGGTGAGGGCCCGCGAAAATCAGACCTGGAGGCTTTGGTCAAGCAATATGGTCTCCAAGACTCGGTTTCTCTGAAAGGCGCTACACGCGACATTTCCACGCAATTGCTTCGGGCTTCCGTATTTTGTCATCCCGCAGAATATGAGGGCTTCCCGCTCGCGGTTTGTGAAGCATTGGCACATGGTCTTCCGGTCGTAGGTTTCGCTGACTGCTCTGGCTTAAACTCACTCGTACGCCATGAGGAAACAGGTATTCTCGTGGAACCAAGCCAGCGTCGCCCTGACAATTTGCGGGAGGCCTTGAAGAAACTGTTGCAAGCGCCTGAAGCGATCTCTACGTTCGGCGCCGCCGCTCCTGGCAGCGTTTCAAAGTACGCGCCAGAAACGGTGTATGATCGATGGGAGGCGGTAATCCGTGAGGTGTCGCCTACCTCCGGAACGATCTAGGCGAGCGAGGGGATCATGACGACGAAAGAAGAGCGGCAGCAGATTAAGGAAAAAATGCCCGCCGCAAGGCTTGGCTTGATGCACACAGAAAATTGCAGGGTTCTCCCAAATCGTGGGGAACTATTATACCGGATTGCCAATGGTGGCGTGGCGGCAGAAATCGGTGCCGCATTCGGGGACTTCACTGCCCAGATTTTGGAGAGAAACAAGCCGAAGCAGCTTCACTTAGTAGATTCCTGGGAAAGCGATCGTTATCGGGCAGGCATGGAAGGAATCCAGACCAAGTTCGCCAAGGAGATCAAGGCGGACAAGCTGAAGCTGCATCAGGGATTGTCGATCGAAAAGCTGCCACAGTTTGAGGATGATTTTTTCGATTGGGTGTATATCGACACGAACCATTCCTACGGCACGACCTGGAAGGAACTGCAAATCTGCGACAAGAAAGTGAAAAAGGATGGCCGCATCGCCGGTCATGATTTCTGCACTGGAAACGTCATCGAACCGGTTCCATACGGAGTTGTGGAAGCCGTCACGAAGTTTTGCGCTGACTATGGATGGCAATATGAATTTTTGACCGTTGAGCATCACGGTCATTTTTCGTTCTGTTTGATGCGGCTGTAGGAGACCTTCGCATGACGCTTGATGAATTGGCTATCGAGTACGGCACCGACAAGGCTTCCACTCACCACAACTATACCGCCATCTATGAGCGCACGTTTGCGCCCGTGAAGGAATCCACGAAGGGCCTCCTTGAGATCGGCATCGGTGGCAAGAACTACAAGGGCGTCGTCGGCAGTTCTTTGAAGATGTGGGCGAGCTATTTTACAAATGCCCAAGTGGTCGGGATAGACATCGATCCATCTGCCGGATTGGATTACGGCGACCGCATCACGGCCGTCATCGGGGACCAGACGCGCAAGTCGGTTCTCGACAAGGCACTCAAGATTTTGCCGTCAGCAGACATCATCATCGATGACGGTGCTCATATCAACAATCTGACGATTGCGACCTTCGAATATCTTTGGCCCCGCCTGCGGCCAGGCGGTATCTATGTTATCGAGGATACCGTCTGTGTCGGCGAATTGCGCCTCGGCAATACCAGGGCGCAAACGGAGCAGTTGGTACTCACCTTGCTTCGTGGACTTGAGGTAAATGGTCGCATTATGGCGAAAGCCAACGCAGCAGACTTTTACAAGATTAATTCCGATTATGTGATGAACGAGTATGAGCGCTGGGTAGATAGTGTTGAGCTTCACCGGGGGGTGTATATCATTCGTAAGCGCGATAAGTGATGATTGGCCAGCGCAACAACTCATTGCCGCTGGCCAATTGTAGGCGCGATACCGGTGGGGGAACGCAAACATGCCAACCATTTATCGACCCATCGAAATCGAAAACGTTTCGGCTGTAAACGCAAGCCTTATGTCAGTCCGATATGATCAGGGTCGTCTCTTGGCGGATTATTCTGTGGATGATGTCCCTGTCATAGTGAGAGCCTCCATCCCGTCCGTTGCCACCTATCGTCTGATAGATGGCAACAGCATGCCAGCTGACGAAATCGAGCAACAAGAGGGGTTATCGCGTGACCACATGCTTTATCTCGTCAGTGGCGCAAAATATGCTGACCAATTCCGGCCTGTGATTGAGGGTAGGATTCTCCATTTTCGTTTCGTTACGGGCATAAGTTGCTTAGATGTCCTGACGACGGCGCGGCCAAAAATCAGAAAAATCGTCTACGCGTCAGGTGACGGTATATCATTGCAACAGCAGTGATCGTTTATCCTGGATGAAAAACGTGTTGCTATTAATCCCGGTCAATACCGCCATAGGGATTTTGTGACGTTCGGAAAGTTCCTTGGTCAGCACCTTAGAGCCATCATAAGGATTGAGGCGGAAGAGCATTCCGATGCTCAATTCGAGATCGTCGGCTCCAAACTTTCGGACATGATCGAACTGACCAAATCGTTCCGTCCGGTCATCATTTGTGATCTCATTGAAATCGCACTCATACCTTCCTGGCAAGATCGGAATACAGAAGATATGTAGACCATCGGCCTTTAGAGCCCGATGCAAATGCCATAAAACCGCGGTGATGTCGCATGGGATGTGTTCCATTACGTGGGAGTGGATGATGACGTCGTATGCCCCGCTGATGAGCTTCGGCGTGTCAGTCACGAGATCGAATCGGCGCACGTTCAAATCTGCTGGATATATCGTCGGACGAAGGTCGATTGGATCGTAACCGGGCCCGACGACAGAGCGGATTTTTCGACCAATCCCGGCTTCTGGCGCGATATGCAAGATCTTTTGACCGCTCTTGATGAACCCTTCCCGGTCTAGGATCAACTGCAGGAGACGGCTCCTTTCTACGCTGTTGCAGCTGGCGCAACGTACCTTCGGGCGTCGCTTGATATCTAGGAATTCAGTGCCGCCGCAAATGTTGCATTCGTGTTGCTGTTCTACTTCTGCCTGCATGTGTCTCTCACTGTGGTCTTGGTCAACCGGACACTAGAGGCATGGCACTCGTTAGAGCAAGCGCATTTTAGAGGTTCAAGCTTACGTCCCTCATCTGTATAAGAAGGTGAATCATAGCGAGGGCTTTTTATGCCAGTTTACACACCGCTTCGGACAAACTTAAAAGGAACGGTGCGCGATATTCAGTTGCTTTCGATGAGGTGGAAAGAAAGTGCTTTTAGCGCGGACTTCGCCGGGATAGACGGACAGTTTCTCCGCATTGGCTTCCCAAGGCCGCTGGCAGTTCGCGTACTCGACCATATCTCCGTAACGAAGCTAGAGATCGGGCCTCAGGATGGCGCATCAGCCCGCTTCTTCGCATACGAGGTGTTTGCGGCTCCATTCTATCTTGATCATCTTTCTGGACTGGAAGAGGTAAACGAAGCCGCAAAGCACTATCGGTTCATCGTCATAGACCAGTGCCTCGACGTAATCTCTGTAGATCCTCCAGCTATGAGGAAATTAACCCAGGTCTAAACGTTCTCTTCGATTACATTCATAGCCCCGCTCCGGTGGGGTTTTCTTTGCCACGTATAACAAGAGGCCGGCGCGCGATAGGTAAGCTCACGGTGAAGGCCGTCTTGCGATGACGGTCTCTGCCGGGGGACTGTCAGGAATTCTGTGCCGGGGGCCGGCTTCATCAGTTGAAGAACTGTTCGCCAAAGATGACGGCAAACTGTGTCTTTGCCTCGCCCCATTCCCGCGGCGGGGCGCTTCCATTGCTCT